>VFQP010000021.1_pt1 | contig 636376 bp, 501 predicted proteins | sample 3512351 | NCBI WGS metagenome assembly VFQP01 (sample SAMN10412372, study PRJNA504923) | tailings metagenome | isolation source: Relicate 1 Philex TSF1 revegetated site | place: Philippines: Tuba, Benguet | collected 2017-08-29
TAGCGATAGCAAGGTTGGTAAACCCCGGGAGTTGAAAGACCAAATAGGCTAACGTCCCGATAGTTATCGGGATAAAGGGCTGCTCGTCCGATGTTAGTGGGTAGGTCGTTAGAGGTAAGCGGCAACGCTTACAGTAGATTAATGATAGAAGCCTTGTTAAAGGATACAGAACCCGGCTTATAGGTTTGCATTTTTTAAAAACATTAAAGAGGCTGTCTCAAAAGTAAAATAATGCCGTCATTTCGACGATCAAAGGAGGAGAAATCTCTTTCAGAAGCACTTCTGAAGCAGATCTCTCTCTAACGTTCGAGATGACGAGCGACTTTTGAGACAGTCTCTTTTTTGTTTAATGGGTATCATTTTTAGCTAAATCTTTTTAAACAAGATTTAGCAAGTTTCATCGTATTTATTCAAAATGCTTCTTAATGGTATCTAAAATCTCTTGCGTAATTAAACCGTTAGTGGCCACAATTTCCCTGGTTTCTAAATACTCGTCGCCACCAGAAAAATTAAGCAGCGTGCCCCCCGCCTGTTTTACCAAAAATGCTCCAGCAGCCATATCGTAAGAGTTAAGGTTATACTCAAAATAGGCATCGAACCTACCACAAGCTACATAGGCCAGATCTACTGCCGCAGAACCAATTCTACGTAGGCCATGGCATTTCTGCATCATTTCGGTAAACAGTTTAATGTACTGCGGCTGTTTATCAAATTGATAGTATGGAAAACCAGTAGCCAACAAGCATTGCGATAAATCTGTTGCTTTAGAAACCCTTATTTCTTTATTGTTCAAATAAGCAGGGGCACCTTTGTAAGAATAGAACATTTCTCCCCTATTAATTTCGTAAACTACGCCCAATACAGGTTCTTTCCCTTCATACAAAGCAATACTGATGGAAAAAGTGGGAATGCCATGGATGAAATTTGTGGTACCATCTAAGGGGTCGATGATCCAAGTAAAGGGTCGATCGTAAGTGTTCTCAGTTTCATCTTCTTCTGTAATGAAACCAGCCTCTGGTAATACTTTTTTCAGGTTCTTCACTAATTGTCTTTCGGCAGTTTTATCTACGTAAGAAACCAAGTCGTTTAAACCTTTATACTCTATCGAACTACTTTCGAAAGCTAAGGATTCTTTTCTAATGAAATTACCCGTAAGCCTGGCAATGGCAACTACTTTATTACACAATAATTCTAAATCCATGGCTTAATAGCTTGCAAGTTTATCTTTGTTTTTTAGGGCGTTGCCTACCAACAATGCGCCAGCAACAAAAAGTATTAACGAAATAAGTTCTGCCTGGGTAAAAGAAATACCTGCAACTGTATATTTAGAATTTACTCTAATTAACTCTACCAAGAAACGTTCTACACCGCTAAACATCAGATAGATACCAAACATCATACCCGGAATATTGATTTTGGTTCTAATTTTCCACAGAAACCAAAAAATTAAAAGGGCTGCAATCACTTCATAAATTGGCGTTGGGTAAACAGGATTTGGCAATTCGTTACAAAACCTACCTACGCAACCTGGTATCGGATTGCCCTCGCCAGCAACGTTATTTGGGTAGGTATAAGCCCACAACCAATCTGGCAGCCAGTTAAATGGTTTTGGGTTCAAGTTGTCAATTCCCCAGTCGCCATCACCAGATAAATGGCAGCCAATACGACCCACCCCGTAAGCCAACATCATGCCTGGCCCGCCCACATCTAACATGTGTAGCGGCTTAATTCCGTTTTTGTTGGCAATATATAGTACCGCTGCCCCACCACAAATTAAACCACCGTAAAAGGTTAAACCACTAAATGAGAGTAAACCACCAATTGGATCTTGGATAAAGGTATCCCAATGTTCTAAGTTATCGAATATCTTAGCACCTAAAAAGCCCCACACAGCCGCCCAAACTATCATGCTACTCATCAGCTCGTGCGGGCGAACGGTAACTTCTACTTTTTTAGGCGTAGGGAGTTTTGTTTTTTGCTTTTCTTTGTAAGACCAGTACACAAATAATGCGGCTAAACCTAAGCCTCCCAATAAATTTCCTTTTGTAGATAGCAATACGGTTTGGGAATCGGCAACAAACATTTTGTAATTTACCAATGCGTAAATTAGCTTATAGCCAATTAAAAATCCAAACAAGCCATTAGAGATTAATTCCCAAGTAGAGGCAGGTTCGCCAATGGTAGTTACGTGTTTTACAGGCTTTAAAATACCAAGTGCCTCTTTACGCTTTAACTCTTGGGTAAAAGCCCAATAACCTGCCACAAATGCCAAAGCCACAAATACACCGAAGGTATTAAATGGCAAAGGCACCTCAATGCCAAACAAATAAGAAATAAAATGGGATACGGTTGGAAACATACATTAAAAAGTTTAGGCGAATATAGAAAATTCGGCCATTCTTTCGGTCTTTTTTGGTAGGTTTTTAAAGCTTCACTGGCTTATTTACAAATTGTAGACCGAGTACAAAAGGTACACTTCACAGAACAAAACTATAATTACATGTAGCGTTTAATCGCCTGCCACAAAATTGGGTCGTAGTTATACACATCTAGTTTAAATTGCCCATGCTGGCTAACGCCTGTGGCGTGTGCAAAACCATTTTCCTTTCTATATTTTGCTAAATATGCACACGCGGCACGCGTGCGCCAGCATGGGGCTTGAAGGGCCAACGCATCACATTTTTACAATAAAAATCTCATAAGAAGAGAGAAATGGTCTGAAAAGTTTGTACCATTGTTTGAAAAAGCAGGTTATAAATTAGATGACGCTTTAAATAAAATTAGAGTTTTAGGTCATAAAGGGCCTCATTCTTAAGAATACCACCAAGCTGTTTATGATAGAATGATACAAGCTAATAGAGGTCTTTGATGTGGCGAATATACTTTGGCATTTGAGAGGACGCTTTCGGAGTTGAGCGTGGAAGTATCTACTAAAGGAACTAAACAAGTTGTTGACTAAACAAAAATAAATGAATTACTATAGAATATTGGACGATTTTGAATCTATACCAGATAGATGGTATTTAGGTAAAGTATCATCAGGTAATGAAATTGACATTTGGAAATATGTGGGTATAGGAGATGTTGAAGTTTCTCACGAAGATTTATGGGTTGATGTTAAAAAGGGGAGAACTCCCATTGATTTTACATTTTGTGATTTTGATTTGTTGGTTGTCAATGAAAAGGTTAAAGAATTGCTATCTCCAGAAGAAATACAATTTATACCTATTAAAATTAACGGCAATTTAATCATCGATAGTTATTATTTAGCTGTTACCAAAAAAGGGGTTGACTGTGTCGACGAAAGTAAATCTCTTTTTGACAAGTGGAAAGAAGATGATTCAGTTAGGCCGGATAAAGCTGGGGAGTATAAAACTATATACAAGCTTATGATAGATCCTGAAAAAATACAAGGCGCACATTTTTTTAGAATTAAAAAATATGATGTAGCAATTATAATAAGTGAAAAATTAAAACAGAAGATGGAAGAGAAACATATAAAGGGTATTAAATTCAAGAAAGTTTCATTATGACCCCCATTCTGGCTTAAGCGATTTGCATCGCCCCCCTAGTTTAGGTATTCCAAAGGATCACTTAAATCTCTCTTAAAGCCTATGTTGGCCCCATGCTGGCGCACGCCTGTGGTGTGTACAAAATCATTTCCCCTTCCATATTTTTTCCCTATTCTTAACATAAATACGCTATTTCTATCAAGTCCCCCATAGGTTCTTTATTTCTATTGCGACTGCTTTATTTCCAGACAAAGTCTTCGATTTCTCTCAGAATTTAAGTGACCGCCGAAAAAGAGAACACTTAAAACAGACAAGAAAAATGATTTACAAATTGTAGACCAAGTACAAAAGCTACTTCACAGAACACACTATAATTACATGTAGCGTTTAATTGCCTGCCACAAAATGGGGTCATATTCGTACACATCTGGTCTAAATTGCGCTTTGCCTTTATCCGCCCATGCGGTGTAATAGGCTATAAAAACGCCAATACTTTTACGCGGGGCATACCAAGTAGGTTTTAGTTGGAAAATATTAAGGGTGTCTGCTTTTTTAGCTAGTTTCTTTTTAAAAACCTCATTTTTAGTAGTGTCTATTGGTGGCAAATCTACATCCATACGTAACCTATCGTACTGGTATTTGTCTTTTACCATTAACTCTGCAAATCTTAAAGGTTGCTCTATGCGTACACAACCATGACTAATAGCCCTGTTAGCCAGCTTAAAACCGTATTTATTATTGGTATCATGTAGGTAAATACTAGCACTGTTATCGAATACAAATTTGAACTTGCCTAGTGCATTTCCATCTCCAGATCCTTGTTTAAAGTTAAAAGGTAGCTTCTCCCTAGGGTATTTATTCCAATCTATCGTATCAGGATCGTTAACTAATTTCCCTTTGTAATACACCCTTATGTTATTGTTAGATAAATAGTAAGGGTCTTTTCTCGCCATCCAATAGATTTCACTTTTGGCAATACTTACTGGTATGTTCCAAATAGGGTTTACCTGTATGGCATTAAAAACGCTAAAGAGCTGTGGCGTTTCATGATTTTTAGGCTTATCATCTAATCGTCCGGTTTTTAAATACCTTTTCATTTTTTGTACGTACGTAGCTTCCCTTTTACCTCCTACGCATACGTTCATGTGTGCAAGCGTATCGTCTTGTTTAAACCAAGTTAATGTAAAATCGGGGATGTTAACTACAACCAGCTCTTCGGTTTGTAACGGCAACCGCCAACGCATACGCTCCAAATTCATCTTAATAGCATTAACCTGCGGCGTTTCTTCGTTGCCAATGCTATCGCGATAATTTGCCAGTGCCTTTTTTAGTTCGATGTAAGGCCTATTTGTAGGCTGTACTTTCTTTAGCTCAGCCACCAAATTTTCGGTATTTAATACCGAATCCATTTTTAAACTATCTGGCCTAAGTACCTTTATATAAAATCGATTGAAAAAATTACGGGGATTGATGCTGCCATAACCCATAAAATTAGTGTATTTATTAAGGATGTAGGCAGTGTTTAACTCCAAGTCCGCAATAGCTTCGTAAACCTCGTCAATAGTTTTAAATTGGTTTCGATTGAGGGCCTGCAATTGTTTCTCGTAAGCTGTAGCATTGAAAATCTCAGGATTAAAACCATCGGCTTTGCTTTGTGCAACGAAACTTTTTAGGGTATCTAGCTGCCCAGTTACGTAGAATTTAGTAATCAATTTGGGCAAATACTCATTCTTTGCATAAAAAGCTGAAATTAATTTTGGGTTTAAAAAACCTTTGCTTTGGTCTTCTAATTTAGCCTTAAAAATAGGAAGGTAAATTGCGGTATCAAATTTATTATAAAGCTTGTTATCAAAATGTTTAGCCAGCACAGTAGCAATTTCCGGTTTTTCTCTAAACCAATCGCATCCTGTTATAAACATACATAAAACAACAAAAAGTAGCGCTTTTCTCAAATTCAGGAAGATTATTTTTAACATCAATTTTAATTAGATAGGCATTTATTGCAAATAAAATGCCATTTTTTTTGGATTGTATACCAAACTAGTATATATTTGCCCTATATCCTGCAAAATTAAGGAAAAGAAACAAGTATAATGACCCTATTTTTAAACCATCATTTTCATCTACACCATCGCCATTGTGGCGATATGTAATTTGATGTTCTGTACTTCAGAATGGTTTTTAAAATAGATTCTATATTTCTTATCCTATAATTTAACTAAAGTGAAAACACTTAAAATTGCTATCCAAAAATCGGGTAGATTAAACGAAAAATCAGTAGAAATTCTTAAAAATTGTGGTTTATCTTTCGAAAACTACAAAAGCTCCCTTATCTCCACTGTTACTAACTTTCCCTTAGAAATTCTTTTTCTTAGAGATGATGATATCCCAGAATACGTGCAAGACGGCATTGCCGATTTAGGTATTGTTGGCGAAAATGTAATTGTAGAAACCGGCGCCAACGTATCTTATCTTCAAAAATTAGGATTTGGTAAATGTTCTTTAAAAATTGCAGTTAAGAACGATAGTGATATTGATACGGTTGCCAAATTAGATGGAAAAGTAATTGCTACATCTTACCCTGTAATTCTCGGAAAATACTTAAAAGCAAACCAAGTGAATGCGCAGATCAGAAACATTTCTGGATCGGTAGAAATTGGCCCAGGCTTGGGATTAAGTGATGCAATATTTGATATTGTATCTACTGGCGGCACCTTAAAAAATAACGGATTAAAGCCTTTCACTAGCGTGATGAATTCGGAAGCTGTTCTAGTATCTACCCCAGGGTTAGAGTTTAATACCGAGGTGGTAGAAATTGTACAAAGAATACAATCTGTATTGAGAGCTAGAACTACCAAATATGTAGTGCTTAACGTTGCAAAAGAAAACCTTAAAGCCGTGGTAGATTTATTACCTGGAGTGAAAAGTCCAACGGTAGTGCCATTGTTCGAAGAAGATTGGGTTGCCGTTCATTCGGTAATTGACGAGCAAGACTTTTGGGTAAAGATCAATAGCTTAAAAGCCGCCGGTGCACAAGGAATTGTAGTTATGCCGATCGAAAAAATCATTACTTAAATTAATTATCACTGTTTGAATATGAATAGAGAAAGAAGCATTACATCTCGTCATTTCGACCGCAGCGAAGCGAGCAGAGAAATCTTTGGAGATGTAATTTTCATTTCACAGTTTAAAGATTTCTCCACTACGGTCGAAATGACGGGCGACTTAAAAAACACCTATATTCATACAAAAAAACCATCAAATACTTTAATTTTTACTATTAACTATTAGTTAATTTAAAATTTTAAAACATTGAAAATCTACAACTTTAAAGATTTAAGTAAACAAGAACTAAAAGAGCTATGTTCACGCAGCATTGCTGACGACAATTTAGTTAAATCTAGAACCGAAGAGATCATTAGCAATGTAAAAAGCAATGGCGACAATGCCCTGCTGAGTTACGCACAACAATTCGATAACATTGCACTTTCTTCTCTTTTTATTGGCAAGGAAGAACTGACCGACCTGGCTAAACAAATTCCAGCGGAAGTGAAAACGGCTATCGATACCGCCTATCAAAACATCTACACTTTCCATGCTTCGCAATTAAAACCCGAAGACAAAATAGAAACCATGCCCGGCGTGACTTGCTGGCGTGAAGTGAGAGGTATTGAGCGTGTTGGCTTATATGTTCCAGGAGGTACTGCGGTACTGCCAAGCACTTTCCTGATGTTAGGCATTCCGGCAAAAATTGCTGGCTGCCAAGAGATTGTAGTTTGCTCGCCTCCGCAAAGCGATGGTAAAGTAAATTGCTATATTGCTTATGTAGCCACCTTACTTAACATTGATAAAATTTATTTGGCAGGAGGCGCACAAGCAGTAGCGGCAATGGCCTACGGAACAGAAACGATCCCTCAAGTTTACAAGATTTTTGGACCGGGCAACCGTTATGTTACCGAAGCTAAAAAGCAGGTACAAAACCGTGTCGCTATCGATATGCCAGCTGGTCCATCAGAGGTTTTAGTGCTTGCAGATGAGACTGCCAATCCGTCATACGTAGCCGCAGACCTACTTGCACAAGCAGAACATGGTATTGATAGTCAATCGATTTTAGCAGTTACCTCAAATAAAACTGCAATAAAAGTAATTGAGGAAATCAATAGGCAATTGACCGAACTACCTAGAAAAGATATTGCAGCCGCAGCTATCGCAAACTCTTATGTAATGGTTGTAGACAATCTTAAAGAAGGCATGGATTTTAGCAACTTTTATGCTCCCGAACATTTGATTTTGGCGACCGAAAAATATGAGGACCTTATCCCATTGATTATCAATGCAGGCTCGGTATTTCTAGGAAACTTGACCCCCGAAAGTGCTGGTGATTATGCCTCTGGGACCAACCACACGTTACCAACAAGTGCCTTTGCAAAAGCTTATTCGGGTGTTTCAGTTGATACTTTTGTAAAAAAAATCACTTTCCAGCACTTATCAGCCAGTGGTTTAAAAAACATAGGCAAAACTGTAGAAGTGTTAGCAGAGGCAGAAGGCTTGCAGGCGCATAAGAATGCAGTAACGATTAGATTACAGGGATTAGGAGTTAGGGATTAGGTATTAGTCGAAAGACAAGAAACCAAACAACTAACATCCAAAAAACAAATCAATTAAATCTGTGAAATCACAACAAAAGAAAAAATGGACGTAAGAGACTTACAACGAGAAAATATAAAAAACTTAAAGCCCTATTCTACCGCTAGGGACGAATTTAAAGGACGGGCGAGTGTGTATTTAGACGCCAATGAAAATAGCTTTGGCTCGCCCCTACCTGCCAACTACAATCGCTATCCAGATCCTTTACAACTGGATGTAAAAGATGCCATCAGCAAGATTAAAGGAGTGCCTATAGAAAATACCTTTCTAGGCAACGGCAGTGATGAAGCCATCGACTTACTTTTTAGGGCCTTTTGCAATCCTGGTAAAGACAACGTCATTATCCTTCCCCCTACTTATGGCATGTACGAAGTGTCGGCCGGTATTAACGACGTTGAAGTACGCAAAGTTAACCTTACGCCAGACTTCCAACTAGATTTGGAAAAGATTGCGGAAACGATTGATACCAACACCAAGATGATTTTCATTTGTTCGCCCAACAATCCTACTGGAAATTCTTTAAACAGAACGGACATAGAAACGATTTTAGCCAATTTTAAAGGCTTGGTGGTAATAGACGAAGCCTATATCAATTTCGCAAAGCAGAAGACGTTTATTCAAGAGTTAACTGAATATGCAAACTTAGTGGTACTACAAACTTTCTCTAAAGCCTGGGGACTAGCAGCTTTGCGCTTAGGAATGGCCTTCTCTTCGACCCACGTTATTGATATCCTGAACAAAGTGAAACCACCTTACAACATCAATCAAGCAACGCAAGATTTAGCTTTGGTGGCTTTACAGAATATCCAACAGGTAAACGAGTGGATTAAATTGACCGTAAACGAGAGAGATAGACTAGGTAATGCTTTAAGCAGATTAGAGAACGTAGAAAAGGTTTACCCTTCTGATGCTAATTTTATTTTGGTAAAAATTGAAGATGCCCATAATATCTACAACCAATTGGTAGAGCAGGGTATCATTGTAAGAGACCGCTCTAAAGTAGTGCTATGTGATGATTGCTTACGCATTACCGTAGGTACTGTAGAAGAAAACAACCAACTTTTAACCGCATTAACAACAAACCCCTAAAGGGCTTCATAGCAAATAGCATAAATGAACCACAACACAACAGATCTAACAACTTCCAATACCCCTTTAGAAGGTTGGAAGGTTTTATTTATAGACCGTGATGGCACCTTGAACATTGAGCCAGATGACGAGCAGGTAGACAGTTTTGCCAAACTGAAATTTTATCCTAGAGCATTGTACTACCTTTCGAAAATTGCCAATGAGTTAGACTTCAAATTGGTCATGGTAACTAACCAAGATGGTTTAGGCACAGCTTCGCATCCAGAAGAAAACTTTTGGCCTATACAAAACTTTATTGTAGATACTTATGCCGCTGAAGGTGTAGTATTTGATGAGATTATAATTGATAAAACTTTTGCCAAAGACAATGCCCCAACCCGCAAGCCGGGCACTGCCCTACTCACCAAATACTTGGGAGAAGGTTACGACTTGAAGAATTCTTTCGTAATTGGCGACAGGTTGAATGACATTGTATTAGCCAAGAATTTAGGAGCAAAAGGAATATACTTGCGCAACAATGACAACTTAGGTGCTTTAGAGAATTTAGATAAGTACGATACACTTAGCGACATTATTGCCCTAGAAACCAAGAACTGGGAAGATATCTATACGTTTTTACGTGGTGGAGCGAGAACAGTAAAGCACCAACGCAATACCAATGAAACTAAAATTAGCATCAAACTAGATTTAGATGGAACGGGTAAAGCGCATATTCATACGGGATTAAACTTTTTCGATCACATGTTGGACCAAATTGCTCGGCATGGTAGCATGGATTTAGATATCGTAACGGATGGCGACCTCCATATTGACGAACACCATACCATTGAAGATACTGGACTTGCATTAGGCGAAGCATTTGCCAAAGCCATAGGTAATAAATTGGGCATTGAACGTTATGGTTTTTGTTTACCCATGGATGATTGCTTGGCGCAGGTAGCTATTGATTTTGGCGGAAGAAACTGGATTGTTTGGGATGCGGAGTTTAAACGTGAGCGTGTGGGCGACGTACCAACAGAAATGTTTTTTCATTTCTTTAAATCGTTTAGCGATGCGGCGAAGTGCAATTTGAACATTAAAGCCGAGGGCGAAAACGAACACCATAAAATTGAAGCAATTTTTAAAGCTTTTGCAAAGGCGATAAAAATGGCGGTAAAGCGGGATGCCGAAAAAATGGTCTTGCCGAGCACCAAAGGGGTTCTTTAATTTACGATTTTAGATTTACGAATTACGATTGGACAAATAGCTAAACCTTTTCGTCATTTCGACGAGGAACGAGGAGAAATCTCAGAGTTTGGCATAGGCGATAACAGATTTCGATCCTGAAGAAAAATCGGGAGAGAAATGACGAACGTAGATACAAGGGACAGGCAGAAGTTAAATAAACACGATAGTAGCGAACACGTAGTGGTAAACCAATGTGTTTACCCTAAAGTAAAGCGGACAGGCGGGACAACAGTACCTATAAACACAAACATTCATTTTCAAAAGATAAGAAATGAACGATAATACAAGAAACACCATCGGCATTGTAAACTACGGCGCTGGTAACATCTTTTCGCTTACTGCTGCACTGGATAGGCAAAGCATTGGCTATGGCATGGTAAATACCGAAGCTGATTTAGCAAAATATAGCCACATTATTATTCCCGGAGTTGGCCATGCTGGTGCAGCCATGCAAAAACTGCAGCAGACGGGCTTGGTAGCAGCCATAAAGGCTTTAACAAAACCTGTTTTGGGTATTTGCGTGGGTATGCAGCTGCTAACAGCTCATTCGGAAGAAGGTAATGCCGATTTACTGAACATTGCCCCTATTCGAACCAAGCTTTTCGATAAGTCTTTGGGTATCAAAATTCCGCACATGGGCTGGAACCACGTAAGTTTTGCAAACAATTTACTGTTTAAACATGTTAAAGCTGATGCACAGTTTTATTTTGTTCATTCGTATTTTATTGAATATAACCCTATTTTTGACATCGCTTCGGTAACTTATGGCAACAAGTTTTCGGCGGCTATACAAAAAGACAATTTTTACGGCGTTCAGTTCCATCCAGAGAAATCTGGAGAAGCTGGAGAACAATTGCTGAAGAATTTTTCGATGCTTTAATTGATGTGATGATTAGCTGATACGATAATTAGCACCACAAAACGTATAACTTACAACCTATAACTTACAACCTTTTTAAACTTAAGAAAATGTACATTATTCCTGCAATAGATATTTTAGACGGCAAAGTAGTTCGTTTACGCGAAGGCGATTACAATCAAAAAACCGAATACAATGTTTCTATCGAAGACATGATTGAGCAATATCGATCTAACGGTACAGACTTTATCCATATTATAGATTTGAATGGTGCCAAAGGCGATTTTAGTAACCAAAAAGCACTTTTCGACATCATCAAGAAAACGGATATGAAGGTGCAATATGGTGGCGGTATCCGCACCATTGAACAGGTAACCAATTTGCTTGATGCTGGTATCCACCGTGTAATTGTGGGTACGCAAGCCATTAGCAACCCCGATTTCTTGCCAGAACTGAGTGAAGCTTTTGCTAAAAAAGATGATTACGCTAACCGCATCGTCATTGCGATTGATGTATTAGACGAGGTTATTAAATACTCGGGCTGGATGGAAAGCTCGCCAATTAAACTGATGGATTACGTGGATAAATGTCTAGCACTGGGGTTCTTCCGCTTTTTATGTACAGATATTAATAAGGATGGTAAATTAGGCGGCGCCGCTGTAGACCTTTACAAAAAACTGCTAGACCACTCCCCTATGATTAAGCTTATTGCCTCGGGCGGTGTGAGTGCCATGGCTGACATTGAAGAATTAGCACAGTTGCCGATTAGAAGTGTGGTGGTGGGTAAAGCAATTTACGAAAATCGCATTTCTATTGAAGAGGTTAAGAACTGGAATTTACAACAGTTGAGTTCGATATAGATAGATTAAAAGATATTAGTAGTTAGTATTTAGACGTGGAAATCACCGGAAAAAATCTACTTATCATAAGTTTCATATTATTTACACTTGGAATTGTAATGTTTTTTTTCGGAGTGTATACTTTCTCTGAAGTAATCGAAACTAGCCTAATTAGATATTTTGGTATGATTTCTTTTTTCGCTTGGTTACCAACAATAATAGCTGGTATTATAGTATTTAGAAAAGGGTTGAAAACAAATTAAAAAATAAACATCATCGTCGTTAAGAGGCACGAAGTAATCTCAAAGTTAATAACTAGCAAACGTTGTAAGATTACTTCGTGCCTCGCAATGACGAAAACAGACAAACATGCTTTCTAAAAGAATTATCCCCTGCCTTGATGTAAAAGACGGCCGTACCGTAAAAGGTGTAAACTTTGTTGATTTACGTGATGCAGGCGATCCTGTAGAACTGGCCGCTCAATATGCGCAACAAGGTGCAGACGAGATGGTTTTCTTAGACATTACCGCTACCCATGAGCGTCGTAAAACGATGATAGAAATGGTAAAAGCCGTAGCTAGACAATTGAACATTCCCTTTACCATTGGCGGAGGCATTACCGAAATTGCCGATGCAGAAGCTTTGCTAAATGCAGGTGCAGATAAAATCAGTATCAATTCTGCAGCAGTGCGTAATCCGAAGTTAATTGAAGAACTGGCAAAAGCCTTTGGTGTGCAGTTTGTAGTGGTTGCGGTAGATACCAAACATGTTGATGGAGGGAATATGGTTCACCTAAATGGTGGTCGTTTGATTACTGAACTTGAAACTGAAACCTGGATTAAGCAAGCAGAAGAACTTGGTGCAGGAGAAATCTTGTTAACTTCTATGGATCATGATGGTACTAAAGCAGGTTTTGATTGTGATTTATTGAAAAAAATCAACGACAACATCAACATTCCAATTATTGCTTCTGGTGGTGCAGGTAGTATGGCACACTTTACCGAAGTTTTCCAAAAGGCTAATGTAGATGCGGCTTTGGCGGCTTCCGTATTTCATTACGGCGAAATTTTAATACCAGATTTAAAACAGGAATTGAGCAGGAATAATATTCCGGTGAGGCTGTAGACGCTTTTGTCATTTCGAACGCAACGAAGAATCTACAATTTAACCAACAGATTCCTCCTAACGTTGGAATGACAGCAAGGAAGATTGCTTCGTGCCTCGCAATGACGACAGAACAAACAAGATAACAAATGAGCAACATTAACACCAATCAAATAGATTTTACCAAAACCGACGGCTTAGTTCCCGTAGTGGTGCAAGACAACCAAACTTTAGAAGTTTTAATGTTGGGCTACATGAATGCAGAAGCCTTAGAAAAAACACAGCAAGAAGGCAAAGTAACTTTCTTTTCTCGCTCTAAAAACCGTTTATGGACCAAAGGCGAAGAAAGTGGCAACTTTTTACATGTACAGTCTATCGCTATTGATTGCGACAACGATACGATTTTAATTAAAGCTAATCCCGTTGGGCCTACTTGCCATACAGGTTCACGTAGCTGCTTTAAAACAGCATACAACCAAAACTTCATCTTCGAATTGGAAAACATCATTAACGATAGGTATGAAAATCCGGTAGAAGGTTCTTACATCAATAAGATGCGCAGCAAAGGTTTAAATAAGATTGCCCAGAAAGTTGGTGAAGAAGGCGTTGAAACTGTAATCGCGGCATTAGCCGAAACCAAAGAAGATCTAATTAACGAAGCTTCGGACTTGTTGTTTCACTTGATGTTCTTGTTGAAAGAAAAAGGATTGAGTTTGAAAGATATTGCAGAGAATTTAGAGAAGAGGCATAAGTAATAGCCTCTTTTTTAAGCACAAAGCTAGCTAAAAGCCAATTCGCCAAAAAATTCTTTTCTATGAAAATCGGGGTGCTCTGCCTCAATCATATTCCAAGTAAGGAAATGGGGTTGCGGTAAGCCATCGCCACATTTGTAGAAATTACCTTTTGCTTTAAGGTTATGGAACGAAACGATTTGATGTTTGGTGAAAATCTCTTTCGGTATCACCAACATAATTTCCCAATCGAAACCGGTATTGGTATTAATGGTACTGTTTGAATTAATTTTAGAAGAAAAACTCAGTTGCTTAATCACATCAACGGGCAATAACCGACGTCCGTGCCTGCCTGTGCCGTAACCTATTTTGGTAAAGCCTAAACAATTGAATTCTAAATTGTAATATCCATTGTTATCAAAAGCAATAAAAAGTTCTACGCAACTGTCGTTATGGATGTTTCCGTTGGTTTTTTCATTAGCTAAAAGGTATTTTTCTGCAATAATATATTTCAATAAAATCGATTGACCATTGTGCGCCATCGAAAACTTAGCATCGGCATTAGCCTGATAAACAGGCCACGGATTGCAATCGATAGGCGTTGTTTTTAAACCTCCCATCAGCTGGTTGATTTGTTCAATTTCCTTCAATCCATTTGTATCTATAAAAGGTATCTCTAATCTTCTCACGCTCGTTATAATTAACCACCAAGACACCAAGGCCAGAAAGATTTATTTTGCAGTTATAGAAAATAAGCTTTTTCTTAGTGTTCTTCGTGTCTTAGTGGTTTTCTTTTAAATTTTTATCTTATCCTTACTATACACCACGTTGCCGTTAACAATCGTGGTTTCTATGTTAATCTCCTCATCAAAAATCACGATATCGGCATCTTTACCTTTTACCAACTCTCCCTTCGCATCTTGAAGGCTTAAAATTTTAGCTGGGGTGGCACTGGCCATTTTAACGGCGTCCAGTAATGGCACATCCGCTAGTTTCATCATATTGCTAACCAACCTGTCGGCAGTTGCAACACTCCCTGCAAATGCAGTACGATCTGGTAATTTTGCTACACCATCTTCAATAATTACTTCCAAACCATCTTTCAAGCTACCTAATACACTTTTTCCTTCTGGCATTCCAGCGCCTCTCATGGCATCGGTAATTAAAGCGATGTTTTCAACTCCCTTAATTTTATAAATCAGTTTCAGCAAAGGTGCGGGCAAGTGGATGCCATCAACGATAATCTCCACCGTCATTTGGTCGAGCAAATAGGCACTTTCTATTACGCCCGCATAGCGGAAAGCATTACGTCTAGAAACCCCCGACATACACGAATAGAAGTGCGTAGCATGAGTAAAGCCAACTTCATAAGCCTTTATTACTTCTTCGTAAATGGCATCGGTATGGGCAATGGCTGCCAAGACGTTGTGTTTTTGCAAGAAATTGCCAAATTCAATAGTGCCTGGTAATTCTGGAGCAGCGCTCCATCTCTTGATGTGCTTAGAGGCTGCCAATATTTCTTCGTACTCAGCCGGATTTGGGTTACGAATGTAACGAGGGTCTTGTGCACCTTTCTGCGACAAGGCAAAGTAAGGGCCTTCAATATGTATACCTACAAGGTCTGCTCCGTCTTTATTTAAAGCGTTAGCTTGTTCATAGATGGCAAGCGTAGTCAATAAATCTTCTTTTTCGCAACTTAATGTAGTGGGCATTAGAGCCGTTGTACCATATTGCGCATGGGTTTTAGTAATGGTCAAGAAAGCTTCCAAGGTATTGTCCATAAAATCATGACCTCCACCACCGTGCACATGCATATCAATAAAACCTGGAGCAACGTACTTCCCTCTAGCATCTATTTCAAGAGCATTGTCTACGGCTATATTTTTAGCACTGATTTCAGCTATTTTTCCATCGGCAAGAACCAAAGTACCATCTTTTAAAAAACCCGATGGTGTAATGATATTGGCGTTATATATTTTTGTATAGTTATTCATGGGAGCTTATTTTTTGGAGGTCCAACTTTTTAAGGTATGACCGTAGAATGCATAAAAAATGAGGTAGATATAACAAGGAATTAGCACCCAATAGGCTTCTCTTAAACTGTGGTTATCTGCCCAATAACCATAAAGCAATGGCATAATGGCATTGCCACATAGTCCCATGATCAATAATGATGCGCCAGTTTTAATGAACCTGCCGAGGTTATCTAATGCTAAAGGCCAAACTCCTGCCCAAATCATAGAATTGGCAAAACCCAGCAAAACGATAAACCATACAGAAATATCGGTTTGGAGACCAAAAAGTGACATTTTTCCAGAGAACAATAAGATGCAGCAGCTCAGCATCAATCCTAAAAGCGTACATACTTTTAATGCGGTTTTTTGAGAAATAAGTTTGGGGATAAAGGTGATGCCCAACAAATACCCTATAATAGTAGCAGTGAGGGTATACGATGGAAAAGTTTTGGCCTCCATGAAATCCATACCGTGATATGTGGCATAATTTACAATACTATCTACTGCAATTACTTGCGAACCAACGTGAAAGAAAATAGCTACTGCGCCCAAAACCAAATGAGGAAAATCTAAAATGCTATTCTTACCTGCGTTTGTCGTAGAAACTTCTTCTGTTTCGCTATCAGTATCTATTTCTGGCAGCGGCGAATACCTCACGAAAAAGCCCAGTATCAATAACAATACAGCTACCACACCATAAGGCAATACCACACGTTGTATCAGGTCATCTAAAGCCGCAGCTTTTTCCAGACCTTGCATTAGCTCTATTTGCTTAAACAGGGTACTATCTGTTGGCTTTAAAACCACCGCAGAGAAAAGTAACGGCGCTAATATGCCCGCCATTTTATTACAGATACCCATTACACTAAAACGTTGGGCAGCTCGTTCCTTCGGCCCCAAAATAGTGATGTATGCGTTTGCCGCAGTTTGCAGAATTGCCAAACCAATACCAAGCGTAAATAATCCGGTAAGGAAAATCCCGTAAGTTCTTGTTAATCCAGCAGGAATGAATAATGCAGCACCAATACACATGATCCAAAAACCTATCATCATTCCTTTTTTAAAACCTACTTTTTTAAGGAGATAGCCTGCTGGTAGCGACATGACCAAATAAGCGATGTAAAAAGCAAAAGCTACTAGATAAGACTGGAAATGGTTGAGCTCGCAAGCGATTTTGAAGAACGGAATTAGAATGGCATTGATCCAGGTGACAAAACCGAAGATAAAAAACAATAAACCAATGATAGCTATGGAAACCATGCTATCTTTTTTTGACAAACTACTAACCTGTACCGCTTTTTCTTTTTCCATGGTTATCTATTTGATAGGTTTTGAAGTACTGCTAGCATTAGCCTTATGGTCAAAGGTTCTAAAGACAAGTTGATCATTCGCACTTACTGGTTGCGTATACAACAGACTTTTTGAAGTTGGAATAGAGCCGTCGGTGGTATACTTAATGGTAAAGCCTGGTAGTTGCACGTTAGCAGATACCTTACCGTTTTCCACCTTTAAACCTGGTGTAGGGATGCGATAATTGAAGCCACCTGCATAGTAATTCAATCGTTTCAATTCCCGTTTGCCTAAGATATTGTAAAAATTAGAAAGTGAATTTCCATATAGTTGCTTGGCTTTAGTTTCATTACTTTCTTCTGCCCAATCTGGACTTTTAGACCAAGCTCGCTCTGCTAATGCCAGCAACCTTGGCAACAATAAGTACTCCAAATTATCCGTGTTTTTGATCGTCTCCGACCATAACTGGCCTTGCAAACCAACAATGTTATTTCTTCCATTCGCAGTGAGTTTCTCCGCCTCATTCAGCACTTTTTCACTCAATTGTCTACCTAGGTAATTCTTCTGCTGATTTTTTAGGTAATCATAAGGGATGAAACTAAACGGTTTATCTAACTCGGTAAAACCACCCCAATAAAAGCCGGGTTCTTCAAACTTCTTGAAATAAGCCATATCAAAATAGAAAGTACTTACAAAAGAAATGATGACTTTGTAGTTTCCGTTAGCTAAACGATAAGCTAAATCTTCGTTACCTAACAAGTTGTTCCAAACGTTTACGTGTACATTTTGATTAGCAAATTTGTCGTTCACCAACCATTTCGACTTGCCATTTTCTATCGCTTTAGTTAAGCCTACCTCTTCCCATCCAGATAGATAAAGACCTTTTTTCTTTAGCATGGTGCTAACTTTGCCGAAATAATAATCCCAAAGATCTGTAGTGGTTTTAATATTGCTATCACTTTGTTTTAAAGCGTTAAACGCCGGCGATTGCTCCCAAACGCCTTTAGGGACTTCGTCGCCACCAAAATGGATTGTCTCTAACGGAGCTCCAGCTTCTTTATACATCGCAATGATATCATCAGTCACTGTTTCTAAGAAACTGTAAACTGATGGCATAGCTACATCCATTACGTTATCATTCCATTTTTGCACAGAACGGTAAACAGACTTATCTTCTAAATGGCGAAGTAAATATTTTTCCGCCGCAGCCTTATCACCTTTCGCCAAAAAGGTCTGATAGCGCTTGTCCATGGATTTGATAGCTGCCCTTGCATGACCTGGTGTTTCTATTTCGGGGATTACACGAATATGCCTAGCGGTGGCGTAACGAAGTATTTCCTTAAAATCTTCTTTGCTGTAACAACCGCTTCCCGGCAACCGATCGGTATATGGTCCAGATCCATAAGCAGGCTGTAGCGTATTACCGCTGCCATTAAGATTTGCACGTTTGGCACCCACATTTGTCAATTCTGGTAAGGTGGGAATTTCTAAACGCCAACCTTCATCGTCATTTAAATGAAAATGTAAGGTATTTATTTTATAGAGCGCAAATACATCGAGTAATTTCAATATCTGAGCTTTAGGCTGGAAGTTTCTCGCTACATCGAGCATAAAGCCGCGATAGCCAAAACGAGGCGCATCAGTTACATCAACTCCTGTTAAAACGAGACTTTTATTTTTATTTGAAGCAAATGCGGCGGGATTAATCAAAGTTTTTAAGGATTGGATACCATAAAAAGCACCAGCGCTGCTTCCTGCCTTAATCACAACACCTTTTTCAGTGATGTTTAAAGTGTAAGCTTCGTGAGTAGCGCCATCTTTCAACAGGCTGATCGTAGGCTTTACATTACTTAATTTATTAACATTGATTTTCTTACCGAATAGTTTAGAAAGCTCTTGCGCCAATAAATTGGCTTCATTTTCAAAACCAGCTTCGTAACCAATAGTTAGATTTGATGTTAAGGTTAGGGTTTTACCATTCTCTGCATAACTAACTGGTGTTGGAAAAACTTTGGTCAATTTGCTTTCACTTACATCAGCGATGTTTTGGTTGACACTATAAATCATTTCGGAAGTAGTTTCCACATCTCCGCCTACCCTAAAAAACTTTTTCTGATCTGGAGGCGCTACAAAAGCTACTGCTTTAAACGGCACAATTTCTTTAGTTTTATCCCAAACTAAATAGAAACCTTGTGGTGCGTCTGAAGTATTTACCATCCACGAATTAGATAGCATTTCAAAAGTTAAACTTTCTCCTGGTTTTAGTCCTTCAAAATTTTTAGCAGGCGTAAAACAAGACAAATCTCCATTGAGATGTGCTACCTCAAAAGGTTGATTAGCTGTTTTAGGAGTAATTACCCTAATGAAGTTAAAAAATAGCTTCCAGCCTGTTTTAGGTAAAGTGGCTTTACCTACATTTTTAATAGTAAGTTTAGACAAGCCCTGTTCATCTTTCAAATAATTGTTTTCTAAAGGCTGCCAAGTAATAGCCAAATCCAAATTGGAGTTTTGCTGTTGTTGCGCAAAGGCCGCAGAACTTAACACGCTAATTAATACGATATAGAGGAACTTCATCTTATTTATTGGTTTTACTTCTAGATAATCGTTGAATTAGGAGCTTAATTTTTGAATTTCTCAGTTCATTTTCCTGATCAAGCTCGGCGTCATATAAAGCATATTTATTTAGCTCTATAAATCGCTTGTCGAGTTTTTGAGTGTCTAACTTTTTCAAGTCGCTGATAATTGCTGGTATTCTTTCAGGATTGAAATTCGGACTGTTCAATTCTATTTCTAAGGCAGCATAAGTAAGATACTGAACTCTGATATCTGCCATTAAGCGATAGTGCTCAAACTCTTCTTTGCCTTTCAATGGCTTTAATTCATACAACTGTTTTGAAGCTAGTTTTGCACTATCCAACAGCTGGTTTACAGTTACATTTTTATTACTTACTGCACCTTGAGTAATTTCGTAAGGAGCATTAGTCAAAGCACTCCAAAAAGTTTTGCTTTCTGCTTCATTAAATCCGTAGTTTTTAACACTATAGTTTCTAGCAAATTGATCGATATTTAACGGTTGGTCGGTTTTCAAAGCTTCGAAATAAGCGTCGATCAGCATATTAAAACCCGTAATCGGATACACACGTCTGATGGCGTATAAATCTACAATATCTCTAGTGGTTTCAAAAACTGGCGAATACAGTCCCGATGTTGACCATGAAGTCATTACCATTCCTTTGTAGCCGAATTTTCTTGCAGTTGGAATAAAATCTTTGATATTTTTGAAATGTTTTTCCCATTGGGTAAGGAAGTAATTATCTGGATGACTCCTGATAGATGGTGATCCCCATATTTCGAAGCCACTTTCTAGTAATTTGCTATGATCTCCAAACATATTGATGTCCCAGCCATAATTCCAATCGATGAAAATAGTTTGTTTTGGCAACAACTTTAATGCATCTGGGTATTTGATAGCGATATCTGCCCAAAGCACAGGAGTTTTTCCTAAGCTTACCACTAAATCGCAAAGCAGTTTGATGTAATCGCCATAAAGCCGGCCTTTTCCTAGTTCTTGTGCTTTCTTTTTAGATTTTTCTGAATGGCCAAGCAAATAAGTTTCATCTCCACCAATGTGGATGTATTTTGAACTGTGCGTAGAAATTAAATCTGTATACAGATCTTTAAATAGTGCGCTATTCAAATCTTCTTTTAATGGGTCTACCTGTGAATAATCTTTCTGATCCTCCCTTTGGTCTTTGTATCTGTAGTTACGCAAGATGTATTCTACGTGACCAAAACTCTGCTGCAATGGGATCACATCGATATTAATACTTTTACAGTAATTGATGAAATCAACGACTTCTTCTCTAGTATAAGCTAACCTATTAGCAATCATTACGTGATTTTTAAATGGGTAAGTTGCTTCCCATTCCATCACTAAAGTATTGACACCATTTTCACTCAGCTTCTTAGCAAAAGCTTTTAAAGCAGGCATCTTCATCACTTGTATGCGAAGATCTAAATGAAAACCCTTAACGGTAAAATCACTATTTATCGCATTAGATTGAGCAAAAGCTAAATTTACAATGAGTACGAAAATTATACTAAGAATATGTCCCTTTTTCACTTGATCCTATTTTATAAATTTAAAACTTCTACTTTTATTGTCCATTATTATACGAGTTACGTAGGCTCCTGCTGGTAGCATTGCTAAATTGTATTCGTAGTGGTTAAGTTGTTTATTGTAACGAATTTTTCGTGTTAAAACTTTATTTCCCGAAAGGTCTGTAATCATCACATTTCCGTTTCCCTCAGTACTTGAATTAGCAACAATACGAAGAACGTCTCCCGTTTTTGAGAAGTTAATTTCAGCTCCCAATTCGAAATTAAGCACCACAGTTTTATCAAAAGTCGAAGTCTTTCCGTCCTTATCTACCTGTTTAATTTGATAATAGTTATTTCCTACCGCTGGATTAAAATCTGTGTAAGCATAGTTGTTTATCGAGTTGGTATTTGATTTTGCAACGATTTTAGCAATCGGCTCGAAAACTTTAGAAGTTTCGGTTTTCCTCAATAACTGAAAATAGTCGTTGTCTATTTCTGATGATGTTCGCCATTTTAGCAGCGCACTATTAGTATTTTTAGTTGCCGAAAAATCTACAAAAGTTACTGGTAATGTTCCACCAACGGTATGCTTCACGCTCAAATCACTGATGTTGATCGGTGCAAGCGTACCCGAAGTACTTCTAATTCCTTGTAACAACAAACTGTTTAAAGCTAAACCTCTAGCAACTTCTGTAGTAGCATCGAAATCTGCCCCTATTCTAGCATTGTTTACCCAGATATGAAATTTTCCACTAGCAACGGTGTACTTTGTTGAATTACGCGTGTATTCTCCAGTAGCCGAAGCATGATTGTTGGCATAAATTTCTACGTTGTAAGGACCACCAGTTTTGGTAAATGTTGCTGAATTAATGGTCTGTGCAGAATAGTCGCTCCCTTTTCGATATGAAAAAGCAATAGTGGTTGGCGACATATCCCATCTCAAATAAGTGAATACGCCTGTTGCGGCAGCCCCTTGCAAATTATTACCATCATTAAATATATTATTGTTTTCTGTTGAGTTGGCACTATTTCCTATCGCAAATGTGATTGCCCCAGTGGATGCATCTGTGTTATTAAAGGAAATGGTAAAGAAATAACTTGCTATTGCTTCTGCATTGCTTAGGTTATAAACCGACATTTTATTAGTAGCAGTAACAGCTGTTCCATTACTAGCTGTAAGTGTAAGACTTGACAACCCCGTTAGTGCAAAGCCACCATTATTACTATTGCCTGTATAAACTCTGGCAAAGCCAGATGCCGGCGATGGCAAAAAATTAGCTATAGTACTAGTAGAAACTGAAGATTTAGCGGTAGTTGTGGCATTGTAAGTTCCTGCCACAGCACCGAAATTACAGGTAAAAGCGGTAGCGTTTTCATTTGTCCAAGCTCCTTGCGCATCAGCTTTATAAAACTGAATAGACAATAATAAAACAATAAGTAAAGATATCTTTTTCATCGCTTAGTCTTTATTTAATTGCGTTTAACTGAATGTTGCTTAAACTCAAGGTTAGCGCATTAGGTACTGACCCTTTGCTGTGATAACCTTGAAACAAGAAGCTATTTAATGGGGCTTCTGGTGACAGTTCGCAACTTGCCGGAAAAGCAGATCCACTTTCTGTAGCAATCAATTTCCCATCTACCCAAATGTTAAAAGTAGCTGGAGCTAAGTCATAAGCTTTACCTCCTTTAGTGTATTTCTGAACAGCCGTAGCATTGTTAACATATAATTCTACCTGATGCTCGCCCGTTTTAGTGAAACTGTTCCCGTTAATTAGTTTATAACCATACGAACCATTATTTAAGGTACGATAAGAAAAGAAAACTGATTTATTGGTACTAAACTCCCAACGTAAGCCCGCGAAAACACCTGTAGCATCTGCGCCTGTTAAAGCCGTTGTATTTTTAAAGATGTTGTTTCCTCTGGCATTGCCTAAACCAAAAACTACGGCGCCATTAGTTGGCTCATTTTCACTTTTAAAGGAAACATTAAAAAATAAACTGGTTACTGCACTTGCTTTTGAAATGTCATAAACTGCAAACTTATTTGCACTATTGCTATTTGATGCTTCTAAAACTAACTTGGCCGTTGCATCTTTTCCTTCTACTTTAAAGCCGCCACCACCATTAGCACCTGTAGTAACTGCAGCAAAGCCAGAAGAAGGATATGATAAAAAACCTGGAGTTGCTGTAGAAGATACCGAAGTTTTAATTGCTTCGCCACTACTGAATTTATCGCCAGCGTTACCCGTACCCTTTCCTAAATTATAGTTCCAAACAGTTCCCTTTGTTTCAAAAGTCCCCGCATCGCTCCAAGCTTTGTTTTGTGCCTGTGCTATTCCAAAAAGCATGGTTAGTACTGCTGTGATATGTATTCTTTTTTTCATGTATAAATTGTTTTAGTTGTTTATTTATTTTGATTGATAAGCGCCTGGTGTAAATTTGGCGAGGTTTAAGGTGGTGCCGAAAAAATCCTTCGTGCCTATATCTGGTAACCAGTAATTGCCTTCCATTTCGCTTTTAGCTATCGCCTTATTTAAAATTGGACTAGTTGATTTAAGCTTAAAACCAGTGGCGGTAGCGAAACCTTTACTATAGTTTAATGGGTTTACCAACTGAGGGTCTGCAAAAATCCCCTTATCATCTTTTACGTAGAATTTTTCGTAACCGAAGTACACATTCCCTTTAAACACTGCGGTTTGTCCCGCTGATTTTACCACTAACTCTCCCTGCCCTTCGTGATAGAAAATGTTGTTGTAGAACTTTGAAGTTGTCAAGGCTTCGTCGGCAATGACTACAGCTTCATGTGCTTTATTTAACACCACTGTATTGTTATGAGCAATTGCTGTACCTCTTACATGATTTGCCCAAACTGGAAAATCGAATACATGTAAGCCTTTAATACCGTCATTTACACTTATATTATGCCTAATAATTGCATCTTCGGATGTACTGGTAATCAACACAAAACCGCCTTCATTATCGTGCGAATAATTATACTGAATTATAGTGCGATAAGCATCTTCATCGGCGTCAAAAGCTTGCCCATCTTTACCACCTCTGGTATTGTAAACCTCATTGTACTGAAAAATGGTTTCATCCGTACTACGGCACCATAATGCCACTCCGTACTTCACTAACTCCTCATCCTCATTATGCGTTTCCCAAACTTCGTTGTGCTCTACCAGTGCGCCGTAGCTATACCTTACAATTACACCATCACCTGCACAATGGTGTATTTTGTTTCTTCTAATAACCAAATTAGTAATAGGTCTATTGCCTTTTACTGCCTTTTTACCGTCGGTTAAATTGGTAAAAATTCCTAGTCGAACTACATTAGCAATCTCGCAGTCTTCAATTAATATATCATCGAATTTGCTCTCGGCAGTACCTATAATACCAATTCCACCAGTATTTTTCCCCTTCATCTCAAAGGAATAATCGCCCATTATGTCGTGGATGTAAAGGTTTTTAAGATGGATATGCTTTCTCGAAGCACCATTATCTTTTACCAATACACCTAGTCGGTTTCCGATAGTAGTAGCCTTATTGGTAATTTCTAAGTGATTAACTTCCCAATAATCTACATCTTCTAGTTTTAATACTTCTGATACTTTTCCTTCGCCATCTAACAAGGCTTTTTTGGTACCATTATAAATTGAAATTACTATCGAATTCTTCGCATCGCCCGAGCCTTTAGGCAACAACTGACCTTTCCAGCTATCGCCTGCTTTGAAAAGTAGCGAATCGCCAGCCATAAACTGGTAACCATTTACTTTCTGAAGCGATTTCCATGCTTTAGCAGGGGTTTTGCCGTTATTACTATCATCGCCATTTTTGGCATCGACATAAAAAGTACTTCCTCTTCTGTTTTCCTTTATTTCGGAAGTAGGTGCTTTTTTGCAGGCCATTACAGAAAACTGAATGCAAAGCATTAAGAGCGTAAAAGTTTTAATCTTCATTTGTTATTGGATGTTTACAGTGATTTTAATGGGCGTGTTATAGAAACCTCCATTATTATCTTTGGCTTCTAGGATGATTTCATCAGCATTGCCAGTTCCCGAGTACAAGTACTTGATAGCGCCAGCCGTTAAATCTGCCTGCGAAAAACTTCCATTAACTGGCAATGGAATACCGTACTTCACGAAATAACCATTGGTAGGCAACTTATTTACGATGTAGCTGATGTTCTTATCATCGGCACCGTTCATTTTTAACTGTGTAGTAGTCAGTTTGGCAAAACCATCTTTCGCAATTACATTAAGTGGTGTCGCATTTCCAAATGTTAAAATGGTTGCCGGTGGGCTCGAAATACTTAAATATGCTTTAAAACTGCCAGCAGAAAATTCTCGTGGATATATCCTTACAAAATTATCATTGTTGTGGTTCATCAAAATATTTAGGAAAGTTTTATTACTTCCATAAAGTTGATTTACCAACGAGGTTACATCCATGGTTATCCACCCTGTTTGACCAGCTGCCAAAGAAATATTAGCTAAGCTTACACGATCGTAAGTTGGTGCAGTAGTCCAAGTTACGGTTGTTTCATCAAAATCGATATCAGCACCAGCATAAGCCGTTAATGAAGAAGGTAAACCAGTAAAAAACACATAAAAATTGATCTTTGCCAAACCTATTTTGTTCCCAAAACTTGGTGTAGTTAAAGGAAATTGGAATAAACCCATTCTATCTACCGAAACATCCTTACCATTAGAGTTCTTCATTTCGATAGCTGTGGCATTATTAAAGTTTTTGTTCCTATTAGCTGTACCATTTTGGATATACACATCCTTTGCCACGTTAATCACATCGGTTTGCGCACCAACCGAACCAGATGGTGCATCAGGCACTGCATCTTTTAACTTATAAAAGGTAAACTGATCGGTTACGTGAGCAACGCCATTTTTAAATTCTAAATTTTGACTTCTAATTCTAGCCGAAGGCGATGTGAGATCTGTAGAATTATTTGCAGTTAAGACATATTCGTCTGAACTTGTATTGCTTCTTGTATAGTAAATAAAACTACCGTTAATGGTTTCAAACTTCTTAGTTTCTCCTATTGCCAAATCAAACGAACGTAAACGTCCCTTAAAAATCTGGTCAGAAACAATGTTTCGCAGTACGATAGCCGGCACATCGTTAAGGTTGGTATAACCTAAACTGCCAACCATATTAGTTACTGCCTGATTAGTTAGAAGCAATACCGTATAGTCTTCTGGTTGATTTAAAAAGTCTTCTAAACCAGCTTTTTTAATCACTTCTCCATACAGATTTAGGTTAGTAAGATCGGTACTGTGATCCATTTTCAGGAAATCAGCAATGGTCATCCCTTTTAAGTTAGCACCCGCATCTATTGCTTCTGGCTGTTCGTTTTTCAACAAATCCAATTTTCCACAACTTAAGCTGGTACACATTAGTGCAATAGCTAAAGATTTAATGATAAATATTTTTTTATTCATAACAAGCTTATTTAATTATTGATAGTATGAATTTTGTTTCAATAGCGGATTTAACCTGATTTCGTTCAAGAAAATTGGCCAAACGTAATTGTCTTCATTGTTTAAACCATTAATAGGCTCCATTACGCTGATTGCTTTTTTGGTTCTCACCAAATCGAACCAGCGTTTACCTTCAAAACAAAGCTCTTTTGAACGTTCGTTTAAGATGATATCTTCAATTTGGCTCTTGCTCAACGAAGTATAGTCTGACGGTTGTAATGCGATTTCTCCCGCTCTTACCTTCATTTGGTTTACAATAGCAATAGCATCTGCAGGTCTATCCAACTGATTTAGCGCCTCGGCACGCAATAATAAAATATCAGAAAGCCTGTACATGATGATGTTTTTATCATCCATGGTACTTCTTACAAAATTTGTTTTATCGAAAAACTTAGTGATATCTCTTCTTTCGTTATAACTGATGGCAGCTCTTTTATCATTTGGCTGGAACTTGGTCATCAATGCTTCGCTTACCCTAAAGGCAGGTTGAAAACCTATATCGCCATAAACTTGGATATAGAAAGATCTAGCGCCACGTTCCGCAAAATTAAAATCGATTTCAAAAATACTTTCTGTAGAAAAACCATGTGTAAACTGTCTGGCGTAAGAAGTATTTTCCAAAGCAGTAGCATCTGTCAAAGACGTAAGAGAATAGTTGGCTGTATTAGTCAGTATTTTTTGGGAAGCTGTTAAAGCTTTCTCATACTGATGACGCCACATGTATAAATCTGTATAGATGGCATTTACCGCACCGGCCGTTAATAAAGCTTTAGTAGTTTGTGAGGGCGAATAGCTTGTCGGCAAAAGCAATGTAGCGCTATCCAAGTCTAATTCTACACGATGATAAACCTGCGAGGTATCTGATTTAGCTACATAATAGTTTTCAGTAGCATCTTTTAAAGGACTAGTTACTATCGGCAACTCGCCCCAAATTCTAGTCATATTAAAATAACAAAGCGCTCTCAATGCGTAGGCCTGACCTAAAGTTTGATTAAACTCAGCAGTTTTGTTAGCATATAGCCCAATTTGGTTCATCAACCTCACATTTTTGATAATCAAATTAGTTTGATTGACTACCGCATATAACTGGCTCCAATTGGTAATCCTTAAACTTGAATTTACATTATTGGTTAATAAATTGAGCGACTCAGTGTTTAAAGAAGTTAAGTTTTGCGAAACGTTATCTGCCCTAGCCTCTCCGTAAAAAACACCTTCTGGGCCCATAGCCGATTGTAAAAGTGTATACGCACCATTTAATGCTGCCGTTGCTTGAGAAGTTTCTTTCCAAAAGTTTGCGTTTGCGTACTCGGTAATTGGGTTAAGCTCTAATGCTTTTTTACATGCTGTGAGCCCGCAAAACAGCAGTAGCAGATATAAAAATATTATTTTTTGATTTTTCATAGCACTACAAATTAATGTTTAGAGAAAAATTGTAAGATCTTGTTCTGGGGAAAGCACCTCGGTCTACACCACCTGCAAGCGAGTTGGTTGATGAACTTACCTCTGGATCATACCCTGAGTAAGAACCAAATGTAAATAGATTGGAAACGCCAACACCTAAACTTGCTCCCGAGATTTTAACTTTCGAGAGTAAACTTTTCGGCAGTCTATAGCTCAAAGCAATATTTTGCAATCTTACAAAAGACGCATCCTCTACGAAATGACTAGAAACTGCATAATTTAGCATCGGATCAGTTTTTACCAATCTTGGAATATCGGTTACATCGCCCTGCACTCTCCATCTCCTTAATTGATCAGTAGAAAAATTCTGATCTATTGGAGATGAGTCTAAATTTCTTTTCAGCTCATTAAAAACATCGGCACCGAAACTGTAAGTAAACAAGAAACTAAAAGTGAAGTCCTTATAGCTCAGCTCATTGACAAAACCACCTGTGAAATCAGGATTAGGATCTCCAATAATTTGTAAATCGTCATCGTTGATAATACCATCGCCGTTTAAATCTTCCCAAATCATATCTCCACCTTTGTAAATTTTACCATTGGCAGAACCTTGTTTGTATGGAATAATTACGCCAGTATTTTCATCTCTTGCATATACATTATCTTCATCCCTTGCGTAAACGCCTTTCTTTTTCAAACCGTAAAAAACACCTACTGGCTCGCCTACCCTGGCCATGTTGAATAGGTTTGGCCGGTAATCTTGTCCGTTAGGTAATGATAAAATTTTGTTACGATTGTAGGCGAAAGTTAGCGTTGAAGACCATTTGAAAGGCGCAACAATATTAACTGTGGTTAAGGTTGCTTCCAATCCTTTATTTTGTAATGAACCGAAGTTACCAGGTATAGTAGATACGCCTGTTGTGCCCGGCACGGTTACGTCAAATAATAAATCTCTGGTCTTTTTCAAATAAGCATCTCCTGTAAAAGTTATCCTATTTTTAAGAAATGATAATTCTAAACCGATATTACTATGCTCCGTAGATTCCCATTTTAAAGATGGATTTGGCACTCCAGATAAAATCACAGCATTTTGGCCTAAATAAGATCCGTTATTGATGTAACCGCCTTGGCCAGCGTAATTTCCTATAGATTGATTTCCCGTAATACCGAAACTTGCTCGCAACTTACCTTCATCCAAAAATTGAAATTTCTTAAAGAATGTTTCCTCACTAAATCTCCAACCTGCGGAAACTGCCGGGAAGTAACCAAATCTGTTATCAGCTCCAAAACGCGACGAACCATCTCTTCTAATCAACGCAGAAAACAAGTACTTACCTTTGTAGTCATAATTGGCTCTGGCAAAGAAAGACAGCAGCGAATTTTGTGAAATGTTTTGTACATAAGTTGATAAAACTGAAGCTGCACCAACGTTGGTTAATTGCGCATCAGGTAAACCTCTTCCTACAAGATCAAGATTATCTCTGTTGAATTTTTGGTACGATTGACCTAACAAGAAATTGAAGGTATGATCATTTTTTACGGTTAATTTATACGTTAAGGTATTCTCATTAATGAATGACGATGCTTTTGTTGTTTGTAGATAAGAGCTACTCAACTGTCCCTGCGGTAATAAACTAGTCGGTGTAAAATTGGATAAATCACTGTTTTCGTAGTCGAAACCCAAATTGGTAGTAAACCTTAAGTTTTTCGCTATCCAAACCTTAAAATCTTGATTTCCGAACATTCTAAAACGTTTAATTCTATTAGCTGCAAGCTGCGCAATTGCCAAGGGGTTAGGCTTACTTCCTTCAAACAATGGAATAAGTTGACCCGAAAGCGGATCGTACGGATTGTAAACTGGCATTGTACTTAGCGCTTGGAAAACTACACTCTGGCCACTCAATCCTGTTAAAATCCTTGTATAATCTGTATTAGAGAGGTTAAATGATGAGCTTCCAGAAATTGATTTATTAAATGTGTAGTAAACCTTTGCCGTTGCGGTAACCTGCCCATAATCTGTTTCTCTTACTATCGGATTTAAATCTTTATAGCCTGCACTCAAATAGTAATTAACTGAATTATCAGACGATCCACCACTGATACTTAGATCGGTCTTTTGTTGTATCGCTTGCCTGTACATGATCTCATGCCAATCAATCGACTTTGAATAATAAGGATGCAGCGAATCTATTACCGATACTTTGGTGGTCATTTGACCCGTACTATTATAGATTGCATCAATGTAAGCACTACGCCATTGTGGCGCATTCAATACACCAACAGTTCTACTTAACCCGGCCAAACTGGTGTTTGAAGAAAATCTAAGTGTAGGTTTTTTTGAATTTCTGCCGGATTTTGTAGTAATCAAAATCACCCCGTTAGATGCCCTAGACCCGTAAATTGAAGCAGTACCATCTTTAAGGAAATCAATAGATTCTATATCTGCTGGGTTGATATCTGCTAATGGACTGAAAGTAGAACCATCATCATTTAAACCGCCAGCAAAGGTCTCGGTATTAATAGGTACACCATCAACAATATATAAAGGTTGGCTACTACCGTTAACAGATGAAGCACCTCTAATTCTCACGGTAGCTCCGGCACCCGGCTCGCCAGAATTTGAAGTAATCTGCAAACCCGCAATCTTACCTTGCAAACTGGTATTGATATCGCCCATTGGATGAGTTTCCAATTGATCCCCAGATACCGAGCCTACCGCACCAGTAACTTCTTTTTTCTTCTGTGTACCATAACCCACAGTAACACTTACCTCATTTAAACTAACTAATTGTTGTTTTAACTTAATCTCTAAGTTATTGCGCCCTTTTACAGGAATAGACTGCGAAACAAACCCAACGGACTTAAATATTAGTATCGGATTTTCTCCACCTACGTCAATCTTAAATTTACCGTCTTTATCGGTAATTACGGTTTTACCAGTTGCCATCACTGAAACTGTGATACCCGGCAAAGTTTCGTTAGTTACCTCATCTCTAACTAAACCAGCTATTGTTCTCAATTTTCCAACCTGTGCAAAAGCAGTGACAAATCCGGCAGAAAATACAATGACTAATAAAAGGATTTTTACTATTCTTACTTTCATCATAAATCTATATTAGTTACAAGGTTTAGGGCTGTGTGATTATTCCATAAAGCTCTCAAATTACAAAAGCTTAAAGTCTTTGCCACACTAAATTTTTCTTCTGAATAGTTGAACCTTCTGATCAACCCGTAAGTGTTCGTTTCTTTCATATCATTTTGTTTAGTTTTACGTGTACGTACACGTTTTTATTTAAATCAAATGCCTAACAGTAATAATTCGATAATAAATTTCATTTAAGGTTAAAAAATATCACAATGTAAACACCTTTCGGCTGGTTTAATTGCACATACAAAATAAAGAGTACAGTTATATTTGGTTAACGGTAACGTACACGAAATTAGGAATAATTATTTTACTTCCAAATTTTTAACATAAAATTTTGTGATTTAATTTATTGACAGGTATAATTTTAGCCACAGATACGCAGATGTTTTTATTGGTTATCTCCAATAATATATATCTGTTGATGATTAAGAAACATCAGCTGCGCTATTTAAAATCATGTTGCGGAGGCGCCAACGTGTTAACAACTTTGTATTTAAGTCTCTAATATATTAACCCGCTAGTCATATCGTTTAAATCAGAGCATCTGTGGTTAAAAAACTAATTACTATAATACTGATAATTTTCTCTGGTAATGATATCAATTGGCATAAATTGCTCTTTATCAATTGATGTATTGAGCACCAAATGATTATAAAGGCTCATTAAACCTCGGTAGCCTTGTTCTTGTGGCTTTTGACAGATCAAAAAATCTATAGTTTTAGTTTTTAGGTAATTGATATTATCTTCTAAAAAATCATAACCAATTAATTTAATATTCTTGATTTTATGCTCTTCGAAATATTTAGCTATAGTAGCCACTCTAGAATTAGTTACAAATACCACATCGTAATGATCTTTCGCTAATTGCTCCGTCAGTTTTTCTTTGATATGGGCGTAGCCTGTTTGCTGAATATCAATTTTAGTTAACTCGTTATTACCTCCATTTTGCTCAAAATAATTCCTAAATCCTTCTTCTTTACGCAATAAGTGGTGGTGTAGGTCAATTTCCTTAGAAATATTAACGATTAAAGTTTTCTTATCAGCAGGCGAAAGATAATTGACAATATGGGCTGCTAAATAGCCACTCTGGTACAAATTTGGACCAATGTAACATAGGCTGTGATGCCCAGGAATATCTGAGTTGATGAATACCAATGGAATTTTCTTCTCTTTACATTCTTCAATAAAAGTTAAACTTTCGTCTTCGAACATAGGTGCCATTAGCACGCCATCAAACTCTTGTGCATTAATTTTTGCCGCACCCTCTTTAAAGGTCGTCTTATCGTTTTGATCGAAAAAGAAAGTGACCACTTCAATGCCAAAATCTTTAATCTCGTTAGCTGCTTGCTTAATGCCATTTAACGGAGCTTCCCAATATTTGGTTTCGTTAGATACTTGTGGAATTAAAGTGGCAAAACGAAGTTTTTTCTTTGAAGCTAACCTCCTTGCAAAAATATTTGGCTGGTAGTTCAGTTCTTCGATAATCTTCAGGATTTTCGCTTTGGTTTTTTCAGATACCCCTACCCTATTGTTTATTACTCGATCTACCGTACCAATAGATACATTGGCCAAACGGGCAATTTCTTTAACACCAGTAGTTCCTGAATTTTTCTTTTCCATTGTTAACAAAACTAATAAAAAGTTTAGTTGATGTACACAACCCAAAATAAAAAAGCTTGCAGAGGTAAATGTATTTTTTTGGAAGTGTTTCTTAATTTTACTACTGATCAATAACCAGTTAAAAGAATAGTTAAAAAGTTATCCCCAAATGGCACATTAATTAAAAGCGTTGTGGCGTATTCCATACCTTTGCAGCTCAAAAAAAGTAAAAAAATGAAGCTGAACTCCCTGCAACAACTCATCATGGATTTTATAGAAAAGACCGATAGGCCTATCTTCATGACAGGAAAAGCAGGAACGGGAAAAACAACTTTTCTACGTTACATTAAAGCCAATTGCACCAAAAACCTTGCAGTGGTAGCTCCTACGGCAGTTGCAGCAATTAACGCTGGCGGGGTAACTATCAACTCATTTTTTCAAGTTCCTTTTGGCCCTTTATTACCTAGTACACAAGCAGTATCTTTAGCAGCGCTTTTTGATAAAAAAGTAGGTTACGAAAAAACCAAATTGCTAAAGTGTTTGGACTTATTGATTATTGACGAGATCAGTATGGTGCGAGCGGATATGATGGATTATATTGACACCGTTTTACGAGCAGTTAAAGGTATTTCGAAACCCTTTGGCGGCGTACAATTGTTAATGATTGGTGATCTCTATCAGCTTTCGCCCGTTTTTCAGAAAGATTGGCACGTGCTACGCAACTATTATGCGGGACCTTATTTCTTCGATAGTTTAGCACTCCGAAAAACCAATCTGCTCACATTTGAGTTGGAAGAAGTTTACCGCCAATCAGATCCGATATTTGTAGAAATATTGAATAGCATACGTGATGGTTCTGGGGATGAAGCTTTGTTAGCTAAATTAAATGAACGCCACTTGGCAGATACCACAACCGAAGCATTAAGGGATTATGTAACACTTACCACCCACAACCCTCTGGTAAAGCAAATTAACGAGCAAAAACTAACGGCTCTTGATACTGAAGCCTTTACGTATCGTGCCATCGTAACCGATGATTTCCCTAAAGAAGCCTACCCAGCAGAAGAGGAGTTAATGCTAAAAGTTGGTGCCTTGGTGATGTTCATCAAGAATGATACTTCTGGAAAAAAGCGCTACCACAATGGTAAAACGGCAAAAATTAAAGCACTTACAGAAAGCTCCATCATCCTTAATTTTTTAGATGATGGAACGGAATTGGAAGCTGAGCGTGAAATTTGGCAGAATGTGAAATATGCGCTCTCTGAAGCAGACAATAAAGTTACCGAAACCAATGCGGGCTCATTCAGTCAGTTTCCGTTAAGGTTAGCTTGGGCAATTACCATTCATAAAAGCCAAGGTTTAACGTTTGATCATGCATTAATAGATGTAAGTGCTGCTTTTACCCACGGCCAAACTTACGTTGCACTAAGCAGGTGCAGAAGCTTACAAGGCATGGTATTGTTAGAGAAAGTGAAGCCAGAACATATCATTACCGATAAATCTGTGGTTGGATTTATGCAACAAGCAAAAGAGAAGACTCCTACTCCTACAGATTTAGAAAAGTGCATCACTCAATCAGAGTTGGGTATTTTAGCTAGTTTATACGATTTTTCTATCATCGCATTAGCTTGGAATGCTTATAAAGCTATTTTGTTAGAACGCATTTCTACCGATTTGTCTGCTGCCGAAAAGCTGCTGCAAAACGAAATTGCCAATGTGGGTACTCTCTTCCTTCAAAAGGAATTACAAGTTCAGCTTGTTTCGCCTTGGCAATCAGCAAACTTAAAAGAGCGTTTACAAAAATCGTCGGCATATTTTTTAACTAAGTTAGCATCATTAGAAGGTATACTAATTGATTTACACGAGAGCTATCCCTCGTATTTAATGGATGATGATTATTATTTAGCAATAAATTTGATTTTGGAGCAGCTTAAAGGTAAAACGGCAATGTTCCGCTTCTTACCGACGGCAAGCGACACTAAAACCTTGATAGAAAGATGGAAAAGTGCGGCAATGGAGTATCAAGCTATCGACAGATGGACTACCACAGCCGTTAAAGAAACCGAAATACCAAACAAGGCATTGTACGATCAACTTTATGCTTGGCGCATTCAAAAAGGGAAAGAGAGAAATACAGCTGACTATAATATCTTATCTGAACAAGTATTGAAAGATACCGCAGCTAAATTACCTAAAACGCTTAAACAACTTTCTCAAATTAAAGGTGTTGGCGAAGGAAAAGCCTTCGATTTTGGCGACGAAATCCTTAAAATGATTAGACAATATTTGGGAGAAGGCGATTTACTTTTCTAGAAGATATAGCATAGAAAAACCTATCTTATGATCTTAATTGTTCACTAAAAAAGCCGCTCAACTTTTACATCGAACGGCTTATCATTAGAAACTAGGGTATTATTTTTTGTTCTTGTTCAAATCGGTAAATACCGCAGCTTTGTCTTTGCTGGCTTTCTTCAATTTAAAGCTATCGAAAACCTCTCCCGATGCTTTGTAAGCAGTATAAGTTAAGTTTTCGCCATCCACTTTAATAATCTGGAACAATTGTGTATTCTCGGCAAAAACATCCATCCATTTCGGATTTACATCTACCTTGTACATTTTTGGACCAGCTACAGAAACTACATACATTGGCCCACCAACTTTACCAGAAACTCCCGTAGGTAAATTCTGTCCGCGGCTATAAGTATGGTCATGACCTTGCATTAACAAGTCTACGTGATATTTATCGAAAAGTGGTTTAAACAATTCTCTAAACTCTTTATTGTCTCTACCTTTTGCGGTTGAATAAATTGGATGGTGGTAGGTAATCATTGTCCAACGTTTTGGGTTGTTCTTCAACACCTCCTCTAACCAAACTGCCTGTGCTTTTAAAGAAGTAGAGTCTAAAACAATCATTTGCGAGTTCAACGAAATGATACGAACATTGGCATAATCCACATAATAAACAGATTCTTCCAAACCCTTTGGTCCGTTTTCTGGCAATGTATATTGCGCTCTCCAGTGTGGATCTAAGGTTAAAGTTCTTTGCTCATCGCGAAAATATTCGTGGTTGCCTGAGGATGGAATACTAGGAATCATTCCGTTGATGAAACCTCCACCAAAATGCCACTCGCCCCATTCGTTATCGCTGTTAGAACGATTGATCAAATCTCCCGCATGAACGATAAAACGAGCATCGCCATGCGTAGCAAAAGCCTTTCTAATTACCCTCGACCACTTTGAACGGATATCATTCTGAGCATCGCCCAAATAAATGAAAGAAAAAGCCTGGTCTTTCTCTGGAGCAGTTTTAAACTGAAACCACTCGCTCCAGTGGGTACCATCTCCTACTCGGTAAGTGTACAATTTATTAGGCACTAAACCTTCGAAATTTACGCTGTGGTAGTTCGCTGTTTCGTAAGCTTTTCCTTTTAAAACTTCTGTTTTGGCTTGATATTCTTTTGCTTCTGGCTTATCCAGTTTTGGAGAACTCTCTTCTACCAAAATTTGTGCAAAGCTATTGTTTACCGTGCTGTCTGTGCGCCACGTAACGGCTTGCGTAGTTTTCGGATCGGCAGACCAGGTAAGGATAATTCGATCTGGAAATTTGCCTGCTTTAAATTCTTGCGCTTTGGCCAAAGTTGGCAGCACTAAAACTAGTGCCGCCAAAAAGGTCATCTTTTTCTTAAAAGTTCTAATCATGTTTATTTATAAAATGGATTGTATTTGAAACCTAGATTTGCCCATCTAGAGTAGTATTTGTGGTCGTTAGGTCGGCCATCGCCAAAATCTAGGATAGTTTGAGCGTTGTTGATGTTACTAATGCCCATGAAAATGGTGAACTTTTTATTGATTTTTTGAGAAGCAGAGAAATCTAACTGCACTCTTCCCTTTTCCATTAAATCATTGGCTTGTACATCAGCTAATTCATCAATAAAAGTATCGTAGAAATTTAACGACAGACGGCCAGAGAAACCATACTTCTCGTAAGATAAAGAAGCATTACCTACTTTTGGACGCATAGATGGTAAACGAACAGTACGCTCGCTCACAGTGCCCGGAACTTTAAATTTAGATTGAATTTGCGTGTAGTTGGCATAGATACCGAATCCGTTCCAGAAACCTGGCAAAAAGGTTAATTGTTGTTGCCAAGCCAACTCATATCCCCAAACATGTGCATTGGCTCCATTTACGGTTTGTGTAACTTGCCACTGGTCATAAGTGCCTCCTTGTTGTAAGTAAACACTTTCGTAAATATAATTATCTACATTTTTGTAGAATACACCACCAGAAATTAAACCCAAAGATTTTAAATAATGTTCAAACAATAGATCGTAGTTAATTGAAGTAGCCTGATCTAAATCTGGGTTTCCTTTTTTCATCCTTTTTCTACGAGGTTCGACCTCTTCCCAAGGTACTAAATCGTAATAACCCGGTCTAGATAACGATTTGGTTACCGCAGCTCTGAAATTAGTACGTGGCGAAACCGCATATTTTAAGTTTAAACTTGGGAAAAATCCGTTGAAGTTAGATTTTACCGCAACTTTATTGGTAGATACATAAGCACCAGTGTTATCGAAGTTGACGATATTACCATTGTACTCGAAACCAGTATTTTCGTATCTCACACCGGTGATGATATCTAGTTTATTTAAAGTTAATTTACCCATCACATAACCAGCCTGCATGTTTTCTTTACCATTGTAAGAATCAGGATCGGTATTTTGTCTGATATAAGTTTCGTTGTTTTCAAATAAACTTAAATTGTTTTGATAATATTCTTCCATTAGGTAACCATTGGCAATAGCACCCGATAGGTTGTAATGACCATTGAAGTATTTCTCCCTCGAATAATCTGAAAGGAAATTTGACATGGCCAAAGTACCTGTTTTCAGTTTATATTGATAGTAGCTTCTGGTATGGTCGTCTTCTTTATATTTCATTCTACCACCAAACTTAAATTTGAACTTATTTTTATCGCTCAAATCGAAAGTACGTTCAATATTCAAGGAACCTTGAATATCCTTATCATTAGCAATTTGGTGTCTGTTTACGTAGTTCGAAGTGAGGTATTTACTTGCATCGTTAGGGTCGCCGTTGGTAAAAGCAAATTGTGGCGCTCTTGGGTTCGACAAATCCATGTTGGCAGCTAAACCACTGTAATTGAAGAAACCGTCATAATACGTTGGCTGATCGTACAAACCACTTGCGTAAGTTACATCGATGTTTCCAATCCAATTGTTAACGTTTGTTTTAGCTCCCGCAGATACGCTAAACAAATCTCTGTTATAATCTCTTGGCGTACCACTAGAACCAATATTTACCCCAGTTACGGCAGTTTCGCTGGTATAATCGCCAATGCTGTAGCTTTTGGTTCCTCTAGTTTGCAATTCGTAAAACTTGTTATAGTTCCCTCTTACATAAATTTGGCTTTTTTCTGTAGGGAAAAAACTCAATTCGCCTTGTAAGCCAATATTTTCTCTATTCAAATCAGACCCTTCCAGTTCTAAATTAGAAAGTTTTAATTTCTCTACACCGTTGATTTCATAGGTGTCATAATCTTTCTGCACTCGGTCTTCGCCCCTGTTGGTATTGCTGTAATTTACACCGATTAAATAGCCTAGCTTATTTTTTCGCTCGCCGTAATTAAAAGCACCATCAAAATTTTGCTTACCTAAGAGGAAGTTATTACCAAACGAACCTTTAACTTGAAACTGCTTAGAACCCACTTTTGGCGTTTTAGAGATGATATTTACCGAACCAGAAGTACCATCGGCTTCCATATCTGGTGTTAACGTTTTGTTTACCTCAATAGCTTCTACCGTAGAAGACAGAATACCATTCAAATCGATATCACGAGAGTTGGTTTGTGTAGATGGCAACCTGTTTCCGTTTAGTGTAACCGAACCCATACTTTGGTCTAAACCTCTAATGATGATATTTCTCGGTAAACCGTAACTATAATCCATCGCAATACCCGGTACACGTTGCATGGCCTCGCCTACGGTTGCATCTGGGAAACGCTCAATCTGCTCTTCAGAAAGCACATATTTTACATTATCGGCATTTCGCATGTTATTTAGCGCCACACTCTCACCTCTACGAATACCGGTGATCGTGATCCCTTTCATATCATTACTTGCGCTGGTCAACTTCAAATCTGCATTGTTGGTTTTTCCACCTACCACATTTACCGTAGTTTCGAAAGCCTTAAAACCAAGATAAGTTACCCGCAATACCGCTCTACCAGCATTTACATTATTCAATACAAAATAACCGTTCATATCAGAAATTGCTCTTTGATTGGTTCCTTTAACGATTACGGTTGCGTAAGGAAGAATTTGATTATTGGCTTCGTCTTTTACATAACCCACAATACTACCTGGCTTTTCTTGCACTAAAACGTTAGCCTCTACTTTACGTAACACCACTAATAGTCCATTCTCTACAGCCTGCAAATCATGTTTTTTTAATAAAGGAGTAAGTATAGCTCTGGCGGTTTTCGACTGGTCATTTACCGATACTTTAGTGGTAACCGTTTCTTTATTCGTGTAAACAAAGCTTACACCAGTTTTGCGTTCTATCTCTTTAAGTAGTTCTGGAAATGAAGTGTTTTTCAAGTTAATGTCGATCTTTTTATCCAGACCGTATTGTGCTTTTACTACAGCTGCGCTACTGAACGTTAAGCACAAGGTAGAAAGCACGCAGAAGATTAAGCTAATTCGCATAAAAATTCCCTTTGGGTTAAATAACCCATTGTTTTTTTTCATAAATTTGTTTGTTAATAATTATTATCGTGATAGTTTTTAATGATGGTTAAGGGTTTGCAGACCGTTAACCAAAGATTTTGAGCCATTTCTGTTAGCGCAGAAGTGGCTTTATTTTTTTAGTTACATGATTGCCCTCCTATGATTTCAATTGTTTTACCATGTTCTTTAAATTTGATATAAAGTGAGGCGCTTAATGCTGTCAGTATTGTTTTTAAAGACTGATTTGGAAACTTGGCAGTAACTTTACAACCGTTAAATTTTGTACTGCTAAAGTCGAATGCTATGTCAAATTTTCTTTCCAATGCTGCAAATACTTCTTCGGGCGTAGCCTGATCAAATAGTAAATCGCCATTAATCCAAGCAGCCACTTCATCTGTATAAACACTACTGGTTTCTAATTTTCCGTTGTCACGATGATAAACCAATCTATTTCCCGGAAGTAGCATAGTAGGCTTGCCTAAACTATCTTCACGCAGTAAAACACCTACTTTTCCCGTTTTAACGGTTACCGAACTTTGCTGATTGTGCTTATAGGAACTTACGTTGAAACTGGTACCATAAACAATGGTTTTCAGCTTGCCGCTTTCTACCACAAATGGTTGCTTTTCGTTGTGGGTTACCTCAAAAAAAGCTTCGCCAGTTAATTGAATAGCTCTGGTTTTCTGTCTATGAAAATCCTTTGGATAACTTACTTCGCTACCTGCGTTCAGCCAAATAGTAGAGCTGTCGGGCAAAGTAACCTTCATCACTTTTCCGTTAAGCGCCTTATGAACCGTATATACCGTTTCCGCTATTTCATATTTTGATTTTGACAAATAATAAACTGAAAGTGAAGTAACTAGTGCAAGCGAGGCAGCGATACTATATCTAAATATCCCTTTAAAAGATTTGCGCTTGGCTTGCCTTGCCGCCGAATGAATTAGCACACCCGTTTCTGTTTGCTTTTTGGTAGAAGGTAACAAGCCTGTCCATTGCCAAAGCTGCTTGGCTTCTTCATAAAGCTGTACATTTTTTTCGCTGGCATTTAGCCATCGGTTTAAATACAGCTTACTTTCTTCTGTTTCTACGCCAGTTAGCCTTTTAGCAATATAATTCCAAATTTGATCTTCCATGAGCAGATTTCTTACTCTTAAAGACAGAAAAACACCAGGAAATACGGGCTCTTGAGTGTTAAGCGTTCGTTAACTTTTCATCAACTAAATGTTTTGCTTGCGCATGAATAAACTGCATACTTTTGGCTAAATGATCTTCTACCGTTCTCACAGAGATATTTAGCAATTCGGCAATTTCCGCATAACTCAGTTCGTCGAACCGAAACATTTTAAACACCAGCTGCCTTTTTGCGGGTAATTTTGATATCACTTGTTCTAGAAAAATAAGCTTATTATTAGTTTCGTCACTAATCTCGAAATGAATATTGCCATCAGATAATATTTCTAATTCGGAAGATTCTTTTAGTACTACATTATGCTTACGTTGCGACAAGTAATTTAAACAAGCATTTTTAACCGAACGATATAAGTATGGTTTTACATAAAGTGGTCGATGATTGCCATTCCAAAGTCGCAAAAAAGTATCGTTAACAACACTTTTTGAGGCTTCCATATCGTTTAAATAATAATCGGCATAGTTATAAAGCAGCTCGCTGAAGTTTTTAAACAGTATATCAAAGTCTAAAGGATTTTTTTCCTCTATTTTTTTACTATAGCTACCTGTTGTTTGCTGAATTTCCATGCCAATGTTGGCACAAACATCAGCATATCGTGTAAACAAGAGATTAAAAAGAAGTTAATCTTACCCTCAAATCCAATTCAAGAAGTTTTTTTTTTACCGAAAATATCACCTATGCACATAAAACAATTAGGAAAATACTTAAGCATACATTGGTTTAGCATTAACAAAACACTATTTTTTTTGATCTAAATTTAACACCTACTTAACAACACAACTATAGCTTTGCATTGTTAAATATTTGGTTAGTATTTATCATACAGTTTAGGTTAGTTGATGCAAAAAGCTCTGGTGGATGCCATAGCTTTTTGTTTATTTTGAGGCAATGCTGACGCCCTTAAGCTTTGCGGATGGGTAATGATAGGTGGAAAGTAGAACCTTGACCCACTTGGCTATCGAACCATATTTTACCGTTTTGTAGTTTCATAAAGTCAGCACACAACACCAATCCTAAACCTACTCCAGGTTCTTTCATGGTTCCCAAAGCGCTGGTAACCTGCGAAGTAAAAATCGAAATTTCCTTTTCCGCAGGAATGCCCATGCCGAAATCTCTTATAGAAAGAATTGTCTTACCCTTAATTTCTTTTGATTTGATCAAAATTTCTCCACCTATCTCGCTATACTTAATGGCGTTAGAAAGCAGGTTTCGTAAAACCATTTTGATCATTTCCATATCTGCAACAAACTGGCTAGCAAGAAATTCCTTTTTTATAGTAATATTTTTCTTAACCGCAAGAGGAAGTATAGCAGGCAAAACATTCTCGATCAAATTAGGTAGTTCTATGTTCTCCAACTTCACTTTCGTACCCTCTAATTGAGATTTAGACCATGAGAGAAGATTGGTTAAAAAGTCTGAAGTTCCGTTGGTGAGTTCTAACAATTGCACTTCCAACATTTCCCTATCATCTTTTGTCAATACTTGATTGTTTAACAGTTCCAGATAACCTTTAATGTTATTTAGTGGTGTACGTAAATCATGTGAAATAATAGAAAACAAACGTGTATTCTCTTGATGTAAAACGGCTAATTGTTCTGCCCTTTCATGTGCAAGGCGCCTTTCTCTATTAAAGCTTTTAAGCACCATTTTTATTAAGATGAAAGTAAATGACAACATGATACAGCAAATGCAAGCAATGTCGAAGAAACGTTCTGCGGTACTACTATAAATATTAACTATGCCATAATAGTATTCGTAAGTTAGCAAGCCAACCACCACAAGGCAATGCAGTAGCCAATGTAAATAGTTTTGCTTTTGATTGATAACCAAGATGATAATTAGTATAACGAAGAAACTAAATAAAACTGGTCCATTAACGCCAGAGCTGTAATAATAATTTATTACCAAAAAAATATAGCTACACAAGGTAAAGCCATGTTTGGCCAGCTTAAAACGATTACAAAATCTGGATTGATAAAAAAGAAACAATTGCAAGAAAAGAGTAATGGCAGTTGCTAAAGCCAGTTCTGGCAACACCACTACAAAAAGGTTGTAAGCTATAAAGATACAAAGCGTACAAGCAGAGAGTATTCCAACAGAGTTAATTAATCTTTCTTCGAGGTTAAACCGATCTCTGGGTCCTCTTAACCATTCCCATAAATTTCTTAAAAGCAAAATCGTTAATTTATTTAGGCAAAGTAATGAAATAGCAATAAAAAATAAAAGTTTTACAGCTAATTTTCAGTAGAAGCATTTAACTTTTCTTCTGCAAGTTCCAAATCCGACTCATCTGCAAAAGGCTGCTCATTAAGTGCTTCAACTTTTGGATTATATTGCAAGCTTACACACATTGGAAAATGATCAGAACCACAACTCTCCATTCTTTTAATGCTAGAAAGTGTAAAATCTGTAGAACAAAAAATATGATCTAACGGAAAACGAAGAAAAAAATATTTGGCGTTAAAACTATTAAAAAAGCCTCTACCCCTTCTTGGATCAAGCAGTCCGCTTATTTTGCCAAACAATTCGGTGGTGTAGCTCCAAGCCACATCATTCAAATCTCCCATTACAATTACGGGTAACTGGCAATCCTTGGCGCTTTTTCCCACCATCAAAATTTCTTTGTCTCGCTCGGTAGATCTCGGATTTTCTTGCGGAACAGGTGGTTCCGGATGCAAGCAATAAAGCTTAACCCATTGCCCATTTTTCAGTTGCACTTCGACCTCAATTGAAGGAATATCCTCTTTAACTAAGTAATTAATCTTACCATTACGTAATTGCAATCGAGAATAAAATAGCATCCCATAAGTATTTTCCAAAGGAATTTTTAATTGATAAGGATAATCCTCGCCAATCACATTTATCTGTTGCTCCCACCAACTATTGGTTTCTACCATTAGCAATACATCAGAATTACATTTTTTGATGAGTTTCAAGTAGCTATCACTATCGCGATTATCTTGGTAAACGTTGGCAATCAATAACGTAATATTCTTATCGTTGGCAGCCGATTTCGAAGAAACAATCTGCTTTTTTCCAAATTTTGTAAAAGGGAAAACCTGATAAATGATGTAAATAAGATTGAACACTAAAATTACCACAACTACTTTCTGAAGTGTAGTTGCTGGAAAATAAAAAGCATGGCATACCAGGAGGCTAAAATTAAGCACAAGCTTTTGTAAACGAGGATACTCGAACACCCTAAAAACCCAAAAATCGTGGCGTATTAAAGGTATTAATGTAAATAGTATTACTGCAATGGATATACAAAAAAGTGCCTGCTGTATCTCCATTTATTATTTACGAAATATTGAAACGAGCTTTTTTACTATCGTTACCAACGCCACTACCACTAAACCGGCAACTATACCAATACCAAACTCGGTAACTATAGCAGGCACCGCAGGGAACAGCCCATGCATAAATGGAACATTATGGCTAAAAATACCACCAGCAACCAAGATCAAAGCAATGGTACCTACTACGCTTAAACCTTTAATAATTACAGGTAATGCTTTTACCAAAAATGTGCCCAATGTAAATAAAAATCCTTTCTTCTCTCCCGAGTGCTTAATTAAACGATAACCTGCATCATCCATACGAACAATTAATGCTACAATGCCGTAAACTCCCAAAGTTGCTACTATTGCCACTACGGCAACAGTTAATATTTGGATAGTCAATGATTTATCTAGCACCGACCCCAAAGCTATGATCACAATTTCTACAGATAAAATAAAATCAGTGGTTATCGCCGATTTAACCTTCGCTTTTTCTGCTGCCGCCGCATCTTGTACCACTTCTACCGCCGCTTGGTGAGTTTCCTTCGGTTTGTGAAAAAAGTATTCTACAATCTTTTCTACCCCTTCGTAAGCCAAAAATGCACCGCCAAACACCAATATTACAATAATAGCCGTTGGAAAATAAGCGTTTAGCAACAAGGCTAAGGGCACAATGATTAGCTTATTTAAAAATGATCCTTTGGTTATGGCCCACAACACCGGTATTTCCCTAGATGATAGAAATCCAGTAGCCTTTTCCGCATTTACTGCTAGGTCATCGCCCAAAATTCCAGCCGTTTTTTTAGTTGCTACCTTGGCTGCCATCGCCACATCGTCCATTAAAACTGCTATATCATCTAAAACTGCAAAAATACCTGAAGCCATTACTTTTATTTTTGTGTGCAAAATAGAAATTTGCACCTTGTAGTGCAACTAAGATAAAATATATTTAATCAACTTGGCGGTTTAACCTTAAAACACCAACCTATAAAAAACAAATACCAATGTCATTTAGTTAAGTACATTTTGCACAATTGGCAATAACGAAAACATTTAACTAAACAACATTGGAATAAATCATTAGGAGTTGAAAATTTAACTTAAACTACTCCTCCTCAATCGTGTTCTTTAACTTCATTAATAAAGAATAGGCGCCTTTAACTACTATTTTTTTCCCTTTTAAATCTGTAGCAACTTCGGTTTTACCTTCCGAAACTTCGCCAACCTGCACTTCGGTCATGCTAAACTTTCTAGTTGCAATTTCTACAAAAACGTAATCTTTGTTTTCAAAACTTACCACAGCTTCTTCTGGCAAAACCTGAACTTTTCTATTTTTAAACTGCAATTCGGCATTCATGTACATTCCCGGAACCAAGCTTTTATCGTATTGCTCAAAATGGCAATGCACCTCGCTCTTGCCTCCGTCTACATTATGGCTAACCAAAATCACTTCTGTTTGGTATTTTTTATCTGGTTTTACATTGGTATAAGCCATAACCCGCTGGCCAACGCCAAGCTTGTGCAAATCTTTTTCGAATACATTTAGATTTAGATGGATATCAGTTGGGTTCACCAGCTCAAAAATCACATCAGATGGCGTTACGTATTTACCAATATTCACATTTACCTTGCTCACGTAGCCGTTAATTGGTGAATAAACTTTTACCGACTTCGATATCTTCCCTTCGTTAAGCTGAGCGGCATTAACGTTAATCAATTTTAGCTTTTCTGCCAAGGCAGTTTGCTCAACTTTTAGGTTTTTGTACTCCATTTCTACCTGCTGCAAAGTTTTATCGCTATTGGCTTTGCTGGCATTTAGCTCTTGCTGACGGGCGAGTTCTTTGGTAGCGAAGTTTAATCTATTGTGTATATTCAGGTAATCCTGTTGTAGTTGAATGTACTGCGGATCTTCCATTACGGCAATGATTTGCCCTTTGCTTACCTGCGTACCAGGCAACATTTTCGTAGATTTTAAGTAGCCACCCATAGGGATACTTACCGACACCAAGTTTTGTGGTGGCACATCAATTCTGCCTTGCAATTTTAGCGTTTCGTTAATCTCGCCAAAACCTACCTGTCCTATTTTTAAATCTATATTTTTCGCTTGTTCGGCTGTTAAACTTACTTCGTTCTCGTTAATGGGTGCTTTGGGTTCTTCTTTTGGTTCTCTGCTGCTACAGGCAAAAGTCATGGAAACTGCCAAAGCTCCGATATATAAATAGTGCTTCATTGTGTTATTGCGCTAAAAGGTAATTCAATTCTGTAATACTTCTGTTTAATTGCTGAATGGCTTCAAAATAACTTGCCTTCATTTCAATGGCTTGGTTGTTAAGCATGGTCCATTCTAGGTAATTGATGGCACCATTTTGTAACTGTTTGTTTAAGGTCGACGTGATTTCTTTAGCAGTTTTCAAGCCGTCCTTTTCCAAACTTTCTACCAAACTCAGTTGCGCTTGGTATTGGGCATAGGCCGATTTTAAACTGCTACTGATCTGCTTGCTGGCATTGGCCGTTTCTGATTTTCGGTAAGCTTCATCGAGCTTGGCCGACTTTACCCTATTGCGTTGAGAGCCACCAAACAAAGGAATGCTTAACCCCAACTGAAATGACTGAAAACGATCGCTCTGTGTAAACTTGATATCATCCCTTAGCGTGGTGCTGTTATAACCCACGTTAAACTCTGGAAGCAATTTAGCCTGCTCCATTTTGGTAGTTGCTTCGGCTGTTTTTTCTTCCTGCTGTTGCAGTTTAATTAGTGGATGATTAGCCCAAGCAAGCGTATCTGAAAACATTGGTTTAGCTTTTAAGCTTTCTGCTTGCGGTTTTAAAACCGAATTGGTATTGAGCAAAAAAGATAATTGTTGTTGCAGCACCAAAGCTTCAACCTCTAAGTTTCTCAATTTGGTGTTGAGTTGTAGAATTTGATTATTGGCATTAGCCTTTTCCAACAGGCTACTTTCGCCAGTTTTTAACCTCAACTCTGCCAATTTCTTCAGTTTCTGATAGGCACTATCAGCATCTAAATACAATTTCTGCAACTGCTCAACTGCCAACAAATCATAAAAAACCTGCGTGGTGAGTTTGGTCAAATCAGCTTTGCTTAATTCTTTTTGCAAAAGCGATGTTTTCCATTCGGCCAAGAATTTATCTTTCTGCCTTGCGTACACATTCGGCAAGCTGAAACTTTGGTTAACGCTCAGTTTATTATCCACCAAATTGCTGTTGAACTTGCCATATTCGCCATTGATATTTAGCGGGGCAATGGTGGTTGCGGTTTTACTCAATTGCTGGCTGTAATCGGCTTTAAGCTGAGCGCTCTTTAAACTGATGTTGTTTTTGTACAAACTATCTAAGGTTGCACTTAACGTAATCGGTTGCTGGGCATTGGCCGATGAAACACAAAAGCCTAATAGCACCAAAATCGAGGTTACAACTTTTGGCGCTTTCTTTCTGCGCAACAAACCTTTCTCAAAACTCACATATAAAATAGGCAGTACAAAAAGCGTTAACAAAGTAGCAATCATTAAGCCTCCAATTACCACCGTAGCCAGCGGACGCTGAACCGAAGCCCCTGCGCCATTGCTAATCGCCATTGGCAAGAAACCCAAAGATGCTACAAAAGCAGTCATTAATACTGGTCTTAAACGTGTTTTTGTGCCTTTCATTACCACTTTTTTCATATCCTGTTCTCCTGTTTTTTTAATGTTATTAAACTCGGCTACCAATACAATTCCGTTGAGCACCGCAATACCAAACAAGGCAATAAAACCTACACCAGCACTGATACTGAAAGGCAATCCGCGAAGCGCCAATAAGAAAATGCCGCCAATGGCCGATAAAGGAATGGCCGTGTAAATAAGCAAACCGTACTTAATAGAACCAAAGGCGAAGTACAGTAATAAAAAAATTAAGATTAACGAAACTGGAACGGCAACCATCAACCTCGACTTTGCTTCGTTTAGGTTTTCGAAAGAACCGCCGTAAGTGATGGCATAACCCGTTGGCAACTTAATTTGGGCCTTAACTTTTTCTTGCAGTTCGGTTACGATGCTCTCTACATCTCTACCGCTTACGTTAAAGCCTACCAAAATTCTACGTTTGGTATCTTCCCTTTGGATTTGGCTTGGACTATTTACCAAAGCCACATCTGCCACTTGCGAAAGTGGAATTTGACTGCCATCTGGTGTAGGGATCAGTAGATTTTGTACATCCTTAATGTCTCTACGTTTATCGTTCTGTAAACGAACTACTAGATCGAATCGCTTTTCTCCTTCAAATACTAAACCTGTACTTTGCCCAGCAAAAGCAGTGTTTACATTTCTATTGATATCGGCAATGTTTAGCCCATATTGTGCTATGGTTGCCCTGTTATATTGGATCACAATCTGTGGCGTTCCCGTAATTTGTTCTACGTACATTTCTGTCGCTCCGTTTACGGTACGCACCAAATTGCCCAGTTTTTTAGCGTAAAGCGCAAGTGTATCAAAATCCTCCCCAAAAATCTTACACACTACATCTTGTCTGGCGCCAGTCATCAACTCATTAAAACGCATTTGCACCGGAAACTGAAAACTTGTAGTTACCCCAGGAATTTCGCTCGACGCTTCGCCCATTTTTTCGGCTAATTCATCAAAACTTTTGGCCGAAGTCCACTCACTTTTGGGTTTAAGGTTGATGATCATATCTCCCATATCCATTGGTAGCGGTTCTGTTGGCACTTCACTACTGCCAATTTTGGTCACAATATTTTTCACCTCAGGAAATCTTTCTTTAAGGATGCCCGCTACTTTCTGTACGTTTTCTATGGTAGTGTTCAGGTTACTGCCCGAAAGCACCCTCGTTTCTACCGCGAAATCGGCTTCTTCTATAGATGGGATAAACTCGCCACCCAAATTGGCTAAAATCACAACTGCAGTAACAAACAAACCCAACACAATAACAAGCACAGTTTTGGGGAAACCCAATACTTTTTGCAACAAGCGCTCGTAACGGTTTTCTACTTTAGCCATCGCCTTGTCAGAAATATTAGGTTCCGTTTTAATCTTCTTGCTCAAAAACAAGCTCGACATCATTGGGATATAAGTAAGCGATAAAATAAAAGCACCTAATAAAGCAAAAGCAACAGTTTGCGCCATTGGCTTAAACATTTTGCCTTCAATACCCTGCAAACTGAAAATTGGCAGATAAACAATGAGGATAATAATTTGACCGAAAACGGCACTGTTCATCATTTTAGATGAAGCACTTTTCACTTCCAAATCCATTTGGTCTTGTTTAAGGAAGGAAATGCCAGCAAACTTCTTGCTATGACCAAGTTGGTGCATCACTGCTTCAACAATAATTACCGCACCATCTACAATCAACCCAAAATCTAGGGCACCTAAACTCATCAAGTTGCCACTCACTCCAAAAATGTTCATCATGATAATGGCAAACAACATTGAAAGTGGAATAACCGATGCCACTATGAAACCCGCTCTGAGGTTGCCTAAAAAAATAACCAATACAAAAACCACAATCAGCGCACCTTCTAGCAAATTGGTTTCTACGGTTTTAATGGCATTATTTACCATGCTGGTTCGATCTAAGAAAGGCACAATCTCTACGCCTTCTGGCAAAGTTTCAGCAATCTGTTCAATTTTAGCTTTGATGTTATCGATCACCACGTTGCTATTGGCGCCTTTCAACATCATTACAATGGCACCAGAAACCTCGCCTTCGTTGTTAAAAGTTAAAGCACCGTACCTGGTGGCAGCACCGATTTCTACATTGGCTACATCTCTAATTAACAATGGCATCGAACTGTCGTTAGTGCGCACCACTACGTTTTCAATATCTTCTTTACTGCCAATTAAGCCCTCACTTCTAATGTATAGTACCGAAGCTTGTTTTTCGATGTAAGCACCGCCAGTGTTTTGATTGTTGTTTTCTAAAGCATCAAAAATTTCGGCGATAGTTACTTTGTTCGCCACCAATTTATTCGGATCTATAGTTACTTGATATTGTTTCAACTTACCGCCAAAACTGCTTACTTCGGCTACGCCTTTAACACCCAGCAATTGCCTTCTAACTACCCAATCTTGTATGGTACGCAATTCGGTAATGTCATAGCGTTTTTCGTAACCCTTTTTAGGTTTAACTGCATATTGGTAAATCTCGCCCAAGCCAGTAGAAATTGGCCCCATTTCTGGTTTCCCTATTCCTTTCGGGATCTGTTCTTGTACCACCAAAAGGCGCTCTGCCACCTGCTGGCGAGCCCAATATACGTCTACATCATCGTTAAAAACCAAGGTTACTAAAGAAAGTCCAAAGCGACTGTAACTTCTAATCTCCTTGATCCCAGCAATATTACTATTGGCCTGCTCTACCGGAAAAGTAACCAATCGTTCAATATCTGTAGCACCGTAAGATGGAGCCGTGGTAATAATTTGTACCTGATTGTTGGTGATGTCAGGTACGGCATCAATCGGTAATTTGGTAAGCTCAAAGCTACCATATATAATAAGGGCAATAGTAAATAGCCCTACAATGAGTTTGTTTTTGATAGCAAACTCAATTATTTTATTCAGCATGAAAAATGTGGATTTCGTTTCTAAAAAATCATTTACGACGATTACCGTCGTTAAAAAATATTAAGAAAGAACAGCCTTTGGCGGTTGCCAAATTTTTCCGGCAAATGCCGAATTGGGAATATGATCGTTATTGATGGGAATTTTTTGTTTAGGAAGAATTTTATAGGCTTTTTTAGGAATGACCTCAAAAGATACCGGCAAAGCCGGACTAATCACAATGCTAGCAAAAAGCTCATGTGTTTTAAAAGGTAACTGATCATCCCTCTCCTTGTCGTTATCTGTATGAGGCACATCGTTGTAATGATGTTCTAGGTAAGTCAAGAAGGTGATGTCTTTATCTAGACTTTTATGCTCAAAATAATGCTGAAAAAGCACAGGCAGCTTTGTTAGTTCATGCAACTCGGTACATGAAAGCAAGTAAAAACTTAAAAGTAATAGATGTAATGCTTTTTTCAATGTAGCAAAATTAAAGAAATGATGCACAAAAGCAATTTTTAAAGCTAAATGTTACAATGATCTTGCACAAGTACCATGTAAATTTATCTATGCGATTTAATTGTCTTTACAGCTAATCTGAACTTTTGGCAAACATTTTTTATAACAACAGGTTAATTTAATACAAAAAAATAAATATGCAGAAAAAGTTACTTCATTTAGTAGGCAGCCGTTTTGATACATTAAAAAATCGTGCTGAAACAAGATTAAACATACAAAAACATAAAACACTTGGAACTTTATGGCATTTACTAGCAAGTTTGCTTACAAATACTGCCATTATATTTGCATTTTTATTAGTGATATTCCTTATCATCGCTACACTCTCATTCTCTTTATCAATATTTTTAGGCAGCCACATTAAGGGGTTTATGGCCGCTACCTTTTGCTTAACATTACTTTTCTTAATTCCAATTTGGAAACGAAATGCTTTAAAAAGGTATTTAGTAGGAATTGGAATTGCCCAGTATTTTGAAAAACGCAACTATAGAGTAACTAAAAATAGTTAATGTACCCTCCAAAAAAAACTTATAGATTAAAGCTAAAACACCAGAGGACAACAAATCATAAATTTAAGCAAGCTTGCACCTAACAATGTAGCTATTAATGAATAGCTACATGACCAAACACTGGGCTTGTTATCTATAACAAACCGTAAAGCCCATCTTTAGGATATAGAAAAAATGGCTTAGGCAGCTCTGCTGACGAACTATTTTTTATTGAAGTAGTAACGGACTGCGCTGATGAATTGGAAAGTTGGGGTAACGCACTTACAGGCGCATCTTGCTGTAATTTAGACACATTAGTATCTGTAGAGTTCTTCGACATATTAGAAAAATTAATGGATTGAGCGGAAACATTAGCGGACCTTCCGGTTTCCCATCTTCCGTCAGTCCGCTTGTTCCGGAATAAAAACAGTTGTGGTTCCTCTTTGTTTGGCAAACCCACATTATTTTTATAAAAACATTTAATCTGTATTTGTTGTTAGTTTGGCAGTTGGTGAAATCGCATAAAACACCAAACTTATCTGTCTAAAATAACATAATGGAAAACTTTACCATGTTACAGTACTTTGAATGGTACTACCCCGCCGATGGCAGTTTATGGAAAAAATTAACTGCTGATGCAAAAGATTTAAAGGCTAAAGGATTTGATAGTTTATGGTTACCGCCCATGCATAAAGGCATGGCTGGTGCAAATTCTATAGGTTATGATTCTTATGATCTTTACGACCTTGGGGAATTTGACCAAAAAGGAAGTATAAGAACAAAGTATGGCACAAAAGAAGAGCTGGTAACCGCTATTAAAAGTGCGCAAGAGGTAGGTTTGCAAGTGTATGTAGATATTGTACTTAATCATTTGGGTGGTGGCGACGAGGCCGAGCCAGTTACAGTGAGAAAGGTCGATCCTCAAAACAGAAACGAATTTACATCAGAACCTTTTGAAATTGATGCTTTTACACGCTTTACTTACCCAGGTAGAAATGGTAAATATTCTAATTTCCAATGGGATTTTCAATGTTTTAGTGGTGTAGATTACGATCATAAAACTGGAGAAACAGCATTATACAGTATACAAAATCAATATGGCGATGGTTGGGAAGAAGTATTAGATCAGGAAAACGGCAACTACGATTATTTGATGCTTTCTGATATCGATTTTAGAAACCCTGCCGTACGTGAAGAACTTAAAGCCTGGGGAATATGGCTGCACCAGACTTTGGGCTTTGATGGTTTTCGCTTAGATGCCATTAAGCACATGCCAGCAAATTTTTACAACGAATGGTTAGATCATTTAAGAGGAACCCTACAGAAAGAGCTATTTACCGTGGGCGAATATTGGGCACCCAATGACCTGCAATCTTTATTAACCTATGCAGACCTTACCGAAGCAAGGATGTCATTGTTTGACACTTGTCTTCAAGCCAATTTTTCTCGGGCCTCTAAAATGGGAAATGATTATAATTTAATGCAAATTTTTGATGATACACTTGTGGCAACAAGACCAGAGCTAGCCGTTACTTTTGTAGAAAACCACGACACCCAACCACTGCAATCTTTAGAGCAGATTGTAGAACCTTGGTTTAGGGCACATGCCTATGCCTTGATATTACTTAGAGAAGCCGGGTACCCTTGTGTTTTTTATACAGATTTGTATGGTTCTACCTATACCGATAAAGGCACTGATGGACAAGACCACCAGGTTACCATAGGGCATTTGCCACAACTAGAAACTTTGTTACAGCTTAGAAAACATCAGGCTTACGGCCTACAACGTGATTATTTAGATCATGCCAATTGCATTGGCTGGACCAGAGAAGGTAACGAAGACAATTCGGGGTTGGCTGTAGTACTTTCTAACGGAGAAGACGGCTATAAACGTATGGAAATGGGAAGTAGGTATGCGGGCAAAAAGATGGTTGATGCATTAGGGCATACACAGCAAGAAATTACAGTAGAAGAAGATGGCTGGGCAAATTTCAACTGCCAAGCTGGTTCGGTTTCGGTTTGGATTTGTGCCTAAGCCCCTTGTTTATACACAAGCCTATTCAAAAAACACTTTTACTCTCAGCGATTGTACTGTTCTTAAGCTCCCATGTACTTGAGCCTGTTGCTACGAAGATGGTCTTTGCGTTAGGGATAGCAGCGGTATCCTTTTTGTGGCCCAAGCATTCACTTGTTTACTACAGCAACACCAAAAAGATTTAGCGGATAGCCCGCCCCTTAGGGAACGCCCAAATTACAATAAGATAATTGCAAAAAAAAGCCCGCTAAATTAGGCAGCGGGCATGAGATTAACGTTAACGTACAAATATCATTAAGATTTAAACCATTTTTATTACTTCAAAAGGTAGTGTAGGGAGTATTTATTGCTGTTAAAATATATAATTCCTTACTTTGTAAACTGTTGTCTTAAAACTAGTTTTAACAAATATACACAAAGTCACTAAATAGTGATATTATTAAAAATATTTTTGTGCTTACCACAATAGCATTTTATACCTTATGGAAAAAAAAACAGCTGCCAACACAGCAAGAAACAAAGAAAAAAGTAAGCAAAGGTTTTTAGATGCGGTAGGAAAAATTTTAAAAACCAAGGGCTATGCTGCACTAAAGGTAAATGATATTGCGGCAACTGCCGGATTAGACAAAAAACTAATCTACAAATACTTTGGCGGAACAGACCAATTATTAGACCAGTACATTAGCTCGCAAGATTTTTGGAGCAATGTAAAGGGCGAAAAAATACCACAAACAATTACCGACGGCGGCAAGGATTTTTTAACAGGCATGTTTTTAGAACAGTTTGATTATGTTTATAAAAACAAGGAATTTCAGAAAGTGCTCTTGTGGCGCCTATCTCAGCAACGCAATTCGTTAAAAAAACTAGCCGAAGACCAAGAAGCAAACGGAGAGCTTATTCTTCAGAATATCACAGATCCTTATTTTAAAGAAAAATCTGAAGACTACAGAGCTATAGCCGCAATTTTGGTTGCCGGAATTTACTATCTTAATTTAAGTACAACTTATAACGGTAGTATTTTCTGTGGATTGGATCTTAAAAGCGACCATGGTAGAGAAAAAATAAAAAATGCTTTGTCTTTCTTAGTTGATCAAACTTATGAAAACTTATAAAACATCATTAAAAGCAATTTTGTTAACAAACTATTTAATTAACACGTAACAGCAAATGAAAGTATATTTCGAAACCAAATTATCAAATTATTACAGCTCATTAAACAACCTCTAAAAACTAAAAATTTTATCAACAACAAACATACTTGCTAATATTTTTACTAATTTTACTAAATATATTAGTAAAAAGAAATGCAAAATCCCCTTCAAAAAATCATTATAGAACGCTTACAACGTGAAATTCTCGATTTAGAGGGTTTTAAAACGAAGACGCAAAGTGATCAAAGCAAACTAGGTTTAAAAATTTTAGAGGATAACTTCCCTAACCAGACCTTCCCTACTGGCACAATTCATGAATTTGTAAGCGAAAAGCCAGAACACACCGCTTGTACCAGCGCATTTATTAGTGGGCTACTTAGCAAGTTGAATAAGCAAAATGGCATCTATATATGGATTGGCAAACAGCGGCAATTATTTCCAGTTGGCTTAAAAAAATTTGGCATATTACCTCATCAAATCATCTTCATTAACCTTGTTAAACAAAAAGACATACTTTGGGCAACAGAAGAAGCCTTAAAATGCAAAAGTTTAAGTGGCGTAATTAGCGAATTGGAAGACATCACTTTTGCCCAATCGCAACGCTTACAGCTTACCGTAGAAAAAAGTAGGGTTACTGGCTTTATTTTACGCACCCAAACCGCACATATCCATGCTACCGCTTGTGCGGCCAGATGGAAAATCACCCCACTGGTTAGCGAAAACGAAAATCATCTTCCGGGTGTGGGATTTGCCAAATGGCAAGTAGACTTACTAAAGGTACGCAACGGCAATACGGCGAGCTGTACAGTAAGTTATCATCACGGTGAACTAGCTATTATTGAAAACACAGCGCCATATCTTTTTACCCATCAAGCTATTAGTTCATGAACAAAAGGTATTTAGCAATATGGTTTCCTTACTTGGTTACAGACCAAATGGCAATTAAGCAAGAAAGCTTAGCAGGCCAAGCTTATGCTTTAATTGCTCAAGAGCGTAAAAAGCAAATAATGGTAAGGATTAGCAGACAAGCCAACAGACAAGGTTTACGTACAAATATGCCTTTAGCCGATGCAAGGATCATATCGTCGGATTTACAAACATTTCAATTTTACCCCCAAAAAGAACAAAAATTACTTAAAGCAATGGCCGAGTGGTTTATACGTTACACGCCTTATGTAGCATTAAACTCTCCAGACGGCTTATTTTTAGACCTTACAGGTTGTACCGTATGGAAAAGCGAAGAACAGCATGTGGAAGAAATCAAAGCACATTTTTACGGAAAATATCATATAAAAATAGGTATAGCCGATACTTTAGGCGCCGCTTGGGCCATAGCGCACTACGCAAAAGAACAAATAGCTAAACCTAACGAGCAGTTAAAGCATTTGCTAAACCTACCTCCAAAAGCATTACAATTAGAAGAAAGCACTTTACAACGGTTGGAAAAACTGGGGTTCTATAGCATAGATAGCTTTATACACATTGCTCCTTCTACCCTCCGCAGACGTTTTGGAGATGAAATCAACTTACGCATTGGGCAAGCCTTAGGCCGTAAACCAGAGGCATTTGAACCTATCACAGAACCCAATCCTTATGAAGAAAGACTGCATTGCCTAGAACCTATTCAAACGGCAAAAGGAATTGAAATTGCCATAGCAAATTTGTTAGAAACCCTATGCAGTAGATTACAAAAAGAAGATGTTGGTGTTAGAAATGCTACGTTAAGTGCATTTCGTTTAGACGGCAAACTGCAACAGATTACCATTGGCACCAATCAACCTTCTATCCATATCAAACATCTTTTTAAATTGTTCGAACTTAAAATCAAACAAATTGAACCCGATTTAGGTATCGAACTTTTTATCATGAAAGTGACTAAAATAGAAGAACTACCAAAACAACAAGAAACTTTTTGGCAGACAGATACACCAACTGATTTGGGAGAAATTGCAGAATTACTGGACAGAATTAGCATTAAAGCAGGCAAAAATGCCATCAGGAGATATTTACCGCAAGAACACCATTGGCCAGAAAACAGCATCAAAGCTGTTACCAATCTCAAAGAGCAACCAGAAACGGAATGGCCCATGCATAAACCTCGTCCAACGGTATTGCTTAACCAGCCCGAACCCATACAAGTAAGTGCACCTATTCCAGATTACCCACCTATGACTTTTACTTATAAAAATGAAATACATCGCATTAAAAAAGCTGATGGACCAGAAAGAATTGAGCAAGAATGGTGGCTTAACGAAGGAAAACATCGAGATTATTACCAGGTAGAGGATGAAAAAGGACAACGTTACTGGCTTTTTAGATTAGGTCATTATAACAGCAAAACTACTGCACAATGGTTTATTCATGGGTTTTTCGCTTAACTAAAGATGAGCTATTTAATAGTAGATGATTTATAGTTGATGGTGATGACCTAGTCTTTTGTCTAAAATCATTTATCTCTCACCCAAATAACTCTAACACATGACCTACGTAGAACTCCAAGCCACCAGTAATTTCAGCTTTTTACGAGGGGCTTCACATCCAGAAGAACTGGTAGCCAAAGCGGTTGAGTTAGGCTATCCTAAAATAGCCATTACCGATAGAAATAGTTTAGCAGGTATAGTACGGGCGCATGTAGCTACCAGAAAACACAACATTAAGCTGATGCCCGCTTGCAGGCTTGATTTATTGAATGGCCCATCATTACTTGCTTACCCGATTAATAAAAACGGTTACAGCAATTTATCAGCCTTGCTAAGCTTAGGCAACAGCAGAGCAGAAAAAGGGCAATGTAGTTTACACCAATCCGATGTTTGGAAATACAAAACTGATATTTTATTCATCGTTATTGCGCCTATTTCCTTAAATGCAAATTTCGACTTTGAAGCTGATTTTAACACACATTTACAAGAGTATAAGAAAGAGTTAGACAATCATATTTACTTGGCCATTAACCGCACTTATACTGGTTTAGATCAAAAAAGAATGTTTCGTTTGGCACAACTGAGCCAAAAGTTCGAGATCCCCTTAGCAGCAACCAATGATGTGCATTACCACGAACCAGCACGCAGGCAACTACAAGATATTCTTACCTGCGTAAGAGAAAAATGCACTATCCATACTGCGGGTTACAAGCTACATGAAAATGCCGAGCGACACTTAAAATCCGTGGAAGAAATGCATCGTTTGTTCAGACCATATCCACAAGCAATTGAAAACACCATCGAAATTGCAAATCGATGTCAATTTTCTTTGGATGAGCTGAAATATGTTTATCCTGAAGAGTTGACTACCGAAGGCAGAACACCACAAGAGGAATTAACTTATCTAGCTTGGAAAGGTGCTGCTGAGAAATTTCCCAATGGTATCCCAGAAAAGGTTATCAATTCTATTAATTACGAATTAGAATTTGTAGCACGTAAAAATTATGCTTCTTATTTTTTAACGGTACACGATTTTGTGCGTTTTGCCCGTAGCCGCAATATCCTTTGCCAAGGCAGAGGCTCGGCAGCCAACTCTGTAATTTGTTATTGCTTAGGTATTACCTCGGTAAACCCAATGGAAATTAACCTGCTTTTTGCCCGTTTCATGTCTGATGCACGCAACGAACCGCCCGATATTGACGTAGATTTTGAGCACGAACGCAGAGAGGAAGTAATGCAATACATCTATGAAAAATACGGAAGAGACCGGGCTGCCATTGTAGCTACGGTTACGCAATTGCACAGTAAAGGAGCCATAAGAGATGTGGGCAAAGCGATGGGTTTGTCGGTAGATACACTCAATATTTTATCGGCAACGGTAAGCAGCCACTACGAAGAAGGTTTTGACCGTGACCGTTTAATAGCCCATGGATTAAACCCCGAAGAACCTTGGCTCAAAAAAACTTTAGAACTTACGGCACAAATGGTAGGCTTTCCTCGTCAGTTGGGGCAACACACTGGCGGTTTTGTAATTACCCAAGGTAAACTTACCAACTTATGCCCTACCCTAAATGCCAGGATGGAAAACCGAACCTGCATAGAATGGAATAAAGATGATATTGAAGCTTTAGGTTTCTTAAAAGTTGATGTGTTGGCTTTAGGAATGTTGACTTGTATTCGTAAAGCTTTTGCCTTAGCTAGAAAACACTATGGCAAAAATTACAACCTACATAATGTACCTCATGAGAAAGGCAATAAGGTTTACCAAATGATTAGCAAAGCTGATACCTTGGGCGTTTTTCAAATAGAAAGCCGTGCTCAAATGTCGATGCTGCCGAGATTAAAGCCAATGGAATTTTATGATTTGGTAATTCAAGTAGCTATTGTTCGCCCTGGACCAATACAAGGCAACATGGTTCATCCTTATTTAAAAAGAAGAAATGGCGAAGAAAGTGTAGACTATCCATCAGAAGAACTTAAAGAAATATTGGGAAAAACATTTGGAGTGCCGCTTTTCCAAGAACAAGCCATGGAAGTTGCCATTGTTGCTGCCGGCTTTACCCCTACCGAAGCAGACGAATTAAGAAGAAGCATGGCAACTTTTAAAGCGGTTGGCAAAGTGACTGACTTTAGAAAAAAACTACTCGAAGGAATGGCTAAAAAAGGTTACAAACCAGAGTTTGCCGAACGTCTTTTCAAACAAATTGAAGGTTTTGGAGGCTATGGTTTTCCCGAAAGTCACGCTGCCAGCTTTGCGCTGTTGGTTTATATTTCTAGTTACCTCAAATGTTTTTATCCTGATGTTTTTGCCGTTGCATTACTCAACAGCTTAGCTATGGGTTTTTATCAGCCTGCACAAATTGTGATAGATGCGCAAAATCATGGAGTAACGGTTTTACCTGTAGATGTTAACCACTCTGAATGGGATAACACTTTGGAAGATAAAATTGGCGATTTCTTAGCGGTGAGGTTAGGCTTTAGACAGGTAAAGGGTTTATCCGAAGAAGAAATGAACCTTTTAGTGAAATACCGACAATCTGGTTATACAAGTTTAAGCAAGCTACGTGATGTTGGTATTACCCAAAACACTTTAGAAAAATTGGCAGATGCCGATGCTTTCCGCTCGATGAACATGGATAGAAGGGCGGCACTTTGGCAAATCAGCGCCTTGCATGATCGGCCTATTGCCTTATTTAAGGGCAAAGCCGATAACAGCGTGCATGAAACACAAATAGAACTGCCGTTAATGCCAAAATCAGAACATGTGGTACAAGATTATGCCCGTACAGGCCTTTCGCTAAAAGCACACCCGGTAAGTTTTATACGCGAACAATTAAACCTAATGCATATTTCAAGCACAAAAGCAGCGAACGAATTAACAGATGGCTCTAGCGTAAAAGTAGCAGGACTGATTTTAGTTCGACAACGACCGGGAACGGCAAGCGGAATTTGTTTCATCACTATTGAAGATGAAACTGGAATTACCAATTTAGTGGTATATCAAAAGCTATTCAACACTTTCCGAAAGGAAATTTTAGGTGCTAAATTATTGATGGTAGAGGGTAAAGTACAACGTGAAGGCCAAGTGGTGCATATCGTAATGCAACGTTGTTATAACTATAATGGCTTACTGCAACAACTTCATGGTGCCAAAACAAGAAACATCCCTCCCACCATGGGCGAAAAGGTTTTTCATGACGGTAGGAATTTTAAATAAACCGCAATCCTTTGTCAGACCGTCATCCTCGTGTAGGCGAGGATCGTAATGCGGTATAAAGCTCCCCGATTTAAGATTCCAGACTAAATCTGGAATGACGAGCTATGAAAGTAATTTACGAACTAGCCGCTAAAGCAGAAGGCAATAAACCACCAGTGGAAATACTAGGTTTCCGACCCCTAATTGCAAATCCAGAGGTGCGAAAGGTATAATTTTCACAAACCTCAAACAAGACCGTCATCCTCGTGTAGACGAGGATCGTAATGCGGTATAAAGCTCGCCGATTTAAGATTCCAGACTAAATCTGGAATGACGAGCTATGAAAGTAACCTACTAACTAGCCGCTAAAGCAGAAAGCAATAAACCACCAGTACAAATACTAGGTTTACGACCACCTAATTGCAAATCTCGAAGTGCGAAGGGAAGTACAAAACGGGACAGAATAGGCTTTCTACGCTACGTTACCAAAGTCCGTAGGACTGAGATGATCATAGCAAATAGAAATTAGTATTAAACCGCAGAGCGGTGACATTATTTCATTTCGAGCATATATTTTATTACGTTTGGTTTTAGCCAACAGATTGGAGACCATGCGCTAAGGAACCAACCCCATCAGCTTCAATCTTTAGATAAAGCCTCTTTTAAAAATCTAAGAGCCGGCCGCTAAAGCAGAAGGCAATAAACCAACAGCGCAAATACTAGTTTTACGACCACCTAATTGTAAATCTCGAAGTGTGAAGAGTATAATAACCCTCACAAACCTCAAACAAGAACGTCATCTTCGTGTAAACAAGATCTTAATTAGTATAGCTACCCGCTTTAAGATTCCAGAATAAATCTGGAATGACGAGCTATGAAGGTATAATCCTCACAAACCTCAAACAAGAAAGCTATCCTCGTGTAGACGAAGATCTTAATTCGGCATAAAACTCCCCGAAGTAAGATTCCACACTATATCTGGAATGACGGGCTATGAAAGGCTGTAAGATATATGTGCTATTTTTTTGTGAGTCAAATCACAGGTACAAACTCTAATTGTTTCAGAATTTTGCATAAAGATTTTGAAGAAACATGAAAAAGATATTTGTAATTAACGGCGGACAACACTTTGCTCACTCCGGAGGAAAGTTCAACAAAACCATTAGTAAGTGGGACAAAGATTTCTTTACTGCCGAAAATGGATTTGAATTCAAATACACTGACATTAACGAAAATTACGACTTAACCGAAGAAGTAAAAAAATTTGTTTGGGCTGACGTGGTGGTTTACCATACACCAGTTTGGTGGTTTGGCTTACCCTATAAATTTAAGCAATATTTAGATACCGTTTTCACTGCTGGACATAGAAAAGGAATTTACTATAGTGATGGTCGCAAGCTCGATAACCCTGAAATCAACTATGGTACTGGCGGTTCCTTACACGGTCGACATTATATGCTCACCACTACTTGGAATGCTCCCGAAACTGCTTTCACCTTACCTGACGAGTTTTTCAACGAAACCAGTGTAGATGATGGCGTAATGTTTGGTTTCCACCGAATGAATGCATTCACTGGAATGAAAAAAATAGATGGTTTTCACTTCCATGACTTAGAAAAAAATGCAACCCCTGAACGTATTGAAAACTACGAAAAAACATATAAAAATCATTTAGAACAAGTTTTTAACGAAACATTAGCAATTACAGAAATATAATGAAGACAATAATCTCCAATCTAATATTATTAATTGCGTTTACTGGATTTAATTCAGCGAATGCACAACAAAGGAAGCAAATGAAAAAGAAAATATTATTTGTAGTGACCAGCCATGATAGCAAAGGAAAGACTGGGGAAAAGACCGGCTACTACTTAGGTGAAGTTTCACATCCTTGGGAAGTTTTGGTAGAAGCTGGTTATGAAATCGACTTTGTAAGTCCAAAAGGCGGCAACCCACCAGTAGATGGGTTTGACTTGAACGATGCTGTTAACAAAAAGTTTTGGGAAGACAAACATTACCACCAAAAGATCACAAACAGTTTAAAGCCTAGCGATGTTAAGCCTCTAGATTATGTTGCAATTTTCTACGCTGGTGGCCATGGAGCCATGTGGGATTTACCTAACAACACAGAACTAGCCAATATCGCAAGCAAAATCTATGAGCAAAACGGAATAGTTGCAGCGGTGTGCCATGGCCCAGCAGGTTTACTTGACATCAAGTTGAGCGATGGAAAATTTTTGATTGCTGGTAAGAAAGTAAATGGCTTTTCTAACGAAGAAGAAGAGTTAGTGAAATTAACACAGGTAGTCCCTTTTTTGTTAGAAAATCAAATGAAAGAACGTGGCGGGATCTATGAAAAGTCTGCCCCTTGGCAAAACCATGTTACCATCGACGGCAGGTTAATCACCGGACAAAACCCGCAATCAGCAAAAGCTGTAGGCGAAGCGATTAAGAAAGCGTTAATGAAGAAATAGTTATTTATATAGTTCACTTGCGGGATAGCACCTCAAATAAACTCAGATCTCGCTCCGAACGTCAGAGGTAATGTAAAGAGCATAAACCGTCATGTTGAGCCGGTAGTTATCGGATTTATTTTACTTGTAGTTTTTCATTTCATTACAATTCAGCATTTGCTTTATTAGTAATTTTCAAAGCATTTTTCATTTCGTATTTTTACCAAATGGAATATGCTTCTTTTTTACGTCAACATATTGAACAGATCTTTCCTCTAAGCGATGAGGAATTTGAGCTAGTAAAAAGCTATTTCAAACCAAAAGAAATAGCTAAAAAAGAATACTTGATTAAAGCGGGTCAAAAAGTCACTTCAGAATTTTTAGTGGAGAAAGGATTGTTAAAAGCATTCTTGTTTGACGAGAAAGGGAGAGAACATATCATACAATTTGCCATGGAAAATTGGTGGATTTCTGATTATCCCGCTTATGCCAAGCAACATACAGGAGAAATGTGCGTACAAGCTTTAGAAAACTGCTTCGTGCTGGAATTAAGTCTGGAAGACAAAAACCAACTTTGCGAAGCATTACCTAAAATGTACCGCTTTTATGGTCAAAAATCATTTGGCGGTTTTGTAGCCCAACAGAAACGAGTACTTTCTATGATGAAAAACTCGCCCAATGAAAAATATGAACTATTGCTAGATCAATACCCACAATTATTCCAAAGAGTTTCTAAAACCATGATTGCCCATTTCTTGGGTGTATCAAGAGAAACGCTAAGTAGACTACACAAAAAATAACTGCTCAATATTAAAAAATTGATGATATTGGATAATCCTGTTACTACTTCAATTTTTTCTTAAACAAATCTAAGGTACGCTGCCAAGCCAATTTAGCTGCCGCTTCATTGTATCTAGTTGGCGCCGTATCGTTATTAAAAGCATGGTTTACACCTTCGTAAACATACAGTTGATAATCTATTTTGTTTTGCTTCAAAGCAGCTTCATAAGCAGGAATACCAGCATTAATGCGTTCGTCTAAACCACCATAATGCAACAACAAGCTGGCTTTAATTTGAGGCACATCTTCTGCCTTAACTTGCGAACCATAATACGCTACAGCAGCATTTAACAGCGGATCGGCCACTGCCAATTTATTTGCCATTGCCCCACCCCAACAAAAACCAACAACACCAGTTTTTCCATTACCCAGGGGGTGTGCTCTTAAAAAATCTAATGCCTTTAAATAGTTTTGTAGGTTTTTCTCGGCATCTAGTTTGCCGATCATCTCCCTACCTTTGTTTTCGTCTTCTGGCGTACCTCCCATTGGAGAAAGTGCATCAACTCCCAAGGCTACAAAACCGGCCAAGGCCACTCTTTTAGTTACATCTTTAATATGTGGGGTTAATCCCCTATTTTCATGAATTACCACTACCGTTCCCAATTTCTTTTTGTTGTCTTTAGGCATGGCAAACAAAGCTTTCATATCGCCATCAACACCCGGAAAGGTAATTTCTTCGCTAAATACTTCGTCATCTTTTACTGTAGCTGCCGAAGCGTAATTACTTTCTAAACTTGGCAAAATAGTTAAGGCCAATGCGGTGCTGCCTGTTAAAATAGCCAACTTTTTCATGAACTCTTTACGGCTAATTTGACTGTGCGTGTAAGAATCGTATAAGTTAATAATTTTCTGATCGATGGTTTTGGGGTTGAGGTTTGCTCTAAGGTAGGTATAAACAAAAAAATCCCCAAGCGTTTGCTTGGGGATTTAGATATTGTATTGTGTATTTTACAACTTAGTTGAAAAAATATTTAAGACCTAACTGTCCTGTCCATCTCGAAGAATTAAAATTCGAGAAATCCTGGATAGAATAAGCATTATCTTTAGCGCTAGTAACAGTTGGGTTAAATTGATAAGAAGGGACACCTGTTGTAGCATTAACGCCAGTAACAGTTAACAATTGATAGTTATCATTACTCAAGAAGTAAAATCTACCCCAATCTTTGTTGATCAAGTTACCTAAGTTATTGATATCAAACGATACAGCTAAACGTTGTTTTGAATTACCAACTTTGATAAAGAAATTTTGTTCAACATGTAAATCTAACATATTAACAAATGGCAAACGAGCTCCGTTACGCTCGGAATACTTACCTCTCATCTTACTCAAATATGGATCGTTATCTATAAATCTATCAAAAGCCTCTCTTTGTTGTGCAGGAGTGTAAGTAACTGCAGAAGCTCCAGACCCAACAGTCAACGACGTAAAGTTCAACTCTGAAGCAGATCTCGGAACATAAATAACATCATTACTACTACTAGTGCCATCATCTCCTAAAATACTATTTCTATAAACATAGGTGTATCTGGTTCCAGATTGTCCGGTATAGAATAAACCAATTGATGTTCCGCCAAATTTGAACCAATCTTTGCTGTAAGAAATATTTGCTTTTGCCATGTGTCCGAAGTCGAAATCAGAATTTGTCAATGTCAAATTATTTTTACCATATACGGTTTCCATATATCTCCATTGAGAAGAATTCTGGCTACTTGTTGGTTCGTTCATTACTTGAGCTCTTGAGAAAACATAAGAACCTGATACATCAAAACCGCTTTGGAATTTTTTAGCTAATGAGCCAGAAACAACATAAGACCTTCCTGCTCTTCCTCCATTTTTCACTAACATCACATAAGTATATGGATTTTGAACACCCGCTAAACTTGGGTTTAAATCAACTTTAGTTGTTGAATACAACGGTCTTCCATCCGCACCAATAGCATTTCTTGAAGATGGCAATATGTTAACATTGTAGTACATAGTCTGATTTAAATTCAAAGTATAATTACCCTCAATAGTACCGGTAATACCACCAGGCAGTTTTTGATCTACAGCGAAATTAAATTTAGCTACTTTAGGCGCTCTATAATCTTTCGCCATAATGTTCATCTCTCCTGATGGAGAAGTCGTCGTAGCTCCAAAAGCTTCCGCTCTATATTGCTTGCTTACATCAGCTTGAAATGGCAAACCACCTCCTGGTAAACGAGGATTACTATTATTGGTATAACCACCTATTAATACACCAGCATTTGAAAACATTCCCCCAGGAGTTACCGCAGTTACGCGTGACTGGAATATGCCTAAACCTCCTCTAAATTGAGTCTTACCATTCTCCAGCGAATGTTTAATTGCAAAACGAGGCGACAGAGATATGTAAGCATCTGGAGATTGCCCTGAACGAGCTCCACTTAAATTATAATATCTTGATATTGGACCTAACGCATTATTGTTAAAATAATTATCTACGACAGGTTGGTCAGCATAGCCTATCAAATCGCCACGTAGCCCAAGTAAAATAGTAGTTTTATCCGTTACGTCCCATTTGTCCTGCAACGCTAGACCTGCCCTATATGTTTTAAATTTAGCCGCAGCAGCCGAACCATCGCCAGCAATATTATCAACCAAAGAATAAGAATAATTATATGAAGCTGGACCAGTATCATTATTGAAATCAGTTAAACTATCATATACATAAGCACCATAAGCTTGACGAATAAACAAGTTATAATAATCATTGTATTCAAAATCTTCAATTAAAGAAACAGTATGTTTACCTGCATATAATTTTGTTTCATTAATTAAGCTGTAAGTTTTTTGTTTTAACTGATTTGCCGCACTAAAAGCTTCCGTTCCAAAATAAATGCTTCCAGCACCATCTCTAATTTGCACACTTGGAAACGGGCTACCCAAACCTCCTCTATCGTCTAACACATCAGTAAATCCTACCAATAAGCTATTTGATAAACGATTCGAAAAACTAGACTTTAACTCTGCTGTAAACTGATGTGTTTTATTAGGATAAACAATAGCACCATTATTAAAGTTAATAGCTGTGGCTGAACTCGCACGAGTGCTAACATTTTCTGCATTAATATGGTTGTAGAACAAAGAGAATTTATGTTTATTACTAATATTCCAATCTAATTTCGCCGTAATAGCTTTACGATCGATAATGGCGGTATTATTTGCATAGCCTCCAGGCTCATAATTATATTTCGTTCTAAGTGTATTCGCTAATGCATCAATAGCTGATTGATCAGCACCTCCTCGGTAACTAGAGGCATCAAAAACACGCGGGGTCTCTGATTTTTGATACTCACCTGCTACAAATAAAAATAATTTATCCTTAACAAGCGGACCGCCTAAATTCACACTATAAGTTTTTGCGCTAAAATCTGGTAATTTAATTCTTTCAGCAGATGGATTATCCGTTGGCGTTTTCCCGGCTAATCCTTGATTTCTAAGAAAATAAGAAAACCCTCCAACTACTTTATTAGTACCTGATTTTGTAACCGCATTAATGGAACCTCCAAGGAAACCAGAGTACCTGATATCAAACGGGCTAACATTTACCTGTAATTGCTCAATCGCATCTACTGGAATAGGTGAGGAATTTGCTTGACCACCGTTAGTACCAGTTGCAGCCAAACCGAATTGATCATTCGCTGGAGCACCGTTGATACTTACTGAGTTATATTTATTGTTTTGACCTGCAATTGAGATCCCCCCCTGATAATCTGCTCTTGCTTGAGGAGTTTGCCTCACAAAGTCATTCAAGTTACGATTCATAGTCGGAGTTGCTGCCAATTTCTCAGCATCAAACACCGTGGTTGTATTTAAAGAATTTTTATCAAACGGGGAGTTAGCTCGTTGAGTACCTTTAACAACAACCTCATCGAGTTGCTTGGTATCTGAACTTAATAAAAAGTTAACTTTCATATCGTCTCCCAAACTAGCGGTAATGCCGCTTTTAGTTTGAGGCTGAAAACCTAAAAAAGTAACTGTAACGCTATATGGCCCTCCAACGTTAATATTTGGCAACGTATACCTGCCATCTCCACGAGTTTGGGTAGTATATTTTGTACCAGTAGGCGTATGGATAGCAACTACTGTAGCTCCAGGAACGCCGCCGCCATTATCACTAACAAGACCACTTAATGTGGATGTTGTGATCTGTGCATTAAGCTTAAAGCACAAGAGCGCCATAAAAATAAGTAGTAAAGATTTTTTCATGCTCTTTAAATAAATGTTTTAATTGTTTTGTTAAGATATGTTAAAAATACCGCTGCAAATCTAGCTATTAATTTGATGCTCGCTCCTATTACAATGTTAAATAATTATTAATTATCCTAAAACTTTTCCACACTTAACACTACTCAAAATGTGTGTAAACCTCATAAACACAATACATTAAATCACACTTTAATAAAATTTTAACCTTTATTTTATCAATCTTTCATCTACCAATTCATTTTATTACAATTACCTAATACTAACACCACATGATTTAATCAACATTTTTTTTAATTTTGGCAACAAATTATTAGGCTAATGTTCTTAATAAATAAGATATGAACCCAACATTATTGAATCACTAGGATTACCTCATGAAGATTTCAATAATTAAAGGCTCTTCCGACGCGTCGGAATAAAGTATCTGACCATAAAACAAAAATAAAATTAAACAGATGAACTACGATTTAATTGTATTAGGTAGCGGTCCAGGCGGATATGTTACTGCCATCAGAGCTTCTCAATTAGGAATGAAAGTTGCTATTGTAGAACGCGAGTCATTAGGTGGAATTTGCCTTAACTGGGGCTGTATCCCTACCAAAGCCTTATTAAAAAGTGCACAAGTTTTCGAATATATTAACCATGCTGCAGATTATGGCATTACTACTTCAGAAGCTAAAGCCGATTTCGACGCAGTGGTGAAACGTAGTCGTGGTGTGGCCGATGGTATGAGCAAAGGCGTTCAGTTCTTAATGAAGAAGAACAAAATTGACGTAGTAATGGGTACCGGTAAAGTTAAAGCTGGTAACAAAGTTGAAGTTAAAGGCGCCGATGGTTCTCAAAAAGAACTTTCTGCTAAGCATATCGTAATTGCTACTGGTGCTCGCTCAAGAGAACTTCCTAACTTAAAGCAAGACGGCAAAAAAGTGATCGGTTATCGCCAAGCAATGGTATTGCCACAACAACCAAAATCTATGGTAGTGGTGGGTTCTGGCGCTATTGGTGTAGAGTTTGCTTACTTTTATGCTACCATGGGCACAAAAGTTACCATTGTAGAGTTTATGGAAAACATTGTTCCTGTAGAGGACGAGGATGTTTCGAAACAATTGTTACGCAGCCTAAAGAAAACCGGTATCGATATCATGACTTCCGCTTCTGTAGAATCTGTAGATACCAGTGGTGCTGGTTGCAAAGTTCAAGTTAAAACAGCAAGTGGTATGCAAACCATCGAGTGCGATATTGTACTTTCTGCTGCTGGTATTGTAGCTAACATAGAAAACATTGGTTTAGAAGAAGTTGGCATTAAAACAGAGAAAGGCAAAATTGTTGTAGACGAATACTACAATACTTCGGTAAAAGGCTATTATGCCATTGGCGATGTAGTGCCAGGACAAGCTTTGGCCCATGTTGCTTCTGCCGAAGGGATCATTTGTGTAGAAAAAATTGCTGGCCAACACGTAGAACCTCTAGATTACAACAACATCCCGGGATGTACTTACTGTTCTCCAGAAATTGCTTCTGTGGGTTATACAGAAAAAGCTGCCAAAGCTGCTGGCTACGAGCTGAAAATTGGTAAATTCCCATTCTCTGCGTCGGGTAAAGCTAGTGCCGCCGGTGCGAAAGATGGTTTCGTAAAATTAATTTTCGATGCTAAATACGGAGAATTACTAGGTGCGCACATGATTGGTGCCAATGTAACCGAAATGATTGCCGAAATTGTAGTTGCTCGTAAATTAGAAACTACTGGCCACGAAATGATTAAATCGGTACACCCTCACCCTACCATGAGCGAAGCGATTATGGAAGCCGCTGCTGATGCTTACGGAGAAGTAATACATCTATAGCTTAGTTTAATTGTTAACCTTTTTTGGTTAATCGTTTAAACTACTTGAATTGGTTAATTGTTAACATGCAATTAACCAATTTTTGTTTATAGCTTTGAGCGTATTTCTTGCGATTAACCAAATAAACATTTAACCGATTTAAACAATTAACTAGTTAACCAGAATTGACATTTCGACAAGCTTAATGTGACACTCAATATCGGCGATCTGAAATCGTAATTCGTCAATCTAAAATCGTAAACCAAATGAAACTTTACACCATTAACACCGGAAATTTTAAATTAGACGGCGGTGCCATGTTTGGCGTTGTGCCTAAATCTATCTGGCAAAAGACCAATCCGGCAGACGAGAATAACCTATGTTCGTGGGCAATGCGATGTTTATTAATTGAAGATGGTGGTAGGCTCATTTTAGTAGACAACGGCTTGGGCAACAAACAAGATGATAAATTCTTTGGCCATTATTATTTGCATGGCGACGATACCTTAGACAAATCTCTAGCAAGTCATGGTTTTCATAGAGACGATATTACAGATGTATTCTTAACGCATCTACACTTTGACCATTGTGGAGGTGCTATAGAAAGGCAAGGCGACCAACTTCGCCCTGCGTTTAAAAATGCAGTATACTGGAGCAACCAGCAACATTGGGACTGGGCAGTAACACCTAATGCTCGCGAAAAGGCCTCTTTTCTCAAAGAAAACATCCTCCCTATACAAGAAAGCGGACAACTTAAATTTATACCCACACAACAAAACGTACATTTTCACGAGGGTATCAACATCCGCTTTGCGTATGGACATACCGATGCGATGATGCTGCCGCAATTGCAGTACAAAGACAAAACCATTGTTTACATGGCAGATTTGTTGCCTTCAACCGGACACATTCCGCTGCCATACGTCATGTCTTATGATATGTTCCCTTTGCAAACCTTAAAAGAGAAGAAAGATTTTTTGGAAGAAGCAGCAACCAACGAATATATACTTTATTTAGAACACGATCCTGTGAACGAATGTTGTACTTTGCAACATACCGAAAAGGGAGTTCGTTTAAAAGACACTTTTTCTCTTAATGAGATACTTTAGTCTTAGCTATGGCCAGTAGTTCTTTCAAAATCAAAAAATACCACAGCAAGTACAAAGATCAAATTATATTGGTTTGGGAAAAATCTGTTTTAGCCACTCACCATTTTCTAAGCAGAGCAGATTTTATAGAGATAAAAGCATTGCTTGTAGCGTACGATTTTGAAATCTTAGCGATGTTTTGTTTGATAGATGATGAAAAAGTAATCGGTTTTATCGGTATCTATCAACATAAAATTGAAATGTTGTTTTTAGATCCCGAATATACTGGAAAAGGTTTGGGCCGCCAGCTTATTGAATTTGCTATTACGAAGCTAGGTGTAACACTTGTTGATGTAAATGAACAAAACACCAATGCGAAAATCTTTTATGAGAAAGCAGGATTTGAAGTTTACGAAAAAACCGAAAAGGATGATTTTGGCAAGAACTACCCCTTATTAAGAATGAAGTTAACGGGAAGTAAATGAGCTTGTACTGATGACTACAAATTGCATTAAAACTATTATCTTCAATCTAAATTAAGTCTACAACTTTTATCGCATGACCTTAATCGCCATTTTTTTTCCTTTTATTTCATTTCTGCTTCGTGGCAGGATACTTACAGGTATTATTTGCTTGATATTACAAATCACTTTAATTGGTTGGATACCAGCAGCTGTTTGGGCTGTCATATCACTACAAAATGCCAGAGCAGATAAACGCAATGATAAATTGATCAGATCGATGAGATCAAAATAAAATCCTTTAGAACCAAAATTTTAAACCATCTTTTTTTACCGATAAAGTTTAGTCTTGATTAATTAATTAAAAAATAATCAACCAACACTTGGCCTAACCTTTTGCTAAAAACCAATCATGGAGCACAAAGCATCCCGAAAAAAGCAAATCGAATTATAAAACATGTCTATTAGAGAAGCAACTACCACAGATATTGCACAAATTCAGCTGGTAAGAAATTTAGTTAAAGAAAACACTTTGTCCAATCCCAATTTGGTGACTAACGAAGATTGCAAGTTATTTTTAACCGAAAGAGGTAAAGGTTGGGTTTATGAAATTGAAAATAAAATAGTGGGTTTTGCTATTGCAGATTTAATGGCACAAAACGTTTGGGCTCTATTTGTGCATCCGGATTTTGATGGGCGTGGCATTGGCAGAAAACTACACGACACTATGCTTGATTGGTATTTTGGTAAAACGAAAAAAACAATCTGGCTGGGCACAGCTGCAAAAACCAGAGCCGAAACTTTTTATAGGGTTGCTGGCTGGCAAGAAACAGGAATGCATAGCAAAAATGAAATTAAGTTTGAAATGACCTACACGCAATGGATGTTTAGATCTAACAAGAAAGCCGAACAATAGGGAATTAAAAACAACACTAATGAAGCAATCGTCTACTCATTTAAACACATTTTTTGAAAAGCTAAATTTGCCAACCTCAAACATTGAACCTGATCTTGAATGCGAAGCATACTTTGGCTTTAATTTTCAATTACGCTACACCAATATCAAGTTTAGAAAAGCTAAAATTACACCTAAAAAAATAGGGCAATTTGTAACGTTATGGCGAAGAAACACTAAAGGAGTTACTGAACCTTTTACCACTGCCGATCTCTTTGATTATTATGTGGTTTACATGAAAAAGGATAGCCAAAAAGGCTTTTTTATTTTCCCCAAGAGGATTTTAGGCGAAAAGCATTTATTAACTAACGGCACTAAAGAAGGAAAAAGAGGCTTTAGAGTTTATGCCATTTGGGATAAACCTGCAAACAAACAAGCGCAAAAAACTAAAGCTTGGCAAACAAATTTCTTTGTAGATCTAGAACACGAAAATGCTAGACAAAAAATAATCGATCTTTTGTCTAGCTAGACTGTAGCCACTATTTGATGTTACTCAAAATTACAATGCAAAACGATAATTGGCTCCCAACGAAAACCATCTTTTTGGCAAAGGTACCGCAGCAACTTCTATGTATTCTTTATTAAACAAATTGGTTACATCTGCATATATATTCCATTGTGGCTTGCCATAAAGTAAGCGTATATCGGTAATTAAATAAGGTTTTTTTAACTCACGTTCTATCCACCTTGTGCCCAAAGTAAATTGCCAATTGGTATACTTGTAAATCAATCTGCCTAAAGCTTGATGTTTCAAATTTTCTAAAACATATTTAGAGGTTACATTATTTGCGTAACTGATTTCGCCAGCGTGCAAGTAATTATAACTTAACTGGTAATTTAACGAACTTTTATTACTTAAACTTAGGGATTGGCCTACGCTTACATTAAAGCCTTGTATCTTATTGTTTCCAAAGTTTTGAGGCTGATAAGGCACCGCGGCCGAATTTCTTACCCAATCGATAAAATCTGAAATGTTGCGGTAAAAATACCCACCCTGTACTTGAAAACTCTCCAGCTTGTATTGTAATGACAGTTCATATTGCCAAGCATTCTCTGAAGTTAGGTTTGGATTGCCAATATTGCCTGGACGTTGATTCAAGTACAAATCGGTAAAAGACGGAATACGCTGGCTAGAACCAGCGTTAAAAGCCAGTTTCCATTTTGGGGCAAATAAATAAGCTGCATCTAAGCCAGGAAAAGCCTGCCAGCCATATTGCGTATTGTAATTAATGTAAGTACCTATATTTAAAAGCAGGTTATTCAGCGCTTCCGTTTTGTATTCAGCGTAGGCTCCGTGGTTGTATCTTTCTCTATTGCCAATGTTCGTACTTTCAATATCTTCAGATCGGCTTTCTAAACCAAAACCAAAATCTCCAATGCCAGTATGCAAAGTACTGTTCACTTCTGCCGACCAAACTTTGGTTTGATGCAGTGATCTTGCCCTCGTTAAGTCATTACGGAAATAGCGATAATCGTCCCAATTGTAACGAGCACTTACTCTTGGTCGCAAACTAAAATGATTACTCAACTGGTGTACCGACCCTATGGCAAACAAAGCCGTTTCTACAATTTCAAATGCTTCTTTATCTCCGGGAGCTGCATAATAGCCACTCGCACCAAAAGCGTTGTCAATGTATCCGCCCATTAAGTTCAATTTGTTCCTAGCATCAAAATCAATATTACCTTGATAAAAAAACTTATGATCGTAAGTGCTACTATTGTAACGTTGGCCGTTGTAATCGGTTAGGCCAAACCCCACCAAATGCTGACTTTTTTTACCAGCCATGTTAATGGCCAATTGTGCCGATGAGCCACTGTAAATTCCACTACCATCGCCTACGGCCTTATCTTCAAAGGAAGAACCCGCTTGCAGATTTACATCTATTGTATTTTGCTTGCTGGTTTTGGTCACAATGTTTATTGCTCCCGTTAAGGCGTTAATTCCATAAATTCTGGCGGCGGGTCCCTTTAGTACCTCAATTCGTTCTATGGCTGATAAGGGCACTGGAATATTCATAGAATGATGAGCCGTTTGCACATCAGAAATCTTCACACCGTTCAGCAAAATGAGGGTTTGCTCAAAAGTTCCGCCATCTATGCTGATATCTGCCTGCGTGCCAAAAGGCCCACGCTGCCGAACATCGGCCCCCGCAATAAAACTTAATACCTCATTGATAGATTTAACGGGCATCTTAGCAATATCTTCTTTGGTAACCAATTGGATATTTCTTGCCAGCTTATTAAAAGGAGTTTGCAACCTATTTTCTGAGATCACAATTTCGTTGAGCTTGGTAGTATCTTGCTTCGTTTCTTGTGCAAAGGCACTAGCCGAAGCCAGCATTAACATTGATAATAGAATTTTATTCACTTTGTATTTTTAATTGGTTCATTAGTTCATTAGCTCATTGGTTTTTCCTTTCTTAGCAACCAATTACTTTCTAACTACGCCACAAAACTCGTATCTTTCCGGCACATTCAAATAGTCCAGTTTTAAAAATATGAGTAGTCCGGTTCGAGTTCCTTTTTTAAGCTTCATCCAATTAGACAGAAACTCAAAAACTCCAATTTATTTACAATTAGCGCAGCAGCTTATTAATGCCATACAAAGAGGCTATTTGCTACCGGGCAGTAAAATTCCTGGCAGCAGAGCATTGAGCGAACTGCTACAACTGCACCGTAAAACTGTAATTGCTGCTTACGAAGATCTGCACCATCAAGGTTGGATAGCCATTAAACCCAATAAAGGGGCTTACGTGATGGCTCATCAGCGAAAAACAACAGAACGACCTTATGATGCTTTGGTTTCTCTATCAAGCTACCCGAGCCAAACCGGCTATCACTTTAAGCAATCTAATGTATTAGACAACCCGTTTGAGTTGAGCAGCTGTATTTACCAATTTAATGATGGCTCAGCAGATATACGTTTAACTTCAATAAAACAATTGTCTGGTTTATATAGCGCTACGCTAAAACGTAAAAGCACCCTCAGAACACTTAACAACCCTTTACAAGCCAGCGAATACGTGAAAGAGCAATTGAGCAATTACCTTAATAGCTCTCGCGGATTACATATCGCTAAAAATAACTTGCTTGTTACTCGCAGCACAGAAATGAGCCTTTATGTTGTGGCCAAGCTAATTATTGCTCCCAAAGATGTAGTAATTGTTGGCGAATTGAGTTTGTTTACCGCAAACATGATTTTTCATGAAGTGGGCGCTTATGTACAAACGCTAGGCGTAGATGAGCAAGGAATTGACGTAGACCAATTGGCCGTTAAACTGAAAACCACAAAAATTAGAGCAGTTTACATTACTCCGCATCACCACTACCCTACTACAGTTAGCTTAAGCGCACAACGAAGGGTACAACTTTTACAATTAGCTCAAACGTATGGCTTTATTATTATAGAAGACGATTATGATTACGATTTCCAGTATGAGAAGAGTACGGTTATGCCCCTAGCCAGTGCAGATGTAAACGGAATGGTAATTTACGTTGGCTCTTTTGGAAAATCATTAGCTCCTTCTTTTAGTAGCGGTTTTGTAGTTGCTCCAAAAAACTTTATCGACGAAATGCAAAAGTACCTAAGTATTTTAGATGGACAGGGCGATGTGGTTATGGAGCAAGTTTTAGCAGAAATGATTGCCGAGGGCGATATGCACAGGCACCTTAAAAAGTCTTTGAAAGTTTATCAGGAACGCCGCGAAAATTGCTGTGAGGTAATTGAAGCGCTTTTTGGAAATAAAGTATCTTTTACCCCACCAAAAGGAGGTTTAGCCCTATGGTTAAGGTGGAATATACCCGTTTCGCTAATGCAGCTTTCCAAAATTTGTAAGCAACACCAACTCTTTATTCCTAAAAACATACTTTATCAAAATAAAAAAACCACCGCTATGCGCATTGGCTTTGGGCATTTAACAACAGAAGAAATGGAAAACAGTTTAAAAATCATGCACCAAGCGCTAGCTAAAATTGGCACAACACAAAAATAGATCTAGCAATGGGCTATGCTAGATCTACCGTTTTATACCCAACAAATTTTATTTGATTAAGCTAATGGAAGAACCTAAATGAGTTAAATTCTCGATAATAGGCAATTCGTTTAAACCACTTTCGTCTCTACTTTGCTGGAATTTCACAAAAGAAGGTGTATTTAGCACTTGCTCTTGCATAGCCACACTTTCATACATCGATACATGCACAAAGGTTAATCCATCTGCTTTCACATAAACATGATATAAAAACCTACTGGTTTGCATTTCTTTAAAATCAGCTAAAAAGGCATTGATATTGGCTTTATTCTCTTCTACAAAACCAGCCTTTACTTTATAAGTAACTTGTACTGCAATCATCTCTTATTTCTATTTTACCTATTAAAAGCCTATTTTAATTTACATTAAAAGTTTACTACTTATTTCACAACAAAAAAGCTTTGTTTTAAGAGATAGCAAAGTTCTGCTTTTACCAAACATAAACGAAGCTTCAACTAAAATAAGTATAATCAAATTATAAATAAACTAAGAAAGCATTAAATACCCGAAAGCAATCTTGTGTCATACCATAAAAAAAAAGACCTTGCATTAAACAAGGTCTTCCAAAATTACTTTGAGCGTTCTAACTATTTTGCGCTATTTTTTTTCTCTGTAACTTCGGTGCGGATTTCTTGTGCTAAACCTTTAAGATCTTGCATTGCTTTACGTACTCTAGTTCCTGCAGCTGAATTACCTGCATTATAAAATTTCTCTACGTCTGCCTCGATAGCAGCTACTACTTCTTTAACTTTTGCAAATTTTTCCATTGTTATAATTTTAATTTATTGGTCAAATATATCATTTAAACGGAATAAACAAGCAATTCTTTCTTTTTTTGAGATTATTTTTTTCGAGATATTTTTTAACAATTCACATTTACAACTTTAACGACTACTTAATTACAGTTAATAAGCAAATGCACTCGCTATGTGCAAGCACTTGAAACGCCTGCCCGTAATGATAGCTAAGTAACTGACCAACTGAAAGATAATCTTCTTTTTGATTTACCACAAAACTTAAATCTCCCTCAATTATATATAAGGTTATCAGCAAATGCTTCTCGTCTCCGGCCGATTGGACCTTTTCGCCTTCTTTTAGCACTAATAAAGTGGTTGTTGCGTGTTCTGACTTAAAAACAGTAATCGCATTCTTGCCGTTTTCGCGGTATGCCGCCTCATCTCTAATCTCCTTAATAAACCTTGGCAAATCTGCCAAAATCAATTCTCCGTCTAAAGGCCTGGCCCCTGCCGGACGTTGAGGAGTTGCATTGTTGAATTTTTCTTGCATGGCTTTTTGTTTAAAAACACGTGTTTGACAGCGATGTTTGTACAATTTACGAATGTTAAAAATTTATTCGTGAAGAAAAGCTTTAAATCTCGAACTTTGTACTACATGTCATTATTTACTACCTCACTAAATACAGGCAGCAACGGCAATTGCTTTTATATTGGAAACGATGACGATGCTGTATTGATTGATGCAGGCCTAAGCTGTAAAGAAACCGAAATTAGGCTAGCAAGATTGGGTTTAAGCATGCAGAAAGTAAGGGCTATTTTTATTAGTCATGAGCACTCTGACCATATTAGAGGTTTACCTGTACTGGCAAAAAAACATCAATTACCTATTTACATTACCGAAAAAACACGATTAAGTAGCAAGCAGTTGCTCCCCGAACATTTGGTTTATCCATTTTGCAGTACCTTGCCAGTTAACATTGGCAGTCTACAAATCATTGCTTTCCCTAAATTACACGATGCTGCCGAGCCACATAGCTTTACCGTAGCTGACAACGAGATCAAGATTGGTGTATTTACAGACATTGGAGATCATTGCGAAAATCTAATTCATCATTTTAAACAATGCCACGCCATTTTTTTAGAAGCTAATTACTGTGATGAAATGCTTCAAAAAGGAAATTACCCTTACTTTTTAAAACGAAGAATAAGCGGCGGCAATGGACACTTATCTAATCAAAAGGCCTTAGAGTTATTTATTAATCATCGTCCTGCGTTTATGAGCCATCTTTTCTTATCTCATTTAAGCAGAGAAAATAATTGCCCAGAATTGGTACGCAGCTTATTTACCAAAGTTGCCGATGGTGTAGAAATTATCGTAGCCTCTAGGTTGCAAGAAACACCTGTTTACCAAATAGGCTTAAATAAAACTAAGGTAGCTCTTGCAGAATAGTTCCTTGCGTTGTAATATTTAATTGATGCTTTACCCCACATTTCAAAGCATAATTGCCTTTTTGGTGCCCTACCGGAAAATCAAAGCAAACCGGATAGTCGAACTCTTTTACCTTATCCATTACAATTTGTTCTAAAGTTTTACCAAAACCATCGTTATCATCATCCTTTTTTATCCTAAAGCCACCTATTATTAAACCCTTAAGTTTGTCTAATTTTCCTGCTCGTTTTAAGTTGTAAAACATACGATCTATGCTATACAAATATTCGCCAACGTCTTCTACAAAAAGGAGCTTACCATCGGTTTTAATTGCCGAAACGCTACCCGTTAAGTTTTCAATGCAACGTAAATTGCCTCCAATTAATTCTCCTTCGGCATTTCCAACTCTATTATTTAATTGGTATGGAGCTTCATATTTCATCAGCTCCTCTCCTTTCAATGCCTTTTCGATAGATTTGATCGTTTCTATTTGGATGGGTTCTGCCTTGCTCCAATCAGAAGGAAAGCTATTACACATTTTAGAATGGATGCTTGCAAAGCGATAATTGCTGTTTAAATGGCAGTGCAAAATGGTAATGTCACTAAAACCAATGAGCCATTTAGGCGATGTTTTGAACACACTAAAATCTAGCTCATCTACAATACGAACAGCTCCGTAACCACCGCGAGCACACATAATGGCTTTAATGCTGGGATCATTCAACATGCTTTGCAAATCTGCCAAACGTTCTTCATCTGTACCACCGAAAGTAAAATCTCTGGCACCAACCGTATTTCCCTTTATTACTTTAAAGCCCCAACTTTCCATTTGCTGTATTGCTGGTTCAATTTCTTCGTGGGTAATGTATCCCGCCGGGCAAGTTATACCAATAATATCGCCTTGCTTTAAATAAGGAGGCCTTTTATGTTTAAGATGTTCGTTAAATGTAGAAACTGACGCCTTTGCTTTAAAAGCATACAACATTGCCGAAGCGGGCAATAAAGAAGAGAGAAATAGTTTGCGGTTCATGATGGGGCAATTTACCAATAAGCCTGCACTACGCCAAAAGTGTTTTAAAAGCGGAAGCGCAAAAACAGTAAGTCTTTGCGCTCTTCAGTCCCGCTATTCGCTTTACTTCGGGCAAACACATAGGTTTGCCACTACGTGCTCGCTACTATCGGGGCTATATTACAATGTTGGTAATACTTGGCTATACCTCCAATTTCCCCTCTACCGAGTCGTCCATAGTTTTACCAGTAATAATGGAAGCCGCCATTTTGATAAATGCTACAGCTTCGCCGTGCTTGGTATCCCAATAGTACACATCGGTTGGTTCTACTTTAATCACACTTATTTTTTCATCCTCTTTCCCCTCTTGAAACCAAACCTTCAATAAAGGATTCCAAAGTTCTTCTATTTTCTTTCTGTCTTCAATAATTTCGCTAATGCCGTAAATATTTAAAAAGCCAGAATTTTTATGGTGCTGAAAAAAAAGATGCGTAAAAGGATCGGCTTGTATCTCTTTATTCTTACTGCTGTCTACTTGGCTCATAAACCAAAGGTTACCACGATCATCTACATCTAGCACCGACATAGGTCTTACCGAAAGCGGCAATCCAGTTTTTATACTAGTACAAAAAAACAGTTTTCTGCCCCTTTTGCTAATTCTTGTAATTTTTCAACCGCTTCTTTTCCCTCTAGCGTTTTAATATGCTCGGCGGTATTTTGTGTGTTGTTCGAACTATCTCTTGAGTTATCCATCGTTTTATGTTTTAAGGTTTTAAAATTGTTTTTAGTGCCAACGCCGTTACCAGTGCCCCAAATAAATAATAACCAACGGTTAAGGCTTGTTTTTGGGTAGTTTCCGTTACAGCCGTTGGATCTAGGCCTAAAGGTTTAGGAAGCTTTAAAGCACCGAGACCAGCACCTAGACCCATGGCGATTGCTTTTGGCCAAATGTATTTACCACTACCGCCAATAGCGCTGTAATACGCGGCGTTGGCTATTAAGTCTAGCTCCAAAGTCACTTTATGCAAATCGTTTGGATCCTGTATGGGTCGGCCGTAGTGGCCTAGCGTTTTATTAACTGCTTCTGCACCTAGCAGATTTACTTCTGGGGCATTTTTCACATTTTTCCTTACGGTCTCGTGAAGTATATTAAGCGCTACAGATCCAATTAAACCTGCGGCTATATTTTTAATCCATCTCATTTGTTTAAGTTTTAATAGTTAACCAGTCAATTGCCTCGTCTAATAGTGACATAGGAAAACCCTTAAATTCTCCAGGTGCTACGTAACTAAAGGCATCTGTGAATTTTTCTACAGTTTTCTCATCTGTAACTATTGCAGCTTTTTTCCATTTTGTAAAGTGTTTTAAACCGGCAATCATGTCTTGGAACCAAGCTCCAGCGGTGAAATTCTCTACCGGAGTTTCTAATACGAGTAGATAATAGATCTCGCCGTATTGTTGTGTAAGCACCTCTAGTCCGGGTAGCAGTACACTTTTAAGGTCATCGGCGGTAACTTGGCCCGTGGCCCTTACGCCAAATACGTGCGGTGGTGTTTCTCTTATAATGCTTAACATAAATTCGTTCTTTATTAAGCATAACAAGATTTTTTGAAGGAAAGTTTTAATTAAGGAGTCAGGGATTAGGGATCAGGTAAAAGGGACTAGGTGCTAGGGATTAGGTTTTAGGAGTCAGGGATTAGGCACAAGGATTTAGTTAGCTAAAAGTAGATTTGGCTAAAGCCAATGGGATGAATATTGGATGGTGGTAATTTTCACTTCGATAAATTAAGGGAAATGATTTGTAGTCTAATTTACGAAAGAAAAACCCCGGTCTGCTACCACCCCACTAAAACACGGGAATAATGTAATACTGAAAATCAAGACTAACTCCTGACCACTAATACCTAACCACTGACACCTAGTACCTAATCCCTAAACAGCAGGTGCAGCCAACTGACTAGATATAGCGGCGCCATCGGTTAATAGCTCTTGTGTAATGCTACGGGTATAATCTATAATTTCGCTTTTAAACTCTTGCACCGAGGTACCTCCAGATCTAATTTCTTCTAATCGTTTTTCCCAGGCGCCAGTTAATTCGGCTTGTGCAATTCGTTTTTCTTTTACAATGTCGTACACGGCTAAACCTTTGGCAGTGGGCACCAAGTTTCTTTTTTCGCGGATAATGTATTCTCTCGTTAATAAGGTTTCGATAATAGCTGCACGGGTAGCTGGCGTACCCAAACCACTGTCTTTCATCGCATAACGCAATTCTTCATCTTCAATCTCCTTACCACAAGTTTCTAGTGATTTTAGTAATGAAGCCTCGTTGTACATCGCCTTTGGCTTAGTTTGTTTTTCTAGTAAAGCCTTGTTTACAATAGGCAATGCCTCTCCCTTTTTTACTTTTGGCAAAGCCGGATTATCCTCGTCTTTTTTATCGTCTTCTACATCGTTAAATACCGAGCGCCATCCCGCAGAGCGGATTACCGTACCATTGGCCATAAAGGTAATTTCAGATTGAATGGTAATTTTAGTAATTTCTTTTACGCATTCTTGATGAAAAGCTTCGAGCATACGCCCAGCCACCATATCGTAAATGGCCTGATGGTCTTTACTTAATGAACCTGGCTTAATACCGGTAGTGAGCACAGCATGGTGATCGGTTACTTTTTTGGCATTTACACTTCTTTTATTGAGTGTCATCTCGCCTAAAGCTACAGCCTGTTTTGCAAACTGCGGATGATCGGTTAAACTGGCAATTAACGTTGGCACGGTAGCAAAAATATCATCGCCAATGTAACGGCTACCCGTACGCGGATAGGTTACCAACTTGCTCTCGTACAGGTTCTGCAACAAGCCCAAAGTTTGGTCGGCGGTAAAACCATTGCGTTTATTTGCTTCTTGCTGCAAACTACTTAAATCGTGCAACAGCGGTGGTGGTTCTTTTCTAGGTTTGGCCTCTACCGCAGTAATGTTACCGCCATTGCTAAAGCCCGAAGCTAGGTCTTCTACTTTTGCAAAAATAGCTTCACTTTCTTCCTTGGTATCAAAATTATCTACCGAAATAGCTTTAAACAACTGGCCATCTTTATCTAACTGAATGCCAATTTGAAAATAGGTTTTAGGAACAAAGTTTTTAATTTCGAGGTAGCGAGCACAAATCATAGCCAAAGTTGGCGTTTGTACCCTCCCTAACGACAATACGCTCCTATTTCCAGCAGAAATACTTAACGCTTGCGTAGCGTTCATGCCTACCAACCAGTCGGAAACCGAACGGCAATGCGCAGAACTAAACAAAGTATCGTACTCGGTTCCAGGCTTTAAGTTCCTAAAACCATCTTTAATAGCTTCGTCGGTTTGTGAAGAAATCCATAAGCGCTTAAAAGGCTTTTTGCATTTCAAATAAGAATAGATGTACCTAAAAATCAGCTCGCCCTCACGCCCGGCATCCGTTGCTACAATGATTTCGGTGCATTCATCAAAAAGTTTCTGTATAATATCCAGTTGTTTGCGCACTCCCGGATCTTCTACCATACCATCTTTAGTTTTAATTTTACGGATAGAGAGTTTGAATTTCTGAGGCAACATAGGCAAATGCTCTTTACGCCAGCCATAAAAACCATATTCTTGTGGTGGCGCCAATTGCAGCAAATGACCAAAGGCCCAAGTAAACGAATAACCTTTGCCTTCTATGTAGCCATCCTTACGAGTAGTTGCACCAAAAACTTTGGCTAATTCACGTCCTACAGATGGCTTTTCGGCAATTACTAACTTCATATTTAAACACTATGGAAGGTTAAATATCCGAAATTTAAACTAGCTATGCTGTTCTAATTTATCAACACCTTTAGTATTAAACTGTGCGATAAGGAGATAAAGATTATTGTTGTTGCTGCTGCTGTTGCATTTCAATAAACTTCTGGTAAGAATTAACAATTGTAATTGGTTCTTCTACCTCTTTCACATAAGCGTCCGTTGCTGTTACCAGTTCTTCTTCCGCTTTAATCTTCTCATTGGTAATGATAACCGCTACCGATAAAGTATGTGCAGAAGAACCTTTATAAGTTCCTTTTACGGGTGTGCAATCATTAAAGTTACGTCCAAAGGCAATGCGAATATGCCTATCTCCAACCAAGCAATTGTTTGTTGGGTCAATCCCCATCCATCCGTAATCTGGTATATAGGTCTCCACCCAAGCGTGGGTAGCACCAATACCTCTTAACTCGTTGCCAGCCGGACAAATATAACCACTTACATAGCGTGACGGCACACAGTACAGCCTTAACATTTCTATTAACAAATGTGCAAAATCCTGACAAACACCAGCCTTCAACTCCCAAATCTGATCAATATCTGTTTCTACATTGGTAACTCCTTTTTGATAAGTAAGCAAACCATAAACATAAGACGAAAGTGTATTTACCAATTGAAAAACTGTCATTTCTTTACTTACCAAGCCATCTATCTCATGTTTAATTTGCTTTAAAGATTGAGAAGCGCCAGGTTTCATAAAATCGAGAAACTCGATATGATTGGCTAGGGATGTAATGTTTTCCCATTGGTTTTTTGCAGGCCAAAAATCATTTGGCGCCGGAACATTTTTTGTTACCACCTCTGCCTCTACCACAATAGCCAAATCTGTATGTGGCGGTACTATGGTAAACACGCCAACTTTATTTCCGAAATAATCGTAAAAACTATCAACCGAAGTGGAGGGATTAATCTTGATTTCGTGATGCACAATATCCTGATAGGGCGTTGTTGGCGGACTTAATATGATTTGATTGGCACTATCGGTTACCGCAGATGGGTAGCTGTATTTTGTGACGTGTTTGATATGATATGTAGGCATGAAGAAGAAAATGAGTAAATGATTAAATGACAGAATAACAGAGTGAGTAAATAAACAAGTGAACTAATGAACAAGTGAACCAAAATAATACTCATCAAACACTTGTACAACGTTGATAATGTTAGTTTCGATAGAATGCAACAAAGCCAATTGAGCCTCGCAATCAGAACCTGGACTGTTATATTTCAATATCGCCGCAGCTTTTCCAATAGCAAATTCAAGTTTATCAAAGCTTTCTTCCAAACTTTCTGGTTTTAAACGTTGGGCATACCTATTTAACTGCGCTATGCTGTAAGCTATAGAATGAGGAAAATGCATTTCGTACAACACCTGTTTAAAAATAAGCGCTGGGTTTACCGTTCCAGAATGTGATTTGAGATAATACTCGTAACCCGAAATAGACACCAAGAAATATCGCCAACTTACAATATCCATACTATCTTTAATTTCTCCATTGGTTCTTACAATCTGCATATTTAAAGAACTAATAATCTGCAATAATCTTTCTATATACTTGCCAGTATTTAAGTAATTAAAACCTTCGCTCCTAAACATAGAAACATCTACAATGCCGTAATAGAGCATACATTGTCTAATCAGCTGGTCTAAAACGCTTACGGGATCGCCATGGTTAAGTTGGCGCTGCAAAGCTTTATCTCTAATAAAATGGTAAAAATCATTTAAGCATTGCCAGAGTTCCTTGGTAATATGATCTTGTGCACTTCGGGCGTTTTCTCGGGCCCTAAAAATGTTATTTACTACCGAGCTTTCGTTATCTCTATCAAAAAGGATAAAATTAAGGACTTCGTTAGCACTCATACCTTTTTCGGCAGGCACACCCTGGTTATAGTACCTAAAAACTTCGTCCCACTTTACAAAAGGCACACCATCTTGCGATGCGATGTAATAAGTTCTAAGTATTCTTAATTGGAAATTAGTGCGCTCCATATAGCGACTCATCCAAAATATATTTTCTGCAACTCTACTGAGCATGTTTTTCTTTGGTTTGTTGTTTGTTTGGTTAGTTAGTTTATAGCCTTAACACTAATACCTGATACCTGACCCCTAATCCCTAATCCCTAATCTACTACCCAAGTATCTTTACTGCCGCCACCTTGCGACGAATTTACCACGATAGAGCCTTCTTTTAAGGCAACTCTAGTTAGGCCACCTGGTACAATTTCTACACCATCGGGACCGCTTAATGCAAAAGGTCTTAAATCTACCCTGCGGGGCTGTAGTTTGCCATCGATATAGCATGGCGCAGACGATAAGCTGATGATAGGTTGTGCAATAAACTGTCTTGGCGATTTCTTTATCTCTTCAGCAAATTCCTTAAGTTCAGTTTCTGTGGCCGTATTACCGATCAACATGCCATAACCGCCACTTTCATTGGTTCTTTTTACCACCATATTATGGAGATTCTGTAAGGCATGCTCCCGTTCATCCTCATTCTCCATCCTCAAGGTAGGCACATTTTTAAGTATAGGCTCTTCATTCAAATAGTATTTAATCATATCGGGCACGTAGGCGTAAACCGCCTTGTCATCGGCAACACCGTTACCCATGGCATTGATAATAGCCACATTGCCTTTTCTGTAAGCATGATAAATGCCCGGAACGCCCAACATACTATCGGGTCTAAAAATCAGTGGATCTAAAAACTCATCATCTACCCTGCGGTAAATTACATCTACACGTTTTAAACCTTTGGTAGTTCGCATGTACACTTTATGGTTATCTACCACCAAATCTCTACCTTCTACCAATTCTATACCCATTAAACGAGCCAGGGTGGTATGCTCAAAATAAGCCGAATTGTAAATACCCGGCGTTAAAAGCACTACCGTTGGTCTACTGGTATGCCTGTTGCCCAAACCTAGCAGGTTTTTCATCAACAAATCGGGATAGTCGCTTACTGGCCTAACCTTATTTTCGGGAATTTGATTGGGGAACAAACGATAACTGATACTTCTATTTTCGAGCATATAACTCACTCCGGATGGCGTACGCAGGTTATCTTCTAACACATAATAAGAACCATCGTGATCTCTTATTAAATCGATACCGCTAATGTGGGTATAAATATTAAAAGGCACTTCTACGTTCATCATCTCTCTCAAGTAGTTGGGACAAGAATAAATGAGCGAAGCCGGAATGAGGCCATCTTTAATAATAAACTGATGACTGTATACATCTTTCAGAAAAATATTAAGTGCTTTTAAACGCTGTTTGATACCTTTTTCTATAAATTCCCACTCGGCCGCCTGGATAATTCGTGGATAAATATCGAAAGGAAAAATTTTCTCTATGCCTTCTCCACTACTATACACCGTAAAAGTGATCCCTTGTGTTAGAAAAAGTTTTTTAGCAAGCTCGTCTTTAAGCGCCATTTCATCAGAATTCACCTCCTGAAATGCAGACATAAACAAATCGTAATGCTTTCTGACACCATCAACACCCTTCATTTCATCAAAAACACCAGAAATAAGCTTGTAATTATTAAAATAATCTTCAAAAATCATATATAGGCAAATATTTTATACATATATAACTATAAAATCATAAAAAATCAATGATAATTTCACAAAACACATAAAAACAACAAAAAGAAGTAAATAAAAAATGAAAATTTACAATTTAAAACAAAAAAAATAAAGATAATTTAAAAATAATCACGCTTTAAAGCATATCAATTACAAAACAAACCAATTTATAGCCTAAAAAGAGAATTTAGCAGTTTTCACAATTAACCTTACCTTTATAGGGATTTTAAAAATGAGCAATATCACACTACGCGACATTTCCAAAGCTTTAAACATTTCGGTTTCTACCGTTTCGAGAGCACTTACCGATAGTCACGAAATTGGAGAAGAAACTAAAAAACTGGTATTGGCTTATGCTAAGGCACACAATTATGTACCAAACCGCATGGCAAGAAGTCTTAAGGTGGGAAAAACACGCTCTATCGGCGTGGTTATTTGTTCTATAGACAATAGCTTTGTAGCTCAAATGCTTGATGGTATTGATCAAATCTGTACAGAGAGCGGTTATCAGATTATCATTATGCAGAGCAAAGAATCTTACGATCAGGAAAAGGCCTGTATCAACCTTTTGTACGCCAGCGGTGTAGATGGCATTATGATTTCGCCCTCTTTTCAGACTACCGATTTTAGCCACCTGAAAGAATTGCAATCACAAGGCTTCCCCATTGTACTTTTCGACAGGATTACGGGAGAGTTAGATGTACATAAAGTAACTGCAAACAATATTCAAGGCGCTTATCAGGCAACAGCACATCTCATTTCGGCCGGGTATACAAAAATAGCTCATTTAAGCAGCAAATCTACCTTAGCGATGACACATGAGCGTTTTGAGGGGTACAAACAAGCGCTCGCCACACATCAAGTTGGTTACAAAGAAGAACTGGTTAAATTCTGCAACACTTCTGACCCAAATAAAGCAGATGAGCGCATTGCTAAGGCCATGGCCGACTTGCTTTTACAACAACCAGAAGCTATTTTTACTGCAACAGATTTACTGAGCACCAAAGCACTTGCCTACTTAAACGATCATGGTTACAGCATACCAGAAGATATCGCGTTGATAGGCTTTAGCAATTCGGATTTGGCACCAATCTTAAATCCGTCATTAAGTACAGTACGGCAACCCTCGAAACAAATTGGCGAATTGGCGGCGCAAACATTAATTAATTTAGTAAAAGGTAAAGACATTGGCCCCGCCGAAACAATTTTGCTAGACACGGAATTGCAGGTAAGAAAATCGAGTAGCAGGTAGCTTATATTTGCCACAGATGCACTGATATCAGTGATCTAGTTTAAATTATGCAATCAAAATTCATCTGTGCATCTGTGGCAACTTACGTCTTTTTACATTGTCACGACCTGAGCTATCAACACTTTTAAACTAATTGCGTAATTTTGCAAATTGATTTACAACAATGAGCAAACACGGTAGAATTTTAGTGGCCATGAGTGGCGGAGTAGATAGTTCGGTAGCATCAGTAATGTTGCACGAACAAGGGTACGAAGTAATTGGCCTAACCATGAAGACTTGGGATTATGCCACTTCTGGAACAAGCAGTAAGGAAACCGGTTGTTGTAGCTTAGATAGCATTAACGATGCCCGTACATTGGCTGTAAATTATGGCTTTCCTCATTATATCTTAGATATTAGAGACGAATTTGGAGATTTTGTAATTGATAATTTTGTAGACGAATATTTGGCTGGGAGAACACCAAATCCATGCGTACTTTGCAATACCTATATTAAATGGGAGGCTTTGCTAAAACGTGCCGACAAATTGGACTGCGAGTTTATTGCAACCGGACACTACGCCAACATACGCCAACAAGATAGTGGCCGCTATGTCATTTCTAAAGGTAAAGACGAAAACAAAGACCAATCTTACGTTTTGTGGGGTGTTTCGCAACAAAACTTAGCCAGAACTAAATTCCCTTTGGGCAGTTTTGCAAAATCGGAAATTAGGCAAATGGCATTAGACATGGGACAAGAGGAACTGGCCAAGAAAAGCGAAAGCTATGAAATTTGCTTTGTTCCTGATAACGATTACCGTGCTTTCTTGAAACACAAAGTGGAAGATTTGGAAGAACGTGTAGCTGGCGGAAATTTTGTAAATAGCCAAGGAATGGTTATTGGGCAACATAAAGGTTATCCATTTTACACCATTGGCCAACGTAAAGGTTTGGGTGTAGCTTTTGGCGAACCGATGTTTGTAACCCAGATTTTACCAGAGAGCAATACCGTTGTTTTAGGCAGGGCCGATGAACTGGAGCGCCGTGAAGCGATGGTAAGAAACGTGAACTTGATTAAGTACGAAAATATCAACGAGCCCTTAGATAACGTGGTTACTAAAATCCGTTATAAAGATGCAGGAAGCTTAAGCACGATTGTCCAAGAAAAAGACAATATGCGTGTAGTTTTTGACCATGCAGTTTCCGCTATCGCACCAGGACAATCGGCAGTGTTTTACGAAGGCAATGATTTACTTGGCGGTGGATTTTTGATGTAGCTTTTTAACCGCTTCTATATCAGATTTAATAAATCTTCCTTAGAAAGGGATTTGAATACAGAAACATCAGTTTTAATCAAATCTGTAACCAAATCTTTCTTTTTCTGCTGCATGAGCATGATTTTTTCTTCGATGGTATCTGGACAAATCAAACGTATAGCCATTACATTTTTATGCTGGCCTATTCGATAAGTCCTGTCTATGGCCTGGTTTTCTACCGCTGGGTTCCACCAAGGATCGATGAGATACACATAATCAGCTTCGGTAAGGTTCAAACCAACTCCTCCTGCCTTTAAACTGATCAAGAAAACTCGAGTTTCTTCGTCTTGCTGAAATGAATTAACTACCGCTTCACGATTTTTGGTTTGGCCACTCAAGTACGCAAACTTGATCTCACGCTCTTCCAAAGCTTCTTTTACCAAGCTCAGCATCCCTACAAATTGCGAAAACACCAAAATTTTATGGTGAGGAGCTTTAATTTCTATTTGTTCTAGTAGCACCTCCATTTTTGCGGACGCATTGCCGAAAAATTTTTCTTTGCTGATTAAAGAAGGAGAATTACAAATCTGGCGCAATTTGGTGATGCCTTGCAAAACATGCATGCTACTTTTGGTCAGTTCATCTTCAGAACGGCCCATCAAATAATCTCTAATTTCGTTCCGGGCACTTTCGTAGATTTCTCGCTGCTTTTGCCCCATTTCGCAATAGATTACCATTTCTGTTTTATCTGGCAGTTCTTGGGCCACTTGAGCCTTGGTTCTGCGCAACAAAAAAGGCTTAATGCGTCGCTGCAATTCTTGGGCCTTTTTAGTATCGTTAAACTGATCTATCGGCACCGAATATTGCTGTCTGAAATGCTCTCTGTTTCCCAACAAACCAGGGCAGGCAAAAGACAATTGCCCATACAAATCGAACGTATTGTTTTCTATTGGCGTACCCGTAAGCACAATTCTATTACGCGATTGCAGTAAACGAGCGGCTTTATAACGCTGCGAGTCTGGATTTTTAATGGATTGCGATTCGTCTAAGAAAATATAGTTGAAGCGATACGCTTTTAGCCATGCTACATCGGCCAGTAAAGTACCGTAAGAAGTTAATATGACTTGATATTGATCGAAATCTTTTTGCTGCCTTATTCTGTTCGCCCCGTAAATGGTAGTTACCTTAAGCGTTGGCGCAAACTTTTTAATTTCTTGCTGCCAGTTAAATACCAAAGACGCCGGCAGCACGATTAAGTTGGTGTTTCTTTCTACTTTTTCTTGCTGAGAGAGAATAAAAGCAATCACTTGAATGGTTTTACCCAAACCCATGTCATCGGCCAAACAGCCACCAAAATTAAAGGTATCCAAAAAATTCAACCAGTTTAAGCCTTCTTGCTGGTAGCCACGTAGCGTAGCATTCAGCGTTGCCGGCACTTCGGTTTCTTCTATCTGATCAAAAGCAGCCAGTTTAGAGCGGTACAGTTGCAAACGCTCCTTCGCATCAATACTTAATAGCGCTTCTTCATACAGTTCTTCTACTGCCGAGTAATTGATATTTGGTGTGCGCAAAGTTTCTTCACTTATTTCTCCGGCGGCAAAATACCCTTCAAACTTTTGCAGCCACTCATCAGGCAAGATGCCCATTGTTCCATCGTCTAACTGCACAAATTTGTTTTTATTTCTAATGGATTTATGCAGGTGCTTTAGCGATACTGTTTGCTTGTTGAACTGTACTTTAATGGCAGTTTCAAACCAATCTATCCCACTAATTACCTTAATATCGATATGAGCCTTGTATGCACTCAGTTTATTTTCTTTCAACCCATTAAAACCAAGTATAGCAATACCTTTGCTACGCCACGCTTCAAAAGCATCTAAAAACCAATCGGGAGAGAGAAAATGCTTGCGATGCATGTAAAAGCAATCAGCGTGAAGCTGCTCTGCAAATGCCCTAGCTTGTTCTTCAAAATAGGGATGCATTTTGGCCATATCGGTAATGAATTGCAATTCCTTTTGTTCATCACGCTGTAAGGTAAACATTTGCCCACGCTTATCTTTAGCTTTGATTTGCTTTTGCGATATGATTGGAATTTCTAACCCACCGTAACGCATTACTGGTGTAAGCAATACATAATCTTCGGATTCTGTTAAATAGATCAGCTGTTCGTTTTCTAAATCAAAGCCCTGCTCTACTATTTGCTTCTTTGTAGCCGGTTTTAAATAAGAATAATTGATTTTAACTTTTTCCTCTAAAGCATCGAGGATATCATTTTGAAAATCTTCATAAACCTCTCGTTCTAACGCCAACTGATTGCGATGCTGCTTAAAAAAATCAATTAGAGAAAAAAAAAAAGGATCTTTAACCAAGTATAATTTTTGTTTTAACTGTATAAAATACTGGTAACGAGTTTCTATGGTTGTTAAATCAAAAGACTTTCCATCAAGATGCAATACGCCATCTAAAGCAAACTGACCAGCTCTTTCATCAATGTTCAGTTCAAATTCTGGTTTAAGAACCGATAAATCAATTTTGGTTACCGAAGTTGCATTCACGGTTGCCGCAACTTTTTCATCGTGCAGGTAAATTGCTAGATTTAATGGGTTGGCGGTAATGGCTTCCAAGGCTTGCCTATCGGAAGCTACTTGACTTTCTTGATAATGGTTCTTAAACTTACTAACCGCCGCAAAAAATTTCAACTCCTGCTGATTTTCAGTTTGCCAAAGTAAATCTAAGGGATCAACAACTTGAAGTGGGTTTTTAAGCTTTCCTTGTTTAGTTTGCTCGGCACTAATCAATTCAATTACCAAATGCCTGTAGTGGCGATGGCGACTAAATACCAGCACCAGATTTGCAGATTTTTGAACTGGCTCGGCTAAACTACGTTTACTTTTATTAATGATAGGCAGTAACTTATCATAGTTTAGCTTACTTTTTAGTTCATCTTTTTTTTCCTGCATGCTTATTTCTACGGAGCGATAAAGATAGGAATTTTGGTTGTTCGATTGTTTAGTTTTTTAGTTGTTTCGGCTGGCTTTGGGGCGAAAAATATTTCGCCCGTACAAAAAAATCCTTCTAGTTTTGTTAGAAGGATTTTCTTTGTTTTTATCTGAGCTCAAACGATGCTTTTAATTTGATATCATTGGAGGCCGCACCTATCATTACCTTGAATTCTCCTGGTTCGGTAATCCATCCTTTATCTTCATGGTAAAAAGTTAATTGATCAGTTCCCAGTTCAAATGTGATTTCTTTGCTCTCTCCAGGTTTCAGTTTTACCTTAGCAAAATCTTTTAACTCTTTAAGTGGTCGCACCACTGATGCAAAGACATCTTGAATATATAATTGTACTACTTCTTCTCCAACTACACTACCCACATTTGTTAACTTAAAGCTTAATTTTAATTTACCAGATTTAGTTATTTGATTTTTAGATAGTTTTAAGTCATCATATTTAAAAGTAGTATAACTTAAACCATGGCCAAAGGTGTACTGTGGCTCGTTAACTACGTCAATATAAGCAGATTTGTAGCGAATATCGGCTGGTTTAGTAACGGGTCTTCCGGTATTGTAGTAATTATAGAAAATTGGAATTTGACCAACGTTTCTGGGAAAGCTAATTGGCAGTTTACCAGAGGGATTATAGTCTCCAAACAGTACATCTGCAATCGCATTACCTCCTTGATCGCCCAAAAACCAAGCGTAAACAACAGCATCAGCTTGTGCTGCAATTTCGCTGAAAACCAAAGGCCTACCTGCCATAAGCACCACTATTAGTGGTTTACCGGTAGCTTTAATGGCTTTAAATAATTCCTCTTGTTTTCCTGGCAAAGAGATATCACTACGAGATTTTGCCTCTCCGCTCATGTCCCAAGTCTCGCCTAACACCATCACCACAGCATCAGCCTGTTTAGCCGCAGCTACAGCATCGCCAAATCCGTTGGTTAACGTATCGGTAATAGACGTACCAAAAGCATACTTCAGGTTGGCCTTTTTAATTTTTTGCTGTACACCCTCGTAAACGCTAACTATATTTGCCGTATCCGCATATACTACCCAACTACCAGCCTGATCTCTTTTCGCATTAACCAATGGTCCAATTAAAGCAATATTTTTTAATGATTTACTCAAAGGCAAAACGTTTTTGCTATTTTTTAACAATACAATAGCTTGCTGGGCCGCCAATAATGCCGCTTTTTTATACTTCGGATCATTCATTACTTTTTGCTCACGCTTTTCATCAGAAAAACGATAAGGATCATCAAATAAACCTAGTTCAAACTTCTTATACAAAATACGTCTAACGGCTTCATCAATATATTTCACATCCACTTTACCACCTTTTACCAGCTTTTCTAATTCCTTTTTGTAAGCTTCGCTCTCCATATCCATATCGCTACCAGCAATAATTGCTTTTTCCGCTGCTTCGTTAAGGTTTTTTGCAAATCCCCAAGGCGTCATTTCTTTGATTGATCCCCAGTCGCTTACCACAAAGCCCTTGTATTTCCAATCACCTTTTAAAATATTACGTTGTAAATAGGCATTTCCAGTAGCTGGCACCCCATTTAAAGTATTAAAAGAGTTCATAAAAGTGGCCACACCAGCATCAGCAGCTGCTTTAAATGGTGGCAAGTAGATTTCGTGCAATTGTTGTTTACTCATATCTACCGGATTGTAATCTCTGCCCGCCATTGAGGCGCCATAACCTGCAAAATGTTTGGCACAAGCCATAATTCTGTCAACCGATCCCAATTGCTGCCCCTGAAAACCTAGCACCCTTGCTTTTGCTATTTGTGAACCCAAGTAAGTATCTTCTCCTGCGCCTTCCATTACCCTGCCCCAACGCGGATCGCGAGCAATATCTACCATGGGTGCAAATGTCCAATGAACACCAGACGCCGCTGTTTCTTCTGCAGCTACTTCCGCAGCTTGCCTGATGATGTCTAAGTTCCACGAAGCAGATTCTGCCAATGGAATTGGAAAAACTGTTTTATACCCGTGTATAACATCTAAACTAAACAACAATGGAATTTTAAGACGCGATTGCAAAGCTATTGCCTGAATTTCTCGGGTATCTTTCACACCTTTTACATTAAGCATGGATCCTACTAAACCATTTTTAATATCGTTTAAGAGGTAATTTTTGCGATCGCTGGCAGGCCCAGTTACTTCTCTACCAGAATATTGATTAAGCTGCCCAATTTTTTCGGTCAATGTCATCAACTTCATTAAAGAATCTACACGCTGTTCGATAGTTTTACGTTGCTTTTGAGCATACAAAACATTTAAACTGGTACTAAATAAAAGTAAAAGTGTAAAGTTTGAGAATTTGTTCATCTAATAATTATTTAACGGTATTATGAAGAAAGGAATTTGACAGTGATATCAAATCCCTTTCCTAAAGATTTAGCATTAATAAAATTTAAATTCTAAGTGGAGTTGATTTACCTAATGATTTTCTTAGCCACTTTGCCCTCTGCTGTATTGAGTACGATTACATTTAAACCGTTTGGTAATTTAGCTGTAGAAATACTGATTTTATTTAATCCTTTTTCTAGCTGTACGCTTTGGCTATGGTTAATTTTTCCATTTACATCAATAATCTCTATTTTTCCCCTTTGTGCCATAGCCGAATAAACTTGCACTTCTAGGTTATTGTCATGTTTTGCAATGGTAAAATCTGTTTTCGCAACTGGTATAGTAGCACTTACTGGTCCAAACTCTTCGCTATCGCCATTAAAATCTACTTGTTTTAATTTGTAGTAGTTAGTTCCCGGAAGTGGCTTTTCATCTAAATAGCTATAATTGGCTGCTGCATTTGTGGTACCCTTTCCGCTAACCTGATCTATTTTAACAAAGTTAGTTGCTGTAGTAGAGCGTAAAATATCGAAATGAGAACTATTTGTTTCGCTGGCCGTAGCCCAATTTAAACGAATGGCACCATTTCTTTCATTGGCATTAAAGGTAGTAAGTTTTACAGGTAGCACACTTGTACCAGGCGCCATAGTTACGCCACGAAAGGTGGTGTTGGCAGCTGCGGTGGCAATTAAGCTTGTATTTCCAGTTAGGTAACGAGCTGGTTCATCGCCCTCGGCAGAGGTTACAAAATCATCTTGGTAACTTCTCAATTCAGAAAAACCTGCATTGTTTGGATTGGAATAGCTAGTAAAATAAAGTTTAACGCCAGTACCAGCGGTATAAACCCCTGCTATGCTTTTAGTGTTTAAAGGCAACTCAATACTTTTAAAATCTACCCAACTGCTCCCGCCAGAATTTGAACGAAACTTTCTTAATAATGGAACTCCTGTGCCACCAGATGCAACAGCATTATCGTCTATTAAATACAAAAACGTTCTGCCCGAGGCCGACTTAAAAACAATTGCTTGATGCAAATTTCTTAATGTACCGCTAGGAAAACCCAAAGGTGTTGTGAACGAAGTTTGTGTGGTTAAAGGCAAGTTAGTGCTTGCTAAAGTATTACCACCAATAGGAGCAAAAATTTTATCGGCTACAGTGGGCCCGGCACCAAATGAGGTAGCTGCTATGGTTAGCACCCTCGGCGCATTTTGATCTGTCGACACTCGTGTAGATGCTGTTGCAGTGCCTAATGTTTTATACCTAACCCCGTTTTGGTAGCCGTTGAAATAAACCGATGTTCCTTCTACTACCGCAGAGCGAGGTGCACCTATGGCATCAATAACCAAAGTATTAGCGCTCCAATTACCCGCCGCATTTAAAGTACCGATTACAAATTCGCCTGCCTGAGCTGGGTTATATCCTATAACGGAGAAAGTACTACCATCTCTAGATAATACCGGAAAACCTTCCGCTTCGAAAAGCCCTGCACCAGTTAGGCCCAAACCTTCGAAACCATAGTTACCACTAGCGGCAGTTTGTGGAATGGCAATGGTTTTTACAAATGTGCCCGAAGGTGTATATTCATCTACAAATACAGGTACACGAGTACCATTGGCTAAGGGAGTTGCACCATCTCCGTAACGATAAACAGCAAGGTTACCTGCCGTAAATTGAGCAAAGGCACCAAAGGCACCGAAGGCTGTTAAAATAAGTGTAAGTAGTTTTCTTTTCATACTTTATGGTTTTTGGTTAGTGATATTTATTTAATACTATTTTTTCTTGTCAAGCAATACACCCAAGCCTATTTCAAAGTCGCCGCCTGTAAAAGACCGCACGGCAGAAGGTCCAATACTGTAGATTGCGCTGATTTTAAATTTATCGTGGTTAAACCCTGCACCGATGGTTGCACTATTGTTACTGTGGTAAAGTCCGAATACACTGAATTGCTCTTGATAATTTAAACCTATGCCGCCTTCAACAATGTTATCCATGCCCTTTATACCGCGGTAAACCAACTTTGGTTCTATAATAAGCTCGTTAGCTACTATTTGATAGGATACCGCAGAAAAGAATGTGGCGTAATTGATACCTAGCACCAAATTAGGATCGGTATTCAAATGATTGTTAAGGTTCAATAAAGTAGCCTGTATATTCAAATTTTTATTCGTGTAAGCGATACCCAAATCACCGTCGAACTCGTAGCCTTTATCATTGAAACGATCTACAACCGGATCGTTGATCTCGGCTGTGATATCCTGAACATCTATATGTTCTCTCCTTACGCCTGCCGAAATCCCAAAGCTTAATTTTCCACTTTGTGAAATAGGCAAATGATAAGCATAAGTACCCATAACTCTAGTAGAATTCATTAAACCACGCTTAGATAGATCCACATTTAAACCAAATGCTGTTTTATCCGAATGGGCGTATTCTCCGGTAAACACCTGATAAGTTGGCGCATTTGGTATTTGGTTAAACTGCTTACGGTATAATAAATTAAGGTTAAGATGACCTTTTAATCCTGCCATTGCCGGATTGCCCAAATATTGGTTATAGAAATACATATTTCCCATTGGACTGACTTGTGCTTTAAGCGAAGAACCAAAGGCAAAAAACAATCCTAATGCAAGTAAATATTTTTGATATATCTTCATTTTCTATACGCTAATTAATTATTCATCATTGTTAACGAACCTTTCTTTTTTGGCATGCCGTTGCCAAAATCGATGATATAGTAGTACGTATCTTCTTTTAAGGAAGAGCCATTAATTCTACCATCCCAATCGTTTTGATAACCTGTTTTATTAAAGATTACCCTTCCTGTTCTATCAAAAACCTTTACATTACTTTGTGGATACAAGTCTATGTTCTTGATTACCCAAAAATCGTTTACCCCATCTCCATTTGGAGATACCAGGTTTGCGGCAGTAACCAGATTGTAATTATCGTTTACACTTACCGAAAACGCTGCTGTTGTGGAACATCCCCCAGCATTTGATACCGTTACTTTATAAGTGGTATTAGCTTGCGGCCTTACGGTTATACTTGCCGTATTACTTGCACCAATAATGCTGCTGTTACTTTCCCATTGGTAGGTGGTGCCGCCGGTAGCGGTTAAGGTTAAAACAACTCCTTTATCTACCGTATTGCCTTGGCTAGACGTGATAGTTGCCGTAGGAATTTCAAAAACGTTAAGGTTAAAAGTTTCCACATGGGTATCTACACCGCCATTTGCAGTGCCACCATTATCTTTTAAGGTTAGCGTAATTGTTGGATTTCCAGTAGCATTAGCATTTAGTGTGTAACGAATTTCGCCACTACCGTTAGCTAAAAGATTTACCTGCAAAGTTTGAAACATTGCGGGTAAGCTAGCACTGATTGTAGCAGCTAAAGTTTGTGCTACTTCTGGGCCTGCCGTAATTCCGGTTAAGGCAATTACTCGCTCATCTGTACCTGCACAAGCTATTTTATTACCTATTGCGGCAATAGTAGGTTTTTCGTTTACATCAACAATGTTGATGACAAAAGCTTTTTCTAGTACAAAATTTGATTGCGAAGTAGCCCGCACTCTCACGGTGTACGACGATTTTTGCTCATAATTGAGGGCTACCGCAGTTTGCAATGTATTGGCTGCAATCGCAAAGCTAGCATTGTCGGTATCTCCGGCACCTGCTACCAAACTGTAGGTAACTGCAATATTAGGATCTGGACTGGTAATACTTAAACTGCCTGCCGAAGTTGCTAGGGTAGCAGTTTCTAACAAGGTTATTGCAGCAAAATTGAGATCGGTAATAATACCGGCGCCAGCAGTTACTTCTGCTACATTACTGTATACCGAAAACACCGTACCATCTACAGCTCTAACTCTATAAAAATAATTTACTCCAGCAGTTACCGTATTATCTTGAAAACTTAGCGTGTTAGCAGCCGTAGTTGTAAGAAGTGTAAAATTACTTCCATCTGTTGATCTCTCGATCTGAAAACTGTCTTCATCGGTAGAATTATCTATCCAAGTGAGATCTACCACGGCAGCACTTAGCACTTTTGCCAAAAGGTTGGTTGGTGCTGGAAATAAGGCTATTGTTCTTAAATAGGCAATATAATCTATGTTATTTTGACCATAACCTACGCCAAAACCTGGATTAGCATCACTAGACGAAGCAGCCTTTACACCTGTATAGTCGGTTGCGTTTTGGTTAGGATTAAGTGGATACTGAAATGAACCTGTATTTGTAATGCTAGGCGAAATCAAATTTGGAGCACTTACATTATGAAACAAAGAGGTAGCCGCACCGCCACTATTGGTAGCAAAAACGTGGATAACATCATCGAAACCATTTTCACTACCAGATTTAATCAATACCATATCTGTGTTGGTAATGTTAAACCGGTGCCCTGATACGTGCTCTGCAGTAAAATAAGCGGCATTGTCCATAATTAGATCCAAGGTAAAATCGGAAGCATCTGTATCTTCTACATAACCCGGGGTTAAAGAACCCATTCTTCTCATCACAATAGTGGTGCCCGCCCTAAGGTTAGCCCAAAATGGGATATTATTAAAGCGATACTTTCCTCCTGCATCTCTAGTAATATTATCTTCCGCATCTTTTACCAAAAGGTTACGCATGTCGAAATTATTTTCCAATACCAATAATTCTATGGCATCTGCATTTCCATCGGCAGTAGAAGTGGCATTATAGATTTTATTTACCACCACACCTGGTGTACGCAACACTGCCGAATTAAATACGTTACTGTACGCAGAGTTTCCGCTGGGATGCACCGCCCTAACCCGATAGTAGGCAACTTGGCCAGCACTAAAGCTGGCTTCGGTGTAAGTAACGGTATTGGCAGCAAGGGTAGCTAAAGTGCTATAATTCGTACCATCGGTAGATTTTTCAAGTTCAAAACCATTTTCATTACCCGAATTATCCGTCCAACTTAATTTAAGCGTGCCATTTTCAATAACCGCATCTAAATTTGACGGTGGATTAATTACAAAAGCCACTCGCAACGAAGCGATATAATCGATATTATTTTGACCAAAACCTATGCCCCAACCCCTATCTGTAGCCGAAGAAACCGCGGCTTTAGCACCAGAATAGTCTGAAATTGCTTTATCTGGGTTTTGCGGGTATTGAAACGAACCTGTTCCTGTAGTTGCAGAGGAATACAAAATAGGCACGCCCGCAGTTTGCAATTGTGAATAATAGGTACTGGTATTGCTGTTTCCTGTAGCAAAAGCGTGTATGGTTTGGGCAACCCCACCACCATTAGCGGTACCATCATCTTTTTTAATCATGATGATTTCGTTGTTAGTGATGTTTAAATGCTGCCCCCCAACGTTGGCCTGTATAGGTGTTAAATATGGAGCATTGCTTGTAGAGCTAGTCAGTATCACGTCTAGCTTAAAATCAGACGGATCAATATCTTCTACATAACCCGCATCTTGCGAACGTAGCCTACGCAGCACAATGGTTGTACCCTTTCTTAGATCTTGCCAAAGCGAAATGTTATTAAACTTATACTTTCCACCGGCATCGGTATTGGCATCTGGCAACGAAAGATCTTTTATAATCATCCCTCTCATATCTAAATGATCTTCAATTACCAATAGTTCTACCATATCGGCGTCGCCATCAAAAGTAGAGGTAGCGTTATAAATTTTATTGACAACTACGCTTTGCGACCAGCCATAAAGCGATACTGCAGTTACCAATAAAAAAATTAGGCAAAATTTCTTCATGTTATATTTGGTTAGCATGGTTTACTTAACGCCATCAATAATACCTTGATAAGCGGCTTTACGGTTATAGTTATCGTCAAAAGGTAAAGGCCAATCTGGGCGGTTATATTCGCCTCTAATCCAGCTATCTTTATCGCCAACATTCCATGTGGTAATGCCAAACTGTTGATTTTTAGGAATGGCGTTATAGGTACGCACAATGAATTCGTACTTAGCCTTTTGTTGCTCTGCCAAACCAGAACTATAGGTTAAATCCTGAATACCGTCTGGGTTCATAGCAATGTCTAACTCGGCAATGTGTACCTTTAAACCAGTTGCCGCAGCAGTATTAATAGCCGCTGCTAAATTGGTATTAGATTGAGTATAACGGGTGTGAAACTGCATCCCTATGCCATGGATAGGTATTCCCCTAGATTTTAAATCATTCACCAGGTTAATGATCGCGGTTCTTTTGGTTGGCCCATACTCATGACCATAATCATTATAGAACAACAAAGCATCTGGATCTGCCTCGTGAGCGTAAATAAAAGCTTTTTCTATAAAAGAGGGACCTAACTTTTGGTACCATATACTCTCGGTTCTTAACGTGCCATTTTCTGCAATGGCTTCGTTTACTACATCCCAAGAGGCAATTTTACCTTTGTAACGTGCCACTACAGTTTGGATATGGGTTTTCATTAAATTATCCCAAGCAGCAGCATCTCCTTGAAAGTTAGTAACCCATGCTGGCGGATTTTTATGCCAAATCAAAGTATGCCCATGTACTCTCTTGCCATTTTGTTGGGCAAAATCTACCAAGTAATCTGCCTCCGTCCAAGTGTATGTGTTTTCTGACGGGTGCAACTGCGCAAACTTCATCGCATTTTCTGAAGTAAGACTATTAAATTCCTTAATTACCACATTTCGGTAAGCAGCCGTTTGACGTAGCAAACTGTTATTCACCGCAGCCCCAAATTTGAAAGGCATTGCGTTTTGTAAGGTCACGCTCTCATCAACCGGTATGGTAAGCTCTGGCGAAGGAAAAACAGGATCGTTTTGACCTTTTAAACATCCTCCAAAAATTAAACCGAGCGCTAGTACTAATATGCTATGTTTTTTCATGTTTTTAGTATTTGAGATATGAGTATTGAGATTCTAAACCCTAGTTCCTAATCCCTATTTCCTGTCTACTATTTATATTTAGCTTCTGTTTGGTCATAAAATTCTTTCAGCACATAAAATGCTTTCTTCTTTTTTCCGGTTTCCGAAATCAACCCTTTTCTGTTCCAAAAATCTTGAAAGAAAGGATGCTGGCGACGTGGCGAACGGAAGTCGGTTAAAATCCATGGTGTCATGCCCCTTAGGCCGCTCATGGTATTCATGAAAGGGATTTGATGTTTGTACAACGACTCCTGAAATTCCTCAGACCAACGGGTATCTTCATCTGCGTGATAACCTGCCAGTGCATCTCCACCTACTTCAGTAATAATCACAGGTTTATTGTATTTGATATCAAATTTATATTTAGATAATTCTTTAGGTAATTCCCAGTACCAACCGCCATATTGATTGAAACTTACCAAGTCTAGCTTTTCTCCCAACGGATCGTCTACAATTACATTGAAGCCCTTACGATGAACTTCTAAGGCTGCACCAACCAAACGAGTTTGATCTAACGCTCTCACTTTATCGGCTAGTTTGCTCATAAACTTAAAACGAGGTTCGCCAAGCGGGGTTTCATTACCAATTGACCAGATAATTACAGCAGCTCTGTTTTTATCTCGCTCAATCATATCGCTTAACTGTTTTTCTGCATTATTGTAAGTGTCTGGATTTTCCCAAGAAATAGTCCAATACACAGGTACTTCTGCCCAAACCAACAAGCCCATTTCATCTGCCAAACGGTTCATTTTTTCGTTGTGGGTGTAGTGCGCTAACCTTACATAGTTACAGTTCAGTTCTTTTGCCCATTGCAACATCATCCGCATATCGCCTTCGCTACGTAAACGTCCTTGTATCAATGGGTTTTCATCGTGCATAGAAATACCTCTTAAAAAGATAGATTTTCCATTTAACAAGATGTCTTGACCACGGGTTTCTATGGTTCTAAAACCAATTTTTTCTTCTACCTTATCTGTAGCAGAGCTGATGGTTACCTGATAAAGCTTTGGATTTTCTGGGCTCCATAAACTCAGTTTTTTCACTGGGATACTTATTTTAGCTATACCATCAGCATCGGTTTTTACCGTAGTTTTTAAACCTGCTTCTGCAATATCTACCGTTACACTTTGACCAGCGGCAGCATTGCTCAATTTTACAAAGCCTTCTATCTGTTTAGCATTGCTACGGTTTAACTGCACTTTGTAATCTGCAATGTAATCGTTTGGCAATTCTGCTAAAAGCACATCACGGGTAATGCCTCCATAGTTCCACCAATCTGTGTTTACCGTTGGAATTTCGTCTTGCTTACGGGTATTGTCTGCTTTTACCACTACAAAGTTTTCGCCGTCTTTTAGCTTACCAGTAACATCAAATTGAAATGGCGTAAATCCGCCTTTGTGTACCCCTAATTTTTTACCGTTTAAATACACGTGAGCCTCATAATTTACTGCACCAAAATACAATATGTACTTTTTATCGGCTGCAGGCTTGGCTACAAACTTTTGTCTTAACCAAATGGTACCTTCGTAAAACTGTAGTTTTTCTACTTGAGAATTCCAGTCGCCTGGAACTTTCATTGTTGGCGACAGGTCGAAGTTGTATTCAATCAGCTCTGATTTGTTAACCTGCTCGCGGTCATCGTAAAACCCGCCCTTACCAGATTTGGTTTGATCAAACGGTTCGTGACGGTAATCATAATAGCCCATTTCATAAGGATCTATAATGTAGTTCCACCTGCCATTAAGGCTGGTATGCTTACGACCAAAAATGTTCTGAACCAACTGCGCATTAGCAACTGAAAATGAAACGGAAAGGAATAGGAATAAAAAGTATTTAGTTAATTTAATCATGATCAAAATTTAATAGCCTGTATTTTGTATTAGTGCCGGCTGGCGGTTAATGGTATTTTGTGAAAAAGGATATAAGTAGTTTTTAGCTTGAAAAACTCTGTTCTCTACTTCGAAACGGGTATAAGTTGTAGCTCCAGAACCGTCTATTGTGATACGCATACCGGTTACCGGCTTATTGAAGTATATTTCGCCTTCTTTCCACCTTCTTACATCGTAAAAACGATGACCTTCGAAACAAAGCTCTACCCTACGCTCGTTGTGGATACGTTCGCGGATGGCTTCTTTAGTTAAAGCTACGTAGCCATTTCCCGATGGGTTACTGGTTTGTAGAGCAGGCATGGCCACTCCAGAACGTGCTCTAATTAAATTCACTACCCTTAGTACTTCGGTTACCGCAGTAATACCTTGCGCTTCGTTTAAGGCTTCAGCGTAATTCAATAATATTTCGGCATAACGTTGTACCACCCATGGCCTGCGAGCCAATGTGTTGGATTGTTGGTTCCATGTAGCGGCCTCACTTAAAAACTTACGCATGTAATAACCGGTTTTGGTGGCGTTAATATTTCTATTCAAGCCATCGGCACCGCCAACGTAAGTTTGTACTGCCTTACCTTTAAAAACACGTCCATTATAATTTACCGTCAATGCTAAACGCGGATCTCTGTTGGCATAGGGATTAGTTTCGGAATAGCTTGTGTTACTCGGATCGGTAATCAATTTTCCGTTGGTAGTTTCAAAAGCATCTACCAATTCTTGTGTTGGATTGGTCCTGCCCGTTGCCCCATCAAAACTAATTGGTGCCTGCTGCTGCTCAATATCATTACGATTTTGTGCTCTTGTGGCAAACAATACCTCTACGTTGTAACTATCAGCACCAAAATTGAAAACGTTAGTATAATTGCTACGCAAGCTATGCACGTTTAAATCAATGATGTCTTTAGCTGCATCGGCTGCCTGCTGCCAAGTTACGCCACTTTGTGTGGCAAACTGCGGACTTGCTGCGTACAACAACATTCTAGATTTTAAACCCATTGCGGCGGTTTTGGTAGCTCTACCATAATCTCCAGTACGCCAAGCAAATTTGTTGGCCGTAGTTTCTCTGGTAAACACCGGAATGTTAGAAGCAATGGCTTTATCACAATCCGCAACAATTTGATCGAGACATTCTTTATAGGTATTTTTAGGAAGATTAAGGTTTTCATCCTTACTAAAAACTCGGGTTGCCAAGGTAACAGCTCCATAACGTTTTACTAGCTCGAAGTGAAATAAAGCCCTCAAGAAATAAGCTTGCCCCTCTAGCCTACTTTTATCTTCGGTTACGGTTAAACCATCTGTCGGAATAATTTGAGCATCAGCCAAATTGGTTAAAAACAGATTTACCTTTCGTAGGCCTTCGTACAGGTTACTGTACTCATCGTCTACCGTACGTACTGGTCCCCAAGTGCCATTATTAAAAATACTAATGGTTGCATTAACACCAGAGTTTACGGCTTCGTCACTACCCGAAGCCAGCATTCCGCCATTACCGTCGATACTAAATCCCTCTGGAATATTAAAATAGGCATTGTTTAAAACACCACGAGCATAAGCATCGTTAGCCCAAACCTGTTCGCCAGTAATAGCGCCATCGGTCACACTTCCATCCAACAAAAAACTCTTTTTGCACGATGAATAACTTAGTCCTAACAAAGCAACTAACAGTAGTTTTGAAAACGACTTCATGTATTTTTCTAATGATATTTTCTGATTGTAATTCATTGCCGTCCTCCTTAAAATTTAAGATTTAAACCTAACGCAAAGGTGGCCAATGCGGGATATGAAGAGTTGTAGCCTGCCTCTGGTATTTCCGGATCAATAGGCAAACCATTTAACTTATCGAAAGTGAGCAGATTGTAAGCGCTTACAAAAAACCTACATTGCGATACTTTGAGCTTTTTTAATGTTGCAGCAGGCAAAGAATAACCTAGCTCTACGTGCTTCAGGCGAAGAAAATCACCATTACGCAACCAAAAATCTGAGTTTTGGGTATTGTTGGCCCTATCGGTAATGGTTAAACGTGGGTATAGTGCTTCATCAGCACCAGCGGGTGTCCAACGGTAGGCACTAAACTGATTAATATAGCCTGTATTTGAAGTGCCTGCGTTTACCAAATTATTGATTTGTATGGTTCTGCCGGCAACGCCTTGGAACAAGAAATTGACATCGAAACCTTTATACTTTGCCGAACCCCCAAATCCGTAGTAAGAAGTTGGAATATCCGAATAATCGGTACTTACAAAATCTAGGTTATCGATTACGCCATCGTTGTTAATGTCTTTGTAACGGATATCTCCTGGTTTTACGTTACCAGCAAACCGCTGTACCGGAGCCGCAGCAATTTCTTCTTCACTTTGAAACAAACCTTGCGAAACTAAAAACCTACGTACTGTACCCGTACCGCTAACCACGCCACCAATAGGATAACCAATTTGCGTTTGATAGGCAGGTAAGCCAGCTTCTTCATTTAAGCGGATGACTTTACTCTTGGCGTACGTGTAATTTCCATACAAACCAAACGCAAAATTGTTAATGGTCTTGCTGTAATTGAGATTGGTTTCAAAACCTTGATATTGTGCTTCGCCAGCGTTGATGTTTACCAATGCCTGACCAATAATAGATGGCGATAAGTCTGTGGTTAAAAGTTTGGTTCTGTTTTCCCTAAAAATATCGGCGGTAAGCGATAACGATTGTTTAAAGAATTGAGCGTCGAAACCTACGCTAGATTTGATGGCTCGTTCCCAAGTAAGGTTTGGATTGGCCAAATCTAACTGATCTGTGCTGGGCACTGCACTGTAGCCCGTGCCAAAAAAGTATTGTGAGCCGCCGCGGGTAAAGTAGTTATTAAAAGCAAAGCGACGAGAAGCACCAATGGCTTCGTAGCCTACTAAACCATAAGAACCTCGGATTTTCAAATAATCTATCACGTTATTTCCTTTTAGAAAACGCTCTTCGCTAGCGATCCAACCGGCTGCTATGGCCGGAAACCAGCCAAAACGTTTGCCCGGCATAAAATTTTGCGAACCCGAATAAGTGGCATTGGCATCTATAAAATAGCGTTGTTTGTAACCATAAGACAATCGGTTAGCAAATCCTTCTTTCTTATTATCTAAACGGCTAGCCGAGGCCGATACCGCTCTTTGAAAACGTGTAGAAAACTTGAAAGAATGGTTATTGAAAGTTCTATCGTAATCAAAACCACCCCAAAACTCGTTATTGCGCAGGTTATCGGCAAATGTACTAGCTGCGTAGTTTAAAGGTGTTTCGGTGCCAAAACCTTGATAGCTTGTGCCGCCCTGCCATTCGTAAACCATGTAATTTTGTGTAAAACCGCTGGTATATAAGCCCGTCATATCATAAGTATAGGCGATATTGGCCGATAGCCCTTCTAAAATACCATCCAATTTTTGTCGGGCAGTCATGGTGGCTAGCAATGTACGGTACACATCAGTGATGTTTCCTTTAGCTTGTAGCATAGCCAAAGGGTTGGTTCTAAACAGCGAGCTACCGCCATAAGTTCCATTTGGGTTAGTTATTGGGAAAGCATTGGCCGGCGTATTGAAAATTGCATTTAAGAACGACGTATTACCATCTCTAGGGTAACGAAGGTTAGCTACCCTACCGCCCACATCTAGCGTAACATCTAGATTTTTGTTGATGTGTAGATCTAAATTGGTACGGAAATTATATCTTCTAAAATTGGTGTTCGAATTGTACTCGGGAGTTTCGCCACCTTTGTATAATCCATCCTGATCATAAAAACTTACCGAAGTAAAATACCTAGCAAATGCATTGCCACCACTTACTGTGGCTACATAACGTTGCACAGGCGATGCTTTTTTCATAAACTCAGACGGATAATCTACATCCGGATATAAATACGGGTCTGATTTGGTGTAATAACCAATGAGTTGGTTTTGCGTATACTGTGGCGCCTGCCCATCGTTTTGACGTGCTTCGTTATACAAATAGGCATAGGCATAAGCATTTAACGGATTAGCCATTGTTATCGGCGTTTGCACCCCACCTTGCGCATCAAAGGTTACTTTAGTAGAACTGGCACTGCCACGTTTGGTAACTACATAAATTACCCCGTTGGCCGCATACATACCATACCAAGAAAGGGAAGCTGCATCTTTCAATACGCTGATGCTTTCGATTTCGTTGAGATCCATATCTACAAACTCACGTGCCACGCCATCTACCAATACCAAAGGCGATGCGCTATTGTTAGATGAACGTCCTCTAACTAAAAAAGAAGCGTCATCTGTACCGGGGCGGTTGCCGGTTTGCTGAATGTGCAAGCCAGATAGACGACCAGTTAACGCATTGTTTAGCGTAGATAAAGGTAGCTGTGGCAATTCGCTATTGTTCACTGTTGTAATGGTAGCTGTAACTTCACGTTTTTTTCTTACCCCAAACGGAATGTAAACATCATCATTATCTCCTGCATCAATTAATGATTTAATTAGCACAATAGGCTCTGTTTCTTTAATATCTAAAGCGGCTTTGTATTGGGTGTTATAACCCTGCATTTTAAATACCAAACGATCGTTGCCACTAACTTCGATACTAAATTTACCATCTGCATTAGTAGTTACGCCACTAGTTTTTTCTTGTACCAAGATGGTTGCGCCAACAATAGGTTTTCCGTCTTGATCTACGAGTTTACCTTTAACGTTTAACTGCTCAGATTGTGCCCATACTATTTGTGATAGGCCAATACCAATTAGTGAAAGTAGGATATATCTGGTTAGAAATCTCTTCATATTTTTATATTGTTTGGGTTATGAGTTAGCTGTTACGAGCTTAGGATACGGGTTATGATCCTTTCAACATCCTACTTTTCACGCTCAACTTTTAACTCTTAACTTTTCACTTTTTAACTTCTTGCTACCAATTAGGGTTTTGTTTTAAAATTCCGTTGCTTTTGAAAATCTCCCTCCTGGGAATTGGATACAAATACATGTAGTCTTCAAATTTCTTTTGATAAAGATTTGGAAGTGTAACCGGACTATAAGTAAATGTGCCATTGGAGTTTCTTACCACGTCCATTCCCTTTATAGGTTGGGTTAATACCTCTTTTGCTTTTTTCCAACGGATCAAATCATACCACCTAAAATCTTCAAAAGCTAATTCTACTGCACGTTCTTTCACTATTGCATCTCTTAATTGGCTTTGTGTTAAATTATTTTGGAAAAGTGGCATATTAGCCCTACCTCTAATCAAATTCAACTGATCTATAGCCAATTGTCTGTTTGAAGCTAAATCGGCACTTTCGTTGATGGCTTCCGCATAATTTAATAGTACTTCGGCATATCTAAAAAATACAAAATTGAGCAAAGCACGCTGAGTGGCATTTCTTACGTAAACCTCGGGCCACATTTTTCTGCAGTAATACCTTGTAGCTGAGTAAATGATATTGTTGGGTCTAAAATCGTTACCATAAGTGTAAGTATCTGTAGTGGCATTGTACTGCGACCACATGCCCATAGTTCTACCTTGCCAAGCGGCACCGTTGTACAAAATGTTAGCATAAAATCGCGGGTCTCTACCAACGTATGGATTTTGCGGATTGTAACCCGATGCCGGATCGGTAATTGGCAAACCTGTAGCCTGCATATCATACATATCTACATGGTTTTGAGTAGGGTTCATGGAGCCTTGAGCACCACCAGAACCAGGCGACATGACAAAATCCAATAGAAAACCATCTATTACACGTGGCGGACGAACCTTGATCATGATATACTCTGGCGAATTGGATACATTTAAAATATCATTATAAGAGCCTTGTAGACTATACGCATTTAATTGTATTACAGAGTCTGCTACAACTGCTGCTCGTTGCCATTTACTTAAATCGTTATTGGGGTTATTTATAGGGCTAGCTGCATATAATAAAACCCTTGCTTTTAAGGCCAAAGCCGCTCCCACAGTAGCACGACCATAGTTAGAAGCAGTATAACTTGGCGATAGTGATCTTTCGGCCAATGTGAGATCAGATAGGATAAAATCTAAGCACTCTTGGTAGGTGTTGCGAGGTACATCGACATTATCGAAAATACCAGCCGGTTGAGCCACTATCGGAACTCCGCCAAATCGTTTAATTAATTCGAAATAAAGAAAGCCCCTGATAAAATGCATCTCTCCCCGTACCCTTTCTTGATTGGCTACAATAGTGCTAGGTTCGGCAGCTTTCATTCTGGTTAACATCACATTGGCAATTCTGATACCAGCATAAGCCCTGTCCCAAACATCGCCGATATCATTTAACGAGGCACCACCACGCTCATAATGATCGTGAAATAAACCTTGGTTTAGTGTACGTACCGATACATCGGTATTGCCAGAAACTGCTTCGTCTGAAGCCTGCGAGGTAGTGCCACGATGTGCATTGAACCTAGCATATTCATCTATTAAATGATTGTAGGCATTATCTGCAAACGCAGCCACCAAAGCAGGATCTTTAAATACCTTTTCTTCATCTAAATCAGCCGTTGGTGTTCTGTCTAGAAAATCCTTTTTGCACGAACCCATAGCAAGCGCTACAAAAAGGAAAACGATAGGATAATATATGTTTCTCATGTTCATGCTTATAATTGAATGTTTACGCCTAAATTGTAGATCCTTGAAGTTGGATAAATAGATTGTTTAGAAAAATCAGTGTTGCTGGTATTGATATTTTCTGGATCTAGATACATTTTAAATTTGGTCCATGTGGCTAAGTTTTGCCCAGTTACAAATACCCGCATTGATGATATCTTTAGAGGTTCTAACCATCTTTTTGGCAAATTATACGACACTTCGGCATTACGCAACTTGATGTAAGAGGCATCTTGTAAAATGAAATCGTTTAACTGATAGCTGATGAAGGTATTGCCTCTAGAATGCAGTGCTGGCCAAGTAGCCGTTGCCGCGGTTTGTGGGGTCCAGCGGTTTAGCATAAACTCGTACATCTGTTGGCCGTTGTTTTGCTCGGTTAAAATCACGTCAGAACTTACGTTTGCAACACCTTGGAACATTAGCGACAATGAAAATCCTTTATAAGAAACCCGTGGCGAAACGCTAAAAATATATTCTGGCACCCTAGAGTAGCCAATAGCTGTCCTGTCATCGCTATTGATACGGCCATCGCCATTGATATCCACGTATTTCAAATCTCCGGGAATTGGCGTACCTAACTCGTTACGCACATAACTATCAATATCTTGCTGCGAGGTATAAAATCCGTTGGTTACGTAACCAAAAAACTGTCCAACACGTTTACCTTCCTGTTTCTGATAAACGGGCTGGCCAATAGGCTCGTCTCTACTATTAATTTTATTTCGGGCAAAAGAAAGTTGTGCGTTTAAGCCATAGGTTAATTCGCCCTTTTGTTTGTTATAATCTACTTCTACTTCGTAGCCTTTGTTATAAACTTCTCCCACATTTAACGCTGGATAACCTTGACCAAGACTAGTTAAACCCGAATTACGCTGCGTTAAAATATCCTTACGGGTTTCATCAAACAAATCGATGTTTAAGCTTAGGCTGTTTTTAAAGAATTTACTTTCAAAACCTATGTTTCGTTTCAACCCAGTTTCCCAAGTAATTTCTGGATTACCTATTGAACTTGCCGGCAAATACACTACTGGGTAAGTAACTACACTGGTTGGATCGCCAAAATGTACCGGCATTCCAGGTCGGCTGTAGGCGGGCGTAGATGCAGTAAAGCCAGCTGCATTACGTAAGTAATTAGTTAAGTACAAAAAGCGCTGGCCAATCTCATCACTTCCTACCAAACCATAACTACCACGTAATTTTAAATAGCTAACCCACTTTACGTCTTGCATAAAATCTTCGGCACTGATGGTCCAGCCGGCAGAAACCGCAGGGAAGAAACCGTACTTTAAGCCCACAGGAAAGTTCTCTGAACCATTGTAAGCGGCATTAAATTCGGCATAATATTTATCGGCATAGTTATAGGTAAAACGAGCTACTACTCCTTGTGATGCTCTTGGCGGAGCCGTGGTAGCAGTAGAACCTTGCACGTTGATTAGTTGACGCGTACCTAATGCCACCCCCGAAAGGTTGTGCTTACCAAAACTTCTGTTGTAGTTAAAACCAGCCTGAATATTGGTATGGATAGTTCCTCCATAATCGCTAATTAGTCCACTTAAAGGCTCGTCTCTGGGTCTGTCGCCAGCTATGGTCACGTCTTTACTATCTCTATCAATTACATAGGCGGCCCAACTGGCATTTCTACGTGTGGTATTCTCGAAATAAGAATCGTAACCGAAGTTTGCTTTAAAAGAAAGTCCTTTTACCAGTTTGCCTAAGTTGTAGTTTACATTAAACGTGCTTTGTACATTGTTGTAATCATCATATCGGGTTCCCCAACGGGTTAAAACACCTAGAGGGTTCCAGATATTTGTACCCACACTTGGGTTTTGCGCTAACCGGCCATCGGGCAAGGTAATTGGATAGGCAAAGGCAGGCACCTGCAGAATACGCGAAATCATTGCCTCTACGTTATCATAAGAGAAAGAGCCAGAGCCAGAGCGCAAACCGCTTGGTTGGTAACGCTTTTGTAAACGTCCACCCAGTTTTACGCCAACTTCTAAATCCTTTGATAATTTAATATCTAAGTTGGATCTAAAATTATAACGATTGTAGTTGGGTACCGAACTGATATCGTAAGGGGAATCAAAATCTTTAAAAATACCATCCTCGAAAAGGTAGCCTACCGAAGCAAAATATTTAACCATCTTGGTACCGCCACTTACATTTACATTATGTTGTGTTTGCGGGTAAGATTTACGAGTTACGTAATCGAACCAATTGATATTGGGATAGCCTAGCGGATCCGAGCCATCCTTAAATTTTTGAAGTGCACTATTGCTCCAAGTTGGGGCTAAGCCATCATTTCTATTTGCTTCGTTAATTAAATAAGCGTTGGTATAAGCATCTAGTGCTTTCGGGATACCCGTGTAACTTTGCAAACTGGCATTACCGCTGTAGCTTACCTTTGGCTTGCCCTCTTTGCCTGATTTGGTGGTTACGATAATTACACCATTTGCTCCTCTGATACCAAAAATAGCAGTAGAGGAAGCGTCTTTCAAGATGTTTATGTTCTCAATTTCATTGGGATCGATATCCCCAAAATCGGGGCGTTCGATACCGTCGACAATGACGATAGCGCCTGATCCGTTGTAAGTAGCCAAACCGCGAATATTAATTACCGCACTGTTTGAACCAGGCTGACCACTACGTTGTACGGCACCTAAACCCGGCGAGCGGCCTATTAAACTATTGGTAACGTTAGATGTTGGCGACTGTAAAATTTCTTTACTACTAATGGTGCTGATGGCACCTGTTAACGTAGATTTCTTTTGGGCACCATAACCTACTACTACTACTTCATTCAAATTTGTGTTGTCTTCTTTTAGAGAAACATTTTGTGTAGCAGTATTTGCGGCAACTGTTATTTCTTGCGACACAAAACCAACATAGCTAAATATTAAAGTAACCGCACCCTGTGGAACAGCAATAACATATTTTCCATCGCCATCGCTTACGGCAGTAGTAGGTGCATTTTTTATCTTAACAGATGCTCCGGGAATGGTTAAACCCTGGTTGTCTTTAACGACACCAGAAATTTTCCTGTTTTGTGCATACAATAAACTGCTAAACGTTAACAGTAGAATTAGAATAAATGCCTTTTTAAAGTGGCGCTCTATCACTTGATGTAAACGTTGCGAATAAAAACTATTTTTTTTGTAAAGTAGTATCATTCAATTGGGCTTAATATTTGGTTAGTTTAAAATAAGGCAAGCACTTGCAACAGCACTTGCAACATGATCTAATGATAGTCTAAAAAATTTGATTTGTAGTTTGTGGGTGTGAGTGTGAACACGCAGTTTAGATACAACACCCTTCGTCTGGTTAGGTAACGGTTTCATCATACATTATTTGGTTAAAGCAAAGATGTTTGATTGAGCGCATAAACAGGGGGTAAAATCTTCCTTAAATAGGGGTAAAAATGTATTTTAGGAATTAGGAGCTAGTTTTTAGGGGTTAGGGATTAGTTGGCGGTTTACAGTTGGCAGTTTATGTTCATTACCAAATAATCTCCTTCAATCTGCGTAAACATCAGCGAAAATCTGTGGGTTATTTAGGGATTAGTGGTTAGGCATCATTTGTCAGGCATCAGTACACAGTTTATGTTCATTGCCAAAAAATCTTCTCTAATCTGCTGTAACTAATGAACAAGTGTACCAATGAACTAAGTACCCTGCTTAGCAGAAATATATTCTGAGGGCGACATTTCGTACTGCTTCTTAAACTCCTTGCTAAAGTATTTTCTATCGTTAAAACCTACTGCAAAAGCAATCTCTGCAATTCCCATCTGGTTTTGTTCTAGCAGGTAAGCGGCTTGTTTTAACCGGACGGTTTTTATCAGGTCTGCAACAGATAGATTGGTAATGGCTTGCACCTTTTTGTACAATACCGTCTTGCTCATCCCTACTTCTACAGTTAAAGCGGTAACGTCGAATTCCGAATTATCTATATTTTCTTCAATTACTTTCATCAGCTTTGCTAAAAACCTATCGTCGGGGGTTTCTACTTTAACGGGCTCCGGATTAAGCAGAATATCCCGTACAAATTTTTGCCTAGTTGCCTCTTTGGTACCAAGGATATTTTTAACATTTAATGCTAAAATCTGGATACTGAAAGGTTTGGTAATATACGCATCGGCACCTTTCTCGTAGCCATTAATTTGATGGATGTAGGCTGCTCTTGCAGTTAATAAAATTACCGGAATATGATTGATACGTTCATCAGATTTTATTCGCCTGCACAACTCCAAACCATCCATTTCCGGCATCATTACATCACTAATAATTAAATCTGGCAGCTGCTCCAAGGCTATTTCCAAGCCATCTAAACCATTTTTAGCCTGTAAAACACGATAATGCTGCTCAAAAGATTCTCTGATGAAATTTCTAAGCTCAACATTATCTTCAATTACCAACAAAGTGTATTTCTTCTCTCCTACCTCTTCTTTTGGCGCAGCAATAATATCATTAGCGGCCGACTGTAAATAATAATGCACCGGATTATCGCTGTTCATATATTCCGGAATAATAGTATTACTGTCTAAGTGAGCAGAGCCCAGTGGCAAAACTACAGTAAACGTGGTTTTACGATTTTCGGGATCGGCTGTATTGCTGGTTACACTAATGGTACCTTTATGCAGTTCTACAATATTTTTTGAAAGCGCCAAACCTATGCCATAACCGCTATTGGCTACTTCATCATTATAAACTTGAAAAAACTTGGTAAATAATTGGTTGATGTTACTTTCTGAGATCCCTTTTCCATTATCAATAACTTGCAATTTTACCTCGTTTTCAATTTGTGCAATATGGAGTATAATTTTTCCGTTTTCTGGGGTAAATTTAAAAGCATTAGACAAAAGGTTAAACACTACTTTTTCTAAATGGTCTTTATCAAAAAACACTTCCAACTTGTCTACTTCACTTTCAAAGCGGTAATCAATTTGTTTATCCTCTGCCAAGTTTTGAAACGAAAGGTAGATCTCTTCGGCAAATTGCACGATGTTGCAAGCAGAAAAAGACAGTTTCATGTGCCCACTTTCTGCTTTTCTAAAATCCATTAATTCGGTTACCAGACGCATTAACCTGCTAGCATTTTGCTGTACCTGATACAATTGCCTATGCACCGTAGCGTTTAATCCGGCACCTGTAAGCAATTTTTCTAGAGGCCCTAAAATAAGCGTGAGTGGTGTCCTAATTTCATGCGAAATATTGGTAAAGAAATCTATTTTCATTTGGTGCAGCTCTTCTTGGCGTTCTTTTTCCAAATGCTCTAAATACAGTTCCCGTTTTAAATTAAGACGATTTTTCTGGAAGCGGTAGATTGTGATTACGATATAATAAGCAATAACAGCATAAATCACAAAGGCCCACCAAGATTGCCACCAAGGCGGTAAAACAGTAATTTTTAAAGTAATAGGTTCGGCATTCCATAAACCATCGTTATTAGCAGCCTTAACTTTAAACACATATTTACCAGGACTTAAATTGGTATAGTTCGCTTCTCGTTGCGTGCCAGAATAATGCCAATCATCCCCACTAATGCCTTCCATTTTATAAGCATACTTGTTTTTTTCGGGATTGATAAAATTTAATGCAGCAAATTTGATGGTAATGTATCCTTCGTCGTATTTTAGCTCTACCTGATCAGAAAAGGTTATCGATTTTTTTAAGGGCGAGTTTGCCGAATCTACCAAAGCTGGCTTATTTCTAATCAGAAAATCTGTAAAGGCCACTTTAGGTTTCATTTTATTCTTAATTAACCTATCGGGGAAGAAAGAAGTTAAACCATTGATACCGCCAAACAACAGTTCTCCATTTTTTAGACGTAATGATGCGTTGGTTTGAAATTGATTACTAGCTAAGCCATCATCTGCATTGTAGTGTTTTACAAGCACATTTTTCGATGTAAATGGAAAATCAAAACCTTTAAAATGTAACCTATATAGACCATTATCTGTACTCAACCAAATATCGCCCTGCTCATCTTCAATAATGGCATGTATCACATCGTCAGTTAATTTTTCCTGCTCATTTAGCGCATAAAATTTATCAGTAATCGGATTATAGTAATTTACTCCGCCGCCATCTGTACCAATCCAAAGCCTATCTTTAGAGTCTTTAAACATGGTAATGATACTGTTATTACTTAACGTATTAGGCTTGTTGCGTTTAATAAATCGCTTAAAAGTATTTTTTCTTCTATCGTAATAGTTTAAGCCATTTTGCGTACCAATCCATAAGTTGTTTTGGGCATCTTTAATTAGCGACACTACAAAATTATCGCTAATGCTTGTCTTATCTTTGGGCGAATGCACAAAAGTGCTGTAGGAACCATCTGGTTTTAAATACCTCATTCCGCCACCGTTGGTACCTACCCACACCCCTTCGCTTTCTGGCACAATACAATTGATTAAATTTTCGCTGAACTTACCCTGCGATACGGCAAACTTAAAAAAGCGAATTTTGCTAGTAGTTTTGTTGAAATGACAGAGCCCATCTAAGGTGCCTACCCATAAGTTTCCATCTGCATCTTCCGCTAGCGATTTTACACCATTACGTGTTTGTTTTTGATCGTTTCGAATATCATAATATCGATAAGCGCCAGTTTTCCTATCTAAATAATTGATGCCCCCACCGTAGGTGCCCAACCACAAACCTCCATTTTTATCTTCAGAAATTGCGTTAACTACTAAATGCGACAAACCTATTCTATCGCCTATGCGTTCGCCTATATTATTGAAATTAGCATTAGACGGATAGTAAATATTGAGTCCTCCGGCAAACGTACCAATCCAAATGCCCGAAGCATCGTCATGCATAAAGCTCCAAATGGTATTATCGCTTAAACTATGCGGATTTACTGCACTATGCGTATAATTGGTAAATCGCTCAGTCTGGGTATCAAAAATACTTAAGCCGTTGCGTGTACCTATCCAAATTTGGTTTTTATCGTAAACGTAAATATCTCTAATCCAATCAGACAAAATACTCTTAGCATTGGCTTCTTGGTATCTAAATATTTTTAGCTGATCTGTTCTGGGGTCATACCTAAATAAACCTGAAGTTTCGGACCCGAACCATAATTTGCCCGCCTTATCTTGTTTAATGACGATGATTTTTGAACTCATTAACTCGGTGGATGTTGCGATACCTTTAGGCAAAGCGAGTAGTTTTTTTGTTTTCGGATTAAAAACTTTAAGCCCGTTTTTAGAACCCACCCACACGTTGCGGGCATTGTCTTCAAATAAGGTAAAAGTAACCGAACTATATAAGTTGTTTAGGGAAGTGTCTTTTAACCCAATTTGCTCTTTAAGTACCCATTTTTGCGTATCCACCAATTTTACTCCGGCAAACGTGGCTGTCCAAACGTTTTGATAACTATCAATTAAAACTGAGGAGATGTAATTTCTACCTCCTTTAATGTCTCTGATATCTACCCGTTTAAAAACTTCTGTTGCCGGATTGTAGATATTCAACCCATTAGAAGTGCCAATCCACAGCTTGCCCAACCTATCTTCAACTATGGCATTGATCCTGTTGTTACTGATACTTTTAGGCTGATGGTTTTGATGATTAAATGTACGAAAGGTGTAGCCATCGTAACGCGTTAAACCTTTCCAACTCCCCAGCCAAATAAAGCCTTTACTATCTTTAATGATGGTAGAGATAGGGCTTTGAGCCAAGCCTTCCTTAAACGACAAATGATTAAACTTAATGGCAGTTTCTTGTGCTTTTGCTTTGGTAAGTGCAAAAAGCAGCAATCCCAACAGGGTAAATATGTTAAGTCTAAATGCCAATGGGGGAAATGGTTAGTAGCGTAAAGATATTTATTACTTTGATAAACACGCAATCAAATTGGTTTTTATCTACGGAAAAACCTAAAAATTGGAGACTTATACCCCCTCACAGTAATTAGCCTATTTACTACCAATATTGGCTAAATAGCCCGAAACCTCTACTAACTGCATCGGCTTATCTTCCCATATAGGTAAATCTGTTGCTTGTGTTAGTTCTATTTGCTTAATATGGGCTAAAGATTGTTGTAGATTACGTTCTACTTCAAAAATATCTGTGTTAGAAAAATTGCCGCCTCCCTGTTTTTGCAAGCCCGCAAAAGCTGCTGTAAGTACATTAAATTGATAATTGAACAACTGAATACGCTTGATCAGCGGCCAATTTAGGTTCTTTTTTAAAGGTTCTTTTTGTGCCGCATATACTGCCTCGCTTAATGCCGATAGCTGCTGGTGGCTTAATTTTCTAGCTAATCTGGTTTGATGTATGGTATCGGGGTCATCGGGTTTTAATTTTACTACGGTTTGGAAATAAAGCAAGTTGGCTTTAACTACCTCGGTCATTAAATGGCTCAATCTTGGGGCATTCCATATAGGAAATAGAAAAGTAGCGCCCAAACACAAAAGCACTCCCAAAATTGTAAATACAGCTCGGTCTGATACCAATTTCCATAAATTACCGTCGTAAACGTTTAAGCACAAGATTACCGCTACGGTAATACAAACCGCACTTATACTATAGATTATTCTATTGAAAGCAAAGAAACCGAATAGCCCAAGTACGCTTACCAACAGTTGCACGGGAGTAGCTACGTATTGGCTTAAACTCCACCCTATTAATAAACCTAGGGCTGTGCCAACCACCCGTTCTGCGTTGCGTTTAATGGTTTGCCCGTAGCTTGGTCGGCTTACAATTACCATAGTAAGCAACAACCAATAACTATAATGCTCTTTGGTTAGCCAAGTAATTAATAACATGGCTACCAAACTTAAGGCAGATAAACGCAAAGCAAAACGAAAAATGGGCGAACGTAGCGAAAAATGGCTTTTAAAGGATTTTGCCTGTACTGGCGTGAGGGTTAGAAAATCGCGATAGCGCTCTGTGCTTTGATCTAAATAAGCCGCAGGCTGATGAATTGACGTGATTAAAGCATGAATTTCATCGATATTTGCTAAAATCTGTTTGAGCAGGTTCTTTTTACTTTCTTCCAGAATTTCTACTTTATAGGTTAAAGCCTTACGCAAATCTTCCCATTGTGTAATGGCTAATTGATGTTGGGGCTTTACCAACAACTTGGCAAGCAACTCGATGCTTTGCTGAATAAAAGGCAATACGCCCGTGCTTTCAAATTGTCTTCGCAAATAGGGATAATCATAATGTACAGCGCTTACTTGTTCGTACAAATCAATGAGGTTGATAGACTTTTCTAAAAATATCGCTGTTTTAAGGTTCAATTGTTGTATAGCTTTACGATCGCTAAGCAGCAGCTGCCTTATCAACTCGTGGCTATTTGCCAATTTAAGATGCAAACGCATGTTGCGCTGATTAAAACCTGATAGGCTTATTTTTGGATTATAGCCCTTTGCCCTTAACCTTAGCAGCGCAGCGGTTTGCTCTTCTGTTTGTTTAATTGCTCTACGCAAAGAACGATACGGAAATAACGAAATTTGGACTAAACTGATTAAGTAATACCAAACGCCACCCCAAAAAATATAATTACCGTAAAGCAGCGGATCTTTTGGTTTTAAACCGATGGTAAAGGTTGCCAAGATAATCCCCATTAACCCAATACCTGCCATGCGCTGCCCCATTACCGCCCCCATGGTAAGCAAAAATGTAATGAGCACAACCAAAGCAATCATTAACACCGGAATACTGGTGCTCCAAGCGGTTAGCATTGCTATGATGGTAAAAACCAGCACACTGATCCAAGCTGCTCTAAACTTATCACTTCGGTTGCCCGGCAAATCGGTCATGCAAATCATCAAAGCACCAATACCTACGCCTATACCAGTTGTAGGCCAACCTATCTTATAAAAAACCACAATTGGTATGATAACCGATAAAGTATTACGTAAGGCATCTACTGTGTGCTCGCTAGTAAAGACACGAGAAACAGTAGAGAAAATTTTTGTAAGCGAAAACCACATTTTGGCGGCAAAGGTAGTTATTAGGGAGCAGTTTTTAGGTATTAGGTTAGTTACGGTAGAGGGTTTTGGTTATTGGTTCATTTGTTTATTTTTTTTCGCAGACTGAAGGGGATTTTTTGGTAATGAACGTAAGTTGTGTACTGATATCTGACCACTGATCTCTATAACCCCGCTGATTTTCGCTGATCTTCCCCGCAGATTGAAAAAGATTTTTTTTGACAATGAACGTAAACTGTGTATTGACACCTGACCACTGATACCTGTCCACTAATACCTAATACCTAACCACTAATACCTAAATCCCAAATACCCCCCGCAGATTTTCGCTGATCTTTTCCGCAGATTAAAGAAGATTTTTTGGCAATGAACGTAAACTGTGCACTGACACCTAACCACTAATACCTAACCCCTGATACCTAAAACCTAACCCCTGATACCTAACCCCTGATACCTAACCCCTATTAAAAATTAAATTTCCCTTGGTACCTGCGTAACGCTTCGATATAATAATAATCTGCATAATTAATTGGCACATCTATTTCGGAGTTATTAGGTCGATGACCAGTACTATGCTCTAAAACAAAGCCATAGTTATCTCCGATTTTGCTGGTGTAGGCCGTACTTAACGAATGTAGAATTTTATCGGCTGCTGCCTTGTATTTTTTTGCATCTTTGCTGTACTTGGCCAGCTCATACAATGCCGAAGAGGTAATTGCGGCTGCCGAAGCATCTCTAGACACATTCGGAATTTGCGGGTCGTTGTAATCCCAATATGGAATACCATCGGCTGGTGTACTTTTGTTGGTAAGGATATAGTTCGCAATGGCATCTGCCTGAGCTAGGTATTTAGGATTTTTGGTATAACGAAACATTAAGGTGTAGCCATATAAACCCCAAGCTTGTCCCCTAGCCCAAGATGACTCATTTGCGTAACCTTGTGCCGTGGTTTTTTTAATTACACCACCTTTGTTTACGTCGTAATCAACCACATGATAAGAACTGAAATCTGGGCGATAATGGTTTTTCATGGTATGATCAGCATGAGAAATAGCAATTTTATAGAATGATGAGTCGCCAGTAAACTTGGTAGCTTCAAATAGGAGCTCTAAATTCATCATGTTATCGATAATTACTGGATAATCCCACTTAGTACCGCTATGATCCCAAGAACGGATAACACCAGCTGTAGGATTAAAACGGGTGGAGAGTGATTTGGCGGCCTGAATGATTACCGATTGATAAGCTGTATCTTTAGTGACACGGTAACCGTTACCAAACGGACAATAAATCATGAAACCTAAATCGTGTGTACCTTTGTTGAACTGTTCTTTCTTAATATCCTCGGTATATTTTTTGGCCAACTCAAGCCACTTTTTATCGTTGGTTTGCTCATAGAAATACCACAACTCTGCGGGAAAAAAACCACTGGTCCAATCTCTAGAAACCACCATTTTCAGCTGCCCGTTCTCTACCGTACGTGGCGATACGAGGTTGGGCTTAATTTTTCTGGCCGAATCTACATTCTTTACCAAAATGTCGGTTTGTTGCGTAGCTTGCTTAAATGCTTTATTCAGGTCTGTCTTTTGCGCCTGTACACTAATTGCAGCGAGTAAAAGCGCTGATGTAATCTTCAGTTTCATGGTTTTATCTATTATTTCTATCTACCAATTGTTTCTCATAAAGTGATGAAAATGGTATTCCATCTTCATTTAAGCCTTCCCAAATACCATCGGGACGACCTTTTAATCTGCCATTGCTTTTTTTAGCCCTTACCCATAGCGCATAATTATGGCCACTTACGTAGGGATTTTGGAGTGTTATCTGTTTTGCTTGGCAATTCCAAAGTACCTGTGTTACGCCAGCCCATCCGTGGCCGGTACCCCAGTTGCCCCGATCTTGTATATTGATATCGCCATCGGTAACGATATTATCATATAAGGTACCTACCGCCCAACGGTGGTGCGGCCCAATATCAGCCTTTGCGTTGGTAGCTTTACAGTTGTAAAAAACATTTGGCCCTGCCACCTTAGCACCGGTTACGTAATCGTGCCTACCTTCATCGGCAAGGCAATCTCTCACTAAATTTAACTGACCATCGTTATTAAATGAATACCTTCTACCACCTTCTATTTTAGATTTTGGCGCTAAGGAAGTGCAATTTTGTACCGTTACCTGTTTGCTATAAGTTGCTAGATTGACACACGAATAACTAAAATATTTGCTAGTCACGTTGCTTACCCAAGCATTTTCTACCCGGTTCATCCATACAGCATCCCAACCGTGGTTTTCATCCGTATCGCTTTGATAAGCTGATTCCAATAACATGTTTTCTATACCCACTTCACTAATTCTACCCTCAAAAGTGTATTTGTAAATTTCGCCACCGCCGTATTGTGTTTCCATGGCCATTACTACCGGATTATCGATCGTTATTTTATTACCGCTAATCGACATGATTTTCCTTTCAAAGGTAAGGTTGTAATCTTCTGCTTTCCACTGCACTAATCCTTCTCGGGCATCAATCTGATCCATTTTTAAATCTTGTATCCACTTTGTGGTGCCGGGGCGGAAAATCATGATATTATCTCCCACCTTAAAGCTATCGGCATGGCTAACCGTAAATGATTTTGCTCCAACTGGCACGTAAGCATCTTTAATTTGCACCCTAGTGTGCGGAATTTCCCTAGGTTTGCCATTACCATTTACGTTGATGAGTTTACGTTGACCGGTTCCGGTGGCGATTAATTTAGTTGCTGTTCCTTCTCCCCGCAAAACAATTCCGCTGGTATTGATATTGATACTTCCAGGGATTTCGTAAGTACCCTTCTTTAATAAAATAGCTCCTCTAAAACCATCTATGCTAATTGGTAGCTTGGCCATTTCGTTGATGGCATCTTGTATTTGCTGTTGGTCGTTTATACCGCTTGGAGACAACACCTTGAGCACTTTAACTTGCTGAATTGCCTTATCGCCTTGATGATAACCTACCCTGCTGAAATCCGGAATGACATCGCCTTTGGCATTTGGTAAGTAATGTAAACGTCCATCTTTTGTTAAATTTACAAAATTGTATTTTGGCTGCTGGGCCATTACCTTAAAAGAGGTTATAGAAATAAAGATGAAAGCTAGTAAAACGGTTTTAATTCTCATCTTATAACCAAATTAAGGGGTGTCTCACGGGTAAATTCCTAATTACTTCTTCGTTACTAGGTTTTAAATCTAAGCTTTTCCAAGTATTAAACCATTTTTGCTCGCCATAGTAATTTGCTCCGAAGAGCAAAAATGGCTGTGCTACTGGCCAATTCTCCCAAAACATTACGTCTGGTTTTAACGGCCATTTAGATTTATCAGCAATGTAAGGATACAAATAATCTAAACCTTTCTTAATCGACTTGCCATCTGGTGTTTGATAAATCCATAAATTATCTTTTGGCGTGGATAAAATTTGACAAAGCATAACCATGGCATCCAAATTAAAAATGGAATAGCCATAAGGTTTAGTACGAGCCAATTCTAAAGGAAACCCTCCATCTGCAGCCATTTGATTAGGCAGAAATACATTTTTATAGCGCATTTTTAATGAATCCAACATTGGTTGATCATCCACCAACTTGGCAAAAGAAGCTACCTGCATAGCCCATGTGGTACCGTGATTGTTCTTGGCATTTTTCTCTGCAATGCCGTTCTTGCTTGTATTTAACCATAGGATATACTCAGCAAACCACTTTTTAATCGCGGTTAAACTAGCTTTATCAAATGATTTAGACTTTTCCATGACCATAATTCCTTGCGCTACCTCCATCAAATGAATGGTATCGATAATACCCCAGCTTCTACCTATATACAAACCCTTCACAGCTTGTGCATAAGTTAAATTTGGGTTCATTAACGTTGCTGTATCTACAAACCAAGCTTTTAAGTGCATAACTGCGTGTTTAATGTACTTTTCATCGCCAGTAATTTTATAGGCTGATGCTAGTGCACCAATAATTTCACTAAAGCGGATCATGGCATAACGATGTGCTACGAAGTTATCTGGATTGGTCTCGCCATCTCTCGTTACATAAGGTCCGTTTGGGTTAGCGGGATTAGGCCACCAATAATCTCCTTCAGAAAAGAAATCGTGTTTACCGCCGGCACTACGAGCAGAACGCTCTGCTGTTACCGTAACTGGCTTCTGTTGCATTGCCCAAGTAGCTTCTTTTAACACTTGCGCTTTTAATATCGCTGTAGCTTGCGCTTTAAAATGTTGCTGCGCAAGGGCGATATTTGTTAACCCTATAAAAAACAGTAATATAAATGGTCTTTTAATCATTTTAAATACTTTTTGCGTATTAATAATTTTCATGTCGAACTTACCTGACATCTATTTAACTCTTTAATTACTAGAAGTTGGCGGGAACGCCAAACTTAGCTACATCTGCTGTTGGCTTACCGCCAACATAAACATTCCACCTTTGTGTTCTTTGTGTCTTTGTGGTTAATAAATTTACTTCGTAGCTGCTACGCAATCTTCGCTATCCTCAGAATAACAAAACATCTCTATTATTATTTCTCAATATTTAAAAACTCAGTTGGTAAACCTGCGGCACTTACTGATACCACATTCTTTTTATCGTTTGTTTTTAAACTAATCACTGCTCTTCCGTTATAAAGCTGAACTTTAGAAGATGCGGTAGAAGTTCCCTGGTCTTTAATCAATTCTCCATCGCCTAATAAATTGAATTTAACTTCTGTTGCCGCATCTAGGCAAAGTACGTTGTTGGCATCATAAGCCTTAACTTCTACGGTAGCTAAACCATTGGCTTCGCTTATTTTCTGAAGTACTAACTTAGCTGGCTTGCCCCATTTCTCTGTCTGATATTCTTGTGTAATTTCATCGGTTACCGTTACTTTACCCTTTTTGGCAACAACTTTAATATGATAGGTTCCTTTTTGCATTGGCACCAACCAACGTAAACCCGCAGCAGGAAAATCTTGGCTATTGCGTTTTTTAATCCCGAAACTTTTGCCATTTACAAACAGCTCGGCTTCATCGCAGTTAGAATAAACTTTAACCATTTTTTCTTCGCCATCAGCTCCCCAACGTACAGGCCAAGAATGGCCATAAATATGCACCATTGGTGTGTTTGTCCAATAAGATTGGAAAATGTAAAACGATTCCTTTTTAGTAAAATCTCGTTCTACTACACCTTTTTGGTTAACGTAAGGTACTGGATTTTCGGGTCTAATAGGTGTACTAAAATCCTTGAATGGCCAATAAGCTGTACCTGTTAACCAAGGCATGGTTTCTTGCTCTTTTAAGTGCCAGTCGATTAAATTAGCGATATAGCTTTCGCTCCAGTCGCCATCTTTACTTACTCTTGCACCACCGCCGTAAAGAGAAGCATCACCAGCTCTTTCATCGCCACCGCCACCTGTTTTAATTTTAGCTAAGGCATTGTCTGGATTTTCTGAATGGCGACGAGCGTGGCTGTCTCCACCCCATTCTACATGTAGAAAACGCTCCGACTTATCAAATTCACTTTTAGATATTTCTTTATATTCGGTATAGTTACCACGATACCACCCCGCCCAAATAGAGGGAGAATACACGTCTACAATATCTCTACAGAAATCGCAACGTCTAATTGCTGTACTTCTTGATGGATCTAGTTTGTGCGATAAATCATTCAGCTCTTTCATGTAAGTTCTTATTTTTTCTTTATCAAACTCAATGAAATCGCCTGGCCAGTCGTTTTCGTTACCTAAGCCCCAAATGATAATAGATGGATGGTTATAATGCTGCTCTATCATATTGGTAAGCATCCGCTTGCCTTGTTCTTGATAAACCGCTCCGCCTAAACCACCACGGCACCAAGGAATTTCTTCCCAAACTAAAATACCCAAGCTATCGCATAAATCTAGGATGATACGAGATTGTTGATAGTGCCCTAAACGGATGAAATTCACTCCCATTTCTTTCATCATCTTCATTTCGGTCACCATCATTTCTTCGGTCATTGCTGCCGCTACCCCAGCATGATCTTCGTGCCTATGTGTACCCCGTAGTAGCACCCTTTTGCCATTTAATGTAAACGGACCTTTTTTAACAAACTCGAAATGTCTGAATCCGATTTTTTGGGTTGTGTTATAAGTTTGTTTGTTAGCGGTTAAGCTTATTTTTAATTCATATTGTTGTGGATTTTCTATAGACCACAATTTCGGTGATTTTACATTGGTTTCTACCAATAATTGGTCGCCATTAAAATTGGCTATATTTTTATTTGCCGTAAAAACAGTTTTTCCTGTAGGATCTACCAAATCAATTTTAATCGCAGCCTCTTTTAAGTTATCCTGATTTAAGAAACGAGCCTTTACAGTCACTTTTCCTTGTGCGCCTTTAGCGTCTACGGTTGCGTGGGCAAATACTTTATCTATGGCCATTTCGGGATTATAAACCAAATTTAAGTAGCGATAAATCCCGCCGTAAACGTTAAAATCTGATAAGTTGGATGGCATCATTTCTAAATCACGAGAGTTATCGCACCGAATAATTACTGGAACTTTTCCTTTAAATTGAGACTTGAAAAGTGGCGACTTCTTGAAAGCAGCAACAGCATCAGTAATATCGGCTGTCCATTCATCATAACCCCCAACGTGTTCGGCTACTTTTGTGGTATGGATATATACTTGCGTTTTTTGTCCGGCACCTTCAAAGTGTAACAGCGTTCTACCCTTGGCGTACGGATTTTCTATTTCCAAATTAGTTCTGTACCAGCCCGGCCCTTGGTAATAATGCACATCTGGATTAACCGCATCTGTTGCGTTAAAACAATGTGGCAGGTTTACTTTTTGCCAAAACGGAAGTTCTTCGGGATTACCTTTACCAACAGGTCGAACGGCTTCCCAAATACCGCCTAAATCTTGTTTTACAAATTCCCAACCGGCATTTAAACGTTGAGATTTTTGCGCTTGCAGGGACTGACTTACAATAAAAAGAGACAGAAAAACTATTTTCAGTTGTTTGAACATACAGCTTATTATTTGGTTGACCAATTTGAAAGATGAAACTACGAAACCTATTTGATGTCACCAAACACACCTTGTTGTATACAATACACTAAGACGGTAACAGTCAATGAGTTCCTCTTTCGCATTACTTCACGGACATATTAAAATTAACAAATTAATTATCAACAACTTAAACACAAAACACAAGTCTTAAAAGAGTTAAATAGCGATACTTTGCTTAAATTTTTCATTATTTTTTGATGCTGATTTCACTTTAAAAAAATTAGCGATTAACTGCGGAAACGTTTGCGTAAAGCATATTATATCATTTAAAAAAACATGTATGGATTGTATTCTAATTGGCAACTTCATTAATTTATCTTTCTAACTTGCAACGCATTCAGCACCGGCTTACCAGTTACACTTTTAAAAATGAGTTTAATTCCCTTATCATCGGCAACAATACACTCAAACTGTCTTTCTACACTTCTTGCGATACCATATTTGGCAGCAAGATTTAGTTCTTTGATGATTTGCTTTCCGTTAAGATAAACATCGAAAATTCTTTGTGACGGTACTTCTTTACCCTCGGCCACTAGACTGTCTAAGTTATAAGGTAAAACTGATTGAATACCATTGCCCATTAACTCGGCAAAATGCAAAGTCACTTCATACTTTCCTTTAGGCACTGCTAATTCATAGGCATCTAAGCCTACCGACTGCGTTTGGTAAATCGGATCGTTTTGCGTACCAATAATATTTTTATCAGATCCATATAATTGCCTGCTACTATTTTTGATCTTGAAAGGTTCGCCACCAATATGTCCCCAACTGTTTTGTTCGTAGGGTTTGCTTGGCAGCCATAGCTGATTTTGATCATCTAAGAACTGTCTTTGCGATCCTAAAAGGATATTGAGCGAAGCTGAGGAATTTAAGAAAGCCTGCGGTTGCAAAATAAAATCTATGGTAGATCGATCTTTAAACACTTTTCCATTTTGGTATGCAATGGCTTCAATTTCATTTTTACCAGACTTAAAATCGATTTCCCAACTTACAACACGGTCGGTCACTCCTTTTTTACCTTGCAATCTACCGTTTACAATTAGCTCAACACTATCTAAATTGCTGATCACTGTTAGCTCTTGCTTTGGTGTAATCCCTCCTCTTAATTTCCACGAACCATCGCCAATTTTTAGGTAGGGATTTTTGTTGAAATGCGCTTTGTAAAGGAAATAGATGTTTTTCGGTTGTCTATCCAAAGTTAGTAAGCCTTTATTATTGATCCCTGGCATGGTCTCACTTCTGGTCTCAGAACTAAAATCTGATAAGTTCCAAACTGCAGCACCTGCAATGAAAGGTCGCTTTAGGATGTCTTTAATGTAAATTTGATGATAAGCCATTCCATAAGCCAAACTTTTATCGAAGCGAATGGGGTTTTCGGCGTGTATCCTATGGTCTACATCCGCTCCATATTCGGTAATCATCATAGGTTTATCGGGAATTAACGCGTGAATTTTATCCATATTGGGACCGATATCTGTAGATTTCCCTCCGTACCAGCCTGGATATAAGTTCCAACCTACAATCATTGGTATTTTGGTTAGGCCGGCATTCATGTAGCCATTTACGTCGCCATGATTGCTCATCATGGTATAACGAGTTGGGTCGGCTTTACGGGTTAAATCTTCTAGCTGTTGGGCCAAGTCTTCGATACTTTTTAAATAGGCTTTCTTTCTTTCGGGTTCTTTGCCGTAACGCATTTTGAGCAATACTTCGTTCATATAGGCCCAAATAATCACGCTGGTATGGTTATAATTTTGCTTGATCATTTCTAGCTGCATGGCTTTGCAATTATTGTTAAAAGCCTGTGTTTCCGTAATCTCGTTCACTATAGGAATTTCTACGGAAGTTAATATCCCTAAACGATCACAGGCATCTAATACGGCTTGGTCTTGCGGATAATGGGCTACCCGTAAAAAATTACCGCCCATTTCTTTTAACAATACTACATCTTTGACCTGTAAAGCAGCTGGCACCGCATTTCCCATTTTGGCAAAGTCTTGGTGCCTGCTGGCTCCAATTAGCTTTACCGATTTTCCATTAAGGAAAAAACCTTTGTCTGCATCAAAACTGAAATAGCGAAATCCTACATTAGTTTTTACCTCATCTAATACTTTCCCTGTTTGATAGTCGATTAATTTAGTGATTGCTTGGTATAAGTAAGGATTTTCTGGCGACCAAAGGATTGGATTTTTAACTTCGATTTTTGGTAACAGGATATTGATATTTATAGATGGATTTTTTGAAGACAACCATTTGCTCTCGCCCACTTTATTCGATTTTGCATCAATTAACGTGGTAGTTACCAAGATCTCATTTGCGAAAGAAGAAGTGTTAACCCAATTCGTATTCACGTTTAAAGTTGCACTCTCGTTGCTAACTTTATCGGCGTGAACATACACACCATTTGTGCCATAAGTCTGATCTGCAAAATGGGCTTGATTTACCACAGTTAATGAAACATTGCGGTACAATCCACCAAAAAAAGTAAAATCGCCGGTTAAAGGCGGAATACTTTCATTATAACTGTTATCTACTCTTACTACAATTTCATCGGTACCGTTAAATTTCAAACCATCAAGAGCAACAGTAAACCCTGTATATCCACCCATGTGGCTACCTATTTTTTTACCGTTAAGGTAAACTTCTGTTTCTTGGTTTGCAGCACCGAAGTTGAGATAAATCTTCTTGCCTTTCCACTCAGATTGGAGGTTTAATTTCTTTTTGTAATAGCCTACACCACGATAATAACCGGGTTCGTCGTCTAATACATCAAAGGCATTCCACGTGTGTGGGATATTTACTGTGGTATATTTTAACTGTTTGTTACCTTTTTTGTGGATGTCTTTGGCGAAATGCCAGTTTTGGTTGATAGAAATGACTTTTCTGCTTTTATCTTGAGCCTTAACACAGATAAAAATTAGAACAAGTAGAAAAAATGATAGAATTTTCTTGAAAGTAGCGGGCATTAAAAATGGTATTTAGAAACCATCCCAAGAAAAATTGATATTGGGATGGTTTCGTGTCTATTTATCTAACTTCTAAAAAACGCTTGAAAGCTTGTGTAAATATACCCACCTTATATTGGGAGTTTTCATTTTGCACCAAGTTAATTTCAATTCTACGTGTACCTGGAACAGTGTTATTTAAAACTTTAAAATAAATGGTATCTACTTTTGCTTTAGCCTGAGGAAAGCTTAAACTGTAGAGGCCATTTGTTTCTTGTATAGTATTACCATTTTTATCTACCACATTAAAGTCTTGTCCTGCAACCGCAGGATTTGCTATACCTGTGGTTACCAAAGTGAAGGTTGCGGTAGCATCGTAATCTCTTACAAAAGAAGAATGAAATTGCACAGGAAACTTTACCAAGTCTGTTTGTGTTCTAAGTACCGAGGCTGTAGCGGTGTTATTCCATGGTAAAAAACCTGCGTAATAAAAATTATCATAGCCATCAGCTCCTACTGGTCCATCTGGGTCATCTTTCTCGCAAGAAGAGAATGCGATTAGAGAAGATAGAAGTAATATCAATATTTTATGTCTTTTCATTTTGTTTAAATTAATATACTACAACCAACCTTTATTTTGCGTAACGTTGTTATCGCTTAAAGTAATTTCGTTAAGTGGTACGGGGTATAGGTAATCACGTTCTGGATTCCATTTACGCTTGGTGACATCCTCAACAACTAGTACGCCATCTGCATTTAACACTAAAGCCGAGGCATTGGTACCCACCCACTCGCTAGCAATATACTTGCCACCTAAAATTGGTTTTGCCATTACCATTTCTGCTGTTTTCCATCTAAGTAAATCGCCATACCTAAAACCTTCTAAAGCCAACTCTACCGTTCTTTCTCTTCTAATCTCTTCTCTCATATCCAAGTTGTTAGCAGCTACAAAAGCATTGGTTAAACGAGGCGTAAAACCAGCTCGGGTACGTAAGGCATTCACCGTTAAATTCAAATCTGCATCAGAAATACTTTCGGTAAGTTCATATTTAGCTTCTGCATAAATAAGCAGTACTTCGGCGTATCGGATCAGATTTTTCTGTACAGTAGCATTGTTATTGGATGCCCAATCAGCGGCATCAAAACCTTTTTTACCGGCATAGGCAGTTCGAGATCCCAAAGAAGTTTGCGGTACCCACGGCCGTTGATACGACTGTTCTCCGGCACGATAAAGCAAAGTATTTAAACGAGGGTCCCTATTTTCTAAAATTGTATTGTAACTAGATTCGCTAGCTTCGGGAACAAACAATGGCGACTGCGTAGATGTTGGTGTTTGATCTGAATTCCAAGCAGGTAACCCATCAGTATATAAATATTGACGAATGAGATTTCTGGTTGGTGCAATCCTTCCGTTTTCTAAATCTCTAGAAGTATTGTGCGTTAATATGGTTAGTGCATACTGTTTCATTAAAATATTTTCGGTGTTACTCATGCCATCACCGGCGTGTGTAAACTCTCCCAAATAGCTGTTAAACAAGGTATGTCCTTGCCCCATTACCGAGGTTGCCGCTGTTACGGCAATATTCAGATGGTCTTGCCACCCAGTTAGGTTGTTAAACTTTGCGGTAGTTCCTTCCATTAAGCCAACCCTAGCCTTTAATGCCCAAGCCGAACTTTTTGTGATTCGCCCATATTGTGCCGCTGGTAACGCAGCTCTAGTTGGCAACCAAGCCGCAGCAAAATCCAAATCTTCGTAAATTGAATTTGCTACTAGCGCTCTCGCCGTTCTCGGCATTTTTAAATCTGGATCGTTAATGCCAAGCGTTCTTAACACTAGAGGCACATCACCATATTTCTCAATCAACATGGCATACGCATAAGCTCTAAAAAAACGAGCTTCTGCAAAATACCTGTTCTTGACAGCATCGGTAACTTTGGCTTTACCGCCTTTTTCCAAAATGTTATTGGCCGTAAAAATCATCTCATACGGATTACTCCAATCGCCAGACGTGGCTGGAATACCTCTGTTCCCTGTACTAATGGCGTTTATAGCTTGGCCTGTATTGTCATCTGCCCTGTTATCTATCGTGTGGCCCGCCATTTGCTGATATAGTCTATTCGCCGCGTTTTGAAGATCGACTTCAGTATTCCAATAGCCAGTATCTGCAAAATTGGTTTCTGGTATTCTATCTAATTTGGTACAGCTCGCCAAAATAGCTGCTGCAAAAAATATGATTAATAGTTTATTTCTGTTCATGATTGCTCGAATTAAAATGTAACGTTTAAACCAAATGCGTAAGCTCTGTAGAATGGATAAGCTTGCGAGTTCACGCCATTTGGAACCTCTGGATCAAACACACTCATCACTTTGGTACTTTCCCATAAATCTTGTCCTGAGAAATAAACCCTCACATTTTGAACATATTTTTTCTTGAATGGAATGTTATAGCCTAATTGTAGGTTTTTTAGACGGATATAACTTCCATTTTGCACCCACCTGTCTGATGCTCTATAGTTATGATCGCTAGTTTGGTACATCCTTGGAAAGAACGCATCTGGATTTTCTGGTGTCCATCTGTCCATGTGAATGGTCCATGGCATATTAGCAGTACCGTTTAATGGCGATAAGGTTTCGGTGGCAATTAAAAAAGATCGTTTTAAAGTACCTTGAAAAGCGACAGAAAAATCGAAACCTTTCCAGTTTAAACCTAGATCGAAACCATAAGAATATCTTGCACTAGTGTTACCTAAATAAACCAAATCGCCAGAGTCATCCGCCGTACCTTTACCTGAATTAATTATCCCATCGCCGTTTATATCAAGATACTTAATATCTCCAGCTTTAGAGTTAGCAAAAAACGGATAATTTACATTTGCTCTGTAAGCTGTAGCTTCTGCATCTGATTGGAAAATCCCTCCCGTTCTATATCCCCACACAGAATTTAATGGATATCCCTCAATACCCTGCTGCACGCCACCATTACCTGGAATAAGCTTAGCACCATTAAAACTAATTAACTTGTTCTGATTATCTGAAAAGTTTAAACCTAAGGTATAACCAAGTGCACCTACTTTATCTCTCCATCTAAGGTTAGTTTCCCACCCCCAGCTTTTTAAAGTTCCACCATTTACTTGCGGTACATCGACCCCTATAATTGACGGACGATTGATTCTAACAAACATATTGATGTTACGATTTTCGTACACCTCGAAAGCACCGCTAAGTTTTTCTTTAAAGAAACCAAAATCTAAGCCTAAGTTTGCAGATTGAACCGTCTCCCAAGTTTTACCTATATTCGGCACTTGCTGCTGATAGAAATAATTAGTTCTAGCTCCATTTAGGACTAAAGCATTTCCCGAAAATAACACAGGAATATAGTCATAATTACCGTCGCCACCACCAACTGCATTACCCATGCGGCCCCAAGAAGCTCTAATTTTTAAGTTAGATATTGCTCTGATTTGATTTTTGATGAAGCTTTCCTCACTAATTCTCCAACCAGCAGAAACTGAAGGAAAGAAAGTCCAACGAACGGTAGGATCTAACCTAGAACTACCATCGTAACGGAAAGTTGCTTCTACTAAATATCTTTCAAGGTAATTGTAGTTAAACCTACCGAAAAGGGAAGCAAAAGCAAATGTTTCTACATTGTCACCGGCAGTCTTATTTAAGGGATCAGCAAAATTTAAACTAAAAGTATCATTGCTATATAAACCAGTTGCCCCTGCGGTAGCTTCATCTTTACGGTATTGTTCGTAAGATGCGCCACCCATAACTTTGAAATTATGTTTATCTGCTAATTGAAGATTGTAATCTACGGTTGTTTGCAAATTATCGTAATATCCTCTGTTCTTGACAATGGTAATTCCGTTAGGCACATTTACCTGAAAACGAGGTGCATCTGTGTTACTACGCCCATACCAAGCTAAACTTCTTCGGTTTTGCTCATAGTTATAGGCATCCTGATTTCTCCATGCTATGGTATTGATTTGCAATCCTTTTATAAAGTTTTTGAATTTCAAATCAACCTTACCTGTAAAACTCTCGTACATTTCGCGGGTAAAACCGCCGTTTTTCTGAATATCCACGGCATTAATCTGCAAATCGCCATTATACGGTTGCCCGGTAGTATCTTCGGCAGGTGTATAAAGCGATTGACGCGTTCTCACCCGATATAGGGCGTTTACAATTTGGCCTGTAGAAAATGAGTTAGAATTGGTAATTTGACCAATGTAACCCACAATAAAACTAGCGTCAATATATTTATTGATCTGGCTATTCAAATTCAGTTTAATGTTATACCTAGAATTATCATCTGGGCCATAGCGCAGCACCCCATCACTGTTTTGAAAACCAGTGGATAATAGATAGTTCAAATCTTTGGTTCCACCACCAACAGAAATAGAGTGGTTTTGAGAATGATTTACGGTACTCATACCTGCTTTAATCCAATCTGTATTATCGAAATATTCCCAACGATTTGATGTCAAATTGGGACGATAATTAAAATTTGGATTTTTTAACCACTCGATTTGCTCTGGCGTAAATTCTCTAGCACCAGTTGCATTAAAACGAGCTTCATCTATCAAAGTTTGTTCGTCCCAAGAGTTTAAACGCTCTGGTTGGCGTGCAGTAATATTAAAGCTGTAAAATGAATTTAAGTTAACTTTTGTTTTTCCGCTGGTGCTAGATTTGGTGGTTACCAATACCACCCCACCAGCGGCTCTAGCTCCGTAAATAGCTGCGGCCGCTGCATCTTTTAAGAAAGAAATACTTTCAATATCATCTGGATTAATCAAATTCAAATCCATCTGGATCCCATCAACCAATACCAACGCACCGGTGCCGTTAATTGAATTAGTACCTCTAATTCTCAAATTGTAACCTTCTTTCCCTGGCTGTCCGCTGCCCCTTGTAATTACAACTCCAGGTACTTGCCCTTGCAATGCTGCTGTAGCGTTTGGCACAGGTCTGTTCCTTAAATCTTCGCCACTAATAGCGGTTACAGCACCAGTTAAATTCACCTTCTTTTGTGTACCATAACCCACCACAACTACTTCACTTAATCCTTTAGAATCTTCTTCAAGTGTTACATTAAGTACAGTTTTACCGTCAAAAACTATCTCCTTTTCTTTAAATCCGATACTCGTAAATACAATTACGGCATTGGCAGGTACATTTTTTAAAACAAATCTACCATCGGCGTCGGTACTTACCGCTTGTTGAGTTCCTTTAATTCTTACACCTACGCCAGGCAGTGCAATGCCTTTATCATCTTTTACTACGCCAGAAACATCTGCTCGAATTGCATTTAGTAATTTACTTGTTTTTAATGATAATTCTTCGCCATTCGTAAAGGCCAAAACATTCAATTGCAGAAAAAAACACCAGAGTAGTGTTATCGAAATTTTCTGCAAAATTCTTTTTAATAGAATTTTACTCATACAGTTAAAATTTGGTTTATTATCAGTTAGCGTCAAATATTTGACGTTGTAAATATAGGGGGGTTATTTCCTTATTTACAAGATAAAAAATACATAAATAACTGTAAATTAGATAATTATAAAAATCTTGATACGCTTTAACCTCAAGTGCGATAACACATAAGTACCTGATTAAATGCTAAATGAATAAGCACTTTTTTTTACAACCGATACGTTTAAAACACAACGAAAAAAAAAATCTAAAAAAAACGAAAACGTTTGCGTAAGGAAGATTTCTAGACCCTATTTAGCTCTTTTTGTCTAGTACGAGCTTGCTCCAGCCAGATTTTCCTACGCCTTTCAAGTCCTTTTTACGCTCGTCCATCACTTTTTTAATCTTCGAAGCATAAGCCCAACAGGTGCTTTGTCTAATACCTAACTTATCCGAAAGCTTATGCGAAGAGATGGTTCCTTTAGAACTATACATTAAGTAAACCAAATAGAAGGCTTTGTTAATAGGAATACGGTTGTTCTCGAAAATAGTACCATGTAACACCGACTCCTCGTAGGCGCATTTGGTACACCGTCTGTTGTAAGGAGCTTTTCCATTGCAGTAATTAGCATGATTGCACTTTAAGCAGGCGTAGCCGCTCTCCCATTTTAGCTCTGCCAAAAATTTATAGCAAGCCTCCTTGTCGGGATATTTTTGACTAAATTCTTCAAAGTCTAGCTCGGTTGCATTAACACGAGCATCGGTTACTTTTTCTATGTTTGTTTTAAGGTTGATATTATCTCTCTCTAATAAACTATTCATCCGAGAAATTTCTTCTGCCTGCTGTTCTAAAAGTCCGTTTTTAGAAAGTAGCTCCTCATTCTGTTTCTCAATGGTTTCGTTCTGTTTAAGCAAAGCCACAGCTTGTTTTTTCACTTCAACAGTTCGCTGTTCTACCTTAGCTTCTAGCTCCCTGTTCAAATCGTCCTTCATGGCTGCATTAAGCTGCATCTGCTTAATGATTTGCTTTTGGGCATTTTCTTTTTTACGCTTAAGAATACGCACTTGATCGCCAATAGCAAATGACAGAAAAACCATCTCTAACAAAAAGCCAAAACTTAAGCTATAATAACCTAAAGCACCGGGAATGTGCCTGGCATAGCCTAGAATATGAATAATTTTGATGATAAAACCTAAGAAGAGAAAAGAATAACCAACTACAAAAAACCGAGCTGGCCTATACCTTTTTCGCCATAAAATATAGATACCCGTTACAAAACCCACCGATAAGGGAATAAACTCTATAAATTTATATTTAAACCAATCTGGATTATAGAACAGGCAAACTATAAAAAAGATAAACCTTAAAAATAGTACTGTATTAATTAATTTATGATAAAATGGTGCTTTTTGCTTAACGTGCAACAGTTCTTTGGTAAAAATTAAAGCGAACGAACTAATACAGAACAAAGCCACGCCATAAGCATATTCGTTCCAAACGGGATGGTTTGGCCATAAATACTGAAAGGCAATGCCATCTACAGAAACCTCATATAAACCAACACTAATGATATATAAAATGTAGTAGAGGTACTGCTTTCTTCGTACTGCTAAATACATCAGCAGGTTATGGAAACTGAAAATAAAAATCATTCCATAGAAAAGACCATAAGTAAGATATTCGGTTAAACTGTATTGAATAAACCTTTCTACCGTTCTAAAAACGATAATTACATTTACTTTGTCTTTAGATTTTACTTTAAAGTAATAGTAGTACTCTCCCTTTTTTAAATTTTGAATTAAAAACTCGAAATTTTTGTGCTTAAACAGCCGATCTTGAAATCTTAAATCTGCTCCGGTGCTGGCCTTAACGTATTTTCCGTTTTCGTCTGGAAAATAAGCATCGATATAATCGGTAACTTGATCAAAAAACTCAATTACACTAGTTTTATCTAAGTCTTCGTTAAACCTAACTTTTATTCGGTACCAGTAGCTAGCGTTTTGGTTATAGTTTTTGGGATAATAATCTTTATTTGGAATAAATTTATCTTGATAAGCGGCGCTAGAAATAATTTCGAAAGGTAATTTATTTGTAGGATCTTCTAAGGCGACCACATCTCCCGACTTAAAAATGTACTCGTAGCTACTTTTATTAAACATCACTGTGTTTTGCGCATTTAATGAAGTACAACTAAAGAAAAATATAAGTGAGATTAAAAACGTTCGCAGTAGCATCTTAACATTGGAATTTTTAAACCAGTAAGTTAGTTAAAACCTACTAGCCATTTATTTGGCAGTGTTAAAGATAGCTACAAAAAACAAAATAGCTGACATGTGCTATCAGCTATTTTAAAAATGTGGAATTAAAGTAGAACTAACTTACGAAATGATATAAAAACACCACATCGCCAGCAAATGCAGGTTTGGGCTGGTCTTTTATTTCCATAACAATATCAATAACAACTTTGGTTGTTCCTCTTAAATTTAAGATAGATTTTAAGCCTACCTTTAATCTAACTTCGCTGTTTACAGTAACCGCTTGTCCAAATTTCAGGCTTTCGATACCATAGTTAATCTCCATCTTTAAATTGCTGATTTTTGCAATTTGCTGCCATAAGTAAGGTACCAAAGATAAGGTAAGGTAACCGTGGGCTATGGTTGTTTTAAACGGACTATCTGTAGCCGCCTTTTCAGGGTCGGTGTGTATCCACTGGTGGTCTAAAGTTGCATCTGCAAATTTATTAATTTGCTCTTGGGTAATTTGGTACCAACTAGAAATACCTATTTCCTTGCCTAGATAGGCTGCAAACTCTTCGTGACTGCTAATGTTAATCATATAATTTGATGATTTTTTTTTTATAATAAGCCTTTTATATCTGCCGGAGAGTAGTTAATTGATTTTAAAGTTTTATCATCACCTTTGCGATAAACCAAGTAAAGACCTTCAATTTCCTTAAAATAAGCATCTACATTATCTTTCTGTTTGTAATGTGCAATAGTTTGCTCGGCTTCTTCTATCGTTTTACAAGCTTTACTCATATTTGAACGGTGAACCTCATCAAACAAGCTCTTAAATTTAGCACCTAAACCAAATTCTAAAACAGCACCAGCCAAAACATACTGCAAATCGCATAAAGCGTCAGCCACTTCAACCAAATCGTCATTATCTACGGCTTCTTGAAGCTCCTTCAACTCTTCGGCAATTAAGTCTATCCTAAGTTTACTTCTTACCTTAGATGGGATTGCAGCCTCTTCTATAATGGGGTGCTTAAAGGTTTGATGAAACTCGGCAACTTGGCTTAATGCGCTTAAATCTTCCATATATGATTTTTAAATTGCGAATTTTTAATAATTTAGGCTAAATAACAAATTTTGTTATCAACAAATTAATAAGACTGCTGGTTAAGGATATCTCTGTACTTATTAAATATCGAGGTTTTAGAAAGCATACCTATATATTTACCATAACCGTTAACTACTGGCAATACCCATACATTTTCTTGCTCCATTTTTCTTAAAGCTACTTTTAAATCAGCACTTATTACTACTGGCTTAACTTCCTCCATTAAATCAGCTAACTTCAAGCTCATCTCGTTTGGTTTCATGGTTTGCGCCAATACCGTCTCAATATAGATCACCCCTTTAAATTTACCTTCCTCCGTTGTTATGGGTACTACATTGCGTTTTGATTTTAAAATCTCTGCAATTCGGTCAACCAATAAATCATTTTCATTAAAAGCTAAATAATTACGCTCTACCAAAGGAGCCAAACGCATCATGTTTAAAACGGTTGTATCTTTGTCTTCGTGATGTGAGAGTTCTCCCTTATCAGCCAATGGTTTGGTATAAATAGAGTACTTGCTTACACTTCTATTAATCAGATAGGCAATCGCTGTTGTAATCATCAACGGAATCATCAAAACATAACCACCAGTAATTTCGGCAATAAGGAAAATACCGGTTAATGGAGCATGCATTAAAGATCCTAAAGCCGCAGCCATGCCCGCTACAATAAAGTTGGCCGTACTTACCTGTGCTAGTCCTGTAACGTTTATCGTGTAAGAAACAATAAAACCTAACAAACCGCCAATAATTAAACTTGGCGCAAAAGTGCCTCCATTACCACCGGCAGAAAGTGTAATTAAGGTTGCTACAGATTTTAACATTACCGTAGCTATAGTAAAAACAATAACTGCAGCCGGAAAATGACTATATTCAGAAAAAATGCTGTTGCTAATAACGGCAGTATAGTTTCCTTTTAACAAGCTATTGATAGTTATATAACCCTCACCATACAAAGTAGGAAAAAGAAAAATAAGCACGCCCAGCATTATACCACCAACTGCTATTTTTTGATATGGATTTTTGATCTTATAGAAGGCTCCTTTTATGCTCGAATTCACTTTACCAAAATAGATAGAGTAAAGCCCCACCAACACGGCTAACAATACATAAAACCCTAATGCATTGATCTGCCACCCTTCTGTAACCAAGAAAAACAATTGTTCTTTATAAAAAAGTTGTGCAACTACAGCCGCCGTAGCCGCCGATAGCAATAAAGGGATGAAAGCTGGAATGGTAAACTCTGGCAATAAGATTTCGATGGCAAAAATTATTCCCGCAATTGGGGTATTAAACGCCCCAGCAATGCCCGATGCTGCACCACAAGCCAACAACAAGGTTGTTTCTCTATAGTTAAGGCCTAAAAACCTTCCCAACGTAGAACCTATAGATGCACCACTTGTGGCAATAGGTGCCTCTAAACCTGTAGAACCACCAAAACCAACGGTAATTGCAGCGGTAATAATTTGAGAGTAACTGTTATGCGGTTCTACCTTACTAGAATTCTTTGAAATGGTGTAAAGCAATGGCGTTAACCCTGTTTCAAATTTACCTTTTCTAATAAATCGTCGTACGTAAAGCACCGACAGTAATATACCTATTGCAGGGAAAAGAAGATACAAGTAGTATTTATATTGCCAGGTTAAATCTGTCTGTAAAAAATGTTCAATTTTATGGGTAATTCCTTTCAGCAAAGATGCCGCTAGACCTGCTAAAATCCCAACAATAACCGCCGCAATGATTAAGAAGTTTTTGTTCGAAATTTTGCTTTGCCTATACTGATTGAGTTGATCAACAAAATTTACAAACCTGATATACATAAGCTAATGGTTAAACTTGATAATTAAGCGTCAAATTTATCGAGTAATTTTAAAAGTGTTGCGTAGTCTTTTGGGTATGGCGCTTCTACAAAAATGTCTTCTCCATCTACACCTTTAAATGTAATTTGCTTGGCGTGAAGCGCAAAACGTTTCATAATGGGTTGTTCTTCATCATCCGTTAACCTATACCCTCTTTTTATCTTAGATAAAAAAACCGGCTTTCCACGGTACATGTTATCGCCGCAAATGGCAGCTCTTTGCGTGGCCAAATGAATACGAATTTGGTGCATACGACCTGTAATCGGTTTACATTCTACCAAGGTATAATGCTTATAATACTTTAAAGAAGTAAAATACGTTTCGGCTCTTTTACCCTCCTGCCTATCAATAGTTACGTTTTTATTACCGTCATTTAAAATAGGCAAATCTACAAAAAGATGATCAAACTGAAACTGACCATCTACCACAGCGTGATAAACCTTGTTTACTTTGCGCTTTTCAAACTGCATCGACAAATTACGGTAAGCTTCTGGATTTTTAGCGATCACAATAGCCCCCGAAGTTTCTTTATCTAACCTATGGCAAATCTGAGCGTCGTCTGTGTACTGTCTAGCCAAACGTAAAATATTAATTTCGCCGGCCCCAGCCGCACCACGCTCATCTAACGAAGCCACAAAAGGAGGTTTGTTTACAACAATATAATCGTCGTTCTCAAAAAGTATAAGGTCTTTAAAATTTGGATACTTCAAAAGGATAATTGATTTAAAGCAACAAAAGTACCAATATATTTACGAAAACTGACGGTTTAATTAACATTTAGACGAATTTGAAGAGCAAAGGTAGTGGTTCTTAGGCTGGCCCCGTCCTGCTATTCGCCTTTACTCCCTCGCTTCCCATTGCTCAATCCATCCTCAAGCTCGGGCGGTATCGGCTTCTATCAGGTCTATTTAACAAAGTACAATTATAAAACCACCTAAAACACCTTAGCTTACCTCACCAAATCTATTTGTGATAAAGATTTATAGCAAAAAACCATATGAATATGCAATTCAAAAAACTAATCCCCAACCCCTGACCACTGATACCTCAACACTATTCCTCAGAAAGCAGCTGTTCTTTATATTCCGCCAACTTATCTACTTCTTCTTGCGCCAACACCGGATATTCCAATTTCAGGCCCTTCAAAGTTTCGGCAATAATTTGACTTACCGCCAACCTCGTGTACCACTTTTTGTCTGCCGGAATTACATACCAAGGCGCATAATCAGTAGAAGTTTCGTTCAGCGCATCTTCATAAGCCTCCATGTATTTATCCCACAGGGCTCTTTCTTTAATGTCGCCCGACGAAAATTTCCAATTCTTCGCAGGATCTGCTATCCTTTCCAAAAAACGTTGTTTCTGCTCGTCTTTAGAAACATGCAAAAAGAATTTCAGTATGGTAACGCCATTATCTGTTAAGTGCTTTTCAAAATTACGGATACTTTCATACCGCAATTTCCAAAAATCCCCATCAATTTGATCTACCGAAGGATATTTCGGTAAATTCTCGTTCATGATATACGCTGGATGCACTTTGCAAACCAGTACATTTTCGTAATGAGAACGATTATGGATACCTATCCTGCCTTTTTCTGGCAAAGCTTTGTAATGCCTCCATAAAAAATCATGGTCATACTCTTCTGCATTCGGTGCTTTAAAACTATAAACCTGGCAACCCTGGGGGTTTAAACCAGACATCACATGCGCTATTGTACCATCCTTACCGGCAGCATCCATTGCCTGAAAAAGAACTAAAACTGCATGGCTATTCGACGCATATAAAACTTCTTGGTATTTTATTAATTCTTCCTTAACAGCAGCCAACTCCTGTTTACCCGTTTCCTTATCTAAGTGTCCGTTGTAATCAGTATCAAAATCTTTAATTTTTACTTTTTTGTTGGCTCCAACCAAGTATTTATCAGTATTAGTTTTCATAGTAGTTTATTAATTATTTATGAGTTTAGGTAAATTAGCTGTAGGCAATTTCATTTTCTATTTAATTGGTAATGAACGGCACAACTTAAATTTAAAATGCTAAAATTACGTTTTACGCACTTATGGCTAAAATTTTAAAGATAGAACTAAATTTAAGTAAATTAAATACGTTAATTTGTATTGTTTGTTTTAACACTATTTAACAGATAATTTTTCACGTTTTTTACATCTTTATAGCATGTTTAAAGAAATTAAAAATAGATATCTTAGATACCTTATCATCTTTATATATTTCATTATTTTATTCTTTTGTGCGCTGCAAATCAACTTCTTATGGTTATTTGGCTATTCTCCTTCTTATACCGATATCAAAAGCCCCTCGCAAAGAGTTGGCTCAGAATTGTATACTGCAGACGGAAAATTGATTGGGCGTTACTTTAAAGAGAACCGCACTCCCGTAGAATTTAAAGATATTTCCAAAAACGTAGTAAATGCGCTAATAGCTACCGAAGATATCCGTTTCTATAAGCACTCTGGCATAGACATTCAAGCGCTAGGAAGAGCCGTAGTAGGCTTAGGCAAAGAAGGCGGTGCAAGTACCATTACACAACAATTAGCAAAAAACCTTTACAGAACCCGCTACAACAAATCATCTGGACTGGCCAAACGTATCCCTTTGGTGCGAACCATTGTACCTAAATTAAAAGAATGGATGACGGCAATTAAGCTAGAGTCTAATTACAGTAAAGACGATATCTTAACTATGTACCTTAACACAGTTTCGTTCGGCAATAATACTTACGGTATTAAAACAGCGGCCCGCATTTATTTCAACAAACAGGCAAATCAGCTAAGTGTACCTCAATCTGCATTATTGGTAGGGATGCTAAAAGCCACCACTTCTTACAACCCTATTAAAAATCCAGAGAAATCTTTAGTAAGAAGAAACGTAGTTATTTCTCAAATGAATAAATATGGTTATATCTCTAAAGAAGAATTGGCAACATACAAAAATGCGCCTATTGGCATTGAGGCAGGCAATGAAGATGAAACCAGCGAAGGCGACTCGTACCTTAGAGCAGCAGTTGACAAATACCTGGAGAAATGGTGTGAGGAAAACGGCTATGACCTTTATGAAGATGGCTTAAAAATCTACACTACCATCGATTCTAAACTACAGGGATATGCAGAAGATGCTGTCAAAGATCAGATGCGCATTTTACAACGCAGGTTTTACAGTGTTTGGGGCAACGAAGATCCATGGGAAGATAGCGAACGCAAAAAGGTAGATTATCCCGATAGAGCAAAAAAGTCACTGCCCATCTACTCATTACTGCAAAAGAGGTTCCCTAACCAGCCAGATTCTGTTGATGCTTACTTCAACAAGAAAAAGAAAATGAGGATATTTACGTATAAAGGAGATAGAGACACCTTATTTTCTACGATGGATTCGATACGTTACTACGGTAAAATTTTAAATACCGGCATGATGACCTTGGAGCCAAAAAGCGGAAAAATTAAAGTTTGGGTAGGCGGTATAGATCATAAATATTTTAAATACGACCACGTAAACCAATCTAAACGCCAAGCAGGCTCTACTTTTAAACCTTTTGCCTATTTAGCGGCATTAGAAAGCGGCATGAGCCCTTGCGATAAATTTACCGATAAACCAGTTCGGATTTCGTACCAAGATAAAGGCGAAACTAAAGTTTGGGAGCCTAAAAATGCAGATTGGAGCTATAGCTACCAAGACATGTCTTTACGTTGGGCAATGGGCCGCTCGGTAAATACCGTTACTGCACAAGTAACTGAAAAAGTAGGTTGGGACAACGTGGTTAAATGGGCACATGCATGCGGTATAGATAGTCATTTAGAGTCTGTTCCTTCGGTTAGCTTAGGCTCTAACGATGTTACCGTATACGAAATGGTTAAAGCTTATGGCACTTTCTTAAACGAAGGCAACAAAGTTGATCCCATATTGGTAGAAAAAATTACAGATAGAAACGATAATTTGATTGAAGACTTTAAACCTAAATTTAAGCGTGCATTAAGCGAAGAAATAGCTTGGCTAATGCTTTACATGTTTAGGGGTAGTATAGAAGAACCAAGAGGTACTTCGCAAGCCTTATGGGAATGGAATACCTTATTTAAAAAGAACAATCAAATTGGAGGTAAAACCGGCACCTCTTCAGATTACGTAGATGCCTGGTACATGGGTATCACCAAAGATTTGGTTACAGGCGTTTGGGTAGGTTGTGATGAAAGAACGGCACATTTTAAAAACGGCGAGCAAGGCGAAGGCTCAAGAACGGCACTACCTATTTTCGCTAAATTTATGGAAAAGGTTTACCTAGACCCCTTGAGCGGCTATACTTACGGACCTTTCCCTAAAGCAAAAGTAGAAATTACACGCACTTACAATTGCCCAACCCCAAGGCCGCCAGTAGATACTGTGGCAACCGACTCGGTATTGATAGATTCGTTAGATTTAGAAATGATTGCACCAGACCCGCAAGAATTAATAAGAACTGAACCTGCTGCTACAACAAAAGTGGAAGAGAAAAAAACAAGTACAGAAAGCCAGCCTAAACAAGAAGCCGCCACTACTCCACTTACCAGAAAGGAAGAGCGAGAACTGAAACGCAAACAGAAAAAAGAGCAAAAGGAAAAAGAAAAAAACGAGAACAACAATTAGTTACTTCATTAAAAAGTGCTCTCATTATGCCATAGCCTTAAAATTATTCGTATATGAACAATTTTCTAAAAAAAGCCACTTTAATTTTATCAATTGCACTATTATGCGTTACCGCATTAAAAGCGCAGTATTTCGGACAAAACAAGGTTCGATATAAAAACGAAAAATTTAAAGTGATGGAAACCCCACATTTTGACATTTATTACTATCTAAAAAATGACAAAGTAGTTAAAAAGTTTGCCCAAGATGCAGAAACCTGGTACAAAATGCACCAAGAAATTTTTAGAGATACTTTCTTTAAGAAAAACCCAATTATCTTGTACAATAACCACCCAGATTTCCAACAAACAACAGCTTTACAAGGCGAAATTGGTGTAGGAACTGGTGGTGTTACCGAAGCTTTTAAAAATAGGGTTATTATGCCGGTAATGGAATTAGGGAGCCAAACCAGACATGTTTTAGGTCACGAGTTGGTGCACGCTTTCCAATACCATCTTTTATTAGAGAAAGATTCTATCCCATTAGAAAACATTGGGCAAACACCATTATGGATGATTGAAGGTATGGCCGAATACCTTTCTGTAGGCAAAAAAGACGCCTTTACTTCCATGTGGATGCGTGATGCTTTACTAAACCGAGATATTCCTTCGCTAAAAGATTTAACCAACTCTAACAAATACTTCCCCTACCGCTATGGACAAGCGTTTTGGACTTTTGTAGGCTCACTTTATGGCGATACCACCATTGTGCCTTTGTTTAAAGCTACTGCTAAATTTGGTTACGAAAACGGTATCCGATACACTTTTGGTTACGATGATAAAACTCTATCTGGCTTGTGGAAAAATGCAATTGAACAGCACTACAGACCTATGTTAAGAGCTGATAGTTCGCAAATCAAAATCTCTGGTACCAAAATTATCGACAATAAAAACGCAGGTAACATGAACGTGGCTCCAGCCATAAGTTCCGACGGCAAGTATTTATCATTCCTATCAGAAAAAGATTTATTTGGTATCGACCTATTTTTGGCGGATGCTAAAACCGGAAAAATCATTAGAAAATTAAGCAGTCAAGTATCCAGTAGCCATATCGATGATTTCAACTTCTTAGAATCAGCAGGTGCTTGGTCGCCAGATAGCAAAAAATTTGCCTTTAGCATTTTTAGCAAAGGCCGAAATAAATTACTGGTGATAGATATTACTAACGGAAAAACTTTGCTAAACGTTAGTATGGATAAAGTAGAGCAATTTGGCAACCTTACTTGGTCTCCAAATGGTAAAGACATCGCTTTTTCAGGCATGGTAGAAGGTCAAAGTGATATTTTTTCTTACAATTTTGACACGCAACAGGTTACACAACTTACCGATGATGAATATTCTGATTATGCACCAAGCTATTCTCCAGATGGCAAAAAAATTGTTTTTTCTTCTGACAGAGCCGCCGTACAATCGGGAAATTTAGCAGCGGTTAACCCTATTAACCTAACTATTTATGATATTGAAACTAAAAGTCTAAGCAACGTACCTGTATTTGCTGGGGCGAACAACCTTAATGCCCAGTTTTCTGGAGACAGTAAGCGTATCTTTTTTTTATCAAACAGAGATGGTTTCAGAAACCTTTACGAGTATAACTTAGAAAACAAAAACCTAAAACAACTTACAGATTATTTTACGGGTATTAGCGGTATTACCGAGTTTTCTCCGGCAATTACGGTATCCAGAAATGATGACATTATTTACAGTTATTATCGTTATCAACGTTATACGCTTTACAATTCTTCTTACAGTAATTTCAAAGCTAAAGATGTAAACGCAAATGATGTCAACTTTGATGCTGCCATCCTTCCTCCAAAAGAAAACATTGGTGTTAATGTGGTTAATTCTAATCTAGGAAACTTCAACAGATTTGAACGTACCCATTTAGACTCATTGAGAAATATTCCTTATCGCCCTAAATTCCGCCTAGATTATTTAGCTAACAGCGGTGGTGTTGGTGTAAGCACCAGTCGTTTCGGAACGGGCATGCAGGGTGGTGTAATGGGTATGTTTAGCGATATTGTTGGTCAGAACCAAATTGTAGCCAATTTAGCAATTAACGGAGAAATCCAAGATTTTGGTGGAATGGCTGCTTATATTAACCAGGCCAGCCGTATCAACTGGGGTGGTGCAGTTTCTCATATCCCCTATATCACGGGATTTTTAAGTAGAGATATTATTGATCAGGACGGTACAGAATACCTTGTAGACAGAACCAATATCTTAAGGACATTTGAAGATCAAGTACAGCTTTTCGCAGCCTATCCATTTAACAAAGCGCACCGTTTCGAATTGGGTGGTGCAGTTTCGAGATACAGCTACAGCGTAACCCGGTTCAACAACTACTATCAACTCGATGCTAATGGGAATATACTTGGCTATTCTGGATCGGATAGAGAAAAAGTAAACACCGATGAAATTGAAAATTCGTTAGGCACTCGTTTACAATCATTCAATATCTTCCAAACCAATGCCTATTTTGTTGGCGATAACTCTATTTTTGGCGTAACCGCACCACTAGATGGTTTTAGATATAGAGTTGGGGCCGAAAGATATTATGGCGACTATAACTTTACAGCCGTAGCCGTAGATTTGAGGAAATATTTCAGGATAAAACCGGTAACCATTGCCGTACGCTCTTACAACTACATGCGATTGGGAAGAGACGGAGAAAACCTATACCCTCTTTTTGCAGGCTACAATTATTTGATTAGAGGTTATGAACCTAACTCCTTCTACAACAACCAAACTGCAAACACGGGTGCTTTTGATATTAACCAACTATCGGGAAGTAAACTGGCGGTATTTAACTTCGAACTAAGATTGCCTTTTACTGGGCCAAAAAAATTAGCTCAAATACCTTCCAACTTTCTATTTACCGATCTGAATTTATTCTTTGATGCAGGAGTGGCTTGGACAGAAGATACTGAAGTTAAATTTAAAAGTAGTCCATCTACCGATAGAGTGGGAACTTATCCTAACGGACAACAATATTTAATAGAACGTGTACCGGCTTTAAGTGCAGGTATATCTGTTAGGGTAAATTTATTTGGAGCTATGATCTTAGAACCTTATTATGCATTCCCTTTCACCCGTAAAGATGTAAATGGTGGTGTATTTGGATTAACCTTTGCTCCGGGATGGTAGCTGAAAAGTTAAAAGTATAAAATTAACGAAAGAGGCTGTCTCAAAAGTCGCTCGTCATCTCGAACGTTAGAGAGAGATCTGCTTCAGAAGTGCTTCTGAAAGAGATTTATCCTCCCTTGATCGTCGAAATGACGGCATTATTTTACTTTTGAGACAGCCTCTTTTATTTTATATAATTATCTATATAGCTGCAAATGGTAATAACGACTGATTGTTGATTTGATGGATATGCATATTTTCAAAATCTAACCCAATAGTTAAATCAATCCAATCTGGATTACAAGCCCTAACCAATCTTTCTTTTTGTGCTCTTGTAAACCTACTTACCGTTTTAAACCTGCTCAAAGCCTGCGCTTCTGTTTTAAATTCTTCAAAATAAACCAAACGGGTTAACTGCTGTGCACTGTCAAAAAATAGATTTGGCATTTTCTTATAGAAATCTAAAGTCTTCATTAAATCGGCACTCATGCCAACATGTAAAGCAGTGCGGTTTCTGTCGGTTACGATATAAACTATTTTCTTCATGGCTACAACATTTAAAAGTTAAAAACTAATTATATTAGATATTATTTGGCAGTACAAATTATAATTACTAATTTTATTGGCACAATAATACTAACAATTTTAGTAAAAACAAATTTATTTTAAATTATTTTGTATGTCTAACATTTCAGCCAACCTTAAATACTTAAGAAAGAAAAAAGGATTAACACAGCAACAATTTGCTGATAACATGGAAATTAAGCGATCTTTAATTGGCGCTTACGAAGAAGACAGAGCAGAGCCCAAATACGATTTACTAAAAAAAATAGCAGAATACTTTGAATTAACGATTGACGAATTTATCAACGAAAAAATAAATGACACATGGAAACCTAAACCTAAAAGCCAGGGATCTAATTTAAGAGTGTTAAGTATATCTGTTGATAAAGACGATAATGAAAATATAGAACTGGTTCCTGTTAAAGCTAGTGCAGGTTATTTAAACGGTTTCTCTGATCCACAATACATTCAAGATCTACCAAAATTCCAGCTACCTATCCCCTCTTTAAAGCAAGGTACGTATAGGGCTTTCGAGATCAAAGGAGATTCCATGTTACCTATTCAATCTGGCAGTATTATTATAGGCGAATACCTAGATAACTGGAACGATGTTAAAGTTGGCGACACCTATGTAATTATTAGCAAGAATGAAGGCGTAGTTTACAAGCGTGCTGGCAATAAGTTCAAAGAAGACAAAGAATTAAAATTGATTTCGGACAATAAAATTTACGACCCATACTCGGTGCCTGCAGATGATATTTTGGAAATTTGGAAAGCGAAAGCATATCTTTCTACCGCTTTACCAGAGCCAACACCAGAGCCAACCATAGAAACCTTATCTACCATGATGGCGCAAATGCAAAAATCAATTTCTCAGCTCAATAAGAATTAATTTTTGGCCACAGACTTTCAGCCACAGATACACAGATTTAAAATGATAACTTATTACCTCAATTAAATAACGTGAGTTACGGGCGTTTGTATTTGTTTACCAGCAGCTTATACTTTTAATTATATTAGGAATGTCCGTCATTTCGAGCGTAGTCGAGAAATCTTTGGGTCATTTATCAGAAATTATCGCTCTAAAGATTTAGCTTTGCTTTCTTTCAGTTCTCCACTCGCTTCGCTACGGTCGAAATGACGAATCAAGATCAAAAACTCACGTTAAATATTATTTGTGTATCTGTGGCTACTTAAAACTATTAACATTTTTTAACAGAGTTGATTTTAAACCTCTTACCAATTTTTTCATCTCAATAATAAATAACAATGAAACTTTAAATTGATTGAGATGAAAAAATCATGGTCTACTAATTTTAAACACAAATAAAAACCATGTTGAACTCATCACCATTAAAAAACAAAATGTTAACAAGATGAGAAAATTATTATTTACAGTAGCTTTTGCAGTACTAGGTTTTACCGCAAGCTATGCACAAAAAGCGGAAAGAGCGCCACGAGCAGAGAGAACCGAAAGAGTAAAATTATCGGCAGAAGAAAGAGCAGAAAAAGCTGCGACTGCGCTACAAACAAAGTTAAGCTTGACCGCAGACCAAAAGGCGAAAATTAAACAAATTGAGCTAGACAGAATTAAGGAACATGATGGTTTACGTCAAAAAGACGAAGCTAAAATGAAGGCTAAATTGGAAGAAAGAAAAGCGGCAATGAAAGCTCATCAAGATAAAATTGACGCTGTTTTAACAGCAGAGCAAAAAACAAAACTGGCTGCTTCGAGAGAAGAAATGAAAGCCAAAATGAGAGAGCGTACCAAAGAGAGAATGAAAGATGGAAAGGGAAGACCTCACAAAACTCCGAAAACCGAAGAAGGTAAATAACCAACACACATTTAAGTAAAGTCATTTCAACTGAAGCCCAGCTGAAGGGAGAAAGCTAATAAACAGCTTAAAACCACTGAATTCCTCCTAAAGTTTTACGAAATGACTTAACTTTAAAAGAAAAGACTTACGAAGTTTTAAAAACTTCGTAAGTCTAATTATAACAAACGGCTGAACAAAAAAGCAAAGCTAGTTACAATAAACTATTTCAAGTACCCACCCTTTTCCAAAACCTCTTTCCAAACCTGATAGCCAGCAGGAATTAAATGCAAACCATCTTTGGTAAGTTCGGCCCTAAGTTTTTTATCTCCATCCAAAAAGTAGGGATATAGATCGATTACGCTTACTTTCTTAGCTGTAAGCTTCCTAATTTCATTGTTTAAGTAAAGAATATGTTCGTCTTTACCATAATGATTTTTGAATTTCTCAAAAGAGGCATTTACCGGCAACAAAGTGTAGAAATAGATTTGGGTTTTCTTCGAACCTTTTCGAATTCGCTCAATAATTTGTTTGTAATTTCTCAAGATCAAGCTATCAGGGATATTCCTAGAAATATCATTAATACCAATTAATACGAAAACTTTTGCTGGCTTTCTATCTATCACTTCCTGCAAACGCTCTAACACACCAAAAGTAATATCTCCCGAAATACCTCGGTTTTTAGCCTGTGGCAGGTTTAATAATTTACTCCAATCTGTACCAGCAGTAATACTATTGCCAAAAAAAATATAATCTTTTTTAACAACTGGCTCTGCAATAAACTTAGCTACCAACTCTTTATATTTCTTCGGTCTATAAGTGCTGTCGTAGGTTACTGTTTGTGCACCTGCTTTCACAAAGCAAGCAAGCATAAATATTAATAATAGTCTGTTTATTTTTGTTTTCATATTTTTAGTGAGAAAGTGGTGTTAAATTACTCAAATTCTTCTTCTCTCTGTTCCATGTAAATGAGGTGAAAAAGATAGCCAACAAGCAAGAAATCACAATTACAATAAAACTTGCATCCCAACCTTGCTTATCTACCAATCTGCCTAATGCGGCATTAGCTAAAAGATCACCAATAAAATACCCAAACAACCCAGTTAAGCCAGCAGCAGTTCCGGCGGCCTTTTTAGGCACCAAATCTATCGCTTGCACACCAATTAGCATTACGGGGCCATAAATAAAAAACCCTATTGCCCAAAGCGCAATACTTTGCACAAAGGCATTTCCTCCCGGATTTTTCCAATACAACAGCACCGAAATCAAAGTCATAGCCATGTAGATAATAGTTACCGGGGCTCTACGGCCTTTAAAGAATTTATCGCTCATTAAACCACAAAGCAATGTACCCGGTATGGCTGCCAATTCGTAGCCACCAGATGCAAATGCGGCCTGAGTTTTATCGAAACCGCTTACCTCTTGTAAAAAAGTAGGTGCCCAATTAATGATCCCGTTTCTTACTAGATATACGAATGCGTTAGCTATAGCGATATACCACAACAAGCGGTTATTCAACACATATTTCAGGAAAATTTCCTTCGCAGAAAACTCTTGTTCTTGTGTTTTAGCATCATAGCTTTTAGGATAGTCGTTATTATAAACTTCAATAGGCGGCAAGCCTACCGATTGCGGCGTATCTCTGATTAACACAAATGCAACTATGGCAAACAATATGGATACCAAACCTGGAAAATACAACATACCTTGGTAGCCTGCAAACAACTCAAAACCTAAAACGGTTAATGGCCCTACTAGAAAGCCACCAATATTATGTGCTAAATTCCAAATAGACATTGCTCTACCTCTTTCTCTAACCGAAAACCAGTGAGCTACTACCCTGCCACACGGTGGCCAACCCATCCCCTGAAACCATCCGTTTATAAATAATAAGACAAACATTACCGCGATAGACGATGTTGCAAACGGAACAAATCCCATAAAAATCATGGTAAACGCAGACAATACCAAACCTATGGAAAGAAAATATCTTGCATTGCTCCTATCAGAAATATTGCCCATTAAAAACTTGCTAAAACCGTAGGCTATAGAAAGTGCTGATGCGGCCAAACCTAATTCGCCTTTACTAAATCCCAATTTTTGCAACTCGGGAACGGCGAAAGAAAAGTTTTTACGTACAAAATAGTAGGCCGCGTAACCTACAAAAATGCCTATAAAAACTTTGATCCTTTCTTTACTATAGATAGATTTTACGGTGCTTTCGGGTAATAAAGGTTTGTGTGGCGCTGGTTTTGGAAATAGATTAAATCCCATATTGGTTGGTTAGTTGTATTTTTTGGTTAATTGATTAGCTGTTTATTTGGTTAATCGATGTGTTACGAACTTTAATTAACCGAGCCGCTCTCTTTTTTAGGGTATCCCTCAAAAGGAGAGAACTTATAGCAAAGCAAGCACTAGGCGGCTACTGGTTAGTTGATATCTCCAGCTCCTAAAGTGGCGCTGAAGGATTAGTTGTTAATTATTATTTTTGGACTGATGGTGAAGGACCAAACCGAAACTTACAAAAGGTTGGTATAATCGGTAATGATGCCATCTACACCCAACGCTTTTAGCGATGCGATTTCTTTAGCTGTATTTACAGTCCAAGGGATTACTTTAACGCCATCTGCATGAGCCTTTTTAATAAAAGCAGCATCTACCATTTTATAAGCAGGACTTAAAATAAATGGCCTATAACCCAAATCAGCCATGTTTTCTTCATAAGTTTTTTTATTACTTACTAAAAAAGACGTTTTTATATTTGGATATTCTTTGTTGATGATTTGAATGGTGCGCTTATCAAACGATTGGATAACCACATATTGCTCAATTTTCTTGGCTTTAATTACATCCATGAGCAACTTGACAAAAACAGCTGGCGTCGGGTTGGTTACTCCATCGCCTTTGGCACTACATTTAGTTTCGATGTTATAAAAGAATTGTTTTTTGCCCTTTGCTTTAATTTCGTTTTGTACAGTATCAATTAAATCTGCCAATAGCGGAATGTAGGTCTTAATTTTTTTCTGCTGAGGAAAATCTTTGTTCGGCTTTGTACCAATATCAAAAGTTTTCAGCTGCTCATAGTCCATTTTGAACACATTGTATTTTTTGGCATCCGAAACAGGAATTTCTTCGCCAGTTGGCGTAAGCATAAAACCCGGACTAAGGTAATCATCGTGAGTAACCACCACTTTACCATCTCTTGTAATATGCGTATCCATCTCCAAAGTGGTTACTGCTGGATAAGACATGGCGTCTTTCATTGCCAAAATAGTATTTTCGGGCACCAACCCCCTACCGCCACGATGGGCTTCGGCGCTAAAACTTGGAAAATCGGATTGGTTTACCTTGGCTGTTTTGTTTACAGAACAAGCGGCAACTGCCAACGCAAAAAACCCTAACGAATAAACAAATTTGTTCATTATTGGTGATAATTGTTAATGGTTAAAAATAAACAATTAGCCACAGCTGCACAGATTATTGTAAAATTTTATCTGTACAACTGTGGCAAAAAAGTGCTAAGAAAGTTTTTTCTCTACTATAAATTGCTCGCCAAAACGATCGGTGGCTACCACTTTAACCACCTTAACTGATGAACTACAACGTGCCATGAACAAATGTTCGGTACGGGTAGGCTCGGCGAAGGCACGAGGTTGAGGTAGCTTATCTCCTTTGTACAAACGCACCGCTTCAGGATCAAACCCTTTCATCATTTCCATCTCCGTTAACTTACCATCTAAAAAGCATTCTACCTTCCATTCCGGATCATAGTTCCAAACGTTGGCAATGATACGGTTATTTCCTGTCATAGGCTCGATATCCAAGCTCACCTGGTGTTTCCTGTCTAAGCCCGTGCCTTTATAGTACCATTTCAATTGCTTTCCGGTTACCTCGTAAACGCCGTAACCACGTGGCGCTCCATCGCTACAAATTGGGCCAGTCCACCAAGCGCCACAAACTGCGCCATGGTTATGTTCAAACACGCCTTCTTTAATCACATTCACATTATAATGCGTATGCCCAGACATTACGTGAACATTAGAAAATCCTTTTAAAACACTATAGAACGCAGCATTATTTTTAACGCTATTATGGATTGGTATGTGTACATTAATGATGATTAACTGATCTTTTGGCACGTGCTGCAAATCTTTTTCTAACCAAGCTAGCTGTTCTTCGGTAATATATCCGTCGTATTTCCTGTCTTCTCCCAAATACCTCACATCATCTAAAACTACATAATGCGCTTTACCTCTGTTAAAAGAATAATAAGTTGGCCCGTAATACTTTTTAAAAGTCCGGTCTGATGTTTCATCTCCTCCTTTGCGATAATCCATATCGTGGTTACCCAAACATTGGAAAAACGGAATTCCCATAAGCTCTACCGCCTTATTGTAATCATCAAATAATGGAAGAGCATCCCAAACTAAATCGCCCACTCCAATACCGTGCACCAAAGCTTTCGAACCCAAATCTTTCAATAAACGTTTTACATCTGGCACCGATGTTTCCATCATTTGCGCTACATCTTTTTTGTTTTTTACCTGCGGGTCTGCCCAAATAATAAAGTGGTGATGATCATCATCTCTCTTTAATTTTTTCAAGGTAAAATCAATTTCATTACGGGCGCCCAAACTTTCGTACTGCCTATTGACACTACCAACATCGGTTTTAAAATCATAGCCAGATGGTGTACTAAGAAACAAGAACTCTGATTTGTCATTCAGCGTAATTGAATAACGACCATTAGCATCTGTTTTTACCACCGCAAAGCCATCAGATAGTACTGCATTGGCAATGGCATTTTTACCATCGGTTACTTTACCAGTAATTGTGCCGCTGTGTGTAAGTTGGTTGAAGGCATTAGATTTTAGGCTTACCACCATTCCGGTAGCTAATAATCCAAATCGTTCTAAAAATATTCTACGGTTCATTTTTGTGTTTAGTATGATTTTTTTGTGGATGTTTAATAAAAAAACAAGAGGCTCACATCCTAACCTCTTGCTTTAAATATGATATTAAAACTTAATCGAAGCCGTTGCTCCCGCTTGCGAAACATTTAAAATATGTATCGAGTTACCTAAATTAGCCGGAATACTGATTTGATTTAAACCTGCAGTTACTGTTTGCTCTACCGAAGCCAACTTTACACCTGTGGAATTATAAATACCGAAATGGGCTTTACCCCCAACCGAGGCTTTGTAATTAACGGTAACGGCAGATTTATTAGCAGCCACAGCTACCGTTAAATTATCGCTACCCAAGCCAACTTTTGCCGTAGTGATTGCTGAATAAGCAAAATCGCCATTAAAATCTATTTGCTTTAAGCGATAGTAGTTTGTACCTGCTACTGGTTTTGTATCTGTATAACTGTATTTGCTAACTACATCAGAATTTCCGTTACCTTTCACTTCCGCAATTTTCTCGAAATCAACTCCGTTTACAGACCGCGTTACCTCAAAATGAGAATTGTCTTGCTCTGAGGCGGTAGACCAAGCTAGGTTAACAGCACCTTGTTTATTTGCTTTAGCTGTGAACGAGGTTAAGGAAACAGGAAGGGCGCTACCTGACCCAAAGACTGTTAAAGCATAAAGGGAACTTGTTGCTTTACCTATAGCAAAAGAACCACCAACGGTAGTTGCTCCATAACCATATAAACGAAATGTAACAAGCGTACCGCTGCTTAAATTCTGTAGTGCCGAAATACCCAACAAACTGATTACGCCTTGATCTAAACCTGCGGTATTTGCAGTTGGATCAAAATCTGTCTTCAAAGAACCATCAATATAATTGAACCCTCCAGAATTGATTGCATATTTCCAGAAGTAGTTCTTATTACCAGCTCCACTCCTTCTTAAAATTGCAGAAATACCTGTTAAATTTAATTCATTAGTAGATGTAATAGCGCCAACAGTAAATGAAAATTCAAAATACTGGTTATTCGCTACCGCTCCAGTTGTATCCGAAGCATAAGAAGGATTAGACACAGTGTAAATAGTATTAGCAGCCGAAAAGCCATATTGCAAACCAGACGAACCAAAACCACTGCCCCTCTTCAAGTCTCCAGGGGTAATTAAACTCGAAGCATCAGTACTTCCCTCCACACTAACGGCAGTAGCCCCTGATGCCGACATTTTAGCATATAAATCTGAATAATAAACTTTAGTTTGCGCTTTTAATGATAACAATAAGGCTACCAAAGAAAAAGTAAGTAAAAGTTTTTTCATGAATGTAATTTTTAAAGATTTGAATGTTTTTAGTTTTGATAAACGATAAAATCGTCAATGTTCAATCTTCCATCTCTAACTCCCGATTCTTTTTTCGCAGCTTCGATGCTCATTTTATTAATTCTAAAGCGCACAGGCTCTTTAATATCTAAAGTAAACTCGGCTGTTTTTTGCTTGCTGCTGGCATCACTAATGTCTTTCCCTGCTTGCTTCCAAGTTTGTCCTTTGTCTGTTGAATATTCTAATTTGATGATGCTAGGGCTATCTTTATAATAGACACCATAAACGAAAGTTACTTTTGAAGCACCATTTGGCAAATCGAAGTTCATCTGTAAATAACCAGAGTTTTCTTTGTTCTGGTGCATGCGTACTGCCTGCTTTCCATTAAAACGATCTCTACTGTTAATGGCTCCTAAAATGGCTTGGTCGAATGTCCAGTTACCGGTTTTTAACTGTAAATTTCCTTTTTTATACTTTGCCTTGGCAGAGGTATCTGGCATTTCAAAGTCTTCCGGAAATTTATCGTAAGCTCTGCCTTTTTGAGCAAAAGCGTTTATGGCAAATAATGAAAATGTGATTAGTAAAAGTTTTTTCATGATTTAATTACACTAGACTTAGGTATTAACAAAAGTGGCTGGATTAACAAACCAGCCACTTTTGTATTTTGATTTTTAGTTTAATCTTCAAGCACGGTTAAGCCATCACCCATTTCTATAACATCTAATGTGGCACTTGCCGACATAGAGATATTTAATAGCGAACGACCTTTAGTCCATCTTCCAGTGTTAACGTTATAAATTCCGCCTAACCTTATAAAAGATGAGCTTGTTTGAAATCCTAATTTGTTAGTGTTACTTCCTGCTCCATAAAAATGTTGTGAACTTCTAGTAGACGGATTAATAGTACTATAAAAATCAGTATTCGTAATACGATAACCTCGTTCAGGTGGACCTGCAGTATAAAACTGACCATTACCTCCGTACATAACCACATCCAATGGTACAGTAGTTGAACTCACTGTAGTCCCATCAAAAACAGCAATACCAGCAATATTACCACTGTTTGCTAATAAATTTGTGGTGGGCGATCCAAAATCAGCACCGTTATCAACAGCATAATTAGCAACTGAAATCCAGTTGGCGGAAGCTATGTCGGTAGAATTATATCCCCAAATTCTTTTACTTAGGCCACCTACATAAAACAATTCACCTTTTCTAACACTGCCAGACGTTAAGTTAAACTTGTAAGTTCTTAAACCGCCCGTTGCCCAACCTTGAACAGGGAATCCCGTTGGTGTATTGGCACCAGCATTGTTTGTTGTTACCAGCGAAAAAGGTGTAACAGAGAAATCAACATCTCTGGTTGCCATTAACTGGATATATTCATATTGTCCGTAATTACTAGCCGAAGGATTATTTACCGCATCACTACCGCCTGGATCTGGTAAATAACCCACGATAATTACTGGCGATGGCTTAACCAATGGCAGTTCAAATGAATCATCGGCAGTTCTCATCCACAATTGTGGCTGACTTTGACCGTTGTAATAAACCATACCGGTGAAATTAGCACTCGGCGGCAATTGATTTGCTGCAAATAACGCATTAGGCTCGGTATGCAAAATAGCCCTACCAAAACCATCGTTAATTAATTTATCACCGCTAAATGTGTCGCCATCTACCGGTTCTGGCTCTACTACAGCATTACTTATGGTCACCAAGGTGTTTTCATAGGTTTTAGGAGAGGCTAGCAATGCGCCCACATTCACCACAGGTATTTTCACTGTCTTTCCAGAAGCTACCTTATTTATTGCCGACGTATTTAAGCCTGTAATCTGTAAAATACCATCAACCCTTCTTAAAATACCACCTTCTACTTTAACATGTAAAGAATCGCCAAACGAATAGCTGGCAGCTTCGGAACCGATGTTAATGGCGATACCTCTAACAGAGTCGATACCGTTACCCACCATTCTTGAATTTTGTATTACAAGCATCCCGGCAGGAGAATTGTTAGCAGAGAAATCACTAACTACAACGCCTTTTATGGAACTTGCGCCACCCATTACATCTGCTGAAAGGTTTAAATCTGTTTCTTTATAAACCTTTTTTAAGTCAAAATTAGAAATGAATGGACTAGGGCGGCTTAGTACGTAATCTGAATCACGTTTACAACCTATGGCAACAACTGCCACAAAAGCAATTAAACTTATATTTTTAAATATCTTTTTCATTGTCTGTCAGTTAATTTACGGTTTTTGCCACCAAACCAATGTATTGATATCGTCTGAGCCTTGAACTGCTACCGCATTTTTATAATTAGTTGGGTTAGTAGATTGTGTTATTAATGGATAGTTTAACCTAGCTGGCATTTTACCTCCATTGGCTAAACCCGCTCCCTTTGGAAGTATTGGATAAGATGTTCTCCGATACTCAAACCATTGTTGAAAATCAACTAAAAATAAAGCATAATATTTCTGTTGATGAATCAATAACATTTTGCTTAGAGTACCCGGCGTAAGGTTTTCTAACGGTAAGTTATCATCCCAAACGATATCAGCAGCGGTAGCATAACTTAACACTGCTGGATCATTTGCACCTCCAGCCATTAAGCTTGGTATCCAGTAATTTATTGCGTCTGCAATTCCTTTATAATAATACGTTCTGGCCGAACCGCTAATCCAACCCTTAGCCGCAGCCTCTGCCAAAATAAAATCCACTTCAGCACAATTCATCATGATACCTGTATTAGGATCTATTTGCAAAGTGAGCGGGTTGTTAGTCTCTCCTTGTGAATAAAATCTAGACTGCACTTCTACAGAGGTACCAGGTGCATAACCACTCGGTATACCAACGTAACCACTTAATCCTGGCCTAATACCAAATCGGTTAACATTATTTGCTCCGTATGCTGCTTGAATACGAGGATCGTTCCAAACAACCAAGTTATCTATAAAGAAGGAAGCAATACCCGGCCCTCTAAAATCTACTGGCCTTACACTCACCATTAGTGGTGATGAAAAAGCAGCCGTAGTACTATTGGTACCATTCCATAAAATTCTAGCCGTATGACTATTATTTTCCATAATGGGATAATTGCCGGGATTGGTATCTACTATTTCCTTTATTTTTGCAATCACATCGTTAGCTACCTCTGCTTTGCCCGAAACTCTCAAAAGCAATCTTAAATAAAGCGAATTACCAAAACGGCGCCATTTAGCAATGTCTCCTCTGTATACTGGGTCACTGGTAGCTACAATTTCGGCATTTTCTTTCAGCAGTTCGTTTGCTTGCTCTAATTTCTCAAACAAGTCTAAGTAAATATCCTTTTGCTTGTCAAATACAGGTTGATAGTTTCCATACCTACCCTCATTTGCTTCTGTATAAGGAACATCGCCATAGGTATCGGTAATTAACTGATATACCCATGCTTGGGTAATTAGCGAAATGCCTTGATATGACTTATTTACCGATCCGGGTTTACTAGCTATAGCGTAGATATCTTTTAAGTCTGTAGCATTTACATACCAAGTGTTCCACGTATAATCTGCCCAAGTACGCCTAATATCATATCTAAAAACTCTCCCTTCCGCATCATTTCTATCAACGGTAACCTGCATTAACTCGTTATTGAAATTTCGGTTACGCACCAGATTTGCGTTTAAGATGTTCACCAACGGAAAAGTCATTATTCGATTAGGGTCAACTTCTGCCTCCCCTATTGGATCTGTGTTTACATCAGTAAAATCTTTAGTACACGAAGACAATCCGAGTGTTACTAAAACTACGTATACAAATATATTTTTGTTTAATTTCATTTTCATAGAATTTAAATACCTACCACTAAACGCACACCAAATGTCCTGGTTGATGGCAATTGCCCTGTTTCGAAACCTTGAACAATGTCTGATCCCGATAAGGTACCAAACTCTGGATCGAATGCTGGCCAAGGAGACCAGATAAACAAATCACGACCATAAACACCTAACGTCATCTTGTTAAAACCGATTCTCTTTAAAAACTTTTTATTAAAAGCATAGGTAAGGTTTGCTTCTCTAAACTTCAAGTAATCTGTTCTAAATACACTTCCTTCTGCTTGATCTGAACCGTACAGCGAGGTATAGTAACTTTCAAAATTCGTGGCAATTACGTCATTTTCGCGATACGTACCATCTGGATTTTGCACCACTCCGTCACCAATTACACCATTATACCTTCCAGGCAAAGTGATTTTGAGCTTACCAAGCGCCGCCATACGAGAAAAAGTTAACGAATGGCCTACAGCGCCAAGTTGCGCATCAAACAATACGTTCATACTTACACTCTTAACGGTAACACCAGTTCCAAAACTAAATCTAAATTGCGGCATAGTGTTGCCCAAGTACATAAGTTCGGGTGCTGATTTTGCATAGCCTGTATTTTCATCAAAAACAATCCTTCCATCAGGCGATCTTAAAAAGCCTCTTCCGTACATATCTCCCATGCTACCGCCAACATTGGCAACCACTTGGCCACCACCTAAGGCACCGGTACGAAGCACAACAGAACTATCGGCCAATTCCTTGATTTTGTTTCTATTCGCAGTAAACGTACCGTTTAAAGTCCATTTAAATCCCTTACTCTGCACAGGAGTAGCATTTACTGCCAGCTCTATACCTTTATTATCAACCCTACCTACATTAAACACTCCAACATTATAGCCGGTAGCTCTATCAATAATTCTATTTAAGATTTGGTTTTTTGTATTTCCTGAATAAACGGCTAAATCAAAGTTTAAACGATTTTTAAACAATTTCAAATCTAGCCCCAACTCTACAGTGGTAGTAATTAACGGCTTTAAATTTGGATTTGGTAACACCGTTGGATTGGTCATTGCGTTATCCGGATATACACCGTCTGCAGCGATTAAATAATTATAAGCGGTACGATAAGGAATATTACTTCCACTACCTACCTGCGCTAATGAAGCTCTCAACTTAGCAAAACTTACAATTTTTGGAAGTTTCCAATAATCTGAAGCAACAAATGACATACTCGCCGAAGGATAGAAAAAACCTACATTATCAGTACGGGTTAAAGTTGCCAAAGTACTATTCCAATCCTGTCTGCCAGTAATATCTAAAAATAAATAATTTTTATAGGCAAAAGATGCCGCCGCATAGAAACTGTTTATCCTATATCTTGCAGTATCTGGCACATAAATAAGTGGGTTTTGGTTATTGTCAAGCCTATAAATTTCTGGCTCCACCAAACCATCTGCCCTAGTCTCTAACCTAGCGTATTCGTTACGCATCTGACTACCGCCCAAAGTTGCAGTCACCTGTAAATCCTTACTAATTTTTTTATCATATTTCAGCATGAAATCTGCATTAATTTCGTAAGATTTTATATTATTTACGCGATAAGAACCTTGAGCAAATTTATTACCAGAGGCGTCCCAAGGTCTCCTCGTCTCTCTTACATCTTTATTTAAATCTCCAGATGCTCTTACCATTAAGCTTAATTCTTTGGTAAATGCATAATTGGCTTGTATATTTCCTAACCACCCATTTCTACGCTGTCCATTTAAATACAATTCTGAAATAGCATAAGGACTTTCGGGATTTGTGGTAGTAATGTTCACCAATCTCCTACCTTCTTGGCCTCTAACCCAATAATCGCGATACCACTCTGTATTTACATTGGGTTGGGCAAACATAAACCAGTACATCAACGACTGATTTCCATATCCTGTAGCTGGTAAGTTGTCGCTATTTCTATTGCTATATTGCGCTTTAATGTTTACGGTTAGTTTTTTAGTTAACTTGGTATTGGCATTAAAGGATACTGTAGTCCTATCTAAGCCTGTGTTTGGCACAATCCATTCGTTACTGCCATGACTTGCCGAAAGACGCATACCTACCTTTTTGTAAGTACCATCTAAACTCACCGAATTACTAGATTGAAAACCAGTTTGAAAAAACACATCAATTGGATCGTCATAAGCTACCCAAGGCGTTCTATTCACTCCCCTAGTTTGGGTGGCTGGATCATACTGAAAGAAATTACCTCCAGCTGAAAAAGGAGCACCCCAAGAAGCACTGGTAGCATTGGTACTAGTTCCATCAACGGTAGCACCGTAAGAAAAGTACGAAACACCAAATTGGCCTTGCCCAAACTCACTCTGTCTGTCGGGTCTACGATTAATATCCTCCCAAGTACTGTTAGACGTAAAAGTTATCCCCATGGTCTTCTTGTCTTTTGTTGCAGATTTGGTATTGATAATGATAGCGCCATTCGCTCCTCTTTGACCGTACAATGCAGATGCCGCAGGGCCTTTCAATACCGTAACGCTTTCGATATCATCCGGATTCAAGTCGTTTAATCCGCTACCAAAATCCGCTGGCATAATATCGCCGCTTGTTCCATAAACTCCACCTCCTGTACCTGCCGTACGCCTAGAACTACTGCTTGCCACAACACCATCTATCACAATTAAAGCTTCGTTATCACCAGTAAGATTATTCTCTCCACGTAATATAATTTTATTGGATCCCGCCGGGCCACCATTACGCACCAAGTTTAAACCCGCAACCTTTCCAGACAATGCGTCTGTCCAATTGCTAGAAACCGCGTCAGTAAACTGATTACTATCTAACTTTGTAACAGCATAACCCAAAGCCTTCTCCTCTCTTTTGATACCCAAAGCAGTTACCACCACCGTATTTAGTTCATTGGTAGAAGATTTTAACCTAATTGTCACGCCTGTTTGCGCATTAGCAAAAGTTCTAGCAGAAGTGGTATAGCCGATCATACTAAAATTAACCGTTGCTCCTTTAGCAATAGTAATACTAAATTCACCCTTACCATCTGTTAGTCCTAATACTCTTTTAGAGTTATCAGTAATACTTACACCAGGAACGCCAGTATTATCGCTTTCGTCAAGCACGGTACCTTTTACTGTAATGTTCTGAGAATTTTGAGCCACAGCACCCTGTAAAAGCAAAAATTGAAAAAGCATAATAAAAAGCAATTTTACGCCATTTACCTTTTTAAACGATAGCCTCTTCAAAATACCAAATACAGAAAGCTGCGACTTGGGAATACTTTCGCACCCCGCGGCATGTCGGCACATGCTAGCCTTTTGAGTAGTTGTTTTGTCCATAATTAATTTATATCGGGTTATTTACTAGTTTCTAATTATAATTTTTCCCGAATGCCGCAAAACTAAGTTGAACGTGTTAACTCTATATTAACTCGATATTAACGTATTTGAAACAATTCGCAATTACAATTTATTTAATATTGCGTTATTAAATATTTCGCAATAATAATATAAAAACAATTTGAAACTAAATATAATTTTCAAATAATCAAAATAAATGAAAATATATTTCCACACATGCTTTAAAACACATTTAAAGACATATAGCTAAATAATAGCAAAATTTTAAAAAACAACTAGAAACAATACGAAAACAAAACATATAAAAAAAGCGCAATCAAATTGCGCTTTTAATCATTCATAACAAGAACCGATTAAACTATAGTAACCGTTATACCTAAGCCTTCCAAATGATTAATCATCTGTTGTGAAATACCTTTGTCTGTAATAATATGATCAACGTCCTCAAAACCACAGATCTTACCGAACCCCCTTTTTCCAAACTTAGTTGAGTCGGCAAGCACCACAACTTTCTGAGAAACCTTAATCATTTGCCTATTCAAATGAGCCTCCATTGCGTTGGTAGTAGTAAATCCATGTTCTAGATCTATCCCATCAACACCTAAAAACAAAGTATTAAAATAAAAATCTTGCAAAACCTGCTCTGCATAAGCCCCCATCACAGACGAAGAACTTTTTCTAAGCAAACCGCCTAACTGTATCACCTCAACCTCTGGACTACGTAAAAACTCAATAGATATGTTTAGCGATGAAGTAACTACCGTTAGATTTAACCCATTGGGAATGTTTTTTACGAAATAAAGCAGCGTAGTACCCGAAGCAACCACTATAGAATCATTCTCCTTCAACAATTTAGCCCCAGCAGCGCCAATCTTATTTTTTTCGTTTGACTGCATCTTCTCCTTCTCGTTTACCGGCCTATCTACAGTATACGGATTGTTAAGGGTAGCGCCACCATGGGTCCTAAACAGCAGGTTCTTATCTTCCAAGAGCTTTAAATCTTTACGAATGGTAACTGAAGATACCTTAAGCTCTTTACAAAGCTCCACTACATTAATATACTGGTCTTGATGTATACGATTAAGTATAAATTGATGCCTCTCGGCAAGGGTCATGCTCATAAGCGTTTATATTTAATCGCAATTTAATAATTAATATAAATACAGTCTACATATTTATACAAGAAAAATATTTTCGCCAAAGTATTTATTATTTCGATTTTGATTACTTATAATTGCTTATTGTTTCGTTTTATTACAATTTATTATGCAAAGAATACATCACCATAATTTAGTAGACCAATCTGAGTGGGACGTTATTATTATTGGAGGCGGCGCCACAGGACTAGGAACCGCACTAGATTCTGCAAGCAGAGGCCTAAAAACACTTTTGATTGAGCAGTCAGACTTTGCGAAAGGAACATCGAGCAGAAGCACAAAGTTGGTACACGGCGGCGTTAGATACCTTGCACAAGGGGATATTGCATTAGTAAAACACGCATTAAAAGAAAGAGGATTAATGCAGAAAAACGCAGCTCATTTAGTTCACAAAGAAGAATTCCTAATCCCTTGTTACGATTGGTTTTCTGTAGCTAAATATTTAGTTGGATTAAAACTTTACGACTGGCTAGCTGGGCGCTTCAGTTTCGGGGTTTCGAAATATTTCTCTAAAGCCGAAACATTAAACTTAATGCCCGGCATCAAAGAGAAAGGATTGAAAGGCGCCATACGTTATTATGATGGCAGATTTGATGATGCTAGGCTTGCTATAAATATTGCACAAACAGCGAAAGAACAAGGAGCTACCCTAGTCAATTACATGAAAGTTACTGGCCTAATCAAAAATGAACAACAAGTTAAAGGAGTTACTACTGTTGATGCCATTACCAATGAAACTTTTAAACTGTATGGCAAAGTAGTGATTAATGCTACAGGAGTTTTTGTTGACGAAATTCTGCAAATGAACGATTCGAAAGCAAAAAAAACCGTAAGACCCAGCCAGGGCGTACACATCGTAATTAAAAAGGAATTTCTAAACAGCGAATCGGCACTAATGATACCTCAAACATCTGATGGAAGGGTACTTTTTGCAGTACAGTGGCATAACCATTTGCTGGTTGGCACTACAGATACTCCACTAGATGAGCACAGTTTAGAGCCAAGAGCTTTAAAAGAAGAAACAGATTTTATTTTAAATACTGCTGCCAGTTATTTTAAAACGAAACCTACAGAAGATGATATCCTTAGTGTGTTTTCTGGTTTGCGTCCGTTAGCGGCACCAACAGACAGTAATGCCAACAGCACAAAAGAAATCAGTAGAGACCATAAACTTATAGTTTCCGCAAAAGGTTTAATTACCATTACTGGTGGAAAATGGACAACTTATCGCCGTATGGCAGAAGAAACTGTAAACTTAGCTATTAAAGAAGCTGGACTTCCATCTACAGCCTGCAAAACACAACAGTTAGCTATACACGGCTGTCAAAATGCGTCCGACAACAATTACATGAATATCTATGGCTCAGATAGAAAAAACATAGAAGACTTAATTAAACAGCGACCCGAGCTAGGACAAAAACTACATCAAGACTTCCCATACACACACGCAGAAGTGGTTTGGAGTGTTAAAAATGAAATGGTAGAAACCGTTGAAGATATGTTGAGTAGACGTTTACGCATTTTAATTATTGATGCGAAAGCCGCCATTGAAATGAGTGAAACCGTAGCGGCTATTATGGCAAAAGAGACTGGAGCAGATAAACAATGGCAGGATGAACAAGTAAAATCTTTTATTAAATTAGCGGAAGGTTACACATATAAAACCAAAACCAAAAAGGAAAAGCCTGTTTTAGCAGGTTAAGCCTTTACCAAATATAAAGTTTTGTTATGGGCAAGTACATTTTATCTCTAGACCAAGGGACCACAAGTTCGCGGGCCATTATTTTTAGCCACAGTGGCGAAATTATCGCCATAGCTCAAAAAGAATTTACCCAGATTTATCCGCAAGCGGGATGGGTAGAACATGATCCAAATGAAATTTGGTCTACGCAATTGGCTGTTGCCACCGAAGTAATAGCAAAAGCCAGCTTAAAAGCACATGATATCAATGCCATAGGCATTACCAATCAACGCGAAACCACTATTGTTTGGGATAGAAATACAGGAAAGCCTATTTACAATGCGGTTGTTTGGCAAGACAGAAGAACATCCGAATACTGTAATGAAATTAAACGGCAAGGTAACGCAAAATTTATCCAAGAAAAAACCGGGTTAATCATCGACTCTTACTTCTCTGCCACAAAAGTGAGATGGATTTTACAGAACGTTGAAGGCGCAAAGCAAAAAGCACAAAATGGAGAATTAGCTTTTGGAACCGTAGATAGTTGGTTAATCTGGAATTTAACTGGCGGAAAAGTACACGTTACCGATGTAAGCAACGCTTCCAGAACCATGATCTACAACATCCACTCCCTATCTTGGGATGATGAATTACTTCAGTTCTTTGACATTCCAAAATCAATGTTGCCTGAAGTAAAATCATCTAGCGAAGTTTATGGCCAAACGGCCGGAAATATCCTAGCAGCACAACTTCCTATTGCAGGCATTGCTGGCGATCAGCAATCGGCATTATTTGGCCAAATGTGTACCCAACTAGGTATGGTTAAAAATACTTATGGAACAGGCTGTTTTATGCTCATGAACATCGGTAAAATGCCAAAAACTTCGACCAACAACCTATTAACCACCATAGCGTGGCAAATAAATGGCGAAGTAAACTACGCTTTAGAAGGCAGTATATTTATTGCTGGCGCTATTGTACAATGGCTACGCGACGAGATAGGACTGATCCAGAAATCGGCAGACATAGAGCAATTGGCACGGCAGGTTACAGACACGCTAGGTGTGTATATTGTTCCAGCGTTTGCCGGATTAGGCGCCCCCTACTGGAACCAAGAAGCAAGAGGAACAATTACAGGCATCACTAGAGGAACCAATAAATCGCATATTGCGAGGGCTGCACTTGAAAGTATCGCCTACCAGACCATGGATGTATTAAACGCCATGCAGGCAGATGCTGGCACACCTATAACAGAGTTGAGAGTAGATGGTGGTGTTACCGCCAACAATTTATTGATGCAGTTTCAGGCAAATTTACTAGGCTGTGATGTGATTAGACCACAAGTTAGCGAGGTTACCGCAATTGGAGCGGCATATCTGGCAGGTTTAGCTACTGGTTTTTGGAAAGATATTGAAGAAATCAAATCTCAGTGGCAAATCAGTAAAACTTTTGCTGCGCAAAGCGATGTAGACAATGCTGAGAGAATTAAGGGCTGGCAAAAAGCAATTAAAGCCGCTATAGCAAACAGCCTCCCCTAACTTTTAAAAGAAGGAAAATCTCCCGATAACTCCATGCAACAATTAACCAACCAAACAGTTTAAACGATTAACCCACTACCTTATGCATCCTTACATCGCAGAATTTATTGGCACCGCTATATTAATCCTTTTAGGAAACGGCGTGGTAGCCAATGTGGTACTAAAAGAAACAAAAGGCAACAATAGTGGCTGGATAGTGATTACCACCGCTTGGGCTTTGGCAGTTTTTGTTGCGGTAATTGTTGCCGGCCCACATAGCGGCGCACACCTAAATCCAGCGGTAACTCTGGCTTTAGCCATCACAAATGCTTTTGAATGGGCAAAAGTCCCCTACTATATTGTTGCTCAATTAACGGGCGCAATGCTAGGCTCGCTTCTGGTATGGCTATTTTACAAAGATCACTTCGATGTGACTGAAGACAAAGGCTTAAAAGCAGCACCATTTGCTACTGGACCAGCTATTGCGAATAAGAAATCTAATTTGTTTTCGGAAATCATCGGCACATTTGTGTTAATTTTCGTTATTTTCTATATTACTGGCGGAGAAATAGGCGAAGAAAAAACACCGATTGGTTTAGGATCTGTAGGTGCCTTACCGGTAGCATTTCTAGTTTGGGTAATAGGCTTAAGTTTAGGAGGAACCACAGGTTATGCCATTAATCCAGCAAGAGATTTAGGCCCTAGAATTATTCACAGCATCATCCCAATGAAAGGTAAAGGTAATAGCAATTGGAGCTACGCTTGGGTACCGATAGCTGGGCCAATCATTGGCGCTTCACTAGCTGCATTACTACACTTATTTCTAAAAGACTAAACCAACGTTTAGACAAAGGCATCCTATTCTTTTTCATTACCTTCTTGGGTACTTGGCTCCGACAAACCGAAACCCTTGCGATAAAACAGCCAAGAAATGCAGCCCACCAAAAACACAGTACAGATAGCGGATCCTTCTATACCAAACTCGCCACCAGACAAATAATCTACTCCTTTAGGCATAGCTTTAACAAACCCAGACATCTTGTTGCCACTTAGGTTATACCCCAAAATTACAGCTTGAGTAAAATTCCAAGCAAAATGAACACCTACTGCCCAAGCTATATTTCGTTTCTGCAAAGTATAAATTGCAAACAACATCCCAGCCAAGGTAATATTTAAAGCACCTAAAGCTGTGATACCCGGATTTGCAAAATGCGCAAAGGCAAACAACAACCCATTTACTAAAACCGCAAACCAAAGCGGATAACGCTCTGCAAGTGCAAACAAAGGGTAACTTCTAAACAACAACTCCTCAAAAGCAGAGATCAACAAAAAGTAAAGGAGATACAAACAAACCGTATCGCCAGAAATATTGGCTTTCTCAAAAACCACATTTCCATTGGCGTAAAGCAAGAGCGCACAAAGCAACATCAGCACCAAACCTAATCCAACCCCCTTAAAAAAGTCAGGTAAAACACTAGTTTTCCTAATAAAAACCTGATAAAAACCTAAGTCCGGAAACACCTTAAACATCATCAATAATGCCCCTAACACGATAACTACCAAACTGAGCTGCGCTATAATGTCATTTACAATTGGGTGCGCTATTGTGGGCAAAAAATTAAACTGTAACAATAAACCGAAAGGAATTATACAGAGCAACAGAAAAAACATGAAGACCCAAATTTTTAAAACAGGCACTAAATAATATCCCAGCTTACTATCTTCAATCATTATGGTACGCCTCCTTTAATAACTTTATGGTAATTTTATCTGTTTTAAACGTCACGTCGTCTTCGGTAAGATCAGCAATCTTCTTCCATCTAAAACATTGGCTTGTTCCTTCATCAAAATCAAAAACCTTGCATTTAAAATTAAGCTGCAAAGGCTTAACTGGTTTAACTAAATAGTAAACACTAAGTACTTGGCTGTCATTAAAAGAAGATTTTTCGTAAAAATCGGTGGTATAAAAGTGGCTAACAACCTCAATCTCCGCATTACACTCTTCAATAAACTCTCTTTTCAATGCATCAATTAATCCTTCGCCAAACTCTACACCGCCACCGGGAAATTTGGTAAAATATCTTTCAACTGCAAATTCATCACTAAGCAAAATCTCTTGGTCTTGGTTAATTAACAAGCCATAAACTCTTACATTAAAATAACTCATCGGGCAAAATGTTTCTGATTTTTGGTCACATTTTCCATGTTCCATTTAATTTCTCCCTTAAAAGCTTCGGTTCTAACAGCACAGTTCTCCATTTTACAGTAATGGCAACAGGCTGGCAAACAAGGGTCGGCATGGATAAACAACTCAGTTTTACGGCTAACAGCATTATTAATAAGCTTGTCTATGTTAGAAATCTCGTTATGAACTTTGTTTAAATCAAAATAATAGGGCAAAGTAACATGACAATCGATATGCAAATCTGCACCGTACTGCTGCGCTCTAAGATTATGTACATCTATCCAACTTTGTTGTCTATGTTCTTGTAAAACATCTACCACCTCCTCTACCAATTCTATATTACTCTCATCCATTAAACCACCAACAGATTTACGAGTAAGCTTATAACCGTTATAAAGGATGTACAATCCTAAAATAATCGAAATCACACTATCTAGCCATAAAACTTGGGTAAGCTGAATGATGATAATTCCGATGACCAAGCCGGCACTACTAACAGCATCAGTAAGCAAATGCTTTCCATCTGCTTCCAAAGTTAAAGAGCTATTTGCTTTCCCTATCTTAATCAAATACCAACCTACAAATAGGTTAATTAGGCCAGTAGCTCCAATAATTATAGCACCATCAAATAAATCTGAAACGATATTACCATAAAACAAACCATAAACAGACTTTATCAAAATAACTACGCCCGCTACACCGATAAGCACTCCTTCTACAAAAGCAGAGAAAAACTCTACCTTTCCATGTCCATAGGGATGATTTTCATCTTTTGGCAGCGTAGCTAGATAAATACTGTAGAAAGCAAATCCACTTGCCAGTACATTTACAATACTTTCGGCAGCATCGGTTAAAATAGCATTAGAATTGGTAATGAAATAGGCTACAAATTTGGCCAGCATCAATATAATACTAACGCAAAGCGAAACGAGTATGGCTCTTTTATTTGTAGTCAACTTGATTTGTTTTAGGCCCAAAATTACATTTAAAAGTGCTAAGTTTTAGAAATTAACCCAATTCAATTCACATTTTTTGCCGGCAATATGCAGTTACCTATCTCCACATTTCATTTAATGAATTAATCTATTCTACATTTTAACAATTAAACAATCCCAATATTAACAAATCACTAAAAAAACTTAGCAAACCTTAAACAAATGCCATTAAAAAACATCTTTTATTAGGGCTTTATAAATAAGGTTTTTATATTTGCTACTTCACAGAAATATCATGAGCATTTTATCAGACAGAATAAATAACCTATCAGAATCAGCTACGCTAAAAATGACCAAATTGGGTCGTGAATTAGCTGCAAAAGGCGTAAATGTAATTAGCTTGAGTGTGGGCGAACCAGATTTCAACACGCCAGAACATGTTAAAGAAGCCGCAAAAAAAGCGTTAGACGACAACTTTACCCGTTACTCGCCGGTACCAGGATATCCAGATTTGCGTCAAGCGATTGTGAATAAACTTAAACAAGAAAACAACCTTGATTACGACATTTCGCAAATTGTAGTTTCTACAGGTGCAAAGCAATCACTTTCTAATGTGATCCTTACGTTGATTAATCCAGGCGACGAAGTAATCATCCCTACTCCTTATTGGGTTTCATATTCTGAAATGGTAACACTTGCCGAAGGCAAATCTGTTTTCATTGATGCGTCTATAGAAAGCGATTTCAAAATTACGCCAGCGCAACTAGAAGCAGCAATTACTCCAAAAAGTAAATTGTTCATGTTCTCTTCGCCAAACAACCCAACGGGTACAGTTTATAGCAAAGACGAATTGGCAGCTTTAGCTAAAGTATTTGAAAAACATCCTAATATCTTCATCTTATCTGATGAGATTTATGAGCACATCAACTTTGTTGACCAACACGAATCTATTGCACAATTTGAAAGTATTAAAGACAGAGTAATTATTGTAAATGGTTTCTCTAAAGCTTTTGCTATGACCGGATGGCGCCTAGGCTATATTGCGGCTAGCAAAGAAATTGCTGCTGCTAATGATAAATTACAAGGCCAAACTACATCAGGAACTTGTTCTATTGCGCAACGTGCTGGTATTGTAGCTTACGAGCAAGGTTTAGCTACCGTTAACGAAATGAAAAAAGCTTTCGCTCGCCGCCGCCAATTGGTTTACGATCTATTAAAAGATATTCCGGGTGTTAAAACTAACCTTCCAGAAGGTGCATTTTATTTCTTCCCAGAAGTAAGCTCATTCTTTGGCAAAAAAGACGCCGATGGCAATGTAATTAAAGGTTCTGGCGATTTAGCACTTTACCTATTAAATGTTGGTCACGTGGCCACTGTGGGTGGCGATAGCTTCGGTAACGATAATTACATCCGTTTATCTTATGCAGCATCAGACGAGAGTTTGGTAGAAGCTTTGAGAAGAATTAAAGAAGCGCTGGGCAAATTAAGTTAATAGCAGACTCTGCATTATAAAAAAGTGTCCAGATTAAGTTCTAGACGCTTTTTTTTATCTACCGCTATTATGTTTAGAAAGTTGAGCTATTCGCTTACCCACATGAAAAATCGGGATTGTTATGCTACACTTTGGGCTTTTTTACTTCTAGCCTGTTTAAAGAGAAGCTATTTTGATTATATTCAGATGAAGTTATCGAAAGGGCAATCAATTCAGGTTTTAAAGATTTTGAAAATGCCATGCAATACTTTAGTGCGCTCGCAGCAAACTGCAATTCAATCATCACTAGAAACGAAAAAGATTTTTAAAAAGTGCTAATTCTAGTGATGAATGCTGAAAGTTACCTGCATACGCTAAAAAAAGCAACGAATATCCTTAACTTCTTATTGCCTCTACCGGATCTAACCTCGAAGCCGAGTACGCCGGCCAAAAGCCCGAAATAATACCAATACCCACAGAAACACCTATACCTAGCACAATGTTAGAAAGGTACAACGCTGCTTTAAAATCGGTAAAATTGGAGACAGCCAGGACACCTAAATACACCAGAAAAAGCCCACACAAACCGCCCATTAAACATAACACTACAGCTTCGAAAATAAACTGTAATAATATAAAATAACTCTTAGCGCCTAGCGATTTTTGTATACCGATAATGTTGGTCCTCTCCCTTACCGAAACAAACATAATATTGGCTATGCCAAATCCACCAACTAGAATAGAAAAGCCGCCAATGATCCAGCCGCCAATATTTATGGCAGAGAACATGGTGTCTAACTGATTAGAAAGCATAGTGGTTTTGTTTAACGAAAAATCATCTTCCTGACCTGGCTTAACCCGCCTAATAGCTCGCATCTGTCCCTGCAACTCACTTTCTACCTCTTCAAAACTGATATTTTCCTTACCCCTAACTGTAATTTGAGGGTTGTAACGCTCACTATTAATGTCAAAAATGCCCTTTGCCAAAGCCATAGGAATTAACACGTTTTTATCTTGCGACATCCCCAGCATATCCTCTCCTTCTTTTTTAAACACGCCAACCACCGTTACCCTGCGCCCCATTACTTTAATCTGTTTACCTACGGGATCATCAGTTCCAAAAAGTCCTTCAGCAATTTCGGCTCCTAAAATACACACGGGAGTTCCCGATTGCCCCTCGCTTTCTGTAAAATACCTGCCATTTTCAAATTCGAGATTCCAAGTTTTATCATATTCTTGCGTTGCCGCATTAATTGTCGCTCCTTCTACCGAACTACTTCTATATTTAATGGTTCTGTTGCCGCTAGAAACTTCAAAACACACACCCTGAGCGCTGCCCATCCTTTCCTTTAAGTTCAAGTAATCTCTATAAGACGGCTCCGGACGGTTCACATACTTCCACCAAGGATAGTTATCTCCAAATAGCCAAGGCCATTTCTGCACAAATAGCGTATTAGATCCGAGTTTATCTACGCTTGATTGTATTTGGTTACGCATGGTATCTACCGCAGTAAAAACAGCAATAATGATAAAAATACCAATCGTAATTCCCAATAAGGATAAAGAAGTACGCAATTTATTTTGTCTAAGAGCATCCCAGGCAAACCTAAAACTCTCTCCTATAAGTCGAAAAACTAGCAGCATAATGTTTAGACCAAATGTAGTTAAAAAGGTTACAGCTATTTAAGTTAAATTAAAAAGAATAAAGTAAAAAGTTGGCTACGACTATACATCGATGGAAAATAGACTTTAGGAAGTAATAAATTTACGACACATTAAAGCGAGTGATTTTTAATTGCAAAAAAGAAAATATTAATTAGTAAATTTGCGCCCTAATTTAGGTATCAAAAGCAGCTTTGCGCCAAAAGTTATCCCTGTAGGAAGACTTACAAATTGGCTAAACTTGCCCAGAGCCATAACAATTAATAATTACACATGAAATTATCTCAATTCAAGTTCAATTTACCCGACTCACTTTTAGCTAACGATCCTGCAGAAGAGAGAGACGAAGCACGTTTAATGGTGTTACATAAAGATACCGGTAAAATTGAACATAAAATCTTTAAAGATGTTTTAGGCTATTTTGACGATAAAGATGTAATGATTCTTAACAACACTAAGGTTTTTCCGGCTCGTTTATATGGCAATAAAGAAAAAACTGGTGCTACTATAGAAGTATTTTTATTACGCGAATTAAATAAAGAATTACGTTTATGGGATGTTTTAGTAGATCCAGCTCGTAAAATACGTGTAGGAAATAAATTATATTTTGGAGACGATGATTTATTAGTAGCCGAAGTGGTAGATAACACTACTTCTCGCGGCCGTACCATCCGTTTCTTATTTGATGGAACTGACGAAGAGTTTAGAAGAAACGTAGAAATATTGGGAGAAACTCCGCTTCCAAAATACATTAAACGTAAAGCTACCGAGAAAGATAAAGAGCGTTACCAAACTATTTTTGCTAAACACGAAGGTGCTGTTGCGGCTCCAACTGCGGGTTTACACTTTAGCAGAGAGCTGATGAAACGCTTGGAGCTAAAAGGTGTTGATTTTGCAGAGGTAACCTTACACGTTGGTTTAGGTACTTTCCGCCAGGTAGAGGTTGAAGATTTAACCAAGCACAAAATGGATTCTGAGCAATTCATTATTGAGCAAAAAGATGCCGACTTAGTAAACAGAGCTTTAGAAAACAAAAGAAAGATTTGCGCAGTAGGTACTACCTCAATGCGTGCTATCGAATCGGCAGTTTCTGCAAACAGAACTTTAAAAGCGGCTAACGATTGGACGAGCAAATTCATCTTTCCTCCTTACGAGTTTAGCATTGCAAACTCAATGATCACCAACTTCCATACTTCAGAATCTACTTTATTGATGATGGTGAGTGCTTTTGGTGGTTACGAAAACGTAATGAACGCTTATGAAGTTGCTGTAAAAGAGAAATACCGTTTCTACAGCTACGGCGACGCGATGTTGATTATTTAATAGATACAAGTACAAAGTATCAGGTATCTAGATTTGTCTTGATACTTGATACTCAAACCTTGATACTTACATATGAAATTTTACGCAATAATTGTAGCTGGTGGCGCTGGTAAAAGAATGCAAACGGCAATAGCTAAACAATTCTTGCTGCTTAACGAAAAGCCTGTAATGATGCATACCTTACAGGCTTTTTACGTTTCAGAAGTTGAGCCAGAAATTATTTTGGTCTTAGCTAAAGCAGACCATGAGTATTGGAAAGAGCTTTGTGTAAAATACAACTTTACCATTCCGCATACATTGGTTGAAGGTGGTAATGAACGTTTTCACTCGGTTAGAAACGGGCTAATGACAATTAAGGAAGATGGCGTTGTAGCTATTCACGATGCTGTTAGACCAGTAGTTACCGCAAGCCTAATTACACAAACCTTTAAAACAGCATTAGAAATCGGGAACGCCATTCCCTGCGTTAAACCAAGTGATTCGGTTAGAGAGTTACAGGATGATGGCAGCAGCAAAATCATCAACAGAGACAAATTAGTACTCATACAAACGCCACAAACTTTCGATTTAGGGCAGTTGCGAATTGCCTATCAGCAATCTTTTTCTACTCAATTTACCGATGATGCGTCCGTGGTAGAAGCCGCTGGTTTTCCAATTAATTTAATAGAAGGCAACAGAAACAACATCAAAGTTACCTATCCCGAAGATTTGGAGTTGGCAAGTTTTTTATTGAAGAATAATATTCCTGGGTAGTTATTCTAATTCTTTATTTTTTCGCAAGGATACATATCTCGGATATAAAAAACACCATCAAACACATTATTCCATCGAGCGACGTTACTACTATGAGCAATCCCTTTCATATTAAAAGGTGTCTAAAAATTAGAATTTATTAAATTATAAGATTTAAAATCGGCGAAACCATATTTCAAATCTTGCCCTAACCATGTTTCAAACGCATTATTTGGCGGTTTCTGAACATTAAACTTTTTATTTAGGCTTAATCGACCGGCAGTTCCGTCCCTAGAAACAAAACCTAAAACGTAAGTATTTTCCCAAGCAGTTAAATCTTTAGTAAAAAAACTCCCCATTGATTTTTTGACATTGGAATTTCCTCCTATCAACTCGCTGTTTTTTGCAATATGTGCACTATGTGCCCAAACAATTATCTTTCTATTAGGATATCTTTGATAAGCTAACCATTTTAAATTTTCGGCCATTTGCTTATCTCCTATTTCCATAAAATCGCTCTTTTTAGTCAAAAAAAAGAGCGCACTATTGAAGTCTTCTTTAATACTTTTCAGTAATAGCAAATCGTAGCTACTAACATTTTTTGCAGATAAATAGCCTATCACTTTATTCATTTGATCAATAAATGTGTGGTATTTAGTAGTATCCTTACTTATCTTCGAAGAATCCAAAAATTTTATAAACGAAGCATATTCTTTAGATTTAACAAAAGGCATTTCCGATTTCATCAACTACCCCATCAAAGATTTCTCCTATCGTCGAAATGACGGCAGAGGGCACATTACGCTTCAAGGAGTACCAAGTTATGAAACTGTGAAGCTCGCAACTTGCCTTTAAAAATGGTAACAACTGACGTTAAACTTTGCAGATCTACTAACAGCTATCGTCATCTCGACCGTAGCGGAGAGATCTTTTAACTTTGCATTACAACTATCACATCCAAAGATTTCTCCTATCGTCGAAATGACGGCAATGCAATTATCATAATGGATAATTGAGAGTCTAGCCGTTTAAAAACTTCGTAAGTCTACTAACAATTGCCGTCATCTCGACCGTAGCGGAGAGATCTTTTAACTTGCATAAGCTAACTATCACTCAAAGATTTCTCCTATCGTCGAAATGACGGCAATGCAATTATCATAATGGATAATTGAGAGTCTAGCCGTTTAAAAACTTCGTAAGTCTACTAACAATTGCCGTCATCTCGACCGTAGCGGAGAGATCTTTTAACTTGCATAAGCTAACTATCACTCAAAGATTTCTCCTATCGTCGAAATGACGGCAATGCAATTATCATAATGGATAATTGAGAGTCTAGCCGTTTAAAAACTTCGTAAGTCTACTAACAATTGCCGTCATCTCGACCGTAGCAGAGAGATTTTTCAACTTTGCATTACTCAACTATCACATCCAAAGACTTCTCCTATCGTCGAAATGACGTGAACTTAACCATGCAATCAACAATAGAAAACATAAAAATTCATTACCTATCTTCGCTTTAAGATTCCAGAATAAATCTGGAATGACGAAAGATTGCACAATAAAAAAGGCCCAAACGAAAAATCGTCTGGACCTTGGTTGTAAAAGTATAAAAACAAAAGTTCTTAAGCGTAAGCTACGGCATCTTTAGATGGTAATTTACTGAAACCCATCAAGTGCTCATCAACTTTACGAGCGGTTTCCCTTCCTTCTGAGATAGCCCAAACCACTAATGATTGACCTCTGCGCATATCGCCAGCGGCAAAAATCTTTGGAATATTGGTTTGATACTGACCTTCAATGGCTTTCACATTTCCTCTTTCATCTAACTCTACACCTAATTTCTCAATTAAGCCTTCTTTTTGAGGATGTAAGAAACCCATTGCTAAAAGCACTAATTCGCAAGGATATTCCTTCTCTGTACCTGGCACTTCCTTAAAGCCCATTGGTCTTCCAGTAGCAGAATCAATGTCCCATTCTACATCAACCACTTTTAAAGCTTTTAGGCTACCTTGTTCGTCTTTAACAAACTCTTTGGTATTAACCGACCATGCACGTTGCGCCCCTTCTTCGTGAGAAGTAGTAATTTTCAATAGCATTGGATAACTTGGCCAAGGCATATTTTCGGTACGCATTTGTGGCGGCATTGGCATAATTTCGAACTGTGTAACAGATTTTGCACCATGACGATTAGATGTGCCAATACAATCTGAACCCGTATCACCACCACCAATTACAATTACGTTTTTACCAGTAGCCAGAATCTCCTCAGCTTCTACCTTACGACCACCCACACGTTTGTTCTGTTGCTTTAAGAAATCCATTGCAAAATGAACCCCTTTTGCATCTCTTCCCGGCAAGTTTAAATCTCGAGGTATAGTTGAACCGCCTGCTAACACAATCGCTTGGAAATCGCGTAACAATGTACTGATTTCTACATTCTCGCCAACATTAGCATTGTATTGGAAAGTAATGCCTTCTTCCTCCATTAACTTGATCCTTCTTTCTACCACATCTTTCTGCAGTTTAAAATCAGGAATACCATAACGAAGTAATCCACCAGCTACGTCATCACGTTCGTAAACTACCACTTCGTGACCAGCTTTGTTCAATTGCGCAGCAGCTGCTAATCCCGCAGGACCAGAACCTACCACAGCAACTTTTTTACCTGTTCTTATTAATGGCTCATTTGCTTTGATATAACCTTTTTCAAAAGCTATTTCGATAATATGTTTCTCTATTTCCTCAATAGAAACCGGAGATTTGTTGATTCCCAACACGCAAGCACTTTCGCAAGGCGCAGGGCAAATCCTACCTGTAAACTCAGGAAAATTGTTTGTACTTAATAAAATCTCGGCAGCTTGTAACCATTTACCCTGATAAACTGCATCGTTAAATTCTGGGATCACGTTTCCTAACGGACAACCAGATTGGCAAAACGGCACGCCGCAATCCATGCAACGACCAGATTGCCTGTTCAACTCCTCAGATGGCAATAGCGATACAAACTCATTGTAGTGATTTAAACGCTCCTGTGGCGCTTGTTTTGAAGGCGAAACTCTTTCGTATTCAAAAAACCCTGTCACTTTTCCCATCTTAATTAATTTTTACTTGTTGACGTTGTAATAAAACTGCTTTGTATTCTTTAGGGAAAACTTTCACAAAATGTCTAGCTTGATTTTCCCAATCGCTAAGGATAAATTCCGCTACCTTACTGCTGGTTAACCTTAAGTGGTTTTTCAACAACGTAGTAATTCTTTCCTCGTCCTCTTGTTGCAGCGGATCCAAATCCACCATCTCCAAGTTGCATTTGTTAGCGAAAGTTTTGCTCGTGTCGTAAATCCAAGCAATGCCACCACTCATACCTGCAGCAAAGTTGCTTCCCGTATCGCCTAAAATCAATACTTCACCACCTGTCATGTACTCACAACCGTGATCGCCAACACCTTCTACTACCGCTGTAGCGCCAGAGTTCCGCACCGCAAAACGTTCGCCCGCTTTACCACGAGCATACAACTCTCCAGAGGTTGCACCATAAAGTGCTACGTTACCAATAATGATATTTTGTTCTGGTACGTAGTTGATATTTCCAAAAGGATAAACCACCACTTTAGCGCCCGATAAACCTTTACCTACGTAGTCGTTACCTTCGCCTTCTAAGGTAAGCGTTAAGCCTTTAGTAGCAAAAGCACCAAAACTTTGACCAGCAGAGCCGAAGCATTTAAAGTTGATGGTATCGTGTGGTAAACCAGCACTTTTGTGAACTTTAGAAATTTCATTCGATAACATGGTGCCAATAGAACGATCTGTATTTTTCACATCGAAGTTGGCAAATACTGGCTCGTTGTTTAAAATAGCTGGCTGTGCCGCTGCAATTAACTGATGATCCAATACTTTATCTAAGCCATGATCTTGCTCCTCAGTATTGTACAAAGGTTGTCCATTTGCAGGCTCTTTGTACAAAATTGGAGATAAATCCACATGTTTCAATTTCCAATCTGCTTCTGCAAATTCTCTTACTTTCAACAAATCAGATTGCCCCACCATTTCGTTAATAGTTCTGAAACCTAGTTCCGCCATTAATTCGCGAACTTCTTGCGCCAAGAATTGGAATAAGTTTACCACATGGTCGGCATCTCCAGTAAATAACTTTCTCAAGTTAGGATCTTGCGTAGCTACACCCACAGGGCAAGTATTCAAGTGGCACTTACGCATCATGATACAACCTGCGGTTACTAAAGCTGCTGTTGATACTCCCCATTCTTCAGCACCTAATAAAGTAGCAATCACAATATCTCTACCGGTTTTCAACTGCCCGTCAGTTTGTAGCACTACCCTACTTCTCAAACGGTTTTTAACCAAAGTTTGATGCGCTTCTGCCAAACCAAGCTCCCAAGGTAAGCCAGCGTGCTGCACTGACGTTAAAGGAGAAGCTCCTGTGCCACCATCGTAACCAGAAACTAAAACCACATCAGCGTGAGCTTTAGCCACACCAGCAGCAATAGTACCTACACCTGCTTTAGAAACCAACTTTACGTTAATTCTAGCCGCACGGTTGGCATTTTTCAAATCGTAAATCAGCTGAGCTAAATCTTCGATAGAATAGATATCGTGGTGTGGAGGCGGAGAAATTAAACCTACGCCTGGTGTAGCGTGACGAACTTTTGCAATCCAGTCATCCACTTTGTGACCAGGTAATTGACCACCCTCTCCAGGTTTTGCACCTTGAGCCATCTTAATCTGTAACTCATCGGCATTGGTTAAATAATAACTGGTTACCCCAAAGCGGGCCGAAGCAATTTGCTTAATCGACGAACGCATCGAGTCTCCATTTTCTAGCGTTTGGTAGCGTATTTCATCCTCACCACCTTCGCCAGTGTTACTTTTACCGCCAATTCTATTCATCGCAATAGCTAAAGTAGAATGCGCCTCGTGAGAAATAGACCCGAAAGACATGGCACCTGTGGCAAATCTTTTAAAAATATTCTCTATTGGTTCTACCTCGTCAATACTAATAGACGGACGAGTATAATTGAACTCGAACAAACCTCTAATGGTATAAGCCTGAGTAGTTTGCTCGTTAACTAACTTCGAATATTTTTTAAACGTAGCAAAATCGTTTCTACGAGTTGCATTTTGCAATAAGTGGATGGTTTCTGGATTAAACAAGTGTTTCTCTCCACGTCTTCTCCATTTATACGTACCACCAGCAGTTAAAATATGCTCGGTTTGCGTGTGCTTCCCAAAAATACGATTGTGTTTAATTAATGCCTCTTGCGCAATTTCGTCTAAACCTAAACCACCAATACGAGAAACCGCACCTGTGAAATAAGTACTAACTACTTGCTGATTTAAGCCTAAAATTTCAAAAATCTGTGCGCCGTGATAAGATTGCAGAGTAGAAATTCCCATTTTAGAGAAAATCTTCAACAAACCATCTTTTACAGATTTGATATAGTTATAATTTAACTGATCTTGTGTTAAGTTACTTTCTTTCTGGAAAGTGTTGATGGTTTCTAGCGCCAAATAAGGGTTTACTGCCGTAGCACCGAAACCGATTAGGGTAGCGAAATGGTGTACTTCCCAAACGTCTCCGGCCTCTACCACAATTCCTACAGCACCTCTGTAACCTTTTCTAATTAAGTGGTGATGAACCGCCGAAACCGCCAATAAAGAAGGAATTGCGGCGTGAGTAGAATCCAATGCTCTATCGCTTAAAATGATCACTTGGAAACCATCTTCCACAGCATCCACTGCGTAACGGCACAAACGATCTAAAGCTTTTTGCAATGATCCAGCTTTTCCATCTGCCCTAAAATACATTTGTAGGGTTTTAGATTGGAATAAACCTGTATCTATACTTCTTAATTTTTCTAATTCTTGGTTGGTTAATATTGGATGTTTGATACCCACACAGTGACACTGCATTTGGTTTTCTTCCAATAAGTTACCATTGTTACCCATAAAACCAGCCAAACTCATTACCACTCGCTCTCTAATTGGATCAATTGGCGGATTAGTTACCTGAGCAAACAATTGTTTGAAATAAGATGACAAATGTTGAGGTTGCTTAGAAAGCACAGCTAAGGGTGTATCTGTGCCCATTGAGCCAATAGCCTCTTTTCCATCTATTGCCATGGGCTTAAGCAACAGGTCGATATCTTCTCTAGTGTAGCCAAATACCTGTTGGTAATTGAAAATAGATTCTTCTGATAAGTTGGTAAACATTACCCTTGGTTCTGGCAGTTCTTCCAACTTAATTTGATATTGGTTAATCCAATCGGCATAAGGACGACGACCGCAAACTTGTTGTTTAATTTCGTCATCGCTAATGATACGCCCCTGCTCCATGTCCACTACAAACATTTTTCCAGGAGTTAACCTACCTTTTTCGATTACAGTGCTCTGGTCAATCTCAACCGCTCCCGATTCAGATGCCATGATCACTCTATCATCACTGGTAAGTGCGTAACGCGAAGGGCGCAAACCGTTTCTATCTAGGGTAGCACCAATGAGGTTACCATCCGTAAAAGCAATAGCGGCCGGTCCATCCCAAGGCTCCATTAACGATGCGTGGAATTGATAGAAAGCACTCTTCATCGGATCCATATCCTTGTTTCCGTCCCATGCTTCTGGTATCAACATCATTAACACATGCGGCAACGAACGGCCAGCATGCAATAGCAATTCAACTACATTATCTAAACATCCCGAATCAGACTGTGTTTCGTCGATCACCGGCAAAATCATGTTCAACTCCTCCGGAGTAAAATATGGTGATGCAAATGATTTCACACTAGAACGAAACCAGTTTAAATTACCTTGTAACGTATTGATTTCGCCATTATGGGCAATATGCCTAAATGGCTGGGCCAAACGCCAAGATGGGAAAGTGTTGGTGGCAAAACGTGAGTGTACCAAACCGAAGGCAGACACCATACGCTTATCGCTAAGCTCGGTATAGTAGGTACGCACTTGCAAAGAGGTAAGCTGCCCTTTGTACACAATGGTTCGCGACGAAAACGACGCTATGTAAAAGTCTTGCTTACTATCCTTTACAGAATTGTAAATAGTTTTGGTCACGTAAGTTTTAAGCACAAAAAGCTTACGTTCAAAATCGGCACCAGCAGCAATGTGGTAAGGGCGAGCAACAAAAACCTGCTCAATTTCTGGCTCTACAGACAAGGCCATATTGCCAATATCGGTAGTATCTACCTGAACTTTTCTAAAGCCAAGCACCTCAAACCCCAGCTTTTCTGCTGTGCGATAAATAATTTCACGACATTCTTCCCTAGCCCTAATTTCTTTAGGCATAAAAAGCATACCTACGCCATAGTCGCCATATTGAGGCAAACTAAAACCTGTGCGCAAACATTCGTCAAATAAAAATTCGTGGGGAACCTGTATCATGATACCAGCACCATCTCCGGTATTAGGCTCAGCTCCACATGCACCTCGGTGATCCAAATTCTCCAAAATGGTAAGTGCATCTGTAATGTTCTGATGTGATTTTCTCCCTTTCACATGGGCAACAAAACCTATACCGCAAGCATCGTGCTCAAAACTGTCACGGTACAACCCTTGTTGTTCATTTAAATTTTCCATTTATTAGTTGGTTGTAGTTAGTGTGTAGTGAACACTAAGATACAAAAAAATATTTGCAAATTATATATTTCATAAAAATTTTATCAAATAACAATATTATATGTAAAAAAAAGGTTTCAAATTATCAATACAATAAAAAATAACGATACCAATTGAAATATTATCAAAGCAATAATTCTATAAAATTTGGTTTAAATGATTTAAACAAAGATTTTAAATTAAAATATAAGCACCTCAATATTCATAAAATACTGACAGTAAACACCTTAAAAAAACATTAAATTTTAATGTAAATTATGTTTTGTAAAATACTGGGTTTTGCTACCTTTGTGCCGGGCAAGTCTTCTACGATCAGCTCCTTTTGAACTCCCCCAGGTTGGGAACAAAGCAAGGGTAGAAGGTTGTAGCGATGCGATAGAAGTTGCTTGCCCTTTTTTTACCCCCTAACCCCTTGAAGGGGGAATATAAATCATCAGGGTTTTGTCCTAAAAACCTTATATTAAAATAACCATGAAATTTTTTATCGACACTGCTAATCTGGATCAGATTAAAGAAGCACAAGATTTAGGCGTTTTAGACGGCGTAACTACCAACCCTAGCTTAATGGCCAAAGAGGGCATTACTGGAGACGAAAATGTAATTAACCACTACAAGGCTATTTGCGATATTGTAGACGACAATGTAAGTGCAGAAGTAATTGCTACAGACTACGAAGGAATTGTAAAGGAAGGCGAAGCTCTAGCTGCCTTAAACCCCAAAATTGTGGTTAAGGTTCCTATGATTAAAGAAGGCTTAAAAGCCATCAAATATTTTAGCAGCAAAGGAATTAGAACTAACTGTACGTTGATCTTCTCTCCTGCTCAGGCATTATTGGCAGCAAAAGCTGGTGCAACCTATGTATCTCCGTTTTTAGGCAGATTAGACGACATCTCTACCGATGGTCTAACTTTGATCGAGGATATCCGTTTAATTTTTGACAACTACGGTTACGAAACGCAAATTTTAGCAGCTTCTATCCGCGGTCCGTTACACATTGTAAGTTGTGCTAAAATTGGCGCCGATGTAATTACAGCTCCACTTTCGGCTATTACCGGTTTATTGAAACATCCCTTAACTGATAGTGGATTAGCTACTTTCTTAGCAGATCACGCTAAGGCAGCAGGAAAATAAGTTTCTCAAACACAATTGAATGAGAAAGCCCTTAATTTTAACAGATTAAGGGCTTTTTTTTAACGAATTTATTAAGCAAAAAAAACATCCGCCAATAATGACGGATGCTCTCAATTTATGAAGGAAATATCTTAGCTTACCTTAACATTAACTGCATTTAGGCCTTTTTTGCCTTGCTCTACATCATAATTTACTGAATCATTCTCACGAATTTCATCAATTAAACCTGATACGTGTACAAAAATTTCAGCATCACCATTTGATGGTGTGATAAATCCGAAACCTTTTGTTACGTTGAAAAATTTTACTGTTCCTTGTTGCATTGTACTTAATTTTAATAAAGAACAAACATACCTATAAATTATTGAAAATCAGCTTATTTTGAAAAATAAATAAATATAAACTACAATAAAATAAAATTATTTTCTTAATAACAGCTAGTTAAATTTGAAAAAACCAAGTTTAAACCTAATTAAACACATAAAACACAATCGAGAAAATAAATTAGATTTCAAAGGTTTTTCCTTCTAAGGCGAGCTGTGTATTTTCGAAACCGAATTTAGCTTCGTCTAATAAAGCCTCTAAAGTTTTATATCTAGAAGAGAAATGACCAATCAATAATTTTTTAGCTCCTACCTTGGTGGCAATTTCTGCCGCCTGCTGTGCGGTAGTATGATGTGTTTCATTTGCCCTATCTAGCATTTCATGCAAAAAGGTAGCTTCATGATATAAAGTATCTGCGTTGCGTATCTGATCAAAATAACTTTCGTCATACATGGTATCAGAACAATAACAATAAACTTTTGGCACGGCAGAATCTGTAGTATAATCTAAATATTCGATATGGCGTCCGTCTGGTAAATCTATATTTAAACTACGTTTAAGCATGGGATAATACGTTATAGGAACCGCATCTTGTTCTAACTTCTCCACCACAAGCTTCCTTAAACGTTTCTTCTCTGTAAACTTAAAGCCCGTACACGGAATACGGTGGTTCAACACAATGGTTTCTACCGAAACATCATTATTTTTAAATATCAGTTCTGATTTACTGGCATCAATTGGATGAAAATCAATTTCGTAACGTAAATGCGTATCTGAATGCAAGAACTGTAAATCAATGATTTCCTTGAGCGCCGCAGGGCCAAAAAGCTGCAACGGTTTGGTGCGGCCATTCAGATGTAAACTAGAAAGCAAGCCTACTAGTCCAAAAAAATGGTCGCCGTGTAAATGGCTGATGAAAATATAATCTATCTTAGAAGCCTTAAACCCGTATTTAATTAGTTGTTGCTGTGTACCTTCACCGCAGTCTATTAAGTAATGGCGTTCGTTGCAGTTAAGTAATTGTGCCGTTGGATTTCTGTTATAAACTGGTGTAGCCGATGCGCTACCGAGTATCGTTACTTCAAATTTCATTCAGTATAGTTATCCTTTGTCTACTCCTCCGCGAAGTTCTTTTTCAATCTCTTCCATAAAAATCAAATCTGTAGCTTCGTCTAGTTTGTTAACAAACGTAACAGATTGGTGAAGGTTTGACATTTGGATAATTTGGGCAATACTTTTATTAACGCAACACACTATAAAAATACCATCAGCAGCTTTACATAACCTATCGCCAGCAAGCAAGGCACTCAAATCTTGCGCATCATTACACTCTTTAACAGCAGATAGATCTAATACAATATTGCGGTAACCTTCTGTATTTAAAAGCACAAACTCTGACTTTAAAGCAGGTGTATTATCATTAGTGAATTTCGGCTCTTCTAATTTCAACACTACATACTTCTCGTGCTTATCTACACTAAATTTCATATCTTTTATGTTTTTGGTTGTTTAGTTCTTGGCAGTTTGACATCCAAACTTAAAACTTATAACGTAATACTTAAAACCATTAAAGCAACTTCTCTACAGCAGCTTTGGTATTTTGCTCTATTCTTGTTAAAATATTTTCAGTGGGATTTTTAACAAATTTTTCTCCCGTTATCTGCTCATAAAGCTCAATATAGCGATCTGAAATGGATTCTACAATTTCTGCGGTCATTATTGGCACTACTTGTCCATCTTTACCTTGGAAACCATTCTCGATTAACCACTTACGTACAAACTCTTTAGACAATTGTTTTTGGGGCTCGTTAGCTGCCTGTCTTTCTGCATATCCTTCAGCATAAAAATAACGAGAAGAGTCTGGTGTATGAATTTCATCGATCAGATAAATATCTTCTCCTACTTTACCAAATTCATATTTAGTGTCTACCAAAATTAGACCTCGTTCTGCAGCTATTTCCGTTCCACGTTGGTACAAAGCACGAGTATAAGCCTCCAGTTTCTCATAATCGGCTAATGATACAATGCCTTTTGCTAAAATATCTTCTCTAGAAATATCTTCATCGTGGCCTACAGCCGCTTTAGTAGTGGGTGTAATAATTGGCTCAGGTAATTGATCGTTTTCTTTTAATCCCTCTGGTAAGGCAACCCCACAAACCTCACGCTTGCCCAAAGCATATTCGCGAGCAGCGTGGCCAGCCAAATAACCTCTAATTACCATTTCTACTTTAAATGGCTCGCAAATACGACCTATCGTTACCATTTCATCAGGTGTAGCTAAAACCCAATTAGGTACAATGTCTTTTGTTGCCGATAAAAACTTAGCCGCAATTTGGTTTAAAACCTGTCCTTTGTACGGAATTGCTTTTGGTAACACCACATCAAATGCCGAAATTCTATCGGTTACTACCATTGCCATCAACTGGTTATCAATAGTATATACATCGCGTACTTTACCTTTATAAAAACTACTTTGTTTTGGGAAAGTAAATTGGGTTTCTTTTACTGCTTTCATGAGGGGATAAAAATAGGAAAAAGATATGAGTATCGAGATATGAGATGTGAGACTTAGGTTAAGCCTTGAGCCAATTTTTACTTTGCAAAGAAAATAATTAGCTAAACAAAAAATCCGAAGACATAATTATACAATTTCATCTTCGGATTTGGGGCATCAGACATCGGACTTTTCTGTCTAAAAACTTTCGGACTTACCATCTTTCGGTCGGCTAACTGATACCTAGCTACTGATACCTGACCACTAATACCTAATCCCTTTACTGAATATCTCCGTAAGCTTTTAAAATTGCCTTCACCAATTTATGGCGTACCACATCTTCTCCAGTTAGGTAAATCATATCGATACCTTTAATATCTGCCAAAATGCGAAGTGCATTATGCAAACCAGACTGAGCTTTTTTAGGTAAATCCACCTGTGTAACGTCGCCAGTTACAATGAACTTTGCAGTTGGCCCCATACGGGTTAAAAACATTTTCAATTGCAAATCGGTAGAGTTTTGCGCTTCATCTAAAATTACAAAACAATTATCTAAGGTACGACCACGCATAAATGCCAATGGAGCAACCTCTATGGTTCTATTTTCTAAATATACTTTTAGTTTCTCCGCGGGTATCATATCATCCAATGCATCATACAACGGCCGTAAATACGGATCTACCTTTTCTTTTAAATCTCCTGGCAAAAAACCGAGACTCTCTCCCGCTTCTACCGCAGGCCGGGTTAAGATAATGCGTTTAATTTCTTTGTTCTTTAATGCCCTAACCGCCAAAGCGACTGCCGTATAAGTTTTTCCTGTACCTGCTGGACCAATGGCAAACAACACATCGTTTTTGTTGATGCTATCTACCATTTTACGCTGATTAGCTGTTCGAGCCTTAATCATGAGGCCATGGTTTCCGTACACAATCACTTCGCCGCTACCAATAGGTGCACTTGCTTGGTTTTCTTCAGAAGTAGCAGAACCTGTTTTTTTTGATCCCAAAATGGCATCAACATCATTATTGCTTAACGTACCAAACTTATCCAAATGAGCTACCAATGTGTTCATTTTTTGCTCAAAGGTCTTCAGTTCGGCTTCGTCGCCTAAAGCCTTAACCTCGTTACCCCTAGCAACAATTTTAAGCTTCGGGAAAGCGGCCTTAATTTGCTCGTAGTGCTCGTTGTTAGCGCCCCAAAATTGAATTTGGTCGCTAGTCTCTATAATTAGTTTTATTTCGTTCAAAATATTGTTTTTTTAGTACTACGCCCTGTTTAATTCGATTTTAATTTGAATATTTGTAGGCTATTTGCCTATACGCAAGAATAAGCATAAATATTTAATTTTTAATGGCGATCATAACATTAACGACAGATTTGGGCTCGAAGGATTTTTATCAGGCTGCTTTAAAGGGCAGTATCCTGAGTATCCTCCCAAATGTGAATATTGTTGATGTAACCCACGAAGTGCCCGCCTTTAATATTTCTTATGCCGCATTTGTACTTAAAAATGCCTACACCTACTTTCCAAAAAACACAGTACATTTAATAGGCATAGATTCCGTTTTTAACGAAAACACCAAATACGTAGCCCTACGCTATAAAGAACATTATTTTGTAGGGGCAGATAATGGGATTTTCTCACTGCTTTTTGATGACGGGCCTGATGAATTGGTAGAACTGAACATTATGCAAGATTTAAAGTTCTTGCATTTCCCCCTGGTAGATATTTTGGTTAAAGCTGCCGTACATTTGGCCAAGGGCGGCAAGCTGAAAGAAATTGGCATACCTGCCGACGATATTGAACAAAGAATGCTGTTACACCCGGTTATCGAAAGAGATATCATTAGAGGTAGTGTAATATTTATCGACACGTTTAGCAACGTGATTACCAATATCACCAAAGATTTGTTTACCAAAGTGCAGCGCAACAGAGATTTTAGCTTATATTTTAGAAAAAGCGAAACCATTACACAATTGAGCTGGCATTACAACGAAGTACCAGAAGGGGAAAAACTTTGCTTGTTCGGCATTAGTAACCATTTAGAAATCGCCATTAATAAAGGCAAAGCAAGCGGCTTACTGGGTTTACATCTCAACGATATCGTAAGGGTAGAGTTTCATCCTTAGGCTCCTTCCCAACCCTCCCCAAATGAAAGGGCTAAGTACTCGTGAAAAATAGCTGCACATCTGGGGCAACTTAAAGGCATAAATTTTGTTATATAGCTATCAAACATATAACAATGATAAGAAAAGCCATTTTATTCACCCTCTTAATTACACATTTTGTTGCAGCAACTTTCGCTCAGGATAGTACCGCATACGAGCTTCAGCGCAATAAAATCAATGCAATGTTGGCCGAAAGAAGTACCCGTTTTGGCCAGTATGAAGAAAGTTTAAATGCCAGAACAGGTATTTTCGGTTTCCAAACCAAACGTGACATTAAAAACTCAAATGAAATTCTTAGACAGGTAGTTATCCACGATAATAATATCTTCACTGAGCTTAAAGTACTTTTAGACTATAAAGATCTGCAATTTCAGCAAGTAAAATCTAATGTAGATCATAGTCAAATGCGCATAGATAGCTACAAAAAAACCATTAGAGATTTACAGGTAAAAAATGAAGAATTGCTAGGATACAACCAAAAAACAGACAAAAGCGCAGATTACTTGCAACTTTTCTTGGCGTTATTTGTTATTTCTACTGCAGTTTGCATATTTATCATCTACCGAAAAAACAAAATAATTAAATCTAAAGCCCCACAAAGTGGAATAAAAGTTTTGTAGCATGAAGAAAGCATTTTTTAAGGCATTAGTGAAATTTAATAATTTGGTAATGCCCTCGTTATATCAAAAAGACCCTATGAAATTGAACAATGTTCAAAAAGCAATTTTGGGTTTCAGGTATTGGGCTTTAACTAATTCGATGAGATAAAAAGAAAGCTAAAAGACCAAAGCAGAAAGAGGCAAATAGGCCTATTCAAATGCGCTTTAGTCTTTTAGCTTTTGGCTTTAAACTTTTCTAAAATGATCGATGATCAAATTAGCTAATTCTGTACCAATGCGCTCTTGAGCTTCGTTGGTAGAAGCACCAATGTGCGGAGTGAGCGAAATTTTTGGATGAGCCAACAATGCAGCAGCTGGAGTTGGTTCGTTATCAAACACATCTAAACCTGCAAAAGCAACCTTACCCGAGTTTAACGCTTCGATTAAAGCCGGCTCGTCAATAGTGCCTCCACGTGAACAGTTCACTACACCCACACCCGGCTTCATTGCTGCAAACTCAGCAGCGCCTAAAATCGGTTTGTCGGCAAATGGTGTATGTAGAGAGATAAAATCACTGTTTGCAATCACTTCCTCTAAAGAAACTGTTGTTACTGGAATATCTACCTTAATCCATAAAGTTAAGTTTAAAGTAATGTTGCCACTAAAAGGGAATAGATCATAAGCTAATACGTTCATTCCTAAACCTAGGGCTACCGCAGCAGTTTCTCTACCAATTCTACCAAAACCAATGATACCGATCGTTTTACCTCTTAACTCAATACCTTTTGCATAAGCTTTTTTAAGGTCGTTGAATTTTGCAGCGCCTTCTGCAGGCATTTTACGGTTGGCGTCTTGTAAAAAACGTACACCGGTAAATAAGTGGGCAAATACCAATTCTGCAACTGATAAAGATGAAGCAGCAGGTGTATTTACTACAGCAATACCTTTAGATCTTGCGTAGTCAACATCGATATTATCCATACCAACGCCACCTCTACCTATTAAACTAAGGTTAGGGCAAGCATCAATTACATCCTTTCTAACTTTAGTAGCACTCCTAACCGTTAAACCGTCATAATTTTGCAGTGCAGCAATCAATTGGTCTTGCGGTACGGTTTGGGTATCAACCGTATGCCCAGCATCTTCTAATAATTTTTTTCCTATCGGATCTATGCCATCGTTGGCAAGTATTCTAGCCATTTTTTATTTTTTATGTTTTTCTTCGAAACTTTGCATTAAATCTATTAGCGCATGCACGCTAGTAATTGGTAGTGCGTTATACATGGATGCCCTAAAACCACCTACACTTCTGTGCCCTTTTAAGCCTTCAAAACCATTTTCATCTGCATATTTTGCAAAAGGTTTTTCCAATTCTGGGTCTTCCATTACGAAACAGATGTTCATACGAGAACGATCTTCTACCGCACAAGTACCTTTAAACAAAGTGTTTCTATCAATTTCTTTGTAAAGTGCATTTGCCTTCGCTATGTTTTCCTTTTCCATTTCGGCTACGCCACCCTTAGATTTTAACCATCTTAGGTTTAACATAGCAGTATAAATAGAAAATACTGGCGGAGTATTGTACATAGAACCTGCATCAACATGCGATTTGTAGTCTAACATAGACGGAATAGCTCTTCCAGTTTTACCTAAGATTTCGTCTTTAACAATCACTAAGGTTAAACCCGCAGGGCCAATGTTCTTTTGCGCACCGGCATAAATTAAATCGTATTTAGTTACGTCAATTTCTCGGCTCATGATGTCTGATGACATATCGCAAACCACAGGAACTTTAGTTACCGGCAATTCGAATAACTCGGTACCGTAAATGGTATTGTTAGAAGTATAATGGAAATAAGCGCTATCTTCTGGAATTACATAATCTTTAGGAATAAATGTGTAATTTGAATCTTTCGAAGATGCTACCACATTGGCTTTACCAAAAAACTTAACTTCTTTAAGTGCCTTAGTGGCCCAAACGCCTGTATCTAAGTAAGCAGCAGTTCCGTCTTGTGGTAATAAGTTCATCGGAACCATAGAAAATTGTAGGCTCGCTCCCCCTTGTAAAAGCAGTACCGAATATCCGGAAGGTACATTTAAAAGTTCTTTTACCAACTTTACCGTTTCCTCTACTACACCGTCAAATTCTGGTGAGCGATGGGAGATTTCCAAAATTGATAATCCGTCTTTAAAATCTAGTACTGCAGCAGAAGCCTGTTTAAAAACTTCTTGCGGTAAAATACATGGACCAGCTCCAAAATTATGTCTCATTTTTATTGTTTTTGATTGGTGTAAAATTAACACTTTGATATTAATTATTCGGCTTTTTTATCAACTAAATAATCAACATGACAATAGTTTAAGAAAAAGGAAAAACCAAGTTGTAGCATATTAACAACAATGCGTACAAAATTACCTTTAACTAATAAGCAATATTATCAAATTAAGGATTTTTTTCGAAAAGCAGTTGTAGTAGTTCTTAGGCTACTGTAGCCCCGTTTTACGCTTTACTTCTCCCGATAAAACCTGTGAAAAAGGCAAGCACACAATAAATCAACAAAATACTGAGGGTTAAATCGGGATCGTGTTCGCTGCAACCGGGTTTAGTTAACTAACAACTGTGCACAACACTTGCATTCCAAACCCGATAGTGGCGAACACGTAGTGGCAAACCTGTGTGTTTGCCAGCGAAGTAAAGCGAATAGCGGGACTGCCATTAAAAAATGTGAAGAACAGTGATTTTCAAGAAAGAATAAAAATTAGTTACCTTTCAACTTAAAAATCAGCTTAAAATTCAGCTGTCTTCCTGTTAAATAATTAGGAATAGCGTAGCTAACATTACTCACATCTTTAAGCCAAAGATACGATACAGTATTATTGATATTCAACAAGTTAAACACCTCCACGTAAGCAATTACGCTACTAAAATATTTGCTCAAAAACTGAGGTTTCTTTAACGCCTGAGAATCCAAAAAATCATTAGAAAAGCCAATATCTACCCTTCGGTAAGCGGGAATACTAAAATCATCTGTGTAAGTGTCAATTTGTGGAGAACCTATCGGCAACCTAGAACCATATAATAAATTTACATGTACTTTATAAGTTGGACTATTAAATAACCTATCCTGAAAAAACATCGAAAAGTTTACACGCTGGTCGGTTGGTCTTTTTAAATAACCGGGGTAAATGGTTTCATTTTGGCCACTTTCATTTCGTTTTACATAGCTATCCCCTATCACATCTTGATTGGCACTTAAAAATGAAAGCCTAAAAAACGACATCAAATCTTTAATCAGCTCGCCACCCAATGAAAAATCTGCGCCATAGGTATGTCCCTTTGCCACTTGATTAGCCAAATACTTGACCCTTACATTATCAATAGTATAAGGAATCATTTGGTCGGCATATTTATAATAAACTTCGGAAGTGAATTTTAACCTAGTTCCCAATCCGGTAAAAGCCACATCGTAACCGGCCGATAGATTATAAGAACGTTGTGCTTTTTGATCTAAAAACAATGAACCATCCAAATCTCTAATACTTCTGTAACTTGGCGCCTGACGGTAAATACCTGCGGTAAACCGCCAAAGCTTATATTCTTCGGGTCGGTACAGCATCAACAACCTCGGACTTAGTAAAACTTCTCCACTTAAATCATTATAGCTAACACGTGCCCCTAGCTGTACATCCGTTTTACTAGAAATTGTATAACTATCTTGTAAATAAGCAGAAACAGTATTAATTTTTAGCTTATTGTTAGAGAAAATGGCATTCTCGAACGTAAAGGAGTTGGTATTAGCGGGCAAAATGTAACCGGCAGAGTCGATATAATTATACTCATTCATTTGATCTATGTACTTTGCCTGCTCAAACCTAGCGCCATAGGTAAAATTATGCTTTCCTGCTTGATGTTCTACTTTAAGTTCGGTACTTGCAATGGTAGAATTTAAGCTATTACGGGCATAACTGTAATAACTGCCCAATCCCCTGTTTTTTCTTACTGGACCAAAACCGCCATCGCCGTAATTATTGTCTACTTCTTCAAAAACATAATTGCCGTCAATATCAAACTTTTCACGTTCTGTAATTTCGAAATAGCTATTGATCCATTTTAAAGACACATTTTTGTTTGGATTGAACAAGCCCGTAACAGCGCCCCCATAGGTGTAATAATCATCAATTTCCTGTCCTTCGTAATCTACTTTTAAACGTATTGGGTTATTGATGGTGCCAAACTGGGTTTCTCTACTCTCTGGTATCAACCTGAAATTTCCAGAATTAAAATTTAATAAGGTATTAACACTAAACTTAGCATTAAAATTATGTTGATATAGTGCCTGAAAATCATTAAAACTCGGTCGGTAACTTCCTCTGGTATCTTGTGTGCTTAATATATTTCTGTTATCTTTTCTTCTAAAACCAAGTAACAAATGACTGTTTTTAAATGACTTTTTTGCGGTAGCGGATATGCCCATTAAGCCAGCGGTCAGAATATATTCGCTACTATCTGGCTTGTTATATTTCACATCCAAAACAGAAGAAAGCTTATCGTTATATCGGGCATTAAAGCCACCAGCAGAAAAACGGGCGCTGCTTACAAAATCTGGATTGATGAAACTTAAACCCTCTTGCTGCCCATTTCTAATTAAAATTGGCCGGTTAATTTCGATATCGTTCACATAAATCAGGTTTTCATCAAAATTACCTCCGCGAACACTGTATTGTGAACTCAGCTCGTTATTGGTAGAAACGCCGGGCAATGTTTTTAGCACCGCTTCGAAATTCATAGAGACCGTAGGTAAACTAGCTATATCAATAACACCAATATTTTGGGCATTGTTAAGTTGCGCTTGCTTATGGGTCACTTTAACGGTTTTTAGCTCTTTTATATCAGGTTTCAAAATCACATCTTTTTTAACCTCGGCGCCACGTTCTTCGTTAAACTTGATAGTTTCAATGCGATATCCAACGAGTTTGAAACGCAAGCTAAAATTTGATAAGCGAGATTGGATGCTGTACCTTCCGTGCTCGTCGGTAACTGTTTTAGCAGCTAAACCCACTAAAGAAACTGCTACTTTGGGTAAAGGTTGATTTTTCTCATCTTTAACCACCCCGGTAATTTTTATTAACGATTGTTGAGCAATTACAGCGACCGATACAAATGATAACAGCAGCAAAAAAAGCGCTTTTTTTGTCATTAGGTTTAGCTGTGTTGTAGGTTAATATTAACTTGCTTTAATTCTGCGATCATTTGCGTAGGGCTTGGTGCTGCAAAAACCGCATTACCCGCTACAAAAACATTAGCACCCGCCTCAATTAACGAACCTATGTTATGTATACCCACACCCCCATCTACCTCTATCAACAAATTTGGATTAACCTGTAAAGCCATTTGCTTTAGTTCCCTTACTTTGGTTAAGGTTTGAGGAATAAATTGTTGGCCACCAAAACCTGGATTAACTGACATCACCAAAGCCAAATCGATATCCTGCAAAATATCTTTCAGTAAGCTTACAGGCGTATGCGGATTTAAAGCCACTCCAGCCTTACATCCTACCGATTTGATTAACTGGATGGTACGGTGCAAATGCGTACAGGCTTCGCAATGAACCGTAATTACATCGGCTCCTGCCTTAGCAAACTCAGCGATATATCTATCTGGATCTACAATCATCAAATGCACATCGAACGGTTTTTTTGCATGTTTTTTAGCGGCATTAATTACTGGAAAACCAAATGAAATGTTCGGCACAAAAACGCCATCCATTACATCAACGTGAAACCAATCTGCTTCACTCTGGTTGATCATTTCTATATCGCGTTGTAAGTTGGCAAAATCTGCCGATAATATGGATGGGGCAATTAGGTGTTTCATTTATTTTGATTTGTCGTCATTGCGAGGTACAACGCAATCTTTTTAATTATTTTGTTTTAGGATTGCTTCACACGTCGCAATGACGGATTTTGGTTTATTTCTTATGAACGATTTTCGCTGATTTCAAGACCATATTCAATTTCATCAATCTAGTCATTGCATGAAAACGTTCGGTGTAAGAACTAGACAAAGCCTTACGCAGCAAATCTTCCTCTGCCTTTTTATAGTTGGCTTTAGGTTCTTCCACCGAATTTTAAGATTGTCTAATTTCATTACTGCAAGGTACAAAAGAATTTTAAAGAGTTGATTAGCTTAACTGGCAGAAAGTTCATTTATTGAAAAAAAAACCAGCAAAAAGCATTTGTTGTATCGGCAACTTTAGTAAACAGTATCTTTTTCCACATCCATAACCAAATTTCATGCATAAAACTTAGCTTTGTTGACACAATATGATAGAAATTTACACAGACGGAGCAGCAAGCGGAAATCCTGGACCGGGCGGTTATGGCGCAATCTTACGATCGGGCAAGCATTATAAAGAATTAAGTGGTGGTTTTAGAATGACCACCAATAACCGTATGGAACTTTTAGCCGTGGTAGTTGCTTTAAAAGCTTTAAAAACCCCAGGCCAGCAGGTTACCGTATTTTCTGACAGTAAATATGTAGTAGATTCTGTAGAGAAAGGTTGGGTTTTTGGCTGGGTACAAAAAGGTTTTAAGGATAAAAAAAATAAAGACCTGTGGCTACAATACCTCCAACAACACAAGCTACATCAGGTTAAATTTAAGTGGATTAAAGGACATAATGAACACCCAGAGAACGAACGTTGTGATCGTTTAGCTGTGGCGGCATCGCAGGATAAAGCTAACTGGGCTATTGATGCCGCATTTGAAGCGGAACGTAATAGTTCTAGTAAGCTATTATAATTAACTTGAGTTAGGAAAATTTACATTTGTTTATCGGCAACTTATGCTTTTAACTATATTAAAAATAGTCGTTTCGAGCGTAGTCGAGAAATCTTTAGATCATTTATCAGAAATTGTCCCTCTAAAGATTTCTCCACTCGCTTCGCTGCTGTCGAAATGACGGCCTTAATATTTTACTTCACACTAACCGGCACAGAAACCTTATCCCAATCTAATGCAAAACCTTTTTTTGTTACGTTATAAACCAATCTTTCTTGCGTTTCTTTTAAAGGTTTCACTTTTACATCTACCCTTAAAGCATCTTTAGCTTGATCGTATTTGTAAGCACCCCATTGCTTCGGTTCTTTGTTAAAAATAGCCGTCCAAGTGCCGCTTTCTTTAGGAATTAAGAAAAAACTGTATTTTCCTGCTGGCAAAGCCTGGCCTTCTACCTTAATATCCTTGTCGGTTTCAAAAGTGGTAGCATCATTTGCGCCCGCACGCCAAACCTTGTCGTAAGCTTCTAAGCCGCCCCAAATTTTACGGCCTTTTACCGCTGGACTGCTGTAGTTGATAGTGATATTTGCCCCGCCAATTTTACCTGTGGCTGTTGCCGCCGGACTTGCCTTAGGCTTAGCATCTTGTGCCATGGCGCCTACCGATACAAAAAGAGCAAGTAGCGTACTTGCCATTACTTTAAATGTTGATTTCATGATCTTTAATTTTAATATACTTTGCTACTAAGTTAATTGTAAAAATGTCAAAAAAGCTAAATCAACAATAAAATTACGCAACAAAAAAAGCGAACGTTTCCATTCGCTTTTCTAAAAATCAAAATTATTTAACCGAAAAAATCTTTAGGCAGATTTGGCATCAATAGTATTAACCGTCAATTTTTCGACAGGCGAAAACTCTGCCATAAACTCCTCTGCTTTTTTTACCATTTTAGGTGAACCTACAAAAATAGCTACACGTTGGTGCAATTCTGTTGGTTCTATATCCAAAATCCTATTTAAGCCATCAGAAGCAATGCCTCCTGCTTGCTCTATAATAAAAGCCATTGGGTTACACTCATACAATAGGCGCAATTTACCCTTTGGCGAAGCGGCTGTAGTTGGATACATATAAATTCCACCTTTAATTAAGCTGCGATGGATATCTGCTGCCATAGCACCAATATACCTTGAAGTATAAGGCCTATTAGTAGCTGCATCCTCGGTTTGGGCATACTTAATATATTTTTTCACTCCTTCCGGAAAGTGCACATAGTTACCCTCATTGATAGAATAAATCACACCATCATCAGGTATTTTCATATCTGGATGCGAAAGACAAAACTCACCTATCGACGGATCTAAGGTAAAGCCGTTAACCCCTTTACCAGTAGTATACACCATCATGGTAGATGAACCGTAAATTACATAACCAGCAGCTACTTGTTCCGTTCCTTTTTGCAAAACATCATCTAAAGTAGCCGGGCCTTCGGTAGATTTTCTCCTGTAAATAGAAAAAATGGTTCCAACGGTTACGTTGATGTCGATATTCGAAGAACCATCTAGAGGATCTATACAAACGATATAACGGGCATTTTTAGACACAGGCGAATCAATACGAACAAAATCATCCTCCTCTTCCGAAGCCACAATACAGCACTCGCCACCGCTAGTTAAAGCCGAAATAAATTGGTCGTTAGCATAAACATCTAGTTTTTTCTGATCCTCGCCCTGTATATTAACCGTATCGGCATCGCCCAAAATATCTACTAAACCAGCTTTATTTACTTCGCGATTTACAATTTTTGCGGCAATACCAATATCCCTCAACAAGCGAGAAAGCTCTCCTTTTGCATACGGAAAGTCCGCTTGCTTTTCAATAATAAACTGGCCTAATGTTTTTATACCCGACATCATTTTACTTAGTGTACTTTTTACGTTATCTATCTCCTAATTCTATGGCCTCTAAGGTATGTATTTTTTCTTCGGAAATGCAAAAACGAATCAAAGTTCTTTTTTGATGCCAGCCATGTTTTCCCGCAGCACCGGGGTTTATATGCAAGCATTGTATTTTTTTATCGAATATTACTTTTAAAATATGCGAATGTCCAGAAATAAAAAGTTGCGGAGGCTTAGTGTAAATTTCCTTCTTAACTTGTGGCGCATATTTATCCGGATATCCACCTATATGCGTCATCCAAACATCCACCTCTTCGCAGCTAAAACGATTATGTTCTGGGTATACTGCTCTAATTGCGGCGTCGTCTATATTACCATAAACCCCTCGAAGTGGCTTAAAAGCAGCTAAAGGCTCTGCCACGCCCGGCCCAAAATCTCCAGCATGCCAAATTTCGTCCCTATCATCAAAGTATTTATACACCGCATCATCTAAATAACCATGCGTATCAGATATTAAACCTATTTTTTTCATTTGTTTCAGATATGAGTATTGAGATGTGAGACTTGAGACCTTAACCTCGCAAAGCTAAATGTTTATTTTTTCGAAAAGCTGCTCTACTACTACTATTTTAATTCAGTCGGGCTTTACGCTATATCTCTTCATTTATCCTTCGACAAGCTCAGGACGACAAATGAAGAGGATGCCGCTGCAATCCCGTTTATTTCACAAAAGACAGTATACAAAATTTAAAAATCTTTCCCCTCCAAAGGCAAATCTGCAGCTTGCTTACTCCTATCATCATTCCAGCGTATAAGGGAGTGTTAAAGCTATAGTTTTCTAAAGCATTAAGATCCTCGCCTACGCGAGGATGACGCAGGTGGTAACGATCTTCGAAACGTAAAACATTCTCCGTCTTTAATACGCCAAAAAGAAATCCTTTAACAAAACCTCATAAGCTTTAGTATATTTCTTTTCGCTCTCGTAAATTATAAAATCTTCTTCCAGCAAAGCTGATTTATTTCTTCCTAAGCAAACAATTCGTCTAAATTCTGGCTTAGTAACATCAGAGCGAAGTTTAATTACTTTCTGCAAAAATAAGCCATAATCTTCGCCTTTGGCCACCAAAAATTCAGCTTGTTTAATGGGTAATACAAACCAAAAACATCCATTATCACCGAGCAACACATTTACCTTTTTAATTAAATCTTCAAAAAAAGTATTGCTTGCGTGTCTAGCCATTTCCTTTTTTGGTTCCGCATTTTTATAATCATTCACAAAAAACGGAGGATTGGTTACAATAAGATCGAATTTTTCTGGATTATTGAATTGTTCGATTGATATATTGTTGTTTGTTAATCGTTCATTAAAAACTGAATTCTTAAAATTATGCCTGGCAGTTGCTGATGCTTGTTCATCAATTTCTACCGCACAAACTTGGGCATCTGGAAAACGCTGTGCCAACATCAAAGCTATTACACCCGTTCCTGTACCGACATCTAAGATCCGCTTTGCATTTTCATGTTGCACCATAGCTCCCAACAATACGCCATCGGTATTGATTTTCATGGCGCAGTTGCTTTGATCTACCTCAAATTGCTTAAAACGAAAGATCTTTTTCATAATGTTGATTTAACCACAACTTGTCCCGAGTATTCGGGAAAGACACAAAGAACACAAAGATTTTGTAACATCAACTTAATAAACCTATTAACGTCCATAAATTTCCAACGGCAATCCATCTGGATCTGCAAAAAAAGTGAATTGTTTACCTGTAAACTCGTCAACCCTAATCGGTTCGGTTACAACCCCTCTTTCATTTAAAACCTCGGCCACTTTTTCAACATCATCTACCTCAAAAGCTAAATGACGCAAACCTTGTGCTTCTGGTCTAGATGGTCTTTCTGGCGGATTTTCAAAAGAGAACAACTCAATTTGATAAATTCCATTTACGGCCAAATCTAATTTCCAAGATTTTCTCTCTTGCCTGTAAACTTCTGCCAAAACAGTAAAACCCAATTTATTGACGTAAAAATCTTTTGAGCGTTCATAATTAGAACAGATAATAGCGATATGGTGAATGCGGTTGAACATTTTTGAGTTTTTAAGTCCGAGGTCGGATATCCGAAGATATAACACCAATCAAATCATTCAAAATTATATCCTTCAAAATTCAATTATTTATTCACTCAATCATTCTATCATTAAATTTAAAAAACCTAAATTTGCATCTTCAAAAAATAAGCATGATTCATTTCTTTTTAGGTCAATCTGACGAGGTTTTTGTTTTAAAAACAAGCAAAACTTTATCCCCAACTGATACAGAAAAATTAGAATGGCTTTTCGGCGGAGCTAAATTGAGCACCGAAAGTTCTTTAACAGGTTTTTTTGTTGGTCCACGTGCGGCAATGATTACTCCTTGGAGTACCAACGCAGTAGAAATTACGCAAAACATGACTCTTGGTGGCATCATCAGGATTGAGGAGTTTAAAAAAGTGGACGAAGGGTTTACGGCATTTGACCCAATGCTTTCTCAAAAGTATAATGGCTTAAATCAGGATGTATTTACCATCAATATCCAACCAGAATCTATATTAGAGGTAACCGATATTGCGGCTTACAATAAGCAGGAAGGTTTATCTTTAAGTGACGAAGAAGTGGATTACCTGAAAGGATTAGCCGACAAATTAGGTAGACCGTTAACAGACTCGGAAGTTTTTGGTTTCTCGCAAGTCAACTCAGAGCACTGCCGCCATAAAATCTTTAATGGTAAATTTGTGATTGATGGCGTAGAACAACCTACTTCCTTATTCAAATTAATCAGAAAAACATCGGAAACGCATCCAAACGATATCGTTTCTGCCTATAAAGATAACGTGGCTTTTGTAAAAGGGCCTAAAGTGCAACAATTTGCGCCTTCGAAACCCTATGAGCCATCGTTTTACGAAACCAAAGACTTTGATTCGGTTATTTCTATCAAAGCCGAAACACATAACTTCCCAACTACGGTAGAGCCTTTTAACGGTGCTGCTACAGGTTCGGGTGGTGAAATTAGAGACCGTTTGGCTGGCGGACAAGGCTCTTTACCTCTGGCTGGGACAGCGGTTTACATGACTGCCCTTTCTCGTTTAGAAGAAAATCGTACTTGGGAAAAAGGTATGGAAGAGCGCCAATGGCTGTACCAAACTCCAATGGATATCCTCATCAAAGCATCTAATGGTGCTTCTGATTTCGGAAATAAATTCGGTCAGCCGCTAATTACAGGTTCTGTATTAACTTTCGAACACGAAGAACACGACCGTAAATTAGGTTTCGACAAAGTGATTATGTTGGCTGGCGGTATTGGCTACGGCAAGCTAGCACAAGCTAAAAAACAGGAACCGAAAACTGGCGACAACATTGTGGTTTTAGGTGGTGAAAATTACCGTATCGGCATGGGCGGCGCTGCTGTTTCCTCGGCAGATACCGGCGAACATGGTTCGGGTATTGAGCTAAATGCGATACAGCGTTCTAACCCGGAAATGCAAAAACGTGCTGCCAATGCAGTTCGTGCAATGGTTGAGAGCGATAACAACACCATCGTTTCAATTCACGATCATGGTGCCGGCGGTCACTTAAACTGTCTTTCTGAGCTAGTTGAAGCTACTGGTGGTAAAATCGATTTAGATAAATTGCCGGTTGGCGATCCTACCCTTTCTGCAAAAGAGATTATCGGTAACGAATCGCAAGAGCGTATGGGTTTGGTAATCAGCGAAGAACATACCGCTACTTTACAGAAAATTGCAGACCGTGAGCGTTCGCCAATGTATACTGTCGGTAAAGTAACCGGCGATCATCGCTTTACTTTTGAATCTGCAACTACTGGTGCTAAACCAATGGATTTGGCATTGAGCGACATGTTCGGCAGCTCACCAAAAATGATTATGGAGGACAAATCGGTTAGCCGTAGTTATGGAACAATTGCTTACGATCAAAATAAAATCAACGAATATTTAGCGCAAGTACTTCAACTAGAAGCCGTAGCTTGTAAAGATTGGTTAACAAACAAAGTTGATAGATGTGTTGGCGGTAGAGTAGCGAAACAACAATGCGCTGGACCTTTGCAGTTACCACTAAACAACGTAGGTGTAATGGCTTTGGATTTTCAAGGAAAAGAAGGTATTGCTACTTCGGTTGGCCATGCGCCAGTTTCTGCATTAATTGATGCGGGCGCCGGAAGTAGAGTAGCCATTGCAGAGTCGTTATCAAATATCGTTTGGGCTCCATTAAAAGATAACTTAAAAAGCGTTTCCCTTTCGGCCAACTGGATGTGGGCTTGTAAAAATGAAGGCGAAGATGCTCGTTTATATGAAGCGGTTCAGGCTTGTTCAGATTTTGCCATCGAATTAGGTATCAATATCCCAACGGGTAAAGATTCACTTTCAATGAAGCAGAAATACAAAGATGGAGATGTAATTGCACCAGGAACGGTAATTATTTCTGCTGCTGGTAATTGTAACGACATTACTCAAGTAGTTGAACCGGTTTTGCAAAAAGACGGTGGCAACATTTACTACATCAATCTAAGTAATGATGATTATAAATTAGGCGGCTCTTCTTTTGCTCAAGTTTTAAATAAAATTGGAAATGAAACGCCTGATGTTAAAGATGCAGCAAAATTCAGCGCTGCTTTTAACGCAATTCAAGAGTTAATTAAAGCCGGGAAAATTAAAGCTGGGCACGATATAGGTAGTGGCGGTTTAATTACTACCCTGCTAGAATTGTGCTTTGCAGACCAAAACCTAGGTGCAAACATCGATTTGTCTAGCTTAGGTGAAGCTGATGTTTTAAAAGTATTATTCGCTGAAAATATCGCTTTGGTTTTCCAAGCCGATGAAAGTATCGAAGCCATCTTAAATGATAAAGCGGTTGCTTTCCACAAAATTGGTTCGGCAACCAGTACCGCTACCTTAAATGTAACTAACAACGGAACGAGCTATAATTTCGATATCAATCACTTGCGTGACGTTTGGTTTAAAACTTCTTATTTGCTAGACCGCGAACAAAGTGGCGAAGTAAAAGCGAAAGAACGTTTCGATAATTATAAAAATCAGCCTTTAAAATTCAACTTCCCTGCTCAATTCGATGGTAAAAAACCAGTAATTGATGCAAGCAAACCTCGTCCAAAAGCGGCAATTTTACGTGAAAAAGGAAGTAATTCTGAGCGTGAAGTAGCTAATGCGATGTACTTAGCAGGTTTCGATGTGAAAGATGTGCACATGACGGATTTGATTTCGGGCAGAGAGACTTTAGAAGATATTCAGTTTATTGGTGCTGTTGGCGGTTTTTCTAACTCCGACGTTTTAGGCTCTGCAAAAGGCTGGGCTGGCGCATTCTTATACAACGAGAAAGCTCGTGTAGCGTTAGAGAATTTCTTTAATAGAGAAGATACTTTATCAGTAGGTATTTGTAATGGTTGTCAGCTATTTATAGAATTAGGCTTAATCAACAAAAACCACGAAGCAAAACCTAAAATGTTGCATAACGATAGTCATAAGCACGAAAGTATCTTTACGTCATTAACCATCCAAGAGAACAAATCGGTAATGCTTTCGACGTTAGCGGGCAGCACTTTAGGCGTCTGGGTATCACATGGCGAAGGTAAATTCCAATTCCCTTACGAAGAAACTAAATATCAGATTGTTTCTAAATATGGTTACGAGCAATATCCTGCAAACCCTAACGGCTCTGGCTTTAATACCGCCATGCTTTGCGACGAAACTGGTAGACATTTGGTAATGATGCCTCACATAGAGCGTTCATTGTTCCAATGGCACTGGGCAAATTATCCAGCAGGTAGAAAAGACGAAGTTTCGCCTTGGATGGAAGCCTTTGTGAATGCTAGAAAATGGGTGGAGAAGCACCAAAAATAAAATTGTCACATTGAGCTTGTCGAAATGTCTTCATTAAAGCAAAAGACTTCGGCAAGCTCAGCTTGACCATCAGTTGAGCTAAAATTTACCTATTCCGCCATCTTGGTAAAACTCGATAAATTTTTCAGCTATTACGTCCGATTTAAATTTTTCAGCCGCTTGGCTCCTAATCAACTCGCTATCAAATTTTACTTCTCCAGTAATAATTTGTTTAATTGCTTTTGCTAGTGCTTGCACGTCGTTGGGCGCTACTAAAATCCCATTACTTTCATCAACCATCTCTGGCACACCACCAACTTTCGTGGCAACCACAGGCACGCCCAAACTCAAACTTTCCGTCACCACAACAGACTGAGTTTCATAATTGCTAAATAAAATTAGCGCTTCAGCCTCAACAATACGGTCTACCACTATTTCTCCATAAAGAAACCCTGTAAAAAGTACTTCGTTAAGTCCTAATGCTATAGCCCTTTCTTTCGCAAGTTCAAACTCATCACCATCGCCAACCATGGTTAAAGAAAATGAAAGACCTTCATTATGCAATAGTTTAAATGCCTCAAGAATACCTGTTACATTCTTGCAGTTGGCAGCAAAATTAGACACATGTACAAAATGATTTTTAGTGCTATACTGTCCTATCTTTTCCTTAAAAAATAAATCTTGAGATACATTAGAAATCACCTTAAAATTTCGATGGTTCAAGCCATGGTGCTTCATGTAAAACTTCAAATTTTCTGAAACTGATGTGATACCTTTAGATTGACGCACTACCAGTTTAGTAATCATCTTTCTAAAAAAACCACGATATGAATTATCTTGTGGCAAGTACCTAGACCAGTGCTCTGTTATAAAATACGCAATATTTACTCCAAATAATTTCAGCGAAAATGGTAATATCGCCGCCCTTGTTAATACATGTACATGAAAAAATATTGGCCTTCGATTTATTTTTCGATACTGGTAATATCCATAAAATTGCCCGAATACATATAAGCAAGCTTTGAAAAATTGAACTATCGGGTGTTTCGAAACTGGCTTTTTGAAATACAAAATATAGGTATCAATTCCATTGACATTAGATTTTTCGAAGTGATAAAGTTGCGCAAGCTTTTCATCGCCACAAACATGTAAAACATCTACTGCTACGCTACAATTTATGGCTTCGGCATGGCTCCTAATAAATGAGCCTACCGATAAGTTTGTTCTATTGGGATACCATGCGGGAAGAAATAAAATCTTATTCTTTTTAACATTAGCCATTGCGTTGCTAAAAGTAGAAAAAAACTATTTCATAACCCCCTACTACTTCAACAATTTAAGAGGAATTATTTGTATGTTTGAATCTATGTTGCGCATATTCTATTCTTTCATTTTAACCATCTGTTGCCTAAGTGTTTTTGCCCAAACCCCTTATGGTAACGATTGGATTAATCCTGCCCAGTCTTATTATAAAATTAAAGTTAGCCAAAAAGGGGTTTATAGATTAAATCACGCCACATTGAGCCAACAAATTCCTACCCTAAATAGCATTAACCCAAAGAACTTCCAACTTTTTAAAAACGGAAAAGAAGTAGCTATTTATGTACAAGGAGAAACTGATAACACCTTTGATGCAACAGACTTTATTGAATTTTACGGGCAACCCAATGATGGCACTTTAGACAAAGAATTATATCCGGTTGCAAATACTCAGCCACATAACTACTATAGTTTATTTACCGATACCGCTGCTTATTTTTTAACTATTAACCCTAACTTGCAGGGTTTAAGAGTACAAAATTTTAAATCTTCAAAGACAGGACTGATAGCAGAAAGCTTTATTACTCAAGAGAGTTTAGGTGTGTATGCAGACAGTTTTTATCCTGGCAGATATATCATTGCACACATGAGCCTCTCCGATTATCAAGAAGGCGAAGGTTTTATGGGTGTAACTTACGGATTGGGAGGACAACAAATCAGAACATTATCTACCCCCAACTTATATACTGGCAGTGGTGCATCCCCCATCAAATTTGAAACTTATGTAGCTGGCAGGTCTGATGCACAATCTACAAATCCTCAAGGCAACAACCATCACCTAAGAATTAGCATTAATAACGGAACATCTGGTTTTGTAAAAAAAGATACTTTGTTTAGAGGCTATGCCGTAGCAAAAACAGCCTTTACCGTTAACCCCAATGAGCTAGGTCAAAACACGCAAGTGATATACGAAGCAATCAATGACCTTGGTGCACAAACCGACTTTCAAGCGGTAGCTTATGCTAAAATTATCTATCCTCGCCTACCAGATTTACAGGCAACTACTACCCTCAATTTTACCTTAAACGGAAACACACAGAACAGGTATTTAAACTTTACAAACAACAATAAAACCAAACCTTTAATTTGGGACCTTACTTCCAACCAAAGGGTAGTTTCTGAAATTAACGGCAGCAATGCAGAGTTTGTATTGTCGGCAAACATGACAGAAAGAGATATTTTTCTATACGATAGTACAGCCTTTATTTCGCCTGCGTTAACGAAAGTACAAATGCTGAATCTATCGCCAAACACCTTCGATAAAAATTTCATTATTGTAACGCACAAATCATTACTAACTAGTGCCGAAAATTATGCCAGCTATAGAAATCAAGGTGCTTATAAATCTTTTATAATAACCACAGAGCAATTGTACGACCAATTTTATTATGGTATCCATCATCCTTTTGCCATCAGGAACTTCGCCAAGTACCTTCTTCAATTCGCCGCTACCAAACCCAAATACCTCCTATTGTTAGGTAAAGGATTGGAGAATAGTTTAATCAGAGCGGCTGGTGGTGTAAATGAAGATTTAGTTCCTACTTATGGCTCTCCCCCATCAGATGATTTACTAACAGCCAGAATTAACAATACGAGTTTAGCACCTGCCATTGCCACAGGCAGAGTTGGTGCTAAAACGAATGAAGAAGTTGAAATTTACCTTCAAAAACTGAAACGCTATGAACAATATGGGAATGAAATATGGCGTAAAAAGTTTATTCACGTTAGCGGTGGCAACAATCTTTCAGAAAATTTATCTTGGGCTGCTTATCAAGCCAACATGTTTAACATGGCAAAAGCAGCGCCTTTCGGAGCAGATACAGTTAACTTTAACAAAAACGTAAACGTTCCAGTTAGTGCAAATCAAAAGCAACTCATTATTAACGAAATAAACAAGGGAGCAGCCTTATTATCTTTCTTAGGACATGGAGCCCACCAAGCTACAGAGGTTAATTTTGGCTTACCAGAAGAACTTAACAATAGCGACAGACTTTTAACTTACCTGGTAAATGGATGTACCACCGGAAACACTTATATAGGACCTCCGTCTTTGGGGGAAAAGCATATTTTTTATCCTGAAAAAGGTGCCGTAGGATGGATAGGAACCTCTAGCGAAGGTGTAGCAAGTTATTTATCTAATTTCAGTTCTATTTTTTATCAAAAAGCATTTACAACTAACTATGGTGTTTCTATAGCCGAAGCTTTAAAATTGGCTAAAACCCAATATCAAAATCCCAACGATATTATTAACGTAATGCACACCACACAATACACTTTTCAGGGAGACCCCGCATTGAAGTTTTACACTCCAGAAAAGCCAGACTTGGCAATAAACAACCAAGATTTATTCATTTCTCCTTCTAATGTAAGTGCGTTAAGTTCTTCTTTTTCTGTTGCTGTGGTAGCCAAGAATATTGGTAAGGCGGTAAACCAACCATTAAAAATTTCATTAACCCGTACATTTCCAGATAATTCCACTACAACCTATCCGCCACAAACTTTTGCAGAGCCTGTATACAACACAGATACTTTGTTGTTTAAAATAGAAAATAATGATATCAGTAGTGCGGGAATTAATAAATTTACCATAACACTAGATCCGGAAAACGAATTTGATGAGCTTTCAAAAGCGAATAATACAGCAAGCTTCGATTACTTCATGATATCAAATGGTTTAAATACCATTTATCCAAAAAAATATGCCATAGTATCGCAAGCCGATGTAGAACTTGTTGCCCAATCTAACGATTTACTGGCCAAAGATGCCAGCTATATATTCGAGATAGACACGGTAAGTACGTTTGATAGTTCGTGGCTAAAAACAGCTACATTAACGGCCGGATTTATGCCCAAATGGCGCCCTGCTTTACTATCCACTAATAACCAAGTTTACTATTGGAGAGCTCGCTTAAACGCAGATTTAGATAAAGGTGGTGCTTGGCAAGAAAGTACATTTACTTATATTCAAGGCAGTCCAGATGGTTGGAACCAATCGCATTTTCAGCAATACCAAAATGGTACACTTCACAGCTTAGAGTTTAACAACAGCACCAAGCAGTTTGAATTTTCCAAAACAGCTTATGCTACCACGGTGCAAACTAGAGGAGATGATGCATCTACAGCAGACGAAAGGACATTTAGAGCAAATCCCGGCGGCAGGCTTGGCTTTTTAGACTATGAGTTTGTTGGCTTTACGCTAATAGCATTAAACCCTACCGTAGGCGGGCTTTTTCAATACCCTTCGGCTTACAATTTTGTTAACAACGATGGAAACGGAACTCCAAACTACTACTCAGGCCAATATGTTTTCGACACTAATAATCCAGTAGCAGTCGATAGTCTAATTAGCTATATCAACCAAATACCCAATGGCTACTATGTTATTGGATTTAACGGAAGAGGTATTAATTTATCTGCCCTGCCACAAGCTGCCAAAAACGCCTTTTTGCAAGTAGGCGCAGCCAATATTGGGAATGTTGGTGCGGGTGAACCTTATATGTTTTGGGGACAAAAAGGTGGTGGGCCCGAATCGGCCATAGAGAAAATGGCAGATCTAGGTAGCACGGCGCCACCAAGAGAACAACTGATCAGATTCGACAAGACTTATGCTTATCCACTACAACAAGGCAACCTAACCACCGTTGCAGCAGGTCCAGCAACACAATGGAAAACCGCCGAATATGAAGTAAAAACAGATGCCACAGATGTTGTTTCTTTTGATTTATTAGGGTACAAACCTAACGGGGAAGTACAGGTTTTGCAAACCAATCTACCTCCAAACAGCTTAGATTTAAGCGGCTTCGATGCTAAAAGCTATCCTAAAATGGCCCTAAAAGCAAATTTTAGTGATGCTACAAAAAGAACCCCTCCACAAGTGTTAAAATGGAAATTTATTTACGACGAAGTACCAGAAACATCAATTAATCCGCAAATAAGTTATAATTTCTACAAAAGCCCTATTCAAGAAGGTGATAGTGTGAAGTGGGACATTGGTTTTCAAAACCTGTCAAAATATAAATCGGATTCGCTTTTGGTTAAATACACTTTAACAAAGCCAGACAGAAGTACAATTACGGCAAACGCAGGAAAAATTGAAGAAATGGCTATTGGCGCTAATCTTACCTTTAAGTTAAAACTCCCTACCATTGGCTTAGTAGGCAACAATCTTTTAAAATTAGATTTCATTCCTATAAACGGTAACGATAGCTACAGCTTTAACAATTTTATACAGCAGAATTTTACGGTAACAAAAGATAATAAAGAGCCTATCGTTGATGTAGCATTTGATGGAAAACACATTATGAATGGTGAAATTGTTGCACCACAACCTAACATTTTAATAAACCTTACAGACGACAACTCATTTATACTACTTAATGATACTACGGTAATGAATATTTACCTTAAATCTGCAACGGGAAATTACAAAAGGATTGCTTATACCTCTGGCCTATTAAATTTTACTCCAGCAAATTCGGCGAACAACAACAAAGCTAGTGTAAGCTACAAACCGTCCAGATTAGAAGATGGTATCTACACCTTGATGGTTGAAGCAAAAGATGCCAGCGGTAATGTTAACAACGCAAGTAGTTATACCATCGAGTTTGAAGTGATTAACGAATCTGCCATTACACATTTTTATCCCTACCCCAACCCCTTTACCACAGCCATGAAATTTGTTTACACCTTAACTGGAGATAAAATTCCTGATAAGATAAAAGTGCAAATCATGACGGTAACAGGAAAAATTGTTAGGGAAGTTTTTAAGGAAGAATTAGGAGCTATTAGAATTGGAAATAATATTTCCGACTTTACTTGGGACGGAACCGATATGTACGGAGATAGATTAGCCAATGGTGTTTATTTCTATAAAGTTACAGTAGAAAACAACGATAAATCTGAAATAAAACATAGAAAAACTAAAACAGACAACTTCTTTAAACAAAATACTGGCAAAATATATTTGATGAAATAATGTGCGGGATTACTGGTTTTATTGACTACAAAAAGTTAATAAGTGAAAAAGATCTACTAAATGCATCAGCTGCGCTAAGACACAGAGGTGGCAATGGTTACGGCCACTTGCTAGAAACTCACCAACGCTATAGTGTGGGCTTAGCAAATGAAAGGCTCGCTACTATTGACCCCTCTGAAAACGGTATACAGCCTTTTACTTCACTTTGTGGAAATTATACCATTACTTTTAATGGAACAATTTATAATTACCTAGATTTAAGGGCGTCACTTATTAAATATGGAGTGATTTTCAAAACTTTATCTGACACCGAAGTTTTATTAGAATGCTATAAAAAATGGGGACATCAATTATTTGAAAAAATAGATGGAGCATTTGCATTTGCCATATTGGATAGGAAACAAAATCAAATGTTCTTGGCTAGAGATACTGTTGGCGTAAAACCCTTGTATTTCTATAAGGATAAAAATTTCTTTGCCTTTTCTTCTGAATTGAAGGGATTATTACAATATCCAATAGAGAAAAAAACGAATTTAAATGCATTGGAGAAGTATTTACGCCATGGTTATTTCTTGGGCTCGGAAACTATATTTACAGATATATTTAATTTTAAAAAACAGCATTATTTTATTATCGACTTAAATAGTGGCAACCATTTAGAGACTAAATTTGAAAATCAATCAGGCGTTTTGGCTAGGCTTTCGGACAATGAAAGTGATATTACCAATAGACTACATGAATTAGTTACCGAATCAGTCGTTAAGAGAAGTATAGCGGATGTAAATATGGGTGTCATGCTAAGTGGAGGTTATGACAGCGCTACTGTAGCCGCCATACTACAAAAAAATAGAGCCAAAAGATTAAGAACATTTACCCTTGGTTTTAAAAATAAGAAAATAGATGAAGCCCCGGATGCCAAAGCTATTGCCAAATTTTTAAACACTAACCATACTGAATATTACATAGACAATGCTGATGCTATAAAGACCCTAGAAAACTTACCTAATATTTTTGATGAACCCATGGGTGATAGTGGTGCTATACCATTGGCATTCTTGGTGGAGCAAATTGCAACAGAAGACATTAAAGTTCTGCTTGGTGCAGAGGGAGGCGATGAACTATTTGCAGGATATACGAGCTATAAAAAAGCCATTTGGGTACATAGAAAATCTAATCAAATTCCAAATTTCTTAAAAAAAACTATTGTAAGCTTTTCAAAAAACAGAAAACATAAACTGCAAGAAGTATTATTTTCGAAATCATTAATAAACACCTACGAATCTATCGCCTCATTTTATGCCTACAATGAAATGAGCAATCTATTAAATAAGGAAATAATTCCATCCATAAGTTTTGAGGAACAAGAAGACAGTATCAAATCACTACTAAATTTTGATCTCAATAATTACTTGCCTAATGATTTGCTGCTTAAATCCGACAGAATTACCATGCATTATGGAATAGATAACAGAGATGCCCTTTTAAAAACAGACCTAGTAAATACTTTAGCAACAATTGACAATAAATATTTTATAAAAGATGGAAATTTGAAACATTTACTAAAAAATATCACCCATCAATATATTCCAAAAATAATAATGGATAGGCCAAAAAAAGGTTTTAGTATTCCAATAATTGAATGGATGGGTTCTATATATAAACCTTATTTAGAAGAATACCTTTCGCCAGAACAGTTAATCAAACATCGCTTTTTTGACATTGTTGAAGTTTTTAAGACTAAAAACAGATTTTATACAAGCCCAAATGGCAACGATGCTAGAAAGTTGTGGTTGTTACTACAATTTCAAATGTGGTACAATAAGTATTTTAGTTAATTTTTGCTAAGAACTTTTTGACAACATATTTCAATGTTGCAATTCCTTTTTTTACTGCAGCATTTTTCCTCTCGAATTTAACTACAAAATGTGGTTTAAGCACTGTATTAAACCTTGATTTGAAAGGAGCTATTCCACGCATATCACCTCCCAGCAAGTCAACGCATTCATAGCCGTCTTCATTCAATTTCGTAAAAAAGAAGTCATGCAACAACGAGTGTACATCGTCTTTATTAGATCTAGATGTTTTGTTAAGCAATACGGTATAGGCTATTTTATTGTTTTTATCTAAGAAAATAAGGTTAGAAGCTACAAGTTCATCGTTATTATAACAATTAAAACTAGCAAGGTATCTATTACGCTGCATTGCTAACATTAGTCTTTCAATTTTTCTTATGCTTGTAGAACTGTAGACTTTAAAATCTTTAAAAATCTGTAAATTCAATTCTAAACTAGTCTTAGTTAAAGGCTCCCATCTACACTCATATCCTATTTCTCTTGCTTTTCTAATATTTTTTTCGGTTACCGTATGATAATCCAAGCTATCCAGCTTTTTTAAATATGTATAATAGTTATTAACCGAAAAATGTTGCCATAAAAAAGGGCGCATATCATCTATTCCTACTGGAAGTTTTATCTCTACACGTTGATACAATTTCAGTAAAGCATTTAAAAAACCATCAAGATATTCGCAATATTGATTTTCACTTAAAGTTTCTTTTATCCAAAATGAAGAATAGAAGAAATGAGAAGGATGTATAATTTTCTTTCGTTTTGTCAGCGCAACATAGCTAATCACCAAATTATTTTTAATATGATATAAAAAGTAGGCAGGTACCAATGCATACTCTTGGCATAAAAAGCTTACAACAGAAAGTTCCTCATTCATTTTCAAAGGTCTAACCTTTTCTATTTCGGCAACCCAATCTTCTCTCTGTAAAATTTTAAGCATGTGCTTATAAAAATACTGCAATTAGCAATTAAAAACCAAAAAAGCGATGAAATTTCTTCCATCGCTGTCGCAAATCAATACCAACTCAAAAACTAATTTTGCATCATATAACTAATAGGCATGTTATATCTTACCCTAACTGGCAGGTTATTTTGCATGCCCGCTTTCCAGCGTGGCGATTTTTTAATAACCCTCATAGCTTCGTCATCACAGCCGTAGCCAATGCCTCGGGTTACTTTTACGTCGGTAATGGTGCCGTCTTTTTCTACTACAAAGCTCAAAAACACTTTACCCTGTATACCATTTTCTGATGCCATACTAGGATAGCGCAAATTTCTTTGGATATATTTTGCCCAGGCATCCATCCCACCTGGAAATTCTGGATAAACATCTACGGTAGCAACATTATGGATATCATTACCTCCAGTGCCATTGCCGCCAATTCCAATTCCTTCTCCAGTACCACCAGTAGCCGTTTCTAAACCAGCATTTCCTTTACTAGCAATGCCATCTTGCGTAGTACTGGCAATTAAAGCACCTTTTAAATCATCAGTAGTTGGCGGCTGGGCAGTAACCAAATCATCTTTAACAACTTTGATATTATCTGTCATACCCACTGATTTTACCTTTGGAGCAACCGATTTCTTTTGCACAACCTCTTCGGGAGCAGCTACTTCTTCTACCTTTGGTAACTCTTTGGGTGGTAACTCTCGTATGATGTTATCAAGTTCTACACCAACTATTTTTGTCTGATCTATAACTTCTGGAGCACCTTTAAGTGCAGAAATAATTGATGGCGCTACAAAAGCACCTACAAATAACGGCGCCGCTATAAAGAAAGCTTTCAACATCCGGTTAGCAGAATGGCTTCTCAATTCGTAAGCACCATAGTTTTGGTTTCTGTTAGCAAATACGAGAGCGAGCCACTCGCTATCGTATAAATTTGATGATTTATTAAACATAGCTATAAGGATTTTTAGCTATGATGCATACTTTCATAAAAATCCATAAAACAATTTCCGCAACACAAAAAAACACACAAAACACCCTAAAAAATCAAAAATTTGTATCAAAAAATATTTTTTTTCATTTTTTTAATAATTTTCAGAGTAAAAATCACAAAATTTCATATTTTTGGATAAAAATTTAAACAAATCAATGAAAAGCTTAAGAACCATAGCACTAAAAGAAGCACAAAACAGAGAAATTCCTGAAATATCAGCACCATCTACCAAACTTTCAGATTTCTACGGCTCAAATGTTTTCGACAAAAAGAAGATGAAAGAATATCTTTCTAAAGATGTTTTTGAAAAACTAATTTCTTCTATTAATCAAGGCGAATTAATTAACCAAGATGATGCAAATCAAATTGCAGCCGCGATGAAATCTTGGGCAATGAGCAAAGGTGTTACTCACTACACCCACTGGTTTCAACCGCTAACTGGATCTACTGCAGAAAAGCACGACTCTTTCTTTGAACCAAGTGGCGACGGCGCCATCGAAAAGTTTGCCGGTAGTGCTTTGGTACAACAAGAGCCAGACGCATCGAGCTTCCCTAACGGAGGTATCCGTAACACGTTCGAAGCTCGTGGTTACACTGCATGGGATCCTTCTTCTCCAGCTTTCATTATGGAAAACTCTGCTGGTAAAACACTTTGTATTCCAACTGTATTTGTTGCCTACACGGGCGAGGCACTTGACTACAAAGCGCCTTTGTTAAAAGCACTTTCTGCTATCGATAAAGCCGCTGTAGAAGTTTGCCAATATTTCGATAAAAGCGTATCTAAAGTAAATGCATCTTTAGGTATTGAGCAAGAATATTTCTTAGTAGACTTAGCTTTATTTAACGCCCGCCCAGATTTAGTGTTAACTGGCCGTGCTTTATTTGGTCATATGTCTGCAAAAGGACAACAATTAGAAGATCACTACTTTGGCTCTATTCCAGAGCGTGTTTTTGCTTACATGGTAGATTTCGAAAACGAAGCTATTAAATTAGGTATTCCTTTAAAAACTCGTCATAACGAAGTAGCTCCATCTCAGTTTGAGTGTGCCCCTATTTATGAGGAAATTAACTTGGCTATCGACCACAACCAATTATTGATGGATTTGATGGAAAAAGTTGCTCGTCGTCACAACTTTAAAGTATTGTTGCACGAGAAACCTTATGCAGGCATTAATGGTTCTGGTAAACATAATAACTGGTCGTTAATTACCGATACTGGCAAAAACTTATTAGCGCCAGGTAAAACGCCTAAAAACAACTTAATGTTCTTAACTTTCTTCGTTAACACGATTAAAGCTGTACACGAACATGCAGATTTATTAAGAGCAAGTATTGCATCGGTAAGCAACGATCACCGTTTAGGTGCTAACGAAGCTCCACCAGCAATCATCTCTATCTTCTTAGGTCAACAATTAGATGAAATCTTGGACGAAATTGAGCACTCTCGTTTAAGCAAAAAATTAAAAGAAGACAACTCATTATGGTTAGGTATTCCTAAAATTCCTCAAATCTTGTTGGATAATACAGACCGTAACCGTACTTCTCCTTTTGCCTTTACTGGTAACAAATTCGAATTAAGAGCGGTAGGATCTACGGCTAACTCTTCTGCGCCAATGACAGTTTTAAATGCTATTGTTGCAGATCAGTTGACTAAATTTAAAGTAGACGTAGACAAATTGATCAAAAAAGGCGACAAAAAAGATGTTGCTTTAATGACCGTGATCAAACGTTACATCAAAGAATCTAAAGCCATCCGTTTCGAAGGTAACGGCTATAGTGATGAGTGGGCGCAAGAAGCAGAAAAACGTGGTTTATCGAACATTAAAACTACGCCTAAAGCTCTTGATGCTTACGTAAGCGAAAAATCTACAGAATTATTCGAAAAACTAAAGGTGTTCAGCAAACGCGAACTACATGCTCGTCACGAAATTTTGTTAGAAAACTTCTACAAAAAACTTCAAATCGAGGCTCGCGTATTTGGCGATGTAACCAATAGCCAAATTATTCCAGCGGTTATTGCTTACCAAAACTCATTAATTGAAAACGCTAAAGGTTTAAAAGAATTAGGTTTAAGCAAAGAGGCCATTGCTACGCCATTGGCTATCATCGATAAGCTTTCTAACCACTTATCTATTGTTAAAAACAGCGTAGATAAAATGTTAGAAGACCGTAAAGAGGTAAACAAAATTGAAGATACTCGCGAAAAAGCAATTGCTTACGACGAGAAAGTAAAAGCACACTTCGATACCATTCGTTACCACGCCGACAAATTAGAGCAAATTGTTGACGATAGCGTTTGGCCATTACCTAAATTCAGAGAATTGTTATTCTTAAAATAAGCAGCAAATTTTCTTTTTATATTAAGGTGCAAGGTTTTACTTTGCACCTTTTTTGTTTCCGTCAGCTAAAGCAGACAGCAATGAAGTAAAACACGAAAGCAATTAATTAGAAAAGCAAAATCATCCTTTCAATAAAAGTTAGTCCTTCTTTTCGCTAAATCTTTTGTTTCGCTATTCGCTCACAAAAGTATACCGCTGCAATAAGGTTTATCAAACAAAAGTATTTGCTACTATTTACCAAAAACACAAATCATATCACCCCTACGGGGTTAGTTGTGGCACGTATAATTTCTATAATAATTTCACCCCTACGGGGGTTGTATCTTATATGTCTAAATATTTTATTATTAGAATAAGGTACACAAAACTTTCATTCGTACACTTTGTAACCGTCCGTCCAACAACGCTCAACATTACAACTTTTTGTAGCCCGTGGTTGGTGTTATTACCAAACCAGGTTAGCTTTTATATAAAAAATACTTCATTACCATAATAGTGTACACAAACCTTAAACTCATCACCTTTGTTTCTGCCTAGTATTCAAAATTACAACTTTTCAATCTTTAAAACTTATGGCAACTCCTCTACCAAAAGTTTAAATTCCCGCCAACGTTACAACATTTCAACCTTACAACTTTATAACAATAAAAACAATCACTCAAGTGTTCAAAACCTTTTACCTTTTACCTTCCACCTTTTACCTTAATCAACTATCTTTGCAGCAATTATGAGCGACAATAGGTACAACCAGCGTGGCGTGTCTGCATCTAAAGAAGATGTACACGCAGCCATCAAAAACATCGACAAAGGAATTTTCCCAAAAGCATTCTGCAAAATCATTCCAGACATTTTAGGCAACGACCCTGATTTTTGCAATATCATGCATGCCGATGGCGCTGGAACCAAATCCTCATTAGCGTATACTTATTGGAAAGAAACCGGAGATGTTTCGGTTTGGAAAGGCATTGCGCAAGATGCCATCATCATGAACATCGATGATTTGATTTGCGTTGGTGCTACAGATCAAATCTTGCTATCATCTACTATTGGACGTAACAAAAACTTAATTCCGGGAGAGGTTATTGCAGCAATTATTAATGGTACCGAAGAAATTTTAGCCGAACTAAGAGCGTTAGGCATTTCTATTTATTCTACAGGTGGCGAAACCGCCGATGTGGGCGATTTAGTTCGTACCATTATTGTGGATTCTACTGTTACCTGCCGCATGAAACGCGACGAAGTAATCAGCAACGACAACATTAAGGCTGGTAACGTTGTAGTTGGTTTAGCTTCTTATGGCAAGGCAACTTACGAAACCGAATATAATGGGGGTATGGGTTCAAACGGATTAACCTCCGCCCGTCATGATGTCTTTGAAAAAACTATAGCAAGCAAATATCCAGAAAGTTTTGACCCAGGTGTACCGTTTGATTTGGTTTTTTCTGGTGGCAAACAATTGACCGACTTAGTTCAGATCTATGAAAGCGAGAGCGTAACTGCAGGGAAATTAGTATTATCGCCAACGCGTACTTATGCACCAGTAATTAAGCAAATTTTAGACAAGTACCGTAGCCAAATTGATGGTATTGTACATTGTAGCGGCGGTGCACAAACTAAAGTATTACACTTTGTTAATGATGATGTTCACATCATTAAAGACAATCTGTTCCCTATTCCGCCGCTCTTCAAATTAATACAAGAGCAATCTGGTACCGACTGGAAAGAAATGTATAAAGTGTTTAACATGGGCCACCGCATGGAACTTTACGTACCTGCCGAAATTGCTGAAGATATTATCGCCATCTCAAAAAGCTTTAACATCGATGCTCAAATTATTGGTCGTGTAGAAGCGAGCGAGCAAAAACAAGTAACCATCAATAGCGAATTCGGTGAATTCGTTTACAACTAATAATTCAAATGCTGATATTTACGCGATTACTCGTTGTAAATATCAGCATTTGATTTTCTCAATCTGTTAAGAGCAAAGGCTTCTGTCAAGCTATTTCCCTACCCTAAACCAATCGAAATCCGCATAGCCACTATCATTGGTTTGTTGGTCCCGCACTGCAAATAACCCAACTTTAGCACCAATCCATTTGCCTGGCGTTGCTTCAAAAACATCATCTATAGAAGTAAAAGTAATGCCATCTTTACTGTAACTAAACTCACATTTAGCTCCTTTACCCACTTTCACTCGTAAATAAACATCTTTACCATCTAGTTTAACAAGCTGTTTTTCGCTTTCGGCCTTGCCTTTATCTGCACTTTTACATACTGAATAAACTAAATACAATCCGTCTTTTTTTGATTTAACCGCTAAATAAGCATAGCTCAACCCGTAAATGGTTAAGCCTACCTTTTCATTTTCTAATTTCGGGTTAGCCGTAAAGCTCAACTTTGTTGTGGCGGTAAATTCTTCTGTCGGGAATTTCTGCATCAAGATATTTGGTACATCCCAAAGGTTTTTAGCACTATCTGGAATTTTAGCGGTATATAACCTCAAACTGCCTTTGCTAGGATTTAAAAACGACCAAGTAGCTACCGGATTTGCTTGCCATTGCCATTGCAGACCTAAATCAACACCGTTAAATTCATCGCTTTCGGCAGGTGTAAAAATGGCACTTGTTTTAGCTACCGTAGGCTTTTTATAGGTCAACACGGGCTCTCCAATGCCATCACCATCTTTATCTATACCAATTACTGGCCAGTTATTAATCCATTTCATTGGTTGTAAATGCACAACTCTACCATAAGCTTCCTTGTCTTGAAAATGCAGGAACCAATCTTCGCCATTTGGTGTAGTTACCCAAGCACCTTGATGCGGGCCGTTAATCGGCGATTTACCCTGATCCATCACTACTTTGCGTTCATAAGGTCCGTAAACGTTTTTAGAACGAAGTACCAATTGCCAACCGGTGGCAACGCCTCCCGCTGGTGCAAAAATGTAATAATAGCCATTGCGCTTATAAAATTTTGGTCCCTCTAACGTTGGGTCTTGCTCATGGCCATCAAAAACAATTTTGCCTTCTTCTATGGTTTTATCACCAGCAGCATTCATTCTTTTTACTACCAGTACACTTTTAATACCAGCCCTACTACCCGCGTATCCGTGTGTCAAATACACTTTGCCGTCTTCGTCCCAAAGCGGACAAGGATCAATCAAACCTTTCCCTCCTTCTACTAAAACCGGATCTGTCCAAGGACCCAGAATATTTTTCGCTTTGGTTAAATAGATGCCAAAATCTGGATCTGGATAATAGATGTAGAATTCGTTGTTATGGTAGCGGATTGCCGGTGCCCAAACGCCATTTCCATGTTGAGTTTTAGAGAAATGCTCGAAAGGAGGCTGTCTTTTCAAGGCATGACCAATCAATTTCCAATTTACCAAATCTGTAGATTCTAAGATTGGCAAACCAGGAACAGCATCGAAACTGGAAGCTATCATGTAAAATTTATCACCTACCCTTAGGGCATCTGGGTCTGAATAATCGGCATCTAAAACTGGATTCCTATATGTTCCATTGCCTAAATCGGCTACCCAAGTTTTTGAAATGTTCTGTTGCTGTGCATTTACGGCATTTAGACAAATAGCGGCTAGCAAGGTAACAAGTATTCTTTTCATGATATTCGGTTTTTACTATTTAGGTTATTTTAAACCTGTGTATTGTGTTTGATAAGTTTTTATTTTTTCGCCATTAGCAACACTGATTTTGCAATTTTCAAAATCAATATTCTTGACGTGATAAAGTTCAATACCTTTCTTCGCATTGATATTTACGTTAATCAGTTTAATATCCTCCATAGGAGATTCTGGTAGTCCCCAAATCTTCATCGCGAGCTCAGCATTGGTAATATTAACATTTTTTATCTGAATATTTTTATAAACTGGTGTAAATAATGCAAACGGTTGCATAACTTCATCCAAAATAGTTTTAGGTTCTTTTGGATAATATTGAGAGATGAAGATTGGCCATTTCACGTTTTTAATTTCAAGGTCTTGATAAATAACTTTTTCTACCGTTCCGCCTCTTTCTCTAGCAGTTTTTATGCGTATGGCAGAAGTCGTGCCGTCAAATTTGCAGTTGCTTACCATTAAATTCTTTAAGCCACCCGAAGTAAAACTTCCGATAGATAAGCCATGGCCATAACCAAAATCGCAATTACGTATGACCACGTTTTCTACCTCATACCCGCCAGCTAGCTGATTTTTATTTCCAAAATTAATGGCAATATTGTCATCGCCCGTAGCAATTTTACATTGATCTATCAAAACATTTTTTGCGGAAATATTGATACCGTCTGTATTTCTTGATTTTTCAGGCGCAGAGATCGTAATGTGATGGATATAAACCTCTTTACATCCTTTTAAAGAAATATGCGTATTGGGTGGGTTTAAGGTGGTAATACCTGCAATTTCTAATCGCTCACAGTTTTCTATGTACAATAATTGAGGTCTGCGGAAAGTAATCTCTTTGGCTGTAAACTTATCCCACCATAGCTGCCCTTGTCCATCTATTGTTCCTTCGCCACTAATTTTAATATCATTTGCCTTTTTAATACTGATGAAGTTAAGGTAACGTTCATTAGCGGAAGGAAAATTGGAAATATCATCAATAAGTTTAAGCACTGCGCCTTTTTGAAGCAATAAGTTGGTTTTACTTTTAACGGTTATGGGGCCACATAAAAAAATTCCCTTGGGCACAATTAAAGTTCCTCCCGCTTTGGCTACGGTATCTAAGGCAGCCTGCATTGCCAAGGTATTTATAAACTTTCCATCTCCAACGGCCCCAAACGAAGTTACGTTATAAGCCTGATTTGTAATTTGAGGTTTGACAGGTTCTTGTGCCCGCAAACCTTGACTAATCAGCATAAAACAAAGCAAAGTCAAAATATTTCTACTATTACTACTTGTATTGCGCATCGGTAATTGATTTTACTAAACTGTTAATGTAAACTTCAATATTGTCATAAGCCGAACTTAAATCTCTACCATTTGCGTTGGCTTTATTTGGATCTAGTTTGTTCGCTATTTCCCAGTCATCTGGCATTCCATCTCCGTCAGTATCTTTTAAAACAGCGGTTTGATTTAATTTGGGCCAGCCCCCTACATCACTTTGCGAATCAATAATACCCAACTTGCCGGTTTTAGAGCCTAGGTAAGTGTTAGTTCCATTCTTTACTTCTGTAGTTATACGAGTATCTACAGCATCTCGCTTATAACTTGCACCACCATAAAGTAAAACCATGTCATAAGCTTGCTGTGCAGTGTGTACTGTAATAGCCGAAGAGGTAAACGGATTAGTCATTTTAGCAGCGTTAAAATTTGCCGTCCCTAATCCAGTACCTGCATTTACGCCACCGTTCCAATTATCAGTTGTAACTGCCGTACTATTAGTTACCACATTTCCATTGATGTAAAATTTACCATAACCCGGCGAGTAATTTGCCACATTCTCTGTTTCCATAGAAATTTGCATAATGCGATTTCTATTGGTTGAAGCTGGGCCTGCTTTATAATAGTTATTAACGATGTTGTATTCTCCATTTTCGCCTCCATAACTACTATTTCCTCCCCAATTATAAATCACATTGTTACGAAAATCTACCTTATCAATTCCGAATGGGCTATTTCCTGTACCTGATCTGCTACCGCCATCAAATCGTGGATTACGACTGTTGTGATGTGCCAATAAATTGTGATGAAAAGTGGCACTTGAACCGCCCCAAATCGCACCGTAACCATGATCATCCTTTTCGTGAAAAGATTTATTTAAACTCTCTGAAAGAATACACCATTGCATGGTAAAATTTTTATTGGCATAAAATGATGAGCATTCATCTATTGACCAACTCATGGAGCAATGGTCTATGATTAAGTTTTCCTTATTTCTGCCCCATAAAGCATCTTGCTCGTTTTTTGTCAAATCGCCCATGCGGAACCTCATGTAACGGATAATTACATTGTTTGCATTTACATTCATCTCGTAATTTTGAATGCAAATCCCGTCTCCAGGAGCAGTTTGCCCGGCAATAGTTACATCGCCGTTGTTGATTTGCAGCCTGCTTTTTAGTTCGATATTTCCAGACACTTCAAAAACAATGATACGTTTACCACTTGCTGCAATGGCTTCTCTTAAACTTCCGGTTCCGGCATCATTTAAGTTAGTTACTTTAATTACTCTTCCTTCCCTACCACCAGTAGCATTTCTACCAAAACCTTCTGCACCCGGAAATGCATAAGCAGTTTCTTGAACCTGTATTGGCTTATCTGGAACCGTGTTGGTGCCGCCGCCACTAGCTGGTGGTGTTTCTGTCTTTTTAGAGCAGCTTAGCAATATAAATGCACCTGCTAAAAAATATAAAGCTTTTCTGTTCATGCGCTTTTTCGTTGAAACCCTTACTTTTACCTAAAAAAGATAAGAAGGATATTTTTTATTGATTTTTAATGTTATAAGCTTAGAGAATTAAGTATTGCTTCTACTTAAAGTAACCACAACTATGCTGCTTTCATTTTAAAAGCTATACTCTCAATCATCCCTAAACAGTTAAGCTCATTTTGGCATCCAACCCTTAAATATTTTCTCTAAAGTATAGTTGTCGGCTACTTCTTTTTCGCTAAGTTGGTGCGCCCATTTTACGCGAGATTGATCATTTGCCCCAACACCTTTGCTTTTGTACTCGGCGTAAAAGGTTGTTTTTTCTGCATCTGGCTTATTCCAGTTATGCCATCCCTCTGGTTTAAGCTGTTTGCCTAAATCGCAATCGATAAATACCGTTTTTGCGTAGGGCCTCCACGGTCTTCCCAAATAGAACGAGTTTTCTGGAGCATCGCCATGAATTTTACTATTGATAAAAACGTAGCCGTATTGCGTACTATCTGGGGTAGATGCCGCAGTATAGTAGCCGCCCCTTTTTCCAAAAATTTCGCAATCTTCAAAAACTGCTGTAGAAGAACCAAAAATAAAATCTACAGTTCCTTCGATATAACATTTATAGTAATATTGCCTGCTAGCATAACCATAAGTGTATAAGGTATCTTGGAAACCTAACATCCTACAATTAAAAAAACGGGCTTTATCACCAGCTACAAACAGCGCTACGGCCTGACCAACTGGACCTGCAGAGTTTTGAAAAGTAATATTTTTTGCAGTAAACTGTGTACCATAAATGTAGCAGCTTGCAGAACCAGAAGTTCCTTTTTCTTCGCCAAAAAGATTTTTCTTTTGAGCCCAATCATCGTAAGTGAGGACGGTTTTTTCAACGCTTTCCCCTATCAATGTAACCATCTGTTTAGATACAGATAAGTTTAGTTTTTCTTTATAAACTCCATTTTTGATAAAGATTGTTGTAGTTACTCTTCTAAAATCTGGAACTGCATTTAGGGCTTCTTGAACGGTTTTGAAATTACCCGAGCCATCTTGCGCTACTACGAAGTCGTATTTAGTATCAAGATTTGAGTATCGAGTATCAAGAATAGATGCCTTCGCAAAAACGCTATTCAACAATAAAATAATTAAACCACTCAATAATATTTTCTTCATTTTATAAACCTTTCATTGCATTAAACACCAATTGCGCTACAGCCTGAGCACCTGCTTTTTGAAAATGTGTATTGTCTTTTTGTCCGTCTGGATAAGCCTGATACACCCCTTTTTCCAAATTCATGAAATAGGTTTTAGTGACATATTCTTGTCCCTTTTCGGTAAAAGCATCAATAGAAAGTTGGGTTAAATCAATCAACTTCACATTTAGTTCTTTAGCAATTTCTTTTACTGCCTCTGGATATTCGCCATGTACATTACTTAGTTTTCCGTCTTTCCAAGGGTAGTTTCTATTTACTGGAGTTAACAAAATTGGCGTTGCTCCCTTTTCTCTAGTTTGATTGACGTACAAACGCAAAAATTCTTTGTAGCCTTCAATGTTAACATAACGTTCGGTTTTATCTACCGCACCGTCATTATGTCCAAACTGGATCATCACTAAATCTCCCTTTTGCAAACGGTTATAAATTTCTCTCCATCTGCCTTCTTGAAAAAACGTTCTTGTGCTTCTTCCACCTTTGGCCCTATCATCAACCACCACACTATCAGTTTTGATCAAGTTTCTAACTTCCTTAATCCCGGCCTTTGTAAAAAAAGATTGAAACACTTGCCCCCAACCATGTACCGGATGCCGCTTTTGTAGGTAATCGCTTTCTAACTGATAGTTGGCTACGGTAGAATCTCCAATGAGGTAAATGGTGGTAACCTTTTTAAATGGTTTAAATGCGCAAAACGCAAATACTAGCAACAATGCTGCAATTTTAATCTTTCCGTTCATTTTATTTCTTGAGATATTTAGCTAATTCCAATTTTTCTTCCTTAATCCCCTGAGCTACCAAAGCGGCGACTTCCTTTGCTCCTTCCTTGCTTAAATGGGTATTATCTTTTACACCTTTAGGATAATTTACATGACGACCACTATCTAAATGGTTAAATAACTTAACAGAAGACTGTTCGCCTAGACCAATGATTAATTTTTCTGTTTTTTGGTGCATGTCTATCAGCGGCACTTTTAACGAATCTGCTACTTTCCTTACTACGTCTGGATAACCTTTGTGGGTGTCGGCAAAGACACCATTTTTAAAACTGCGACGCATAATTGGCGTCAGCAATATGGGATTGGCCTTTTTTGCTCTAGTTTGGTTTACATAAAGTACCAGATTTGTTTGATACTCTTGCAGCGTAGTTCCTACTGCGGGTCTGTCTATTTTTTCATCGTTGTGACCAAACTGGATAAAGACATAATCGCCCGGCTTAAGCGCATCTAAAACTTGTTGCCATCGATTTTCTGCAATAAAAGATTTTGTACTTCTTCCGTTGGCAGCTTTATTTGCAATGGTCACGTTGTTCTCAAACAGCTCACCAATTTTCATTCCCCATCCGGTTTCGGGAAAAGCTTTTTCGGCTTTGTTGGCAGCTGTAGAATCACCTATGATAAAAAGTGTGATTTTCTGCTCAGGATTTGACAGTATCAATAAAAAAAAACAAGATACGAACAGTATTTGACGAAACATATTTGACGAAACTGTTAAAGAAGAGGCTGTCTCAAAAGTCACTCGTCATCTCGAACGTTAGAGAGAGATCCCCTCCAGAAGTACTTCTGAAAAAGATTTCTCCTCCCCGAAAATTTCGGGGCAAGCTCTTCGATCGTCGAAATGACGGCATTATTTCACTTTTGATACAGCCCTTAAATTTTTCTAAAAACTATAATCTTCCTCTTGGATCACCTACCGAAGATCTTCCAGCAAACGTATTATCCTTGATTTTGAAATTATCGGTAGCTGGATCTATAAACAAATCTAAACTCGTACCGCTGTAGTTGGTAATTTGTGGAATTGGGTTTGCTGAAATAGTAGCATCTGAAGTAAGATAATTACTTTCTGCAACAGGCGTTGTACCACCTCTCATACCTCTGCCCGTATTAGCAGGTGCATAAGTTTTACCAATGATATTACTTTTAAAGGTATAAGATGAAGACACCAATTGCGTACTGTAGTCGATAAGGTACCTGCCATTTCCAATAACATTGTAAAAAGTGTTGTTTTCTATTGCTAAAGTTACAGATGGAGCTGAATTATGTACAATTAATCCATACCCTATTTCTACAAATGTGCTGTTGGTAAGTGCAATATTATTAAACTTCCCAGATGCTGTATTCGTATTGATAAATGCATAGGTACCATTAGTACCATTAACGCCAACATCTTTAATAAAGCATCTATTTACAATTAATTTATTGATAGTAATGGCATTAGAACCCTGTAAACGGAACGGTGTATTTGCAAAATTTCTAATATCACAGTTTTCGAACGAAATCTCTTCCATGGTAGAGGCCGTGCCTTGATTGATTAAATACTGTCGTTTGGTAGTTGCAGCATTACCATTAGCGTAACCTGTTACATCAACGTTTTCGAAATGTAGTTTACCTCCTGTAGTTGGCAAAGTAATTAACGACAAGGAAACAATAGGTTTTACCGGGCCTGCTTCGCCAATGATACTGATATCTATTCCAGCAGGTAATAGCACTGTAGCATCCGAATTATATTGGGTACCTTGCAATAAAACAAATCTAGTACTTGCTGTAGCTGCCTGTATCATTGCGGCCAAATCGTCGGTTGCTGTTAAGGTAACTACGTCTGCCCCTGTTGGCAATGGAGCAAGTGTAGTAAACTCTACAAAGCCCACACTTCTGGTGCCTAACATTAAAGTAGCGGTGTAAGCAGTTTGTGCGGTTAAGCCTGTGATAGCCTTTAAACCCGCAGCCGCATCACCGGCTGTCAAAGGCACGGTAACAGTTGCACCTGTAGTTGGTTTTAAGACAATACTTGTTAAACCAGTGGTCGCTGTAAATCTTAAAGTTGCGCCGGTACGTGTAAGATCATCTTCATCAACTGCATCAAACAATTGCAAACCAGTAATTTGAAATGCTTCACTAAACATATACTTCGATTCTGGCTGATCTTGATAAGCATTGGCCTTAATTCTGGCGTAGTACGGTGTTCTTGTCTGTAAGTTTTCATCTGTAACAGTAATACCTGCTGTATCTACCACTTCAGTGTAAGCAATGGTAGTAAAAGCTTGGTCTGTAGAAAAATCTACTGTGTAAGTAAGCGGCTTTCCTTCACTAAAAATAGGTTCTACCCATTTCAATTTAGCCGAAGTTTCACCTGCTGAGACAGAAACCTCGCCCGGTTTAAAGATTCGAGGCGGCTCTAAGTTCTCGTTTTCGTTTTTCTTACATCCCGTAACCATTAAGCCCACAAACAAAGCAAGCATCATGATTTTAACTATTGTATATTCTTTAATATTTTTCATTTCGTTAAGATTAAAGGCCTACGTAACCAAAGTTTTGTTTCATGTTGGTATTTTGGTTTAACACCGTATTTGGATAAGGGAAAAGTTCTTTCTTATTAGGCTCGAAATAGAAAGCAAAACCAGTAGAAGTACTCGTCAATTGGTTTTCGGTAGTTAATGATTTTCTCCAATTACGAGCGGTATACCCTGTAGGCGTGGTAGCCTGCCCCAATTGGTATAGGACAACATTGGCAGTTCCACCAAACAAATCCATACTTGCCACCTCATCACTACTAGGAGAAAGGTTATAGTTAGACTCTTTAGTGTACACAATTTCTGGAACATTGGTATAAGCACCTGTACCAGCAATTAAATCGGCTAGTTTAGTTCTTGTCTCTTGAAATTTGCTGTTGATCAAATTCCATCTGATTAAATCATATTTACGCATCCCCTCGCCACCAAATTCTAACAATCTTTCCTTTACAATAGCATTAAAAAAGTCAGCTTTATTCGTTGGAATTGCAGGTAAATCCGCAGGAGTTGCACCGCCATAAGCTCTATCCTGAACTTTTTTCAGTGCGGCGATAGCAGCAGCCGAAGGTTGAGGATTGATTTCATTATCAGCCTCTGCAAACATCAACAACACATCTGAAAATCTGATCATTGGCCAGTTAACTGCAAAGGTTTGCGAAGTAGAATTCTTATTGAAGGCCGTCCATGATTTCCTGAACTTGGCATCAGACATGTTATTTAAGGTGTTAATAATTTTTTTAGAATTTGCATTAATCTCAAATACACCCAAGGTAACATCCCTTCTCAAATCCCTTTTATCGAACTCGTAAAAATAAGTTGGAATGGCCACCATACCTCCACCTCCTTGACCGTATTCTGAGGCAGAGTTGAAACGTAAACCATTGTAATAACCTAGTTTACTATCTGTATTAGAGTTACCACCGAAGGCAGCTACCTCAAACATCAGCTCATGGGCGCTATCCATACGCGTGCCGTGCAAAGTTTTAAAAACATTTTCAAATACCGGATTAAGATCATGTTGCGCTGGATTTGCGATGATCTCTTGGCACTCTTCAGAAGCAATTTGATAATACTTTAAATAATCTGCCCTTCTTTCCATCATTTTAGTTTCGGTACGTAGAGAGTAACCACCACGGGCCAAGGCAATCCTGGCTCGTAAGGCCTTAATAGCACCTTTCGTATAGCGAAAACTACCATACTCCTGAATGTCAGATCTCCAAGGCACTAATGCTGCCGCTGTTTTCAGATCTTCAATAATCACATCGTAAGTTTCATCCCTATTGGCATTAGGTGGATAAAGACTGTCTTCGTAAGCAGCCGATTTGAAACGTTGTGGCACATCGCCCCAGTTACGGATCAACTCATAATAAAACTGAGCTCTCAAAGCAAGTGCTTCGCCTAAATAGCGTCTCATGGTGGCCTGCTCTGTAGCTGTACCATTGGTATAAAGATGAGACTCTGGAATAAATTTGATACATAAATTAGCTCGCTCTATACCTGAGTATAATTGAGCGAATGGGTTAATTAAGTCTGTATTATTAGGGCTTGCGCCATACATACTCAAGCCTCTTCTATCGTCGGCTCCGTAACTGCCGGAGGTTCTAAAATCATCTGCCGAAACACCAAACAAAGTAGAAATACGACTACCGTAGCCGTTATCGCCTATTAAACGATTGTAAACGCCAATTAAAGCCGTATTAGTGGAGTTTAAACTACCAAACACCACAGTGGTAGATGAGTTCGACTCAGAGTCGTAATCTAATACTTTCTTACAAGAAGGTAGAATTACTGCTCCCATAGCTAAAACTAAAAAAGCAGTTTTTATTGATTTAATTTTCATTGTCTTTTAAAGTTTAGTGATTAAAATACCAAGTTAATTCCTGCTAAAACAAACCTACTACGCGGATAGGCTGCATAATCTATACCCGGTGTTAATGGATTACTACGGCGGGTGTTGGCCTCAGGGTCGTAGCCAGTATACTTGGTAAAGGTATGTAAGTTATTTACTGTTGCATAAACCCTAAGCTTAGAGATAAAGCCTGTACGTTTTACCAAAGTAGTTGGCAAAGTGTAGCCTAAAGTAACGTTAGTAATACGCAAAAACGACCCATCTTCAATTGCGTAAGAAGTTAAGGTGTAGTTTCCTAACGTAGGTGTCCATAAAGTGGTATTGGCATTCATTTCGGTCAACATCGTTGGATCGGTAACTTTAACACCATTGGCATCAAAATTTCTCCATCTATCGTTCATTACCGATAATAGGTTATTATCCTTAACATTAAATTGCGAAGTAAACTCTACTTTATTGGCATTGTAAACTTTGTTACCTAGGGAGAAGTTCATGAAAATATTCATATCGAAATTCTTGTAGGTAAACTGATTGGTAAAACCACCAATTACTTTAGGTTGCGAGTTGCCCAAAACGGTTCTATCATCGGCACCAATTAACATGCTACTGCCGCTTGATAATTTTTTCACTTTCATATCGCCCGGTTGTGGTGCTCTATTACCTAAAAGTGCACTGGCGTTAGGCACATCTGGCTTTAAAGTATAAGTGTATACGCCTGTGGTGGTATTTTGTGTGTAATTAAAATCATTTACGGTGTAGCGACCATCAGACACATAGCCATAGAACTGACCTACTGGTTTACCCACCTGAACCAAGAAATCTGCTAAGCTATTTACCCAACCCGACTCGGTTACATAAGATTGTAAACCATTTTGTAAGGCCACTATGGTGTTTTTGTTGAAGGCAAAGTTTACCCCCGCATTATAGCTAAAGTTTTTGGTTTTTGCCACTAAGCCGTTTAACTGCACTTCTAAGCCTTTGTTACTGGTTTCACCCACATTTTGTTGCTGCCATTTAGAACCATTTACAGGAGGAATGTCAGCTCTCAACAATAAATCTTTGGTACGGTTATCATACACATCGATACTCGCCGATAGTCTGTTTTTGAACAAATCAATATCTAAACCTAAGTTGGCTGAAATATTTTTTTCCCATGTTACCAGTGGATTAGCCAAGTATTCGCTGGTAATTAAGCCAGTTATTACCGAAGCATCGGCAGCAGCATAGCCCCCAGCAGTAGAGCTTGCAGAATAAACCGTTCTGAACAAATCTGTTCCAATTCTGTTGTTTCCGGCTATACCGTAACTTGCCCTCACTTTCACATTACCCAACCAATTCAAATTTAGATCTTTCATAAAACTCTCTTCAGATAATCTCCAAGCTATCTGAGCTGATGGGAAGCCACCACTCTGTCTTTCGCTTGCGAAAAATGAAGAGCCGTCTCTTCTGTAATTTAAAGTAGCCAAATATCTGCCTTTATAACCATAAGATGCTCTAGCAAATAATGACATTTGTCTATCGCCGTTTACTGATGATGTTGGTTTATCTTGCACTAAACCCGCTACTGGAGGTTCCGCCTTTTGGATACTTGCAAAAGCCTCTTCCGCAGAAATATCTGCAGGGAACCATTTAATAGTACTTGCATTAGCTGTGCTATTTCTAATATTGGTTTCTTGCCCAACCAAAAGCTCTAAACTATGGTCGCTACCTAAATTAGGTTTATAGTTTAAAGTATTAGTATTCAAAAAGGTATTTAAAGTAGATCCATTTAACACTACAACTGGCATATTTGAATTTTGCCTAGCAACATTAGAAAGCACGCCACTAAATGCTTTAATTTCTCTATCGGTAAAGTTTAAACTTACCTGACTTCTAATTGTAAGATTTTTAAGGATATCATAACTAATGTAGGCACTACTGATTAAATCGTTTTTGTAATCGTACTTTAACTCTTGATGTGCTAGAGATACAGGGTTAGTTAAACCAGTTGTTAAAAAGTCTGCATCAAAGAAATCGCCAGTTTCGCCACCACCAGAAAACGGTTGGTAACGTACCGAGTTTCTTAAACGGTTATTACCTTGTGAACCTGTACTGGTAGTACCAGCACCATCTACACGTTGACGGCTATAACGAATGTTAACACCCGTACGCACTTTGTTAGAAATACGATGATCGAAACGGAAAGAAGCGAAGGTACGTCTGAAACCAGACTCCAACATAATTCCGTCTTCGTTAATATTGTTTAGCGTAAAATTATAGGTAGTAGTTTTGGTACCTCCAGAAAGATTTAAAATCTGCGTATTAGAAAATGCTTGGCGGCCAAAAACCCTGTCCTGCCAATCAATATTCGGAATGTTTTTATAAATATCTAAATCTTCGTAAGTACCATAGCGCTTTGTAAAGCTATCTTTTACATCTTGTGCAGTATTGTTGTTGTACAACTCGTATTGGTACATCACATACTCGTAAGGATTCATTACATCCAGTTTGTTCACAATTTGACGAACACCCGCATAAGTATCGAAAGAAACATTGGTACGCCCGTCTTTACCGCTTTTCGTAGTAATTACCACTACCCCATTTGCACCTCTACTACCATAAATAGAGGTAGAAGCCACATCTTTCAGCACATCGATACTTTGGATTTCGTTAGGAGACAAAACCGATAGTGCATTTTCTACTTGTACCCCATCTACGATGTACAAAGGCGAGTTATCTCCAGTAAGCGAACTACCGCCACGCACCCTAATTTGGATTTCGGCACCTGGAGCGCCTTCTGTAGTAGTTACGTTAACACCGGCTAACTTACCCGCTAAGGCCTCTGCTACAGTACCTACCGGAAAATCTTGTAAATCTTTAGCAGAAATTGAAGATACAGAACCCGTTAAGGCTTCTTTCCTTACCGTACCATACCCGATATTGACAATTTTAACTTCATTAAGCGAAGTAGAACTCTCTTCTAAGGCGGCGTTAATTTGGCTTTTTGTACCTACCTCAACTTCCATTTCATTAAAGCCTATAGATTTAAAAACCAACACCGTATTTCCTGTAGATGGAACACCTATTTTAAAAGTTCCGTTTCCGTCTGTAGACACGGCAACTTTAGTTCCTTTAATGGTTACGGCTACGCCAGGAATTGGAGATCCGGTAGCTTTTTCGGTTACCTTTCCAGTTACTGACCTCGTTTGCGCCTTAGCTAGTTGGATACCAATAGCAAGCACACAAAAAAACAGCAAGATTTTTTTCATACAATATGGTTAAAATTTGGTTATATGTAAAACAGCTTTAGAGCCATCCTTTAACAATTCTACAATGTTTTTTTAAGATATAGCGCCATTAAACAAGTATAAATTTGTGCAATCGTTCCCGACAACGTTGCCAAACTCAATCTAAAATTATATCTTTAGTACAATAGATAAATAGTGTTACTTTTGAAATACATTTTTTAGCTAGTAACCCACGTAATTTTATAAACGAAGCATGTTTGAGCCTGTTACCATAAAAGATATAGCCAAAGCCCTTGGCCTTTCTACTTCTACCGTATCTAGAGCATTAAGAGATACCTACGAAATTAGTTCGGCTACCAAAAAACTGGTTACAGATTATGCTAAACAAATTGGCTATAAACCTAATCCTATCGCGTTAAGCTTAAAAGAACGCAGAAGCAAGTCTATTGGCGTAGTGGTAAGCGAAGTAGCCAATAGCTATTTTTCGCAAGCTATTGATGGTATTGAGTCTATCGCCTACGATAAAGGCTACCATGTTATCATTTCGCAAACGCACGAATCTTATGAGCGTGAAGTAATCAACGTTAACCATTTGGCTTCGAGAGGGGTAGACGGACTACTTGTATCACTTTCTTCGCAAACCTCAGATATTTCGCACCTAAAATCATTACATGAAAAGGGCCTTCCCATTGTATTTTTTGATCGCGTAGCGGACGAAATCGTGACCGATAAGGTGATAGCAGATAATGAAAAAGGTGCCTACAATGCTACTAGCCATCTCATCGCCTCTGGTTACAAAAAAATAGCACATTTAACAAGTTCGAGCCACCTTTCTATCAGTATAGAGCGCCTGTCGGGCTATAAAAAAGCATTAAGCGACCACAATATTGAGCTGAATGAAGCATACATCAAATATTGCCCACACGGTGGTATGATTTACGAAGAAACCGAAACGGCTATCAAAGAGTTATTGGCATTAAAAGACAAACCAGATGCCATTTTTGTTGCTGGTGACCGCCTAAGTACAGGTTGTTTAAGTGTATTTAAAAACCTCAGCGTTAAAGTTCCAGATGATATGGCCATCGCAGGTTTCAGTAATTCTGATGTACTGGATTTGTTTAACCCATCGTTAACATCGGTAAGGCAGCCCGCCTATGAAATTGGCCAACAGGCAACGGAAATGCTACTCAGATTAATAGAAGCAAAATATCCTGTAGAAGAATTTGAGAAAAAAGTACTGGATACAAACTTATTTATCAGATAGTTAATGAGGCAATTTATAAGCCTGTCTAGCTAATAACTTCCACTCTTTACCTTGTTTTTGCCAAACCAGCATAATGCCAAGGTGCACCTCTCCTGCTTTACCACCATCGTTAGTTGTAGCGTGCAACTCGTGACGCACGATAGCCGTTTTTCCAGTTATCTTAACTGTTTGGTTTTTCAGATCAATGGTTACAAAATCTGATTTTCCGCTGGCAATACTTTCCACAAAGGTCGCTTTATCTTCTATCTTTCCGCCAGAGTGCCCATAGCTCAAATCACTAGCAGCAACTTCCTGTAAAGCGTTTCTTTCTCCACTAACCATTGCATTTTTAAGCTTATCTACAGCTGCTATCACGCTTTGTTCGTCTTTTGCTTGTGCAAATACAACTGAAGACGACATTAACAATAATGCTAAGAATAATTGTCTCATCAGAAAAAACATAAAAAAGGGATAACAATTTAATCTATCGTTATCCCTTTATTCCAATTATTTATTTTTTAGTAAATCTCTTATTTCGGCAAGTAAAACCTCTTCTTTAGTAGGCGCAGGCGGTGCAGCTGGAGCGGCAGGTGCTGCCTCTTCTTTACGTTTAAGGCTGTTAATTCCTTTAATCATTAAAAAAATCACTAAAGCTAATAGTAAAAAATTGATGGCTACCGTGATAAAATTACCGTAGGCGAAAATAGCGGTTTCAGGTATTTTCCTAGCCTCTTCTAAGGCCATATTAGCTGGCACTTCTCCTTTTAAAACCAAATACAATTGACTAAAATCTGGCTGCCCAATAATTGCTGATACTACCGGCATCACTAAATCTTTTACCACACTATCTATTATCTTTCCGAAAGCACCACCAATAATTACCCCTACAGCTAAATCCATTACATTGCCTTTTACGGCAAACTCTCTAAATTCTTTTACAAATCCCATATAAACGTTGTTTTTATTAGACAATTAATTTTAGTTGACGTAAACTTAGTTAAAAGAACATCAATTAATCAAATTAAACCAACAAAATTATAAAGCATTTGTTTATTTTTGAAAACTCTTTATTCCCATTTATGCTAAAACAACATCTACAACAAAAGCTACTACAAAAACTATCTCCGCAACAAATTCAGTTTATTAAGTTGTTGCAGGTACCTACTGTGGCCTTAGATACCCGTATAAAGGAAGAATTAGAAGAAAACCCTGCATTAGAAGATTCTAGTTTAATCACTTTGGAAGAACCTAAGGGCGAATATGATGATTTGCAGGATGACAAAGATGACTTTGATAGTGAACGCGGAGAAGACACCGGCATGGATGAGTTTAATGTAGATGATTACCTACAAGACGACAACAGCAACGACTACAGTACATCTTACAGTAATGGCGACGACGACGAAGAGAAAAAAGAAACTCCGATAGCCATTGAAACTACTTTTTTTGAAAGCTTGCAGCAACAATTAGACTTATTACCTTTATCTGACGAGGATTTTATTGTTGGCCGACAAATTATAGGAAGCTTAGATGATGACGGTTATTTGCGCCGACCTATAACCTCCATGATTGATGATTTAGCCTTTTCGCAAAACGTAATGGTTGAGGAAGAAGACGTGGTGGAGATGTTAAAATTGATCCAAAGTTTTGATCCTCCAGGTATTGCCGCTAGAGATTTGCAAGAATGCCTTTCACTACAATTAAGAAGAAAAGATACCGCTAATCCGTTAATCAAAAAGGCAATTGATATTGTTGAAAACCATCTTGATGAATTTACACGTAAACACTACGATAAACTAGAAAGAGCGGTTGGTTTAAATAGTGAAGAATTAAAAGAAGTAGTTGCCGAAATACTTCGCCTGAACCCTAAACCAGGCGACTCTAATCAAGTAACTACTAAGCAAATGCAAATTATTCCTGATTTCCACATCAGCAATAATGACAGTGTATTGGTGCTTACATTAAATGCCCGCAATGCACCAGAACTTCGCGTTAGCCGTTCGTACATGGACATGTTTGACCACTACGACAAAGCCTCGCAAAAGGATAAAAAAATGAAGGAAGCGGTGCAGTTTGTAAAGCAAAAGCTAGATTCGGCCAAATGGTTTATTGATGCCATTAAACAAAGGCAACAAACCTTGTTAAAAACCATGAATGCGATTATGCATTACCAGTATGAGTATTTCTTAACTGGCGATGAACGCAAGTTGCGTCCAATGATCTTAAAAGACATAGCGGATAAAATTGACATGGACATCTCTACCGTTTCGAGGGTGGCCAACTCTAAATATGTACAAACAGAATTTGGAACTTTCTTGCTTAAATCATTCTTTTCTGAAGCGATCCAAACCGAAAGTGGCGAAGAAGTATCTAATAAAGAAGTGAAGAAAATTTTGGAAGATTGCATTGGCAAAGAAGATAAACGCAAACCCCTTGCCGACGAACGTTTGACCGAAATTTTGAAAGAACACGGTTATAACATTGCCAGAAGAACAGTAGCCAAATACCGTGAACAAATGAATATTCCGGTTGCTAGATTACGGAAAGAGCTTTAATTAACGCCAAGAACGGCCGCCACTAAATACTTGGTAAGCATTATTTAACTGAAAGCCCAATACAATTTCATGGCTTCCGTTAGCAACTGTGTTTAAACTGGAGGTGGTAAAATCGTAAGCGTAAGTTAAGTTTAGCAGGTTTTTAAAGTTAAATCCGGCCATTGCCGAAAAAGAATCTGCACTTCGGTAGCTCCCTCCTATCCAAATTTTATCTTTATAATCTAATTTGAGGTTTGCATCTAGCGACAAAGGCATTGGATTAACCTTCCTTAGCATTACCGATGGTATTGCAGCAATTTCGTCATCAATAAATAGTTTATAGCCAGAGGTAAGAAAGAAATGTGGCACAGACTTACCGCTATTGTAATTAGCACTTGCGCTAAAGGATAACTTCTGTGGAATTACCTGCTGCACAGAACCGCCAGCAAAAAATCTTGCACCATAGTACCAAACGCCAATGGCAACATCGGGTTTAAACTGACTCTCTACTACGGTGGCCAAGGCCGGATCGGCCGAGTTCTCTAAAGTGATTGCACTCACATCTAAAGCAATACGACTAAGACCTGCATAAACACCTACCGACAGATTTTTGGCACCGCTCAATTGCAAGTGATAGGCGTAGCTTAAGCCAGCATCAATTCTAGAAATTGGACCTGTTTTATCGGTAACGGCCATTAACCCAACGCCGTGATGCGCAGGGGAAGAAGTATAATTTTGGGTATAACTTCTGCTCATGGGGTCATCTCCCTTCTCTGGTAAAGACAATGGATTACGCCAAAGGTAATCGCCATTTAAGTTCCAGTGGGCCGAAACGAACGAAGTTTTTGGCGCATTTTCTATACCAGACCACTGCGATCTGTGACCTATCTTGATGTCGGTATAATTTTCTATCCCACTTAATGCTGGGTTTAGCAGATAGTTGTTAAAAATATACTGTGTATAATGCGGCCGTTGTTGCGCCCAAACGGGCAATACAAGCCATAGCAATATTAAACAAAAGCAATATTTTTTTTGCATTATCTTATAATAGTAAGGTTACCAGTAATTGGCTTTTTACCGATAGCTAAATTAATGATATAATAATAGGTTGCAACTGGCAAAGGACTATTATTGTAGGTGCCATTAAAAGGTACATGATAGCCTTTACTCTTAAAAATATTTTGTCCAAATCTATCATAAATTTCTACGGTAGCGTTCGGATAATCTTCAATATGTTTAATTTTCCATTCGTCGTTAACGCCGTCTCCGTTAGGTGTAATAGTGTTTGGAATTTCTAGATGCCTAAGCATTTTAACCTTAACTTGGTCTGTTTGTGTACAACCCTTATCGCTAGTAACGGTTAGGGTGTAGACCACCATATCTTCTGTTGGCGTAACCGTGGGATTTAACACATCATCCTTATCTAAACCCTTAGCCGGAGACCATTTATAAGTTAAATTTTGGCCGTAGGCGATGGCAGATAAAATCCCTTTTTCTCCTTCCAAAATAACTTTATCTTCGCCAGCATCAATAGTTGGGGTTTCGTTTACGGTAATAAGTTGAGTTTTTTCTAATGTACACCCGTAAGTAGTAGTAAAAGTGTATTTAACCGCATGAGTACCCAAACCTGCACTTAACGGTCTAAAAATACCCGTAGCACTAACTCCAACACCACTAAAACTACCTAACCCAGGCCTTTCATTTACTTCATTAGCCACCAATTGTACACTTGGCACTTCGAGACAAACTTCCATAGTTGGAGCAAACGCTATTACTGGCTCTGGATAAAGTGTAATGGTTTTAAATTGTTCGTTAACGCAAGAACCACCAGAATACACGCTCATTTTTACCACGTAACTTTTGCTAGCCACGTTGTTAAATGTTGGATATTTGAACAAGTACTCTTTAGGTAAGTCGGCACGTAGGTTGGGCTGTTCGTCTGTCCAATCTGGAGTGGTTTTGTTGGCATAATCGAAATACCAAACCACCTTGGTAATTTCGCCAAAATCTACGGTAGATTTATCTTTAAAAACCACTGGGGCATTACTACACAAACTGTTTTCATTTTGCACCTCGAAAGCTGCTACAGGAATACTTCCGTTTACCGTAAATTGTTTTTTGACCACTACAACGCAACCAGAAAGCGACCTTACCGTTAAAGTTACTTCATAAATACCTGTGCTGGTGTAAGTATGTGTAGCATTGCGTGTGGTTGCGGTATTAGGTCTTTGCGCAGATGCGTTAGGATCTCCAAAATTCCACAGGTAAGTTAGCTGCTCGTTTGTTGATATTTCACTTTTATTAACGAATACGGCATTGGCATCGGCCAAACAAAAATCTGGAAGTTCAAAATCAACTTTCGGCAATGTATTTACATTAATAGACTGGGTTATGCTATTTTCGCAGCCGTATTGCGTGGTTACCGTTAACTTCACATTATACGTTCCGGCAACGGCATAGCTGTGCTCTGGATTAGGGTCGGTAGACGTATTTCCATCTCCAAAATCCCATAACCAGGTGCCAATATTACCATCGGTAGCGGTAGATTGGTCTTGAAACCTAATAGCCTGATTTTCGCATAAAGGTAAAACAGCAGCAAACCTGGGTGTAGGCAGCCGATAAACGATGATATTTTTAGAAAAAACTTCAGAAATGCACCCTGCTTGGTTCTCTACAAATAATTTCGCTACATAGTTTCCATGGCTGTAAGTATGCGTAAATGGCGTTGCGTTGGTTCTTACTTCGGTTTGTCCATCGCCAAAATCCCAATGCCATTTTACCATATCGGCACCATTGTTTTGGCTTCTATCGGTAAAGGTAGTTACCGAGCCTTCGCAAGCAACATCAGCAAGTACCTCAAACGAAGAAATGGGTTTGTTAACCACCTCGTACTCCAGTTGTAGTTCGTCTACCGCACCACAGCCATCAGAAATTGGTTTTTCGGCAGTTACTTTTAGCTGATATTTTTTCACCGCATCAAACAACAGAGCCTTAGCAATTTTATATTTGTAATAAGTGATGTTATTGTTGATATAAGTTTCTGCAAGTTGCAATGGTACGTTAGCTGGCGGTTGTCCGTTGTCAAAATCTATCAAAATAGATAAAGGTTGGTAAGGTAAGGACACATAGACATCGTATTTTTCGTTTAAACAGCCTGCTTCTCGCTTAGTTACAGCGGTAGCATTATCATACACCTCTATACCTGGCGAGATAAGGCTTGCACCGGCGGCATAACCGTAAGACTCATTTGTACCAAAACCGTAGGCTATGGCATTAAACCCACCATTGGCTTGCAAAGTATGAGTTCCTGCATTAACTTCTAGTTGCGCATAAGAATAGCCAGGCTTATCCGTAACCGGCAAAAAATTATTGGCTTGTACCACACCATCTAAGGTAAAACTAGCAACATCGTCAGTTCTAATTACCACATTTATATAATGAGCCAGAATATTAAACAATGAAGTAGAGTACATGGTGATTTTATCCAAAGTTTGCTCTAAAGGATTAAGATAGATCATCTCTGGATCTCCCAAATCACCCGTAGATGAAGTACAATTGATGGTTCTATTTTGTGTTACCTGATATTGGACCACTTGTATGGCATTGTCGCTTTCTATATAATTGGTTTGCTGACTATCGAATTGGTAATAAAAATCATTAACAAAACTAGTGTTTGGAATAACTACACCATTGAGTTTTACCACAGCATTTGGGCTACTTTTAAATATCCGATAAATATCGTAATTACGATTTTTCGAAGGTACCGTTACAAATGATTTGCCCCAAGTTGAAGTTGGATAAACTTGCTGAAATAGGTTATCTGCTGCTCCTGGTGCCCCGCCGCTAGATAAACAACCAATAGACATCTTACCACTTCCAGAAAAAACGGCAATTCTTTTACAAGATTGGCCAGCTGCCGCTACAGATTTGATAGTTGTACCTGTTAAATCGCCCCCAGTAGTGTAATAACTTCTTGTTTGGGCATTTGGTGTAAGATCAACCTGACTGTTTTCTAACCCTAATATTTGATAAACCTCCCCTTTATTAAGGTTAATAGTTTGCGCAACGCCTGCCGCCCAACCACCCTGTGTGGGCACTGATGGTGTTACAATAACTTGCGTATTATCTTCTACCGCTACAATAGCACAAAAAGAATAAGAGTCGAGCGCATTGGCTTTTTGGGTAAAATTTAACGAATAGTATTCTTTGCCAAGTGTATTAGTTGGTAAAACTAGGGTGGCCCCAGAAACCGAATTATCATAAATATGCGCATAGGCTACTACTGGCCTTGCCGATTTTAGATGAATACCTTTATTAAATTTACCTTCTGTACCGCCAATATAAGCACTGCGAGGTATTTGTACAACGGTAACCTGATTTGCAATAACAGAAAAATCGAGTGTATAGTTTATCCCTGGAATTTCTACGGTACCCGTAGTACTTACATCAGAGGTAATGTACATGGCCATTTGTTGCCAGTTGTTCTGATTAGGCCTATATCCAGATACGTGATTTCCATACATGAGCCAAAAATCGGTGCCCTTGTTTGATGTACCCTGTGCTTTGGTTTGGCAGACAGAACCAAAACACATTAGTGCTAAACAGAAATAAAATAGGTAGCTTTTCATAAGTATAACTAACAAATGTACTAAAACAAAACCCTTAAAGTTAGTTCGTGCGAGCCCGAAGAAACTGTACTAAGTTCTGAAGTTGTATAATCGAAAGCGTAACCTATACCCACCACTCTTGCTATATTAAAGCCAATATTACCAAAAAAAGCATCGTTCTTACGGTAGCCACCGCCAACCCAAAAAGTATCCTGATAAGCAAACTTAACATTAAGATCGAATGTTTTTGGCAAAGGAGCAACTATTTTTAACATAAATGAAGGCGTAAATGAAAAATCGTTATTTATCCAAAATTTATAACCTGCTGTTGCAAAATAATGAGCCACTTCTTTTCCAACGCTAAACTCTCCGTCAAAAGAAAATTTATTATGGATAATTTGTTGCATTGAACCACCAATGTAAAAGCTAGATCCGTAAAAATATATGCCAGCATTTAGATCTGGTGTATATTTATTAATCTCTGCCGATGTACCCACTACAGGATCGTCGGCTTCATCAAACACTAAAGATTGTGCGTTTATCCCTATCCTGTTTACGCCTACACCTATACCAAAAGAGAGATTGGTCACATCGCCAATGGCTAAATGATAAGCATAGGTTAAGTTAGCGGTTAATCTGTTTAATGGGCCGGTTCTATCGTTTAAAAAAACAGCTCCGAAACTGTGGTGTGGCCTTGAAGCAGTATAATCTACCATATCATCTTTGGTTTCGGGTTCTGTAACGCCCAAATCGCTAGAACGATAGCTGGCCATATCGCCACCAAACGAAATTGGTGCACTAAAAGTAACATAACCAGTTTTCGGTGCATCTTTTAAACCCTGCCATTGGGTACGCATACCCAACCTTAAATCGGCACCGCTATTTAACCCTGTTACCGCAGGGTTTATAACCGACATATTTTGCAAATATTGGGAATAATGTGGCCGCTGTTGCGCAAAAGCACCAAACAAAATGAATGTTAACCATACAAAAGCAATTCCCTTCTTCATCTTAATATCGTAACAGATCCATTGTATTTTTTCTTTCCGTTATTTGGTTCTATGATATAGTAATAAACCCCAACTGGCAAATCTGCTCCGTTAAATCTTCCATCCCAAGGTGTATTGTAGGGAGATGTATTAAATACTTGCTGACCGTAACGATTAAAAATAGTAATCTTGCCCTCGGTAAGTGTTTCTAGGTATTTAATGTTCCAAGTATCATTTTTGCCATCGCCATTTGGGCTAAAAACATTGGGAATTAAAGGGTCTTCATGCACGGTAACCGTGTAATCAAATATCAATTTGCAACTGCTAGAAGTTACCGTTAGAGTATAGCGAGTAGTTTTTTCTGGTTTTGCTATAGGATTTAACACATTATCAGCGCTTAAACCTTCGGCAGGCAACCATTTATAAGTAAGATTATTTCCTGTGGCCACTACATCAATCTGTTTTTGTCCGCCTTTTAAAATATCGATGCTTGCTGGCATAGTAACCAAAGGCAACTTACCTACGGTAACATTGATATTTTTTTCGTCCACACAGCCTTTATCGGTAACATAAGTGCATTTGATATTGAAATTACCTGGGCCACTAATTGCTGGATTAAAAAGTCCAGCTGAAGAAATTCCTGTTCCAGAATAGGTAAATGTTCCGGATAGGTTATTTTCGTCTTTTACAATTAATTGGACAGGGTTATCTGTTTCGCAAAGTGGTTCTAAAGCGTTTACAGTTAAATTGGCAGCTGGGTACACGCTAACCACAACAGGGGCTGTTTCGGTAAAACATACTTGCCCAGAATAAGCTCGCATTACAACAGCATAATCTGTTTTAACCGATGCATTTGGATATTTATGTGTATAAATTTTACCCAATACCGGATTATGATCTACAACTATTGCATTTGCACCACCTACTTTGTAATCAAATATCCATTCTATTTTAGTAATATTTCCAAAAGCAATAGTGCTCTTGTTTTCAAACGACACATCTACATTGGCACATAGGTTTGCTGCATTTTTCACTTCAAAAACCGCATTTGGATTACTTCCACTAATCACTATTTGCTTAGCAAAATTTACCGAGCATCCTTGCTCTGATGTAGCAATTAATTTAACCGTATAAGTACCTGGAGCAGTATAACGATGTAATGGATTTTGGAGGGTTTGCTGAGCCGCGTCGTTAGAACCATCTCCAAAATCCCACAACCAAGCTATAATATTGCCCTTCAACGCCGTTGCTTCATATTGCACCATATCATTTACACAAGAACCGGGATCTTTAAAGGTAACTTCTGGTGTTTCGTAAATGGTAATGGCTTTGATGAGTGTATCTGCGCAACCACTCGAAGATGTGGAGATCAGTTTAACATTGTAATTACCGGCTGCATTGTAAGTTGTAGTTGGAGACTTGTCGGAAGACATTGGCTGTCCGTTTCCGAAATCCCATTTTTGGCTTGCAATATTACTGTTTACAAAAGTGCTTTGGTTATTAAACTGGATGGTTGAGTTGATGCAAAAAGGCCCTACAGCGGTAAATGCAGATTTGGGGGCAGCTAAAACATTGATAGTTTTAGTTACTGAAAGATTACAGCCAATAGCAGTAGTTACATTTAAGATTATCGTTTTTAAACCCGGCGTGGTAAATTTATGTTTAGGGTTTTGTTGGGTAGAAGTAAAACCGTCTCCAAAATTCCAGTTCCATGTTTTTATACTGCCTCCGCTTCTTGGCGACGAGTCTGTAAATTGAACATCGGTATTTACGCAGGCTTCGGTAGGTAGTGTAAAATCTGGAGAAAAGATATCGAAATTGGTCAAAATTTCTTCATCTGTAGCACAAGTAGCGCCCTGTGGTTTTTCTATAACAACACGTAGTGCGTAATTACCAGGATTTACAAAACTCGAAGGAGGCAACACATACTTATATAAATAATAGGTTTGGCCGTCTTCTACCGCAGTAGTGTAAACTGGGCTATTGGTAACCTCAATCTTGGCACCATTATTTAAGTTCCATGTTAGTTTATTGGTAATATATGGCAGCTTTAACACAAAATCAAAGTTTGTTCCCAAACAAAAATTTGTCGAGGCAATTGTTCCTCCACTAGGAAAAACCTGAATGTTACTTTTCAGATTTTTCAGGTCGGTACCGGCCAAGTATGCGTAAGATTCTACCTGCCCATAGCCATAGGCAATTGCTACAAAGCCACCACTTGCAATTAACCTGTGTTGATCTGTAGAATTGGTTACATCTACCACGGCATAACTATATTCGCCATCGGCAATGGGATTAAATTGACTAGCAATAGTAATTCCATCTAAAGTAAAACCTGATATATCTACCGTTTTGATGATGATATTTAAAAAATATTTGGAAATGTTGGTATTTACCCCCGCTACACTGTTTAACCTAGAGTAAACAGCAATATCTTTAAGCGTTTGCTCAATGGGGTTTAAGATGGTCATTTCGGGATCTCCCAAAAAAGGACCGCCCTGTGTAATATTGGCAGCGTTAGCCAAATTACAGGTTTGCGAGGTTTGATATTGTGCTACCGCAATTGGCGAAGTTGCTTTAATTACATTTGGCGAGTTGCTATAAAAAGTTACTATACTTCCTTTGCTGTACGGATTGGACAAGGCAGTACCGTTGGCATTTGTAGTGCTCCCGTTTACGGTAAGCGTGGTATTATCAGTAGAAATTATAATTTTAATGATATCCGTGTTACCATTTAAAGTATTGTAGAACGGTGCCGAAACAAAATTACGTCCCCAGGCAGTAAGCGGAAACAATTGCTGAAAAAGATTATCTCCGCCATTTGGGTTTCTGGCATTATTGGGTTCGCAATAGGCGGCCCAAGTATTTCCAGAAAAAACGGCAATTGGTGCGCAGCCTGTAGTAGACCGAACTAAAGTACCTGTTAAATCATCAGCAGACTGGTACTGATACACATCGCCTTTATTTAACGTAACCTGAAAGGCTGCATTAGCCGTTCTGGCTCCATCTTTGTCTGTCTGGGTAGGTGTAATTTCTACATTAGTTCCATCTTTTACAGCCACCACAGTAAATTGAGAATAGGCTGCATTATTAGTATTTCCTTTGTTTTGTTGCGAAAACACATAGTACTCTTGCTCTAAACTTGGCGTAGGCAACACTAAAGTAGCACCTGTACGGGCATTGTTTGAAATAACACAGTAAACCGAAATTGGCGCCGTAGAACTTACATTAATCCCTTTATTTATTTCTTTAACGTTAGAAGTTGCAATATATACCTTATGCTCATTGGGATCTATAAAAACAGGAGTTACCACATTTGCAATAATACTACCACTTGCAATGGTTTTATTATCCGAAATTACCCTATAGCTAGTATTTACATCAGACGAGAGAAACAAAGTCATTCTAGAAACTAGTCCATCTATATGGCCGGCATAAGGCACCCAAAAATCTGTTCCTTTATTAGAAGTAGCTTGTGCATTTACAGCTGAACTGCTATAAAACATGAAGCCAAGCAAAAGGAGCAAAAATTTGTTTTTCATTTACAATAGTAAAAGAGATTTAGGCAGGTTAATCTACAACTAATTTCTAAAGCTAATTGTAAATATCATTAAATGTATTTGAGTATCGGCAAAACAAAAGAATGTATCGGTAAAAATAGTTATCAGTGGTATTAAGATAGCAGGTTTTGGCGAGCTATAAATTCTAACTGCTGATTGGCCACTAGCAACTTTTCCGTAAGTTCTCTATTTTCCTTTCTGAGCGTATAAATTTCAATAGCCTTATCTATATTAATTCTCAAATCCTCCTCCATCCATGGTTTCTGTATATATCTATACACTTGCCCCTTATTAATGGCGTCAATTACAGCATCTATATCAGTATATCCAGTCAAAATCATTCGTATAGGCTCTGGATAAGTCTCTAAAATAGAAGCTAAAAATTCAACACCTGTAGTTTTAGGCATGCGTTGATCTGTGATAATTACTTGTATATCTTCGGCATCCAGTATCTTCCGACCTTCGTCTGCAGACTCAGCCGTAAAAATCTTGTACAATCTACGGTAAGTTGCTGCAAAAGCGCTTAGATTATGTGGCTCATCATCAACGTAAAGAATATTCGCTATCATTTTTCTGCTAATAAAAGTTAAAAATACTTTTTTATTATAATTCTAAAAAACTAATTTAGTGTTTTAACTATGAAAACCGCTTTTTTATGTCTAAAAATTCATCTTTCAGCTAAATTATAATGCACAACATTGAAGCCGATACCTCTCTATTAAATGCCCTAAAGGCGCAGACAAAAAAAAGCAAAGATTTATACCGACCGCAATTATTCAGACTATCTAAGAATGAAGATAGGCACAAGCTAAACCAGCTACTTTTAGAAACCAAACAGTTACAAGTTTTTGACACCATAAAAGAGCAAGTATTTGAACTCTTAAAATGTTTGAAACCTCTAATCACTTTTATGCCTAAAACCGAATTAGAAAATTTGGTAGCGGAGCGACTTGGAAAAAGTGAAGAATATGGCGTATGGGTTTATTACCCTTGGAGTAACAAATTGGTGCATCTTTTAGACGAAGAAGAATTTGCCATTGTAAGAACAAACAGAAACAAGCATAAAATTACCGCCGAAGAGCAACAAGTACTTTCTTCAAAAAAAATCGGGGTTATTGGCTTATCCGTAGGACAATCGGTATCGTTAACTTTAGCCATGGAGCGAGGCTTTGGTGAGCTTCGCATTGCCGATTTTGATGAGTTGGATTTAAGTAACATCAACCGAATTAGAACTGGCGCCTATAATATTGGTTTAAAGAAAACAGTAATAGTTGCTAGAGAAATAGCGGAAATAGATCCTTTCTTGAAAGTAGTTTGCTATGATGAAGGCATTACCGAGGATAATATCGTCAATTTTTTAACCGATAATGGAAAATTGGATCTATTAATTGATGAATGTGACAGCTTTGACATTAAGATAAACGCAAGAAAAATTGCAAAAAATCTTCGAATCCCTGTATTAATGGAGGGAAGCGATAGAGGTACAATAGACATTGAAAGGTTCGATTTAGATTCTCAAAGACCTATTTTGCATGGAATGGTTGAACATCTAGATATGGACAAGTTTAAAGACTTGAAAACATTTGATGAAAAAGTGCCATATATCACAGCAGTTACTGGATTTGAAACACTCTCGCCAAGAATGAAAGCATCTGCAGTAGAACTGATGAGCTCTATTTCTACTTGGCCACAATTAGCTAGTGCAGTAACTTTTGGCGGTGGCGTTTCCGCAGATCTCTCCAGAAAAATTTTGCTGAACAGCTTAAAAATATCCGGCAGGTTCTTTTTAGATTTAGACGAATTGATTTGCGATGCCCCTCCCCTGCCTTCTGTAAAAAAAGCAGACCCAGAAAAACAAGCCCTAACAACGCAAGACATTGAGCTATTTATCAGAGAAAACAACATTTCTGAAAGCAACGAGTTAGCCAAAAACCTTACCGAAACAGAATTAAATGATTTGGTAGAAGCAGTAAAAAGAGCTCCTTCTGGTGGCAATAACCAACCCTGGAGACTTCACTACCAAGACAAAAAACTACACCTATTTTTAGATGAAAGCACAGCTCTGGCTTATTTAGATCCTCAATTTGTATCTTCATATACCTCTATAGGTTGTGCTATAGAAAACTTATTATTGGCAGCGGCCGTTAAAAAACTAAAGGTACAATGGTTACTTACCCCCCAGTTGGCACCTAAACATTTAGCCGTTTTTCAGTTTTTCGATGGAATTGAAGCTAGCGAAGAAGAACTTCTCTTAGCACAGCAAATTCCGCTTAGGCATACCAATAGGAAAAGCCCACAAAGAGCAGAAATTGAAGACAATGAACTAACCTACCTAAAAAAACTGGTAGCAGAAACCGACGGTGCTAATTTGACCTTCGTTAAAGACTTAACACAACTAAAAAATCTTGCTCAAATAGCTACCGCTACAGATTTATTTAGAATTTTTATACCAGAAGCGCATGAAGATTTTATTACGAAAGAAATGCGTTGGACCATTGAGCAGGCTAACCAAACCCAAGACGGAATAGGTATACATACTTTAGATCTAAATAACAACGATCAATTAGGTATACAACTTTTACGAGATAGAAGAATGATAGATTTCTTGGAAAAAATTAACGGTGGCGGTGCATTTGCAAGGCTGCTTACCCAGCAATTTATGAGTTCTTCTGCAATTGGTTTAATTTCCTTGCCTGGACACCAAGTTTCATCATGGATACAGGGTGGAATAGCCGCCCAAAAAATGTGGTTGGGTGCTACAGCTTTAGGTTTACAGATACACCCAGTTAATGTGCCTTTATTATTTTTCTACAAAAATTCTGTAGAGAAAAGTTTAACTTTAACAGAAAATCAAAAACTTTATTTAACAGCAGCCGAAAAAGAATTAAATACCATTTTTGAAAAACCTGAAAACCAAACAGCAGTATTTATGTTTAGAGTTTTTAGGGCTAGCGCATCTCCAGAAAGAACCATCAGAAAGTCCAACAATAAAATTTTCTCCATTGGAAGAGCATAATCCCGAAATTAAGAATATCAATTTTACTGCATTTAGAGCTATAGACGATAAAGATGCATGTATGCAATTTATTGATGGCCATAGACGTGTTTTGGAGATATTCGGCATTACACAAATTACTTCAGCAAAAGCAGATTGGATTTTAAATCCAGATGTTTATGTAATGCTGGTAACTGATGCCGATACCGGAAAAGCTTTGGGAGGCGGCAGGGTACATCGGGCAAATAGAATAAATCCGCTCCCTATTGAAGAAGCTGTAGGCTATATGGACGAAAGAATATACCAAATGGTTGATGACTATACCGATGCCGGAACTGGGGAAGTTGCAGGAGTTTGGAACTCGTTTGAGATTGCGGGTTTAGGGATAGGAAGTTTACATTTAAGTACTGCTTGTGTAGCCTATTCGAAATTTATTAACTTAACTACATTATTTGGCTTGGCAGCTCCGGCAACCTACCGAAATGTTCTAAGAGGTGGATTTCAGGTCGTAACTTCGTTAGGTATTAATGGCAAGTTCTATTACCCAAAAGATCAATTAACAGCAACGGTAATGTTTAACCACGACATTATCGATCTTCCGTTAACGCTAGAACCGCAGAGAACCATTGCCTTTGACATGAGAAAGGAAATCATTTATAAAACTGAAATCTCTTCTAAATCGGGCGATTTGGTAAATTTAACTTTTGACCTATCCAGAACATGATACAACATGTATTAAGATCGCTCTTCTGCTTATTTTTTCTGCTAATTAGCCAATTAAGCTATGCAGAAGTAGGTGATTTACAATCACTCCCTTTCCAAGTATCAGTTTATAAAGATAAAAGCAACAATGCCAAGGTAGAGGATATTCTGAGTAAGAATTTTACCGCTGTCGACACCGAAATATTCAATTTTGGCGTATCAAACTCTGTTTTCTGGATAAAACTTACCGCAGAAAAAGATCTCGTTCTTAACAACAACTTTTTGTTTATCGAGCAATCCAGATTTTCGGTAAGTGAAATGTACCATCAAAAACCAAATGGCAAACCTTTAGCAGCCAATTTGTTCAGCCTCTTTAAAAATAACCTAGTAAAAAATGCTCAGGGAATTACATTTGCATTACCTGATACCGTTAGCAAAGGCGAAATTTTTCTGCTCAAACTTAAATCTCAAGAAGCATTTATAACCAGAATTTCCGTAATTACGGAAAACAAACTACACGCCAAGTACGCACTAAAAGACATCATTTTTGGCATTTATACTGGCATAATGCTAATTATGTTCGTGTATAACCTGTTCCTATTTATTATAGTAAAAGATAAAAGCTATATTTTTTATGTTTTTTATATCTTATTTACTTGGTTAACACAAATTTCTATTCAAGGATATGGGTTAATATACTTGTGGGATGCGAGTTCATTCCTTAACAACTATTCTGTTGTACTGTATTCTCTATTAGGTTTGGTCTTTGCTAGTTTATTTACAACATCCTTTTTAAACACTAAGCTATTTGCTCCTAAAATTCATCAATTGATAAAGCTTTTTATAGCTATTACCCTTGCTACCACGGCGCTACTATTTGTAACCAATGCTTATATAGGCTTTGTAGCTATGCAGGTGTTAACGGTATTTGGTGTAGTAATCGCGTTAAGCACCTCTTATTATGTTTATTTCAAAAAGCACTTTAAACCTGCGGGTTTTTATTTAATTGCTTGGTCTATTTTATTGGTTGGCGCAGTTTTATTCATCATGAAAGATTATGAAGTGCTTCCATATAATGCCTTTACCACTTATCTGCTACAAATCTCGTCGGCTATTGAAGTAACTTTGTTGTCGTTTGCCCTGGCAGATAAGATCAATTATTTCAAGAAGGAAAATGAAAGCGCACAAGCGCAAGCACTAAATGCTTCTTTAGAAAACCAAAAATTAGTAAAAGAACAAAACGTAGTTTTAGAGAAAAAAGTTAAAGAACGTACCGAAGAATTAGAAAATGCAAACCAAACCCTAAATACTACCTTAAATAATTTAAAAGCTACCCAATCTCAATTAGTTGATGCAGAAAAAATGGCAGCTTTAGGTCAGTTAACCGCAGGTATCGCACACGAAATTAACAATCCAATAAATTTTGTGACCTCTAATGTAAAACCTTTAAAATTAGATATTGACGATTTAAAGGAAGTGATTAGCAAATACGAACAAATTGACCTAGAAAAAGAAATTAAACCTCAAATTGATGCCATTGAAGCCTTCAAAAAACAAATAGACTTAGGCTTTATCAATACCGAAATCGTTTCCTTGCTATCGGGCATTAGCGAAGGAGCCAAACGAACAGCAGAAATTATCAGAAGTTTAAGAAACTTTAGCCGTGTTGATGAGACCGACATGAAAGCCATTGACTTAAATGAAGGCCTTTTATCTACATTGGTATTGATAAGAAATACGCTTCCAGATAACTTAACTGTAATTAAAGACTTGGGCAACTTACCTAAAGTAGAATGTATGCCGGGTAAAATCAATCAGGTTTTCATGAACTTGGTTGCCAACGCCGTACAGGCGATAAAAAGTAAAGAAGTACAAGCCAAAGAAGAATTTTTAACCATTAAAAGCTGGTACCATAACCAGCAAGTATACATTAGTGTTAAAGATACCGGCACCGGAATGACTGAGGAAGTAAAACATCGTATTTTTGAACCTTTCTTTACTACCAAAGATATTGGCGAAGGTACTGGTCTTGGTTTATCTATTGTGTTCAGCATCATCGAAAAACACAAAGGACACGTAGAAGTTGTCTCTGAGCTAGGAAAAGGAACTGAATTTATTATTATATTGCAGGTAAATACACCATAAAAGTTAATTTAAAATGACCAGCCCTACAGTACGCGTCTTATATATTGATGATGAAGAAAATAATCTTCAAGCATTTAGAGCCGCATTTAGGAGGCAGTACGAGATTTATACCGCTCCGTCTGCTGCCGAAGGGCTGAAGATTATGCAGCATATAGACATCCATGTGGTATTGGCAGATCAAAAGATGCCGAACACCACTGGAGTAGAATTTTTTAAAAGCATTGTAAAAACACACCCCGATCCTGTTCGTATTTTATTGACGGGATACACCGATATAGAAGCGCTAGCCGATGCTATTAACCACGGCGATATTTATAGGTACGTAGCCAAACCCTGGAACGACTTAGAGCTACACAACTCAATGAAGAATGCTTACGATTCTTATGTAGCACGGGCCGATTTAAAAAATAAAATAACAGAACTCGAAAAAACCAACGATGAGCTTAACCGGTTTATATACAGCATTTCCCACGAACTTAGAGCTCCTTTGGTATCGGTGATTGGAATTATCAACTTGGTTAAAATGGAAGGCTTGTACAACTCTAGTGGCGAATACTGGAATTTGATTGAAACCTGCTCCAATAAATTGGATTACTACATTCAAAAAACCTTACAGTACTATAAAAACACAAAAGATATTCCAGACCGTAGTGAGATAGATTTTAGCCAACTGGTAAATGAGTTGATAGAACTACATACTTATGCCGACAAAGACACTACATTTCACGTAAATATCATCCAAAAAGCTAAATTTATAGGAGATGCGTTCAGGATAGAAGTGATTTTAAGCAACCTAATATCTAACGCTATAAAGTATCAAAAATCTAATGAACTTAACAAAACAGTAAATATCGAAATTGAAGTAGATGAATTTGAAGCCAGAATAGAGATTAACGACAATGGTTTGGGCATATTAAAAGAGCACCTGGAGAAAATTTTTACTCAATTTTTTAAAAGCAAAATACACCATGGTACCGGCTTAGGCTTATTTATAGTAAAAGAGGCTTTAAATAAAATCAATGGTGTGATTAACGTTAGTTCAAATATTGAAGATGGTACAACCTTTAAAATAACAATACCAAATGCCAAATAAAACCGGAAAAGTACTATTGATTGATGACAATGATATTGACCTAAAAATCAATTCGAAGGTAATTAAGTTATCGAATTTTTTTGATGAAATTATTTTGTGCCAATCTGGAGAAGAAGGCATCAAATATATTACCACAAACTTAGAAAATCCGGCCCTATGGCCCGATTTTATTTTGCTAGATATACAAATGCCCGAAATGGATGGTTTCGAGTTCCTAGAAATCTATAAGCACTTTCCACAAACTTTCCTAGATCATTGCAAGCTAGCTATATTATCGTCTACTTTAGATTTTGGTGACATTAAAAAAGCTGAAGCAAACCCGCTGGTAATTAAATTGCTAAAAAAGCCATTATACCCTAACGAGTTAAAAGAATTACTAGACAGAACTACTACGTTATTAGGCAGTTAAAAAAGGTTAAACTAGGAAATTAGCTTTAATTAAAAGATAAATCAATTTGCTGAAATACGCATTGCTTAGCTCCTATTTCAAATTCTAATTCCTTCAAAAAGCCTCCATTTGCCGTTTTAACTTTTAAGGTATGCTTACCAACAGCAACTTTCGATAATACAAATACGTTGATTAACTGTTCCGGTTTTTTAAGCTCATCGCAATTTTGCAGGTAGGTTGGGGTTAGATTAGGAACTGGAGCCAATGTCCCACAATCTTCTTCGTCTATCGAAAAGTGTAATTCTAAAAAATCTTCACCATTGTAATTAACAGCTACTGCATATTGTCCAAATTCAGTACCGGGGTTCTCCTCCTTCTCACATGAAAAAAGAAAAGGGATAAACAAAAGAGCTAGCGAGAGAAATGCGTTAATTTTTTTATTCATAATTATTTATTCTATTGCAAATATGTAGATTATTTAACCTAAAAAAAATACTTGGAAACAGGTATTTTTCAAAAAATATTGTCAAGCATATCCATTTTCATGATATAAAGCCGCTTATCACGATTACTAAAACGAGTGAACCAAAAAGTTACACTCCTACAGCGATTAACAAGACAAAATTAATTTTGAAATAATTTCGTTAACCTTGTGTTAATATAGGCTACTTTACTTAGCATAAAACCCAAATTAATGGACAATTCTCAAAAGATAAACTTGCTTTTAGCAAAAATTGAAAATCTATCGATAAGGCAGCAAAGCTTTGAAAGTGAAATAGCCGCCCTCAGACAAGAGATTAATGCATTACGTTCGCCTGCAATAGTTGCCGAAGAGCAACCTATTCAAAATAAACCAGTTTTTCCTCCACCAAAAAATACACCACCCGTTGCTATAGCGCAACAGAATGCTACTCCAAAACCAATTATACCTCCAACTAAGCAACAGCCTAGCTTTACTGATAGATTTAGCAGTAAAAACATGGTTAAATCTGATTTTGAAAAATTTATTGGCGAAAACTTAATCAGCAAAATCGGTATCCTTATCTTAATCATTGGTGTGGGAATTGGTGCTAAATATGCGATAGACAATCAGCTCATTAGTCCGCTTACTCGAATTGTACTGGGCTACTTGGTGGGTGCAGGCTTACTGGCTTTTGCCATTAAACTTAAAGCCAAATACGAAAAATTCTCGGCAGTTTTAGTCAGTGGTGCCATAACGATAATGTACTTTATCACTTACGCGGCTTACGATTTTTATGCCCTGATCCCCCAGTCATTAGCTTTTTTGTTGATGGTAGCTTTTACCTCATTTACGATAGTTGCGGCAATAAAATATAACCAACAAATCATTGCCCATATTGGTTTAGTTGGCGCCTATGCCGTGCCATTTTTGTTAAGTGATGGTTCGGGAAAAGTTGGTGTTCTGTTTACATACATGGCAATTATCAACATCGGTATACTGGTAATTAGTTTCAAAAAATACTGGAAGCCGTTATTCTACGCATCTTTTGCATTAACCTGGATCATTTTTTTAAGTTGGCTGTTGGCCTCTTATGTAGATCAAGATCATTTTATAAGCTCACTAGTTTTCTCAACGGTGTTTTTTATCACTTTTTACGTTACCAATGTAGCTTATAAAGTAATTAAAAAAGAAATTTTTAGCATTAACGACGTCACTCTAGTACTTTTAAACAGCTTCATTTATTATGGAATAGGATACTATATTTTATCAGAAAACAAGCATGGCGTTGAACTGCTAGGTTTGTTTACGCTAGCCAATGCAGTAGCACATTTTGCAGTAGGTTTAATTATCTATAAGAAGCAACTGGCCGATAAAAGCCTATTCTACCTTATTTTGGCAATGGTAATTACCTTCATCACCCTGGTTGCTCCTGTGCAGTTAAATGGTGGGTGGGTAACTATTTTTTGGGCGGTAGAGGCGACTGTATTATTCTATTTAGCACGAGTTAAGAAAATAGCGATTTACGAAAAATTAGCTTTTCCCTTAATTTTTATTGCTTTCATCAGTTTGCTACAAGATTGGACCACAATTTACGGTATATATTTAGGAGCTTCTGCAACTACGCCTTTTTTAAATGTAGGTTTTTTAACCGGTATCATCTTTATTGCTGGCTTTGCTTGGATGACAAATATCAACGTAAAGAATACGACAGCAGTAACTGATTGGCTTTGGATGCGACAAATTCTTAACTATGTACTGCCCTCTATGCTGATTGTAGTAGTTTATTCTACCTTTGAGAGAGAACTTACTACCTATTTTAATTCCCTTTTTGACAGCACTAAAATAATTCTTAACCCAAGCAAAAAAACAACTGATGCCCAATACATCTACAATAACAATTATTTTACGCTAAAAAGTACTTGGGCATTTATTTACACTATGTTTTTTGCAGCTGCTTTAACTTATTTCAATATCAAAAAAATACGGAACAGCAGTTTCGCAGTAGCTAATTTGGTCATTAACTTATTAATTGTACTATCTTTTTTGGTAAGTGGATTATACCTACTGAGCGAGCTTAGAGAAACCTATCTTAATCCCGAAAAATATTTCGTTATTGGTTCATCTAACATCATTTTGAGGTATATAGCATTGGCATTTTTTGCAATTTTGATTGCCTCAATCTATCAGCTACAACGTTCAGCATTGCTAAAAATAAACTTAAAAACGATACTCGATTATGTTTTATATATCTCCATTTTATGGATTATAAGTAGCGAGTTAATTAACATACTTGAGCTAATGAGAGCCGATGGAAGCTACAAATTAGGTCTAAGTATTTTGTGGGGCGCTTATTCTTTGTTCTTGATAGGGCTTGGTTTAGCGAAAAACAAAAAGCACCTTCGCATTGGTGCCATGGCTTTATTTGGCATTACATTGATTAAACTATTCTTCTATGATATTGCCTACCTCAGTACCATTTCTAAAACTGTTGTTTTCGTATCTTTAGGGATATTATTACTGATTATTTCTTTCCTTTATAATAAATACAAACATTTAATTATTGATGAAACTGAAGTTAAAAATTAAGCTATTATTCCCTCTACTATTTTGTGTTTTGATAACAAAGGCACAAACCAATAGCTATCAATTTAAAAGACAAATTACTGGAGTTAATACTACTTGGCATAGTGTTAAGCTTCCTGATGATATGTACCAAAAAATTAATTTAGGGTTCGAAGACCTAAGGATATTTGGGATAAATGGAAAAGATACCATCGAAATACCTTATTTATTAAAACAAAGGGCAAATCAGGTTAGTTTAGCAGAAATTCCTTTCAAACAGCTTAACCAAAGTGCAATTGGAGGCATTTATTATTACACTTTTCAACTAGCCGAAACAAATGCCATCAATCAAATAAGTTTAGATTTTAAGCAAGAAAATTTTGATTGGAAAGTTAATTTAGAAGGAAGTAACGATAACCAGAACTGGTTTAATATTTTAAAAGATTACCGCATTTTATCTATTAAAAATAATGAAACCGATTATCAATTTACCAAGCTAAGTTTCCCCAATTCTAAATATCAGTTTTATAGGATTGCTATTAAAAGTAATACACAACCTAAGTTAACGGCGACAAAAACCACTAAAGTAGACACTATTAAAGGCATTTACGAAGAGGTAAAGTATCAAACTTATGAGTTAAAAAACGATGCAAAGAAGAAAGAAACGGTAATTGAAGTAGGTTTTAAAAATGCTGTTCCAGTATCTTATTTAAAGCTAAATGCACAAAGTGATTTCGATTTTTATAGACCAATTAAGATTGAATATGCTACAGATAGCATTAAGACGGAGAAAGGGATTGAATATAGTTTTGCAACACTTTACGAAGGAACAATCAATTCGTTAGAAGCCTCGGAATTTAATTTCAAGAATACCATCACGAGCAAACTAAAGATTACCATCAATAATAACGATAACAGGCCGTTACGTTTAAGTGGTTTGATCATTAAAGGCAACAGTTACGATTTGATTGCTCGTTTCGACGATTTAAAAGCCACTTATGCGCTGTACTACGGCAATGAAACTGTTCAGTCGCCAAATTACGAAATTGAAAAATTTGAACGCAAGATACCTGCTAACTTAACCAGCGTAACGATAAACGAAGAGCAAAAAAACCCTTTTTACACGGTTAAAACAGAAAAACCATTGTTCGAAAATAAGATTTGGCTTTGGTGCTTAATGGGTATAATTATTGCCTTGTTAGGGTTCTTTTCTTTTAAAATGTTGAAGAATTAAAAAAGCATGTAGCTTATTGTTTAATTAACCTTGCCACAAACATGCTATCTGCTTTATCTTGGTAACCCTTAATCAATTCCATTGCCTCTAATTTTAGTGGGAATTTTTCAAGTAGAAAGTTTACCACCTCTTCGTTCTCTTGTTTAAATACAGAACAAGTCATGTAAATTAATGGCTTACCCGGTTTAAGGTATTTTACTACATTTTCGGCAATTGCCTTTTGTAACTTAACGTAGTTAGCAATTTTATACTCTTCGAAGAAATATAGCATTTCTGGTGTTCGGCCCCAAGTGCCAGCACCCGAGCAAGGTGCATCTAGCAAAATACCATCAAACTCGTAATGATGCAAAATTTGATCGTTGTTTTGTAAAAGATCGATGGTTTTCTTTTGGAAATCCTTAATTCCTGCAGCAATAAAACGCTCCTGCAAGTTGCCCAAGCTGGTTTCCCTTACATCGCTGGCCAATATTTTAACTTTTGGCTCTAGGCTATGAAGCAATAGAGATTTTCCGCCAGATGCGGCACAGCAATCCCACCAATAATCATAGGGTTGCGGTTTAAAATATAAACCTGTTTTCTGGGATGAAAAATCTTGAACCTGATACAATCTTGCATCATCGATAATTTGCTCTAATTTTGTTCCGTTAGGTAAAGCCAGAGTAGTATCAGAAAGCTCTTTTACAGCAATACCTGTAGCCTCAAATTTAGTTTTAACTGTAGGCAAATGTGTTTCGCGAACGCGGATAAACAAATCTGGCTGTACAAACAAAGAATATAAAAAGTCTTGCTCATTAATACCATCAGAAAGCTTGGCGCTAAAAGGAAAAACATCTTCCAATTTAAAAGCCGGATATTGCGATTTTAAAAAAGCTACCTTTTCTTCAATTGGTTTTGCGATATGTGCCGAAGCGGCCGGAAAAGCATGATCGGTAACCAAACTTAAATCGGTATTGCAAAGAAAATCGGCAATTGCTAAGCGCTCGATAGCCGCCAATTGAGCTAGCGCCTTACCTAACCTAAAGTAACTGTAAATGTACCTACTTGCCCATCTCCTATCAGAAGAGCCCATCTGCTTATGCTGTTTGAAATACACAACCAGATGGCGATGCAACGGCAACTTACCATCGTAACTTGCTAAAACTTGCTCAAACGCCCTGATGTGATGGTGTACTTTCATGAAAGTGAAAAATAGGTTAATTGCTGAATTGGTTATTCGTTTAGTTTTCGCTCCTTAATCTTTGCTCCTTGTTCCTTAATCCTTGTTCCTTAATCCACCTGCACTAATGCCATGTCTTTGTACTGCAACATTTTCAGATACTGATTATAGTAACCATATTCCGCATCGTAACCAAAATCAAAATCGTTAGTTAAGCCTTTATATTTTTCCTTAATTAGATAATCGGTATAAGTAGCACCGTACTGGGCCATCAGCTTACCGAAGTAAAACCCAATATCAAATCCTTTAAAAGCATATTCTGTAGGCTCAAACTCATATTTATCTCTATAAACCTTAATAAAGTTGATAGCCTTTTTGCTTTTATAATCAACATGATAAGACGAACTTAATACCGTTTGTAGGCTTTGCAATTGATCGATATTGTAAGTTTGCTTTGCCCAATTGGGATGCCCGAAAACTTGGATAGGATAATCATTTGTATTTTTTAACCGATATAGTTTGGTTAAGCTTGGCGCTACAAAAGCGGCATCGTCGGAACATACAACCACAACATATTTTTTACCCTTTACCATTTTGGTTTCAAAAACGTAGGTAGAGGTAAATTCTTGTATGGTAAAATTGGTATATTTTGTTGCAAACTGACTTTTAATTGGACGAGCGAAGGCTTCATCAGACGATTTCTTAGTATTGATCAACACCACAATGGTTTGCTCGGCTTTATTTTCTTTGGCAATATAATCAGCTACCCGCTTTCCGTGCGTTTCAATATCGTTAACAATAGAAATCAAGTACGGATTATTGAACTCACTTGGTTTAGAAGCAGCCAAGGGCGAGATCAACGGCAATTTGTTCATCTCCGAAAAACCAGTCATATACTTAATCCCATCAGGAAATACCGGACCAATAATTAAATTGCTACTTTTTACTGCTTCGCGTTTAATCAGCCCAGCTAACTGGCTGTTATCGTCTCTGGTATCAAAAACATTTACCTTAAAATTCAACCCTTCGTTAGCTGCCGAATCAATACCCATCATTAAACCCTGGTAAAAATCAACTGCCATATCGGCTTTGCCAATTTGCGCTTTTGTAACTGTTTTCAGGTTAAATTTATTAAGCTGAAAGGGAACAAAAATACTGATGTTGCCTTGTGTAAACTTGGCAATCGTTTTTTGTTCAACGGGTTTAGCCGGAGTTTTAACTACCGGCTTTGTTATTTTGGGCGAACAACTGGCCAATACTGCAATAAAGGTAATTGTTAGCAGTATATAAGAATTAACCGCATAGAAACGTAGTGTTTTAAAAGAAAAAATCTTCAAAAATCCTCTAATCATATCTATAAAAAAAACAACTACTTGCTTACGTGGTTTCAACTTATGCTTATTCCCACTCAATAGTTGCTGGCGGTTTCGAACTAATATCATACACAACTCGGTTAATACCTCTTACTTTATTGATAATTTCATTGGATATTTTAGCGAGTACCGGATAAGGCAAATGGCACCAATCAGCCGTCATACCATCTAACGATTCTACCGCTCTCAAAGCAATAACGTTTTCGTAGGTGCGCTCATCGCCCATTACCCCTACCGAACGTACTGGCAAAAATATTGCACCAGCTTGCCAAATTTGGTCGTACAAACCAGCATCTTTCAAGTTTTGGATATAAATATGATCTGCCTCCTGTAATATCGCAATTTTTTCTGCAGTAACTTCTCCAATAATACGGATACCCAAACCAGGCCCCGGAAAAGGGTGTCTGCCTAAAATAAACGATTCTAAGCCCAAAGTGTTTCCCACTCTACGCACTTCATCTTTAAATAAAGTTTTTAAGGGCTCAACTACTTTCAGTTTCATGAAATCTGGCAAACCACCTACGTTATGGTGCGATTTAATGGTAGCCGATGGTCCGTTAACCGAAACCGATTCAATCACATCTGGATAAATGGTACCTTGCGCCAACCACTTTACATCTTTAATTTGGTGTGCCTCATCATCAAATACTTCGATAAACACACGACCAATGATTTTACGCTTTTGCTCTGGATCTTCAACACCGGCCAATTCGCCCAAAAATCTATCCTTAGCATCAACCCCTTTAATATTTAGGCCAAAATCTTTGTATTGTTCTAATACGCTTTCATACTCATTTTTGCGTAACAAACCGTTATCTACAAAAATACAGTGCAAGTTTTTGCCGATAGCTTTGTGCAATAATACCGCAGCTACGCTACTATCTACACCTCCAGAAAGTGCCAAAACCACTTTATCATCTCCCAGTTGGGCTTTTAAATCGGCAATGGTCGTTTCTGCAAATGCGTCCGAAGTCCAATCTTGGCTACAACCACAAATACCCACCAAAAAGTTACTTAACAAAGTTTTGCCATCTGTACTGTGTGTTACTTCTGGGTGAAACTGAATGGCGTAGGTTTGCTCTCCTTTAACTTGGTAACCAGCCACCTTCACTTCGGCAGTGCTGGCAATAATTTCGAAATGATCTGGCACTTTGGTAATCGAATCGCCATGGCTCATCCACACTTGCGAATCAACTAAGATACCTTTAAACAAGGGGTTATCGTTATTCACAAAGCTCAAATTTGCTCTACCGTACTCTCTCGTTGCCGATGCCTCTACATTACCACCACTTTGTTGTGCAATAAACTGCGCTCCGTAACAAACTGCCAATAAAGGATAAGCTTTAAACAAATTCAAGTCTACAAATGGCGCATTTTCTTGGCGCACAGAAGACGGACTTCCAGAAAGGATTACCCCTTTTACCGTAGAATCTAGGGCCGGAATGTTGTTAAATGGATGAATTTCGCAGTATACATTTAATTCGCGAACACGACGTGCAATAAGCTGTGTAAATTGCGAACCAAAATCGAGGATAATGATTTTTTCTAGCATCCGCAAAGGTAATGAAATTTACGATTTTAGAAGTACGATTTTAGATTATTTTGAAGAGCAAATTCAGTGCTTATCACTCTCGAAAGTCCTGCTATCCGCTTTACTACATGGCAAACACACAGGTTTGCCATTACGTGCTCGCTCCTATCAGGTCTATTTAACAAAATGTTTTGCAAATAACGAACAACAAAAACACCTCAGCCAGCCTAAGAGCAAAAATAAAACAAAACTAAAATAAACTAAGGTGTTTTATCGGTTCAAAAATCCAAACTATAAAGGCAACGTAAAGCAAAAAACAGTGCCACCAGCATTATTACTTTCGTACCAAATTTCACCACCATGCGCATCAATAATTTGCTTACAGATCGAAAGTCCAAGGCCGTAAGATTTTTCTCCTTTGGTACCAAACCGTTTAGATGAGGTAAACAGTTGAAAAATATCGTTCCCGTATTCCTTTGGAATCCCAATGCCGTTATCAATTATTTTAAACAGCACATTTTCGGTTTGCTTTTCTATTACAACTTTTATTTCTTGGCCTGCTTGACTAAATTTAATGGCATTGTTAATCAAATTGCTAATTACTCGTGCTATCTTTTGCACATAAATATCAATTTCTAACTTGGTTTCAGCTGTTTCAAATCTTATAATTTGTTGCTTTTCGTCTGCCCTGTAGCTCAATAATGCAATGGCATTCTTTACAATTTCAACCACATCAGCTTTAGTTACCTTACCCTCAAAATCTACACCCTGCTTATTTTCTGCTGCTTCAATAATGTCATCTATTAGTGTCAATGCATTATTGCAAGCGCCATCAATCAATATAAGTTTATCTTTATTTAAGCCCAACTCATCATCAAAGATCATCAACTTTGTTAAACTAGAAATACCCACCACCGGATTTCTTAAATCGTGGGCTACAGCTCTCAAAATGGTATCTTTTTCTTTATCGCTAACACTTAACTTGCTTAATGCTTCTTCCAGTTTGTCCTTTTGCAGCAAAATTTCATTGTTAAGGTTTGTTAATTCCCTAATATTCTTTTTTGATTTTCGCAAATAGATATAAATAAGTACCACGATAGAAATAGCCATTGCGATAAAAACCATGGTAATGTAAAGGTAGCGCTGCTGAATTTCGGACTCTCTTTTTAAAGCATTGATTTCGCTCTCGTTGCTCAAGTTTCTAAAACGCTCGTCTACACTTGTAGATTTCAGCTTATCGGTTTCCTTCTGTAAAGAATCCGAAAGCGCAGCGTAGCGCTCCAAATGATGTAACGCTAACTTAGGCTTGCCAAGTGCATCCAAATGTTTTGAACTAAGCAGATGATAGGTGCGCTTATAATCTAACACATTAAGCTTCTCGCTGTCCTTTTTTAAAATTTGTAGATAGATTCCGGCTTTGGCCAACTGGCCGGTTTCTAAATAAACTTTAATGAGTTTTATTTTTGCGGTAACTACATCAACACTATCATAACCGGGAAGATCATTAATGGCTATACTTTTTTTAAGGAAAGTTTCGGCCTTGTCAAATTGCTTTTTACGCAACATCTCCCCTCCAATATTACCATACACTACTCCTCTGGCCGATAAATAGTATTTTTTCCTCTCTGGCAATGTATCATTGTGCACAATATACCTTAATGCTTTTTGATAATAAATGATGGCGCTATCAATTTTATCGGTTCGCGAACAACATAATGCAATGTTGTTGAGCAATTCTTGCTGTCTAAAAACTTCCGAGAAACTGGTGCTGCATTGTTTTACTTCATCTAGTGTAGTTTTAAAGTAACTGCTGGCATCGCTATACTTACCTTGTTTGTACAAAATCATGGCAATGCGATAATTGTAATTGCTGCTTTTACACTTATCATCAATAACCGGCATCAGTTTCTTCCCTAAAAAATAATTTCGGTAAGCCTCTTCGTAAGCTTTTAGCCTAAATAAAGCATCGCCCTTAAAATAGTAGGCACTGGCTAGTTCATCTATGTAGTTTTTTGCATTTTTTGTATGTTCTACGGTGTAAATCATACTGTCTGCATAAAGCAACGACTGCTGATAATTATTTTTATAGAAATAGTAAAAATATAGGCTGTGGTAAATCTTGTATTTGGCTTGGAGTGGCAGCCGCTTATCTTGATCCAACAAATGTTGTAGTTTACGTACCGCCTCTTCTTTGTTTACTGTATCGTTGTAAACCCAAGAAGTTTTATCAATTATAGAATCTATTAAACCTACATTATCTTTAGTTGTATTTGCAGTACACGACAACAAAAAAACACAACATATAATAAATGAGAACCTTGCGTAAATTATATTCTTTTTAAGCGGCATTTTACAGCCCCTAAAATAACAATTTTAATTACCATTTAAAAGTGTAGTTTTTACCCCAAATCGATTTAAGAAATCGACCCCTTCATCGCTAGCTAAACCTTTATAGGCAGCATAAGAATCGCGATAAAAAACCTCTCTAATTCCCGAAGATAGAATTAACCTGGCACAAGCTATGCATGGAGACAAAGTGGTATATAAGGTAGCGCCTTCTATTTTCGATCCATTTTTCACAGCGTAGAGAATGGCATTTTCTTCGGCATGTAAAGCCAGTGAACAACTTCCTTTACTATCTCTAGCGCAACCTGTTTCTGGCCATTCTTCGTCGCAATTGTGCGTACCTGGAGGCGGCCCATTATAACCGATAGAAATGATACGGGTATCTTTAGTTAACACGGCACCTACATGAGCCCTTACACAGTGCGAACGGCTAGCCAAATCTGATGCCAGGTTCATATAAATCTCGTTAAACGTCTTTTTTGCCATAGATGATATCAATAAGAAGCTCTCCGATTAACAACCGAAGAGCTTTCAAAGCTAAGACTTTTACGCTAAGCTTTTAAGTTTCTTATTGAAATTTAGGTTAGCAGTTGCTATTGTATGCCCAATGCATCGGCCATGTATTTTTACTTTATCCTATTCGGGTTATTGCTCTTGTCCTTCGCTATATCTACTAGCTCCCTTTCCAACCTATCAAAGTTTTCTTCATTTTTAGGTACGACAAATTTTTTCATTTTCTCACATTCTTCGACAGTTTTAAAAATCATTCGAAATGATATTTTCGATTTGACAGGGCCAAGTTGTTCAAACGCTACTTCCATATCAAAAAAAGGTTGCGAGGTCCTTGTCCAAGCAACTAACTTATTCGGCACCACTTTTACAAAAACAGATGAGTTCTCATAGTGACCTTTATCGGGGCCGTGCATCGTCAAAAGCCACTTCCCTCCAACGCTTAGGTCAAATTCGTGTATGGTATTAGTAAAGCCTTCTGGACCCCACCACTTTTGAAGATACACTGGGTTTGCAAATGCCTGATAAGTTAATTCTAACGGCGAATTTAATTCTCTCGAACTGTAAATTTCATTAGCTGAATGTGCACTCATATTCTTTTCAATTTCTGTCTTTTCAATAGCGCTTATTTACTGATTTTCGGGCATAATAGTTAAACAGCATTAAACGTTTGTACCTGCTTTGTGCCCTTTTATCGCAAAGAAAATAATATATAAATAGGCCGGCAACATGGTATATAAAAATGCGTGCTGAAAATCTATTTGTAGCGTATCTTTTAGGAAACCATAAATCGGCAAAACTAAAGCACCACCGGCAATACCCATAATCATAATTGCCGAACCTGTCTTGGTAAACTTACCTAAACCTCTAATTCCCAAGGGAAAAATTGCAGGCCACATCAGCGAGTTCGCTAAACCTAACAAAGCAACCGAATAATAAGAAACGTAACCAGCAGTAAATGCCGAAATAATAGTAAGTGTTACGCCACTTACAGCGCAAATGCGCAAGGCCATTTGTTGCGATACAAATTTAGGGATGGTAATAATACCCACTACATAGCCCACTAGCATACAGATGAGGGTAAAAGAAGTTGAAAAACGAACTAGATTGGGAGCTATATTTAGTTCACGTCCATAAGTTGCAATGCCATCGCCGGCCATTACTTCGGCAGCAACGCAGCAAAAAATGGCAAAAGCACCTAAAAACAAGTGTGGATATTGAAAAACACTGGTTTTCACTACCGTTTTAACCTCTTTAAGCCCACCTACTTCTTCAACAACATCTTCTTCTTCCTTAACTTCTGGCAAGTTGATGAATTTGATGAATATGGCAAATAAAACAAATATTACCGCTAAGGCGATGTACGGCGTATGAACTCGCTGTAAGAGCTCGTCTAAAATGGCATTTTTAGCATTGATATCGGTAGTGGCATTAATCTTAGCCGTGGTTTCCTCTGCATTTTTCAAGAATAAAATCCCGAAGATGATGGGCACCAACACACCAGCGCCTTTATTACACAAGCCAGCAATTGAAATACGTGCCGCAGCACTATCTATAGGGCCAATGATACTTAAGTAGGGGTTTACCGCCGTCTGCAATAAGGCCATTGCCGAACCTTGGATGAAAATACCCGTTAAAAACAACCCAAAACTTCTATTATCTGCCGCCGGGATAAAGACCAAAGAACCTACGCCCAATACCACCATGCCTAATACCAAACCATTTTTAAAGCCAATTTTGTTCAAGATCCAAGAACTGGGTAAGGCTAAGAAAAAATAGGCAATATAAGAGGCAAAGGTTACAAAAAAGGCCTGCAGATCTGTCTCTAGATTAAGCGCAAGTTTTAGAAATGGAATTAAAGTGCCGTTAGCCCAGGTTACAAAGCCGAAAATAAAAAACAAAGCGCAGCAAATTACCATAGGCAATAAGGCAGTTCTGTTTTGAGGTTGTGTTGAGGTCATGTTTGTTTTTGGTTTTTAAATATCTGGCTAACATAAGCAAAAACCCTTATATTTTAAATTATTTTAAAAACTTAAACTCTGTTAAACGCCTTTTAAGGGCTAAAAAAAAACGCCCCGATTAAAAATCGAGGCGTTAAAGTAAGATTAACATTTGCTAATGCCCACCCGATACTTTTTTATCAAAGCTGATCCCTTGCGCTTTCAAGATTGAGCTTGCTCTTAGTGCATAGAATACTAAGTAAGCGAAACAAAGCACGCCTACCACATAACTATATTGAATACCCGTGTATTCTGACACATAACCTTGTAACCAACTGATAATTCCGCCTCCCATAATCATCATGATGAGATAACTACTACCTTGACTGGTATTTTTACCTAGACCGCTTACAGCCAATGTAAAGATACATGGCCACAACGTACTACAGAACAAACCTACACTAGTGAATGCATATACACTAACCATTCCCGAAGTTGACATTCCAGTGATCAGTGCCAAAATACCAATCAATGAAAAAATCATTAACATTCTTGCAGGGTTACCTTTACTTAAAACATCTGCAATAATTAAAACCAAAATAATTGCGCCATATACATAAAATGGAGCTAAATCGTGCTTTGCAATCGCATTTACTAATAAGAAAATACCGAAAGCCAAATATGGAGCAACAAACCTTAACACTTTTTGTAGGCTAACTTTATCTGTAAAGGCCTCTACCGCCCCGGTCCAACGTCCAATCATCATACTTGCCCAATAAAGCGATATATAGGGTGCAATATCTTTAGTTGCAAAGCCTAATTTATGGCTCATGTAATCGGGCAAATTACTTGCTGTAGAAACTTCTACGCCTACGTAAACAAAAATGGCAATCATTCCTAAAACAAGTTGAGGATATTTTAATGCAGAACCTTTGTGTCCGGCATCTTCTACTTCTGCTTCTATCAAAGTAGGTTTATCAGGCAAAGCCGAAAATTTCAAGAAAATAGCTACAATCAGAAAAGCCGCTCCTAAAATTAAGTAAGGAATTTTCACACTTTCTATATCTAGTGTGGTAGTAGCGTTAGTAGCGGTACCGAAAATAGCGAAACTTACAATAAGTGGACCTATCGTAGTTCCAAAATTATTGATACCTCCAGCCATAGTTAAACGTTGTGAGCCTGTTTTTACTGGACCTAAAGCAATGGCCAATGGATTTGCGACCGTTTGTTGTAACGAGAAACCCAAAGCCACAGTAAATAATCCCGCAAGCATTAAAGGAAACGAACCTAAGTTTGCCGCCGGATAAAATAATAAAGTACCTACTGCGGAGATACCTAAACCTAATGCTAAACTATTTTTGTAGCCAATCTTGTTAATTAAATCGGTTTTCATTAAAGCCGAGATCCCGACGTAAATTAACGACCCTACTGTATAGGCAATGTAAAATGCTAATGATACCAGTTGGCTTTCGCTTTGAGATAATTTAAATGCTTCTTTAAAAACCGGGATGAGGATATCGTTACTAGCTGCGACGAAGCCCCAAAAGAAAAACACAGTTGCTAACGGGATAAACTGTGCCCAGTTGGTCTTTGAATTTTGTTCCATATTTGGTTAAATATTTAAGGTTTGAAAATTTGCGTTAAACATAGTTAATTTTTCCGAAACCAATAGTGTACTTTTTACACTTTAACGTTACAATACCTATTACTAGCTTTTTACGTTTCTTTAGGCAAGTAGCTAATTGTAAAAACTCAATAAAAATTGAGGTTTTAAAGCTGAAAATCGCATATTAGCAGAAATTACGAAAGCAATAAATGTTTGAAGCAATCATTTTGGGTTTAGGAGCGGGCATCATTTCGTCGTTTTTAACTGGCCCTGTTTTTTTTGCCATGATTAAAACCAGCATAGAAAGGGGCTTTAAAGCTGGATTTTCTTTAGCTGCTGGCGTAATCGTAAGCGATTTGATTTTAATTACCATCGTACTTTTTGGTTCACATTTTTTTGAATACAAGAGAGATTTCGATAAATATGTTGGCTTGATTGGTGGAATTTTCATCGTAGGCGTTGGGTTCTACTACCTTTTTTCTAATGTTAAAATCAATTATACCGAGGGCGATCATATTAAGATAAGTAAGCGGGGTTATGTAATTAAAGGCTTTTTAATGTGTATCCTTACCCCTTCTACTTTAATGTTTTGGGTAGTAGTAAGTGGTATCATTTCGGTTAAATTAGCTACCTTACCAGAAAAAATCCTTTGCTTTTTAATTGCCATGGCTACACAATTGGCTATTGATGCGTTAAAAACCTATTATGCCAGCAAGCTGCGCTACCGCATTAAAGAAAACACCCTAAAGAGATTAAATAAAATTGCCGGCTTAGTAATCCTCGGATTTGCGATTTGGCTAATTATCAAAACCTACCTTCAATTTTATAGATAAAACAAGTTCTATGTTGTAGTGTTGTTTATTTAACAAATAAAATACGTTATGGAACCTTTTGAAATTAACTTAGTTGGACAAACACTAATTATACAACCTCGCTTAGATGATGCTTATGATGTTTTTGAAGGCAGTAAAAAATTAGGCGCTATCTTTCCTGTTTCAGAAAATGGCCACACCAGCTGGACTTCAGAAGAGTTATCTACAGATTACGCTAAACAAATAGGCGAATTGATAAACGAACATCAGCTTTAATTTACTTCAGTTTTCTCTTTAGTTTACCCTTAAAGTTCGCTGATTTAACAACTTCTCCATCATCAGTTACCATTACACAGCTGTAAGCAGGAAATTTTAGCAGTAGCTCCAATCCCTTTGTGCTACCCAAAACCATGATGGAAGTGCTTAAACCATTGGCCGTTTCGGCACTGGGACCTACAACAGTGACGCTAATCAAACCAGTGGCAGGATACCCGGTAACGGGATTAATGATATGGGCATATCGCTTGCCATCAAATTCTACATATTTCTCGTAACTGCCAGATGTAGTAACCGCATCTCTGTTTAAGGAAATTACGGCAAGGTACTTTTCCTCATCAAAAGGATTGGTAACACCCACATTCCAAGCTTTGCCTCTTACAGACTTGCCCCAGGTAGTCATATCGCCAGAGGCATTTACAATACCAGCTTTAACCCCTTTGGCTTCCATTAAATCTCGTCCTTTATCTGCCGCGTAACCTTTGCCGGTTGCACCGAAACCTATTTTCATACCCGATAATTTGAGGAAAATTGTAGAATTCAAACTGTCTAGTATGATATTTTGATAACCTACCTTTGCCACAGATCTTTTAATTTCTTCGGAAGTAGGCATTTTCACCATTGATCCATCGAATTTCCAAATTTTATCCATCGCTGCATAGCTGATATCGAATGCGCCTTCGCTAAGCTCAGAAAAATAAAGTGAGCGTTGGGTAAGCTCAAACACATCCCTATCTACTTTTACGGGTTTTACTCCTGCATTGCGATTAACTTCGGAGATTTGAGAATTTACTTTCCAATCTGAAATTAGCTCTTCTATTCGGCTCATTTCGGCTATTACTTCATCAATATGTTTCTCGGCTTTAAGTGAGTCTGTTGCTACAATGGTAATATCAAAACGGCTGCCCATTAGGGTAACTGGACGTTGACGCTGTACTTGAGCAAATGATTGGAAGGAAAATGCAATAAAAAGAATAAACGAAAGAGATTGCTTCGTCGTTCCTTCTCGCAATGACGCACTTAGGAACGTCATTGCGAGTTTACGAAGCAATCTTACAACGCTATATATTTCGGAAATCTTCGATTTCATCAATAACAATCCGTTAGCAACTGGCCTTTTTCTTTGTAAAACGAGAGTGCGTTACCATTTATTTCCAAACAAATCTCGTCTAGTACTTTTTCTACATCTTGCTGCATTAATAAAGAGCCGCAAATCATTACTACGCCTCCATCTTTTAGCAATTCAGCCAAATGCGGTGCATCGTTCCTAATCAAATCCATTACATAACAATGGTTTTGTTCTCGTGAGAAAGCAATTTGATAACTTCTTAACTTATGATTTTGCACATGTTGCGCTAAAAACTCTTTATGCTTTTTAATGATTTCAGTTTCTCTGCGAAAGCCAATGTACAAACGATTGTTAGAATTTTTAGCGCTTTGAGAGAGCATCCCTAAAAACGGCGCAATACCAGTTCCATTGCCAATCATTGCTACAGCCTTTTTTTTTGGCTTGTGAAACGAGTTATTAGCTACCATGCGAGCCCTAAAAACTTCGCCAACTTGAAGTTTATTAAGGTATTCAGAGCCCAACCCTTGCTCATGCAGTTTAACTACCAATTGTACATTTCCGTTGCATTTGGCAACAGAGTACAGGCGTTCTCGGTTGTCGTTTGCCGGATAAATGGCCAGTAAATCTCCCGAAGTGAACTTTGCTCTAGCTGGTGTTCGGATAGTGAGCATAAATGTCTGTTCTTCTACATTAACCTCTGTTCTATCTAGTACCATCATTTTTTGCAAACCTTTTGGCTTTTTGGCATACAAAGCTGGTGTGGTGGCCAGTTCAATTCCTAATTTTTCACTCCAAACTTTTACCCAGGCAACAAAATCAGAAGCAGATTTATCATCCACTGTGTGTAATGTTGTTAAAGCCGTGGCCCAACTTTGCGCCCTTAACTTTTGGTCTACTTGCTTGGCAAACTCGCAAAAATCTGGATAGGCATGCGACCCAAAACCAACTACAGAGAAATGAATTTGATGTTTTTGTGGATGCTTATCAATGAGTTGTAAAAATTTACTACCGTTAGCCGGCGGATCTCCCAAGCCGTACGTAGATGTGAAAACGATCAGTTGTTTCGCCTTTGGAAAAACCTGGTATTGGTTAAGCTGAGTTAAGTAAGAAACCTTTCCCTGAGCGTTCAATTGCTCGTGTATGGCATTGGCAAAACGTAAGGTACTGCCATTTTCTGTCCCCACTAATAAAATGTATTCGGCATCTGTAGTTTTGTGCCTATTCTTGATTTTAGTAGCTCGTCTCCTGAGTGTAATGGCAAAACCAGAATAAATAAAAAACAGGATATTTATACAAGCAATACCTAAAATAATTGCCCAAATGATACTCGTTCGCCCGGTATGCAAATCTAAACTCAAGTTCTCCAGCAACAAGGTGCTCGGGTATTTTACTTCACTCCATATCTCTCCGGTAAACTGATCTACCATCAATTCCCGATCTGTAAGTTTGAGATTATAGAACTCCTCGGGATCTGCTGCAAAAGGGAAAGCTAGCTTTTTAACATCCGCAAGTTTGGTGTTTTTAAACAACTTAAAATCAGCAATCTTCTGCTGCTCCGGCGCTTCCTCAGCAACTACAACTTCCCGATGTTCGACTTGTTGTATTGGAAAAAGCTGAAACCTAGCCATAGAGAGATAAGTACCTGTCAAGGCAATAACCATTACTGGTATCAATATCAATCTGCCTGTAATTACGTGATAATATTGGGCAAAATACTCTTTAATTACCTTGGTAAAAAAGCCTCTCATTCCACGTTGACGCTGAATAACCAAAGCAAAACCAGAAATAGCTATCAGCAAGAGCAGAAACGAAATTACCCCTATAATTAGTCGGCCGGTTTCCTTTAAAAACAAAGACCGATGTAAAGCAATATTCCATTGTACAAAAGCGCTCTTTTCTACCGGTTTGCCTAATATTTTTCCCGTAGTTGGGTTAATATAGGCATCCACCTCGTTGCCGTCATTATCAAAGCCCTGTAAGCGAACAAACCCATTGTGATCTACATCTACTTCACTGATCTCCGAAAATTTTTCTTTTAAAACAGGAACAGTTTGGGCAAGTGTAAGCTGATCAAAATTAGCTACACGATAAGGAGGCATTTTCTCTTGCACGGCATCTATAGCAAGTATGGCACCAGTAACCGATGCCATAACTAGAAAAAGCGATGAAATTAATGCCAGTGCCAAATGAGCATATCGCCAAATGGATAGAGTCATTTGCTAGTTTATGGTTGTACTTTGCTAAATCTAATGTATTTGATGTATCCTTTGCCATCGGTTTTTCCAGCAAGTGCACCAGTTGTTAAAGGAATTTCTACATCAGCTAGGTAATATTTTTGATCTTCTACCGACGATTCGAAACGCAGTTTGTAGCCTTTGTTTACCACAGCATCATCAATATCTAAGTTGATCATTGTTCTATCACCACCACCAATTGAGGCGCCGGTTTTAGCATCCAATTTTTGGGTTTTACCAAAGATTTTAAACCACTCTTTAAACCCGTTGTACCATTTTTTATCTTTACCCATCAGGTAAAGTGTCTTTTCGTATTCGCCTTTAGGGCTCAATAAAGACACCACAATATATGCTTCTTCGCCAGTATATGCATTCATTTGCAGCATACACTTATATTTAGATGTTTGGGCAAAAGCAGGTAACGACATACAAATTAGTAAGCCTAAGGCAAATATTTTAAGGAAAGATTTCATTTTAGTTTTTAAGGAAGTTTACTGATATATTCTTTTTCGACAAAAATTCGTTTTCGGCAGCTAAATCATAGGCAGTTTCATCGAAATCTGTTTTCATTGTTTTATCGGCACCTAAACTAAGTAAATACTTCAAAATTTCATCATCTTTTGAAATTAAAGCAGCCCTATGTAGCGCCGTTAAACCCTCTTTATTTTTAGCGTTGACGTTGATTTTTAGTGCACTCAATTTTTGCAATAAAGCTAAATCGCCTTTGGTTAGGGCAGCATGATATAAGGTACTACCATCTTTTTGAGGAGCCTCAACGTTTAAGCCCTTTGCCTTTAAGATATATAATTTTTCTATAAATTCATCTTTTCCTGATTGAACTCTCGCACCGCCGGGACCACCCATTGGTCGGTAATTTTGCACCAAGTGGTAGGCCAAATTATGCCCATCCTGATCTTCGACTTTTACATTTGCACCTTTATCTAATAAAAAAGAAACTATTTCTGGCGAGCCGGTTGCTATAGCCAGCATCAAAGCTGTTTCTCCACGTTCGTTTACCGCATCAATATTTTTAACTTTAGTAGACAACAGCTGTACTACCGCCAAGTTTCTCCCCGAGGCAGCATTCATTAAAGGAGTTACACCATCAGCGTCAGCTTGGTTCACATCTACCCCTTTTTCTAAAAAATATTTGATGATTTCTTCTTGATTTGGCTTACGCACAATGCTATGTAGTACATTACCACTTTTGTTGGCAAATTTTGGGTCGAGTTTAAGATCTTCTACCAGATATTGATAAGCTGCTAAAGATGCTGCACTTCCGCGTCCGCCCTGCGACATGAAGATCAAAGCTGCATTAGTAGGTTGTATACCTTTACTAATTAGGTTTTTCAAAACTGCAACATTAGCACTCTTAGCGGCATAATCAAATGCGGTGTTGCCATCGCTATCCACATCTTTCAAGGAAAGCCCTTTAGCAACAAGGTAATTGGCAATGGTTAAGTCGGTATCATTTGCTATGCCCAACAACAACAAGTTTGCACCATTTTTATACTTCTTTTTAATATCTATACCACCTTTTACAAAAGCATCATATACGGCAACATTTTTTTGTCCGCCTGATACCGCAAAAACAATAGGCTCGCTTCCGTGGCTGTCTTGAACTTGCATATCTGCGCCTTTTGAAATGAGGTACTGAACCAGCTCTGCATTGCCTCTTAATGCTGCCCAATGCAAGTAAATACGGCTATCGTGGGTAACTTTGCTTACGCCATTTCCAGGTTGCTCTACCAAAAACTTAATAGTTTCAGTTGGTGCGTTGTTATTAATAGCGAATGTTGCCGCATCAAAAGCTCTTGCATCTAATTGCGCAGGATCATTTCCTTTTGCTATTTCTGCCTTCACCACTTCCACACTTGGGCTTTGTTTCCAAAAATCTGATTGTAATAATGTGTTTTTATTTTGTGCCTTTGCAGCTAATGCAAAACATAAGGAGGCTACAAGTAGTACTTTCTTCATTTCAATAATATACGTTAAGGAGTGTGCTACAAAACTACTTATTTAGACTAAGTCTACATAATAAAAGCGATGTTTTTTCTCTTTACGTCATTTTATTTGCCGAGCACCTGCTAACGCTACGCTGCCTCAGGTAAAATTTTCTGTTTAACTTAATGTGTGTACCCATACGTATTTGAGGTTTTTGTGGAACTGCAACAGGGGCAAAACAAGCATATAATGGCTTATAATTACTAGAATGAGCTTTAGCGAATAATTTTGCAAAAATTAAATATTTGAAAAATAACGAATTGCATATTTTTTATTGTAGCAAGTTGAAAAATATTTGATTTAAAAAGATAAAGTTGTACTTTTGTGACGTTAAAAAACACGGTGGCTGTAGCTCAGTTGGTTAGAGTATTGGTTTGTGGTGCCGAGGGTCGTGGGTTCGAGCCCCATCAGCCACCCCGAGTTTTGAAAGCAGTTCTGAAAAGAGCTGCTTTTTTTGTTTTTACCTACTGGCGTCATTTCGAAGATCAGAACCAGGATCAGAACCAAAACCTGTGGACTAAGCAAATAATTTAGTCCATTACGTATTTTTTGTACGATAATCATTTCGCTAGTACCAACTTAGGGCTTAAGTTAAAATGTTTTGTATTTTAGGGTACAGAAAAATTCGCTTAACTATCAGTTTACCAAAATTGGCATCAAAGCTAATGTCGTAATAAAGACTTTTACGAAAAACCAACTTTTGCTAACGTGCATCAAAAAAATGAACGAAGAATACATCAAACGAATAAATAAGATCTTGATATACATTGACAGCAATTTGAGTAGTGATCTGTCGTTAGAAATGCTTTCCGAACTTGCGTATTATTCTCCGTTTCATTTACATAGACTTTTTAAAGCGTATACCAGCGAAACCATTAATTCATACATTACCCGCAAAAGAATTGAGAAAACAGCTTCATTGCTAATTCATCAAAAAGAAATAACAATTTCTGAACTTGCATTTAGTTATGGTTTTAATAGTAACTCTTCGTTTACAAGGACTTTTAAAAAAGTCTACGGAGTAAGTCCGTCCGAATTCAGAAAATTAAGCCCAAGCAATTATAGCAAGATTGGTAAAATTGAAAGCAAGAATGGACAAATTCGCCCAATTTTTGAAGATTACATTTGTAACATTAATCATCATAAAAATTGGATTAAAATGAATGCAAAAATTGAAATTAAAGAGACACCGAAATTGGATTTTGCTTTTCTCACTCAAATTGGGGTAAGTGGCTTGCACAGTGCTTTCGAAAAACTCATCAAGTGGGCGAAACCAAAAGGGCTAACCGAAACCCCTGATTTTAAAATGGCGAGAATTTATCATGATAGTTTTAAAATTACAGAACCCGAGAAAGTTAGAATGAGCGCTTGCGTACTATTAAAAGAACCGATAGAAGTAAGTGGAGAAATTGGTCTTACGGCTATTGAAAAAGGAAAATGTATTGTCGGCCGTTTTGAAATTGAGCCCAAGGATTTTGAAAAATCTTGGAATGGCCTTTTCGTTTGGATGAATGAAAATGGCTATAAAAAAACAGACAAAAATCCATTCGAAATATTCCATAATAACTTTAGCGAACATCCAGAAAACAAAGCCATCGTTGACTTCTATATTCCGATAAGTTAACAAATACAAAATCGTTTAAAATTAAAACAATGCTAACAAACATAAATCCAAAACTACCGATGCGTAATAAATCTATCACAAGAGATTATTACATAAACCAATTAGGCTTTAAAGAACTTGGCGATTATGAGGGATACTTAATGATTCAAAAAGACAATATAGAAATTCACTTTTTTGAATTTAAAGCACTTAACCCAAAAGAAAACTATGGGCAAGTTTACATAAGAACTAATAATATCGACAATTTGTATCAATCGTTGCTTGACAGTAAAACAGCAATTCATCCCAACGGCACATTAAAGGCACAACCTTGGGGACAAAAAGAATTTGCACTACTTGACCCTGATAATAACTTGTTAACATTCGGACAAAATATTTAAACATTGACAATAGAAGGAAAAACAACAAACTGTCAATAACGGGTATAAGAAATGGCTTTTTTTTTGATGAGATAGCTGTTAGTAAAAAGTAAGTAATGCCGCTTATAACTAAGGCTTATTTTATTTGCAATTCACTATTTTAGAATTTGTAATTATTGTTCGAGTTTCGTTATTTATTTAGCATACCCACCTATGTATTAGTTATGGTTGCTGTAAACTGATCACTCGCAACACAAAAATACAAACAGCCCAGCAATAAATAGGTTGCCGGGCTGTTTGTTATAATTAATTTCGCTTAGCGATTTTTTCTTAGTTCTTTTTTGCATTAAGGTTAAGTCCAATCTCTACATCTTTAGAGATCATCCAGTTTTCGGCGCTGCCTTCTGTTTTATAATTGATGCCCCACGCACTTCTGTCGATCACAAATTTCGCAGATGCAGTAACTACGTCTGAAGTAACCTGAACTTTAGCAGGAAAAGTTACGTTTAAGGTTTTATCTTTAAGTGTTAGGTTTCCACTGATCAGGTAATTTGGATCAGCAATTAAGCTGGCTTCCGCTGTTGCGGTATAAGGCTCTACTTTGGTGATTACAAATTTTGCGGTTGGTGCTTTGGCTACGTCAAAGAAATCTGCACTTTTTAAATGGCCTTCCAAGTCAGTTGCTTTTTTACCTTCTTCCGTTACCGATGCCGGATCTACTGAAAGTGAAGCCATATTTACCATAAACTCGCCACCACTTATCGAATCGTTTTGTACTGAAATAGTACCTAAGTTTACACCAATTTTACCCCAACGTGGTGCTAAGCCGCCTTTATGCGCACCTTTCCAATCTACCGTAGTGGTTAGCGTGTCAATCATAAAAGTTTGCCCTGTTTGCTCGGCAGCTGTTTGTTCTGTTGTTGTTGCTGCTGTATTGCTAGAGCCACCGCAAGATGCTAGTAAAACAAGCGCCGGAAGCGCAAAAAGTAGTTTTCTCATGTTTATTGTTTTTATAATTAATGTTAATTGTTAATTCAGTTATCAATTAATAACGCAAAGTTAAGTGTATTTTAACCTTACGCTCTTGATCTATGTTAATAATTTAGGATAACGAAATTTAGCTTAAAACTGACTATCAACAAGTTAAAATAAAAGTCTTAAAAAATATTACTAGACTACACTTAAAATCAAAATTAATTTATACATTTGTCCCGAGAGCGTTAATTTAGATGATGGGGATAGGACTTCGGGACTATCTCCATTTCTTTTTAATAGCCAAATATCCCCGAATTAGATACTTGTCTTATCGTATAATAAATTCGAGCTCACTGTTCTAAAATTGAAAGAGAAATAGAACATCAATAAATTACAAAAAACAAAGTCAATCTGTAATAAAAAATCATAATACAGATAATTATACACGAGAATTATTATTGAGAAATTCTCTTTTTAACCAGTTTGTTTACCTTTTTTACGATATATCCATTTTTAAAATAACTATAAATATCATCACCGGGACAGGTAGTTTGGGTGCTGTGATCGCGGTTGGTAGAAATTTCATTCGGGGATATATTATATTTTATGCATTGATCTGCTAATAAACGTACCAATACGTCTAACAAATGATCGTCTAGCTTTTGTTGGTTATAGTTACCCAAGAAGCAAATTAGCAAATGTCCTGTAGGGTCGTATTCAGTATTGGTTTCGCCAACAGTTAGCGGGTTTCTACCTTCTAAAACTGTTCCATCTGGCGCTATCAATAAATGATAAGGTACATCGGCCCATTTACGATCGGGTCCCATGCCCCAAGTTTGGATATTCTTTAAACGCTTAAACGCATCATCGTTTTTGGTCAATAACTTTCCCCCTTCGTGGTGTACTGTTATTTTAACAGGCACATGTTGTTTGTACGGCCTACCCGTTACGCCTCCCCACCTGGCCTTGGGCAAAATTTTAACGGTATCGCTACTCGTTTTAATTTGAGCTACACTCTGTTTAGGAATAAACAAAAGGAAAACGCAAGTGCAAATTACCACTAGCAGTAAAGAGTTTCTTGATCTCAACATATCTTTCTATTTAAAACCGAATTTAAGGTTATCTCACGAGCGTTTAAAGATTTTAATTAGATATTTCACTAATATACTTGCAAAAGCCAAGAAACTGTTTAAATTTCCGTTAAACTTCTTAATTGTCAGTCTGCGCTTGTCGAAGACTACTTCCAAAGAATGTTTCGACAAGCTCAATATGACACTTGTATTTTAATCAACAAAAATTTAAACAGTTTCTAAGTGAAAGCATCAGGTTAGATACGTTAATATTGGTTTTTTTAGCAATTGTAATTAAATTATATTTGCACAAACAAACATTGAAGTTTAAACCTAATTCGGATTTTCAAAAAAAAAATGGCCAACGATAACAGTTTAGCGGCGCTAAGCACTGAAAAAATAATCAAAAGAAGAAATTTACTAAAAGGCGTACTTACCGGATTTAGCCTAATGTGGCTGGTGTTAATTGCTTTGGCTGTATATTTCTATGTCAGCAAATCAAATGCAAAATTATTTATACCCTTGGCAGTATTCCCTATAACCTTGCTGCCTTTGTTCTTGCAGCTAAAGACCTTACATATAGAATTAAAAAAACGCGAACAAAAATGAGCGAAGCCACTAATAAGACAGTAGAGCAAACGTGCCTAAACTGCGACTACACGATTGACGAAAATTTTTGCCGCCATTGTGGGCAAAAGCGATTTAAAAGAATAGACAAAAAGTACGTTACCGATGAAATTCAATACTTACTTATTCATACCAACAAAGGTTTCTTGTACACTATTAAGAAATTAATCAAAAGCCCGGGAAAAACAGCTAGGGAGTTTATTGAGGGCAATAGGGTAAATCACTACAAACCTTTACTATTAACCTTTATTTTAAGTGGTATTTCTGCTTTCATTTCTTTTAAGATTATAGGTTTGGCCAGTATAATGAAAGAATTTTACACTGGGCAACACTTAAATTCTCCTTTCATGAACGATTATCTGGCCATTTCTACTGGTTATAACTCATTCATTATGTTAGGGCTAATACCCATTTTTGCGCTTACTACATGGATTGCTTTTCATAAATGGAGAGCCAATTATTATGAGCACATTGTGATGAATGCCTATATTTTATCTACTTACACCTTGGTAAGCATTTTATTTGTTTATCCTATATTATTTCTGCTGAGGCATAACCTAAGTTATTTTGCCACAATCGTTTCTTTCGCATCGCTCATAGTTCCTTTTATATTAATTTGGTTTTTTAAAGGTTATTATCCAGAGAAACCTTTGAAACAGGTAGTATGGCGGGTTTTGGCTACATTGGGTTTAACATTAGTAGCGTTCGGGATTTTAATGGTAACTTTAATGATTGGTATATTTATTTATTTAATTACCCAAGGTCCAGAAGCGCTAGAATATATTAAACCAGGAGGAGCAGCTTAACGGCGTTAAGAAACGCACAAAAAAACTCACTGAAATCTTATTCAGTGAGTTTTTTATTTAACGTGGGTTCGGGTTAAGTATTTTTACAATTCTTGAGAAATTCGCATTGAACGTATTTTTTTAGCTCGCCGCCGCAGGGCTCTTACTTTTTGACCGCAAAAAGTAACAAAAACTCTCGGTTGCTTATTTTTCTTTCAAAGAAAGTGCTTTGGCTTATTGGTGCGGCCCGAAAAATAAGAGACCGAAAATTAGCTGAACGAAGATTTGAAGCGCTATCGCTAGCAAATAGCATAATTTTCTTATCCCGAACTCACGTTATTTATTACCAATGGCAACAATTAGTACATTAGTTCGCTATCCTTTCAAAGCCTCCGCCACCAATTCATAAGACCTTAACCTCGCGGCATGGTCATAAATATGTGAGGTTACCATTAATTCGTCTACTTTAGTATGGTTTAAGAATGATTGAAGTTGTGTTTTTAACTTCTCTAGCCCAGCAATAAAAGTAAAATCTAACATTTGTTCTACCGCGGCTTCTTCCAGATCAGACCATACGCCTTCCATGCTATCTATCGGTGGCTGTAGCAATCTACGCTGATTGGTTACAATACCCGAAAACAAGATTTTCAGCGAGGTTGATAACCGTTCTGCTTCGGCATCCGTATCTGCCGCCACCACATTTACACACGAAAGTACGTAAGGTTCTTTTAATACGTTAGATGGGCGGAAGTTCTTTCTGTAAATCTCAATGGCTTCGAAGAAATAGGTAGGTGCAAAATGACTGGCAAAAGCATAAGGCAAGCCATAAGATGCTGCCAAATGTGCGCTTTCTGTGCTAGAACCCAAGATCCAAATGGGTACATTGGTCCCTTCGCCAGGTATCGCCCTTACTTTGCTATCGTAATTATCATCGCCTAGGTATTGCTGCAGTTTACGTACATCTTGCGGAAAATGTTGTGGCGAATGGAAACGCTCTCCCCGAATTTCGTAAGCAGTTAGTTGGTCGGTGCCAGGTGCCCTACCTAAGCCTAAATCAATTCTATTGGGATATAAAGTAGCTAAAGTACCAAATTGCTCGGCTATAATTAATGGGGTATGATTTGGCAACATAATTCCGCCAGAACCTACGCGAATAGCATTGGTGTGCCCCGCAATGTGCCCAATTAGCACCGAAGTAGCTGAACTAGCTACGCTAATCATATTATGATGCTCGGCCAACCAATAGCGGTTATAGCCTAATTTTTCTGCATGTTGTGCTAAGGAAACACTGTTTTTAAAAGTATCAGCAATGTCGTATCCATGCCTAACACCTGCCAAATCCAGTACCGAATAAGGTACGCTTGATGATTTATTTTCACTCATATTTTTCTAATTATAAAGTACCGATCAAGTTTCCCAATGCGGCAATAGTTTCTTCATTGCGCTTGTAGTAGGTCCACTGACCCACGCGAGTAGCAGAAACCAGTCCCACTCGGTGAAGTACGGCGAGATACTCGGAGATAGTAGATTGAGTTAAACCAGATTTTTTCTGGATATGCCCTACACAAACGCCTACATCGGCATCGCCACAGGCTGGTACATAGTCTACAAAGTGTTCTTCTGGCGATTTTAGCCAGGTTAAAATCTGCAGTCTATTTTTATTCCCCAAGGCTTTAAAAACCTCAACTTGATCCATGCCACAAAGATATATCGGAATTTCCCGATAAACCAATTAAAGCAGCAGAGATGACAAGAATGTGAAAAATTGACTAACAAGAAACAAGGCTGTCTTAAAGAAAACAGCCTTGAGAAGAATTATTTATTCGTGATAAGGATTGGCATTTTGGTAATCTACTTCGGTTACCATATAATCGGTAGGCAAGAAACTAGTTTCTGTACTTAACGCCATGCCTAATTCGAACCTAGAAGGATAAGGCGTTTCTAGCAATGACGCTACTGGTACGTATGGATAAGTTTCTCGATAGTTCTGTATCACATTTGGACTTACCCTCCTATTGATATAAGCTCGAGTAAGCTGACTAAACTCTTTCAGCCCGGCGGCTCCGAGCAGCTCTACAGCACTTGCCACAGTTTGGTTATGAAAATTCTTTACCCTAACTTTTTTATCTTCTACCACTAAGCCTTTCATTAAACTTGGGTCTTGCGTAGCTACACCCGTTGGGCAGGTATTACTGTTACATTCTAAAGCCTGAATACAACCTAAGGCAAACATCATTCCTCTGGCGGCATTACACATATCAGCACCTAAGGCAATATTTTTAACAATATCAAAACCTGTAGAAACTTTTCCGGAGGCGATAATTTTGATGTGCTTTTTCAAATCGAAGCCTACCAAAACATCGTAAACAAAGGCTACTCCGTCTCTTAGTGGCATACCTACAGAGTTAGAAAATTCTTGCGGAGCGGCTCCCGTACCTCCCTCTCCCCCATCAATAGTAATAAAATCTGGGTAAATATTTGTTGCGATCATTGCTTTGCAAATGGCAAAAAATTCACTTTTTCTACCGATACAAAGTTTAAAACCTACCGGTTTTCCATCAGAGAGATCTCTTAATTTTTTCACAAAGTGCATCAATTCTATAGGCGTAGAAAAAGCAGAATGTGCCGGTGGCGATAATACGTCTTTACCTTCGGGCACCAAACGTATACGGGCAACTTCTGGAGTTACCTTTTTACCAGGCAACATACCACCGTGACCTGGTTTTGCTCCTTGCGAAAGTTTTATTTCAATCATCTTTACTTGATCAGTTCTTGCTCTTTCGCCAAAGGCTTCGCCATTAAAGGTCCCATCCATATTTCTACAGCCGAAATATCCTGTACCAATTTGCCAAATTAAATCGCCGCCCATTTCACGGTGGTAATCGCTAATACCACCCTCGCCAGTATTGTGCGCAAATCCGCCCAATTTAGCGCCGCCGTTAAGGGCCAATACTGCATTTTGACTTAAAGAGCCAAAACTCATCGCAGATATATTATAAATACTAGCAGAATAAGGTTGCTTACAATCTGGGCCGCCTACCAAAATTCTAGGTTTTAAGTTTAAATCATCATGTCCAATAGCCATAATGCTATGACTTAACCATTCGTACCCGTTTTCGTAAACATTTAACTGTGTACCAAAAGGGATAGTATCCAACTCTTTTTTAGCCCTTTGGTAAATTAACGACCGATTTAAGCGATTATATGGTGTACCGTTGGTATCACTCTCTACAAAGTATTGATATACTTTTGGGCGCATATCTTCCATAAAGTACCTCAATCGCCCTACAACTGGAAAATTTCTAACAATACTGTGTTTCGGCTGGATCATATCGTAAATACCCAGCAAAACTATAGGGCCGGTAAAAACAAATGTCCACCATAAAAAAGGATGATAAAACCCCAACATTACTGTAAACGCAACCAAAAAAAGCGCAATTGCTACAAATGCTTTTCTCATATTCAGAATAAGATTTAAGGCGTAAGTTACCAAGCTAACGGCTAGGCCATGATAACTGTAGATTGCCGACTAAAAACTATTTTACTTAATTCATGCTAATGTAACAATATAAAGGTCGATACTCAAACAAGTAACATATCATTTTGTTATTTTTACAAATGCTTATAAAAATATATCCAGAAAACCCAAATCCGAAAGCCATTGAGCAGGCCGTAGAAGTACTAAAAAAAGGCGGCATAATTATTTATCCTACCGACACAGTTTACGGATTAGGCTGTGACATTACCAACCATAGGGCTATAGAAAAAATCTGCAAAATACGTGGTATTAAACCCGAAAAAGCTAACTTTTCTTTTATCTGTTCTGATTTAAGGCATATTTCGGATTATATTAAACCAATAGACACCACTGTTTTTAGAGTGCTAAAAAAAGCCTTACCAGGGCCATTTACTTTCATTTTTAATGCAAATAATAACGTACCCAAACTGCTAAGCTCCAATAAAAAAACAGTTGGTATACGTGTGCCAGATAATAATATCGCTAGAGAAATTGTAGCTGCGCTGGGCAACCCTATTATTTCCACCTCAATTAAAGATGATGATGAAGTTATTGAATACTCTACCGATCCCGAATTGATACACGAAAAGTATGAAGATTTGGTTGATTTGGTAATTGATGGTGGTTATGGCGACAACGAAGCTTCTACCGTTATTGATTGCACTGGCGGCGATTTTGAAGTGATACGTGAAGGTAAGGGCAACATTGACGATTACTTATAACGGGTTTAGTAAAAAAGGTATTTTTGTTGATTTCCCCTTATTCGAAATAAGTTTAATTAGCACTAAACCTGGCTTGCTTTTTCTAAATAGTTGACCGATAAAACCCTATTAAATCCCCTTTTTGCTATATTTGCCACAAATTGAAACCCCAATCAAATGGTACGTAAAATTAATACAACAGTATTTGCTAATTTTTTCAACTCTAAAAAACTGGGAGGAATTTTACTGCTCTTATGTGTAGTGATTTCTCTTTTTATAGCTAACTCTTCTTATGCAAAGACTTTCGCCGACTTTTTAGCAACTAAAGCAGGTTTTACCATTAGTATTTTTGATTTGAATTACACACATTCTGTATGGATTAACGATGGCTTAATGGCTATCTTTTTCTTATTGGTTGGGTTAGAAATTAAACGCGAGCTTATGGAAGGCGAACTGTCTTCGGCACAAAAAGCTACATTGCCCGTAATGGCTGCTATTGGTGGTATGATGATACCAGCATTTATTTACTTTATTTTTAATAAAAATGAGCCTACCGCTAGTGGCTGGGGCATACCTATGGCAACCGACATTGCCTTTGCGCTTGCTATTTTAGCGTTATTAGGCAAAAACGTACCTAGCTCGTTAAAAATATTCTTGGCAGCTTTAGCCATTGCAGACGATTTGGGCGCCATTTTGGTGATTGCTATATTTTACACAGATCAAATTCATTGGGTACAAATGTTAATTGCCTGCGGCATATTTGCCTTCTTACTGGCACTGAACTATTTCAAGGTTAAATCTCTTTGGTTTTATTTAATCCCAGGCATTTTCTTATGGTATTTTGTACACCACTCGGGTATACATGCCACTATAGCGGGGGTTTTGTTGGCCTTTACTATCCCAACCAATGAAACCGACGAATTATCTCCATTAGAAAAATTAGAACATTTTCTTACCAAGCCGGTAGCTTTGCTAATTATGCCAATTTTTGCACTAGCCAATACCAACATTACGTTTGTTGAGGGAATGGTTGAAGGCTTAATTTCGCCTTTGGGTCTAGGTATCATATTTGGCCTATTTATGGGCAAAACGATAGGCATTACATTGCTTTCTTTTATTGCTGTAAAAATGAAATGGGCCAAACTACCTACTGCGGCTAATTGGAAGCATATTGTAGGCATGGGTATGCTGGCCGGCATTGGTTTTACCATGTCGATATTTATTTCCATGCTATCGTTTAATGATGCGCTACATATCATCGAAGCCAAGTTCTCTATCCTGTGCGCTTCAGTATTTTCTGGCGTAGTTGGATTTTTCTTTTTAAAATCGTTAAGCAAAAAGAAAGCCACATGATGGATTTTATGATTGAAACCGAACGCTGCTACATTAGAGCTTTAAATGCCGGCGATGCAGGAGGTATATTTGAGCTAGACAGCAATCCAAATGTACATAAGTATTTGGACAACAATCCTATTAAAACTTTAGCCGAGGCCGAAAATGTTATTGAACTGATTACGCAGCAGTATAAAGATTTAGGCATTGGCCGATGGGCGATCATAGAAAAAAGTACTGGTAATTTTGTGGGCTGGACAGGCTTTAAATATATTGTAGAACCCATTAACAATCATGTAAATTACTACGATTTGGGCTACCGCTTAATAGAAGGCTATTGGGGCAAAGGAATTGCTACCGAAACGGCCAAAGCTTGCTTAAAATATGGTTTCGAAGTACTAAATTTTGATGAGGTTTACGGTATTTGTGATGTAGAGAACAATGGTTCTAAAAATGTTTTACAAAAATGCGGGCTGCAATTGATCGAAACTTTTGATTATGATGGCGTTTTACACTATTGGATGAAGATGGAGAAAAAGGAATAAGTAAATTATGAAGGATATAAAAAATACATTTTGGCTTATACTTTTGGCGACAACAGCTATCCTTTCTTCTTGCAAAAAGAAAGATGCCACAATAGAAGAACCCGAAATTTACACGGAAAGCCAAGTTATTGGCCAATGGATTTACGACAAAATAAAAATTAATGGCGTACTCCAAAACTACGAGCACACAGAAAAATGCGGCAAAGACAGTTTCTTCTTTAGAAACAGACCGGGACAAGACCATCAGTACGAAGAAGTTGTTTACATTACACCTACGGGAAACTGTGCAATTTCACAAACCTTTATGGAATGGAAAATAAAAGGCAGAAAATTAATCTTAAACTTTGGGCAACAAGTTTTCACTTACCAAATTATTAAATTAGATGATATAAGTTTTGAGGTATCGATTAAAATAGATTACGATGGCGATGGAAAGTTGGATGAACTAGAATTACATGCAATTAGAAAGCCTTGCACAGATTGGGATCACAGATGTCAAACTCCATAGTTTAAAATAAAGCATATAAGGTTTACAAGCCTTATATGCCTAGAACATTAGCCCCTAAACTGCTTCATAAAACTTTTAATACTTTCTTCTAGGTTAGCTGCATCCATATTTTTCACAAAAGCACTACCTATAATGGCACCACTTGCATATTGTGTGGCTGCATCAAAAGTTTCTTTATCAGAAATTCCAAAACCTATTACAAAAGGATTTTTCAATTGCATATTCGCTATGCGTCTAAAGTAAGCTGTAGCATTTTCAGAAACAGACAAATTACCACCAGTTGTTGCCGCAGAAGACACCAAATAAATGAAGGCATTACTCAATCCATCAATTTTACGAATGCGTTCTTCGGAGGTTTGCGGTGTTACCAAAAAGATATTGCTCAATCCGTATGTTTCAAAGGTAGTTTGATACATTTCCTCGTATTCGTACATGGGTAAATCTGGAATGATACAACCATCTACCCCTACTTCTTGGCATTTTTTGCAAAACTCTTTTACGCCATATTGTAGCACTACATTTACGTAGCCCATCAATAAAATTGGAATGGTTACTTTTTGGCGCAGCTCTTTTAATTGCTCAAATAAAACTGGCAAAGTCATTCCATTATCTAATGCTTCCTTGCTGCTGGCTTGTATTACTGGCCCATCAGCTACTGGATCTGAATATGGAAAGCCTATTTCCAAAAAATCAGCCCCGCATTGCTCCAAAGTTTCGGCAATTTTTAGGGTGTCGTTCAAATTTGGAGAGCCGGCAGTATAATATATTGAAAGTAAGCCTTTCTGTTGCTTTTTAAATAATTGTTGAAGTCTGTTCATGACGTTTCTTTGCCGTCATTGCGAGCTTCGCGAAGCAATCTCTGTATAATAGATTGCCACGTCGCTGCGCTCCTCGCAATGACGAAAGTTTTAAAGATTAAAATATTTCATATAAGTTTCCATGTCTTTATCGCCTCTGCCCGAAAGACAAACGACCACATTTTCTCCACCTTTAAATTCCATTTTTTCAAGGTAAGCCAAGGCGTGTGCACTTTCTATAGCCGGGATAATTCCTTCGTACTGCGTTAACAGCAAGCCAGCCTGTAAAGCTTCATCATCGGTAATCGAGGCATATAATCCTCGGCCGGTTTTAAACAAATGGGCATGTTGCGGACCAATACCAGGGTAATCTAGTCCAGCAGAAACCGAATGCGGCTCTACTACTTGTCCGTCTAAGGTTTGCATCAAAATGCTTCTGCTTCCATGCAAAACCCCTTCTTTGCCCAAAGTGGTAGTTGCTGCCGAAAAGCCACTACTTACACCCTTACCCGCAGCTTCAATGGCAATTAGCTTTACACTTTCATCATCAATAAAATGATAAAACATACCCATAGCGTTACTGCCACCTCCTACACATGCCAACACATAGTCGGCAAGTTCGCTGCCCGTTTGTTCTTTCAGTTGTTTTTTAGTTTCGAACGAGATGATGGATTGAAATTGCGCCACCATATCTGGATAAGGATGTGGACCAACTACCGAACCAATAATGTAATGGGTGTCTACAGGATTAGCGATCCAATCTCTCATGGCCTCGTTAGTAGCATCTTTTAAGGTTTTACTACCCGATGTTGCAGGCACAACTTTAGCACCTAACATTTTCATACGGGCAACGTTTGGAGCCTGACGTTTGATATCTACTTCGCCCATGTAAACTACGCACTCTAACCCACGCAAGGCACAAACTGTAGCGGTTGCCACACCATGCTGCCCAGCACCGGTTTCGGCAATGATGCGTTTTTTACCTAATTTCTCTGCCAGTAAAATTTGTCCAATGGTATTATTGATTTTATGCGCACCGGTATGGTTCAAATCTTCTCTTTTTAAGAAGATATTAGCTCCGTATTTTTCTGATAACCGCTTAGCCAAATACAATGGCGAAGGACGACCAACGTAATCTTTCAACAACGCTTTAAACTCTTGTTGAAATTGTTCATCATCAATTACTGCCTGATATTTTTGGCGCAGTTCTTCTACATTTGGGTACAACATTTCGGGAATGTAAGCACCCCCAAAATCTCCATAATAACCTCTTTCGTCTACAAAATAATTCATGTTTTATTTATTTCTCATCGCCGTTGGCTTATGCCGACGGTAATGAATTCAATTCTCTAAAAAACGCTTTCAATTTATCCACATTCTTTAAGCCTGGTTCAATTTCAAACTTACTATTGATGTCAACCGCATATAACCGCTCATCATTAATATCTTTGATTTGTTCGGCATGCTGCAAATCTATCCCTCCACTTAAAAAGTAAGGCTTAGCTAATGTGTAATTTTTCAATAATGTCCAATCGAAAACCTTGCCCGAACCACCATGTGCTGCTGTTTGTGTGTCGAACAGAAAATAATCTACCACAGTTTCATAATCTTCTAAAACACTAAAATCAAAATCTGCATGGATGCCAAAAGCCTTAATCACTTCTACTCCCATTTGCTTTATTTGCTTGCAAAAATCAACGGTTTCGTTTCCGTGTAACTGCACTGCTTTTAATGCGTGGTTAGCTACCAAAGCTTTAAGGGTTTCCAAATCTTCATCTACAAAAACCCCCACCGTTTTAATTTGTTGTGGCACATATTTAATTAGTTCGGCAGAAACTTCGCTAATATACCGTGGCGATTTGCGGTAGAAAATGAAACCTAGATAATCTGGCCGCAGTTCTGCCACCGCAGCAATATTGGCCGCCTGCTTCATTCCACAAACTTTGATTTTCAATTTCATTTTTGATATATCGTTAACGTCATTTCGAACATAGTGAGAAATCTAGCTTTATGCTTTTAGATTTCTCCTCATTCTTCGTCGAAATGACGTAAAACCCAAAATTATTTTATCCGTTAACCAAATTCTTAAAACTTCCCAACGCTCTTTTACTTAACAAAGACTCTTCAGCTTCGTAGTAGCAATCGGCGAAACTTGCTTCTGGCTTTATCGTTTGAATAGCCAAAGCCGCATTACACAGTACTACATTATTTTGTGCATCGGTTGCGGTGCCTTCTAACACATCCGTAAATATTTTTGCTGATGATTCAATGGTATCACCACCTTGGATTTCGCTTTCTTGCAATTGCTCAAAACCTAAATCGGCAACGCTTAGTAATGCTTCGCCTTTCTTTGTAAAAGTTTTAAAATCGCAGGTCAACGAAACTTCGTCAAAACCATCTACAGCATGTACAATGCTATAATTTTTATCCGTTTGTTGATACAAATAAGCGTAAATACGGGCCAACTCTAAACTAAACACACCCACCATTTGGTTTTTCGGCTTCGCCGGATTACACATGGGCCCCAACATGTTAAAAAAAGTCTTCACGCCTAATTCTTTACGTATAGGTGCTACGGTTTTCATTGCTGGGTTAAACAAAGGAGCATGAAGGAAACAAATTCCAGCCTTCTCTAGGCTTCTTTTTAGTTCAGTTTCGCTATTGGTAAAAGTGTAGCCCAAATACTCCATTACGTTGCTAGAACCACAACCCGAAGACACCCCATAGTTACCATGTTTTGCCACTTGGTAACCCGCCCCTGCTACCACAAAAGAGGCTAAAGTAGAAATATTGAAAGTATCTTTTCCATCTCCACCGGTGCCGCAGAGATCTATTAGTTCAAAATCAGAGAAATCTACTTTCAGACATAAATCCAACATGGCATCCCTAAAGCCTTGCAATTCCTCAACAGTAATATTACGCATGCCATAAGCAGTAATAAAGGCTGCAATTTGCGTAGGGTTAAATCCTCCCAAAGCTATAGAAGTAAGTATTTTTTGAGCTTCGGCTCTGCTAAAAGTTTTATTTTCGAATAAATGGTTAAGTATCTTTTTCATTTATTAATTATCTTAATGGCTAACAAGCATTTTTCTAGGTAAGTTGGTGGTAATGCATAACAAAAAAGGTTGCCTCATCAGCAACCTCTTCAAATATCTTTTAAAAAAATAAACGTACAAAAGGTTACATCACGCTATTGCGTTATGCCACCACCAAATTGTATTTACGTTTAATGTTCTCATTCCGTTAGCAAATATGTAATTGTTTTTCTTTAAATGCAACACTGATTTTATTTTTATGTAATCTTTTTTCTCAAAAATGATTTTCAAGCATAAAAAATGTATAAAAACTAGACCTTTTCTATAAATCCCTTCATGGTAAAAGAAAACGTGGTACCATTACCCACGGTGCTTTCTATAGTTAGCTCTCCATTATTAGCTAAAATAAATTCTCTGCAAATAATTAACCCCAAGCTTGTTCCTTCTTCCGAAGATGTACCTTTGGTACCCGTAGCAGACAATTTAAAAAGTTCGTTAATTCGCTCTTGGCTAATACCAACCCCATTGTCTTTTACACTAAACTTCACCATGCCATCATCAATCGTTTTTGCTTTTAGCACTACTGTTCCTTCGTTCTCGGTAAATTTAATGGCATTAGCCACAAGATTTCTGATAATAAAATCAAAATGATCCGAATCCGCTTTAAGGATCAAGTTTGCCGGTATATCGACAGCTACGTGTATATGTTTCTGTTCTGCTGCTCCGGCTAGCAAGCCTATATTTTTATGAATGTTGTCGATAGGGTGGAATTCTGAAATATTTAAGCGAACACCCTTGATCTGCATCTGCCCCCATTTCAAAAGCTTATCTAAAACTTCTAAACTGCTTCCGCAATGCGCCAATAACCTGCTTACCATTTGGTCTTGCGTTTTATCATCTAACTCATTGTCTCCAATTAGCTTTAAAATACTAATGGTAGATACCAATGGCGAACGAATATCATGTGCTACAATAGAAAAAAACTTATCTTTTAATTCGTTGCTTTCTGCCAAACCACTATTTGCCTTGGTTAACAGCTTATTGAGATGTTTAGAGCGTAGATAAAAAACCAGAGTGACAACTAGTACCAGAAAAATAACGATAGCAACTAAAACCAGAATATTCCTGAGTAGGCGTTGTTCTTTATCTTTAATGGTAAGTTCATTAAGCTGAGCTTTAGATTTTTCGAGTTCGAAAGCAGATTCTAAGTTAGAAACCTGTTTCATCATATCAGTATAAAATACCTTATCAGCAAGCTCGTTACGCTGCTCTCTGTAAGCAAGGGCCTGTGATAAACTTCCTTTACTTTTGTATAAATCTCCGAGTTTATCTAAAGCAGTAATTTGCTGGCGATACATTTTATGTGCTTCGGCAATTGCCAAAGCTTTTTTCAGCAAAATTATTGCACTATCTGGTTTAGTTTTAACATACACCTCCGAAAGCTCTATTAAGGTAAATTGCTCCCGAAGTACATTTTTAATTCGCTTGGTAAACTGCAATGCCTGATGATAAACGCTAATGGCATCATTAGTTCTACCGCTTTTAAAATAGGTTGCAGCCAATTGCACCAACAAACTTATTTTCAACCCATTAAACTCAACCCTATTACTTTTAGAAAGCCCTTTATTAATATAATTTATGGCTTTGTTATAATCTCCTTTTTTAGTATAAACTTGGCCATAATTGATATACATATTTAAGGACAAATTGGATAAGGGAATTTGCTTATCTATATCCTCTGCCATGCGGAGGTTACTTAGGGCATTCTCATATTCGCCTAAATTGTAATAAGTTTCGGCAAATACCACCCTACCTTCTAGCATACCAGGTTTATGATTAATTTTTTCGCTGATGTTAAGGGCGTCCATAAAGTAAGCCAATGCTTTATCGTAATTACCCTTGCGCTTTTCTACCACACCCAATCTAATCAGGGTGGCGGCAAGCCCTATATCATCGTTATTATCTCTGTAAATCGCCTCCGCCTGTAGGTATTTCTCTCTAGATTCTCTGTATCGGGTGGCGTTATCATCTATCATTCCATATTGGTTCAGCAAAGCTGCCTTGCCCAATTCGTCTTTTTGTTCATCTGCTTTTTTTAAACCTTGTTTTACATAAAAAAGCGCAGAGTCTGGATTAAGATACCTGTAGTACTTTATAATACGGATGTAATCTTCGCTAGTATTTAATGCTTTTAATGGCCTTTGGCCAAAAACGCTAAATGAGAAAAGCAGATTTATTGACCAAATAGTAAGCAAAACGAAAAGCGTTTTGTACCTATATTCTCTCATTATTTTATCAATGGATTCTTTTCCTTTGTAAACAAGTCAAAAACCTTTTTGTCGGCAAATGCCGGAAATAATTTATTTACCCAAACCGCAAGCTTACCTTGACGGGTCATGATCAATGTTCTTCTTCGTTGTTCAATGCCATCGCAAATTCTTACTGCCACTTCTTCGGCACTCATCATTTTCCCTTCTTCCATACTTGTTTCGCCATGCGCCTGCCCATCCTGAGAAAGTGCCGCAACGCGGATGTTAGAAGTAGTAAATCCAGGGCAGGCCACCATTACATGAACCCCGGTTTTAAGCAACTCGGTGCGTAGGCACTCCATAAATCCGTTCATAGCAAATTTAGAAGAAGAATAACCTGTACGACCAGGTAAACCACGGTAACCCGCTATAGAAGAAACCGAAACGATACTCCCAGTAGTTTTTAAAATTTCGGGCAAGGCATATTTTGTGCAATACACGGTTCCCCAAAAATTTACATCCATTAGGTTTTTAAGTACCGAAAGCTCTACATCCTTAAATAAAGCCCGCATAGACAAACCTGCGTTATTAATTAATATGTCTATTTTGCCAAAAGTTAAGGTAGCTTGGTCAATCAGTGCCTTACATTCTGCTTCGTTGCTTACATCTGCTTGTACTGCTAAAGCACTTACGTTGTATTTTTGTTGCAACTCTGCTGTAATCTCGCATAAGGTTACGTACTGGCGTGCACCCAAAACCAAATTGGCTCCCCTTTTTGCCATTTCTTCTGCCAATGCTTTACCAATACCAGACGATGCTCCCGTAATTACAACAATCTTGTCTTTCAAATTCATAATTTACTTTATTAGGGTGTTTTCGTAGGGTACACGAGTAACAATAGATCTTCCCAGTGTTACTTCATCAGCATATTCCAGTTCTCCACCAAAGGCAATTCCTCTGGCAATAGTAGTAATAGGAATGTTAAAATCTTTCAGTTTTTTATGGAGATAGAATAAGGTAGTATCACCTTCCATATTGGCACTCAAAGCTAGGATAATTTCTTTAACATCGCCATTTTTCACTCGTTCTACCAAGGTTTCTACATGCAAATCTGATGGACCTATGCCATCCATTGGCGAAATTAAGCCACCCAGAACGTGGTAAACGCCAAAATACTGGTTGGTGTTTTCTATCGCCATCACATCGCGGGTATCTTCTACCACACAAATTACTTCTTTTTCTCTTTTTACGGCAGTGCAGATACTGCAAGTATCAAAATCAGAAATATTGTGACAAACTACACAGTTTTTGATTTCGCTTTTAAGCTTTATCAAGGTATTTCCAAATTGTGCTACTTCGCTCTGCTCTTTATTTAAAAGATACAAAACCAATCGTAACGCAGTTTTTTGGCCAATACCTGGCAGTTTACCAAACTCGTTCACCGCATCTTCTAGCAGCTTGGAAGAAAAATTCATAATACAAATTTATTAGTTATTTGCCACAGATGTACAGATTTTTTCAATCTCTTGCCAGAAAACGTAACTATCTAAAAATCAACAACAGTACATAGTTAATTCATTTAACTAGCTATTTTAAACCTATAAGCTTTGAACAACACCGACTATGCAGCCGTAAAAATTGCACTCAATTACACTTGCAACTCAAACACTTTTACTTATTTTCATTAAATTTTATTCTTTTTAACAAGCAGCTTGCAACTTTTAGCAAGTTTTTGCTACTTTTAGCAATAAATCAAATAAAACTACTATGAGTCCATCCATTCTATTGTGTTTTTTAATAGGTTATTTTGCAGTACTAATCATCATTGCATTTGCAACTTCCAGAAAGTCGTCAGATAATTCTACTTTCTTTTTAGCCAACAAAAACTCTAAATGGTATTTGGTAGCTTTCGGCATGATAGGCACGGCTTTGTCTGGTGTAACTTTCATTTCTGTTCCAGGAACCGTTGGCGCACCTGGCGGCAACCAATTCCAATATTTCCAGTTTGTTTTAGGAAACGCCGTGGGTTTTATCATTATTGCTACCCTATTGCTTCCGTTGTATTACAGGATGAATTTAACTTCTATCTACAGCTATATAGAGCAAAGACTGGGCTTTTACAGTTATAAGACAGCCGCATTTATCTTTTTGGTTAGCAGAACCTTAGGATCTGCCACACGGTTATATCTAGTGGTAATTGTATTGCAACGCTTTATCTTTGATAGCTACAATGTACCTTTTTGGGCAACCGTATTAATTTCCCTTGCCTTAATTTGGTCTTACACTTTTAAAGGTGGGTTAAAAACCATTATCATTACAGATACCCTACAAACATTCTTCTTAGTACTATCGGTTTTCTTAACCATTTATTTTGTTTGCGACAGCCTAAGCTTAAGCATACCTGAGGCTTTCGAAACTGTTAAAAACAGCAGTTATTCTAAAATTTTCTTCTTCGAAGATTTCCTCTCAAGCAAGTTCTATTTTAGTAAGCAATTTATTGGGGGTATTTTTGTTACTATTGCCATGACCGGGCTAGACCAAGATTTGATGCAGAAAAACCTGAGCATGAAAACCATTGGCGAAGCGCAAAAAAACATGTTTACCTTTACTGGTATATTTGTGGTGCTAAATATTTTCTTTTTAAGTGTGGGTGCCTTGCTATACATCTTTGCTACTAAAAACGGCATAGCAATTCCTTTAGACCATGTTACGGGCAATCCTAGAACCGACTTTCTGTTTCCAGAAATTGCATTAAACTATTTAACCACTATACCTGCAATAGTATTTATGCTGGGCCTAACGGCTGCCACATTTGCCACAACCGATAGTGCTTTAACTGCCTTAACCACTTCTTTTTGTGTAGATTTTCTAGGTATGAGCAAAAAAGAAAATTTGGAAAAACATGATGCAGTAAAAAAAAGACATTTAGTTCATGTTGGTTTTTCGGTGGCGATGTTCCTAGTAATTTTAATCATTAATGCTTTAAATAGCTCTTCGGTTGTTAGTTTAATATTTGATATAGCATCTTACACTTATGGCCCCTTATTAGGCTTATACTCATTTGGCCTATTTGTTAAATCACGAGGTTTACATGACAAGTTAGTCCCAATCGTTTGTATTGTTGCCCCATTTTTGTGTTTTTTATTGGATAAAAACTCCAAAGAACTACTCGGAGGATATGTTTTTAGTGTAGAACTGATTTTAATCAACGGATTCATTACTTTTATGGGATTATTGCTGATCTCGAAGAAAACAGATCAGCAAACTAGATTTTAATCCTAATATTAATCTATGAATAGTGAAGAAAAGATAAGAAGTGCATTTGCCAATAAAGATTGGCAAGAAATTAAAGTAACCGATAGCTGGCAGATTTTTAAAATCATGGCCGAGTTTGTGGATGGATTTGAAAAACTATCTAAAATTGGCCCATGCGTAAGTATTTTTGGTTCGGCAAGAACGGCAGAAACCAATCCCTATTATCAACTAGCTGTACAATGTGGGCAATTACTAACCGAACGTGGTTATGGCGTAATTACGGGCGGCGGCCCAGGTATCATGGAAGCTGGCAATAAAGGCGCACACATGAATGGTGGTAAATCTGTGGGCTTAAATATCGACCTCCCCTTTGAGCAGTTCCACAATAAATACATTGAGCCCAGTCGTCTATTAACCTTCGATTATTTCTTTGTACGCAAAGTAATGTTTATGAAATATTCTCAAGGTTTTATTGTATTGCCAGGCGGAATGGGCACCATGGACGAACTTTTTGAAGCCCTAACTTTAATTCAAACTGGTAAAATTGCTCGTTTCCCTATTGTGTTGGTAGGTACCGATTACTGGGGCGGTTTGGTAGATTGGATTAAAAACACCATGCTGGAGAAAGAGCACAACATCCATGCAGAAGATTTGAATTTATTTAGACTAGTTGATACGGCAGAAGAAGCCGCAGAACATATCTTTAGGTTCTACGACAAATACGTACTGAAACCAAATTTCTAACAATGTTAGCCTCAATTATTTTGGAGTGTAAGTTATTCTTGCACTCCTTTTTTATGCGCCAAAAAAATCTGACAAAAGGTAGACAAAGAATTTTCATCAACTATAAAAAAAAATTAAAACCTTATTTTACTTTTGACGCCATAATGAGAGCCGCAGCTATATTTTGTTTTTCCTTGTTTTTTCTGCTATTTAAAGGGAATGAAAGTGCTCATGCGATAGTTTCACGTATATCTCAAGGTTATGAGTTCTTTAGCGAAAACCCACATACCAAACAACACCACACTCCTTTTCATAAAAACGCCAATATTCATATTCAAAAAAATTCTTCTACTAGAGAATTGAACTACATTGAAGAAACTCAAGATGATGAGGAAAGCATTGCTAGAAAAGGAATTATAGCATTAAAACAATCCGCTTATTTCTGCTACGCTTTATTAGTTGGTAGCCTTCAGATCATTAGAAAACTTGCCTTGCCTTATTGCGAGCACCTATCTTTTACCGCAAGTTTCAAATACATCTTACTGAGAGTCTTTAGAATTTGATACCCTTTTTACTTGATCGAATACTTGTTTAAATAATTATAAATGCCTTCTCATGGCATTATTTAAAGTATTCAACTCATGGTATTAAACAAAACCGAGAACCACTTTGATTTATTAAATCATAATGTATTCTCATTCGAAACAAATTAAAAACCAACAGTGAGACCGTCCCAATGCTACAGGGATAGCTTCATCATCTTTAAAACACATTTTTTATATACAGATGAGAAATATTATAATGCTCGCAAGCGTATGTGCTGTGCTATTTGCTAGCTGCGCAACCAAAAACGAAGAAAAAGAAGAAGAAACCAACTACACGGCAACTAGTCCTGTAACTATCGATACTTCTTTTACCAAAGAATATGTATCGCAAATTCGCTCGGTGCGCAACATCGAAATTAGAGCGCAAGAAAAAGGTTTTTTAGAACGTATTTATGTAGATGAAGGCCAAACGGTAAAAGCCGGACAATTGCTATTTAAAATTATGCCTAAAATGTACGAAGCCGAGGTTCTGAAAGCAGAGGCAGAAGTGAATGCTGCCGAAATTGAATTGGCCAACACTAAATTATTGGCAGATAAAAATGTAGTGGCGCAAAATGAACTGGCCATGTCAAAAGCTAAACTTGCACAAGCCAAAGCAAGCGCATCGCTCGCTAAATTGCATTTATCCTTTACCGAAATTAGGGCCCCTTTTGCAGGTACTATAGACCGTTTACCCAAAAAACTGGGTAGTTTAATTGACGAGGGCGAACTACTCACTACCTTATCTGACAACAGCGAAATGTTTGCTTATTTTAATGTTTCGGAACCTGAGTATCTGAACTTCCAACAAGCAAAATCTGACCATAATAAATCGGTAAGCTTAATGTTAGCCAATGGCGAAACTTTAAATGGCAAAGGTAAAGTTGAAACCATTGAAGGCGAATTTGATTCGGAAACGGGCAACATCGCCTTTAGGGCAAAATTCCCAAATCCAAATCAGTTATTGAGAAATGGCGAAACTGGTAAAGTACAAATGATTATTCCGCTCAAAAATGCTTTGATTATCCCTCAAAAAGCAACTTACGAACTGCAAGACAAAAATTACGTGTTTGTAATTGAGAAAAACGGCGTCGTAAAATCTAAAGAAATTAAGATTGCTGGCGAGCTACCAGACATTTACGTGCTAGCAAGCGGTTTGCAACAGGGCGATAAAATTGTGCTTGATGGCGTACAAAAAGTGAAAGACGATGAAAAAATAAAGTTCACTTTCGTAGAACCAAAACAAGTGTTGAGCCAATTACAATTAAAAGCAGAATAGGTCTATTTCAATAAAGTTATGTTTAGTAAATTCATAAAAAGACCAGTGCTATCTATTGTGATATCGCTAGTTATCGTATTTATGGGCGTACTGGCTCTAATTGGCCTGCCTGTAACCCAATTACCAAATATTTCGCCACCTATGGTAAACATTGTGGCCGAGTATCCTGGCGCAAACAACGAGTTATTAATTAAAGCCGTAGTTATTCCGTTAGAGCGTGCCTTAAATGGTATCCCGGGAATGAAATACATGACGTCTGATGCGGGTAACGACGGCGAATGTTCGATACAGTTGGTATTTAATTTAGGTACCGACCCCGACCAAGCAACCCTGAACGTTCAAAACCGTGTGGCTGCTGTAACCAATAAACTCCCTCCTTTGGTTATTCGCGAGGGTATTAAAATCAGCAGGCAGCAACCTAACATGCTGATGTACGTGAATGTGTTCAGTAAAGATCCCCACATGAATGAGAATTTCTTGTTCAACTACGCTGACATCAACGTGATACCTGAACTAAAACGTGTAGATGGTGTAGGCTTTGCCGATATTTTAGGTAACCGCGAATATGCCATGCGCATTTGGCTAAAGCCAGATAAAATGTTGGCTTACAAAATCTCGTCTGAAGAAGTACTAGAAGCGTTAAACAACCAGAGTTTCGAAGCATCACCCGGCAAAACTGGGGAAGCATCGGGTAAACGCTCCGAATCGTTCGAATATGTTTTAAAATATCCCGGAAGGTTTACCAAAGAAGCTGATTATAAAAACATCGTTTTACGAGCAAGTGCCAATGGCGAATTGTTAAGGTTAAAAGACGTTGCCGATGTAGAATTTGGCAGTGCCATGTACGATTTATATTCGCACATTAATGGCAAACCCTCTGCCGCAATTGTATTGAAACAATCTTACGGAAGTAATGCACAGGAAGTAATTGAAAATGTAAAGAAACGCCTGGAAGAAATCAAGGCAGAAAACTTTCCCAAAGGGATGGATTACGAAATCAGTTATGACGTTTCTAAATTTTTAGATGCTTCTATAGAAAAAGTTGTACATACCTTAATTGAGGCTTTCATCTTGGTAGGTTTAGTTGTTTTCATTTTCTTGGGCGATTGGCGTTCTACTTTAATTCCTGCCATTGCGGTACCTGTTTCGCTCATCGGTTCGTTTATTTTTATGCAGTTTTTTGGCATTACCTTAAACCTTATCACGCTTTTTGCCTTGGTATTGGCCATTGGTATTGTCGTTGATGATGCCATTGTAGTGATAGAAGCTGTACACGCCAAAATGGAAGCAGACAAACGTTTATCGGTACTAAAAGCAACGCAATTAGCACTTACCGATATTGGCGGGGCCATTGTAGCCATCACTTTTTTAATGGCATCGGTATTTATACCAGTGGCATTTATGTCGGGTCCGGTAGGTGTGTTTTATCGCCAGTTCTCCATCACAATGGCAACTTCCATCATCTTATCTGGTATAGTTGCCTTAACCTTAACACCTGCGCTATGTGCCATCATGTTGAAGAAACACAGTACCAACCATCCACAGAAAAAATCAATTATCGATAAAGGATTAGATGCTTTTAACGGTTGGTTCTTTAGATTAACTGGTCGCTACCAAAAAGTAATGAACAAGGTGGTTACACGTAGATTGGTCATTTTCGGTGCACTTGGCGTTTTCTGCGTGGCCACTTATTTCTTGAGCAATTCCGTACCATCGGGATTTATTCCTAACGAAGACCAAGGGATGATTTATGCCATCATTCAAACGCCTCCGGGTTCTACTTTAGAACGCACCAACCAGATTTCAGAAAAGCTGGAAAAAATATGCGAGGAAATTGAAGGCGTAAGTTCAGTATCGGCCTTAGCCGGATACGAGGTTTTAACTGAAGGTACGGGTGCCAACTCAGGTACATGTTTAATTAATCTAAAAGATTGGAAAGACCGCAAAAACACCGCCCAAGATATCATCAAAGAACTAGAAGAAAAATCTAAAGATATGCCAGGGGCGATGGTAGAATTTTTCCAGCCACCAGCCGTTCCGGGCTATGGTGCTGCCGGTGGTTTCGAGCTGCGCTTGTTGGATAAAGCAGGTAGAAACAATTATGTAGAAATGGAAAAAGTGAGCAAAGATTTTGTGAAAGAACTCAATAAACAGCCAGAACTGCAATCTGTATTTACCTTCTATAGTGCTAGTTTTCCCCAGTACATGCTTAATATTGATAACGATAAGGCACAACAAAAAGGTGTAACGCCCGAAAAAGCACTAGAAACATTATCAGATTTAATAGGCAGTAATTACGAAACCAATTTCATCAAATTTGGCAGGCAGTACAAAGTTATTGTGCAGTCTTTACCACAATACCGAGCTTTACCTGCGGATGTAATGAAGCTCTATGTAAAAAATGATAGAGATGAAATGGTGCCATTTTCTGCCTTTATGACCATGAAAAAGGTGTACGGACTATCGGAAATTACACGCCACAATCTTTACAACTCAGCAGAAATTAATGGTTCTCCGGCGGCAGGTTACAGTTCTGGCGAAGCTTTAAAAGTAGTAGAGGCGGTAGCCAAAAAAACTTTACCGCGTGGTTACGGAATTGATTGGGCAGGTATTTCTAAAGACGAAAGCAGCAGAGGTAACGAAGCCATTTATATTTTCTTGATCTGTTTGGGCTTTGTATATTTAGTACTTGCTGCACAATACGAAAGTTTTATTTTACCATTAGCGGTTATCGTTTCCTTACCTGCCGGGATATTTGGTGCTTTTCTATTTTTGAAATTATTTGGACTAGAAAACAACATTTACGCACAAGTTTCTATGGTAATGTTGATTGGTCTACTCGGTAAAAATGCCGTTCTAATTGTAGAATTTGCCGCACAGAAACACGCCGAAGGCAAAACCATTTTAGCTGCCGCTATGGAAGGCGCTGTAGTAAGGTTCCGTCCTATTTTAATGACTTCCTTTGCATTTATTGCTGGTTTAATTCCTTTAGTATTTGCGAGTGGCCCAGGCGCTATTGGTAACCGCACCATTGGTTCGGCTGCAGCCGGAGGTATGTTACTCGGAACGGTATTCGGCGTAATCATTATACCAGGCTTGTACTACGTTTTCGGCACCATTGCCAGCAAACGTAAGCTCATCAAAATAGAAGAAGAACATCCATTAACTGAAGAACTTGAAGGTAATGTTTAATAAAAATCATCACAAAATATGGGGATTTGCATTGTTAAGCTTAGCCTATGCAGGCTGTAAAATCCCAAGTATTGTTCAAAAAACAGCGAATAACAATACGCCAAATACCTATACAAATCACACTAGCGATACCACTAACGTGGCTAAAATTAAATGGAAGGATTACTTTAAAGATCAATATTTAACCAACTTGATTGATACTGCTTTGCAGAACAACCAAGAGTTGAATATTACTTTACAGGAAATTGAAATTGCTAGAAACGAAGTAAGAACAAGAAAAGGTGAACTTTTACCCAGTGTTGGCTTAAAAGCCGGTGCTGGCTTAGAAAAAGTGGGGCGTTATACCAGTCAGGGTGCAGGTGATGCCAGTACAGAAATTAAACCGGGAAAGGAAATGCCCGAGCCGCTACCTGATTACCTAGTTGGTTTGTACGCCAATTGGGAAGTAGATATTTGGCATAAACTACGCAACTCAAAAAAGTCGGCTTACACTAAATACCTGTCATCGGTAGAAGGTAAAAACTTTGTAGTTACCAGTTTGGTAGCAGAAGTTGCTAACTCTTACTACGAATTGTTGGCTTTGGACAATCAGTTGGATATGGTTCGAAAAAATATCGAACTACAGAATAATGCATTAGCTGTTGTTAAACTACAAAAAGAAGCGGCCAGAGTTACAGAATTGGCAGTACGAAAATTTGAAGCAGAGGTATTAAGCTCTAAAAGTCTGGAGTACGAAATTTTGCAAAGCATTACAGAAACAGAAAATAAGATCAATTTTTTGTTAGGCCGATATCCACAGCATATTGCTAGAAATAAAAGTAGTTTCGAAACTGGTTTAGCCAATAATTTGAGCACTGGCATTCCATCGCAATTGTTGGCTAACCGACCAGACATCAAACAGGCCGAACTAGATTTAATTGCAGCAAAGCTGGATGTGAAAGTGGCAAAAGCGCAGTTTTATCCCTCGTTTGGCATTTCTGCGGCCTTAGGTTTTCAGGCATTTAATCCTTCTTATTTGGTGAAGATGCCCGAGTCAATGCTTTATTCGATTGCTGGCGATGTTGCAGCTCCTTTAATCAATAGAAACGCTATCAAAGCAACTTACTTCACAGCAAATGCAAAACAAATCCAAGCCGTTTATCAATACGAAAGAAGTATTTTAAACGGATATATGGAAGTAGCCAACCAGTTGGCCAGTATTGAAAATTTAGGCAAAAGCTATGATTTAAAAGCGCAACAGGTTCAAGCTTTAACACAATCTATCGAAATCTCTAACGATTTATTTAAATCTACTAGAGCTGACTATTTAGAAGTGTTGATGACACAACGTGATGCCTTAGAGGCTAAATTAGAGTTGATAGAAACCAAAAAACAGCAATTTAATGCTATGGTAAAAGTATATCAGGCATTAGGTGGCGGATGGACTAATTAAATTTAGACAAATCGTTGTTAGGTAAACCAATGACAAAATCTGATAGCCATCTATAACTTATAATTAGTGTCGGGCTAATTATTTACTAGTGTAAAAGTTCCGCAATTGCGGAACTTTTATTCTTTTTTGGACGCACCCTATTCAAACTTTCTTAAATTAGCTTACAGAAACCCTAATCTAACTTTTGTTAAAATTTGTTAAGGATTTTAAAGCTTAAGGGCGTTTAGCTAGCTTAGCCTTTATTATTTAATTGACGTTGTCGTATTATTACCTTATCTTTGTAAAATGTTTAAAATTAAACACCTTATTATTTCTTGCTTAGCCATTGCACTTTTAAGTTTCGGTGCGTGTAAAAGTCGTTTCGAAAAACTTCGTTTAAGCAATGACGTAGCTAAAAAATATCAAGAAGGAATTAGACTATATAATAAAAAAGACTACTCTAAAGCCTTGATCTTATTTGAAGGTTTGGTACAAAAATATAGAGGTACCGCCGAAGCAGAGGATTTGAATTATTATTACGCATACACTTTATACCGCTTAAAAGACTATACTACAGCCCGTTACAAGTTCAAGGAATTTGCAGACACCTACCCTGCTAGTAAAAATGCGGAAGAGTGTAGATACATGGGCGCATATTGCTATTATCTAGATTCTCCAAAATCTTCTTTAGACCAAGAGAATACTTATAAAGCAATTGATGCCTTGCAGTTATTCATTAACCTTTACCCCAAAAGTGATAGAGCTACGCAGGCAGCTCAATACATTGCTAATTTGAGAGACAAACTGGAAACTAAAGCTTTTGATAATGCTAAGCTTTATTATAATTTGGGAGGTTATGATGTAACCAACTATAAATCGGCAGTAGTAGCATTAAAAAATGCGCAAACAGAATTTCCAGACATTAAGTATGCTGAGGAAATGAACTTATTGATTGTTAAATCTCAGTTCATGTATGCAAAAAACAGTTATCCTCACAGACAGGAAGACCGTTTTAATGAAGCCATTGAATATTACAATGAGTTTATAGAAGCTTACCCTGATAGTAAGTTTGCAAAAGAAGCTAAACAGCTAAAAGAAGACAGCGAAGCCGGAATTGCAAATGCTAAAAGAATAATTGCTGAAGAGCAAGCAATGATTGCTAAATACAAAGCACTTGAAGAAAGTGACAAGAAGAGAAAAGATACGACTAACAACAATTCAGATAATAAAACACAAAAATAAAATGAGTACTACTCCAAAACCAGCTATTCCAAATACTACGGTTACTAGAAATGTTCATGATTTGGATAGATCTACTGATAACATTTATGAGTCTTTAGTAATTATTGCGAAGAGAGCTAATCAGATCTCTAACAATATGAAAGAGGAACTACATGGCAAGTTAGCAGAGTTTGCTTCATCTAACGATAACTTAGAAGAGGTTTTTGAAAACAGAGAGCAAATTGAAATTAGCAAACACTACGAGCGTTTGCCTAAGCCAACTTTAATTGCTATGGATGAGTTTTTAAACGATAAAGTTTACAGCAGAAACCCTAGTAAAGAGCAACAATAATTGCCATTGCACTAGGCAATTTAACTTATACTTAGCCACAGGTACATTGATTTGATCTTTGCACCTGTGGCTTAAATGTTTTTTAAGCGATAAGCTATTCGCTGGTATTTTTCGTTACAGCGAATCTATCATGAAATTATCCATGCGGATTCGTAAAAATGATGATGTTCTTGGCTATATTTGTATATAGATGCTAAATAACAAAAACATTATACTTGGGGTTTGCGGCAGTATTGCAGCCTATAAATCTGCTTTATTGGTAAGGCTGCTGGTAAAAGCTGGTGCCAATGTTAAAGTTATTCTAACAGCAGATGCAAGCAACTTTATCACCCCTCTTACCCTTGCCACACTTTCTAAAAATCCTGTTTACACCCAATATTTCGAAGCCGAAACTGGCGTTTGGAGTAACCATGTAGAACTCGGTTTATGGGCAGACTACATGATTATTGCCCCCACCAGTGCCAATACCTTAAGTAAAATGGCAAATGGGCTTTGCGATAATTTATTGAGCGCCGTTTACCTTTCTGCTAAATGCCCGGTATTTTTTGCACCAGCTATGGATTTGGATATGTGGAAACACGAAAGCACCCAAAACAATATCGCTAAACTGCAAAGTTTTGGCAATGTGATGATTGCTCCCGGTAACGGCGAACTCGCAAGCGGCCTACACGGCGAAGGCAGAATGGCAGAACCAGAAGATATCTTAACTTTCCTAGAAGCGCAAATACGCAAGGATCTCCCTCTTTTAGGCAAAAAGGTGATGGTAACTGCAGGCCCTACTTATGAAGCTATTGATCCAGTTCGTTTTATTGGAAATCACTCTTCGGGTAAAATGGGCTTTGCCATTGCCGAAGAACTATATCAACTTGGTGCAGAAGTTACATTAATTGCCGGCCCTACTTCGCAAAAAAACAATACCAACATTAAAAGAGTTGATGTAGTTAGCGCCCAACAAATGTTGGATGCCTGCCTTGCTCACTTTAGTGAAAGCAATATTACAGTGATGAGTGCAGCGGTTGCCGATTATACGCCGGTAGTAGTAGCAGACCAGAAAATCAAGAAAAAGGAAGACCATTTTAACATTGAACTAAAAAAAACCACTGATATTTTAGCCACATTAGGTACGCAAAAAAAAGATGATCAAATCTTAGTAGGCTTCGCATTAGAAACTATCGACGAAGAAAATTATGCTAAAGATAAACTCAGAAAGAAGAATCTAGATTTGATAGTTCTAAATTCCTTAAATGATAAAGGTGCAGGTTTTAAAACCGAAACCAACAAAATCACTATATTTAACAAAGATCTGGCTAAAACTGCTTTTGAAATGAAATCAAAAACCGAAGTAGCTAAAGACATTTGTACTGAAATACTAAAACTAATGAAAGTTAGTTAATACCTATAAACCTGATGAAAAGAATTTTTGGATTACTGCTTTTATGCCTTGTTAGTTTGATTACAAATGCTCAAGAACTGAATACTCGTGTTCAAATTTTAGCGCCTACAATTAATAATGCCAACAAAAGAAGCCTGGAGGTTTTACAAAATGCCATCAGAGATTTTTTAAATAACAATAAATGGACTACCGAAACCTATTTGCCACAAGAGCGGATAGACTGTAACTTGGTCATCAACATAACGGCTTGGGATGGAAATGCAAGCTACACCGCCGAAGCTCAGATACAATCTAGTAGGCCGGTGTATGGCAGCTCCTACTCTACCACCCTGTTAAATATGAGTGATAAAGATTTCAGTTTTTCTTTTAACGAAGGACAGGCGCTAGATTTCTCCGACCAAAATTTTATTGGCAACCTCAATTCGCTACTAGGATTTTATGCTTACACCATTATCGGATTAGATAAAGATAGTTTCGGCAAATTAGGTGGCACCCCGTATTACCAAAAAGCCTTAAACCTCATTAATCTTGCGCAAACAGGTGGTGGCAGAGGTTGGAGACCAGTAGATGGATTAAGGAACAGATATTGGTTAAACGAAAATCTGCTAAATAATTCTTTTAAAGCACTTCGCACTTTTATCTACGAATACCACTTAAACGGCCTAGATAGGCTTCAAGAGAATGTAAATAATGGAACAAAAAGTATTTTGTCTTCGTTATCAGACCTCAAACAATTTGATAAGCAAAAACTGGGTTCTATTTTCCCAAATGTTTATTTCGCAGCAAAAGCTGAGGAAATTACCAATGTACTTTCTCTAGCCGACCCACAAGTTAAAGCCAAAGCTTACAACTTATTGGTAGACATTGATGCTGCAAATACTGCCAAATACGATGGTTTAAAGAAGAGGTAATCATCTCACTTCTTAACACTTACCTCTCAATTCGTTAAAAATTTGTTAAAACATTTTGTTTATACGAATATGTTCGTACATTTGAGTACGAAAAAATTCGTATATGTAACAAATGAGCAATAACAACATCAAACCTACCGAGGGAGAAATGGAAATACTACAAGTGCTTTGGGCCAAAGGCAATTGTACCGTTAGAGAAGTTCACGAAGCTTTAGACAAGAAAGAATCGGGCTATACTACTACACTTAAACTCATGCAAATTATGCATGAAAAGGGTTTGGTAGACAGAGATACTAGCTCGAAAACTCACATCTACAGCGCATTGATTAACCAAGAAACCACTCAACAACACCTGGTTAAAAAAATGATCGATAATGTATTTAACGGATCGGCGGCGAGGTTGGTCATGCAAGCATTAGGCAACAAAAGTGCCAGCAAAGAGGAGATAGATTTAATTAAAGCATATCTAGACAAACTTGAAAACAAATAATCATGGAAGCCATCATCAACAACCTTATTAAAGCCATTGGGTGGAGCATTTTACACTCTTTATGGCAAGGAGCTATCATTTTTGCCATATTATTTATCGCCTTAGCGGTAAAACCCAAGATGAGTGCCAAGCTAAAACACAACTTATCGCTAAGTGCTTTAGTATTGATATTCATTAGCTTCTGCCTAACTTTTGCATCGTTATTTAATTTACCGAGCAAAGCTGCAGTTGGTACGGCAAGTGTAGCGTTAAATGATGCAGCATTACAGCAATTATATAGTTTTACCCATAGTTGGAGCTTTAAAACAGAAAGTTACTTTCCTTTTATTGTTGCCTTATATCTATTAGGTATTAGCTTTCAGTTGGTGGTACTAATTTCTGGTTATATCAAACTTAAAAAGTTAAAGCAATTACATATTTCTGCCATACCTGCCGAGTGGTTAAGTGTTGCGGAAAAAACTTTGCAAAAACTTGGTATCACTAAAAAAGTACAGTTTTTTCTATCAGAAAAAGTTAACGTTCCATTAGCTGTAGGTTTTTTAAAACCTGTAGTGCTTTTTCCTGTAGCTCTAGTTGCGCAGCTAGACATGAAACAGGTAGAAGCCATATTAATTCACGAACTATCTCACATCCGTAGAAATGATTACATCTTAAATTTGATCAAAACTGGCATAGAAACATTATTGTTCTTTAACCCTTTTGTTTGGTTAACTACTAGGTTTATCCATATCGAAAGAGAGCATGCCTGTGATGATTTAGTGGTAGAGTTTACCAATTCTCCAATTACTTATGCTCATGCATTGTTAAAGTTAGAACTCATTAAAGACAAAACACAACCAGCCTTTAGTTTGGCCGCTACGGGCAAAAACCAACATTTGTATCAACGTATTAAAAGAATTACAGACATGAAAACAAATTATATGAATGCTAATCAAAAAATATTAGCGCTTTGTTTAACCTTAGCCACCGTAGTTTCTTTAGCATGGATTAATCCTACAAAAACAGAACCTACCAAAGCCAAACAGAAAAAAGTAACCACAGTAGCTTCAATAATCAGCAACACTACTGCTAAGAAAGATATGTTTTGCTTGCCTGCAGACACCGATACCGTGAAAAGAAAAACTAAAAGAGAAATTATCATTAGAAATAAAGACGGCCACAAAACAGTTTACAATTCGATTGATGAGATGCCGGATAGCTTAAGGGTTAAATTAGCAGATGTAGAGAAAATGATCAACTCTCCCGAGTGGCAAGAAAAACTAGCTAAAATTCAGTTCGATGGTGAAAAAATGGCAAAGATTTTCGACTCAAAAGAATGGAAAGAAAATATGGTGAAGATGGAGTTGCATGGAAAAGAACTGGAAAAGAAATTTAACTCGCCAGAGTGGAAAGAGCAAATGGCTAAAATAGAACTCCACTCGAAAGAATTGGAGAAAAAATTTAATTCTCCAGAATGGAAAGAAAAAATAGCAAAAATAGAATTGAATGGAGAAAATATGGTAAAGATGTTCGATTCTAAAGAATGGAAAGAAAACATGGCCAAGATAGAGTTGAATGGAAAAGAGTTAGCAAAAAAATTCAATTCGCCAGAATGGAAGGAGAAAATGAGTAAAATTGAATTCAACTCTAAAGAGATCGAAAAGAAGTTTAATTCTCCAGAATGGAAGAAAAAAATGAAAGAGCTCGAGGAATTGCAAAAATCGCCAGAATACAAAGAGCTTCGCGAGAAATATGAAAAAGATGTAGAAGAGTTGAAAAAGAAAAAAGGAATTTCGAGCGATAAAGCTTTCTTACTGTACGATGGTTTAAACCCCATGCAAATAGCGAGCTTACCTCTTACTGCAGTTGATGCCATTACAAAAGTATTTGTACATTCACCTAAAAACCTTTCAAAATTAGAGACGTTAGCAGAATTACAGTCGCTTAAAACTGTAAAATAAAATTGCGTTAAACAAATGAAACCGAAAGGGCAAGAGTTCTACTCCTGTCCTTTTTTGCTTTTAAAATTAACCACAAAGTACGCAAAGGTTTTGCCTCTGGTTGGTATTATTACCACAATTGTTCGGAAGATATTCGTATTTTTTGCTAAAGTTCTAAAACCATTTTACCGCTGGTTGGTGTCTTCTCCATAGGCGTTCGAAAAATCGTTACGCCCTATTATTGTTCTTCCTAGTTTACAACTCCGAAAGATATCTTATTATAGGGTTTTTATCCGAACTATTTTTCTATGTTGTAAAAATGGAATTAGAAATTCCTCGATAGGAAGTTCGACATTACAAATGTCGAACAGCATGGTTGGTGTTTTGCCTCTGGTTGGTGTTACTACCGACCAGTTTATCTATAAGTTAAGGTGAATTGGTGATAACACCAACCACAAGCTAATAACTCTAAACAAAAAAGGCCGAACTACTAATATTAGCAGTTCGGCTTTTGAGTATATTACAAAACAATTAATTACTCGATTTCTTGGTATCGTCGTTGTTAATGCTGCGTTCGTTCTTTTTAATAGAACCCTCTAGCTTACCGAATTTCCAGTTTAAGCTGCAGAAAACACGCCTAAAATAATTCTCTCTAATGCGTTCTTGCGTGAAGTTAGCACCTTCTGTGTAGCTCTTGTAAGCTCTAAATTTTTGGAACGGGTTAGCTACCGATGCAGAGAAAGTCAATTTATCTTTGATGATGTCCTTACTACCACCAAAGCCCAAATAATAGTAGTTGTTTGATTGACCTTGTAACATTACGTCTGGCGCACCGTAGTTGCCCGAGATAGTGGCTTTCCAAGCTTTTTCAAATTTATAGCTACTATTAAAGCTAGCATAACCGGTTACTCCACTATTTTTTGCCAGCACACCATTAATCATTCCTTCTAACCAGATATAATTTAAGTTACCACTTAAACTTAAATTCCATTTTGGCGTAATTGGATAATTAAAGTTGATATTTGTGCCCAACAATTTATCCTTACCAATATTTAGTGAGGTTATTCTGGTTAAATTTTCTGCTTCGATATATTGAAAAATACGTTGCTGGGTATTGTTTGCAAAATTATAAGTCAAACTTACGTTCAATGAACCTTTCTTAAAGTTGCTATAAGTTAACTCGAAGTTGTTGCTTAAAACAGCTTCTAAATCTGGGTTACCCACATATTCGAAATTCGGCCTAGAACGATCTACAAAGGGGTTTAAATCCCAAATACCTGGGCGTTGGATACGCTGAGTAAAACCTAAACTTACACTTTGGCTATTCTTTAAAGTTCTGTTAAAAGATATAGACGGAATTAAATTAAAATAATCGGTTTTCACTTCTGAGTTAGTACTCTCAAACACGCCAGTAACGTACGTACCTTCTAAACGTGCCCCCGCTTTAAAAGTCCAATCTTTCATTTTAAGGGTATAAGTATTGTAAATGCCGTAAATATTTTGGTCGTTACTGTACACGTTACTTTGTGTTGGATCTAAAACATAATTGTTAGAGATTTCGTTAAATTTCAACGATTGGAAATTACTTTCTCCGCTCCTCAAAATCGCTTTTACTCCTGCCTCAACCGTAATCTTTTCAAAAGGATTGATGTAATCCAATTGAGCTGTTTGCTCTTTAGATTTGCTGATATTATCCTGTCTGTAATTTGGATCAGAGAAATTTATGAAACGTACATCATTGGTTTGCGGCTCTTCATTATCAAAAAATTTGTAAGAAAAAGTCAGTAAATGTTCCTTCTTATCTTTAAAACCTTTTTGATAGTTAACGGTATAATCTGTTCCACGCCACTCATAACGTGTTGTACTATTCATGTTGTAGGCTATTGCATCATTATCATTTTTGATATCAAAACGTTGCCCTAAATCTTGCTGATTATAACCACCGTAGGGATTAATTTCTGCGGTTATCAAGTTAAGCGAATCAATCTCATAACTTAACTCGCCACCGCCCCAAGCCCAAAAATTATCTGTCTTTTGATAGCCTAACGAATAAAGACTTGACTGAGGACCATCGCCCCTACTGTTTCTAATATCCGTAACCTTAACCCCATCTACCCTCCAAACACCTGTACCACCATATAAATTGGCTCCAAAATTACCTTGCTTAACCGTTAAATTGGCATTAAGCCCTGGGCTAAACGGCTGCTGCATGCGAGCATTGACGTTACCGTTATAACCATTTGCTACCTTTTTTGAGGTAATGATATTGATGATACCCGATAAACCTTCACTTTCGTACTTTGATGGCGGACTTGTAATTACCTCAATTTTCTGCACCCCATTTGCAGGCATACTTCTCAGATATTCTTTTGGATCTCTGGTTAAAACGCCAGATGGTTTTCCGTTAATGAGAATGCGATAATTCCCTGTGCCTTTCAATTTCACGTTATCATCCGCATCTACCGAAAGTAACGGTACTTTACGCATCATGTCAAGCACGGATAGCACTTTACTCTCTGGATCGGCCTGTGTATCATAAACAATTCGATCTGGTTCTTGCTTAATAATCGGTTTGCTCGCTACAATGGCTACCTCATTTAAATCATTACCTTGTGGTTTCATTGCAATTTTGCCCAAGTCAATATCCTTGCTTAGCTGAATGGAAATTTGTTTCGACTGATAGCCGATAGAGCCAATAATTAAATGGTATTGTCCGTCTTTAATAGCTGAAAGTGTAAACTTTCCAAGTTCATCAGAAACTACGGTTTTTATTACTGTTGAATCCTTTTTTAAAGCTATAGTAAAATATTCTCCCGGCTTTTGTGTTAAGCTATCGATAATTAAACCTTTAAGTTGAAATGACTTTTCTTGTGCCTGCGAATTTAAAGAAGTACAAACGCACAAAACGAAAATTGAAAGAGTTAAGAAGTATCTGCTCATTATAAGTTTGTTTGGTATGCAAATAAATTTTGCAATTCACACTAACAGACGCAGAAGAAGAAGCAACGTTGCATCAAGTTGAAAATAAATTTGGAAGTTGCTAGCGTTCAACAGCATATTTAATCTTTTGGCTTTAGTTTTTTTAAACTATCGGTTTTCTTAATTTAGCGGTAGATATGCTACAAAAACTTTCTATACGCAACTACGCTTTAATTGATACCCTTGAGATCGATTTTAACAAAGGACTAAATATCATTACTGGAGAAACTGGTGCTGGTAAATCAATCATTTTAGGTGCATTATCGCTAATTTTAGGTCAGCGGGCAGAAAGCAAATATTTTTTTAACCAAGAAAAAAAGTGTGTAATAGAAGGTAGTTTTCTACTGGCGGATGAACTGTTGAAGCCCTTATTTGAAGGCAATGACTTAGATTTCCAGAAAGATACTTTGCTACGAAGGGAAATTTCCATAGATGGCAAATCAAGAGCTTTTGTAAACGATACACCGGTAAATCTAGCTACGTTGAAACTGATTGGTGAAAACCTAATAGCCATCCACTCGCAACACGCCACCCAAGAAATTAGCAATGCCGATTTTCAATTACTGATTTTAGACGCCCTGGCAAATCATCAGCCTTTGCTAAAAAATTACAAGCAAGAATTTAAGCGACTAAAACAGACCGAGCAACAACTTAAAGAGTTACAGCAAAAAACTACCGAAGCCAAAAACAAACAAGATTACGAGCAATTTTTGTTTAACGAGCTAGAACAAGCGGCATTAAAAAATGGCGAGCAGGAAGAACTAGAGCAAGAATTGGAAAAATTAACCCATGCCGAGAGCATTAAACGATCGTTATTGGCGGGTGCAAGTTTAATTAGCGACAGCGAAACTGCCGCCGTAAATTTACTTAAAGAGGCGAGTTCGCAATTAAACAGCATTGAAAAGTTTGACCTCACCATTGCCGAACTGAACGAAAGATTAAGATCATCTTTAATTGAACTGAAGGATATTGCTGCAGAAATGAGCGCAATAGAAGCAAATACGGAGCATAATGCACAACGCTTGGAGTTTATTCAAGAGCGGTTGGATTTGTTTTACTCACTACAACAAAAACACCGGGTAAGTAACAACGCTGAATTGTTAGCCATACAAGAACAACTATCAGCAAACCTTCATGCCATTTTAAATAGCGATGAACAGTTGGCAAAGCTTCAAACCGAAATTGATGAGCTAAAGCAAAACCTATTTAAACAAGCCGAACAGCTAGATGCCAATAGAAGAAAAGCTATGGCAAAGGTAGAAAAAGAAGTAGGCACCGCTTTAAAGCAAATGAGCATGCCTAAAGCTACAATCGCTTTTAATTTGGCCAAACAAGCACAGTTAAACAGCAACGGACTTAACGAAGTTCAGCTTTTGTTTACGGCAAACGCTGGTCAGCAGGCGGCACCTGTGGGCAAAGTGGCAAGTGGTGGCGAACTTAGCAGGTTAATGTTGGCCGTTAAGGCCTTGCTGGCAAAACACACTTCCCTGCCTACCCTAATTTTCGACGAAATTGATACAGGCATTTCTGGTGAAACTGCTTTACGTGTAGGCGAGGTTATTGATGCCATAGCTGGTGATATGCAGATTTTAGCCATTACACACCTACCTCAAATAGCTGCCAAAGGTATGGCACACTATTTTGTTTACAAGCACGAAAAAGCGGATAAAACTACTACGGGAATTAAGAAACTGCTACCAGAAGAACGAGTGAACGCCATTGCCGAAATGTTGAGCGGTAAAAATCCGGGGGCATCGGCATTGCAAAATGCGAAGGAGTTGTTGGGGTAAAAAAAAATCTACGAAGTTTTCGTAAAAAAACCTTTCATAAACTAATATATTAGTTAACTTAGTGCTATGAGCAAAAAATTACTCTATTTAATAGTGCTAAAACTCTCTTTCTGCTTAACCACCTTTGCGCAAGGTAATTTTACTATCAGCGGTACGGTTAGAGACGACAAAGAAACCATACCTGGCGCAGCAATCTATTTAAGCGGAACTAAAATATCTACGATTACAAACAACGAAGGTAAATTCAGCATAGGCAAACTCCCCGCCGGAAATTACGATATTTTGATCCAAGTGGTGGGTTACCTCCCCTATTCAAAAAGCGTGGTCATTTCAGATAAAAACATCCATATCGACGCCACAATTAAAGCTAATGCGGTTACCTTGCAAGAGGTTGTAATTAAACCCGATCCTAACCGATTGGCCTACTTAAACCTATTTAAAGAATTTTTTATAGGCAGAACACCCAACGCCAAAGAATGCAAGATTTTAAATAGTGAGGTGCTAAATATCGATTACAATAAGCAAGCTAGAGTACTATCGGTAAACAGCAGAGAATTTCTCATTATAGAAAATAAAGCATTAGGTTATAGAATTAAATATCTATTGCAAAACTTCGAGTATGATTATAGAAGTCGCATTGTCTATTTCGCAGGCTTCCCATTTTTTGAAGAAATGAAAGGATCAAAATCCAAAATCAACAAATGGAATAAGAGACGTAATACCGCTTACTATGGCTCTTCACAACATTTTTTTCAATCGTTGTACCAGGGCAAGGCAGAAAAAGAAGGCTTTGTGCTCCATAAATTGGCAACCATTGGCAACAAACACAGACAGCCAGATAGCGTGATTAATGCCAATATTAAACGATTAACCGCTGGCACAAAAGCCATTAATATGCTTACCTTCAACAAAGACGATTCGTTAAATTTTTGGCTGAAAGAACGAAGCAAACCTAAAGCTATGGCGGTATTAAATAAAGCGCAAGTACTTACCGATACCTTAGTAAAAACTTACAATAAAGATGTTAAGTCGATCAATTTTACTGATGAGCTATTTGTTATGTATACCAAAGAGAAAGAAACCGAAGAATTCAGCAATTTGGGATTTCAGGTAAGTAGAGCTCCAGATATGGGGAATTTTCAGGTATCGCTCATTAACTTATTAGATCCGCCAATCTTGTTTTACAGAAATGGAAGTGTTGCTAACCCCAGAAGCTTCTTAAACAAAGGGTTTTGGGCTTACGAAAAAATGGCCGATGCCGTGCCTATAGAATTTAAACCAATAGTTTTCAAATAGTTTTGTAAAGCAATACGAGTAGCTTTTCGGATACCTCAGCCCTGCTTTCGCTGCAATCTTTTTGTTTTTTTTACTGCCAGTCCTAACAGCAGGTATTAGAAACAAAAAGTATTTACGCATCAATCAGGTTTAAAACACAAACCAGCTGCAACTAGGTTAACTTAAGGTGAGTTCGGGATAAGAAAATTATGCTATTTGCTAGCGATAGCGCTTCAAATCTTCGTTCAGCTAATTTTCGGTCTCTTATTTTTCGGACCGCACCAATAGGCCAAAGCACTTTCTTTGAAAGAAAAATAAGCAACCGAGAGTTTTTGTTACTTTTTGCGGTCAAAAATTAAGAGCCCAGTGGCGGCGAGCTAAAAAAAATACGTTTAATGCGATTTTCTCAAGAATTGTAAAAATACTTAACTCGAACTCAAGTTAACTTAACTACCACCGTATATTTTTCATCAAAAACGAGTAAAAATCCCCGTATAAATTACTAATATTTTTAGTAATTTTAAACCATGAAAGTAGATGAAGAAGGAAATGCTTATTTAAGTGGCAGAGGCGCACAGCTGAATACAGATAATAAATTTTTGAAAAATAGTTTGAGCAAAGCGCATGTAGAGGCTATAGATGATTGGGAAATCGCCAACGAAAAGACCTCCTTCGTTTTCAGTGACGCTAAATCTATTGTAAACAAAGTAGAAAGTCCCGATGTAAATATGATTTATTCGCTAAACCCGTACCAAGGTTGCGAGCATGGCTGCATTTATTGTTATGCCCGCAACTCGCACGAATATTGGGGTTACAGCGCTGGATTGGATTTTGAACGGAAAATCATTGTTAAAAAAGATGCTCCCGAGCTTTTTAAAAAGTTTGTCGAGAAGAAAGGCTGGGGTGCGCTACCTATCTCCCTCTCTGGCAATACCGATTGTTATCAACCTTGCGAAAGGAAATTCCAGCTCACTAGGCAAATTTTAAAAATTGCTTTAGATTATAAACAGCCCATCTCTATGATTACAAAAAACTCGCTCATCATCAGAGATCTGGATATTATACAAGAGATGGCGAAGCACAAATTAATTAGTGTTTATGTTTCTATTACCTCTTTAAATGAAGATTTAAGGCAAAAATTAGAGCCAAGAACTACCACAGCTAAACAACGTTTAAAAATAATTGAGCAATTAAGCAAAGCTAATGTGCCTATGGGGGTAATGGCAGCACCGATGATACCAGGATTAAATAACCACGAAATTCCGGTGATTTTAAAAGCAAGTGCCGAAGCGGGAGCTATAGGAGCTGGTTACACAGTTGTTAGGCTAAATGGCGCCATCAGTAAAATATTTGAAGATTGGTTGGCAAAAAACTTTCCCGATCGTTTTGAAAAAGTATGGCACCAAATACAAGATTGCCATAACGGAAATGTTAACGATAGCAGATTTGGAGCAAGAATGCGTGGTGAGGGACATTTTGCCCAGCTCATAAGCAGTACTTTTAAACTGCACTGCAAGTTAAATGGCTTAAACGTCAATAAAATTGAGCTAGATAGTTCTTCATTTAAAGTTCCGCAAGCTCAATTGAACTTATTCTAGGTTATCTTTTTTTCTTATATTCTATTTTAACACTCCCAACACCTTGGTTGATTAGCCCAATTTTCCTTGCAGATTTTTTAGATAAATCTATAATTCTACCCGCCACAAAAGGACCCCTATCTTGTATAACCACCTTGGTACTTTTTCCGTTGCCTAAATTGGTTACCTTAACTTTGGTACCGAATGGTAGAGTTTTATGCGCTGCAATTTTTTTAGAGTTTCTGAAAGTTACACCGCTAGCCGTTTTTCTGCCATTAAATTTATCGGCATAATAAGATGCTTTTCCTGTTTGGCTTAACTTGGAGGTACAAGAAAAGAAAAACGCAGCAGCTAAAAATAGTAAAGTATTTTTCATGTTAACCTATTGTATATTTTAGCCACAGATGCACAGATCTGTTAACTTAAATGATGAAATGTGGATTGAATACCAAAATCGTCTTAGAATATTCATCTCTGTATCTGTGGCTAATTACCAAATACAAACGACTTCATATTATCTAAACATAAAAATAGCCCCGAAATTATTTTCAGGGCTATTTATTTTAAGCTGACGCTCTTTCGCTCTCACGCTCTTACGCTCTTATGCTCCCTCTTCTTTCTTTTTCTTTTTGCTACTTCCTTTAGGAGCAATTACAATTTCCTCTTTTTCCTTATCGTAATTTACCTCAAGCGTATCTCCTTCAGTTACTTCTCCTTTTAAAATCTCCTCAGCAATTGGATCTTCTAAGTATTTCTGGATAGCACGTTTTAACGGACGAGCACCAAAAGCACTATCGAAACCTTTCTCTGCGATGAAATTTTTCGCCTCATCAGTTAACTTAATTTGGTAACCTAACGAAAGTACTCTTCCAAATAAACCTCTCAATTCGATATCGATAATTTTGAAGATTTCTTCTTTACCAAGAGAGTTGAACACCACAACATCATCAATTCTGTTTAAAAACTCTGGTGCAAATGCACGTTTCAAAGCACTCTCAATTACACCTCTGCTGTGTGCTTCTGTCTGACTAGTTTTTGCCGTAGTAGAAAAACCAACACCAGCTCCAAAATCTTTCAATTGGCGTGCACCAATATTAGAAGTCATGATGATAATCGTATTTCTAAAATCAACTTTTCTACCTAAGCTATCAGTCAACTGACCTTCATCTAATACCTGTAATAAGATATTAAATACATCAGGATGTGCTTTCTCAATCTCATCTAACAACACTACCGAGTAAGGCTTGCGACGAACTTTCTCCGTTAGCTGCCCGCCTTCTTCATAACCCACATATCCCGGAGGCGCTCCTACTAAACGAGAAACAGCAAATTTCTCCATGTATTCGCTCATGTCAATTTGGATCAACGAATCTTCAGCATCGAACATGAAACGAGCCAATTCTTTAGCTAACTCGGTTTTACCAACACCAGTTGGGCCTAAGAAAATAAATGAACCAATTGGTTTTTTAGGATCTTTTAATCCAGCTCTTGTGCGTTGTATAGCTTTAGTTAACTTTTTAATAGCATCATCCTGACCAATAATTTTATCGGCCACGGTATCATACATATTCAATAACTTGGTACTATCTGTTTGTCCAACACGTTGCAACGGAATACCAGTCATCATAGACACCACTTCCGCAACACTATCTTCAGAAACTTCGTAACGCTTAGTTTTAGTCTCTGCTTCCCACTCTGCTTTAGCTTTATCTAATTCTTCGAGCAAGTTCTTTTCTGTATCACGTAGTTTAGCTGCCTCTTCATACTTTTGGCTTTTCACTACACGGTTTTTCTCTAACTTGATATCTTCGATTTTACTTTCTATAGCAATGATATTATCAGGAACGTGAATGTTAGTTAAGTGAACTCTCGAACCAGCTTCGTCCAAAGCATCAATTGCTTTATCAGGTAAAAACCTATCAGTAATATACCTAGATGTTAAAGCCACACAAGCATTAATTGCAGCTTCGGTATAAGTTACACCGTGGTGGTCTTCATATTTTTCTTTGATACGATTTAAGATTTCGATAGTTTCATCTGGTGTAGCAGGCTCAATCATCACTTTTTGGAAACGACGGTCTAAAGCACCATCTTTCTCAATGTACTGACGATATTCATCTAGCGTAGTAGCACCAATACATTGTATTTCGCCTCTGGCCAATGCTGGCTTAAACATGTTCGAAGCATCTAAAGAGCCCGAGGCGCCACCCGCACCTACAATAGTATGAATCTCGTCGATGAACAAAATCACATCGGTAGATTTTTCCAACTCGTTCATTACCGCTTTCATACGCTCCTCAAACTGGCCGCGGTATTTTGTACCCGCCACCAAAGAAGCTAAATCTAAAGTAACAACACGTTTGCCGAACAGCACTCTCGATACCTTACGTTGTACAATGCGCAATGCCAAACCTTCGGCAATAGCACTTTTACCCACGCCAGGTTCCCCAATTAAAATCGGGTTATTTTTCTTTCTACGCGACAAAATTTGCGACACACGTTCAATTTCTTTCTCACGACCAACAATTGGGTCTAGCCTGCCTTCTTCTGCAGCACGTGTTAAATCTCTACCGAAATTATCTAGAACAGGAGTTTTCGATTTAATATCAGAAACTTTTTTAGGAGCAGTGAAGCTTTCTTCCTCTTGGTAATCGTCATCGCCACCGGCAGTACCGCCACTTTGTGCTTCGTCTCTAAATCCGTTTTTATTAACCTCTACTTCTTGTTTAAAAATCTCGTAGTTAATACCATATTGCAATAAAATCTGCGATGCAATATTATCATCATCCCTTAAAATAGACAACAATAAATGCTCAGTACCAATTAAATCGCTTTTAAATATTTTTGCCTCTAAATAAGTAATCTTCAAAACTTTTTCGGCTTGTTTGGTTAAGGGGATGTTGCCCAAATTAACCGTAACGCTCGAAGTGCCTCTCACAGCCTCCTCAATAGAGCGGCGAAGTTTCAAGGTATCAACACTTAATGATTTTAAAATCTTAATTGCCATACCATCTCCTTCGCGAATAAGGCCCAACAACAAGTGCTCAGCTCCTATATAATCGTGTCCTAACCTCAGGGCTTCTTCCCTGCTGAAAGAAATCACATCTTTAACTTGTGGTGAAAATTTAGCTTCCATAATCTGTATGTTATCGGGGACGACACTAAACTATAAATTTGTTTTATAAATACGGCGTCTCGATTTTTATAATTTATCAACAATTACGCCATATTGGTGGAATAAGCTACATAACGCAACATATTTATAACAGCATTTTACTATAAATATGTTTTTAATAATGCTTTTGTTACCCCATTTGAATAAAATTTTTACAATTAAATATACGCAAAACGCCTATTGTCGGTTTTATGTAAGCTTTTACGCTGCTCCATTTACTGACAAAAAATGTAAAGTCTAGCTACAAAGTAGAAGTTTTGGCAGTTAATTTATTTTTTTGGAAAGCAAAGACGGTATTTCTTCGGTTCGGTTAGTCCCGTTTTTCTTTATAATCTTTTTGCTGGCACTGCCCTTAAATAATTGTCATGCTGAGTTTATCGAAGCATCTATTACAGCACAATCCTTCGACAAGCTCAGGATGACATCCGCAAAAAGTATTTCCACTTCAATCGGGTTTGATTAACAAAGGTAGCTGTACAAACCGTTCTTTTCGAATACTTAAAAATTCTTCGTTGATTATTTACCGCAAAGGTTTTTAAGAAATCGCAAAGTTGCGCAAAGGCAAATCTTATGAAATGCTAATCTGCAAACACATCATCAATTTTTAGTACAAAATCTGGCAATACAGTAGAACCAACTTCTTCGCTCAACGTAAATAATTTAGAAGGCTGAAATTTTCCCATATCATCTAAGGTGTAAATCATCAAGGTCTGCTCACCTGGACTAACCACCCAATATTCTTTTACGCCAAACTCCTCGTAAACGTTATACTTATTTAAAAGCTCTTTTTTATTATTTCCTGGCGATAGAATTTCTACCACTAAATCTGGCGCACCTAAACAACCTTTATCATCTAACTTACTTTTATCGCAGATTACACAAAGGTCGGGTTGCAAAACGGTGTAAATATCTTTATCAGCTTTGCTACCTTTCGGAAAACGAACATCAAACGGAGCTACATAAACATCACAAGGTTTTCCATGCAAAAAGTTAGCGATAGGTCTAAATAACTGAGTTAAAACCTTCTGGTGCAATCTTGCTGGCCCAGGGCTCCTCTTATAGATTTTCCCTTTAATGAGCTCTAGTCTTTCGTCGAAAAGCCAGTTCAAATAGTTCGCATAACTGTATGTTAAGTTCTCGTCTAATTCGTTAAACGAATAAACTTTTTCATCGGGTAATGGATATGTTTTTACTGTAGGCATACTCAAACTTAGCTAAAACCAATAAGAAAAACAACTTTTCAGGGCTTGTAACCTAACATTAAAAAGCTATTAAACATAAGAAATTCAGTGCATTGCCTAAAATTTCATTCTTTGTATGCGTACCGCATTTAATATAGCTAGAAACGCCACGCCAACATCTGCAAAAACGGCTTCCCACATGGTAGCCAAACCCCCAGCGCCCAATATCAACACTATTGCTTTTACGCCAAATGCTAAACCTATATTTTGGTAAACAATCTTCTTTGTAGCCTTACCGATTTTTATAGCCGTAGCAATTTTGCTTGGCATATCATTCTGTATCACTACATCTGCAGTTTCTATGGCGACGTCACTGCCTAAAGCACCCATAGCCATACCTACATCACTTAAAGCCAAAACTGGCGCATCGTTAATTCCATCTCCAATAAAAGCAACTACCCTATTCGGTTCGGCTTTTATTTTTTCTAGCTGAGTAACTTTATCTTCTGGCAGTAAATCGCCATACGCTTCGTCTACACCTAATTCTTTGGCCACTTTTTGCGTAATCGAAGTTTTATCGCCACTTAGCATTACAATTTTATTTACCCCAACCGCATGCAAAGTTGTAATCGCTTGTTTCGCATCAGGCTTGGCTTCATCAGCAATGGTTACAAAACCTGCATACTTTCCGGCAACAGCCAAAATCACTGTAGTTTCTACTTGTTCATCAACCTCGGTAGGGTAAATTACACCAAACTGTTTAAGCAACTTACCATTGCCAGCCAACACTTCATTACCATTAATTTCGGCTTTCAAACCATGACCAGCAACTTCTTTTACATTTTGGACAGGCAGCAAAGTATCAACACTATTATAGGCCACAATCGCTTTGGCTATTGGGTGGGTAGATTGACTTTCGATACTCGCCAAATAGTTTACAAACTCCTTTTCGTGGATTTCACTTTGTATTTCCTTAACCTTAAAAACTCCTTGAGTTAACGTTCCTGTTTTATCTAAAACTACGGTATTTACCTTCGTGATTAAGTCCAAGTAATTAGAACCTTTAAACAAAATACCATTGGCAGAGGCAGCGCCAATTCCACCAAAATAACCTAAAGGAATTGAAATAACCAAGGCGCAAGGACAAGAGATTACCAAGAAAACCAAGGCACGATACAACCAAACATTAAACTCGTAATTAGCTACAAAAAAGTAAGGCAGTAGAGTTAAAGCTACTGCTAAAAAGAAAACAATTGGCGTGTAGATTTTCGCAAATCTACGGATCAATAGTTCCGTTTTGGCTTTCTTAGCACTGGCATTTTGCACCAAATCTAAAATTTTGGAAAGTGCACTGTCCTCAAACTTTTTAGTAACCTTTAAAGTAATTACTCCTTCTAAATTGAGCATTCCAGCAAGTACTTGCTCTCCCTTTCTAATGGTTTTAGGCTTACTTTCTCCAGTTAAGGCAGCAGTATTAAAACTTGCACTTTCGCTCTCCAACTCTCCATCTAAGGGAGCTTTTTCTCCAGCTTTTAGTTGAATACTTTCTCCTATCTCGATTTCGGTAGGTTTTACATCTATAAACGTTCCATTTTTTAGTACTGTTGCTGTTTCTGGTCTTACATCTAATAAAGCTTTGATATTATTTTTCGCTCTGCTTACTGCAGCGCCCTGAAACAATTCTCCAATGCTATAAAACAGCATTACAGCAACTGCTTCTGGATATTCGCCCAAAGCAAACGCACCAATTGTAGCCAATGCCATTAATAAAAACTCAGTAAAAACATCGCCTTCGGCAACGGTTATAAAAGCCTCTTTAATTACCGGCCATGCTACCAAAAAGTAGGCTACTAAATACCAACCTAACCTCAAATAGTCTTTAAAAAATGTAACCGAGAAAAAGTCGAATGCTATGGCAATTAATAAAAGTGTTAAGCTAGCTATAGCTGGCAAATATGTTTTGAATGCCGATGCATCTCCATGATCATGATTATGATCGTGCGCTGCGATATGCTGATCTTCTGGGTGCTGATGCCCGCAGCAGCCGTCTTCGTTACGATGTTGGTGTGGAGTCATATCTTGTTTAGAATTAGTCAAAATTATACTTTATAAAACGGTACAAAGCATTTATTGTGTCACATTATTTTCGTAGGCACACAATAAAAAATGTTAAATAATGTTAAATACATATAAAAACAAATCAGCATGAAAACTTTCAGTCTGTCTTCATTTACTAATGAAATCCTTAGAAAAACTGGATTGATTAAAATTTACGATTGGTTCAATAAGTAATATTTCTATTAATAATAAAAATAAATTTTACTTTTTCCCTAACTTCATCTTTCTAATTTATTATACAAAGATGAATATCAATCAGTTTAAAACCTTTTTTGCCGCCCTTGGAGTAGTTTCTGTAGGTGTTGCAAATGCTCAAGCTCCGATTAAAAAATTTATCGACCCTGCTAACATGGATCTTTCCGTTAAGCCTGGAGATGATTTTTATGCTTATGCCAGCGGTGTATGGGTAAAAAACAATCCAGTTCCGGCTAAAGAAACCCGCTGGGGATCTTTTAACGAACTTCGTGATTTTAACGTAAATGCGGTAAGAGGCTTGGTAGAGGCTGCAGCAGCAGATAAAACTGCGCCTGCAGGTTCGGTAACTAAACGCGTTGGCGATTTTTATGCCGCTGCTATGGATAGCGTCACTATCGAAAAACTAGGTTACAGCCCAATTAAAGCAGATTTAGAAAAAATCAAGCAATTAAACAATCTTCAAGCTGTATTAGACCACGTTACTTATATGCGTGTAAACGGCTTGGGCGGCCCTTTATATGGCTTTGGCGTTGGTCAGGACAGAAAAAATGTAAACAAGTACATGGTAAACATTGCTCAAGGCGGGACAACCCTTGGCGATAGAGATTATTACCTAAAAGACGATAGCCGTAGTGTAAAAATTAGAGCAGCTTACGATACCTACATGACTACGCTCTTTAAATTGATTGGCTACACCGAGACTGTTGCCCAACAAAAAGCTAAAACGGTTTTCACCATCGAAAAAGCGTTAGCAGAAGCGCAGATGAGCCGTTTAGAAATGCGTGACCCTTATAAAACCTACAACAAATTAACCGTTGCAGATTTTAATAAAATTACCCCGAATATTAACTGGACAAATACTTTAAAACAGTTGAAAGTTGCCGGACAAGACACTGTTTTGGTAAATTCTCCTGCATTCTTTAAAACGTTAAACAATGTTTTAACTTCAACCACGGTTGCAGACTGGAAAACATATTTAGAGTGGAACATTCTTAAAGGTTCTGCAGCTAGTTTAAGTTCGCCATTTGTACAAGCTAACTTTGCATTTACCCAAGCACAAACTGGCCAAAAAGTTCAAACTCCGCGTTGGCAGCGCATGTCGTCGTTAACAGATGGTGTTTTGGGCGATTTACTAGGTCAGCTATATGTAGCAAAATATTTTAAACCAGCGGCAAAAGCTCGTATGGATGAGTTAATTGCCAACTTACGTAAAGCTTTCGAAATCCGCATCAATGGTTTGGAGTGGATGAGCGCAGAAACCAAACAAAAAGCATTGGCAAAATTGCATGCTTTTAGACCAAAAGTTGGTTATACTACTAAATGGAGAAACTATGATGGCTTGGTGATTAACAGAGCTACTTATTTCCAAAACTTACGTAACGCAAGCAAATGGGCTTACAACGAAAACATCAGTCAATTAGGTAAACCTGTAGACAGGGAGCGTTTCGGCATGACACCGCCAACAGTAAATGCTTATTACAGCCCTACTTTAAACGAAATTGTTTTCCCTGCTGGTATTTTACAATTCCCATTCTTTCACCCAGATGCAGATGATGCCATTAACTACGGTGGTATCGGTGCAGTAATTGGTCACGAAATGAGCCACGGTTTTGACGATACTGGTAGCCAATACGATAAAGATGGTAACCTAAAAAACTGGTGGACTGACGAAGACAGAGCTAAATTTAACGCTAGAACAAAACTGCTGGGCGAGCAATTTGATAAATACACTGTTTTAGATACATTACATGTAAACGGTAAATTTACCATGGGCGAAAATATAGGCGATTTAGGTGGATTAAATGCAGCTTATACTGCCTTCAAAATGACTAAACAAGGTCAAAGCAACGAGAAAATTGATGGGTTCACGCCAGATCAACGTTTTTTCTTAGCGTGGGCACAAGTTTGGAGAGGTAATGTTTTACCAGAAACTGCAGCACAGTTAATTAAAACCGATACGCACTCTCCTGGTCCGTACAGAACTATTGGAGCACCTGTAAATATGGATGCTTGGTACAATGCATTTGATGTAAAACCAGGCGACAAACTTTACAAAAAACCAGAAGATAGAATTAAACTTTGGTAAGTTTCTGATATGATGATGTGATAATTTGTTGATTAGCTAATTATCACATCATTCATATTATCAAAAATTAGTATTTCTCATTCAAGATATTAGCTAATCAATTATCACATTAAAAATACTTCGCCTGTATCTTTTTTGGTAATTTTGCTAAAACCAACGCTCTAGAACGCTCCACACGCTCTTTAAGCTCTCTATCATTCAAAACGTCTAAATTTTCAATTTGTACCCATTGCCTTTTGGCCAAATGGTAAGCTTGTTTAATACCGTCTCTAGCTGTCAATTCATCAAACTCCTCTGGTGTACACTTAGTAGAAAATCTATTTCCATGATCAATGGCTAAAATCACAAATATTTTCTCTTCGATCATGAAACAAAGATGGTCCCACTTCATCCCTTCGGTGGTTCCTGGCAAGCTTAAACAGTATTCTCTGAAACTTTCGATATCCATCTGGTAAAGATAAAGGAACAAGGATGAAAGCACAAAAACTGTTTTGAAAAGCAAGTTCACTACTACTGTCAATCGTTAGTCCCGCTTTACGTTACAATATTTTTGAATTCTGAATCTCGTTATACGAGCGCAGAAAGAAATATTGAGGTTAACGGCTTCTAAATAACAGATTTCTCTTCGTACCTCATCGAAATGACGCCACAAAAAATATTTCTGCTCCAATCGGGTTTAAAATGCAAGTGCTGTGCACAGGTTTAAGTTTTACAAACCCGTATTCTATGGTAAAAGCAAATATTTCATGAAATACTTATGCTGCGATGTCAATTTCTTTGCAATATGGTCTATTTTTTTTTACGGCAGCAAATGCCCTGCTAACAAGCTTGTTTCTTAACACATTTACTTGCTGTTCGACATTTGTAATGTCGAACTACCTATCATAGGATTTTTAATCCGTTTTAAAATAGTTCGGATCGCAGATCCGAAGATAATGCTTCGGAATTGCAAATTCCGAAGAGCGCAATTTCATAAATTAACCAAACTAGGTTTATTGCACAGGCTTTAGTTAATTAAACCCGTATTGCAACGGCAGCCCCGAGGTACGAGGGCTATAGTGAAAAGCGGGGCCACATTAGCCAAAATAGGTGTAACCTACATTTCCAAAACATTCTTGACTGTAGCGATGTCGAAATTTCGTTTCGCTTAACCATAGAAACAATCTAACAATTAGCTTATTTTTGCGAAATGAATATCCTCACTCCCACTGCCGACGGCTCCAACACCTTATTTAATGAAGAAATTGGCGAGCATTACCATTCATCTCACGGTGCCTTGCAAGAGAGTAAACATGTGTTTATCGAAGCAGGCTTAAAACACGGGCTAGAAAAATTAGAAACATCGGAAATTGATATTTTGGAAGTTGGTTTTGGTACAGGATTAAATTTTCTTTTAAGCTATGCGCATTGTGAGGAAGTAAATAGGCAGCTAAACTACCATTCAATTGAAGCTTTTCCATTATCGGTTGCAACGCTTAACACTACAGGTTACAGTAACTATGTGCCACAAAAAATATGGGATAGCTTTAACAAAAAATATGAATTGGCCCTTGCTTTGGAAATTGAACTGTCTGGAAATTGCAGACTAGAGATTAACCATACCACGCTACAAAATTTTACTAGCAACAAACGATACAACATACTCTATTTTGATGCTTTCTCGGTTAGGCACCAGCCCGAACTTTGGACCAATGAAGTAATTGCACACGCTTGTAGTTTCTTAAAAACGGGAGGCATTTTTGTAACCTACGCCATTACGGGTAATTTAAAGAGAGCGGTAAAAAGTTGCGGTTTCGAGATAGAAAAACTGCCTGGAGCTCCGGGAAAACGGGAAATGCTAAGGGCTGTTAAAATAGCTTAATCAAAAAGAGCCGATCATCGAGACCGGCTCAGTTCAAAAATATAACTAACTAACCTTCTATTTTTGCTGTTTTAAAAATTCTATCATGGCATCTAATTGAGGCATTGCTTTTTCTCCCTCATTTCCAACTTTTTTGAAACGAATTTTACTATCCTTATCTAAAAGAAAAGTTGTTGGAATAGTATTTACATCAAGCTTTGCACTTAATTTCTTGTCTTCGTTAAAATAGAATGGGAAAGGGAATTGTTTGTTTTGGTCAACCCATGTAAAGGCGTCTTCGAAGGTGTTGCCGCTTGCCGTATTTAAGATGACAAACATTACATCTTTATCATCTTTATACTTCTCGTAAATAACCTGCAAATAAGGAAAAAACTCTATACATGGTTTACACCAAGTAGCCCATAAATCTATTAATACTACCTTGCCTTTCAAATCAGCCGCCGTTAGTAGCTTTTTATTTCTATCTACAATTTGAAAATCGGGAAACGGTTTATCTAAAATAATTTTCTTCAGTCCATTATAGTGACGAGCTTTCCATTCTTTGTCTAGTGCAATCAAATTAGCTTTAACATCTGCTTCGGTGCCACCGTTGGTTAAAATGCTTGCTTTCAAAAGCGCTGTGGTAGATTTATCGAAGGGAGTTAACTTATAGGCATTAGCTAACATTTCTGTAGCAGCAGCTTTATCTCCCGTATTTTTATAAACATCAGCTACTTTCAACAATAACTCTTTAGACTGCAAGGTGGTGCGTACTTCGCCTAACCATTTCAACGCCTCCGTTTTATCGCCAAGTTTGTAGCTTAAAATCCCTTGCATTGCTTTTAGCTCGCTTTCTGCCTGCTTTAAGTTTTCTGCTCTTTTTTCATCGAAGCCAATTAAATAGCCTGTTTCGGGGAAATAACGAATTACCGAAGTTGGATATTTATCTACGTTTTTTAAAATGTATGTGTTTAGTTTCTTTGCAGAATCTAAAAGCATGTCATGGCTTTCTAAAAACTTCACGTAATTGTTGTAATCTCTCCAACGGTACGGGCTGGTGTCTGCTTTTATGGTAGCGCTATAATAGGCCAAGGCATTGGCTTTATCTTTTTTCTTAATATAGTATCTAAAAAGATAATTATAAGCGCTAGAATAAGTTTTTCTATCTTCTGTTTTAACAGTTTTTAAAAACTTCTGAAGGCTGTCGACGACCAAAGCTTCATTTTTAGTTTGCAAAAACTTACTTAGGTTGTGTTCTTTAGCGTAATCAGAATTTGGAAAGTCGTTGGCCACCACTTGTCTAATGGAATCTACTTTTTGGTTTTCGCCAATAATTAAAAAGCCCATAGTAGTGGAATTAATGTTTCCGCCGAAAGTTGGATTACTCCTAAACTTTTTCTCAATCACTGCTAAGGCCTTATTTCTCGCATCCCATTTTGCCTGACCTTTGGCTTTTTTCATTTGGTAGGTCAAAATCCTCAGTTGCGATTCGTAGTTTTCTGGATAAAGAGTCAGCTCTTTTTTAAACCACTCTTGCTGTTGCTGTTCATAAGTTGGAGATTTTCTGTTTTGTGCAGATAAACTGTAGCCTTTAGCCAAGTAATTGCCTTCTATCAGTTTTCCATCCTTGTAAACAAAAAACTCGTAATGCGAAGTATCTGTAGGTTGCTGTACAAAATCCTTATTCAAATCAGAAATGGTAAAAGAACCATACTTTGAATAGAACGGCAATTTGAATGAAACATTCCATAAACCGTTTACCTTTTGCATAGGCAAACGATTAGGCATTTCGTAAAAATTAGAATAAGTGAAGTTGATGAACAACTTCTTAACCGTGTCGGGAATTTTACTTCCTTTCTGATTAAATGTTACCGTTACCACATCATTTGCCTGTGGTTTTTCTGGCTGCATTTTCACTAGTTCTTGTCCGTGAGCTTTCACGAACAAGAACATAATAGACGCTAAAATAAATGCCTTTAACTTAGTCATTTGGTTTTAAGTTAGTATTGGTTTTCAAAATATTTTCATGTATTGGAATAAACATATCTGATGCGGTAAAACCATTAGCTTTTGTTACTGAAAGCACCTGTACAGCACGATTGGTGCGAACTAAATCAAACCAGCGGTGGCCCCATTCGCCTAACAATTCGAAATGTCTTTCATTTTCAACGGCTAATAGCGCATCTGGCTTGGATAAACTGCTACTCAACAAGTCTACATCTGCTCTACCTCTAAGCACATTCAAATCGTTAACAGCTTCTGAGATTTTAGCTGGCGTACCGATATTGGCTCTAGCTTCTGCTCTAATCAAATATTGTTCTGCTAAACGTAAAACGGTGTTATATTCTGTTACAGGAGTAGCTGTTCTATATTTATATTTAGATGGATAACGATACGAAACACTATTATAAACCTGCTCCGTAGTCCAATCTAATTTACGTTTATCGGTATTGGCAAAAGCATCTAACGTAGTTTGATAAACCCTGTACAACGGATTTCCAGTAGTGGTAGTAGGAACTATACTAAAACCTTCCCAGGTATTTACACCAGCGGTAGATGTATTTACGGTCAACAGCTGCCAAATTGCCTCCTCGCTTGTTTTTAAGAAAACTGATTTCAAATCTTCAGGAATTTTATATCTATTATCTGCAATTACTAAACTTGCCGTAGATTCTGCCAAATCCCATTTTTCAGTGTATAAATAAACTCTAGCTAATAATGCTTGTGCTGCCTTCTTATTAGGCCTTACGCGTTCCGCACTCGGATAGGCATCGCCTAAATTACCTACAGCATCTACCAAATCTTGTGTAATAAAATCATACACCTCTTGCTTAGTAGATTGTGGTAAATTGTTGTTTTTAAATACATCCGTATCCTTTACTAGTGGAACCTTGTTAAACATATTTACTAAATAGAAATAGCAAAAAGCTCTCACAAATTTGGCTTCTCCAGTTAATTGTGCCTTTACCGATGGGCTTAACGAAGAATTAGCTACACCTTCTATTACACTATTTGCCTGTCCAATAATGGCATAAGGTTGGCTCCACATTCTGTCTAAGTAACTCGTACTTGGCAGTAAAGAATTATTTTTGTAAGCATCGTAAGAAGTTGCAGCATAATAATAATCATCAGCTGTGATGGACATTAGCGTGGATAAAAAGCCACTTGCAAATTGGCTGTTATAGCCGTTCATACTAGTATACATACCTAACACTGTAGAAGTTGCTATCTTTTCATCTTGAAATGCGAGGCCAGCCGACGTAACGTTTTTAGGAGGTTTTGGATCTAAAAACTTCTTACAAGAAAAACTTGTTATACTTAATGCTATAATATACAAAGGGATAAATTTGGCTTTCATTTTTAAAACTTTTCTATTAGTAATTGCCACAACAAGCAAACTATTTTTTAAAACATTTTTCATCTTAAATATCCTCCATTAAAAAGTAACCTGTAACCCAAAAGTAAAAGTTCTCATGGTTGGCGTACTTGATGTTTTTACTGAACCATAAGGATTAACCTGTGATAAGAAAGTCCTATCAAAACCCTGAATTTCTGGGTCTAGGCCTCTAAATGAAGTCCAAGTGAGCAAATTTTGTGCGTTGAAGTTTACACTTGCTCTTTTAATGTTCACTTTTTGGGCCCATTTAGAAATGTCATAAGCTAATGACACGTTTTTCAATCTAATGAAAGAAGCATCTTCCCAAGCTGCAGAAGAATATCTGTAATTACTGGTATATCTTGTGTACGCTAAAGATGAGGTAAGTGTAGAAGCTCTAGGGATGTCCGTTATGTCACCTGGTTTTCTCCAGCGGTTTAAAACCGAAGTATCAAAATTTGTCAATCCGCCCAAATTACCAGCCAATGGACCATAAGCTAAACCAGGCCCCTCCTGTTTCACGAATTGAAATAAGAAACTTAGGGAAGCTCCCTTATAAGAAAAAGTATTATTTAAACCACCATAGTACTTAGGCATCAAGTTACCAAGTATCACTTCATCTGCAGCAGATAAAGTATTATCACCATTTACATCTAAAAATTGAGCAACACCGGTAGCCGGGTCTACTCCTGTAAATTGATAACCTTTAACTATCCGAGTAGATTCTCCAATAATATATCTGTTAGCATTAGCAGATGCCGCTAAGCCTGGGTAGTCCAACAGTTTATTTTTTGGCAAAGAAAAATTGAGGCTTGTGGTCCACTTAAAATCTTTATTAGTGATATTATTTGACGACAAATCAAACTCCCATCCAGAATTTTCGATCTTGGCTTCCCAATTTCCAAAATATGAAGGATAACCTGTTTGTGCCGATAAGGTAATATCTACTAATTGATTACCAGAACGGTTATTGTAATAAGTGGTATTTAAAAAGAACCTATCATTTAAAAAACCTAGTTCTAAACCAATCTCTCTCTTAGTATTCTCTTCCCATCTAAAATAAGGGTTAAATACCCCAGTCGGCGAAAGACTTGAATTGCCTTGAAAAGCAAATCCGCTACTCCAGTTATTCAAGTATTTATAATCCCCAATTTGATCGCTCCCCGTTAAACCAAAACTTGCCCTTAACTTACCAAAGCTAATTACCTTATTGCTTTTCAAGAAATCTTCATTTGAGAAAATCCAGCCAGCACCAATGGCACCAAAATTCCCATATTTATTACCCGGACCAAATCTTGTAGAACCATCTCTACGGCCCGATAGATTTATAAGATATTTGTTATCGTAGTTGTAACTAATTCTGCTAAAGAAGGATTGATAGCTGTAATCTGCAAATTGATAGTTATTTACTCTTAACGTTCCTGCAGCTAACATGTTGTCCAACTGACTATCGCTTGCGTATCCCGTACCTAACAAATAATGTCCATTGGTTTCACCTTCTTGCCATGTGCCCCCCAATAAAACTTTTACTTCATGTTTGCCAAATGATTTAGTATAATTCAACTGAGGTTCTACGATATAAGAATTATAATCACTGAAACCGAATGACGCCTGAGGACCTGTAGCTACGGCTGGGTTAAAACCAGTTGATGGTAAGGTCTGCACCTGGTCCATGCCTTTTAGGTTATAACCAAAACTCACTCTGGCTTCTAAACCAGATAATATTTGATAGGAGGCTACAGAATTTGCTAAAAGAGATTTGCTTTTAGAAACAGAAGTTCTTTCCATAACGGCATAAGGATTCTGTAAAGAAGTTCCAAACCAATAATAACTACCATCTGGATTATATAAATAATAGTTTGGCGCTAGGTTGTAATATTGTGCCAAATCTGTTGGCACTGTATTGTTTTTATCGGTAGCGTAATTTACGCTAGCATTTAACTTGAACTTGCCATTCTTAGATTGTGTGGTAATGTTAAAAGCTCCATTAATACGGTTGTAAGACTTATCACCCGGAAGAGGGTCGCCTTGATTATTGTAGTTTCCGCTAAACAAGTACTTTACTTGGTCTGAACCGCCACTTACCGATAATTGATAGTTGCTGAAGGGTGCAGAAAAACCATATAGCCTATCTTGCCAATCGTTATAATCTGTCTGGCTCCAAGTTAATAAATCTGGTGCATTTGTTGCCGTAGGCGTGTTGTTGTCATTGGTAAATCCCTCTTTTCTTAACTCTAAAAACTGTTGAGTGTTTAGCATCTCTAAAGTTTTAACCGCTTTAGAAGCACCTACATTAGCACCGAAATCTACCTTTAAATTGCCAGCTTGACCTCTTTTGGTAGTAATTAAAATTACTCCATTAGCACCTCGCGAACCATAAATTGCAGTTGCATCTGCATCTTTTAAGATATCTATACGCTCGATATCTCTTGGGTTAATCATTGAAAGTGGATTTTGACGTCCATTTGCTGCAATAAATTGATTCATGCTTTCGTCAGAGAAAGGCACCCCATCTACAATATAAAGTGGTGTATTCCCATTATTTAAAGAATTGGCTCCACGTAACTGCACATTAAAACCACCACCAGGTAAGCCGCTATTTGATGAAATCATCAAACCTGTCGCACGCCCTTGTAATGCTGCTAATGGATCGATTACAGGTTGTGTCTCTAAATCTTTAGCAGTAACGCTTGAAATAGAACCTATGTTATTTCTATTGGTAGAAGTTCCGTAACCCACTACCACAACTTCATCTAGTTTAGATAAATCAGGACTTAGCACTACATTTACATTACCACCATCTAATTTAATTTCTTGTGTTTTATAGCCAATATATAGCACTACCAAAATATCGCCAGCGGCAACGCCAGTTAAACTTGCCTTACCTTCTTCGTTGGTTCCAAAAACTGTTGGTTTATTTTTAACTTTTAATGTAACACCCGGAATTGGCTGATTGGCTTCATCTAACACTGTTACCGTGATATTCTCTTGTACTGAAGAAGAGGTATATGCTCTATCTTTACGTTTAACAACTATTGTATTTTCAAATGTTTGATACTTTAAATTGCTATTTTTGAATATTTGCTTTAAAACTACAGCAATACTTTCATTTTTCACATTAATATTGTAAAGCGTATTGTCTATCTCGTTAGGATCGTAAATAAATCGATAGGCTGAATTCGCTTCAATTTCTCTAACTACCTGTTGAAATTTGGCATTAGAGACATTCATAGTTAGATTTTGAGCTGCCGCTGCCTGACCGAAGTAGGCAAGTAAGCAGAGCAATAAGTAGATTTTTATTTTCATAAAAAAGGTTTAGGTTAATAATTAGTATTGTTGTAATAGTTGGTTGCTAGAGTGAAGATTATTATGGTATCAATGCTAAATGCGCCCCCTCCTTTCTATATTTAATTCCTGAGAATTCTAGTATAGCCAACACCTCATTAAAAGGTTGCTTCCTAGAAATTTTCCCTGTAAGCGTTTTATGCTTGTATTTTGGATGTATTTGGTAACTGAAATTATACCACTTCGAAAGATCTTCAAGAATATCAGGCAAAGGAGTGTCGGCAAATTCAAAATATCCTGTCTTCCAAGCGTACTGCGCAGAAGGGTTTTCGATCTCACTAATCGATGAAACATCGCTCAGCTCGTCAATTTGATAAAGTTGGTTAGGTTTAATAATCGACTGCCCGTCTTTTTGAGTAATACTAATAGAACCCTCTACCAAGAACGCCTTTACATTTTTATTTCCCTCACGGCAGTTCACATTAAACTCCGTACCCAGAGCTTCTATTTTTGTTTTAGCAGCAAAAACCCTAAATGGTTTGGTTTTATCTTTAGCCACCTTAAAATATGCCTCACCTTTTTTAAGATTTAAATCGCGGTAGGTGTGGTTAAAATCAGAAGGTATAATAATTTCGCTATTGGCATTCAGCCAAATCTCACTTCCATCTGGTAAAAAAGCATGATATTCTTCGCCGATAGCTGTGCGAATGGTTAACTGTTGATTGCCTTTTAGCTCAGCCATTGCCTTTTTAACATCTGCATTGCCGTAAGCAGCAGAATGATTTGAAGCAATAGAAATTTCGGCCTTAACTTTACCGCTTACAAAGTGAGCTTTAACCTCAGCCACACTCGCATCTTTAAGGTTAGCCTTATAAATTGCGAAAGAAATACTGGCCAAAACGACAATTGCCGCAGCCGCTTTTAAGAAACTAAAACTGCGATGAGCTTTCTTACTGGTTGCCAGCTTAATGCTATTCCATATCTGCTGATTTGTAGAATTAAGTTCCTCTAAACTTAGTGTCTTAGTCGATTTGCTTGCGGTATATTGGTTGTACCAAAGCTCTACGTAAACCCTCTCTTCAGGACTACATTGATTATCGGCATATTTCTTTAATAACTCGTTGGTAATCTTAATAGACATATTATTGTTTGGGTAAAAACAATAACAAGACAGCTATAAAAAGAAAAGGTAGTACTTGATATGAAGAAATTTTTCTCTCATTAATCGTAAAGCTCTGCTAACCTGCTTTTTCACCGTGTTTTCTGCAATTTCAAGTTCTTCAGCAATCTCCTTATAGGATTTATTCTCCAATCGGCTTTTTCTAAATATTTCCGCCATTTTTGGAGGGAGATTATCTATTTCACGGTTAATCTGATTAGCTAATTCCTTCTCAATTAGAAAAACATCAGGAGTATTAAAATATTGGTTTTGAACTTGGTTCTCCTGATACTTTTCGTGATCTACAACAACCTTTTTGTGTGCTAAATAGTTGATAGCCCTATTTCTAACAGACGAGTACAAATAGGCAGAATAGGAAGTGTTGATGCCTATGTTATCAAAATTATTCCAAAGATTAGTAAAGACTTCCTGTACAATATCTTTTGCATCATCTTCATCATCCACCATTTTAAGCAAATGCAAATAAAGCTTCAGCCAATGGTTTTCATAGACTTCTTTAAATAGCTTTTCCTTAAATGCTTCTTTATTCATTCAAATCAAAATTATGACATTTAGCAAGGCGAGCGACGAAGATGCTAGAGGTGAATTTATCACAAAACTACAAAAAACTACTGCAACAGTAGGCTTTATAAAAATAATCCTTCAGAACTATTCATAAAAGTTCTGAAAAGTTATCAAACAAATCAACATTCTATCTGCACTAAATGTTAACTTTACCTTTAATTTTAATTGGCGCACTATGCAAATACAATTACCTTTTATAGTTAGGCTCACTTTAGCATTATTATCTATTCTGATGTTGGGGTATTTAGCTATTATTGGCAAAAGTATATTATCGCCTTTATTATTTTCGCTGTTATTGGCCTTTCTCATGTTGCCTTTGGCTAACTTCTTGGAAGTTAAATTGAGAATAAAAAGAAGTTTTGCAACTATACTCACGGTAATTGCTATGCTTGGGATAATTTATGGCGTTGGCCATTTCTTTGCCCTTCAGCTAAGCGAATTGTTGAGCGACTGGCCTTTGCTTGAAAAACAGGTAACCAACTCTTTTCACGAACTACAATATTGGATATCTAAAACTTTTCATGTTAATATTAGCAAACAAGAAACCTATTTGGCTGATAGTGCCGAAAAGGCACTGGCAACTAGCGCAACCGTTGTTGGCACCACATTAATCACCCTTTCTTCCAGTTTACTGTTCATTGCATTTACACTGCTTTTTACCTTCTTTTTACTTAATTATAGAAGATTGCTATACAAATTTCTGAGTACGGTATTTATAGAAGACCACAGAACAAAAGTGACAGAAACTGTAAACGAGATACAGTACATTATTAAAAAATACATTACTGGCTTATTTATACAGATGGTAATTGTAAGTGTACTAATGGTGCTTACACTTTCTATTTTAGGGGTTAAATACGCCATATTGCTTGGTTTAGTTGCTGGTATTTTCAATATCATCCCTTATCTAGGAATTTCGATATCATTAATTATCAGTGTACTCATTACATTTGCCACCGCAGGGGCCACCAAAGCACTTTTTGTACTATTTGCTTATGTTGGCATACACACTATTGATGGAAATATTTTGATGCCCTTAATTGTAGGTTCAAAGGTTAAAATCAATGCCTTAATTGCTTTTATCGGAATTGTAGTTGGAGAAATGCTTTGGGGAATTTCTGGAATGTTCTTATGTATGCCTTACTTAGCAATGCTTAAAATTATTTTCCAAAAGGTTGATGGCTTACATGCTTGGGCAATTTTACTTGGCGAAGAACAAAAAGTTCCTAGAATAAAGAAAAGAACATCGCTATTTAGACCCAAAAAAGCAATAAAAACCGATGAGCCAACCGAATAACAAATCTTCCAAATCGCCTCATATACTAAATACTTCTGCAAATCTTTTGGGCTTTTGCTTTGTGGTACTTACTTCTAGCAAAATCACTAAAATGAGTGAGGCCTCTTATATTGATGAAGGTGCTACGCTTGCAATTGTAAGTTTCATGAGCAGCTGCTTGCTCTCATTTCTCGCCATTAGAAATAAATCTCTACAACGATCAGCCAAACTAGAAAAATTGGCAGATGTTTTATTTCTTTGTGGACTGATCATCTTATTTCTAACTACAATTTTAATTGCTTTTAACGTTATATAATTATGCCTGCTAATACTCCTCCTCCAAATTCTGCAACTCCAGATGGTGCTTTTTTACGTTTGCTAAAGGTTCTAGATACCTTACGTACGCAATGCCCGTGGGACAAAAAGCAGACCATGGAAACCTTGAGGCACCTCACAATTGAAGAAACCTACGAACTTTCTGACGCCATTTTAGATGGCGATATGCAGGAAATCAAAAAAGAATTGGGAGATGTGATGATGCACCTTGTTTTTTATGCCAGAATTGGCGATGAACAAAACCAGTTTAATATTACCGATGTACTGAATGGAGTTTGCGACAAATTGATCAGCAGGCACCCACATATTTATGGAGACGTGGAAGTAGAAAACGAAGAGCAGGTAAAACAAAACTGGGAAAAACTAAAATTGAAGGAAGGCAATAAATCTGTATTGGCGGGCGTACCAACATCTTTGCCTGCTTTAGTTAAAGCAGGTAGAATACAAGAAAAAGCCAGAGGTGTTGGCTTTGATTGGGACGAAAAACAACAGGTTTGGGAAAAGGTAGAAGAAGAGCTGCAGGAATTCAAAAATGAGTTTAACATAACAGATGGTAAAGAAATTGACATTGAAAAAGCGGAAGCGGAGTTTGGAGATTTATTATTCTCGTTGGTAAACTACGCACGTTTTGTTGATATCAATCCGGAAAATGCACTAGAAAAAACCAATAAAAAGTTCATTAAGCGTTTTCAATATCTGGAAGAAAAAGCGAAAGAGAATGGAAAAGCTCTGCAAGATATGACCTTAGCAGAAATGGATATCTATTGGAACGAAGCAAAGAAATTGTAGATTTATATTGTCGTCATGCTGAATTTATTTCAGCATCCGTTAACAAAACTGACCCTGAAATAAATTCAGGGTGACGGCAGCCGAACCATTAACATTAAAGGATAAGCATGGAAAAACCTAGCACCATCGACGAATATATTGCCTCTTTTCCTCAAGAAACTCAAAAAATCTTACAGCAACTGAGGGAGGATTTACAAAAGATGGTTCCAGAAGCGAAGCAGAAAATCAGCTATGCTATACCTACTTTTGCGCTAAACGGCAACTTAATCCATTTTGCAGGTTACAAAAATCATATTGGTTTATATCCTGGAAGTAAAGCCATTGAAATATTGGCAAATGATCTGAAAGGCTATCGCACTTCTAAAGGAACTATTCAATTCCCTATTGAAAAACCTTTACCAATGGCTTTAATTAAAAAGATTGTAGATTTTTGCGTAACGCAGAATTTGGCGAAAACGAAGAAGAAATAATCGGTTAACTGGTACCTGACCACTAGTACCAAAATCCTATTCATCTTCATCTTCCCAAAAACTACCTATTAAATCATCAGTTTCACGGCGATCTTTCTTAGTGGGTCTTCCCGCACCCCTATCTCTCTGTAAAGTTGGCGCATGAAATACCGATTTAAAGGCACGAGTTTCTTCCACAGGGGTTAAATCTTTATACTTAGTTACCGCAATTTTGGCATCCGTGCGGTTGTAGGAGAAATCTACCACCTCAATTACTTTCCGCTCGGCACCTTTACTAATTTGGTAAACATCACCAATTTTCACAATGGTCGAGGGTTTAATATTCTGTCCCTTTAACTTTACACGTCCCGCTTTGCAAGCTTCGGTAGCCAAGCTTCTGGTTTTAAAAACGCGGATAGCCCAAAGATATTTATCGATACGTAGTTTTTCTGCTTCTGCCATGCTTCAAAATTAATGAAGATTTTGCTTGGTTTTAACTTCTAGCTTACAACTTTTAACTTTTAACCTTTAACTTTTAACTTATAAACGCTTATTTTGCATAAACTTTTAAATACAATGATTGCTGAACTTAAAAAACAAATAGAAGAAGCTTGGGAAGACAGAGCTTTATTACAATACAAAGAATATTCTGAAGCTATTGAAGTAGTTATACAAAAATTAAACTCTGGCGAAATTAGAGTTGCAGAACCAATTTTAAATGGTTGGGGAATTAACGAATGGATTAAAAAGGCAGTAATCCTTTATTTCCCGATTAAGCAAATGGGCGAAACTAAAGCTGGTCCGTTTGTATTTCACGATAAAATGGATTTAAAAACCGATTATAAAGAAAAAGGTGTACGTGTAGTTCCTATGGCAAGTGCCCGTTACGGTGCTTTCTTGGCTCCTGGTGTTATCATGATGCCTTCTTACGTAAACATTGGTGCTTATGTAGATGAAGGTACCATGGTTGATACTTGGGCAACCGTAGGTTCATGTGCGCAAATTGGCAAACGCGTTCACTTAAGTGGTGGTGTTGGTATTGGTGGTGTTTTAGAGCCGGTTCAAGCCGCTCCGGTTATCATCGAAGACGATTGTTTTTTAGGTTCTAGAGCAATTGTGGTTGAAGGTGTACGTGTAGAAAAAGAGGTTGTATTAGGTGCTAATGTTGTATTAACGGCCTCAACTAAAATCATCGATATCACTGGCGAAAAACCGGTAGAATATAAAGGTATTGTACCGGCTCGTTCGGTAGTAATTCCAGGTTCTTACACTAAGAAATTTCCGGCTGGCGAGTATCAAGTACCATGTGCTTTAATCATTGGCAAGCGTAAAGAATCTACGGATAAAAAGACTTCTCTTAACGATGCCTTGAGAGAAAATAATGTAGCTGTTTAGTTTCAGTTGCGAGTTACAGGTTATTGGTTACGGGATATAAAGCCCACAACTCGTAACCTGTAACTCATAACTACTTAAGCTAATTCGGTGGATACTGTGCTAAAATTTCTTTCACTCCAGTATTAATTCGCTCCTCTCTATTTTTAAAGCTATCCAAATTAAATCCGTCGCCACGGCCATGCCATACGTGCATTTTTGTTTTCGGATCTAGAAAATCGATGATAAACAAACCTTCTTGGTAACGATCTACACTTCGCAAGCCACCACCCCAAAAAGGAGCCCAGCCCCAACCCCAGCCTCCACGCCAGCCCCATGGGCCACCGTAAAAACCATTATCGTAAATATCAGTCCGCTCGCGTTTCATTACCACTAAATTCACCAAAATATCAGGTTTTTCTACTTTTGTAAATCCTTTGGCTTGCATTTCACTATCAACGGCGGCAATCATCCGCTTTTTATCTATGCCATTTACCTCAAGTTTCTCTAAACCTTTCTGGTAAAAATTATAGGTCTTATAGTTATTGAAATTCACCTCTCTATCAAAGTCAGACACAATGCGTAGACTTGAGCAGGCGGCCAGCAATATTGCAATTACCAAGAAACCACCTAATTGTTTCATCCTTTTCATAGCATTTATTTGTGTGTTAAATACATAAAATTAACGATAACTTTTTTGTAATCATACCTTTAAAACACATCTAAAAGTCAAATGTTGCAGACAACATTGTAATATTTAAGTAGAAAACGTTCAAAGCTTATCCTTAACTTTGCGTCATGGCAATGAAAGAAGAAATCAATAAAACTTTAGAAATATTAAAAAATGGCGGCATTATTCTTTACCCTACCGATACCGTTTGGGGCTTAGGCTGCGATGCCACCAATGTTGAAGCTGTTGCCAAAGTAAATAAAATTAAGGGCCGTGCGGCAGACAAAAGTCTAATCGTACTATTAGATACCGACAACAAGCTACAAAGCTATGTTAACGACGTTCCCGAAGTTGCTTATGACCTAATTGAATATGCTGAAAAACCACTAACAGTTGTATTTGCTAACGCCAAAAACCTAGCCAATAACGTGATAAATTTAGATGGCAGCGTAGGTATTAGAATACCTAAACATGATTTTTGCCAGCAATTGATCCAACGGTTTCGCAAGCCCATTGTATCTACCTCAGCTAATATCAGCGGCCAACCTACGCCTAAATTTTTTGATGAAATTAGCGATGAAGTTAAATATGCAGTTGATTATATTGTAGAACTAGAGCAAGAAAACAGAACCCCAAAACAACCATCTACTATTGTAAAATTAGGTTCAGGCGGGCAATTTGAGTTTATTAGAAAATAATGTTTTCCTCATTGCCAGGCACGAAGCAATCTTAAAGTAAAAGGTTAATTATCCGATATAGCTGTGAGATTGCTTCATGCCTCGCAATGACGGCATTTTAAAGGGTTTTTCTTACCTTTGCCACCTATGCAAACCAACCCTCAGCCTAACGATGCGAAATCCCTTCTTGAAAATATCGAGGCTTCTATTTTTAAAATCTTAGCCGAAACTGCCGAGATTACAAATATTGAAACTTATGTTATTGGTGGCTTTGTTCGTGACATCTACTTAAAAAGAGCCTCCAAAGATATTGACGTTGTAGTAGTGGGCAATGGTATTGCATTTGCAGAAAAAGTTGGCCAAAAACTAAAAACCAACGTAGCTATCTTCAAAAACTTCGGCACTGCCATGTTAAAACATGCCGATTTAGAAGTAGAGTTTGTAGGTGCTCGTAAAGAAAGTTATAGAGCAGATTCTCGCAAACCTATCGTAGAAAACGGCACTTTAGAAGACGACCAATTACGCAGAGATTTTACTATCAACGCATTAGCCATATCTTTAAATAAGGAAAACTATGGCGAAGTTGTTGATCCATTTAATGGATTGGAAGATTTAACCAACAAGCTGATCCGAACACCACTAGATCCCGTTGTTACTTTTTCTGATGATCCATTGAGAATGATGCGAGCAATTCGCTTTGCTACGCAATTGAATTTCGAGATCGATCAAACTGCCATAGACGCCATTAAATCACAAAAAGAGCGCATCAAAATCGTTTCAAAGGAAAGAATTAGCGACGAACTCAATAAAATCATCTTGGCAAAAAAACCTTCTATTGGTTTTAATTACCTGTTTGATACCGGTTTGCTCGAACTCATTTTTCCTCAAATGGCCAAACTTTATGGCGTTGACGTAGTAAAAGGTAGAGCGCATAAAGACAATTTCTATCATACTTTACAAGTTTTAGATAATATCTGCGAAACTACTGATGATTTATGGTTACGTTGGGCTGCAATTCTTCATGATATTGCCAAACCTGCTACCAAACGTTTTGAAGAAGGCCACGGTTGGACTTTTCACGGTCATGAAGACAAAGGTGCCCGTATGGTGCCTCAAATTTTCGCACAGCTCAAACTTCCTTTAAACGAAAAAATGAAGTTTGTACAGAAACTGGTATTACTGCATTTGCGTCCTATTGTACTTGCCCAAGATAAAGTTACCGACTCTGCAGTGCGCCGTTTGCTTTTTGAGGCTGGCGAAGATATTGAAGCTTTGATGCTGCTTTGCAATGCCGACGTAACTACCAAAAACGAATACAAGATCAAAAAATACCGCAACAATTTCGAACTGGTAAAGCAGAAGATCAAAGATGTAGAAGAACGCGATCAATTGCGTAATTGGCAACCACCTATTTCTGGTAACGATATCATGAAAACATTCGGCCTAACGGCAGGAAAGGAAGTTGGAATTTTAAAAAATGCCATACGCGAAGCGATATTGGAAGGCGATATTACAAACAGCTACGAAGAAGCTTTTAGCTTTATGCTCCAAAAAGCCAAAGAGTTAGAACTTAAACCCATTTAAGTTCATAATATAGTTACAGCAAATTTTAAGTACAAAGCAATCCTACAAACAGGATTTTCAAATATCCGCCTTCGCAGTTCAAGAGTTTTTTTATATTTTTACGCCCAACAAAGCAGTATTTGATAACACATGGCAGTTTATAGATTTAGAATTTCTTTTGAAGATTACGACGACGTAACACGCGAAATAGACATCAAGAGCACACAAACTTTCGAAGATTTACATAGAGCTATACATCGCAGTACCGGATATAATGCCGAGAAACCTTCATCGTTTTACGTGAGTACCGATAACTGGATTAAAGGTGACGAAATTGCTATCCATCCTACACAACGTAAAATCGACAATGGCGTGGTATTGATGGAAAAATCGAAGCTAAGTAGCTTTATCGACGATCCGCACCAAAAGTTTTACTACATCTATAACTTCGAAAGACCTTACGATTTTCACGTTGAGTTAATTAAGATTATTTTAGACAATGATCCTAAAATCGAATATCCATATTTAGTTAAAAGTATTGGAGAAGCGCCAAAAATCATTGAAAAAGGTAATATTAGCGCAGTTGCAGCTAGCAGTAGCGCCACAAATACTGATTTTGATTTCTTAAACGAGATGGATTTTGTGCCAGAAGATACCGACGAACTAGAAGCCATGGGCGGTAGAGGAATCAATCCCCAAGAAAAAGCTCATGATGACGACGAAGAAAGTGATGAGGATGGATTTGGTGATGGAGAAGACGATTACGACAACGATGATTTCGAAAGCGATAAAGACGATTATTAGTCGAAAAGTTGTGGGTTGTACGTTATAAGTTTTACGTTTTAATAGCCGACGGTAATTTGCATATCTTAAAACCCGCAACACGTAACCCATAACTCGCAACTTATATGAAGACTTTAATTGTTGTAGTTGGGCCAACCGCCATTGGTAAAACGGCTCTAGCTATCGAGTTAGCGAAGCATTTTGATACGGAGATTATCTCTGCGGACTCTAGGCAGTTTTTTAGAGAAATGAGCATAGGTACGGCCAAGCCTTCGGCAGAAGAACTGGCAGCAGCACCGCATCATTTTGTAAATTCGCATAGCGTTACGCAGTTATTTAGTACTGGAGATTTTGAAATTCAAGCCTTAGCTTTGATGGAAAAGCTATTTACCAATCATGATGTATTAATTATGGTTGGCGGTTCGGGGCTGTACATTAATGCCATCTGTAACGGTTTGGACGAAATGCCTGAAATAAACCTCAACATTCGCGAACAACTGAACCAACAATTTGCAGACGAAGGGATCGAAGCCATTAGAAATCAGCTAGCAATATTAGACCCAGAATATTTTACAAAAGTAGACCAGAGCAATCCTCAACGAATGATCCGCGGTTTGGAGGTGGTACTTTCTACCGGACAAAAACTGAGTTCTTTCCTTACCTCTAACAAAAAAGAACGCCCGTTTAACATTATCAAAATCGGTTTAAACACCAATAGAGAAAAACTTTATCAGCAAATTAACCACAGAGTGGATTTGATGATTGAAAGCGGTTTGGTGGAGGAAGTAAAATCTTTAATACCATATAAAGAACTCAATGCACTTAAAACTGTTGGCTACTCCGAGATTTTCGATTATTTAGAAGGCAAAACCGATTTACCAACTGCTATTGATAAAGTGAAGCAAAATACTCGACGATTTGCGAAAAGACAACTTACCTGGTTTCGGAAAGACGTTGAAACTACTTGGTTTGAGCCCGAACAAGGCAAAGAGGCGATTGACTTCGTTGATCAAAAATTGTAAGCTCTTATATTTCTTATCATACATCAAAAACTTTGCGCTAACAATACAGTTATCTTTGTATCAAAGAAAGGAAAAAAATGGAATTAGGTATTGGAATGTTTGGCGATTTACAGATTAGCGCTAACGGCGAAATACAATCGGCACAACAACGTTTACAAGAGATTATAGAAGAAATTAAGCTAATGGACCAAGTTGGCTTAGATTTTTACGGCATTGGCGAACACCATAGGCCAGACTACGCAGTTTCTGCACCAGAAATTGTTTTAGCTGCAGCAGCTACGGTAACCAAAAATATCAAGTTGGGAAGTGCTGTTTCGGTGTTAAGTTCTTCAGATCCGGTTAAATTATATCAAAGTTTTGCTACCGTAGATTTGATATCCAATGGCAGAGCCGAGCTAATGGCTGGACGTGGTAGCTTTATCGAGTCGTTTCCATTATATGGCCAAAATTTGGCAGATTACGATGCCTTATTTGAGGAGAAATTGAACCTTTTGGTTAAGATTAACGAGCAAGAAACCATTTCTTGGAAAGGAAAATTTAGACCAGAACTAAAAGAGCAGCAGATTTTACCTCGTGCGGTAGGCAATAACTTAAAAATGTGGGTTGCAGTTGGTGGCACACCAGCATCGGTAGTAAGAGCTGGCAAATTAGGTCTGCCTGTAATGTTTGCTATTATTGGTGGTAATCCAGAGCAGTTTCAACCGCTGTTTGATTATTATAAACAAGCTTACGAAGATGCAGGGCATGAAATGAGCAAATTCCAAGTTGGTGTGCACATGCACGCTTTCTTTGGCGATGACAGTAAGGCCACAGCAGATTACTACTACCCTGTTTACGCTGCACAGATGGATAGAATTGGAAAATCTAGAGGCTGGCCGCCATTCCAAAGAGGCCAATACGATTTTGGACGTTCAAAACATGGACATTTAATTATTGGCGATGCCAACGAAGCTGCAGAAAAAATTATCATGATGCACGAATTATTTGGCTTAACCCGTTTCTCGGCACACATGGATGTTGGCGCACCTGCTCACCATCAAATGATGAGATCAATTGAAATTTTCGGCGAGAAGATTGCTCCTCAGGTAAGAAAAGCTTTGAATAAATAGTGTTCTTACTACCAGAGAATAAAAACCATTAAACTAAGCGTTGGCGAGGACGCCAACGCTATATTTTTCGCAATGTTCGCGTCGTCACCAACATATTTAATACTCCTTAACTTAATGATAACGTAAGTTATGGGTGTTTGTATTTGTTTATCAGCACCTTATGCTTTTAGTTGTATTAGGAATGGTCGTCATTTCGAGCGTAGTCGAGAAATCATTGGATCATTTATCAGAAATTATCCCTCTATAGATTTAGCTTTGCTTTCTTTCAGTTCTCCACTCGCTTCGCTGCGGTCGAAATGACGAATCGAGATCCAAAACTCACGTTAATGATATTGGCCTTTTACATAAAACTAGCTCAATATTTTTTTACCTTTATCCTATGAATAACAATTGTGTAATTGCCACGGGCGCCGCTTTTGGCATACTTGCTATTATCTTAGGTGCTTTTGGAGCGCATGCCTTAAAAAAGATTTTATCGGCAGAAAAACTAGCTTCTTTTGAAGTTGGTGTAAGATACCAAACCTATAGTGCTTTGTTGTTAATACTAATCGGCTACAACGCAAATTTCGAAATTAGTAGTTTAAGATGGTCCTTCTATTTAGTAACTATCGGAACCGTACTTTTCTCTTTCAGCATCTATTTGCTATCATTATCCGAGTCTCTGAAAAAGAATTTTAAGTTTCTAGGTCCAGTTACGCCACTTGGCGGTTTATTAATGATTTTAGGTTGGGGTTGTTTATTGCTTTCGGCCATTTAAAATTCTAAACTCACTTTATAAAAGTATTTAGTAAAACCATCAACCTTAGATTTGAATAATACAATTCAAGTAACGAATATTTAATATCCGCTATTGCGTTTAAAAATTAAATGTTCTATATTTGCACCTCGAATAAAAATAAATAGAAATAAAATAATTATTTAACAATGTACGCAATAGTAAATATAGCAGGGCAACAATTTAAAGTTGCAAAAGACCAGCACATCTTTGTACACCGTTTACAAGGAGATGAGGGCGCTAGTATTGAATTTGACAATGTATTGTTGGTTGACAATGGTGGTAAAATTTCTGTAGGTGCGCCTGCGGTTAAAGGAGCTAAAGTTGCGGCTAAAATCGTGTCTCATTTAAAAGGTGATAAAGTAATCGTTTTCAAAAAGAAACGTAGAAAAGGTTACAAAAAGAAAAATGGTCACCGTCAGTCGTTCACCAAAATCCAGATTGAGAGTATCACTCTGTAGTTAAATTATTTGCAAATTCAATGATTAGCTGTTTTTTTAGCTAGTCATATAAAAGATAAAAAAATGGCACATAAGAAGGGAGCCGGTAGTTCAAAAAACGGTCGCGAGTCGCATAGTAAACGTCTAGGTATTAAAATTTTCGGTGGTCAAGAAGCTATCGCTGGTAACATCATCGTTCGTCAGCGTGGTACAAAACACCACCCAGATAAAGGTGTTGGTATTGGTAAAGACCATACTTTATTTGCTTTGGTACCAGGTATTGTAACTTTCAAAAAGAAAAGAGATAACAAATCTTATGTTTCTGTATTGCCTGCAGTTGTAGAAGATGCTGCTCCTGTTAAAAAGGAAGCCGCTCCTAAAGCTGAAGCTAAGAAAACTGCTGCTCCTAAGAAAGCTGCAGCTCCTAAAGCAGAAACTGCTGAGAGCGTAGAAAAAGCACCAGCTAAAAAAGCTGCTAAAGCTGAAGAAGCTGCTGATTCTGCAGAATAATATTTGTAATTCGATTACATCTAAAAGCCCTGAGAAATTCTCGGGGCTTTACGTTTATAGATATTTTATTAACGTGGAATCTTTGGTACTAAAATCTAGTTCTCATAGATGGGGTATACTAACTCTCCCGCTCCATAATCTGCTTAGTAAGCTCACGTAAATAAGTTTTTCGACTTTCGTATACATCCAAATCAGCTAATGCCTGATACGCTTTAGTTAGATATTGCTCCATCTTAGCATTAGAGAGTTCTCTAATACCGTAGCTATCATATAAAGCGGTTACCGCAGCAACTTTTTGTTCAGCAGTATCATGATTACCTAGAAGAACATCAGTTTCATTAGGTTTAATCAATTGCTTGGCAGTTAAATGAAGGAATGTTTTTTTATTGGAAATGATATCCCCTCCTACTTGCTTGCCAAATTTTTCTGGATCTCCATACACGTCTAAAATGTCGTCTTGTAATTGGAAAGCCACCCCTAAATTTTCTCCGAACTGATAAAGCAATTCAGCATTTTTTTCGTCGGCACCAGCTACTATAGCTCCTAATTTCATTGCCCCCCCTAATAAAACCGCAGTTTTAAGCCTAATCATGTCTATATACTCTTCAATACTCACATCGTCCCTGGTTTCGAACTCCATATCCAGCTGTTGACCTTCGCAAACTCCCTGTGCCGTTTGGTTAAAGGTGTCTAAAACAGGTTTTAACACACTGCTATCTACTTTAGAAAGATGTTTATTAGACTCTACCATCATTACATCGCCACTTAAAATGGCATTGTTAACTCCCCATTTTTCGTGTACGGTTTGCTTGCCTCTACGTAAGGGTGCATTGTCCATAATATCGTCATGAACCAAGGTAAAGTTATGGAAGGTCTCTATGGCCAAAGCAACATCTAATGCTATTGAAACCTCATCTGTAAAGAGTTCGGTAGCCATTAACACCATTACCGGCCTAATCCTTTTACCGCCCAAACTCATGATGTATTTAATAGGTTCGTATAAATTAGCTGGACGTACCGGGTAAGCTATTTCACCAATGGCTTCTTCAATTATTTTTTGTAATTCGATGGGATTATGCATTATTTTGGATCTATCATGGTACCAAATGCCGATTTGTTTTCCATCATTTTAACAAAAGACTCTTCTAAAGCTGTTTGCTTAACAATAGGATTATCTTTCCAAAATACTGGATCGTAAACAATAGATTCGACAATGGTTTTATCTTGAACTTTTCTATTTAATTCGGTAAATTTTTGAGTATTCAATTTTTTATCAAGCTGGTATACAGTAAGCATCGAGCTAATAGAAGGATTTAAGGTTAGTCCGTTCACATTTAAGCTAAGCTGCAATTTAGTTGCAATGCTTTCTAGCACCGGTATTGGCGTACTAGTGCCGTTAAACGTAGCAATAGTAGTAGCCACAGGTGGTATTTTTACAGTAGCGCTAATGGTCATCGGTAAATTAAAGATGCTGTTTTCTAGTCTATAGATTTTTAAATCATTTACGCCGATATAATATTTAGCATTGATATAAAATTGCTTCTTACTCCCTTTGAACTTACAAGAAACTACGGCAATATCTTGTTCTTTCTGCTCAATAATCCTATCTATAGAAATTTCAAAATCTTTTAAGCTTTTAAGTGAAACGAGTTTACCCTGTTTTTTAGTTTCTAAAAGATACCCAGCCAGCGAAAAAGTGAGATAAGATTGGTTGCTCAACGAAAAAGCAATGCCTTCGTTAGATTCGGCAAATCTTGTTTGCTTGGCAATCCATCCTTTAACTTTAGATACGTTAAATTCTAGGTCGTAAAACAGCTCGTAAATTTGATTAGGTTTACCATTAATTGAGGTTAACTGCCTGTAAAATGCGCTCCCGTAAAAATTTAGATTTTGAAAACCCACAGCCTTCTCTAAAGCAGCTTTTAGCAACCTCTGTCCTCTAAAAGGATCTATTACAACGGTTTTTAGGTTAATTGCTGCTGGCTTTAATTTCACTAGTGCTGCGCTAGCTAGGCTTGTAAGCTCTACTTCCAGCAAAACGTAGCTTACGTGGCTAAATCTTACTTTACAGGGAAGATTTACGTTTTTCAGCACAAATTCTCCGGCATCGTTGGTAACGGTGCTTTGGTTGGTTCCAACTATACCAATAGAGACAAAAGGAATGATCTCTCCTGTATTTTCGTCTACTACTTTACCTTGCAGCGTTTGCGCCTTTACAGCCATACCCACCATCAGTAAAAGAAATAGAAAACAGTTACGCATTATTATAGTTGAAGATGCAAATTTAAAAAATTGATCAGCATATTTTCGGTTTTAAGGAATAGTTTTAAAGTGGAAACGTTGTAAAAACTGCTAGCTGTAAGCCTAATCTGGCAATAATGAAAAATCAATCTGGCGTTTAGATAAATCTACCTTTTTAACTCTAATCTGCACTTCATCGCCCAGTTGATACTTACGTTTTTTACGCTGACCGATAATACAGTAGTTTTTTTCATCTAGCACATAAAAATCGTCACTAATGTCACGTAGGCGAATCATTCCTTCGCATTTATTCTCTTCAATTTCTACATACATTCCCCACTCTGTTACTCCAGAAATGATACCTGTATAAACCGAGCCAATATTCTCTTCTAAATATTCTGCCTGTTTGTATTTTATTGATGCTCTTTCGGCATCAGCGGCACGTTTTTCCATTGCGGAAGAATGTACACTAGCCGCTTCATATTCTTCGGCATTGGCCGATTTACCCCCATCTAGATATAAGGCTAACAGGCGATGCACCATCACATCTGGATAACGACGAATAGGAGAAGTAAAATGGGTATAATATTCAAAAGCTAGTCCGTAATGGCTGGTCTTTTTGGTCGTATAAATAGCTTTAGCCATTGATCGGATAGCTAAAGAGGTTAAAAGATTTTGCTCCTTTTTACCTTCAACATCATTCATCAAAAAATTTAGCGACTTGGCTGTATCCTTGTCAGATTTTGTACTAATTTTATACCCGAAGCGAGAAGCGAATGTAGCAAAACTAGTTAGTGCTTCTAAGTTAGGGGAATCGTGAGAACGATACACAAAGGTGTATTTTTGCTTTCCTTTACCTTTTTTAGCTATAAATTCTGCCACTTTTTTATTGGCCAACAACATAAAATCTTCAATAAGCTTATGCGCATCTTTACGTTCCTTTACGTAAACGCCAATAGGTTTACCAAAATCATCTAGTTTAAATTTAACTTCAGTGCTTTCGAAACTGATGGCTCCATTTTTAAACTTCGCATCTCTAAGCACGTAAGCTATTTCATTTAGCTTCAAAATTTCTTCCGTATAGTCGCCACTTTTGGTTTCTATTACTTCTTGTGCTTCTTCGTAAGTAAAACGCCTGTTAGAATGGATTACGGTACGTCCAAACCATTGGTCGTGAATATTCGCTTGATCATCCATCTCAAAAACAGCCGCAAAACACAACTTATCTTCATTTGGGCGCAGCGAACACACCCCATTACTGAGCCTTTCGGGCAGCATAGGAATTACCCTATCTACCAAATAAACAGAGGTTGCTCTATGTTCTGCTTCTTTATCTAAGCTACTATTCGGGACAACGTAATGCGAAACATCTGCAATGTGTACACCTATTTCATAGTGACCGTTGTCTAGTTTTTTAAAGGAGATGGCATCATCAAAATCTTTCGCATCAACTGGATCAATCGTAAAAGTTACGGTGTCCCTAAAATCTCTACGGTTTTTCAAATCAGCTTCAGTAACTTGCTCTGGAATGGCATTTGCTTCTTTTTCGACTTCCGAGGGAAAACTTAAAGGAAAACCATACTCCGCTAAAATGGCATTCATTTCGGTATTGTTATCGCCCTGATCACCCAAAATATGGATAATTTTACCGATGGGATTTTTTGCGCCATCTGGCCAGTCTGCTAGTGCTACCTGAACCTTTTGACCATTTTTAGCGCCATTTAAATCACTTAATGGCACAAAAATATCATGATGCATTTTTCTATCATCAGGAATAACAAAAGCAAAACGATCTGAGACCTTGGCTACACCTATAAACTCTGTTTTGGCACGCTTTAATATCTCTACAATCTCGCCTTCATTTCTTCTACCACCACTTTTCTTGGCAAAAACGTAAACCTTAACTTTATCACCATGTAAAGCGTTTCTTAACTTTCTAGGCGCCACAAAAATATCTTTTTCAAACTCGTCATCTGGTACAATAAAAGCCGAACCATCTGCGGTCATATCTACCGTTCCAGTAACAAACGTTTTTAAATCTTTCATTTTAAACTTACCGCGTTCGGGCCGCACATATAGGCCTTTCTCGGTTTGTTCAATCAGCACTTCTAAAATTGTATCTACAGAAGCTTTATCGCTTAAATTTAAACGAGCCGCCACCTGTTTGTGATTTAGTGCTATATTTTTATTTTTCTCAAAAACATCGCTTATTAGCTGAGTAAGAACAAGTTTAAACTGAGCATTTTTGTTTTTTGCCATAATCGTTTTTCAATTGTACCGAAGATAACAAAAGTAGGCGTTTAATTGTGTTTTTAGGTTGCTTTTTAATCAAGTGAGCTCAAAAACAGAACGTAGATTATTATTTTAAAAACCTACAAATTGCTAAATAGCAAAACAGCCCGGGAAATCCCGAGCTGTTTCATTCAAACTTTAAATCAATTATATTTTTTTCAAATCAAAGATATAAGTCCCCCTATCGCCACAGGCTACAATTACCGTACTACCTATCACCCTAGATTTAAGCACATTAAAACCACCGCCAAACACCGTTGGAAAATGTGTTCGTGCTAATATCTTAATTTTATCATTTTCGATTTGAGCCACTATTAAACTACTACCCGTAGAAATATATATTTTATCATTTACTATAGATATAGAATTGATAGAACCCGCCACGTCTACTTGGTCTAGCAGTGCGTTGCTATTTTTATCTACATAAATTAGGTAATAATTGTTACCAAAAAGAAAATTTCCATTTGATGTAGAAGCAACCGAGCCAATACCCTCCTGGTTGCTAGGGATGATCCAATGTTTGTAATTGCCGATTACAGCTGTTGTAGGGTTAAATGTTGCGTAGCTATATCCATTTGTTGCAATGATATCGTTGTTAGAAAAAGTTATAGACTTTACCTCACCATACGATTGAAATGCCGTTTTTGTCGCAGTTTGACCTGTAAAAGAAATGATACTAATACCTCCATTATTTGCAGAGGCCGCATACAGTTTACCATTGCTTTCGTTGTATTTGATATCTTTTGTAGAATAACCCTGCAAACCAACCACCTGCGCTTGTGTTAAACTATTGCCCTCTACTTTAATAATACCTGCCACTGATGGAGCTGGCAAACTATAATCTTCATGAGTTTCCAGATCCATCCCCAAATAAAGCCTACCATTGCCATTACTTAAGCAAGTTACATCGGCCTCGGTAGTACTTACCGCAGAAACCAGTTGTGGTGTACCTGATGCTTGTAATTGAAAAATATCGACGCCTCCACCGTAAGCTTCGCCCGGAGTTTGATAAGCAATGGCATAATAGTTACCATAGGGAGAAACCTCTAGCGCACTTAACGCGTTGTTATTTACACCAATTTGGGGTGCTATCTTTCCTTTGTAGACCAATTGATATGGGAAAGCGGGAGTTAGCGCATCAGTAGCAACATTAGCGTTTAACGTACCTGCGTTAGCCTGAAAATTTAAAACCAGACCTTCACTATTCAAATCTACACGGCCTTGGGAATTTGTATTATTGATTTTGATGATTTTCGTGGCGTTATTTAACTCTACATCTACATCTGTTAATTCTTGCGTTTCCTTTTTACAAGAGTAAATAGTTGTAGAAAACAAAACGGTAGCAACTAGCAGAAACCTCTTCTTTAACATTCTCTTTTCTAAAATTTATAAAAACATAGAAAAAATAGTACCAAAAACAGCTGTTAAAGGTAAAACGTTGTGAACCAATAATCAATCAACATATCTACAACCAAAAAGTGTAGAAAAAATTTCTAGCTGGGGAAAATACTCTTTTTTTGAGTAAACAATTCCCCATCAAAAAAATTAAAAGTTACCCGGTATAGCATCTATTAATTTCTGTGTGTAGACTGCTTTAGGATTTTTATAAATCTCTTCTGGAAAGCCTTGCTCCTCTATTTTCCCTTTATTCATGATGACCATTCTATCTGAAATATGCTTCACCACCGCCAAATCATGGGAGATAAAAATGTAGGTTAAACCAAATTCTTCCTGCAAATCCCTCAACAAATTTAAAACTTGTGCCTGTACAGATACATCCAAAGCAGAAACAGATTCGTCGCAAACAATAAACTTAGGTTTAAGCGCCAAAGCCCGGGCAATAACGATACGCTGCCTTTGCCCACCAGAAAATTCATGAGGATAACGATTAAAATATTCTGCACCTAAATTTACCTTTTCGAGCAATTGGATCACGTGTGCTTTTCTCTCTGTATCATTAGCATAAATACCATGAACAATTAGCGGTTCCATAATAGATTGACCTACGGTAATTTTAGGATTTAATGAAGAATAGGGATCCTGAAATATTAACTGTACGTCTCGCCTTAATTTTCTAAGTTCCTTTTTATTCGAATGGGTAATATCAATACCGTCAAAAATCAGCTTACCGGAAGTAGGCTCAACCAAGCGTAAAATAGTTCTGCCCAGGGTAGTTTTTCCGCAACCAGATTCGCCTACCAAACCTAATGTCTCTCCGGGGAAAACATCAAACGAAACTTCATCAACTGCTTTGACAAAATCTTGTGTTTTACCAAACAAACCTTTATGTATGGGGTACCAAGTACATAAATTTTGAACTTTTAAAATTGGCTCTTGACTATATAATTTAGTTCTTCTTTGATTAACTTCTTCTTGCGTAAAAGCATTTTTAGCTAAAAGATGCTGCAAACCTACATCTTTATCTTCATTGAGGAAATCGGCAACCGTAGGCAATTTTTTAAGCAATCTTTTAGGCGATGGGCGACAAGCCAGCAGTCCCTTTGTATAAGGATGCTGGGGATTTTTGAATAATTGTTGTGCAGTACCTTGCTCAACAATATCGCCTTTGTACATTACCATCAGTTCGTCTGCAATTTCGCTCATTAAGCCCAAATCATGGGAAATGAAAATCATAGCCATGTTACGTTCGGTTTTTAAACGAGCCAATAATTGAAGAATAGTTTTCTGAACGGTAACATCGAGTGCCGTAGTTGGTTCGTCAGCAATGAGCAATTCTGGATTACAGCTCAAGGCCATTGCAATCATTACCCGTTGTTTTTGCCCGCCAGAGAGTTGGTGCGGATAACTATCAAAAATATTTTCGGGCCTCGGCAATTGCACTTCCTTAAATAAATTGATGGTGTTCTTTTTCGCCGTTTGCTTATCCACCTGTTGGTGCAGCATAATGGCTTCTCTCACCTGCTCGCCACAGGTAAAAACTGGGTTTAGCGAAGTCATAGGCTCCTGAAAGATCATGGCTATTTTATTGCCGCGATATTTTCTAATCTCGTTGTCATCTAAATTGAGCAGGTCGATATTATCTAGGCTGATTTCGCCATCTATTCGCGTATTCTTGCTATCGTGCAAACGCATAACGGAGAAAGAAGTAACCGACTTGCCAGAACCAGACTCGCCCACAATACCTAAAACCTTACCTTTTTCGAGACTGAAGCTAACTTTATGAACGGTTTCTAACCAGATTTTATCTTCTTGGTTATAAAATTTTACGGCAAGGTCTTTTACTTTAAGCATTTAAAAATGGGATTAACCACATAGAAACATAATTTTTTCATTTATAATGATTGATAAAAAATTAGGGAGCCCGTGTCTACGTGTTTCATTCTATCATTTCACTAAAGTAATATTTTCTGGCGGAATTACCGGCAATCCTTTAAAACGTAATAAAATTTGTGCTGTAGTTATCACATCATTTTCGCAATATCTTGCAATTCTTGCCAAATCTTTGTCTTGGTAATACACTTCTCTTACCTTACTGCCATCGATATCATTTTTTGGCGTAGGTAAATCGAAAATTGCTGCCAATAGATTTAATGAAGTATAGCTTTTGTAGTCACCAAATTTCCACAGTTCCATGGTGTCTAAATGATTGATTTCCCAAGGTTTCTTACCTGAAATTTGCAGTTGAGTAGGAATAGGCAAACCGTTAATTAACATTCTTCTGCATAAATAGGGGAAATCGAATTCTTTTCCATTATGTGCACAAAGCTGAAGGTTTTTAGTTTGTCTATTTATCAGGCTGATGAATTGCTTAAGTACAACTATTTCATCATCATGAGCAAAAGACCTTACCCGCAAATGAATATGCTTACGCTCTAAATGATAAATACCAATGCTAATACAAATAATTTTGCCAAACTCTGCCCAAATACCAGCTCTTTCGTAAAAATCAGAAGCGGTTTGTTCTTGCTTACGTTGGTAGCGGCTTTTTTGTTCCCATAAATCTTTAATATGCGGCGACAATTCGTCAAAGCTTTCCTTTTGCGGAATGGTTTCAATATCGATAACAAAGACATTGTTTAGCTTAATATCTTTTAGCATAACTGCGAGGATAGATGTTTATCCAAATTACTAAAATTTTCTGAACCACGTTAGAAAATTCTCTCGCTGATTTCCGCTAATATTTCCGCAGATTAAAGAAGATTGGTTTTAATGAAAAAAAATAACCGCCCAAGACACCTTTGCACATTTTAGTTTTAATTTTTTCTCCCGCTGATTTTCGCTGATGTTTCCGCAGATTAAAGAAGATTGGTTTTCATGAAAAAAAATAACCGCCCAAGACACCTTTGCACATTTTAGTTTTAATTTTTTCTCCCGCTGATTTTCGCTGATGTTTCCGCAGATTAAAGAAGATTGGTTTTCATGAAAAAAAATAACCGCCCAAGACACCTTTGCACATTTTAGTTTTAATTTTTTCTCCCGCTGATTTTCGCTGATGTTTCCGCAGATTAAAGAAGATTGGTTTTAATGAAAAAAATAACCACCCAAGACACCTTCGCAGATTTTAGTTTCAATCACTCAGTTTTTCTTTATCACACTTATTTCTTGTCGCAACAGAAAGATAATCTTAAATGAACTTAGGTGGTCTAGGGTAATAAGTAAAACAAAAAATCCCTCCCGAAACGGAAAGGATTTATAAGCTAGGGCTTTATTCCCTGCTCTTTATTCTTTTATCAAGCACTAAACGTAACCTAAAATTTTAAGTACTTGCTTACTGTTTTGCTCTTCTCCGAAAACTTCAAAATTGAAAGTCTCGTCGCGGTTTCTGCGAATAATTACATGCTTAGGGCTAGGCAATAAACAATGATGAATACCACCATAACCGCTCAATACTTCCTGATAAGCACCTGTGTTAAAGAAACCTAAATACTGCACCTTACGGGTTTTAGGCATAAACACACTGTTCATGTGCGCTTCTTGGTTGTAATAATCCTGACCATCGCAGGTAATACCACCTAAGTTTACCCGCTCATATTCTGCATCCCAATTATTGATGGGAAGCAATACATATTTTTGGTTTAAAGCCCACACATCTGGCAAGTTGGTAATGAACGAACCATCTAACATCAACCATTTTTCACGATCATTTTGCTGCTTGCGGCCCAATACTTTGTATAAAATCCCCGAGGCTTCAGCAACTGTGTACTTACCAAACTCTGTAATGATATCGGGTTCTACCACGTCATGCTCGGCACAAATCTCTTTGATACGTTTTACAATTTCGTTTACCATGTACTCGTAATCGAAATCGAACACCAAACTATCTTTAAACGGCATACCGCCACCAATATCTAGGGTATCTAACTCTGGATTTATTTTTTTGAACTTGCAATACAAAGTCACATATTTTTCTAACTCATTCCAGTAATAAGGAGTATCAGAAATACCAGAGTTAATGAAAAAGTGTAATAATTTTACCCTGAAATTTGGATTAGCAGCAACTTTGTTATTATAAAAATCAATTACATCCTCCATCCTAACACCTAAGCGAGAGGTATAGAACTGCGAATCTGGTTGCTCTTCGGCAGCGATACGGATCCCCAAGTTACAAGGTGTATCCATCTCAATTTCATCATCATAAAGGTTAAACTCCTCTTTGTTGTCTAAAACTGGGATGATATTCCTATAACCATCGTGCAACATATCAATAATATATTGCTTGTATTGGAAAGTTTTAAAGCCATTACAAATGATCGTGGTTTCTTTGGTTAGGTTGCCCTTTTTCTCCAAGGCTTCAATCATTGGCATATCGAAAGCCGACGAAGTTTCTAAGTGAATATCATTCTTTAAAGCCTCTTCAACAATGTGTTTAAAGTGCGAACTTTTAGTACAATAGCAGTATTTATAATCGCCGCGGTAATTGTTCTTAATAATTGCCTGCTGAAACAACAGCTTTGCCTGCTGAATTTTCTTGCTTACCATGGGCAAGTAAGTGAAACGCAATGGCGTGCCATAGGTTTCAATCATTTCCATCAAGTTTAAATCATGGAAATATAATTCATCATCTATAATGCTGTAGCCTTCTTGAGGAAAGCCAACACTCAGATCAAGGAACTCTTCGTAACTCTGCATTGTCTAAAAATTTTTGCAAAAATGTAATTTTAATTCGAGAAATAGCTTGCTCAACAAATATTTTTACATAGAACGACTAGACAACGCGATTGGTTTTCAGTTTTGTGGTTTTCGGTTTTCTGGTTTTACGGATATAAAAAGTACTTTCGATATTGTTTTGACAGCCACAATCGCACTTTTTATTTCAATCTTTTTGATTTAACGCTGCTGTCATCTTAAAAAGCTATAAGCCTACCACATGCTTTAATAAACAGGTTACTCAAATTGTTTGCCCTGAAAAGAAATAAATAAATGAGATGTTACAGCAGACAGGTTTATCTCGTAAAGTCTATAAATAAGTGTGGTTATTTCCTCAAACCATCTATTTTATATTGGAACCAACTCAAAACACTCTAATAAATAACAAAAGCCAATCAAAATTGACTGGCTTTATATAGGTTGTTTAGGTTTAGTTTAAATTTTTTCTCGAAAGCCATTTTGTTTTTATGAAAAAGCTCTGGCCATCCAACCAGAGCTTTAATCAAACCAAATATAAATGTACTTTTTTGTATGAACACCACAAATATAGAGCTTAATTTTAAATTTCAAAACATTTTTTAACTATTATTTTATTTTTTTAGATAAAAATTAGCAAAAATCAAATAAATACATAAAAATATAACCTAATAAATTGATAATTTATAAATAATTTACACCAAAACATAAAAACAAAACAAAAAAACTCTATACAAACAATAAAAAAATCAAAAAACACTAAAAAAATAAATTAATAACATAGAAAAAGACAATAAAATAAATAATTTGACTAAAATTAACACCAAACACTAACTAATATAGTTGCATATTTCAAAAAACTTCTTAAAAAACACTCAACTAAACAAAGTGTATATTTGCGTATACAACGAAATCAAAAATAGAAGATGAATAAATTTGAGATCACAAAAAACACTTCGTTAGCCAGATCGCTAAATTTGCTAAACCAATTACTGATCAAAAGTCTAGATTTTTCTACTTCATTTACCATTATTGTTATCGAGCGACAGGCCTTTATCTATCCCGAACATCAAGAGGAAGAATTAAACCACTTTAAAGAGGATACCTTACAAGAAATTTTAGACAGAAAAGATGTGTCTACTTGGTCTACTCCTATTCTAAAAGATCCCACTCTAGAAGTGAATTACTTCAGCACACCTTTAGTATCGTTTACAGGAAATAGAATTGGTGCTTTAATTTTAGCACATAATAAAACACAAACCTTTACTACAGACGAAATTTCAACGCTTTCGCACTTTGCTCAAATTACAGCAAACATAATAGAGAAAGACTTAGAGAGCCAAACAATACAACAAACATTTAGCGATTTTCTACACAGAACGATACACGATCTTAAAAACCCACTTACTTCTATTGCATTAACAGCGGAATTGTTAAAGAAAAAATCGGAAGACCCTAAAATGGTAATAGGTTTTTCTGATAAACTTGATAGAGCAAGCAAAAGACTTTTCTCTAACATGGAAGATATCAAAACTATATTTCCATTAGTAGACCAAAGTAGTTTTAAGTTAAGCATAGCCGAAATCAACCTCAGCGCATTATTAAGCGACATCAAAATTAGTTGTCCTGCAATATATATAAATATCAAAAAAGATAATCCAGTAGTGATTTATGGAGATTACCCAAGATTAAAACAGGCCATTACTCAACTAATAACCGCTAACCATTGCCCTACCGTTGACATTGATCTTTACACCACAGAAAACAACGTAGAAATAAATATATCTGGTGCCGAAATCAACGATTTTAACCACACCGCTTTTTTAATTGGCAAATTACTGATAGAAATGCACAGGGGAAAAGTAGAAAACCGAGAAAGCAGCTACATAATTAGCTTTCCTTTAGAAAAACCATAAAGACCAAACGAAACAACAAAAGTGCTGCCCTGTTCTTGATTGGCCTCGTACCAGATTTTTCCGCCTTGCAGCTCGGTAAATTCTTTACAAAGCAAAAGCCCCAAACCAACACCTTTTTCATTATTGGTACCGAAGGTAGACAGGGCTCGCATTTTAAACAAATTACGTTGTTCTTCTTCGCTAATCCCCAGTCCATTGTCCCACACTTTTACAAAACCATTTTCATGATTACGCGTTACAGCAATCACTACTTTCCCTCCTTGGGGTGTAAATTTGATTGCATTATTAACCAAATTGCGCATCACAATAAGGAACATATTCAAATCTGCCGCTACAAAAACATCGTCTGCAAAATCAAACGTTAATGAAATGCCTTTTCTGTAAGCTATATTTCTCTCAAGGTTTAAGCCCTTTCTCAGTTCGTAGGCCATATCTACCCTAACAATATCCACCCTAACTCCGTCTAACTGAGATTTTGACCACGCCAAAACATTTGCAAGCATTTCCGAAGTATCTTTAGTAACCTCCAGCAACCGGCTTTTAACCTGCAAGTCTTCTGCTTCTGTAATATCCGCATCGGCCAGCACTTCCAAATAACCGAGTATTGAACTTAGAGGAGACCGAATGTCATGCGCCACTATCGAAAAAAGTTTTGCCTTCTCAGAATTCAGCTTTTCTAACTCTTTATTTTGTTCCAATATCTGAGCGCTTTGCTCCTCGATCTCTAGATTTTTAATAGACACCACGGTTCGTTCTTTATCGTAATTGTTTCTAATAAAACTAATACTTAAACAAATCAGTAGGGCTGCCACACCATAGGTAACACCAAAATCTATCGTTTTTGTTAAATTATCTACGTAAGCGTTAGGAATAAGTTCTGGATAGCAATACTCGAAAGCGAGCACCCCAAAAACGGTTACCAAATTTAAGCCAATCCACAGCGCCAATTGCTTTTTTGGAACCACTACGATAGTAATAAGTAGTATTAAGCAGAACAAAACTAAATTTGGACCATAAATGCCCGAATTAAAGAAATAGTTAAGCAAAAATGTAAAATTGGCTACAATGCCCAAACAAGTGATAGCCAAGGTGGTGCTACGCCTGTATCGAGACAAATAATAAAGACCGCCAGAAAAAAGTGCACCGAATAAACAAATTAAAGCAACAGTTTTTAGGCCGATGTAATAATTAAAAAAAATCTCTAAAAAAAGCGCAATTACCGCAATTACACAAAAAGTATTAAATATTCTTTCTTCTAACGAAAACTTCTGAGGATTACCGATAATATGATTAGCGCTTAGCCACGAACGTAAATTTGCCACTGCGTATTTGGAATAAGTGTTATAACAAACATAGCCATATTCATTGAAAGATAGGCAAACTTAGTTTAAATTTTAAGCACTAAAATGCCTAAAATTAGGCAACAAATCTTTACTTTTGCAGCTTTTACAATAAACTCAATATGATTAAAAGACAACAAATTAAGGACTTATTAAAATCTACAGATTTTAACACTGAGGTAACGGTTATGGGATGGGTTAAAACCTTCCGTAATAATCAGTTTATTGCGTTAAACGACGGATCTTGCATGGGCAATATCCAAGTAGTAGTTGATTTTAATAATACCGACGAGAATTTGTTGAAGAGAATTACTACTGGTGCGGCCATTAAAGCTACTGGTACTTTAATCGAATCGTTAGGTAAAGGCCAAACGGTAGAAATTAAAGCTTCAGAAGTAGAAATTTTGGGCGATAGCGATCCCGAAAAATTCCCTTTGCAGCCTAAAAAGCACAGCTTAGAGTTTTTAAGGGAAATTGCGCACTTGCGCTTTAGAACCAACACTTTTAATGCGGTGTTTAAAGTACGTCATGCCTTATCTTTCGCTATTCATCAGTTTTATAACGAAAGAGGCTTTGTTTATATGCACACTCCCGTAATTACGGCAAGTGATGCCGAGGGTGCTGGCGAAATGTTTAAAGTAACGACATTAGACTTTAATAAAACCCCTCGTACTGATGACGGAAAAGTAGATTTTTCAGAAGATTTCTTCGGTCGTGCAACCAACTTAACCGTGTCTGGACAATTGGAAGGTGAATTAGCCGCTATGGCATTTGGACAAATTTATACCTTCGGCCCTACTTTTAGAGCAGAAAACTCGAACACTACCCGCCACTTGGCAGAGTTTTGGATGATTGAGCCAGAAGTTGCCTTCGCAGATTTAGAAAACAACATGGAGTTGGCTGAAGATATGATGAAATATGTGATCAGCTATGCGAAGGAAAACTGTAAAGAAGAGTTAGCATTCTTAAATAACAGGTTATTAGAGGAAGAGAAACAAAAACCTCAGAATGAGCGCAGTGAACTTTCTTTACTCGAAAAATTAGACTTCTGTTTAGCAAATGATTTCCAACGTTTAACTTATACAGAGGCAATTGATATTTTAAAAGCTTCCAAACCAAATCAAAAGAAACAATTCAAATATTTGATTGACAGCTGGGGAGCCGATTTACAAAGTGAACACGAACGTTATTTAGTAGAAAAACACTTTAAGCGCCCAGTAATTTTAACGGATTATCCTAAAGATATTAAATCGTTCTATATGCGTTTAAACGACGATAACAAAACGGTGGCCGCTATGGATATTTTATTTCCGGGCATTGGCGAAATGATTGGCGGCTCGCAACGTGAAGAACGCATGGATGTATTGAAACAACGCATGGATGAAATGGGTGTACCGCAAGAAGAACTATGGTGGTATCTAGATACACGTCGTTTTGGTTCGGCACCACACGCAGGTTTTGGTTTAGGCTTCGAACGTTTGGTGCTTTTCGTAACTGGCATGACCAATATCCGCGATGTAATTGCATTTCCTCGTTTCCCAAAAAGTGCTGAATTTTAATTTAGAACAAGGATAAAGGAACAAGGAGCAAAGAATAAAGAATATAGAGCCTCGAAAATTTCGGGGCTTTGTGGTTTCTAACAATTTGCAAACATCTTACTTATTAGCCTGCAAGGTCTTTAGTATGCTCCCAGCCGTTAAAAAATAAATACTAATTTTGAAGCATGTACAGTATTGGTTTAGCAGAAGACGATCATAAAATTGCAGCGCTCATCAAGAACGGTTTAGAAGAAAATGGCTATGAAGTGCATAGCTATCAAGATGGCAAAAGTGCCTTATCAGCGTTTCAATCAGAAATTTTCCAGCTCTTGATTATTGATGTGATGATGCCACAGCTTACAGGTATAGCCATCTGTAAAGCGTTACGCGAAAACCATACCCTAACGCCAATATTAATGCTCACGGCTTTAGGAACCGTAGACGATAAAGTGAGCGGTTTAGAGGCTGGCGCAGACGACTATCTTGTAAAGCCTTTTCATTTTAAAGAATTACTGGCCCGTATCGAAGCTTTGCTGAGAAGGCAAAACTTTCATCAAAAAACAGCTATAAATCAATTACAATTTAACGATCTTACACTTAACCTAGAGAGCAAAGAAGTGAAAAGAAATGGCCATTCCATCGATTTAACAGCTAAAGAATTTGCGCTTTTAGAGCTATTTATGCGTAATCCAAACCGTTTACTCTCTAGGCGATATATTGCCGAAAAGGTTTGGGATATCAACTTTGACACTGGCACCAACGTGGTAGATGTTTATGTAAACTTTCTGCGTAACAAAATTGAAAAAGGCTTTGATAAAAAGCTTATCCACACAAAAATTGGCATGGGATACATCTTAAAATAATTGCCAATGAAGATTAAGGACAGGCTTGCCATTTATTTCACGCTAATTAGCACCACCGTACTATTGGCGGTTTTATTTGCCATTTACTTTATTTTTATCAAATTTTTGGAAAGTGATTTTTACGATCGGCTTTATGACAGGGCGTTCATTAATGCTAAACTCTATCTCGAAGCCGATGAAATTTCTGCAGACTCCTTAAAAAGCGTAAAAACCGCCTATTTAGAGAACCTAAACGGCGAGGTTGTGCGGATCTATGACAACCATAACCAACCTCGTTTTATCCGAGACAGCCAACAGTTTTGGACCAACGATTTCATCAATAAAGTACGTAAAGCTAAAAAACTACGGACAAAAGATGGTTTAAGACAAACAGTAGGGATATTTTACAGAGATAATCAAGGCGATTTTGTGATCCTAGCTTCGGCAATTGACAATAGTACCTTCAACAGAATTGGCAAGCTAAGGCTGATCATGATCGGCACGTTCATCATCATCACAGTTGGTTTGTTACTTTCGGCTAGGTGGATTGCCAAGCGCATCTTAAAACCTTTAGATGTTTTTATCGATGAAGTTAAGAAGATCAAACCCAGCAACCTTGATTTTCGGGTGCAAGAAACTAAGCATAAAGATGAAATTAATCTGCTTGCACAAAACTTCAATCAACTGATAAACCGCTTGGAGCAAGCCTTTATTTTACAGAGAACATTTGTGGCCAATGCTTCTCACGAACTTAGAACGCCAATTACAAGCTTATTGATGGAAGCAGAAATTGCCCTCAGCAAAACTCGAAATCCGGAGGAATATAAAAAAGCGCTCCAGTCGGTAATAGACGATGCCGACAAAATGAATGCCACCATCAATAGCTTACTGAGTTTAGCACAAACAGATTTAGAACTAGGTGCTACGCAAACAGAAGCTATCAGAATTGACGAGCTACTTTGGGAGCTGCAAGCGCATTGGGCACAAAATAACAAGCAATGCAAACTTGTCATCAATTTGGAAGAAATACCAGACAAAACCGATTTACTGACACTCCACATCAATAAAAACCTGCTAGAAATTGCTTTAAACAATATTATTGGCAATGCTTTTAAATTTTCTAATTATCAAGATGTTTACTGTAGCCTATTTGCCAACAAGCAATATTTGCAAATTAAAATTAAGGATAACGGCATGGGTATTAGCCCTAATGACAAACCTAACATCTACAAAGCTTTTTACACCTCTAGCCAAAAAAGCACATTAAGTGGCGAAGGCATGGGATTATACATGGCCGACCATATCATCAATTTAACTCAGGGAAAGTTAGATTTTACATCTAATGAGAAAGGAACAACTTTTTCAATAACTTGGCAAGTCTACTAGTTTTTCTCGGTTTGAAACCTGATAAAAAAGCATTCATTTGGAAAACAAGGCCATTCAATTATTTGTTAATCTAGTATACTTAAAATACCTAGATATGAATATTCAATTAAATGCCGATAAGAATTTAACTATTCACGAGCCTTACGAAAAACAAATCAAAGATCAATTAACTAAAGATTTAGATCGATACAGCAATCATCTTTCTCGTGTAGAAATTCATTTATCTGACGAGAATGGCAGCAAAAGCGGTCTCAATGATAAAAAATGCTTGATAGAAGCTAGATTAGATGGCAAGCCCCCATTGGTAGCCAGTGACCTTGGCAATACTTACGATTTGGCGTTGAAAGGTGCCACCGAGAAAATCAAAAGTGCTTTGAATACCGCCGTAAGTAAAATGCAGGGAAAATAATCTCTTTCATTAAAGATTAGAAAATCCGATTGTAAACCAACAATCGGATTTTTTTATTAACGAGCCTTGCGATTTGAGATTAATGATTAAAATTTAACTTATCCACGGTTCCTTCGCATTGTTCATCATTCCAGATCCGATAGTTATCGGATTAGTCTGGGATCTTAATACGGGGCTCAATTTCTATTTCATGCTTTACCATGCCACCCTTCGCAAGGCTAACGAAGACCAAAACCAAAGGATAGAGAAATTTTTTAATCACTTTTTAATTTCGATTTAATTAGCGTTTAATTCCATAAAAATAGCTTTGGCAACAATGAAAATAAAACTATTATTCATCTGTTGCCTTGTAGGATTTACACAAAAATCCTTTGCCCAAGACACGCTTAAACTAAGCTTAGCTGATGCTGAAAAACGCTTTATTGCCGGCAACTACCAGTTGCTACTTGCTAAATATGAGATAGACCAGGCTAAGGCCGATGTGATTACCGCAAAGCTGTTCGACAACCCAGAGCTTACGCATGAGAACCTGTTCTACAACCACGAAACTAAACGTTTTTTGGAAACTTCGTATGCTACAGGGCAGTTCACTACACAAATATCTCAACTATTTACACTTGCGGGTAAAAGAAACAAGCGCATCAAATTGGCAAATACTGCGGTAAAACTCGAAGAGTTCGAATACTTTGATTTAATGCGAACTTTAAGGTATCAATTACGCAGCACATTTTTTAAACTACATTCCCTACAGCAATCTGCAAAAATTTACCACGGACAGGTAAAAGCTCTGGAGCAATTATTGCAAGCTTCCAGCAAGCAACTAAGCTTAGGAAACATTGCCAATAAAGATGTGATCCGAATTAAATCGCTACTGTACACGCTCCAAGCAGAACAATATCAAATCCATGCAGAAATTGATGATTTAACAGCAGCCTTGAAACTGCTGACCCAAATCAATTCTTCTACCACCATTGAAACCCTAGCGCCAGAAAGTACCAAGCTCAAAGCAAGCGAAATTGCTTATAATACACTACTCGATTCGGCCAAAGCCAACAGAGTAGACTTGAAATCGGCGCAAACCGCAGTACTTTATGCACAACAGAATTTGAAACTTCAAAAAGCCAATGCCATTCCAGATGTGCAATTGTCCTTAGCTTACGACCTAAAAGGAAATTACCCCGAACGATATACAGGCATTGGAGTGAGCATACCTATTCCACTTTTTAACAGAAACCAAGGTGAGATCAAAAAAGCTAAACTAGCCATAGAAGCACAACAGGCGGCCTACAATCAGACAGAAAATATGCTAGCGAATGAAGTTTTCAAATCCTATCAAAGCACAAAACGTATTGAGGATTTAATGGCAGGCAGAAATCAAAATTTCAATCAAGACTATCAAAAGTTAATAGAAGAAGTAAGCAAAAATTTCGCTAAACGGAACATCAGCCTACTGGAATTTCTAGACTTCTACGAATCATACAAAGAAAACGTATTGCAATACCATCAACTACAATACGAATTAATTAATGCCAAGGAAGAAATCAATTTTGTTACCGGCACCACCCTATTCAAATAAATATGTCTTATCTAAAATCCCCAAAAAAATACCTGTGCCTTATTGCAATAGCAGGAATAGTGGCACAACGCTGCACAACTACTACGCCAACCGCCGTTAAGGAAGACCGCTTCGAAGTTACCGATTCACTAATCAGCAAGTTGTTGATTGACACGGTACAGTCGCCCAACAACCGCATGGACCTAAACTTTTCGGCAAAGATTGCCGCTAACGACGACTTGCAAGCCGCCATTTATCCCATGGTGAGTGGAATTGTTGGTGCCATAAACGTTAAAATTGGAGATCGTGTAAATAAAGGACAGGTATTGGCGAGTGTAAGCAGCGCTGAAATGGCGGGCTTTGATAAAGAAGTAACCAGTGCAGAAGCGGAACTTAAAATTGCAGAAAGGGCTTTGCAACAGGCCGAAGAATTGTATAAAAGCGGCTTGAGCTCGGCAAAGGAGTTAGCCGAAGTTAAAAACGACCTCATCATTAAAAAAGCAGAGTTACAACGTGCCAACACTACCCTAAAATTAAACGGTGGCAATACAAAAGGAAACTACCAATTGCGCTCCCCAGTTAATGGTTTTGTGATTGAGAAGCATGTAAATAGCCACATGCAACTGCGTCCAGACAATGAAAATGCTTTGTTTAAAGTAGCCGACTTGTCAAAGGTTTGGGCAGTAATCAATATCTACGAATCTGAATTTGCGATGTTGAAGGAAGGAGATGAAGTAGAAGTTTCGGTACTTTCTTACCCAGAAAAACCCTACCGAGGCAAAATAGAACGCATTTACAACACCATCGACAACGAAAGCAGGGTCATCAATGCAAGGGTCAATATCACCAACAAAGATTTGAGCTTGAAACCCGGCATGATGGCAACGGTAAAGGTCGCTGCCAAATCAGACGTTAACCTGCCCTCGGTAAATCCCAAGACAGTCATTTTCGATGAAAATAAAAACTATGTGCTGGTATTAGACCCCAAAGAGAAAATTAGGGTGCAAGAAATAGAGATTGCCCGTAAAACCAGCAACCGAACTTATGTGAGCAAAGGTTTAACTGCCGGCGATAAAGTAGTAGCGTCAAAACAGGTATTCCTTTTTGAAAGTTTGAAGTAATTGACCCATACACCGTCATTTCGAAGGAGGTACGACTGAGAAATCTGTAAGTTGACAGCAAATCTCTCACATGCGTTCGAGATGACGAATAAGTAAACACAACATGAATAAACTGATTAAAACCATCATTGGGTTTTCTTTAAAGCATAAATATTTCATCTTCTTTACCACCTTCATTTTGGTGTTGGCGGGCTACCTGAGTTTCAAAAAAACCACCATTGAAGCTTTTCCAGATGTAACGAACACCAACGTAACCATTATTACCCAATGGCCAGGCAGAAGTGCCGAAGAAGTAGAAAAATTTGTTACCCGCCCGTTAGAAATAGCGATGAACCCAACCGAAAAAAGAACTAGCATCCGCTCTTCTTCCCTATTCGGACTATCTATTGTTAAAATTACTTTCGATGATGAGGTAGATTATGCCTTTGCCAGAGTGCAGGTAAACAATCATATTGAAGAAGCAGACTTGCCTGATGGCATCCAACCGGAAGTACAGCCACCGTATGGGCCAACTGGTGAGATTTTTCGTTATACGCTAACCAGCGATCAAAAATCGGTTAAAGAATTAAAAACCATCCAAGATTGGACCATCCAAAGGGAACTGCTATCGGTACCCGGCATTGCCGATGTAGTAAGTTTTGGAGGCGAAGTAAAAACCTACCAAATTACCGTTGATCCGCAGAAGGCTATACAGTACAATGTTACCGCTACCGAATTATTCGATGCCGTTTCTAAAAGCAACATCAATGTGGGCGGCGATGTGATTGTGCAAGGCGGACAAGCTTACGTGGTTCGTGGCATCGGGGTGTTAAACAACATCGAAGAAATTAGAAATGTTGTGGTGGATAACTACAACGGCATTCCAATTTATGTAAAAACCATTGCCGAAGTTACCGAAGCTGCTTTACCACGTTTAGGACAGGTAGGCAGAGATTACGACCCGGACGTAGTGCAAGGCATTGTGGTGATGCGTAAAGGGGAAAATCCGAGCGAAGTGATTAAGCAACTGAAGGTTAAGATTGAAGAAATCAACCGTAATATCTTGCCAGATGATGTCAAAATCAAATCGTTTTACGACCGCGAGGATTTGGTAAACTTTGCTACGCATACGGTTATGGGCAATATGTTCGAAGGAATTTTGTTCGTAACCGTAATAGTTTTCCTCTTTATGGCCGATTGGCGGACTACCTTAATTGTATCGATAGTTATTCCTCTAGCTTTGTTATTTGCATTTATCTGTTTAAAGCTAAAAGGCATGTCGGCAAATCTCTTATCTATGGGCGCCATTGATTTTGGGATTATCATAGATGGTGCAGTAGTCATGGTCGAAGGTATTTTTGTTGTGCTCGACCAAAAAGCCCATAAAGTAGGGATGGAAAAATTCAACAAAATCAGCAAGTTGGGCTTAATTAAAAAAGCTTGTCTAGAGAATGGCAAAGGTATTTTCTTCGCCAAACTGATCATCATTACTGGTTTAATGCCCATCTTTACTTTCGAAAAAGTAGAAGGTAAAATGTTTTCGCCTTTGGCATGGACACTGAGTTTTGCCTTGTTAGGTGCGTTATTGCTAACCTTTACCTTGGTACCTGCCATGGCGAGCATTTTGCTAAAGAAAAACGTCAAAGAAAAACACAATTTCTTTTTAGCATTCATCACCAAACACACCTTAAAAATTTACGACAAATGCTTTAAATTCAAAAAAATAGCATTCACTACTTCGATAATTGTTTTAGTTTCTGGACTGATAAGCTTTAAGTTTTTGGGAAGCGAGTTTTTACCTAATCTGGACGAAGGCTCTATCTATGTTCGCGCTACCGGACCGCTGAGTATTTCTTTAGACGAAACCAAAAAGCTATCTAATGATATGCGTAAAATCTTTTTAAGTTTTGAGGAAGTAAAACAGGTTTTATCGCAAACCGGCAGACCAAACGATGGTACCGATGCTACCGGCTTTTACAATATGGAGTTCCATGTGGACATCTACCCCAAAAAAGAATGGAAGCGAAAACAGACTAAAGAGCAGCTCATTGAGCGTATGCAGGAGAAACTCAAAGGCTTTCCGGGCATCAGTTTAAATTTCTCCCAACCTATTTCTGATAACGTGGAAGAAGCTGTTTCTGGCGTAAAGGGCTCTATTGTAGTGAAACTTTTTGGCGACAATTTCGAATTTATCGAGCAAGAAGAAGAAAAAATCTTCAACATCCTGAAAACTGTGGATGGCATTGAGGATTTAGGGATTTTAAGAAACTTAGGTCAACCAGAATTACAGATTGATTTAAGTCAGCGTAAAATGGGCTTATACGGTGTAAGCACTGCCGATGCCAATGCAGTAGTAGAAATGGCCATTGGCGGAAAAGCAGCTACACAAATTTATGAAGGCGAGAAAAAATTCGATCTGATTATCCGTTACCCCGAAGACTTTAGAAATGATGAAACCGCAATTGCCAACTTACGTGTACCTACCATTTCGGGTTCTAAAGTACCTTTGGGAGAAATCGCCAGAATTAAAAAAATTACGGGACCAAGTATGATTTATCGTGATAAACATACCCGCTACGGCGCAATTAAATTCTCTATCCGTGGTAGAGATATGGGGAGTGTAATTGCCGAAGCGCAGCAAAAGGTAAATGCGACCATTAAGTTGCCAAAGCCATACCGTTTAGAATGGGCAGGAGACTTTGAAAATCAGCAGCGAGCAAGCAAGCAGCTTTCTCAAGCAGTTCCTATTAGTTTATTATTGATTTTCTTTATCCTGTTCATTTTATTCGGAAACGTGAAAGATGCCTTATTGGTGCTCAACAACGTGCCTTTTGCAATGGTGGGCGGTATTTTAGCACTGCTTGCCACAGGAATTAACTTTAATATCTCGGCGGGTATTGGTTTTATTGCGCTGTTCGGAATTTGTGTACAAAATGGCGTAATCCTTATCACAAAATTCAAAAGCAACATCACAGAACTAAAAGACCAACCTACGTGGACTTTTGCCGATGCGATTAAAGATGGTGTAGCCACTAGAATGCGTCCGGTTATCATGACGGCTTTGATGGCCGCCATTGGTTTACTGCCGGCAGCATTATCAACAGGTATCGGTTCCGAAGCTTCCAAACCTTTAGCCGTAGTGGTTATCGGTGGTTTAATTACCAATACCTTGTTTAATTTGTTCGTTTACCCAATTGTGTTTTACTGGAGTTACAAGAAAAAGGCACAACATTTACAGGAGGTAATTGCTTAGAATAAGACTAGACAATTCAGTCGTCATTTTGAACACATGTGAGAAACCTACCAGTATAAATTTAAAAATTATGACTGAAAAGCAAGGATATAGTTTCATAGGAAATTGTAGCCCTGCTTTTCGTTACAATCTTTTGTGATTGGTACTGTATGGAACAGACTTCGTAAGTTTTGAAAACTTACGAAGTCTAAAACTAGTAGTACACCAAAAGGATTTTCACTGCAATCAGGTTTAAAATGCAAGGCTTGTGCAATAAACAAACTTTGCTCTTGCAGTGCTAGCTATTAATACATATCACAGACCGCACATCCTAATCACTAAAAGAAATCTGCTAAAATCTGCGTTTCGGTAATCAGCAAAATCAGCGAGAGAGAAAATTGAAGCTATGTTTATTCTAGTCAATAATTACCATATTTGTATTACCTAATCGACAAAATCATGAAAAAAACAAGCTTATTCATATTATTCACATTATTAGCGTATATCGTTAACGCACAAGAAACTCCAGCAAATACTTCTAAGATTGATAAAAAGAAAGTCGAGATTGCGTGTGGCGAGTGTATGTTCAAAATGGATGGAAAAGGCTGTGACTTGGCCGTTAGAATTGATGGCAAGCCCTATTTTGTAGATGGCAGAAAAATAGACGACTTTGGCGATGCACACGCCGATGACGGCTTTTGCAATGCCATTAGAAACGCCACGGTAACTGGCGAAATTGTTAATGGCAGATTTAAAGCAAAATCAGTGCAGTTAGTGGAAACCAAGAAAACAGAAAAGCCAAAATCTAAATAATTTAAAGCTACAGATACACAGATTGAATTCAAGATATCATAAAAATATCAAATCAATTTATTTTTATCTGTGCATCTGTGCCTAAACCGTATCTTTGCTACATGACAAAGCTATCGGTTAACATCAACAAAATTGCTACGCTACGCAACAGCAGAGGTGGCAATAATCCTGATTTGGTTAAAGTGGCGCTAGATTGCGAAAAATTTGGTGCAGAAGGTATCACCGTACACCCCCGTCCCGATGAGCGACATATCCGTTATCAAGACACTTTTGATCTAAAGGCAGTTATCGCTACCGAATTTAACATAGAAGGCAACTGCAAAGAACAAAAATTTGTAGACTTAGTACTGGCCAACAAACCCGCTCAGGTTACTTTGGTGCCAGATGCCGAAGGTCAAATCACTTCCAACCACGGTTGGGATACCATCAAACATCAAGACTACTTGAAAGAAATGGTGGCGGTATTCCAACAAGCTGGTATCCGAGTTTCCATTTTTGTTGATCCTGTGGTTGAAATGGTTGAAAATGCGTTAGCTACTGGAACTGACAGAATTGAACTTTATACCGAAGCTTACGCCCAACAATACTACAACAATAGAGAAAAAGCCATTGCTCCGTATTTAGCCGCAGCACATAAAGCTAACGAGTTAGGCATTGGCATTAATGCTGGCCACGATTTGGATTTGCATAACCTCAAATATTTCGCACAAACCATCCCGGGCTTGTTAGAGGTTTCTATAGGCCACGCCTTAATTAGCGATGCACTTTACTTGGGGTTAGAAGAAACGATTAAACGTTATTTAGCGCAATTGAGACCAATGTCTGATGTCTGACGACCGAGGTTTGGCGGTAGAACCAACTAATAGCTACAATAAAAAATTATTAAATTTCATCATTCGTCTTCGGACTTCTGACATCTGACTAATTTTGACTTTCAAGGGTATTCTTCTCGTATTATTTGGCGCTTGCAGTTTTGGCATTCTATCCACTTTCGTAAAGCTGGCTTATGCCGATGGATATTCGCTTAGCGATGTTACCGGCACCCAAGCTTTATTTGGTGCAATACTGCTTTGGACAGTTTATTTGATCCAACGGCAAACTCAAAGCAATAATAAGCCTAAACCAATCATCAAAACACACTGGCTCAAACTGGTATTGGCAGGTACTTTTACAGGTTTGGTAAGCTTAACCTATTACCAATGCGTAAAGTTAATACCCGCCTCGGTAGCCATCATATTATTAATGCAATTTGTATGGATCAGTGTACTTTTAGAGTTTATTATTTTTAAGAAGAAACCTAACAGCCTGCAGGTTTTTGCCATCATCATGATTTTGATAGGCACCATTGCAGCAAGCGGGTACTTCGAACAATCGGCAAAAAGTTTAAGCATTGCCGGTATAGGCTACGGCATGGTTGCCGCGTTATGTTATGCCATTTTCTTAATGTTAAACGGTAGTTTGGGCAACGAATACCCCCCACTACAAAAAAGTGCTTTGATGATAACAGGCGCTTGCATACTCATTTTTGCCGTTCTTCCGCCCGCTTTTTTAATTAACGGCGCTTTAGGTGGTAGCCTGCTTAAATGGGGCTTAATATTAGCTGTCTTTGGAACCGTCATCCCTCCCCTATGTTTTGCCTCTGGCATCCCAAAAATTGGTTTAACCCTAAGCTCTATATTAAGTTCTGCAGAATTACCAGTAGCAGTAAGTATGTCGGCATTGATTTTGCATGAAGAAGTAAGTTTACTAAGATGGGTGGGCGTGGTAATTATTTTATCATCTATGATCCTCCCAAATTTGGAAAATTTAAAGAAAGCGAATAGCTTTAGGAAAACTTAAATTTGCACTTGGCGTTTATAAATGGTCGTCATTCCCGTGAAAACGGGAATCATAAAGCGGATTACAAGTTATATCGCTTTAAGATTCCGAAATAAATTTGGAACGACGAATTACCGAAAGCCAGTAAAAATCAAAAGCATGAAAAAAACACTATTAATCGCAATAATCGCCTCTGTCCTTTTTGCCTGTCAAAGCAACCCAAGCATTAATACCGATGAAGCAGGCAAAGTAATTACCACTTATTTAAAGGGAAATCCGGAATATAAAACCACTAGGTTTGATTTTGGCGAGCTTAAATTTAACAACGAGAAAGAATATACCGAATTAGAAAACTATCGTAAATTGGCTAACGAGGGCTATATTACACTTACGTTACTAAGTGCAAAAAAGAAATTTCTTTCTAAAGATAGCAGCTATGTTTACAGTGCCAAACTTACGCAAAAAGCTAGCGAGTATGTACTTAAACAAGATGGAGATAAGGCAACAGTAAAAGCCGTTATTTACCAACTTACCGAAGAGAAACCTGTTGACTTCTCGAAAGTGAACGATGCCAGTGCAAAAGTTACCGTTTCTCTAAAAAAAGAAAATACTCCCTTTGCTGCTTTTCAAAAAGATCCTGAGGAAAATAGTGAATTTCTGACCCAAACCTATCGCTTAAAATACGATAAAGAAACCGGTTGGAAAGTGAAGAAATAAAATCAATTCAGTAAATGAAAATTATAGATAAGATTTTTGATTATGCTTTTACAGTTAGTTTCGTTCTTCTACTTATTGTAATTGCCATGCCAATTCTTGCTATATTTCTACTCATTTTCTATCCCATAAATTATTTTCAAGATAAAAAGTTTGAAAAAGAATACTTAATATTCTTAAAGCAGATTAATGGCAAAAATTTCTTCTGCTATAACAATAGACTGAACTCAAAGGATTTCATAGAAGAAGTAATTATTCCAAATTTAAGGTCAGATGTAGAAATTATCTATCTCGACGGAAAAGAAATTGTTTCAGACTATCCTCCGAAGTATATTTCGGTTGCGCTGTATCGATTACATAACTATCATAAGTTTCCACATCTTTTAGCGATAAGAAATGATCAAGTTGTAGATATGTCGGTTAACAATGTTTTTTATACAATTTTAAATCAAAACCAGCCTTTAGATAGATTATTTAATCAAATGAATTCTTTCTTTAACAACAAATAGATCAGAGCATCTCTAATTAAAACAACAATCTGTTGTCTTTTCTAAATTCATTATATCACTCATTAAAAAACCAAACTGCACAAAAAAAGCCGGCAATCCACCGGCTTAGCAATCATATATTTGGTTGTAAAGAGAGTACAATTACATGTGTTTATCTACATCACCAACGTAAATTTGACGTGGTCTGCCGATAGGTTCTTTATTTTCCCTCATTTCTTTCCACTGTGCAATCCATCCTGGTAAACGACCTAGGGCAAAAAGAACAGTAAACATTTCTGAAGGGAAACCTAAGGCTCTGTAAATGATACCCGAGTAAAAATCTACATTTGGATATAATTTACGATCGATAAAATATTGATCTGTTAAAGCCGCTTGTTCTAACTTTTTAGCAATTTCTAATACGGGATCGTTGATACCTAAGCTTTCTAAGATGTCATCGCAAGCTTTCTTAATGATTTTAGCTCTTGGATCAAAGTTTTTGTAAACACGGTGACCAAAGCCCATCATACGGAAAGGATCATTTTTATCTTTTGCCTTTGCGATCCACTTGTCGGTATCGCCGCCATCTTCCTTAATACGCTCTAACATCTCGATCACCGCTTGGTTGGCACCGCCATGCAATGGTCCCCAAAGTGCAGAAATACCGGCAGAAATAGAAGCGTATAAGTTACAATCCGATGAACCCACAATCCTTACGGTAGAAGTTGAACAGTTTTGCTCGTGATCTGCGTGAAGAATCAACAACTTGTTCATGGCGCTAACCACTACAGGATTTGGTTCAAAATCTTCGGTACGTTGGCCAAAAGTCATCCACAAATAGTTGGTAATGTAATCATATTTGTTTTTTGGATAAATGAGCGGATGTCCTAAAGATTTTTTATAGATAAAAGCTACAATAGTGGTCATTTTAGCTAACATCTTAATGATGGTATCGTTCTTTTGCTCTTCAGATTGGTTTGCCTCTAAGCTCTCTGGATAAAATGTTGAAAGCGAACAAACCAATGAAGACAATTGAGCCATGGGATGAGATTTCGACGGATAACCATCAAAAAACTTCTTCATATCCTCATGGATCAAAGTATGCATACTGATATCCTTTTGGAATTTCTCTACCGTTTCTTTAGAAGGTAATTCGCCATAGATCAATAAATAAGCGACTTCTAAAAATGATGCTTTCTCGGCCAGCTCTTCAATCGGATAACCGCGATATTTTAAAATACCTTCTTCTCCGTCTAAAAATGTGATGGCACTTTTGGTAGCACCTGTATTCTTATATCCAAAATCTAAAGTAACGTGACCTGTAAGATCTCTCAATTTTGAAATATCGATAGCTTTCTCGCCTTCTGTTCCGGTAACTATTGGAAACTCATAAGTCTGTCCGTCTATCTTAATTTCTGCAGTAGTTGACATATATTTAAAATTTTATATAATTATAAGTAGTTATTTTCGTTTATTGAAATTTAAGCCGAAAGAATTATACACTTGTTACATTTTTTCGCACTTTCTAATCTGATTTTAATTTTTAAATACTTGATTTTGCCTTAATTTCTTCGGCTATTCTCCCACACTCCATCATTTCATCTCCATAATAAGGATTTTGTATTTTCTTTTCTGAAGAAAGCCAATCGCCACCATCGCCATTATTGGCCATAGGGCAATGTTGCACGTATATTGTACCTGAAACTAGCGCAGCATGCTTAAAAACTGGAATAATTTCTACATTCAAATCTGTAAAAGCTGCTCTTTGGGTCTTAATGTCTTTGGCATCGGCAATTTTACCAGCAATAATAGCTGCATTTTCACAGCCTTCGAACCCTTGTAAAGCTTTAGCCAACTCAGTTGCAGCGGGTTTAGCGGCTTCTAGTTTTGTGGCCACCAAATGATCTTTTAGGTTGATATAAGCTGTATAAATATTTTGCAGCTTTTGATCCTTAAAAGTTTGTGGAGCACTAAGTGCTGTATCTGCAGTTACAATGGCAGTATCGTTATTTTCTTTAGCCTGTTGGTTACTTTGGCAAGACACCAAAGCAGCTAAAGCCAAGGCTACTAAGCCCATATATTTTCTCCCTTGCATACGTATTCTATTTAAAGATTGCTATTTGGAAACAATGCATTAAAGGCATGTTTTGTTTTGTGCTCAAAATAGCATTTAAAATTCTAAAAACACAAAAAAGGCCTCGATAAAATTACCGAGACCTAATAATATTATATTATGATTATAATTTATTAACGCTAGTTTACAATTTAAAACCATAAGCCAAACGCAAACCTACGTAGCCTGTATTAGAACCATCTTTAGAAAGTCCTTCGTATTTGGCACCTAAATCCAATCCATTGCTCCAAGCATAACCTACTGCTGGCGAATAGACGAAAGAAGTACCCGAGCCGCTATTGGTACCAAATGCTGCTCCAGCCTCTGCTAAAGCATAAGCACCTGATCCGGTTGTGCTGAAGAAATATTTCAAACCTACTTTAGCTGGAATGTAACCAAAGCTGCCACCACCCCATTCGTCTTTTCTTGACATGTTGGTATAACCAGCAGTAATTGGAATAGATAGTTGTCTATCTAAATCTACTTGATAACGTAGGTCTGCTCCTATGGCGAAACTGAATGCATCACTCGTAGGTACACCTACATTTAAACCAACCCCTAATTTCTGTCTAGAAGGATTTGTAGGTTCTGAAGCAGTTTGAGCGTTAACATTTGTGGTTACGAAAATAGCTAATGCAGCTACTGCACTTGCCATTAATTTTGTATAAGTTTTCATTGTATTTTCTTTTTTAATGGTAATGAAATTATCAACACTAGTTATTTCATTATGTTTTAAATTTATTTTGTCTCCCAACTATGTGAACTACAATAGTAGGTTGTATCAAAATATTCAAACAGTGTGCCATGAAAAATGAAAAAGCGATATTAAAACAAATTAAAACACTATATAACAATAGATTAATTCACTAAATAACCTTTAAAAACATTTGTCAATTTTCGGAAAGAGCAAACTCAAAGGTTGTACTAAAAACTACACAATCTTGTTACATTAGCTTAATTTACCATCCCAAACTTTAAGTTCCTTTAAGCTGAAATGATAGTTTACCGTTACCCCTAAATGCTTCCCCTTTACTTCATCTCCCTGACCGCTCTTACGTCTAAACTTTCTTTTCTGCTGCTCACGCTCCCAAATTGGTTTAAGTTCTGATGCTAAACGGTAATAATAACGACTTTCATCTTCACCTAAAATGCAAGGCCTGTTAAGCAACACCCAAAAAATAAAAATGTGAATTTGTTTTTCCTGCTCAAGTTCGAAGTACCTTGTTAAATCACTTAAATTAAGGACAACCGTTTCAGAGGGTTTTAGACCACTTTCGGGCAATATTTTTTCTACTGTCATAAAAGTTCGGCGCTGTACCTTTACTTCAATATAAAAGTGCTGTCCTAAGCTATTTACCACCTCTATGTCCGGATATCCTTTTTGGGTAGTTTTTTGGGCTTTAAAGGGAGTAAATTGATTGATGTGCGCAATAAGCTGTTGCTCATAATGTTCTGAAAAGGCCGCATCGTTTTCGAAAACATAATTCATCTTGCTAACACCATCGCAGGGTGTGGGGCATACTTTGCAATTAAACACATGGGGTTCTATTTGCAAGTATTGGTGCATAGGCTAATAGTTGGTAATAATGAGATGGGTTACCTTTCTGTTGTTTCGCCCACGTACATTATAGGTGTAACTTTTACCAAAAGTTACCATTTTTATTTGAGGATGGGTATATATTTCGCGAATAAATGGTGTCTCTTTAATCACTACCATCCATTTTGCGGGACAGTTAATTAAGAAATTAGCTAATCTTTTTTGGTCGGTTTGTGTAAAAGAATTTTGATCGTATTCTGAAAACTCACTATCGTAAGGCGGATCTAAAAAAATGAAATCTGTAGGCTTTAAATCCATTTTACCCAACATTTCCTCAAAATCTTGATTATAAATATCTGCCTCAGCAAACAAGCTTTGTGTGCTTTCGGCAAAAATCAGATTAGCTTTTTGTCTGAAGTTTTTTTTGTTATAAGCGATACCCCCATAAGGAATGTTAAATTCTCCTTTATTGTTGTACCTAAACATAGATGCATAGCAAAATTCCCGTACAAAGTACCAATTGGCAGCGGCTTTTGCTTCCGAAAAAATTGGTGTCTTTGCATTTTTGTTCATCAACATTCTAAAGAACAGGTAAATGCCACTTTTAATTCCTGTTTCGAAATGATCTTTGAACTCTGCATTATCAAATATCCTATTTTCTTTTTTACAGATGCGTTGGATGCGTGTGGCTTTATCCAATAAGCTATCCATCAAATAAAATTGAAGATGCTCGTAATCTTCAATAAAACCAGTATTGTTAAGCGTTATGAATTCATCAGGAATATACAAATTAAATATAATATCACCCGCAAATTGTTGGTCATCAAGTGTTATGTAATCAATAAACTGGCTACCTATTTGTTCCCATAATTGCACTGCAAACTTGGTAATTTCATCCCAAGCATCAGCGTATTGGTAAAGTACCTCTTTAAATCGCGGCTGATTAATTTGACGATAGAAATTGACAAGATCAGTACTTTTATCATTGATAATTACCGGTGTTTTGGGTTGTAATGCAAAAAAAACACCCCCACCGCCAAAAAAAGGTTCAATATAACGCTCAAAAGAAGGAATATGGTTTTTAAATAAAGCGAACTCCCGATACTTACCACCGGTCCATTTAATAATTGGCTTTATTTTTTGATCCATAGCAACTAATGTTAGCCGTCATCCTAATTTTACAGAACTTACTATAGCTGATACTGAACCCAACCAGCATGACGATTATGATTAGGCGAAGATGCAATAATTTTAGTTAAAATTCTGCCTCACCAAATCTAAGGCTTTATTTTTTACTATTAATTTATCTTCTACTGCCTCTATCCAATCGATTTGCACGCCATCTTTTTCCATCTTTCTAAAAAAAGTCATTTGTCGCTTTGCAAATTGGCAAATTGCCGTCCCCAAACGTTCTTTAAGCGTAGTTAAATCCATCTCATTTTTTAGATAAGCAATCACAAACTTATATTCTAAACCATAAAAAACCAACATTTCTTCGCTCACGCCTGTAGCTATCAAAGCTTGCACTTCTTCTATCAGTCCATTAGCTAAACGATCGTTTAACCTCGATAAAATTTTGGTTCTTCGAGTTTCTACATCATTATACAAACCTATCACTAAAGGTTTTAACACAGGTCTTTTTTGCAGTTCTAGCTTGCCATTTTCATGTAAAAACTGAGCAATTTCTATTGCCCTAACCAATCGTTTGGAAGAACTGTAATCTGCCTGCGCTCTAAGTGCCAGAGGAAATTCATCGAGTTTACTTTTCAGTTGTTCTTTATCGAGCTGAATTAATTGGTGGCGTAAATTTTCGTTTACTGGAACTGAGGTGAATTGATGGTTTTGCAACAGACTGTGAATATACATACCGGTACCGCCGCACAAAATGGGCAATCGGTGTTTACTGGCCACCGTTTCGAAGGCCGAGTAAAAATCTTCCTTAAAAGCGTCTACATGGTATTTCTCGCCAGCATTCTTTATATCAATTAAGTGATAAGGAATCCTAAGACCATCCACAACATATTCCGATAGGTCTTTTCCGGTGCCAATGTCCATTCCTTTAAAAACCTGCCGGCTATCTGCACTGATAATTTCGCCATTAAAACCTTTGGCTAATTGTACAGCCAGCTTGGTTTTACCCACCGCTGTTGATCCCAGTACAATCAACAAATTTTTATCAGACATTTGTATAGAGATGATATTTGAGGTTTCCCGTATTGAACACTTTCAAAAAGCCTTTCTGAATTAAAAAATCATCCAAATTTAATACTTTTTGTTCATCGAATGCGAGAACTATTTTTTTGGGTAGGCGATGTGCGTAGTAACGTTGCATTGTATCCGTATCTACATAAAATGTAACAGGATCTGTATTTCCAGAAAAATGGAAACCCAACTTATCGTAGCCCTTACCTAACGACCAATCCCGATCAGCATAGGTCATTAAATCATTTACTTTAACCTGTTGCAAAAAGTGGTTTATTAATTTACCAAGACCACCAACTATGGTATAGCCTGTTTTGGTGGCAAAGCGAACCAGCTCGGCAGATTGGTAGTCATTTCCTTTGCTTTTCATAGGCCGAGCCGCTGCGAAACAGGCCACAGCAACGAGCTCTTGGTTAAGCATTAGGCCAAAGTTAAATTTAGTTTTAATGTAGCCCTGCAAATGATGGGCTTGTAAAAATGCTTTTGCAGGGGCTGCGGCTATGGCAGTTACTTTTGTTTTCCGGCCGTGTAAACTTTCATTTTTACCACAAAAAGAATGTATCCTGCTCAGTACCTGTTCTCTTTTGTTTAGCCAAACATCCTCCCACAAATGAACCAATAAAATACCTTGTTGCTGATAAGCTACCTGTAAAGATTGTAATTGTTGGGGCAACAAAAGCGTATTTAAAGGAACAAGATTGATATAGACCGAACCTTTTATGGCAACGACATCAAACGGATGCGCTTGAATATTTTCTACCGCATGATACTTTTTCTGTATAGTTAAAAAAAAATCTTCCTGAAATAACCTTTTTATACCCACTCGTTTTGTTTATATGCTTTGTAACCTATATTTAACGCATTGGTGATATGCTTCATTAATGTTTCATCTAACTTTTTGAAATGAAAGCATGATTTACCTTTTAGCAGCTTAATCAAATCTGGATGCAACAGCTCTTTGACTTCTGGATTGGTATAAATCAGCATAAAATGCAACGTAACGCTACTGGTCATTACCTTCAATCCTGCAAAATAGATTTCATTTCGCTGTTTACCTAACAACATTATATTTTTCTCGCTCCAAAGGTCATATTCTTTGTCAGAATTAATCCTAGAGCTGAAACCAAAAGTTTCGTAAGGCTGCATTGCGGCTCTGATGGTTTGAAAAATTTCGATCAAATCTGTTTTCATCTCAACTTATTTTAGATGGTCGCTTTACAAAGTAAAAGCTTTTGTAAGATAAACGTTGCTAATTTAAAAATGTTCTATAAAAAGAAAAGCGCCCTTAGTGATTACACTTGGACGCTCTCTTTTATATATATGATAGAGTTTATTGCTTAGGTTGCACACGACCGCTTTTTCTGTCTTCGGCCCTACCAATTACGTAACCTGCACCGGCACCAGCTAAGCCACCAATGATAGCCCCTCTTCCTGATTTCTTATCGATCAAAGCTCCACCAATTGCACCTACACCGGCACCAATAGCCGTACCTTTTGCTGCATCGCTCCAGCCTTTTTTCTGAGCTTGAGTATTGGTTACACCACCAGACGAGGTAGTTACGGTATTATTGGAACTGTATGATCTTGCCGCACTATTTCTAGCCGCAGCTAACTCAGCCTGATGCTGCTCCTCTACCCTTTGCTTTTCGGCAGCCAACTCGGCTCGTTTAAAACTATCTAACTTAATGCTATCTCTATAAGCTGTTAAGGCTTGTTGTTTCTCTAAAGCTACTTGCTTTTCGCTTTTACCGCAAGAGGCCAAAACTGTTGCACCAATTGCAGCTATCATCAATATCTTTTTCATTATTCTTAGTTTTAATTATCTAGCAAACACACTTTAACTAAAATAGTTTTTAGCGTCATTTACATTATGATATTCATATTTCTGCTAAGGCAAGTCGTAAAAACTATGCCAAAAACAAAATTACGCCACAAAGAATATCACTATTTTGCGTACTGCATTACTCGGATTTATGTTCCAAAAAACAGCCTCACACTATGATAAACCAACTTAATTTATAGATCAAAAAAATGTGGATAAGTAATTTGGCACACCAAAAAATCAACATGAATTTATAAGAAAAAATACAGTTGCTTTGTTAAGTATTGGATACAAAAACATATATTGTCCAATTAATTTTTGATATCGACAGATGAAATTAACGATATGGGGTGCTGCACACCAAGTTACCGGAAGCATGCATCTTTTACAGCTAAACAACTATAATATATTAATAGATTGCGGCCTAGATTATGAAAAAGGAAATCACCAGGAGCAAAATTTATTTTTCCCTTTTGACCCGGCCAACATTGATTTGGTGATCCTTACCCATGCACACATAGACCATTCTGGAAACTTACCTACACTAGTAAGAATGGGTTACGATGGTCAGATTTTATGCACTAGTCCAACAGCAGATTTAACCGAAATATTGTTATTAGACTCGGTAAATATTTTCTTAAGCAAGCAAAAAAAGAAGCCTAGAAATAGGCAAAAACACCACAGCGGGCCGCCCCCCTTATATCTACAAAAACATGTAATGGAAACCGTAGATAGATTTGTGACCATAGGTTTTCACAAGCCGTTTAAAATTAACGGGGATATTGAACTAACTTTTGTGCCGGTAGGACATTTACTAGGTGCAGCAGCGGTAATACTTTCTGTAAACGAAAATGGGACTAACAAAAAAATAGCCTTTACCGGCGATATTGGCAGAAAAGACTATCCTGTGTTGGTAAATCCTGATGTGCTACCTCCTGTTGATTACTTGGTTTGCGAAGCTACGTACGGCGGTCGATTGCATTCTAAAAACGCATCACTAGAGGAAACTTTAATTAAAACCATAGAAGAAACTTGCATCAAAAACCCTGGAAGACTGATTATTCCAGCATTTAGCATAGGCAGGACACAATCGCTAATTTTTAAGCTTAATCAAATTTTCAGCAAAGGACTTTTACCTCCGGTAGAAGTTTTCGTGGACAGCCCATTGGCCAACCACGCTACCGATATCTATCGCAAACACCATCAATATGTAAATGAAGAAGCCCAAAGTTTTTACCAAGCCAAAGGCGATGAATTTGAGTTTGATAACCTTACCTACTTGCAAACCCAGCAAGAGAGCCTGGCCGTGAGTAATTATTTAGATCCTTGCATCATTATCTCTTCGGCAGGAATGTTGGAAGGAGGCAGGATTCAAGACCACCTGTATTACAACATACAAAATTACTATTGCACCATTCTCTTTATTGGCTACTGTGCTAAAGGCACTTTAGGCGATCGGCTTTTACGCGGCGACCCTATTGTCCGTTTAAGAAACAGAGATTTGATGGTATACGCAAAAATTGCAAAAACTGACTTACTGAGTGGGCATGGAGATCATAATGATCTGATGAATGTGGTTAAACAACAAGATCAAGCTACTTTAAAAAAGGTTTTCTTGGTACACGGCGAAACAAGTAGTTTAAATGCCTTTAAAGATGATTTGCAAGAAGAAGGCTATGACGTAGAGATACCAGCACGAGGGGTTAGTTACGAGATTTAACCCCTAAATCCCCTGAAGGGAACTTTGAATGATAAGTAGCCTAACGGAACCACGCTGTTAATTCCTGAGTTAAGTTTTTAAAAATAACAGAAATTAATGCGGCGTTCTCTTTCGTTCATAAAATTCCAGCTGATGGATATTTCGTGGGTAGAACCGCTGTAACCTGCTAAACCTCCCATGCTATGATCGTAAGAATAGCCTATCCTGAGTCTATCGCTGATAAAAACTTCTGCCATACCAATTAAAGCGTTGGTATTTCGCACATTACCCACTACCGCTGGCTTATCATACAACTTTATACCAGTTCTATAGCCGGCTCCTATCCATAACTTTTGCTTAAAAAGGAAAAACGCATTCAAATCTAACACGGTTGGCCCCGCAGCATCATCCTTAATTAAAAAGAACGGCTTAAAGTCTATTTCGTACTCTACTATCGGGATTAAAGTACCGCCAGTAAGGTAAAAATGTGGCTCTGGCGTAGGAAAATTAAAGTCCAAATTTTTCCTATCTAAAATATACTTTCCAATTAGGTTATTCACCGAAGCACCTAGGTACATTTTAGGGGTAGAGAAGAAAACACCAGCACGCACATCGGGCACCAGCTCTTTTACGGCTCCGGCGGGGATATAATTATCCCCCAAATCTCCAGGTTCTAGCATATCTCCATAAAGCCCCAACTGTTGAAAGCCCGCTCCCAAGCCAAAAGCCAATTTATGTGTCTCATCTTCATTTACAGGGAACCGATAAGCATAGTTGGCAAAAGCCGACAAATTTTTCTGCGCACCAATTTGATCAGCGCTTAAAGTAAGCGACAATCCTACCCTCTCATTTGGCATTAATGCATCTACTGCCAACGAGAAACTCTTGGGGGCACCGTTTATTCCCGTCCATTGGTTGCGATAAGTTGCATTAAGGTTTAACCGCTCCCGATAACCCGCGTACGCAGGATTGATATAAACCGCATTGAAAATATATTGACTGTATTGTGCATCTTGCTGAGCAAAGCCAGCAGTACCAATTAGCGTTAATAAAAAGATAATGATCCACCTGCGTCTTTTCATACTATTTATCTCTTAATAAGGTAATATAACCTGTTACACTACTCGAAACGCCTTCTCTAGAAACCAATTTAAGCACATAGAAATAGGTACCTTCGCTTAAACCATTACCATTCCAGTTGTTTTGGTAACCTTGACTACGGTACACTTCATTGCCCCACCTATTAAAAATAGAAATGCTATTTTCTGTGTAAAGTTCAATACCATCCACCTTTAAAACATCATTCTTACCATCGCCATTAGGCGTAATTACATTAGGTATTTTAATGTTTCCTATTATTTTTTTTGTATCGGTAGAGCTATTGTTTTCTGGCACCAAATCTGGCAAAATAGTGTTGGTACTTTGGATATTAGCTGTATTAACCACCAATCCCTGTGCTTTTCCTTGTACTTTAACCACTAAAGTCTCTTCCTGTCCTACGGTTAAAGAAGGAATACGCCAAGTAATCAAGCCCTCTTCGTAAACTGCTGCGGTTTTATCAACGGCTATAAATTTCAAATTGCTTGGCAACCTATCTGTAACCACAATATTTGTATTATCAGAATTACCGTTATTTCTGGCTGTAATGTAGTACTCAAAGGTTTCGTTAGGGCCTACATGCCTTGCTTCTGATTTTTTCACCACCTGCAAATCAGAAGTCATTAAAACCACCGAAAAAACATCAGACAAATCCGATGCACAATCTCCTTGATTGATAGCCCTAACCTGATAGTTTCCGGCCGTAGTTACTGTTAAGGTAGACCGGGTTTGGTTGGCCATGGCACGGCCATCCCTATACCATTGATAAGTATAATTGCCATCTGGGTTGTTAACGCCAAGTGTTACTGGCGTACCATAAGGCACCTTAATCACGGTAGGTTCTTGCGCTTTTACAAGAGTAACTTGTAAAAAAAGCACAACTACATATAACAGCCTACGTATAGCCATTCTTTTAGGTAAACCCTAATACTTAACCAACTAGTTAGCCAATACAATGGTTGGTTTTCCAGGCTTAGGCGTTACCGTAATGGTTTGCGTAGTAGTGGTATTTACTTCGCAACCATCTGTTGGCCTTAACGTACCAGTATTGCCCGGTAGCAAGGTGTAAACTACTGCGGCATTAAACACGTAAGTACCCGCAGTAGCGGTATTGAGTGTAAATGTTGTTGTTGCTGCGTTACCACCACCTACTGTACCAATAGAAGTAATTGGATTAACTGCCGAACCGTTAAATGTTGCCGACCAAGTGTAAGTATAACCTACGCCATCTGGCAACGCTGCTGCGGGAGTGGTGGTTGCTGTAATTACAGAACTTAGGTTGCTTCCGCTGGCATCGCCACAATAAGTAGCATTGGTAGGTGCGCTTAATGCAATCGTTTTACTTGGTAATTTGTAAACGGTAAACGGATCAGATAGTGGCCCCATACATTGGTCTTTAGACTCTATAGAAGAGGTGTAGTTATGCAACCCTACTGTTAAATTTGCAGGCACAGTAATATCTGTAGAACCCGCATTGCCATCATAAGTTAAAGGTGTGCCGTAAGGGTTACCATCTACAAACCAGTGTACTTTATCGCCAACGGCTAAACTGGCTTCTTGCGGGGTACGTAGCTTCGCTGTACCAGCATCGCACAGGTAAAGTTGATAATACGTTTGTGCATAGCTGGAAAAAGTTAGGCCTAGCAAGAAAAACAAGGTAGCTAATGCAGTGCGGGTAATTGTTCTTTTCATTTTTGGTGGTTTTAATGATTTTTAAATCTTTTAATTATTGAATGAGTTCGATATTTGCTTTTACTGGATAGGGTGTAATCATGATTTGAAAAGGCAGCTCTTGACTTAAATCTCCTACCGCATTTTTTACTTTTAGCACACCATTATAGGTACCTATGCCAATATTGGCGGGCACTGAAATAGTGATATTGGCACTGCTTGCTGGCGCTACAATTAGTGGCAAGGCAGCATCAGTTACGTTGATTAAACCTGCTAGCACTGCGGCACTATCCCAAATGATGCTGTAAACCGTTGGATCTACTCTAGGGTTGGAAAAAGGCAAAGCAATATTTACTTCACCCACACAAACCGGGTGGGTTGGCGATAAGGTTACCAATGGAGGTTCTCTTACCACATAAGTCTCACTGTACTCGCAACCATTGGCATCAGTTACGGTAAGTGTATATTGGCCCGGCAGCAGATTAGAAATATTTTGACTAGTAACCACGCTACCATCAGGATAAAGCCAGCTATAGGTATGTGAACCCACCCCACCGCTAGAAACCACAGTGATAGCTCCGTTATTAGCACCATAAACGGTGATATGACTAATGGTTTCGGTTAAATCTAAAAGCGGTTTGGGCTGGTTAATGGTTAATGTACCAACGCGGTAGGCACCTAAGGGATCGGTTACCCTAAACTGAATAGTAATTACGCCAAAAAAACGTTGTAAAGGCACAAAAAGAAACGTACCATTTGGGTTAAGGGTAAAAGTTCCCTTACTGGTATCATAAGTTCCTTCTAACGTATACACTAGCGTAGTGGATGTGTGTGCCGCATCGGGGTCGGTTGCGGTGAGCGTTCCTTGTGCTTTTACATCACATTCTATCACATCTGTTTCAAAATCATTGGGCAAGGGCTTGGCATTGATATGAACATCCTCTCCAGTTGAAGCAGGTAAATCTCCATTGTAATTATTACCATCCACATCGCCAGCGTTACCCGTTTCATAAGCAGTGTTGCTGCCAGCAAATGCATTATTTTTTGCAGTTACCCTTCTGTTTGGATTTGCAGAAGTTCGGGTTGGATCTAGGTAAGTGGCTTGTGCACTTGCATGATGCATACCTTCTGCCACATTGTTGGCAATAGCAACATTAATGGTAAACACCACCTGCCCTCCTGGAGCAATGTTATAAGCATCAGCTAAGCTGGTAGAACCAATGTAGTACACGCCGCCAATCAAGTTAAACGTTGGATTAGTTGCTCCCGTAGCACCTAGCATACTTGCTGTTATAGAGGTTAAGGTAAAACCAGCAGGTAGTTTAAGCTCGGCCTGCACACCACCAGCATTGCCACCCGTAGTAGCATTGCTTAAGGTAAAAGTATAAGTAGCTGTTGTGCCTGCGTTTCTACTTCCAGGTATACCGGGATTAGCCTCGGTTAAAACAGCTGTTAGTTCTGGATAACAGATTTGGCCGCCGCCCTGCAAATAGTTGGGCAAATCGGTATTGGCAAACGGGCTACGTAAGCCATCTCTACCGTCAGAAGCACCATGTCTTATCCCACTGCCATCATTTGCCCTTCCAGAAACCCCTTTGGTTACGGTAGCATTTACCACTGCACCTGGTACATTATAGTACACTACGCCACCGCCGCCACCTCCACCCGGGCCATGTTCATTGTTATCATCATTAACCGTATTACCACCCCTACCACCGTTGGCCTGCACTGTTAAAGTAGCTCCGGCACTATTGGCCAAAGAACGAATAAAAATAGTACCACCAGCACCACCACCACCGGCACCATCAGGCGCTCCGGCATACTCGCCACGTTCTCCATTACCCCCATTGGCTACAATTACCCCGTTACCCACAATCTTTTCTACGTTTACTAAAATGATACCACCACCTACTCCGCCTTTAACACCTGTAGAAGCATTATTAGCATCTCCACCGCCGCCGCCGCCGCCCATAATTAGCCTAGTTAAATCTAAGGCAAAATTTATTCCTGGCCTGCCACCATTAGGTTCGGTACTACCGCCACCGCCTTGCCAGCCTAGTCCACCAATGCCACCCTGGCCGCCGTTACCGCCGCCGCCGCCACCAGCGTTGTGATCGTTTCCACCACCCCCAGCATTAGCAGGTGCACCGCGGCCGTAAGAACCTCCGGGCAAACCCTCTATTCCGTTATCTACATCGGTATAACCATCGTACATATAGCGAGGTGTACCTGCAATACCTTCTCCTTTACCTACCGAACGAGTATCGGTAGATTCTAAAACATAAATATTGCTTTTGTTCTGACCAGGATCTGTAGATTGGTTGGGTCCAAAACCACCTCTAAAACCTTTCTCAGACGCATCTATTTTAAAACCGTTAAAGTTCATGTTTCCCGCCACATCAAAAGCAATTACACCTCCCGCCCTACCGTTATAGGGCACTGTAGTAATATCAGAAGTAAGCGTTAAGTTAGAGTACTGAGGCACCCTCACAATTTGAAACCTTCTTTGCCCACGAGTGTTAGTTGGTGCCGAATTTACATACTCATTTACCACTCCGTTTCCAGGCCCCGCACCTCTAAAATTTAAAGTTCCGCCAGTAATTGGTAGGGCATTTAGCGCAATTACATATTCAAACTTGCCAGAGTAACCCATAGTAGTATAACCTGTACCGCCCAAGCCGTCGGCGCCACTGTTGGTATTACCAGAGCCATAACGGTTATTATTTTGATAGTTAATTTCGGCATCCTGCATTTGAATAATCAGGATAAGATCTCCTGGACGTATGGCTAAATTTCCGTAATTATTGCCATGTGTATCTGTGGGCGGAACCGGGTCTAAAAGAATAAAGGTTTGCCCTATCGGCAAAGTTTTATTTCCAGAAACAGGAAAATAAGTATTGATGGGATTGGTATTTGTACTTGGCCCATCTATACCCGATGTGCCACAAATTTGGGCGCTAGCACAAAAAATATTGATTAGCCAAAAAAGCACTACGCATAAGCATTGGCTTAGCAGCGCATGTTTTTTAGATACAGAACGTTTCAGCGCATCAATTTTTAACATAGCTAACCAAAAATATGCACACGAGTTGCTTAAACAACTTATTCCTTTTAGGTATAAATCTTCACAAAATGTGTATCTATTTCTTTATTGTGTTTGAGCTTAATTCTAAAAAGCATTAAAACTTTTAGGAATAACTTACCCAAATGTAAACGATATTTCACATATAGTGAAATATTTTCTACAGTTTATCGTTAAAACCCAAACAACGTAGGTTTTAATGGGTAAAAAAATACTCAAACGAAATGAAAAACTAAAAAATTAAGGTATTAAAAACCGACAAAATTCCCCAATATTACCCAACAAAAAAGGCTGCTACATTTTACTGTAACAACCTTACCTACATCTACTTACAAAAAATAAATACCTACTGCTCAATTACATGAAAATCAACTTTCACGCCATCTAAAGTATCAAACCATACCAAATATATTTTACCCTCTTTAAATTCGTTAACTCCAAAGCCCGTCAACACATTTTTCTCACTTACGTTAACAGCAAACTCGGTACCCACGGGCAATTCCGAATACACTGGATAATCGCCAAACTTCAAAGCTAAGTCGAGTACCGTAGCCGTATTATTTATCGTTTTTACGATTAAAGACCTATCCTCAAAAGCTAAAGCTAAGTTTAAAAACCTTACCCTATACTTGCCAGTTGCAGGTATTTTCGCTTCGTTAATATACCCTGCAATTGCTGGTTTTGCATCTTTAGTTTGGTAGTAAAACAAAGTATATTGAGCATTCCCATACAGTATGGCGTCTATTGCTGCAGTCGCCTTGCCTTCTGTGGCACTATTTGACCATAATACCGTTTGTCCAGACTTAACAGGTAGATAGTCACCAAATGCAGCATACTCTACTGCTTGGTTGGTAAGTTTTTGATTACCCTGATAAAAATCTTGCGGATCAGAATTGAAATAGCTATTTACAAAACGTACTTTAGTATTTCCTTCTTCCATTACCGGCGTTTCTTTTTTACAAGCCCCTAAAACTATCGTACTCATTACCCCTAAAACAAAACCCGCCTTTCTTATTTTTAGCCTACTCCTTAACATCTATCTGTTTTTAAAACTGTAACCATACCATTTATTAAGGAAATTAATAATAGCCCTATTAAACCTTTCGGCGGCAATCTCGCGTATCATTTCGTTATTTCTAACGGTAATACCTGGCGTTTCTGCCTGTATCGAAGAAATGTTGTCTTGATAACCAGTAGTGCTGCCCAAAACTACAGTACCATATTTACGGGTACAATAACCTCCGTTAAAATAAGGGCGCTTTTTTGCTTCACCTTTAGCATCGGTACCAAAAAGTGCCGCATCAGCAACTAAGGTTTTGATATTTGTTCCTGGCACAGCCACTACCTTCTCGGCTTCCAACAGTCCGCCAAAACTATAAGGGCCTCTAATTAATTGCGAGAAAGGCACTTCTGGATGCGCTTTCGCTAATGCGGCAATAGACGAAGAGTCTGCAAGTTTATCCAGATACTCATCGCTTTGAGAAATCGCATATCCACTTAATCCATAGCCCAGCTCTGTTTGATCAATAAAGCTACTGCTCATCTCTTTTCCTTTTACCGAGATATAGGGCTGTGGCGTTTGGTAGCGATGTGCCTGCCCATGCAAATCCAAAAACAAACCACCTTTACCCGTTTTCTGCATTTCGCCCATTCTTTCTCGGGCGGCTTTCAAAAGGCTATGGTAACTTAAATAAGTACGCTTTCCATCTTCGTGGGTGTATCTTTTATCTACGTCGTTCGGAAAAGTATTAGGATCTACTCTCTTCCTACCAATGGTATTGATTACTATCCATGCCCGCTTTTTAGTGGCAGTTTTAAAGTTTGCCGCAATTTCCATAGCCAACGGTAGCGTATTGATATCTCTACCTGTAGTTCCAGTCTCCGGAATTTGTGGATCGCCAATGCCAACACCATCATGAGGCACGCCCAACAGCAAAGGCGCATCGTCATCTCCCACCACCAATTTTACATATTGCTTAAAACCAAACACAGTATCGCCAGGCTTATAACTTTTACCTTCGTATGTAAACATTATGTTGGCAGGTTTGTGACCTCCGTTTTTAAAGGAGATAATAACAACGATTAACACCGGCAATAAAAGCACGGCGGTTTTCATTTTTAATTTAGTAAATGACATTTTAAAAGCTTTTTTAAGTTATAGACTATACTTTTTCTTAAAAGGCTCGATTTTATTTCAAATTAATTGATTTCAAACCAATAGCTAGCCGCCTTTAATTCTTAATTAAAGATAGAGCATACCTATTTTAACAGCCAACACTAACAATGCGTTTACGCTAACGTTTCCGTAACTATTTTAAGGCTTTGATAAGTAACCAATGCACTAAAATATGTATACTTGACTATTCCTTATATAAGTACAATGAGCAAGAAACTATTACAGACGTGGCGTTGGTATGGTCCAAACGACCCGGTTTCATTACAAGACGTTAAACAAGCAGGTGCATCAGGCATTGTAAGTGCCTTGCACCATATTCCGCATGGCGAAGTTTGGCCGTTAGCAGATATACAAGAGCGCAAAGCGATAATAGAGGCTGCAGGACTAACATGGAGCGTAGTAGAAAGCGTTCCCGTTCATGAAGCTATCAAAACCCGCCGATCCGATGCCGATCAGTACCTCAAAAACTACAACCAAACATTGAGAAATTTGGCGGCTAACGACATCAAAACCGTTTGCTACAACTTTATGCCGGTTTTAGACTGGACACGTACGCAACTCGACTTAGAAATGCCAAATGGTGCAAAAGCCTTGTATTTTAATTGGACAGATTTGGCAATTTTCGACATATATATCTTAGAAAGGGCCGATGCCGTAGCTGATTTCCCTGCAGCAATTCTAGAAAAAGCAAAGGCTAAATTTGCTGGCATGAGGCAAGAAGAGATCGACTTTTTACGCATCAACGTGTTAATGGGCATCCCTAACGAGAAGGAAATAGAACTGGAAACTTTGAGAGCAAGCATTAACGAATACAAAGCCATTGGCCATGCTGGTTTAAGGGATAATTTGGCCTGGTTTTTAGCTGGCATTGCCGAAACCTGTACAGAACTAGGCATTAAGATGACCATTCATCCGGATGATCCACCTTATCCAATTTTGGGCTTGCCCCGCATTGCAAGCACCAAGGAAGATTTAATAGATCTCTTAGAAAGAGTAAACCAACCTTTTAATGGCATTTGCTATTGCACCGGCTCGTTAGGTGCCGGAACTACAAATGATTTGGTTGAAATTTTTGAAGCAGTTAAAGAGCGTGTTTACTTTTTACACCTCCGTAATGTTAAAAAAGACGAAGAAGGCAACTTCTACGAAGCCGATCATTTAGGTGGAGACGTGAACATGTACGAGGTAATGAAGGCCGTTACTACCGAAAATGCTAAACGAAATGAGCCAATGCCTTTTAGACCAGATCATGGACACCAGATGCTAGATGACCTGAATAAGGTGACCAATCCGGGCTACTCTGCAATAGGCAGGCTACGCGGTTTAGCAGAACTACGTGGTTTAGAGCTAGGTATTACTGGAAATTACTAGAAAAAGAAATTTTAAACTTTTTTCTAATTATTATTTAGAAATCATATCTTTGCACCACCATAAGGAGAACGGTCGAAAAAATCGTTAATTTTATGAGAGGCCTCCATAGCTCAGCTGGATAGAGCACCGGTTTTCTAAACCGTAGGTCACAGGTTCGAATCCTGTTGGGGGTACAAAAAAATGGCTTTTAGGTAACACTAGAAGCCTTTTTTATTTCAGCTTTTTAAAATATATCTCTTGGATTTGGAGCGCATTTGGCTCACCGTTAACAAACTAGTTAATTAAAATCATCTTTGTTTATCAGCATCATTCCTCTTCAGCCATACTAAAGTAACCATTTTCGCTTATAATCAATATCCATCTCCAAAAACCTTGAAGTCTTTACCAATTTTTCTGTAATTGTGATATCTTGGTCAGAAGTTCCTAAATCTCTACCTCCATGATTATGCGCTAAAATTAAGCTAGTTGCAACAACCTTAAAAGTAATAGTAAATATATAAACACCACAAAAATTTGCTAACGCTGTAAAAAAAGTTGCTATTTCAGAATTATTTCGCTATACTTAGGTTAAACCACCTTATTTAACCTCTTATCATGTCTTGTACACATAAATTTTTTGGCCATGAAGCACATCTTCCTGGAGAACTTGGGTTATTGCCTACATGGAAAACTGAAACCTTGATTATTGGCACTTTCAACCCTGAAAGCAAATGGCACCCCGACCATGCTGCACAATATTTCTACAGCAGACCAAGAAACTACTTTTGGAAAATATTGCCGAGGTTTACGGGGAAGGCAGCAATACCGCATCAGTACGTTGCTGCGCAAATAGAGTTCTTGAAGGAGCACCAAATTGGCGTTACCGACCTATTAATTCGTATTGAAGATGCGCATATTACTAAACCCGAGCATAGGAAAAGAATTACAACGGCGCTCGACAATGAAATTGAACGCTTTAGTGAGCTCGATTGGAATACGCCCCACATCCTACAGTATATTAAAGCAAATAGTATCAAAGCAGTTTATTTTACTAAAATTGGTAATGCGGCAAATCAAAATGTTAAGCCTAACACCTTTGAGGCACAAATGAGGGCAATAGAGCAGACCTGTAAAGCATTAAAAATCCCTCATTTTAGGCTACATACGCCATCAGGCAGTGGCTTGGGCAAAGGAAGCCCTAAAGACCATAACCTTATTAGGCGTTGGTATATGCATAACGGTGCAGATCAATTTCCGTTTCTTGTTGATAGCTTTACCTTAGATCCCTTTAAAATGGATGTGTAGGATTTTGTCGGTTTATTCGTGTCTCGTTGTTAGTCTATCGTTTTTCGTTGTTGGCTGATTTAGGGATTTGGAGATTTGATATGCGATTAGTCTACCGACCTCGGCCTAATGACAATTTTGAACGAGCAAATGATTGAATGGAACTGTTAGTTCTCTTTGACTCACAACTATAAAATTTAGTAGATTTTGTTATATGTTATCCGTTGCAGCCTTAAAACACGTCAACTGGAGCAGAACAATAGCGCTAGCCTATACTTTTTTATAAAAATGAATAGGATAGTTAATTGATTTCCAAATCCATAACGGGACTTAAACACAAACATTACTAATTTTACTGCCCTTACAGTTCCAACGTCCAACTTTTTCTCTATATTTGTGCAATCCAAGTGCAATGCAAAAGAGAACTTTACTCAGCGGCCAAAAACTCCAAATCACAATTAAGCGACTTTGTCATCAGCTAATTGAGAACCATACTGATTTTAACAATACTGTTTTAATTGGCATACAGCCAAGGGGAACTTTCTTTGCTGATCGGGTCCATCAAGAACTGTCGGGAATTCTAAAAACCGATACCATTAAAAAAGGGCATTTAGATATTACTTTTTTTAGGGATGACTTTAGACGTAAAGATGGTTTGGTTACAGCCAGCAGCAATACCATTGATTTTATTATTGAAGGCAAGCAGGTTATTTTAATTGACGACGTACTTTGGACCGGACGCACTATACGTGCGGCGATGGACGCACTTTTGGCCTACGGCAGACCAGAAAGTGTAGAATTGATGACCTTAATTGACCGTAGATTTTCGAGACATTTACCTATTGAAGCGAACTATGTTGGCCTACAGGTAGACTCTGTAGATTCTCAAAAAGTAAAAGTGAGCTGGAAAGAAAACGAAGGCGAAGACAAAGTAATTTTATTATCAGATAAACAGTAAAATGGCAGCAGACAAATTATCAACCCGACATCTTTTAGGCATTAAAGACATTACCCTGAATGATATTGAATTGATTTTCGAAACTGCTGATAATTTTAAGGAAGTGATTAACCGCCCTATTAAAAAGGTGCCTTCTTTAAGAGATATTACCATTGCAAACATCTTCTTCGAAAATTCTACTCGCACCAAACTATCATTTGAACTGGCAGAGAAAAGGCTTTCTGCAGATGTAGTTAATTTTGCAGCTTCCTCATCATCGGTAAGTAAAGGCGAAACTTTAATTGATACGGTGAACAACATTTTAGCAATGAAGGTTGACATGGTGGTAATGCGCCATCCTTATGCTGGTGCAGGCCAATTTTTAAGCAGGCACATTAATGCACAAATTGTAAACGCCGGCGATGGTGCGCACGAACACCCCACACAGGCTTTGCTAGATGCTTTCTCTATCCGTGAAAAACTGGGCGATGTAGCTGGTAAAAAAGTGGTAATTGTGGGAGACATCTTGCATTCTCGCGTAGCCATATCGAACATCTTATGTTTACAAAAATTAGGCGCAGAAGTAATGGTTTGCGGGCCCACCACCCTCATTCCGAAACACATTGCGGCGCTTGGTGTTAAAGTAGAACACGATCTAATTAAAGCTTTAAACTGGTGTGATGTGGCTAATATGTTACGCATCCAACTAGAACGCATGGATATCAAGTACTTCCCCACCGGAAGAGAATATTCGATGATGTACGGCTTGAACAAACAAATACTTGATAATTTAGATAAAGAAATTGTAGTGATGCACCCGGGCCCAATTAACCGCGGGGTAGAGATTACTAGCGATGTAGCAGACAGCAAACAATCTATCATTTTAAATCAGGTAGAAAACGGTGTAGCCATAAGAATGGCTGTGCTTTATCTTTTGGCTAGCCAGAACGATAAGTAGCCAATGACCCAAAAGGAAAAACAATTTGTAGATTATTGGACAGAAAAGCGGAAAACGTGGAGCTGGAAAAAGCATACTTATCAAACTTTTTTCTCTGTAGCGTTGCCCATATCCATCTTGATTGATTTAGTGAACTACTTTGTTATAGGCGATACAACGTACACCTTTTTTAGCTTTGCACATTTATTTACCTATTTATTAAACTTCTTAACGCTTGCAGTAGCGCTAATTTTGGGTGCCGGCTTTGTTAATTGGAACTATAACGAAGGTAAGTATTGGCGCATTCTTAGAAAACAAAACAATAACCTACGCTAAAAACTATTTATGGCGCTTGCCAAATTTGGATAAACTAGAAAGATCATCCTCCCCCTAATTTAAGGTAACGTGAATTATGGATATTTATGATTGTTTCTCAGGGGCTTATGCTTTTAGTTGTATTAGGAATGGTCGTCATTTCGGATCAAGCGGAATGTTTTACATTCCGCTTGATCCGAAATTGGTATGAAAGAAAAGGAGAAAACAACAAAAAACCCCTTTAATCATACAATTAAAGGGGTTTAGCCGACTTTTAGTTAGTCTAATTGTCGTCCTCACAGAACAATTTTCGAAACATTTCTTGCAGGATTTGAAAAAGCTTGCTGTCGCTATCTAAGACCGAGATATAAGGTCATCACCACTAGAGATATTCTTAATAAATTTATCACTAGTGGTGTTGAAATCCATCAATTATCAGAACTAAGAAAAGTATAGAATTTCAGAATTCTATACTTTTTAGTTTAAACTAATGGTTATTAAGTAGATTTAACCAATGACTGGGATATAAGCTTCATACCAAGCTCCCCGACCATTCTCTGCGTCATGTGTTTTCACAACGGATCTTACCTCCGGATCACCAACTTTTTCACCATCATCATTTACAAGTTGAACAATTATTTTTTCTCCATGAGCAAAATTGTCACTTGGTGCACCTTGGAAAGGTACCAGAATTGGGACTTTCGAAATAGAAGAATCTGTTTTAATGTTGACAGTTTTCATATTATTTTGCACTAAAAGTTTCAAATAAACTAACCCAATGACCTTCCAGATCTGTTGGTATATCTTTGGTTACACGATCAAAATTATTCAATAGCTCTCTTGCTACGTCCACCTTCCAGCCCAATTGTAAGTCAACGGAGTTTTCACCGGCCCATTTTTCAATTTGATCCACGATGGGTTCACCTTCAACCAATATGTCCTCAAAATATGTTTTACCCCTGTACATTCGGTCGATCATAGCTGCAAATGTCTTTGCAGGGATCAAATCCTCTATTTCATATGCTTTTTCTCCCAGAAAGGTAGCAACATCTAAAACCTTGCCCTGTTGATCTTTATACGCACCAGCTTTGATCTGTTTCAAGTAGTCTTTTCCAGGTTTATCAGAATCTAGCAATACGTGGGGAAGTTGGTTTTCGCGGGATGCCACAAGCTTTGTAACTGGCCCCATACCTCTTACTCCGCCAGTAGGAATGAACACCAATTCCTTATTATTTAGCATTTTTCCCTTGCTAATCAAATAACGTTTTATTAATGTCAGTAGAATCTGATCACTTGGACCTTCAACCAAAACAGGAGTACATCCTAGCAACAGAGTATCGGACACAGTTAACCCAAGAGCCGCATGTACTGGATAAATGGATTTTTCAGCATCCACTTCATCATATCTTAAATTAGAAGAAATTTTAGTTCTTCCGCTGGCCTTATCTACATATACAGCCTTAACATTCGCAAGATTATCCATGTCGACCAAAAATGGTGAGTGAGATGTATAAATTAACTGGTTATTTTCAGAAAGGTTCCTGAAAAACGTAGCCAAATCATACTGAGCTAAAGGATGTAATGATAATCCTGGTTCATCAAGTAGAAGAATAGCATTGGCATGTTCCTGTTTTGTTTCGACCAAAAAGACAAGAAAAAAAGAAAAAAACCATTGCAACCCCCTGCTTCTTCCCTCCAGCTCAATTGATTCTGGTCTTAATGTATCGGACACATTGATTCTAAAATGGCTGCCATCTGCTTCAAAAGTAAAAATGTAATCCCCCTGCTGCCACCATTGTTTAAAACTCTTAGTCAATTCACTGGCTGCCGATCTTAGCAATACTCCACGTTCTTTTTTCTTTTCTGCCCAGCTCGAAACTTCTTCTTCACTGAGGTTTTGTTCTACGGAACTTACTTCATTACCATAATGATCCAGTTTTTTAACTATAACCTTCCTGTCATTTCCCAATTCGTAGATTTCCTGAGGGGATAATTTCACATACTGAAAAAGTACATCTAGTGTTCGGGCTTTTGCTCTGGCCGATTCTGTCAGGTCAGTCCTTTCTAAATCTTCGATGACTCTGGGCAAATAAATTTCACTATCCAGATTTCCATAATCTGAATAATAAACAAATTTTGGCAGGTTTTTTAAAATATAGCTTCGGATCTCTGGCGTGGTGTCGATTGACTTACCATCAAAGGAATCGTGAATCTTTTTTAAGGGCGTAATTAGGTGCTTAATGAAAACCTCAGGAAGATTTTGTTTTTTTCCAAATTCTGCTAATAGTGAATTTAAACGAGAAAGAATTTTCTCAATATCGACCTTAGTCAAAAATTCCTCCTCACACTCCTCTAATAAACTGCTTATCACACCTTCTATCTTTCCTTTTAACTCTGGAGTTTCCTTCGTAAAATGGTCAGAGGCGTGAATTTTAGTAGTGAATTGACCAATGATCACTTCTACCCGTTTCTTATCATACTTTTCTATTTTTGAATAAGGTAAGCTTATGATATAGGTTCCATTATATTGTCGCTGTACCAAAACTTTCGCAACCTGTTCCGGATCACATCCGCAATCTGATGCAACCTTATTTTTTACGGCTTCGGCTAGTTCAAAATCTGCCTTTATAAATACATCTTTCTCATGCCCGTCGGCTTTATATTGACTGTAAAGATGTCGTGGATAATCTGCAAGTGGAATAATCGGCTCATTATTAGCTGGCCTTAGCTTCCACAGCGCTATCAATAAATTGGTTTTCCCAGCCTCATTGGTACCAACCAAACATGTGTTGTCACCTGCTTCGATCCAATCGCTCTCTTCAATCGACCTAAAATTGATGACTTTATACCTAAGTAATTTTGTTCCCATACGCTAATTATTTGAAAACCAATATGCAAACCCTGTACCAATACATTTTTCTTCGCAGAAAACGGATCTTTCTGACGAATTGTCTGAAAAGCAAAGCTAACCTTGTCATTTAGTGTATTTTATACATTTAATTTTCCATTTTTTTAATAAATCACATGCAACATTCGATTATAGTCAGGACGTAAAATTTCTAGAGCCTACAAGATAAAAACCAAATCTGTATATTGCCTTTATAGATGAAACATATTAAAAAGAAATTTCTTGGCAGGATTCAGTTGCCCAAAGGTGCCGCAGATTCACTTAGTGAATTAAAACCACAGGTACCTCCCCAAAGGATCGATTTTAATGAATTTGTCGCCTGGGGATTGAGTGAGAATGACGAGTTCATTTCGATGTTCAACTTGGTTGATGGTAAAAATACCCATCTTATGCCAGAACCCGATTTGGTAATTTGTCTTTTTGAAATGGGGAGACAAAACGCTGTAAGAATTCCAGATTTAAGAAAAAAACTACTCTCTTCATTAGATAGTACACACGATACATTTATAAACACGAACGATTTTTACTCAGCAACTTCTATGGCCGCTATCTCACTGATCAATGCCATGGAGTCATATATCAATCGGATCATTCCCAATGACTTTAAATATGAGGTTGTGACGACAAAAAATACTACCATTCAGAACAAGAAGCAGATTGAGAGAAATATCAGTTTTGAAGAGAAGATAAAATCAGTAATTCCAAAAGCTCTAGGCAAAGTCTACCACACCACCCATCCTCCTCAGTACGATGCAATTCTGAGCCTTAAAAAACTTAGAGACGAGATGACCCACATGAAGTCATACAATGAGGACACACTCATGTCCCATTCCTGGTTATTACGTGTAGCTGCCGTCCAATTCAGTTCGGGATCCGCATTATAGCCATATTCATCGTATTGGGATTGAAGGTCATTGCGCCTGAAGCGGATTACCCGCTGATCTGGGATGCTCTGTTTGCTATAGGTATAGCCCGCGTTCCAGTTCAGCTGCTGCTTGCCCTTACTGAAATGATGGCTACCGCCAAGGTTACCACTGTAGAGAAAACGCTGGGTATAGGAAAGTACCACATCCTTGTTTTCAGCCCTGTTCTGTTCAAAAGATAGCCCTAAGTCCCACCATCTAAAATATTTCCACTCCCCATTGTTCAACATGAGGTTACGCGTACCCTGGCGCAATATGGTGGCACTTTGCCCCTGTTGTAACAGGAAATTTTTGAAATGTACCGTACTGCTGTCCCTTAGGCGCAGCGTAAAATTCTGCAATAAGCTCAGTTGGGCATTATTCACGCTCTGGTTCTCGGTAAACTTCCGATCCAAGATACTGGGTACCAGCTCATCCCTTTGATAGGTGATATTGCCCTGCTGGCGGTCAAAGTCCAAATGCTGGTTCTCGTTCTTATAGCTCAGCGAACTCAACATCGAAACACTGCGCTTGCCCAATTTAAAACTGTCATAATAATTGGCCGTCAGCTGCAGGTTGGGCAATGCTGTTTTCTGGCCATACTGTAGAATATCTGAAAAAGAACTGGCGTAGCTGCTCTGGTTGATCCTGGCCTTGGTAAAATCTCCATAATGAGGCACAGTTGCTGGCAATTTCCGGACACCGTTGTCAAAACCCAGAAAATCGGTACCACTTCCTTGGTAGGTCAGAAAATTAGAATTGAAAGTCGTTCCGTCACGATGACCTGTCTGGATCTCCAGGTCAAAGTGCCTTACCGAACGGGCATCCTTCGTATAAATCTTTACCGCACCGCCGGTCATATCAGCCAACAGGTCGGGTGCCGGTGATTTGTAGACCATGATCTTGTCGATAATCCTAGTTGGGATCAAATCCAACGAAAAGGCCCTGGAATAAAGCTCTGTTGATGGGGCGGTATTGTCGTTAAGATAAGTGAGGTTGTAACGTTCGTTCAGGCCGCGTATTACCACAAACTTATCGTCGCGAACCGTTACCCCTGCTATCTTGCGCACCACTTCGGCCGCATTCCTATCGGCACTCCGACTAATTTGTTGAGAAGAGATCCCACTGACAATAGACTGCGAGGTCTTGATCTCTTCCAAAAGTTGTTTCTCGGTGGTATGTGCTACTGGCGCCCGCGTTTTGCCTACCCCAGTCACCACTACCTCATTCAGCGCATTGCTCCCTTGCAATTTTATATCATAAGTAGTTTCCTTGCCTGAGCTAACTGTTACCTGTAGCTTTTCCGTAGTGAAACTAATGAAGGAAACCTGCAGGGTATATTTTCCAGCTGGTACATTGGTTAACCGATAATAGCCATTGTCATCTGACTGGATACCACGTTTTAGTTCCACAATAAAAAGGGATGCGCCGGGCAGGGGCTGCGAAGTCTCGAACTCCACAATGCGGCCTTTAATTATGCCGCTGCCTTGTTCCTGTCCGGCTTGGGCGTTTGGGCTTTTTGGTGTTGGTTGGCTTAACGTGATATATTCATTATCTATTTCATAACTCAAACCACAAGAACTTCGAATAAGCTCCAAAGCCTCTTTTACAGTAACTTGACTGCTTTCGGTCTTAACAACTGCAGCGAGCTTCTGATCAAGTACCTCTGCATAATTAAAGCGCAATCCGGTCTGTGTTTTAATCGCTGTCACGATCTTAAGTCCGGTCAGGGATCCTCCTGGTAGGTTTATCCTTTTGTCCTGAAGCTGCCCTTGGGCATTCAGAGAAGTAAGAATTATAAGAAGAAAACATACTACATATGTTAGATTTTGTCTCATATTATCATTAAACATTGATACCTTTTTATAGGCAATGATGCTTGCATGAGCTATGAATTTTTATATTTGCATTTTTGCAGCTCATGCAGGTTGCATTAATCGTAAATATGGGTTCAAAGAACCCCTTTGTTTATTTGTATTGACTGACGCTATCAGTTGATATTCGAAACCGTCCTGTTTGCCGCAGGGCGGTTTTACTTTTTGTATTAGTCCGTGTCCATGTTCCTTTCCTTTATCATGATGTGTTTACCTTTTATCTCATAGCTGAAATTCGCTGATTTTGATAACAGTGTCAGTACGCGGTCAAGCGACTGTTCCCTGAAACTGAAAATCACCTTTTGATCAAGTATCGATGGTGCCACTATCTGAATTTTGACCGCATACCATTTTTCAATATCAGTAATGATCGTTTGAAGTGGAACCCGGTTGTAATCCAGTTCACCCTGTACCCAGTTAAGGGTACCTGCAGCATCTACGGCGGCTACATTATATTTACCTGTCTCTAGCTGGTATTTCATCTGCTGGTTAGGGGATAATCTGGCTATCTCCTTATCAGCATGAGATACGCTTATTTTTCCGGTATGAAGCGTAATGATATTTTCCCTCTCTGCGGAATTTACTTCAAAGGAAGTCCCCAATACTTTCGTGGTAAGTCCGTTGGCAGTTACATAAAATGGCTTTTCTTTATGGTGTGCAACTTTAAAAAATGCCCGCCCGTTTAATCTTACATTTCGGTCTTTTCCGTTAAAGTCTGAAGGGATGTCAATTGCCGAACCAGGGAATAGGGTCACTGAAGTGCTATCGTCAAGGGTAACCGTTTTTGGTCTGCCTATGGTTCCTTCTATATGCTGCCATACCAATTGCTGATGTGCCACGCCAATTTTATCCTTTAATAGAAATAAAACACTGCCACTTAATATAAGGAAAGCGATAACAGCTGCATACCTATACCAACGCATGCGTGGCTTCAATCGGATAACCGTAGGTTGCTGCTGTTTGGCAACAAGATCCCCCCATACGCGATCACGGGCCTGTTGCTCCTTTGTGGGATCTTCCCCATCTTCCAGCACATCGAATGCCTCGCGGAGACAGGCCTCTACATATTCCTCGTCAATTTTCAGGGCAAGGTATGCGCTCACCACTTTTTGTTCATCTGGATCGCACTTGCCCAAAAAATACCTGATCAATGTTTCTTCGCCGGGTCGTTTCATTTATAATTCCTGTTTCAAACTTTAATATATAAGCCCTGTTACAGCAGGTCCTCTATAAGTATAGACGTAAGTTTTAGTAGGGTATAACTACGAGAAAATGAAATTTAATACACAAATAAGCTGTAGTTAACAATTAATTAACCTCAGAGCTGTTGGAATCTAAAGAAAATAGAATACAAATAACTGATAATCAGAATACAAACATCATAACTATCGATCATTTGATTTTTTTTAGCAAACGGTTATATGGAATGAACCATTAGAGGTTAGCCGTACTGGCCAAGAGCAAAATAACAGGGAGCGCCCCGGAATATTCGCCCATATCCTCGCGGATGATTTTAAGTGCCGCTGTGATATGATTGTTTACCGTACTGGAAGAAAGATTTTTTTTCTCTGCAATCTGTTTTTGGCTTAGCCCTTGTTCACGGCTCATCAGGAATATTTCCCGTTTTGTACCTGATAGTTTGTCAAGAGCGTTGAAGTAGATTTGCTGAAGGTCTTTAAAATTCAGCTCTGGATGAGCTGTGCTTCCCAGATATTCAATGGGAAGGGTATCTATATCCTGTGTTTGCAGAATATTTCTGCGCTGAAAATCACCAATCTGATTCCTTGCAGATCGGAAAAGGTACTTCTCAAAATCTTCAACCTTTGCCAGTTCTGTCCGATGTTGCCATATGTTCAAAAAAACATTCATAACCATTTCCTCGCTGTCTTCCCTAGCTTTGGTGGCCTTGTAACAGGTCTGGTAAAGTTTATGGTAGAAATAATCGAATATACGCCTATAGGCAGCATCATCGCCTTCAAGCCAACTTGTAATATCCTGTTGAACAGTATTTACTATCATTGCTTTTATCCTGATTATTATCCAAAACAAAAGTACCTTTCTAATATTAACTTAATGTTATGATGATAAAGAAACCTGTCGCGGCCTCAATAAGATATAAGATTTCAAATGCTTAACCCTTTAGTAGTACAATAATAAGCTTTATATTTTTCTATAAAGCTTATTATTGTAATTCAGATGACATTATAATTGTAGTTGAATGTTACAGCAACCCCTCATTGGAGAACGAAAAGAACTCTTCTGGGGTAATGATCAGGTGGTCTGCCAGTTCAATCTGCAAGATATTTCCGGCTTCCGCCAATCTTTTGGTGATCGATTTGTCCTGTTCACTTGGTGAAACCTCGCCACTAGGATGGTTGTGGGCGATGATGATGGCGTTTGCGCAGGCCTTTAATGCCGTAGCAAAAACCATTTTAAGGTCTACCACCGTACCACTAATCCCACCGCTCGACAGTTCCACAATTCCCAACACGCTGCCACGCACATTGAGCAACATCATATAGCACTGTTCGGCTAGATAGATCTTGTCCGGGTTCCAGTGTTCCAGAAATATACGGTAGGCCTCTATCGGCTTTTTTACCTTTGGCCTTTGGCTGGGCTTGATACTTGGGCGATAGCTTAGCGTCACTTCTGCAACGGTCAACAACGGATTTTCTGTTTTTGCTTCCATAATCTCTGATTTTTTTGTGATGAATTGATTATGGAGCAGTGGCAGCCCTAAGGGGGCATTAAGGGCAAGATGCAGCCCAAGAAAATGTGGAGGGTTCCCGATGGCAGATCGGGATACCCATTTTGTTGGGATCATCTTGGCGGAGCGGACCCGTATGCCACCATCGGGCTAAATTTGTACAGAAGCAATACCAAAGACTGTCCTTACCAGTAATCTAACTAAAGCGAAAGGCTCTGCTGGCTACTGCCTGCCTGGTTTTGATCTTCCTTCGTTTCCTTTTTAACCAAGGGCTGTAGCTTGTCCAGCTCCGTTTGGAGCAATTGGGCAATCTCCCGTTTGATCTTTATATAGTTTTCCTCAACATCCTGCTGCTTCACCTTGTGCACTATAGGAATAGCCACCTGTTTTTTCTCCTCTTCGGCAATAGCGCTATGGTCATTCTGTATCTCGCTATGGAACATCTTCAGTGCAATCTTCTGCTGGGGATCATCGGCCACGATGCCCACAAATTCACCACTGGAAAGACTGGCGATCTTTGCCGCTGGAATAGCGTAGTCCAATTGGGTGGACTGCGAAATCGAGATATCGCTGCTGTTGATCGACTTGCTCTGCCTATCCTGCATGATCTTGCCAAAATTCTCGCTCAGTTTCTTTGCCGTATCGCCCGTCACCTGACCGGAAATGATGTTGCCCACAATGCCCGTAATTACTTCTGCCTGCTCTGCACCATAGTCCTTTTTCAACTGGCTGAAATCCTGTACGGCCAGTGTGGTCGCCACCCTGTTACTACGTGCCGTAGCGATCAGGCTATCGATGTTGTTGAAATAGATCGTCGGAAACTCATCAAATATGAGGCTGCTTTTTAGTTTTCCCTTCTGATTGACCAATTTGATCATCCTGGAAATATACAGGGACAATACCGCCCCGTAGACCTGTAGCTTCTGGGGATTGTTGCCTACACAAACTATTTTCGGTTCTTTGGGATTGTTGATATCCAGCGTAAAATCATTGCCGCTCAGCACGTAATACAATTGTGGCGAGGAAAGCCTGCCCAAAGCAATCTTTGCGCCCGCAATCTGCCCCTCTACCTGCGCCATCGCATTATTTCTCCAGGCGGAGATAAAGGGATCGATCAATACCCGGATTTCCTCCTGTCCGTACAATACGGCGAACAAGGCATCATACTCGGCCTGCATCAGCTCGATCACGTGCGGCAGTGTGCAATACCTGCCATTTTCATACCTGCGCAAAAACCAGATGATGCCCGTTAAAAAATTGATCGGACTTTCCACAAAGAAATCGCCCTGTTTCTTGATCCAGCTGCGGTTCAGTCCCATCATAATGGTACGGCTGGCCTCGGTCGCATCGGTAATGTCCTCCATGCTCTGCGGGTCGAGCGGATTACAACGGTGGCTACGGTCCAGCTCATCAAAGTTGATGACATAAAATTTTGGCTTGGTTGGGTAATTGTTCTGGTATTTCAACAGTTTGTTGTAGGCAATTTTGGAAAGATCGTCGAACTTAAAATCATACAGGAACATGGAAAATCCTTTTTTGAGGTGCTGGTCGATGATATGGCGTATCACAAAATAAGACTTACCGGCACCGGGCGTACCCGCCACGAGCACGCCACGAAAGGGATTGATCAGATTGATCCAACTGTCCCTTAGCTTATCCTTCAGGCGGTATTTTGCAGGTAGATTGACCGAATATTCGTTTTCCAGTAAACGCTCTTCCTGTGGAAAGGTCTCGGCCAGGTTGTTAAAGATATCTTTTTCCAAAGTATTTTTGATCAGCCTTGATAAACGCACACCGCCTGTAAGGATGAGCAGGTAGCCTATAGCCGTAATGCCGATATACAAGATCGCAAGCGTTGTAATGGAAACCTGTAGGTATAGGACAAGTAGGCTGACGAAATAAAGGAGTAGCCCGCTTGAAAGGTAGGTAATAATGGATTTGGGACTTTGTTTTTCATCCTTTCGTCCCTTGGCACCAACGAGGGAAATAGCCAGGCAGAGCAATGCGGCCAGTTTGGGCAGCAAAAAGCCATGGAACAATCCTGTTTTGGCGATACTCGAAATGATACGGTCGGTAATATCCGCCGTCAGTCCCCAGGCTTCAAATGCCCTGTAGCAGCTGAGGTAGCCATGGATAGCTAAAATAAAAATGCTGATCAATCGGGTAAAATCGATGATCTTGCGTAGTCCCTGGGTGTCTTCTCCGGTCTGCATCTTGTTGGTTTTATTGGGTTAACTGTTGTTGTTGTTTCCTGCGCTTTTTACGCTTGGGCACACCGACACCGTAATCTGGCTGCGCTTTGGCCAGTGCGAGTTCCAAAAAAGAGGGTTGTTGATGTTGAGAGCTGTTGTTTTCCTTTGTCAGCTCATTGGTTGTTGATCTGGCCTGCGATAATTCCAATGATGGATTTCGGCTTCTGGTATGGGCAGCTAACCGTTCGCCCAGTCCCTTGGCACTGTAGGCCTTGCCCAGATCGGAGCCATTGAACACACAGCGGGTCTGGTGGTCAACAAAGGTCACTCCGAACGTTTGGCCTTTTTCATTCTGCCTAAAGGTCACCTCTAAGCCCTTTAGTTTGGCTTCCTGTACAAAGCGTTTTTGGGAAATGGAGTAATACCCTTTGAAAATATCATCGACACGGTTTCTGACTATCTCACGATGCGGCTTCCTCTGCTGTTCCTTCTTTACGTACATTTCTTCCAGGTTGCGCAAGGTTGGCTTGGTGTAAAAGGCACTGGCCTTGATGGGCATCCCGATAGGTTTGTCTTCTTGGATGACAGTATACATTAGTCCCTTTTTGGCGAACATTTCTGTATGTTCCTCGCCACGGAAGGCCATCACGTTGAAACATTTTAGTACAGCATTGTATTCTGCAAGGGAGGTAAACTGGTAGTCACGCAGTACGGCGGTGAGTACGTTGCTGATTGCCCTTTTAGTGGGCAAGCGTCCATAGGCCACTTTTTGGGCTTCTACCTTTTTGATACCGGGATGTTGTTTTAGCTCATTGCGCTGTGCTCTGACCAGTCTGAATTCCTCTTCGATGGCCTTTCGTGCAGGTTCGGAACGCAGCCTGCCAATATCGTGCAGATCGATGCGCTCGGCCGTTCGGTCAATATTAGTGGTGACGATATGGATATGGGTGTGGGCGGCATCATGGTGGCGGTAGACCAGAAAGGGCTGCTCGCCAAAGCCGATCTTTTCCATATAACTGGCGGCAATCTGTTGCAGTTTTTCTCCATTTATTTTTTCCCCCGAATGAAAATTCAGGGAGATGTGTACGGCATTGGTCTTCACATTGGGTTTGAGGTCCAGCAGGTGCTGGAAACGGTTGAGCTTATGATGGAACTTCATCTGCCCGACATCTCCCGCAAATCCACTGGCTAGGATGAGCGTAGCTCCTCCCTCGGTCACCTTGTTCTCGTTGTAGTGCAGCATTGCACGGATGCTCTTGCCCGTTGTTATTCTTGCAACCATCGTTCTGCCAGTTTGGAGATGAGCTGTAATAGCCTTTCCACCTTTTCGCCCACCTTTTGATAGAGGCCGGCGGTCTGTAATACATAATAGCCACGCTGTTTTTCTTTCGTTGTACCATTAAACTTGCGTACAATCTGGTTGATGTTGATGCCAATGGCCTTTATCTCCTTTCGGATCAGTGCCAGTTCCTCCATCATGGGGTTCATTGTGGCATCCTGCTGGTAGAGCTTGATCTTTCGGTTGGCAAGGATACGTCTGCACACTTCGGCAATGGAATGGCTACGGCTCTTTTCACGCAGTTCCTCCAGCTGCCTGAACAGTTTCTCGGGCAGACGTATGATGAGGTTATGGTTCAATAGCTCTTCGCTGTTTTTGCTCTTTCTTCTTGGCATCGCTATGATTTGATGGACGCTCCAGCGGCACGAGTTCCGAGTGCTGCCCCGACCTTGGGGACGGCAAAGATTTTTTGCGCATGCAAAAATACATCTTTGCCTAGACCACGCGGGCTACAAACGAATCTCCTTACCAAAGTACATCGGAACATCGGTTATGGATAAATTGAACGGTTGCTTTTTTACGGTCTTGCTGGTTACTTATTTTCCAGTTCGGCGGCAGCAAGGGATAGGGTTTCCCTTAGCCTTTGCCTGATTTTTTTTCGTGGAGGAGATTTGACTTTTTTGAGTTTGAGGTATGGACTGCCGTTGTATTTACGGTCTTTGACATTGGGATCTTTATTGGTTTTCATCGCTTTCTACATTTTAACTTGCCAAAGTTTGTATAAGGTGAAAACAGTTTTTCTCTAGTAGTGATAAATAATATGGGGTATATTCGTTGATAATTATTTCAACAATATTTAGTCGAGTAAAATATGGATGAATTATCTATGATTGGATTGGGAGCAAAACTCAACAACGAAATCAACAGAACACTCAGTATGACAAACCCTATGATGGCTGTTATTAATGCACATCGTGATATGATGGATAGGGTAATACCTCATAGAAATTTGTTTGCTGTTAATAAGATCGCATCAACTATTACTAATTCATTTTGGGGATTAACAGATCCTTCAGGAATAGGCTCGATTGCTCATATAGTTCAAAAACAATTCAACTTAGCCATACCTAACGAAACAGCATCTATAATGGATATGATCGCAAAACAGCATCAACAGATGTTTGGTATAGCCAATTCTATCACAAAAATGATGAAGACCAGTGGCGCTTTAGGACAAATGAGTGATTTACAACAAGCTATACAAAGCATTACTGGTAAAATTACGGGTATGGCTACGCTCCAACAGCGCTGGGATTTAATTGATGATTTTGAGCAGGTCAGTTCCCAAGCTTTGGAGTTGACGGGAAATATAGATAGTGAGTTAGGTATGACAGAGGAGAACAGCAAATCTTTCCAAGAGCTGTTAGATTTTGTCTATGCTGTCCTTAAAAAGCATAAGATGGTTGGTATCTACTCTATAATATTTGTTGACATGGTATTAAGGATCGCATCCTTTCATCAATATTATGATTTTCTCAAACCAAAACCTGAAAGCGCCACAAAAGCAGACTTAGAAAAGTTTGAAACAAAGATTTTTAAGGCGATCCAAGAAAAACTGAAATCAGAAAAAGAATACCGTAAAACCAACAGGGTATGTAAAGTATATTTAAAACCGAAACCAAAGAGTATGGTGATCAAGAAGTTGGCAGCTAATACAGATGTTATTGTCCTGCAAATAAAGGGCATCTGGGTTTATGTAAGCTTCTTGGATGATGAAGATAATCTGTCTTTAACCGGTTGGGTGATGAAGAAATATTTGGACAAACCTTAACTGAGTAATATTTTTTTATGGAATATCTATGGTCGTATATTCACAATCTCCATATTGTGCTGAACAATAGATTTCCGTAAACAGGTAGTGCTGACTAACAAAGATACCGCAATGTGGGCAGGTATTTGCATAATAATTCACTCGTCTTATCGATGAATATTGTTCCTTTATGATCACATCGTTCTCTTCGGCAAGTTTGATTTCTGCTGACGAAAAAGATTGTGGCCCATACATTTGACCTTTTCTTATCTCAGGGTCTAAATGAACCACAGCAGCATTCATGGTACCTCCGCATTTCCAACAGGTCGTATTCACAATGAGCATTTGCTTTTGAACTGGTTTATCCATAATATGCTAAATATCAGAACTAATTTAACAGTTAGCATTAGGGAATCCAAAAACAACATCCCTAATTTTCCCTAGTGGGGAGAAATAGTTTATGGGCTTAATTTATTGTGCACTAGTAGAGATTGGAAAATGGATGGTTTGCCGAAAATAGTGGTTATGAAAAATACGATATCCACTATACAGGCCAGAAAACATGTTGTTGTTACCGCCGAAAAGGCCCGACAGATGCTCTTGGAGGAAGGGGTTGAAATATCATTGGAAGAAGCGCAATTAGTTTTGGATTTCCTAAGAATTTTAGCTAAAATAGTAGTGAAACATTATTTAAAAGAGCATGAAAATAGCAGATTTGTACGTGAGGGTCAGCACGGACGAACAAGCCGATAAGGGCTATTCGCAGCGTGACCAGGAAGAAAGGCTCAGGAAATTTTGTATCGGCAATTCCATTGTCGTCAGGAACGTAATCTACGAAGATCATTCGGCCAAGACGTTCAACCGGCCGCAGTGGAAAAAGCTGATCCTGAACCTTAAAAAACACAAGAACAAGATTGACATCGTCCTGTTTACCAAATGGGACAGGTTTAGCCGCAACACCGGGGATGCCTACCAGATGATCAGCTCTTTACGGAAACTGGGTGTTGAGCCACAGGCCATTGAACAGCCTTTGGATATGTCGGTACCGGAAAACAAGATGATGCTGGCATTCTACCTTGCCGCTCCCGAGGTGGAAAATGATAGGCGGGCGCTCAATGTCATGTACGGTATGCGCAGGGCAATGAAAGAGGGACGCTATATGGGGCTTGCCCCCGCAGGATATATCAACCGTGCCCATGAGGATGGACGGAAGTATATAGCCCCTAATGAGCCGGAGGCATCGATTATCAGGTGGGCATTTGAGGAGGTAGCCAAAGGCGTATTCAATACGGAGCAGATCTACAAAAATGCGTGTGCAAAGGGGTTCACAAGGGCCAAGAGCCTTTTTTGGTTCGTCCTGCGGAACCCGGTCTACTGCGGAAGGATTTTTGTCCCAAAATTCAAGGATGAGGAGGCCCTAATGGTAAGGGCACAGCACGAACCCCTGATTTCCGAAGCGTTATATTATAAGGTGCAGGACGTGCTGGATGGCCGTAGCAGACAGTACCAGCCGAAGATCATCACCCAGAACAACTTTCCATTTAGGGGATTTGTAGTGTGTCCGTACTGCAGCAGAAAGTTGACGGCAAGCACCTCAAAGGGCCGTAAGGGCTATTATTCATATTACCACTGTGTAAGGCCATGCAAGGCCCGTTTCAATGCGGACAGGGTGAATAAGGCATTCTATGACGAGGTAAGCCAGTTCATCCCAAAAAGGGAAATCAAAAAACTATATGCAACGGTAATCAGTGAGGCCTATCATGTTGAAACAAAAGATATTGGCATAGAGCGCCGGGATATACTCATACAGATAAAAGATTACGAAGCAAAGCTTTCCAATGCAAGGGAGCTGATTGCCGAACAAAAGATCGACCATGATGACTTTAGGGAGCTTAAGACAAAATACGCGGAGAAGATCAACCGTTTGGAAAAACAGCTCGACCAGTTGGTTTCCGAAATTGCCGATATTGAGGGGCTGCTGGATGAAGGTATCGAACACCTTTTACAACTGGATGAAGCGTGTAAAAAGGGCGAACTGTACGATTTTAGGCATCTGGTGGCCGCAATTTTCCCCGAAAACTTTGTTTTTGACGGATACACAGTTCGAACCGCCAGGATGAACACTATCCTTAACTTTATATATCTGATTAACAAGAAATTGGAAGAAAATAAAAAAGGACAAGTAAACACTAAGTTTGACTTGTCCTGTCTAGTCGGGGTGGCAGGATTCGAACCTACGACCTCCACATCCCAAATGTGGCGCGATACCGGGCTACGCTACACCCCGATGGTGGTATCACCTTTGTTATTGCGGAGAGGGCGGGATTCGAACCCGCGGTACCGTTACCAGTACGACAGTTTAGCAAACTGTTCCTTTCGGCCTCTCAGGCACCTCTCCTTTCGATCAGCATTACTGCGTTTCGAGGTTGCAAATATAGCAATTCGTTGATACTTGCAAAAAAAAATTACACGGTTTTTGGATAATCTACGCGAACATGATAGATACTCATCAGCATTGTCTTGAATATCAATTTGATAGTTTCTAAATCTTTTAATGTTAAATCGCAATTATCTAACTGATTTTGTTCCAATTTGTAGTCAATAATCCGTTCTACGAGATTATTTATGCTGTCAGCATCCGGATTTTTCAGACTCCTTGAAGCAGCTTCTACCGAATCTGCCAGCATTAAAACACCAGTTTCCTTAGAAAAAGGAATAGGTCCTGGGTAGCGAAAAATATTTTCATCAATAAATTTCTCTGGCGAGTTTTTCAAAAAAGATTGATAAAAATAATCTACCCGTGTGTTGCCATGATGTGTTCGTATAAAATCGATTACTGACTCTGGCAATTTGTATTTTCTGGTAATTTCTATTCCCTTATGTACGTGCCTAATGATAATTTGGGCGCTTTGTTCATACGGCAACTTATCATGCGGACTAGTACCCGTTTGGTTTTCGATGAAATATTGAGGATTTTCCATCTTACCTACGTCATGATATAATGCTCCAGCCCTTACCAACAAAGCATTCCCTCCTATTTTAAAGATAGCTGCCTCTGCCAAGTTTGCTACTTGCAACGAATGTTGAAATGTACCTGGCGCCTTAAAAGCCAGTTCACGCAGCAATTTATTATTGGTATTGGTTAACTCAATTAAAGCCACATCCGATGTGATGCCAAAAACCCTTTCAAAGGCATAAATTAAAGGATAGGCTAATAAAGAGAGTAAAACACTAAATACAAACGGCAAGAAATTAATCCATTCTATATGACCAAATGAGCCTTCCCTAAGTAAGGCTATGCCAACAAATGATATAAAATAAGCACTCAGAATGAACGATGCCGAAATCAACAGCTGTTCACGCTTCACTAAATTTTTGATGCTATAAATGGCCACCATACCTGCCGTAGTTTGATAAAACACAAACTCGAAACTGTTGGGCACAAAAAAACCTGCAATTAAAATTACCAAAAGATGAAGGTTTAAAGCCAGCCGAGTATCGAACAATATCCTAATAATGATAGGAACAATACAAAATGGGATGAGATATAAACTGGAAAGATTAAACTTGATGGACCAAGTAAGTACCAGCAACATGGATGTAATTACCAAAAGTAGTAATGACAACTGCCTATTGTCTGCATAAATATCTTTTCTAAACAGATAAAGGAATACCATTAGCAGCGTAACAATAAACCCAACCAATAATATTTGCCCTAAAAAAACCAGCTTGTCGTCACCTACACTTTTGGTTTGCGTATCGTAAGTTTCCCTAAAAGACACCAATTTCTGGTAAACTTCTTCATCTATTACCGTTTCATTGGCCACAATCAGTTCGCCCTTCTGTACCATGCCTTTAGTAGTAGAGATGCTTTTCAATTCATTAGCCTGTATCTTTGCTGTTAAACCTTCATCAAAAATTAAATTGGGTTTTACATGACTTTCGGATAAATCTATGATTGTTTTTCGTATCGCCTCATCATTAGTTTTGAGGTTGTTTCGAAGAAAGGCTAAAGCAGTTTCTACGGTAAACACATCTTGTGAATTGCTTTTAGTAGAAACGTTATTTCTTAGTAAAGAAAAATTATAGTACTGATTTCCTTTTTGATGTTTCGGATTGACATCTATAATGCCTTTATTATAAATAGCTTTTAACAACTGATGCGAGCGTTCTCTATTTACCTCTTTATCGGTTTCATTTAGCGTATTAGATTTCCATTTTACGTCAAATTCATTCAAATAGGCTTCGCTCTGATCTTTAAAAACCTCTTCTTGATATTGATAAATGGGCAATATGTTTTGTATAACGGCTTTTTTATCCGCTTCGATTTGCTGAGGTGTTTTTAAAATGGCAAAACTAAAGGGAGAAATCAAATCTTTGTTTAACCAAGTCTTGCCTTTTTCAAACTCGTACCTAAAACGGGGCTGCTTAGGCAAATACAATGTAATTACCAATACGCACACCGCCATCATCACGTATTTGAGGTTAGAAGAGTACTTACGATAGAGTAATTTATGCGAATTCTTTTTAATCTTGGCCAAAATATATCCCTCTTTTTTAATCAAAATTAAGATTTATTTCTTCATTAGGCTACAAACTAGCCAACAGTTTAAAATTACTTGGCGAAACAATTTCAAATTCTCGCATTTTCTTTTTATAATTGATATCAAAATAATATCATTATGCAAACAGAGAAAATCATCAAACCACCTTCAGGCTACCTAACCTTGGTTATCTTTTTAATCATGCTAACTGGAGGCATTTATTTAATGGCAATTAAATCATTTGGATGGGCTTCGGCAATCCTTGTCATCGATTTCATTTTAGTTTTACCCGGATTAATTATTGTAAACCCAAACGAATCTAAAGTTTTAATTTTATTCGGGAAATACGTTGGCACTGTTAAAACAGATGGTTTCTTTTGGGTAAACCCGCTTACTTCAAAGAAAAAGCTATCACTAAGAGCCAGAAACCTTAATGGACAGCAGCTAAAGGTAAACGACAAAATGGGCAACCCGATAGAAATTGCAGCGGTAATTGTATGGCAAGTAAAAGAAACTGCAAAAGCCAGTTTCTCTGTTGAGGATTACCTGCAATATGTAAATATACAAAGTGAAGCGGCAGTGAGGCATTTGGCCAACAGTTTTGCTTATGACAGCCTAGAGGACGAAAGTGCACAAATTACCTTAAAAGATGGCGCAGACAAGGTTAATTCTTTGCTAGAAGACGAATTGAACGAGCGCCTATCTAGGGCAGGAATTGAAGTGATTGAAGCCAGAATATCTCACTTGGCTTATGCCCAAGAAATTGCCAGCGCCATGCTGCAACGCCAACAAGCTACTGCGGTAATTGCTGCACGGAAACTCATTGTAGAAGGTGCAGTTGGTATGGTAGAAATGGCTTTAGAGCGCTTATCAGAAAAAGAAATAGTAACGCTAGACGAAGAGCGAAAAGCAGCTATGGTAAGCAATTTATTGGTGGTGCTTTGCGGAGACAGAAATGCCCAACCTGTGGTAAACGCCGGAACCTTGTACAACTAAAAGCAGCTTGCCGTTGAAGCAAAAAACAATTAAGGAACCCCTTAGATGTCAGATAAAGAAAAAAAAGCATTTGCACTGAGAATAAACCCTGCGCTACTTAAAGAAATAGAACGTTGGGCTGTTGATGAATTTAGAAGCACCAATGGCCAGATAGAATACATCCTTAATGAAGCCGTTAAGTCTCGCAATAGAAAATCGATAAAGAAAGATAATGACACAACTTCTCAGTAGCCACAGCTGCGCAGCTTGCTAAATACCTACATAAATTTTGTCAATTTAAAATGATAAAATCTGCGCATCTGTGGCAAAATGACTAAATTGCCGCCAACCAAATATATTTTATACATTACAAATGAAAGAAGTAGTTATCGTATCAGCGGTTAGAACGCCAATTGGCAGTTTTGGCGGCTCACTATCAGGATTTACCGCCACTCAACTGGGAGGCTTTGCCATTAAAGGCGCTATCGAAAAAGCAGGCATAAAGCCTACCCAAGTGCAAGAAGTGTACATGGGCAATGTACTATCGGCCAATTTAGGGCAAGCACCTGCCACCCAAGCGGCCAAATTTGCGGGCTTGCCAGATTTACCCACCACTACCATCAATAAAGTATGTGCCTCGGGCACTAAGGCCATTATGTTGGCGGCGCAAAGTATTGCTTTGGGAGAAAACGATGTAGTTGTAGCTGGCGGAATGGAAAGCATGAGCAATGTGCCTTATTACTTAGATAAAGCTAGAAATGGTTACCGCTTAGGCCACGGTCAAATTACTGATGGACTGGTAAAAGATGGCCTGTGGGATGTATATAACGATTACCACATGGGATCGGCCGCCGAACTTTGCGCTGCTACTTGCAACATCAGCCGTGAAGATCAGGACAACTTCGCCATTGAATCTTATAAACGAGCACAAAATGCACAAACCAATGGCAAGTTTAAAGAGGAAATTGTGGCCATCGAAATTAAGGATAGAAAAGGTGGAATTACTTTATTTACCGAAGATGAGGAACCAGCCGCCGTTAAATTTGACAAAATACCAGGATTAAAGCCTGTGTTTAAAAAAGACGGAACAGTTACCGCGGCTAATGCCTCTACTTTGAACGATGGCGCAGCCGCCCTAGTTTTAATGAGTGCAGATAAAGCAAAAGAATTAGGTTTAGCACCACTTGCTAAAATTTTGGCCTATGCAGATGCTCAACAAGCACCCGAATGGTTTACTACGGCTCCTGCTAAAGCTATACCTTTGGCCTTACAAAGAGCCAATATTACCAAAGAACAAGTAGATTATTTTGAAATAAACGAAGCTTTTTCTGTAGTATCTTTGGCTAACAACCAAGAATTAGGCTTAAATGCCGACAAAGTGAATGTAAATGGTGGCGCTGTTGCCATAGGACACCCACTTGGCGCTTCTGGAGCCAGAATTGTAGTTACGCTTTTATCGGTACTACAACAAAATAAAGGTAAAATTGGTGTAGCCGGAATTTGTAATGGTGGTGGCGGTGCTAGCGCAATAGTTGTACAAAATCTTCGTTAAAAAACTTAAATGCGGAAGGATTTTTTCAAAGTACTTTTTATAATCTTATTATCATGGATGATGTTTGGGCGATCGAAAGCCCAAACATTGCTGAGCGATGCAAATCTATCTCAACTTCGTGTTGCTCAAGATAGCTTGTCGGCATATAGCGACTCTACAGTTGCCGTGAAAGACGATGTAGAACGCATTGCTTACAACACGATGTTTGTTAAAAAGCTAATCAGCGCTCTTAAAACGCCGCATTCTTTTCATTTTAATTTCGATTCACTAGCCAATAACGTTACTTTTCTAAAATCTCCTAACCAAGCTTTTAGGATTGTCACGTGGTCGCTTCCCTTTGCCGATGGCAGCTATAAGTTTTACGGAACCATTCAGCTGGCTACCAAAGATGGCTCACTAAAGTTAATTCCGCTTAATGATGACACCAAAAACATTACCGACGACAATGCCATTACCAGCCAAAAGAACTGGTTTGGCGCTCGTTATTATGAAATCATTCCTGTGACTTATCCGGGTAAAAACCCTTATTACGTTTTGTTAGGCTGGAAAGGCAACAACAACAAGACCACCAAAAAAGTAATCGAGGTGTTGTCGTTCGATAAGGATCAAGCCATTTTTGGCAAGAGTGTCTTTGAGATCAAAAAGAAAGCCAATAATAGAAATAGAATGGTTTTCGAATACAATAAAAGGAACAGCATGACACTCACTTTCGACAAACAGGTAAACATGATTGTTTTTGATCATTTAGCCCCTTACGAGAGCAATATGGAGGGTAACCGAGAGTATTATGTTTCTGATTCGAGCTTTGATGGCTATTCGATTAGCTATCCAAGATTGTATTTTAAAGAAAACGTGGAATTGAGAAATGATGCTTCTAGTTTAGACGAATTGTATAGTACGCCACGTAAGGCTACCACCCTGCTTCAAAAAGGCAAACATTAATTTGTTAATTGAAATATAAATGTATTAGCCTATATTGCAAGCAATTTTTTATAAAAACTAAGACTAACTTATTTAATAATTTATGCAAACAACTACTGCAGAAAATCAACATGATTTTTTCAAGAGTAAAGTATTAGGTCATCCTTCGGGCTTATTTGTGCTTTTCTTTACAGAAATGTGGGAGCGTTTTTCATACTACGGTATGAGAGCTTTATTAGTATTATTTTTCACTGCGTCGGTATTAGATAGTGGATGGGGCTGGCCAAAAGAACATGCCCTTGCCATCTTTGGCACTTATACCGCATTGGTATATTTATCAACTATGTTGGGCGGCTACTTTGCCGATAAAGTAATTGGTATACGATGGGCTGTTGTGGTTGGCGCACTGCTAATGACCTTAGGCCATGCTTTTATGGCTCTTGAAACCTCGTTTTTCATTTATGCTGGCTTACTGTTCTTGGTATTTGGTAGCGGCTTCTTTAAACCAAACATGACTTCCATTGTATCAGAAATGTACAAAGATTTCCCAGAAAAGAAAGACGGAGCTTACACCATTTTCTACATGGGCGTAAACGCTGGAGCATTTTTTGGCATTATGCTTTGTGGCTATTTAGGTGAAAAAATTGGATGGAGCTGGGGATTTGGTGTAGCAGGTATTTTTATGCTATTTGGCTTATTGCAGTTTTGGTTTGCCCAAGAAATTTTTGGGAACATTGGTCTTAAACCAACCAAAGCCACTGCTGAAGAAAAAGCCGCAGCCGCAGCCGCCCCTACACAAGAAGGAGGAAAACTAAATCCATTTACGAGTTTTCACATGGTTTTAATTGTAGCTTGTATTACCTTGGGCTTGGCTTGGATTTTAAACGATCCGGTAAATAAAATCTCAGAAGGAACCACTAACCTATTTGACTTTAGCTTGTTTGGTATCGAAGGCAGTAACTTTGTTATTTTAACGGCCTTAGTGCTCTTTTTAATCTTACTGGTATCGCGTATAGCGAGGTACGACAAGATTTTAAAAGATCGGATGATCGCCATCGTGTTTTTCGCCATCATTACCATGATTTTTTGGTCTATTTTTGAGCAAGCACCAGGTTCATTAACTTTGTTTGCCAAAGATTATACTCAAAGAATTTTAGAGGGAACTGCAGGTACCGTATTTAAGTTTGTGAACTCTTTAATTACACTAGGGCCTTTAGCCATTATTACTTGGGTGCTATTTAAACTTTTTGGACAAACATTTAAGAAATATAAGCTATCAAACCTCATTTTAGGCTTCAGTTTCTTAATTATCTGGGGTATTGCCATTTGGATGGTGGTAAACGAATACAAATCTACATCATATAATGTGGCGTATAAAAATGCCAACGGTATTGTTAACACCGGCAAAGTGGTATCTTCAGAAGCTTATAACAATAACGATCAAGTAGCCATTATCGATGTAGAGAGCACTTCTTTTTTCACAGGCAATAAAGATGCAACCATTCAAAACAATGCATTAATCGACCAAAACAAAAACTACATCGGCGATGTGTTTAGCGGCAAAATTACGCAGCTAACCGATAGAGAAAAACCTGGTGCATTTGGCACCTTGGTTAGCTATGCAGAGGTAACATTTACCACTACCGCTGGAGCAACCATCAAAAGAGAAATTAGATTGGCTAAAGGCGAAAAAGAAAAGCTAAAGGTTGGTGAAGCAAAGGATATTTTGGTTACCCACAACATAAGGTATGACAATAACCAAATTTCGGCTACTAAAGCAACCATACTATCTAAAGAGTCTGCAACAGAAATTAACGCTAGTTGGTTTAACATACTTAATTCTTTATTTATCATTACGTTAGCCCCTTTATTTTCTAAATGGTGGAGCAGCAGATACAATCCTTCGGCCAACAACAAATACGCTATAGGAATGTTGTTTTTAGCCATTGGGATGGCCTTTGTTGCGGTAGGCGCAGCTTCGATCCCGGCAGGTGCAAAATCTGCCTCGGTAAGCATGATGTGGCTGGTGTTTGTCTACCTTTTCCACACCATGGGCGAGCTCTGCGTTTCTCCTGTGGCACTATCTTACGTAAGTAAATTGGTGCCTGGAAGAATGATTGCGGTAATGTTTGGGGTGTGGTATCTGGCCGTTGCTATTGGCAATAAGTTGGCAGGTATATTTGGAGAAGTATCAGAAAGTGTGGCCGATGAAAAAGGCTATAGCTATTTCTTCTGGATGCTAACGGCAGTATCGCTGGGTGCCGCCTTATTTGCCTTCGTTTTAGGGCCAATTGTGAAAAAGCTAATGCATGGAGTAAGGTAAATTCATTACCCAGCATAACATATAAAAGCCTCGAAGTTACAATTTAAACTTCGAGGCTTTTGTTTTTGTTGAAGTTGGTTGACGATGCACCAAGCGGCGGGCAAACTCAAGCTAAAAGACTTTAATGTTTATCTATTGCGTTAATCCAACAAAAAACAAGCTACTGCCAAAATAACGCCTACAATAGTTAAAAGCTTGGTAAAACTAAACGGTTTACAGCAATTCTTTAAAAACCACCGTACTGTTATGGCCACCAAAACCAAAGGCATTGCTCATAGCTGTTTTCACTTCTTTACGCACAGCATTGTTAAATACCAATTGCATTCCAGCTGGGATTTCCGGATCTGGTTCAGCTACGTTAATGGTTGGCGGAACAATATTATCGTTAATACTTTTGATGGCAATAATTGCTTCAATAGCGGCCGCAGCACCTAACAAATGGCCCGTCATAGATTTGGTAGAACTGATATGCAAATTCTTAGAAGCGCCAAAAACCAAGTGCGCCGCATTAAGTTCTGCTAAATCGCCCACCGGTGTAGATGTAGCATGAAGGTTCAAATAATCTAGCTCTTCAGGTTTTACACCAGCTTCTTCCAATGCCAAATTCATGGCCTTTGCGGCACCAATCCCCTCTGGATGTGGCGACGTAATATGGTAAGCATCGGCAGTCATGGCTGCTCCAACTACTTCAGCATAGATTTTGGCACCCCTAGCTTTAGCGTGTTCGTACTCTTCTAAAATTAAGGCTCCAGCCCCCTCGCCCATTACAAATCCATCTCTATCTTTATCAAAAGGTCTGCTTGCTGTTTGAGGATCATCGTTTCTGCCCGACATCGCTTTTAGCGCCGCAAAGCCACCAAAAGATGCTGGTGTAATACCCGCCTCAGAACCACCGGTAACAAACATTTTAGCTTTGCCCATTCTGATATAGTTAAAAGCATCCATAATTGCATTGTTACCTGTAGCACAAGCCGAAACTGGTGTGTAGTTAATTCCCTGCAGGCCAAACTTCATCGAAATCAATCCAGAAGCCATGTTAACCAACAACTTAGGTATAAAAAACGGATTGAAACGTGGATTATAATCACCCTTTACATAATTCTCTACTTCCGTTTCGAAGGTTTGCATACCGCCTTGTCCGCTACCCCAAATTACGCCAAAATCAAACGGATCAATGCTAGTTAAATCAATACCACAATCTTCCATTGCCTGTGCAGCAGCGTATAATGCATATTGCGTAAATAAATCTGTACGTTTAATTTCGTTTCTGTCCAGGTGTTCGGCAGGGTTAAAACCTTTTACCTCACAAGCCATTTGCGAACGAAATCGCGAAGCATCAAATCTCGTCACCGTTTCGCAGGCACTTTTGCCATCCACAATGTTCGTCCAAAAATCGGCAATGTTATGGCCTAGGGGATTAATAGTTCCTAAACCCGTAACGACAACTCTTTTCATGTGCATATAATCTTGTTTTTAAAGCTCACAGGAATACTCATGTGTGTTTGTATTTTGGATACATGAGTATTTCATATCCTTAATAATTGTTTAAGGCCGCAAAGTTCGCATTTGGCGGGGAATTAAATGTCTTAATTTTCTAATTATTTCCCCATACTATTTTGAAACGGTGGCGCGTTGTGAAAGGCAATAAGATTGCTTAGGTTTTTTGAAAAGCAATCCCAATACTCATAGGTTACTCCAGCCCTGCTTTTCGTTGCAACATCCCGATAAAACCCGTGCAACAAGCAAGCATACCGCAAAACAATAAAAACAGATGCGTCAAAATCGGGATTTGTTTCCACTTCAATCAGGTTTATTTAACTTAGAACAATGCTATTTTGAATCTTTAAAAATGCTAAAATGCTAAACCTCGTAGGTTTTTGAAACCTACGAGGTTTGTTCGCCTTAACTTCGGGCTTCAGCTAGTCGGGATTTACAATCCCGATTTAACTATCTATGGATTTAAAATCCATATTCTATGATGCGGGATTACAAATCCCGACCAGCATGAGATTATTGATCCTCAATTCTATTGTCATTTCCAAAAAGTATTGCAATTCCGTCTTCATTCTTTGCCAAATTAAAGAGTGCCTTTCGAAAGTTGTCAATGGCACTTAGTTCAACAGTTATTTCTAGTTTTAGCTTGTCTTTTTCTTCTAGTCTATAAACAGTTGATACATTACTTTCAATATATATTTCTACCCCAATGTGCCCAAGATTATCAATTGGATAACATTTCATGGAGAAATAAGAGTAGCTATCTCTTTCTCCAGCTTCATAAAAGAGAATTTTGTTGTCTTTAGGATAGTCTACTAATTCCTTCGCAAAGTCAGATATATGCTCGTATTGGTCGTAAACTTCCGTCTTGCCTGAAAATATATTGTTTGAGACTGTAACTTGCAATTCAAACATGTGTTCGTCCTTCCAAATTGATTTTAGTTCAAGAAACGATTTTCGATTATTTGAAGTCATATTCTTTGCCTTTTATTTATAGTCTAACTATATATTTGCTATTAATCTCGTAAGCTTTAGAAACCTACGAGATTTGTGCTCACTATTACATTTACGAATGGAATTAATCCTCTCTACTTCCATCGTCTGCCATTCTTACCATTTTAGGTTCAAACTTCGCAATTACATCAACCAATTCGGTTTGTGCAGCCATTACTTGGTGGATATCTTTATAGGCCATTGGCGCTTCATCTAATCCCGCACCAATTAAAGTTACACCGTGGTCTTTCAAAATCGTTTTCATATCCGATTTTGTGATAGATTGAATGGCTTTGGAACGGCTCATTAATCGCCCTGCACCATGAGAAGCAGAGTTGATGGAATCAGTTTCTCCTTTTCCTCTGACCAAAAAACCTGGCGCTGTCATACTTCCCGGAATAATTCCCATCACACCTTTGCCAGCTGGCGTTGCCCCTTTTCGGTGAACAATCAATTCTTCGCCATTTAAGGTTTCTTTCCAAGCAAAGTTGTGGTGATTTTCTACTTTGGCTAATACTTTTGCACCGATCGCTTTGGTCAATCTTTTATGAATTACTTCGTGACAAGCAGAAGCGTAATCGCCAGCTAAATTCATGGCAATCCAATATTCTTGACCTTCGGCTGTGTTTAAATCTAAGTAAGCCAAGTTGGCAGCTTCTTTTGGCAACTTACAAATCTCTTTCGCTAGTTTGGTATAATGCCCGGCAATGGTTGCACCCAAACCACGAGAACCCGAATGCGTTAATAAAGCCACATAACGCCCTTTATTAATATTCAATACCTCATCTCTCTCTGCGAAATCTATAATTCCCCACTCCACAAAGTGATTTCCACCACCAGAGGTACCCAATTGCGCCCAAGCTTTGCCATGTAAATGTTTTAAGAAAGGCGTAGCATTAAAATCTTCGTTTTCTAAAACCTCATGATCTGCTCTTTCATCTCCTTTATAATTTTGCCCTGCGCCAAATTTAGTATGAGCAATTAATTCGCGTTTATACATGGCATCCTTACCAAAATAATATTTCTCCGGGATATCGAAAATACTTAACGCCATTCGGCAACCGATATCGACACCAACACCGTAAGGAATAATGGCGTTACGGGTAGCCAAAACACCGCCAATCGGTAAGCCATAACCTTGGTGGGCGTCTGGCATTAAAGCACCAGCTGCTGTAACTGGCAACTTCATGGCAATGTTCATTTGGTCTTTAGCGCCACTTTCTATATAGTTCTCGCCAAATATTGTGTACGTCTTTCTATCATCTAGCAATGCAATCGTATCATCTGGTTTTATTGTTGCTTCTTCAATAATCGCTGTTGCTAAAGCACCTAAAGCCTCATCATCCAAAAAGCTTTCCGGATAATTTTTTACTTTCTTTAATAAAGCCAAAAGCTCAGCTTCATTTGTTTCGATAAAATGCTCAGCAATGATATTTAAAGCCAAGCCTACTATTTTCCCCTCAGAGTAACCAATTGTTAAAAGGTTAGCTCCTGTTATGTTTGTATTCATTGTTTCTTAATCTAACCTCAGCAAGCATCGTTCACTTGCCGAGAGGTTTCTAAATTTAGTTTATTTTACGCTAATTTTCCTCCCCCTGCCCCCTCAAAGAGGGGGACATACATTATGCATAGGCATTTCGTGTCTCCCTCTGGAGAGAGAATTAAAGAGGGAGAATGACAGTTACTTCACAAAAATTTGCTTCAGCTGATCTACAATTTGTCCACTGCCAGATAAACTGATGGTATTGATTTTCTCTGCAATTTTCTCCACGTATTCCATCTCCTTCAATTTGTACAACATGGCATTGTCTTCCATCAATTTAGCAGTATTCAACAAACTCCTGGTCGATGCAGTTTCTTCTCTTCTGGCAATCATGTTGGCTTGTGCTTTTTTCTCGGCAATCAACACTTGGTTCATAATTTCCTTTACATCGCCTGGCAAAATGATATCCTTTAAACCGCTACCAATTAGGCTCACACCCAAATCGCCTACTTTGTTAGCTGTAAGGTTCATTACGGTTTCTGCAACCTTGTCTTTACTATCCATCAACTCATCAAAAGTTAACGTACCTACAAATTCTCTCAAGGCTAATTGCATTGTCACGTACAACTGCTTCTCAAAATCTTTGTTGCCGAGCAAGGCTTTTTTAATGTCGTTAATTTTGTACTGAATATTGAAGTTAATGCGTAACTGTGCTTTATCTTTGGTTAAAATTTCTTGTCCACTAATTTCCATGTTCAACAACCTCATATCGGCTTTAAACACTTGTATGGTAGTGTTGTTTTTTTTCCAATAAACGTAGTTGCCCGCATCCAATATTTGGTCAAATTTCCCATCGATAAACAGTACGCCTTTTTCAAAGCTTTCTATTTTGTAAGCCCTAATGTAAGTTAACAAGGGTGCTTTTTCCAAGAGATTTTTATCAATGGTATCGTCTACGTAAATGCTGTTAGTGTCTATGCTAACGAAATCGTACTCAGACAAACCTTTCCAAATGGCGTATCTACCCGCAGCTAACACGTTCTTGAAATTTTTATTTTGATAGACCAACACCAATTGGTTGTCGGCTACATTAATCAAATGCACTAAATTCACAAAGTCGGCATTTTGCAACAAGATATCTAATTCCCCATTAGCGAACTGATAAGCCTTGCTCATATCGTAGATTACTGCGTTTTTTCCAAACCCGATCCAGTAATCCCCTTCCGTTAATACATTTTCTAATTTTCCTCTTTTGAACACCAAAGCCACATTGTTGGTGTTAATGATTACTCTCTTCATGTTTTGATGTTTAATTTATGTTTACAATTAATTTTTCTATTAAAAGCGCTGCAAAACGCATTCATTACCATTTTGCGGAAAAACGGCCGCTTGGTTTGCTTTAAAAGCGAATACATGGACAGTTGGCCTAGATGATGGGGAATTTCTTATCCTCTTAAAGCGTACCAACCACTGCTGTATTGACTTAAAACGACTACCATTAAAGCCCTATTTGCTAGCTAAATACCAATTTGCACTTCCAACTTCTAAAAGATTTAGTGCCAAACACGGTTTTGCAACGCAGTTTTGAGCTATTTGAAGTTGCTCTTCTTCCTAAGATGGATATCAATCCATTGCACTACCCTTATGCGATTCCAAGTGATGGTTGGAAGCAGGATTCGAACCTGCATTTTGGTGTTGTTACTCTACCCAACTGAGTTATTCCGATTACTCGGAAGTGGGATTCGAACCCACAACACACAACGTGTTTAGACAATACTTCTTTCTCTCTATCAGTATATGAAATGCAACAGCACTCATACTTTGGGGCTATTAAAAAACCCTCAACCGTGGATAGATACCGCTCTATATTGCCATCCCGATTTTTACATCGGAACATCTTTATTCTATTTCTATATTTAATCAAAGAACTTTATCGACTAGCGACATTACAAAGATGCAAGCACCTGTACGCAGCTGATTTGCGTATTCAAAAACAATTTGTTTAAAAATTATAATTAACTAAAAATCAATTAAATAATTTTTAAAAAGAATAAATAACGAGAGACAAACCCGACAAATACGCAAATACATTGCGCAGTTAAAAATTAATTGATAGGTTTGTGATACGCAGAAAAGCGAACGCCGACAAAAACCAAACACCCAACCAGCATTTATGGCCGTAAACAAGCTTGCTTTAATTAGATACAAAACCATAGACGATTGCCTAAGAAATCGCTACAAAAAATGGACTTTGGAAGATTTAATTGAAAAGGTCTCGGAAACTTTGTATGAGCTAGAGGGGATCGCTTCTGGCGTAAGCAAGCGTACCATACAAGCAGACATTCAACTGATGCGCAGTGACAAATTGGGCTACAATGCACCAATTGTGGTGAAAGACAAAAGATATTACCTTTACGAAGACCCGAACTTCAGCATCACCAAAGCGCCAATTAACAACGCCGATGTAGATAAGATGAAAGAAATTGTGGGAGTTTTAAAGCAATTCAATGCTTTCAACTACTTTGATGAAATGAGCGATATGATTGCTCGCTTGGAAAACAACCTCTATAAATCTACCCACAAGGACGGCAATTACATTCAGTTAGAAAACAACAACCAACTTAAAGGAAAATCTCACATCCCCAAATTATATCAGGCCATCCTTAAAAAATCAGCTTTGCTAATTGAATATAAATCGTTTAAGGCGCAGCAGTCGCAAAATATGATTTACTATCCCTATCTGTTAAAAGAATATAGAAATAGATGGTTTGTGATTGCGAAAGCAAAAAAAGGTGGCATGTTGCTCAACTTGGCGTTAGACAGAGTCATCGAGTTTCAGGAACTACCCAACGAGCCCTTTGTTGCACATGAAGGCGTAGATTTTGACCGTTACTACAGTGATTTGATTGGCGTAACGAAGAATGGCAAAGATAGGCCGCAGAAAGTTATTTTGGAGTTTGACAACAAAAATGCGCCCTACATCGTCACCAAACCACTGCACCTATCACAGCAATTGCTTGCCGAAAAGGAAAAAACAACCATTTTTAGAATTGATGTAGTATTAAACTATGAACTGGAACGTGAAATTTTAGGCTTTGGCGAATGTGTAAAGGTTTTAGGTCCTAAAAAATTAGTACAAAGGATTGAAAGAAGATTAAAATTGGCGCAGCGCCTATACATTGAACAGCACTACATTGACAGCGAAACCAAGGCGTGATTACCCCGCATCCACTTTAAAATAACTTGATCCAATGAAAATCAGGCCGCTTTCCAGCGATGTGGAAGGTCATTTTTAGATCCCCATATTTTATACTTTGAAATGGAGTTATAAAATGATATTTTAGTTGCGAAATCTTCAGCATGCGCATCTTTAAACTCAACCTGTTGATATTTGTACTGATTTTATGCAGTAGCACAATATCTAAAGCCCAAACTTATACCGTAACCAGCATTGCTGATAGCGGCCCCGGCACCTTACGAGAAGCATTAACCAATGCAGAAATGCCAAATAGAACCGCCGTATTTACCATCAACTTTCAACTGCCTGGTGATGGCAATGACTATGCCAACCGTACCATTAGGCTACGAACTGCTTTACCAAACATTACTTCTAACACAGTAATAGATGGAAGTTCTCAAGCATCTTGGGCGCCATTAGGGGTTTCGGGAGCTAAAATTATTATAGAGCCAGAATATACTACCCCCACCTTTACCGCTTTAACTATTGGTAGAAATATAGGGGTTGATAACTCTACTACCGGAGTGGGCATTTACGGCTTATGCATTAGAAATTTTGCCACCATCAACAACCTTCAAAATGTAAATATGGGCCAAGGTTCGGCCATTTCTATTGATTACCGTGCAAGCGATATTACTATTGGCGCACCAGGAAAGGGCAACGTGTTGATTGGAAATATCAACGGTATTGTAATTCAGAACAACTATTTTTATACGGTTGCACCTCCATTATCAAACATTAAAATACAAGCTAATTTAATTGGCGTTTTGTACGATGGCGTAACACCAGCCACCAATGTGATAGGTATATCCGCTAGTCTTTATGATTGTTCTTTAGATGTAGGTGGAGATAATGCAGGCGAAGGTAACACCATTGCAGCCAACAGAATTAACCTCGATATTAAACGCTACAATTATACCACTACTCGATTTGATATTAACATCATCAATAATAAGATTGGCGTAGACTATAGCGGAGAGAAAGATTTCCATGAGCTTCCGTTATTTCTATCTTCGTCTTCTTTAGAAATTGCAGGGATAAAAGTAGACGCAACAAATACTGCGTTATATATTCGTAACAACGTAGTTGGTGGCAACAGAACAGTAGGGATCTCTATTGCCAATTCGGACTTTATTCTTACCGGAAATTCGATAGGAACAGATGCAACAACCGGCAATGTGAACCTTGGCAATGGTATTGGCATTAAAATAGAAAACAATGGTGTTGGTACCATTGGTGGGGCAACTACTGCTGAGCGCAATACGATTGCCAATAACAATTATGGTATCGAAACGGTATCTTCTAAACCGGTTAAGATTACCAGAAACAGTATGTATTGCAACCGCACGTTTGGTATAGGCAAAACACTCAGTATTATACAACCTTACATCCAAATATTGAAGCAAAACGGCAACCATGTTTCTGGAAAAGCCACTCCGAATTCGGAAGTTGAGCTTTTTTATACTTACAACTGCAACGATTTATGTGAAGGCAAAACTTACATTGCTACGGTACAGGCCGGTAGTGACGGACGTTGGGAATACAACGCAACGTTAAGTCAGAAGGTAACTGCGACAGCAAGTTTACTGGTGGCTACTACCTCTCCTTTTGCTACTGCGCAATTACTGCCCAACGAGGCGATCATTAGCCATGTTACCTGCTCGGCCAATGGCGCTATTACTATACCAGAAGAAAGAGAAGGCTTTACTTTTAGCTGGGTAAAAATAGAGAGCAATGGTACGCGTATCCCATTGGGAAATACGCAAAGCGTGAGTAATTTAGATGTAGGAACTTACGAAGTTACGATTGATGATGGCTGCAAGGCTTTTGCTCATATTTTCTCTGTTAGAGACCAAAAATTAACTAAACCCACGGTAACCGTACCAGCGCCAAACTGCGGACAAACAAGTTTTACCTTTACTGCCGAAGTGTTGCGAGGCAGTGGCAACATTAGATTTGAATGGATTAACGCGGCAGGAACAGTAGTAAGCCTAAACAACCCTGCTAATTTACCCGAAGGAACTTACAAGGTTAAAGCTACAGACCAATCGGGCTGTTCGCTAGAATCGGATCCTGTAGTGATAACCAGAAGACCAAGTCCAATTATCAATACAACAGGAATTACTCCAACACCAGCCTCATGCGGAATAGCAAACGGTTCTATAAAAGGTATTACTATTGGCGATGCAACAGGTACAATTACCTACAAATGGTACAAACACGACCCAGCTACGGGAATTGTAACTAGCACCATAGTAGGCACAGATGTAGATTTAGTTGATGTAGAAGGCGGGGTATATACTTTGGTGGTATCCGACGAAGGGAGTTGCCCCGCAGTAAGCAGAACCTTTAGCATAGGTATAAACAATATCATTGTAATTAGCAGCGGTAGCATTACTCCGGGAACTTGCGGCTTAGACAATGGCGTAATAGATAACGTAAGTATATCCAATGCCGACAGATACGAGTGGATCAAAGCATCAACTGGCGAAACCATAGCACTTGGCGCATACGCAACGGGTGTATCGGTTAGGATAGCCGACCTTGCTCCTGGCGTATACACCTTAAAAGCAAGCAATAGTACCTCTGTATGTTTTTATACCCGCACCTTTACCGTACCGCTGGAAGTTCCTCAAGTTTTTGCACCTGCTTCCACCGTTGTCAATACCACTTGCGAGTTAAACAACGGAAGCATTTCCTTAAACTTCAATCAGTTTACGATCAATTACCCAGCACCTATCCGTTACCAATGGAAAGACGAAATGGGAAATGACTTTGTTGGAACGCTAAGAGAAATTAAAGATTTGCCCGTAGGTTCTTATAATTTATTTCTTTACGACACCAACAACTGCCAAACTGTGTTAGGGCCATTTACCATTAACGCTACACCTAAGCTAGTCATACAACCGGGTAGCGCTACCACGGCCGATGATGGTTGTGGATTACAACGCGGCTCAGTTAGCGGCATACAAATTACCGGCGGTTTGGGCGACTATACTTACAGATGGTTAAACGAAGCGGGACAGGTAGTACAAACCACCAGAGATTTAACCAAAGTAGGCGGTGGTACTTACCGATTGGAAGTGAAAGACAGATCGGCCTGTGGCATTGCCATTAGCGAGCCCTACACCGTTGGAGATATTTATTTTCCATTATCAACACCGGTGGCTAAAGATATTCGCGTATGCTATGTGTCTGACATCACCTTACCTATTGTTGGCCCAGAAGAAGGCACTTACCAATTATTTGCAAGTTTAGAAGACGAATATCCTATTTTAGAAAGTACCAACGGGATATTTAATTTTAAAGTAAGCAAAACGGGCGAATATTTCATTAGACGTAAACTAGGCGTATGTATTAGCGATTTCACTAGAGTACATATTGAGGTTACGCATGACAACTTAGAAATTGGCAACGTAATTACACCAAATGGCGATGGACTTAACGACACTTGGATGTTAAAAGGACTACCAGACTTTAAAGGCAACAACATTAAAATCTACTCTAGAAGTGGACAGCTAATTTACGAAGCTACTGGCAATTACACTAAGCCTTTTGATGGTACTTTTAGAGGGAAAGAACTTCCAGCAGGTGCTTATTTTTACGTGATAGATTTAAGGGCAGAATGCAAACCGATTAGCGGTAGCATTACTTTATTGCGTTAAAACTGTCTGGTAGAACAGCGTACATCGTAAGTGTTGTTTAGCAAAAAACCAATGCCAATTTCGTGAGTACCTTTGTTAACCCTTCTCAATGCCGATGTATTCACATCGTACGAATAACTTACGTTAATTAAAGAGCCAAAGTTATAGCCTGCTAAAAAAGAAAAGGCATCGTTGTTTCTGTAACTACCCGCCAACCAAAACTTATCTTGATAGGCAAACTTTAAGTTTACATCTATTGCAGGCGGAGCATTTTTCCAATAACTGGCCAGTATAGAAGGGATCATGGCAATCTCTTCATCCAAAAATATCTTGTAACCCGTAGTAGCATATAATGATGGGCTTTGATACGGGTAAGCTACTGCCGATCCTTCTTCTATTACCGTTCTATTTCCAATAAGCTGTTTGGCAGAAGCGCCCACAAAAAAACGCGGTCCGTACAACCATAAGCCAAAGCCCAAATCTGGTCTTAACCTGTTGTTGTAATCTGCACCAAACAAAGGGTCTTGTTCGTGTTCGGCAGAAATATCATCCACCTTTAAGCCTAAAGAGTGGAAACCCGCAGCTACGCCCACCGAAAGATTAACATTGCTGCTTAAACCCAAATGATAGGCATAAGTTGCGCTCACGCTGTTTTGCCTTAGCAAACCTGCCTTATCGTTCATGGCTATCAGCCCAAAACCGTGATGAGGCGCTGCAGCTGTGTAAGAGTTTACTAAACTTCTACTTAACGGATTGTAACCGTTGCTAGAGAAAGAATTGATAGAACTTCTGATATAGTCATCGCCAATGGGTGTATTAATTGAAACGTATTGTGTGGTTGGCGCTCCTTCTACACCACTCCATTGTTGCCTATATCCTACCTTTAAATCTATGTAGCTATCTATGCCAGACAATGCCGGATTAAGTAAAAAATTATTGAAGATATATTGAGAACTTCGGGGTGTTTCTTGCGCACAAAGTATTCCGTTAAAAAAGAGGCAACTAAATAAAATTAGAAATACAGGTCTCATCAATAGCAAAGAGGTTAAGTTTAGGACAGTAGTTTAGTAGCTACTTTGATTAATTGGCATTTCTAATAAATATTTAAAAGACAGTCAAAAATAACTTTTTGTACTTAATATTTATTAACCGAAGGCAGAAAAAAAAATATGCCTAAATAATTTAACCGGCTTTACAATAATGTCAACAAATTTAAAACGCAACAGCAGCTATAACATCACTACCTTATTTGGTCATACAATACCTTTTAAAACCAATAACCGCTAAATAATTAGGTGCATTAGAACCCGCTGCAATATTAGCTAAGAAAACAGCCTGCTTATAACCTCATTTTAAAAATAAAACCGCAACTTTGCAGCGCACACAATAAAAACCCGGCGCTTATGGAAGAACTGCAAGTAGAAGAAGTAATCAATTTGTTGGAAAACGAAAGCGACAGACAGCTTAAAAACTACCTCAACGAGCTCAATATCTCTGATGTTGAAGAGCTTATCGACGAACTTCCTCAGCATGCAGTTAAATTTATTGAAACACTTTCCACCAAAAGGGCGGTAAATGTGTTTCGTATCCTCGATTTCCCGACGCAAGAAAGGATCATCAAAAAACTACAAGCCAACAAGCTAACAGAAATTATTAGACAACTCCCACCCGATGATAGAACAGCACTTTTTGGAGAGTTGAAGGGAGATGCCGTAAAAAAGCTTTTGGTGCTATTGCCAGACAACGACAGAAAAGAAGCGCTGAACCTTTTGGGCTATGCCGAAGATAGTGTGGGCCGGATGATGACCCCAGACTTTATTGCCGTAAAAACAGATTGGACGGTGCAGCGGGTTCTTTCGCATATCCGTAGGTACGGAAAAAACTCTGAAACTATTGATGTGGTATATGTTATTGATAAAGAAGGTGTGTTACTAGATGACATTCGAATTCGCGAAATTCTCTTATCAGATCCCGAAGCTAAAATCGGCGATTTAACCGATAACCGCCTCATTTCACTGAACGTAAACGATCCTCAGGAAGAGGCTATCAATGTGTTTAAGATGAATAATCGAGTGGCTTTACCTGTAGTGGATGATCAAGATGTATTGCTTGGCATTGTTACCGTTGATGATATTTTATGGATTGCCCATGAAGAATACACCGAAGACATGCACAAAATGGGAGGTACACAAGCGCTTGACGAACCTTACCTAGATGTGCCGGTTTTCCAGCTTTACAAGAAACGTGTGGTTTGGTTAATTGTGCTTTTCTTTGGTGAGCTACTTACCATTGCGGCGATGTCTGGTTTCGAAGGCCAAATTGCAAAAGTAGTTATTTTAGCCACTTTTATCCCCTTAATTATTTCTAGTGGTGGCAACAGCGGTTCGCAGGCAGCAACGTTAATTATACAGGCTATGGCGCTTGGTGAAGTTACCATTAGAGACTGGTGGAACGTAATGCGCCGCGAAATTTTCTCTGGAATTTTCTTAGGCACAACACTTTGTTTATTAAGTTTTTGTGTTATCGGAGCTTGGCATTTGGTTATGCCCGGGTTTAGCGAGCATTACATTCGTATAGGTTTAGTGGTTGGCTGCTCATTAGTGGGTGTAGTATTATGGGGCACATTAATGGGCTCTATGTTGCCATTACTGCTTAAAAAACTAGGTGCCGATCCCGCGGCGTCTTCTACGCCCTTTGTAGCTACTTTGGTAGACGTAACGGGACTGATCATTTATTTCTCCTTTGCATTATTGTTCTTAAAGGGCGTATTGCTGTAATTTTTTTTGAAAAGCAAAACCCGTAACTCTTCGCCTAGAAAAGTTCTTCTTTCACTATTAGTCCCGATTTAACATCGGGAGCTAAGCCGTTCAATACAGGTTTATTTAACCAAAAAATGTACAAAACATCTCTTTACTCGATACATATCACAAAGGTTTAGCAACTAACGCACAATAAAAAAAACTACCTTTGTAATTCAATACTAATCAATGATAACAATAGGCAAATACAACAAATTACGAGTAGGCGCAAAAAACAGCCAGGGATTAAGTTTAACAGACGGCGAAAACGAAGTGCTATTACCATTTTTAGAAGTACCCCCTACCATAGCACTGGGCGACGATGTAGATGCTTTTGTTTACCTCAATAAAGATGGCAGTACCGTTGCTACATTAAAAGATGTGTTGGCAACAGCCGATGAATTTGCGCTGCTAACAGTAGTTGCCGTAAATGATGATGGCGCTTTTGTTGACATAGGCGTTGACAAAGATGTGTTTGTGCCCAAAAGAGAACAGAAAAAACCCATGGAACTGGGCGAAAGCTACGTTGTTTTTGTTTACCTAGATCACCAATCTAATCGGCTTTTGGCTTCTTCTAAAATAGATGAGTTTGTAGCACACGATGGATTTGATTTTGAGGAAGGCGATGCGGTTGATTTATTGATTATAGACAAGTCTGATTTAGGTTACAACGCCATTATCAATGATGAATTTATTGGTTTGCTGTACCATAACGAAGTTTTTTCGATTATAGAACCCGGACAAAGAACCAAAGGTTGGATTAAAACCATTAGAGTAGACGGTAAAATAGACCTTACCTTACAACCATCTGGTTTTGGTCATGTACTCGAAACCAAAGATTATATCTTAGAAGAGCTTAAAGTGGTTGGAGAAATTAACCTTGGCGACAAAAGTTCTCCAGAAGAAATTTATAATAGATTTCAGGTAAGCAAAAGTGCATTTAAAAAAGCTATTGGTGGCTTGTATAAAGAACGGTTAATCACTATTTCAGATCATCAAATTAAGTTGGTAAAGGAGTAAAAACCATACATTATATGGCAATTGCGAGGCATGAAGCAATCTGTTATGAAACTAGAATTTTTTTAGGATTGCTTCGTGCCTCGCAATGACGATATATATAAGAACAATAAAGGAGCAAAATCATTTGCTCCTTTATTGTTTATGCTTTATAGACTTACGAAGTTTTTGAAACTTCGTAAGTCTGGTTAAACTTGACAAGTTAAAACTGTCAACTGTGCCATAGGCATCCCTTTGGGAAAAACTGCTAACTGCTAACTGCTAACTGCCCAGCGCTTGCTCAATATCTTTCAAAATATCATCGATATGTTCTAAGCCGATAGATAAACGGATAGAACCTTGCTCAATTCCTACAATATTACGTTCTTCCTCTGTTAATTTGCTGTGGGTGCTTGTAGCTGGATGCGTAGCAATCGATCTGGTATCAGCCAAATTCGCAGAGATCGAGAACATTTTTAAACCATCCATAAATTTACGGGCACCTTCCACACCACCATCTACCACAATGGTCACAATACCGCCGCCTTGCTTCATTTGTTTTTTAGCAATTGCATATTGAGGATGTGAAGGTAAGAATGGGTATTTTACCAGTTTAATTCTTGGATGTTTTTCCAAATACGCGGCAACTTTTAAGGCATTTTCGCAATGGCGATCCATACGAACGGCCAAGGTTTCTAAGCTTTTCGATAAAATCCAAGCGTTAAACGGAGAAAGTGCAGGTCCGCTATGGCGAGCAAATGCAACTACCTCTGCTATTAAATCTTTACTTCCTAAAATAATGCCGCCTAAAGCACGTCCTTGGCCATCAATGTATTTAGTTGCCGAATGGATAGAGATATGTGCACCTAATTTAATGGGCTGTTGCAAATATGGAGTAGCAAAACAATTATCAACCACCAACAAAGTGTTGTGCTTCTTTGCTAAACCAGCCAAAAACTCTAAATCAATGATATCAATTCCCGGATTAGACGGTGTTTCTACGAAGATGATTTTAGTGTTTGGCTTAATCAAACCTTCCCAGTCTTGTGGCTGATCTAAATCTGCGTAATCGAAAGTTACGCCCCATTTGGCAAAAACGTTGGTTAACAATTGGTGGGTTGAACCAAAAACCGAACGACTAGAAACAATATGATCGCCATTTTTTAAAAACGCACCGAAAGTAGTGAAAATTGCCGCCATACCCGTGGCTGTAGCAAAACCGTCTTCTGCCCCTTCCAACAAGGCCATTTTCTCAATAAATTCTGAAGTATTTGGGTTAGAATAACGACTGTAAACGTTTCCCTCTTTTTCGTTGGCAAACAAGGCACGCATTTCTTCGGCATCGTCAAACTTGTAGCTCGATGTTAAGTAAATAGGTGCAGAATGTTCTTTATGCAAACTTCTTTCGGTTTGAGTGCGTATAGCTATGGTTTCGAAATTTTGGGACATGGTGCTTTAAGTATCTAGATTTGAGTATCAAGTATCAACACAGTATAACGAGCACAAGTTTTAAATCTTGATACTCGATACTTATTACTTGCTACTAATAGTATATGTAAAATTTATAGTTGCCGATCTGCCCAAAATATTGGAAACAGAACAGTATTTGTCAAAAGTCATTTGCAGGGCACGCTCTACCTTTTGAATGCTCAACTCGCCAAACAGGTTAAATTGGATATCTATCACATCGAAAATAGCTGGCTCTGTAGTAACTCGGCTCGCTTTGATCTTGATTTTAATATCCGCTAAATCTTCTTTTTGCTTAGTTAATATATTTACCATATCAATGCCGCTACAGCCGCCCAAGCCTACCAAAAGCATCTCCATAGGCCTAAAGCCTTTGCCCTCTCCACCAATGGCGGGGTTCGCGTCCAACTCTACAGTAAAGCCACTTTCGTTTTCAGCTTCAAAATTAAATTTTCCGCTTTTGCGGATGAGGTTGATTTCCATTATTTCAGTATTGAGATATGAGATATGAGATTATAAGGCCCTATGCCTTAAACCTTATACCCTTTACCTTTATATATCATAAAAAACTAAATTGTCTTTTTCCAACTCTGTTAACTGTGCTTCTTTTTCGAATATCGCAAATACCGAAGAACCACTACCACTCATTAGCGCAAATTTAGCCCCGGCTTGGTAAAGCTGTGTTTTTATTTCGTCAATTTGTGGATATTTCGCAAAAACAGAAGGCTCAAAATCATTAAAAATATGAGCTTGCCAATCTTGTAACGGCAAATGTATCAAATCTTTTAAAGAATTGGAAGGCAGTTTTACGTTTACCTTACTGTAAGCTTCTGCGGTAGATACATGCACCGGAGGTTTAACCAATACCAGATAATAAGCAGATAAATCAATAGCAACTTCTTCAAATTCATCGCCTTTGGCAAAAGCAAAAGTAGGTTTGTTTTTGATGAAGAAAGCGCAATCGGCACCAAGTGGCCTAACATAAGCTTCCATTTGCTCATCAGTTAAACCTAATTTAAATTTCTGATTGGTTAATTTCACCAAAAAAGCGGCATCAGAACTTCCGCCACCCAAACCTGCGCCAACTGGAATATTTTTTAGCAGTACGATCTGTTGGTGTGGCAGATTAAAATCTTGTTGCAGTGTTTTGAATGCTTTGAAACAAATATTGTCAATGGCGTCGCCGGGAATATCAATTCCTTTGATCAACATCGAAGTTTCTTCGGCATCTACCAACTCTACTACATCATTGATTTTGATGGGATAAAAAACCGTCTGTAAGTTGTGGTAACCATCGGCACGTTTTTCGGTAAGGAATAAACCTAGATTTATTTTTGCGTTGGCAAATGTTAACATCTTTTTGATTTACGATTTTAGATAATATGAACCACTAAGGCACAAAGAACACAAAGTTTTTTATTGAGCAGCGAATTTAAATTTACTTGACACCAAACGTATTACTTAAAACTTATAACTCACAACTTATAAGTATAATGCCCAATAATTTTCCAAGCGAACAAAATATCCTCAACAACCTGACCTCCGCCAATGTTATGTACAAGAAGGTATCGTTTGCCATCACTAGATTTTTTGTTGACCACCAAACCAATGTGCAACTGCCTACCGTTTAAATCCCAACATACTATATCTCCAGGTTGGTAATCTGCTGCATTTTTAGTCATTGGTTTTACCTTACCTTTACGCTTAAAGAACACCATTAAGTTAGGCACACGCCTATGGTCGATATTTTTATCAGGGGTTGTACGGCCCCAATTTTTAGGATACAATCTGAAATTAGCCTTCATATCTTCATGCACTTCTTTTTGTAGATCGACACCTAATTTACGGTAAGCACGTATCACTACATCTGTACAAACGCCAGTATTTGCAGGCACATCTCCACCTGGATATTTCAACTGCACATAAGCTGGATCGTAAACAATAGCTGGATTTACGATAGAAAGTCCCGCATCCGAAAGTTTTTGTGCAGTTATGGTTTGGGCAAAGCTTGTAGCAACAAAATACCCGCTAATAAAAAACGAAAAGATTATTTTTCTAAACATCATCGTTTAGCAAAACTAATGTATTTAAGACATAAAATATCGTTTTACAGTATAGAAATCTAACAATCGTCCATACTGTTGAAAAACATAAATACAGGGATGGTTTTTAATAGTTAGCTTTGTATTTCACATTTGACAGCGACGCTAATAGTTGCGTCATTTCGAACGATAGCGAGAACTGAAAGAAAGCGCAGCTAAATCTACAAATTAGATGCTTTTAAAGCTACAGATTTCTCAGTCGTACCTCCTTCGAAATGACGACCTAAACGAATGTTAGTAAAAAACTATATGAAACAATATTTAGATTTAATGCAACATGTGCTTGATAACGGCACACAAAAACACGATAGAACAGGAACGGGAACCATCAGCGTATTTGGTTATCAAATGCGTTTCAATTTGCAAGAAGGTTTTCCAATGGTTACTACAAAAAAACTGCATTTAAAATCGATCATACACGAGTTGATTTGGTTTTTGCAGGGCGATACCAACATTAAATACCTAAAAGATAACGGCGTACGCATTTGGGACGAATGGGCAGACGAAGATGGAAATTTAGGCCCAGTATATGGTTCGCAATGGAGAAGTTGGCCAACCCCAAATGGTGGTCACATTGATCAAATTACGCAAATTATCAATACCATTAAAAACAATCCAGACAGTAGACGTATCATTGTTTCTGCTTGGAATGTGGCTGAAATTGAAAACATGGCTTTGCCTCCTTGCCATGCTTTTTTTCAATTTTACGTAGCCGATGGAAAATTAAGCTGTCAGTTATACCAACGCAGTGCGGATATTTTCTTAGGCGTACCCTTTAACATTGCTTCGTACGCTTTGTTAACCATGATGGTGGCACAGGTTTGCGGTTTAGAAGCGGGAGATTTCATCCATACTTTTGGCGACGCACATATATACAATAACCATTTAGAGCAGGTAAAATTACAGTTGAGCAGAGATCCAAAGCCTTTGCCAACCATGAAAATCAACCCTGAGGTTAAAGATATCTTCGATTTTAAATTTGAGGATTTTGAATTAGTAAACTACGAAGCACATCCGCATATTAAGGGGATTGTGGCAGTTTAATAGTTTATTTGCTCATTGGTTCATTTGTTGATTTTCTATAGCTTAGTAAAATCAATTACCTAAACTATGAGCTACAATAAAATTGAAGAACTAGATGTCTATAATCTTGCTGAAGAAATATCGGATGAAATATGGAACATTGTTTTAACTTGGGATTTCTTTGCTAAAGACACGATTGGCAAACAAATTTGCAGAGCTGCTGATTCCATCAGTGCAAATATTGCAGAAGGATATGGAAGATTTCACTTTAAAGAAAATAAGAATTTTTGTTACTACAGTAGAGGGTCTATATTAGAAGTAAAATCTTTTTTGAGAAAATCAAAACATAGAAATTTAATCACAGAAGACCAATACAGCACCTTACTTAAAAAGTTAGAAATAGTACATATCAAATTAAATAGTTATATCAAATTCATTGGAAAACAGGAAGTAAGCGATATGCAGTCCAAATGAACCAATGAACTAATGAACTAATGAACTAATGAACCAAACCACCATAGTTGTCGCCATATCATCAAACAATGCCATTGGCAAAGACAACCAGTTACTTTGGCACTTACCTGCCGACTTAAAACATTTTAAGAACATAACTTCTGGGCATACCATTATAATGGGACGTAAAACCTACGATTCTATTGGAAAGCCCTTACCGAACAGAAGAAACATTGTAATTACCCGACAAAACGGGCTACAATTAACAGGTGTCGAAGTGGTAAATTCTTTAGAAGATGCCCTGTCACTTTGTAAAGCTGAAGAACAAGTTTTTATCATTGGCGGGGCCGAAATTTACAGACAGGCGCTTCCGTTAGCACACAAAATTGAATTGACCCGAGTTCATCAAGAATTTGATGCGGATGCGTTTTTTCCTCAATTGGATAACGAAACTTGGAAAGAAGTTTGGAAGGAAGATCATTTGCCCGATGAAAAGAACAAATTCGCCTATACTTTTTCTACTTTAGAAAGGCGTTAATTATTAGCCTAAACGTCATTTCGAACGAAGTGAAGCGGAGAGAGAAATCTTTAAACTTTCTTATTATGGCTCAAATATTAAATCTCAGCAAGAATGTATAAACGGTTACCAGCAAACTTAAAGATTTCTCTCCCGAAGAAAAATCGGGGTCGAAATGACGTAACAGTGTTTATCCCAATAAAATTACAATTAGCAGTTCTATTATATAAAAAAATAATTAGATTTGCCGACTTGTTAAAAAACAGCATATTACATAAAATAGAATAAACAAACAATGCAAGGTAAAGGTTTTATTAAATTTATGGCGATCCTTTTGGGTATCGTCTGTCTGTATTCACTTTCTTTCAACATCATTACTTACAACGTAGAGAAAAAAGCTAAGGAATTTGCCAAAGGCGATGAAGCAAAGGAAAAAGCATACTTAGACTCGATGGCTACCGAAAAGGTATATCCATTGTTAGGCCTTACCTATCAACAAGTAAAAAGCAAAGAAATTAACTTAGGGCTAGACCTTAAAGGTGGTATGAATGTTACCATGGAAATTTCTTTGGCCGAGTTGACCAAGTCTTTAGCAGGCAACACATCTGACGAGAACTTCAACAAAGCGTTGAGCAATGCGCAAACACAAATGAACGCCGGTGGAAAAGATTTCATCTCCTTGTTTGTAAGCGAATACGAGAAATTGGTTCCTAATGGAAAGTTAGCCGATTTCTTTGCTAACCAAGACAACTCAGCGCAATTGAAAGCTACTGCGAGCAATTCTGAAGTTAAATCTTACTTAAGCAAAGAAGCTAACAGCGCTATCGATCGTTCATTCATCATCTTACGTAGCCGTATTGATGGTTTTGGTGTAGTAAGCCCTAACATGCAGAAACAAGAAGGTTCTAACAGAATCTTTATTGAGATGCCAGGTATCCAAGACAAAGAGCGTGTTCGTAAATTATTGCAAGGATCCGCAGAGTTACAATTCTGGCAAGTATATCAATCTCAAGAGGTTTATCCTATCTTAGAGAATATCAACAAAACCTTAGCGTTAACCGTAAAAGACACCGTAGCTACAAAAGCCGCTGCAGATACTACCGCCAAAGGTGGTAAGTTAGCCGGTTTAACTAAAGGCGCAAGCTCAACAGCAGCTACTAAAGATACTAGCGCAACTGCGCTAGCGGCCGAAGCTCAAAAAACAAACCCTTTATTTGCAGTTTTAGTACCTCCGGTATATCAAGGCGAAAACGGCCAACCTCAATTAATGCCTGGCGCAGTAGTAGGTTCGGCTTTGCAAAAAGATACGGCTAAGGTAAATGCTTTCTTAACCCGCCCAGAAATTAAGTCTTTAATTCCAACCACGATGAAGTTCATGTGGGGCTTAAAACCAAGAACTGGTACTAAAGCATTCGAACTTTATGCAATAAAAGCTACTTCGCTAGATGGCCGCCCTGATTTAAGTGGCGATGCTGTAGCTAACGCTCGTGATGGTTACGACCAGAACAACAACCCAGATGTAACCATGTTCATGACCAGCGAAGGTGCATCTAAGTGGAAAAAAATGACTGCAGAAGCTGCCGCTGATCCTAACAACAAAAAAGCAATTGCTATTGTATTAGACAACACAGTTTACTCAGCTCCTACGGTACAAAACGAAATTCCTAATGGTGTTTCTTCAATTACTGGAAGCTTCACTAAAGAAGATACTAAAGATTTAGCCAACGTATTAAAAGCGGGTAAATTACCTGCTCCGGCTAAAATCGTTTCAGATTTCGTTGTTGGTCCTTCATTAGGTCAACAAGCTATTGATAGCGGTTTACTATCTTTCGTATTGGCTTTCGTAGTCATTCTTGCTTTCATGGCATTATATTACAATAAAGCAGGTTGGGTTGCCAATATTGCGTTATTAATCAACGTATTCTTTATCATGGGAGTTTTAGCTGCATTTGGTGCCGTATTAACGCTTCCTGGTATTGCCGGCATCGTGTTAACCATTGGTCTATCTGTAGATGCAAACATCCTAATTTTCGAACGTGTTCGTGAAGAATTAGCTTTAGGCAAATCAACCAATGTAGCCATTAGGGAAGGTTTCAAACACGCATTGTCTTCTATCTTAGACTCTAACATTACCGTATTCATCTTGGGTATTATCCTATTTGTTTTCGGTTCTGGTCCGGTACAAGGTTTCGCAACTACCTTATGTGTGGGTATCGTTACGTCATTATTTGCGGCGGTATTGATCTCTCGTTTGATTTTCGAATCAATGATGGAGAAAAAATCAAACATCACTTTCGATAACAGCGTTACCCGAAACGCATTTAAAAACCTAGCCTTCAACTTTGTTGGCCGCAGAAAACTTTATTACATCATTTCTAGTATCATTATCATTGCGGGTATTGGTATGTACTTTAAAAATGGCGGCTTACACTTAGGCGTTGATTTTAAAGGTGGTAGAACCTACATGGTGAAGTTCGACAAGCAATTGAATACAGAAGAAGTTGCTAAAACTTTATCTGCTAATTTCGAAGGCGAAGAAGCTTTAGTTAAAACTATAGGAACGGATAATTCACTAAAAATCACTACACCTTACCACATTACAGACCAAGATCCTAATGCAGATAAAATTGTTGAAACTGCATTACGTAAAGGTTTAGATGGTTTAGGTGCAACATACACGATCGAGAGCTCACAAAAAGTAACACCAACCATTGCTAGCGATATCATCACTAGTGCGGTTTACGCCGTATTGTTCTCTTGTTTAGTGATGTTTATCTACATCTTAGTACGTTTCAAAAAATGGCAATATGGTTTAGGTGCGGTAATTGCGTTGTTCCACGATGTATTATTGGTACTTTCATTCTACACTATTTTAGATGGTGTGTTGCCTTTCCCACTAGAGATTGGCCAAGATTTTATTGCAGCAATTTTAACGGTAATGGGTTACACCATGACAGAAACCGTAATCGTATTCGACCGTATACGCGAGCGTTTAGCAGAAGCTGGTAAAGACGATATGTACGGCGAAGAGCGCAACAAGCTAATCAACTTTGCATTAAACAGTACCTTAAGTCGTACCATTTTAACATCGTTGTCAGTATTCTTCGTATTAATCGTAATCTTCATCTTCGGTGGCGATAGTATCCGTGGTTTTATCTTTGCTTTATTAATTGGCCGTATCATTGGTACCTATTCATCATTGTGTATCTCTACGCCAATCGTAATCGATTTATCGAAAGACGAAAAAGCAGTAAAATAGATTTTTAAAACCAAATCATAAATCTAAGGTCCCGATGCAAATCGGGACTTTTTTGTTTTTGATAGATTTATGCTTAACCGTAGAGCGAACGATTTGAAAAGCAATTTTCTTCAATAAACAATGTCAATCCTGCTATCCGTTTTACTTCTTGGTAAACCAAACTGGTTTACCAAACGTGTCCACTCCTATCAGGTTTAAAATGCAAGGACTGTGCACAGGTTTAAGTTGTCTAAACCAGTTTCAATGAAAGCTAATTGAGAAAACACCGTTTGCGAGCCCTACAAATTTCCCCAAACCTTTGCGTTAAATTAGCCGCAAAGCAAATAAGAGTTACGCTAAGAACGCAAAGTTGGAAAGCTACCTTTTGTTTGTAAACCGACTTGGTACTGGTTCGAGATTTATTCCCCTCCAGATTTGAAATTTAGAGTTTATATCAACGGATTTGCAATCCTCCCTAGCTGATGGTTCGGGTTAAAAATCCTACAATAGCGTTTCGACATCACAAAGAGCAAAAAAATTACGAAGTGCTAACAGTATAGGTTTTTGACGCAATGTGACCCAAAGTCCGTAGGACTGAAATGATCATAGCAATGCAAATAGAAATTAGCATTAAACCGCAGAGCGGTGGCATGATTTCGTTTCGAGCATATTTATTTTTATTCCTTTTAGCTTTGACAGATTGGAGACAATGTGTTAAAGTTTCAGCCACATCAACTCCAACTTTGGTTAAAGCTTCTTTTAAACCTCTATGAACAAGCTGCGAAAGCAGACGGCAATAAAAACACTGGCACAAATACCAGCTTTTGAACACCTCTAATTGCAAAGATCAAAAAGCAGAAGTTAAGCGACAAATAAACCACATAAGTTTTAAGGCCAAAAAGATTGCTATCAAAACATTACGGCTGCAACCCAAAAAGCACTGTAAAAGCTGTCCAACCAGAACTTCTGTCAAACTAATCCCACAATCTAGCCATAAAACTAAACCATCTACAAACTACCAACCAAAACACCATTAAATCTCTATATTTACCAAACTAAATAGCAGTTTACCTGTTGCTTAATTGAGGTTATTAGTGGGCTATTTTTACTTTTAACTTTAAACATTTAACTTCATCTGGCATGGAACAAAAGAAGAAAATCGTGATTATTGGTGGTGGTTTTGGCGGTATAGAGCTGGCAAAAAAACTCAAAAATAAAAATGTCGAAATCATCATCCTTGATAAACACAACTACCATACATTTCAGCCACTACTTTATCAGGTGGCCACTGGTGGCTTAGAAGCAGATTCAATTGCCTTCCCTATCCGTAAAATATTTAAAGGACAGAAAAACTTAAAATTTCGGGTTACCGAGGTAAAAAAGGTCTTTCCCGAATTAAATAAGCTAGAAACTACCATTGGTAATATTGATTACGATTACTTGGTAATTGCTACAGGCTCTACCAGCAATTATTTTGGCCAAACGGAGATTTCGCAAAATGCCATGCCAATGAAATCTATTCCTGAAGCTTTAAACTTGCGAAGCCTAATTCTCCAAAACCTAGAAGCGGCAATTATTGCAAAAGATCCAGTTAAAGAAAGTGAGCTGCTTAATTTCGTAGTGGTTGGCGGTGGCCCCACTGGTGTAGAAACTGCTGGCGCCATAGCTGAGCTGAAAAAGCACGTGTTAAAGAACGATTATCCAGAACTAGACCTTAACAAGGTAAATATCTATTTGATCGAAGGATCGCCAGAACTATTAGGTGCCATGTCGGTACAAGCACAGCAAAAATCTAAGCAGTTTTTGGAAGAGCTAGGCGTTACTGTGTACACCGAAGCCCGTGTGCAAAGCTACGATGGACAAACGTTATCGTTAGTTGATGGCAGAAAAATTGGCGCCGCAACGGTAGTTTGGAGCGCAGGCGTAAAAGGTGTAGTGTTAGATGGATTAAACACCGAAGCAGTGGTACGGGGAAACCGCTTAAAAGTGAATGAAATTAGCTTAATAGAAGGCTATCAAAATATTTTTGCCATTGGCGATGTAGCTGCAATGATTACCGAGGAGACCCCAAACGGCCATCCTGGCGTAGCCCCAGCAGCCATACAGCAAGGGAAATTACTAGCCAAAAATCTAGTTAACTTGATTGAAAACAAACCTACCGAAGCTTTCAAGTATTTCGACAAAGGTGCAATGGCCACTGTTGGACGAAACAGAGCGGTGGTAGATATCAATAAGATAAGATTTCAAGGAATTTTTGCGTGGTTTACTTGGATGTTTGTACATTTAATGACTTTAGTTGGCTTTAGGAACAAACTGGTTGTTTTTGTAAATTGGGTATGGAGTTACTTTAGCTACGACAGAGGCACAAGATTAATTATCAGACCATTTAAACCTTTTAAAGAATACAAGAAACCACATGACGCAGAAGCAACTTAACGCCAATAAAAGCATAGCCCTAGTAGCCCACGATCACCGTAAAGATGACCTCATTAAATGGGCAATAGCAAACAAAGAGGCGCTTAGTCAACACAGTTTATTAGCTACTGGCACTACGGGTAAGTTGTTGGAAGAAAACCTAGGTTTGCCAGTTAAAAAACTGCTTAGCGGCCCATTAGGGGGCGACCAACAAATTGGCGCACTCATAGCACAATCGGAAATTGACGTGCTAATTTTCTTTTGGGACCCTATGGAAGCACAACCGCACGATCCAGATGTTAAGGCCCTGCTGCGTGTGGGTATTGTATGGAATATCCCTATGGCTTGCGATGTGGCTACAGCAGATTTTTTAATTTCATCGCCTTACATGAAAGGCACTTATACCGCAGCACTTACCGATTATGATGCCTATAAAAACAGAAAACTCTAAAACACCGATCAAACTGATAGAGTGCCCACGTGATGCTATGCAGGGCTTGCATGACTTTGTACCCACTGTACTCAAGATCGAATACTTAAACCTTTTACTTAAAGTTGGTTTTGACACCTTAGACTTTGGGAGTTTCGTATCGCCAAAAGCCATCCCACAAATGCGAGATACAGAAGAAGTATTAGCTGGTTTAGATTTATCTGGCACTACCAAATTGTTAGCCATTGTAGCTAATTTGAAAGGTGTTGAAAATGCAGTGAAACATCCGGAAATTACTTATTTAGGCTTCCCTTTCTCTATTTCCGAAACTTTTCAGCAGCGCAACACCAACTCGAGCATTGCCCAATCTTTAAATACAGTTGAAGAAATGCTTAATTTATGCGATAAACATAGCAAAACGGCGGTGGTTTACCTGTCTATGGGCTTTGGCAACCCTTATGGCGATGAATGGAACACGGATATTGTTTCGCATTGGGCCAACGAATTGGTACAAAAAGGCGTGAAAATCATTTCCGTTGCCGACACCGTTGGTATCTCTACTCCAGATAAAATCAATGAGATACTTCCTCCCTTAGTTCAGCTATTTTCGGATACTGAATTTGGGTTACATTTGCACAGCACGCCGCAGCAACGCCTAGAAAAAATTGAAGCTGCTTTTGCCGCAGGTTGCACCCGTATGGACAGCGCTTTAAAAGGCTTTGGCGGTTGCCCTATGGCTGCAGATGATTTAACTGGAAATATTGCTACCGAAGATGTCATTAGTTATTTAACATCAAAAGGTGTTCAGGTAAATTTGGATATGGAAAAATGGGGCGAAGCAATGATGTTTTCGGGAAGGGTTTTTAGTTCTCGTTAGCCTACAAACTGTCTATCATTTTCTTTTTAAGGATATATTTATCAACAATGTGCTTAGATAAAGGCTTTAATTTCCTTTCTAGGTGAATAGGATGCATTCCAGGTTGCGTGTAAAACTCAGGAAAGCTATCTATTTTAGCATACCAAACCCTATTGATGTCATCGTAAGTCAAGGTATCTGGCTGTGTAATTCGCTTAAAATTATTTAAACGAATTTCGTCGATGGCAACAACTTGCTGGCCATTGAGTACACCATCCTCACAAATCGCTTTTTCGTACCTAACTCCATTCCATTGCATACATTTTTCTCGGTTCAGATACCAATAGATAAATATCCCAGCTGAAAAAACGGCAACAACCAATAAAGCTTTTACTGCTTTATTTTTGAAGATCCAAGATTTAAAATCTCGATTTGTGGTCTGAGGTATAAGATCATTGTCCTCGATTAACCAAGCTAGCAGTACTACGTTATGAGCATTAGGCTTTTTAACCTTACCTTCTATGTATTTTTGTAAGGGTTTAAACCTTTCCGCATCAAGGCTCAAAACATCTTGAATTGTAGAAATCTGGTAGCCTACTCCTCCAAACGATTGTAATATATCTTTAATTTCATCCTTCGGTCGCTTTAAAAATAGAGCCGCACATTCATTCCGCAAATTTGCGATAGTAGGGTTCTTTAAATTGGCAGACAATTTACCTTTCTGTTTAAGTTTTTTATAAACTTCTAATACATCTACCTCTTGTTGATCGAGCATTCCTAAAAGATTTAAAAACAAAAATAATCGGAATTTCTGGAATACTTCTAAACTAACTGGAATCACATTAGATTCTTGTTGGATTCATTCGGATTCCTTCGTTAAAGCTATTTCTAGCGCACATCTTTGCTTTCGAAATCAGTCACAAAAAACAAACACAAAACCTGGTTTCAAAAAAATGAGTGGATATCGCGGTAGCGAAATATTGGACTGGGAAGCTTTATCAGCTCCCACGATTGAAACTCGAAACACTTCCCAAAAATTCAGAAGGCCTTCTGATTTACACTGCAGCAAACCTAGCGAATGGTCGCTGGGAACTGCCTCGTATTTCACATTCTAAATTTTTGAAAAAATGTTTATTCCAATTTTTATCGCCCTGTTAATGGGCTTAATTTCTCCTGCCAATCATTCTGCTAATTGCAATACGGGGGGCACCGTTTACGTAAATAGTACAAACGGCGAAGATGGTGATCCAGACACCGACCCTGATAATAATGGAGACACAGGCGTTGATGGTCCGGGGCCAGCTAATCCAGGCGGCGGTTCTGGGCAAAACCCGCCACCAAAACCATAATTATACTCAAAGCAAGGTGCGTGGCACCTTGCTTCTCAGATTCTAAAATCTAGCTACGCCATTTTTGTTTAAATTGTTTTTGTATTTTTGAGTAAATTCAAAACTGTGACACGCCTCTATCTACTTATAATTAGTCTTTTTTTACTTTCTTGCTCTGCAAACCAGCAGAAAAAAAAGAAAGACAAAGAAGCTAATCCTTTTCACGACCAAGCTTATACATACAGAGATTCTCAAAAACCTGATAGTGCATTTATCTTTTTTGCCAAAGCAAAAGATCTTTTTCTTCAGCGCAACGACAGTTTAGGCGTGGCAAACTGTTTGGTAAATTCCGCAATTATTTCTACCAATATGGGCGATTACTTTGGGGGACAAGAACTTTCTCTCGAAGCACTATCCTATCTAAATGAAGAAAAAAAAGAAGATTATACCTACCTCAACTCTAATTATAACAATTTAGCAATTGCAAGCGAACGTCTAAGGAATTATGATAACGCTATTAAATTTTATGATCTAGCAATTAAATTCGCTACAGATTCTAGCTCAATTCTACTTTACTTAAACAATAAAGCAAATGCCTATCAAGGATTAAAGCAGTATAAAAACGCCTTAGCTATTTACATTAAATTGTTGCGAAAAGATAGCAACGAGAAAACAACTTTTGCAAGGGTATTATCCAATATAGCGTTCACTAAATGGCAATTAAACCAGAGTTACAACCCATTGCCCGAGTTATCAGCCGCCTTAAACATACGGCAAAAAGAAAATGATTTATGGGGCTTAAATTCTAGTTACGATTATATAGCAAATTACTACGCTATACACAACGCAGATTCGACCTTACACTATGCCCAGAAAATGTTAAGCAATGCGCAACTGTTAAATAGTGCCGACGATCAATTATTCGCCCTGCAAAAACTCATCAAATTTAGTGCTAAACCAGATCGAGACCTTTATTTTGAACGTTACCTAAAATTAGACGACAGTTTATTATCCGCTAGAAACCTCGCTAAAAATCGCTTTGCGCTAATTAAGTTTGAAACCGAAAAACACAAAGCAGATAAGCTGGCCCTACAGAAACAAAATTCTGAAAAAACTTACCAAATTATCATTGTCACTAGTGTCTCTCTGTTAACATTAATATTTGGATGGTTTTGGTACAAGAAACGTCAACAGCACATCAAACTAATTGCGGAAAAAGCCATTAAAGAAAATCAGTTAAAAACTTCAAAAAAAGTACATGATGTGGTTGCAAACGGCCTTTATAGGGTAATGATAGAAATTGAGAACGAAAAAGAGTTAGATAAGGACCGTATTTTAGATAAGATTGAAGATATGTACGAGAAATCTCGTGATATTTCTTACGATAATGAAACCTTAAACTTACACAACTTTCAGGACACCCTAAATAATTTAGTACATTCGTTCAAATCTTCTACCATCGATATCAAGATTGAAGGCAACACTAAAGTGCTGTGGCAAAAAGTGAATGCTAAGGTGCAACATGAAATAACGCATATTTTGCAAGAACTATTGGTAAACATGGCCAAACACAGCCAAGCAAGCCAGGTAAGCTTTACTTTTGAGCAAAATAATCAAGAGATCAGCATCTGCTACCGAGATAATGGAGTGGGTTTATCAAAAGATGCCGAGTTTAAAAACGGATTAACAAATACGGGAAACCGTATAAATCATATTTCGGGTAATATTACTTTTGAAACATTAAATGAAAGTGGGCTGGAGATTAAAATTTCCTTTCCTATTTACTAAAACTACCTTATGTTTAAAAAAGTACTGATTGCCGAAGACCACGAGACTATTAACTATTCCATTCAAAAAACTTTGGAGGAATTAGAAATTCCGCATGACAGTAGGAATTATGTTTATTACTGCGATGATGCCATTAAGCGGTTAAAAAAAGCATTGGCAGAGGGCAAACCTTATGAACTGCTCATTACCGATCTATCTTTTGAGGATGATATACTGGGACAACAAATTACTACTGGCCAAGCGCTAATTGCTACGGCAAGAGCAATTCAACCAGATTTAAAAATCCTTATATTTTCTATTGAAAACCGAGCTTCGGTAGCGCAATCTCTCTTTGAAGAACTAAAGATAGATGCTTTTGTTCCGAAGGCTCGTAGGGATGCCCAAGATCTTAAGCTAGCAGTAGAAACAGTTTACAATGGCAAAAAACACGTTTCGGTCAACTTAAAAAAAGACTTAGAACAACAACATCACGAATTTAACGAATTTGACACTGAAGTGGTTTCACTTCTTTCGCAAGGAGTACTGCAAAAAGATGTACCTATTTATCTGCAACAAAAAAACATTAAACCTTCTGGACTAAGCAGCGTTGAAAAACGATTATGCATCATTAAAACCAAACTGAATATTTTTAGTAACGAGCAGTTAATTGCCTACTGTAAGGATAAAAAAATTATTTAACACAGTTGATGGTGATTAGTAATTCGACGATTTGTTGATTTGATAAATTGGTAATAGCACGAAAATAGCCTAACTGATCCTCAACCACTCACACCCGACTACTCCTATCTAATCCCTAAATCAATATTATTTTTTAGCCCTTTACGGTTTCCCGTAAAATGATCCCAGCTTGCCTTAGTACTTTTGGGAGTACCAGACAACAAGCACATGGATTTAAAACTAAAGTTAGAACAGCTTCATCAAAGAGTAATTCATCTCAAAGAACAAATTAATACCGAAGAAGCTACGAAGAATGCCTTCGTAATGCCTTTTATCCAAATTTTAGGCTACGATATTTTTAATCCCACAGAAGTTGTACCTGAACATATTTGTGATATTGGCACCAAAAAGGGCGAAAAAGTAGATTACATCATCAAAAGAGATAACGAACCCATCCTCATCATCGAATGTAAGCATTGGAAAGAAAATGCCGACGCCCACAACTCTCAGTTACATCGTTATTTCCATGTATCTAAAGCCCGATTTGGTGTACTCACTAATGGTGTGATTTATAACTTCTACACCGATTTAGAGCAACCTAATATTATGGACGAAAAACCTTTCTTAACCATTAATATTGAGGATTTGAAAGACAATGCCATTAAAGTTTTAGAAAGCTTTACCAAACAAGGTTACCATCTAGAGACCATTTTAGACTCTGCCGAAGCGTTGAAATACATCAAGGCCATTAGGAAAGAGTTTGAAAAGGAAATTGAGCACCCGTCTGATGAATTGGTTAAATTATTGGTCAACCGTTTTTTTGATAAGTCCTTAATTGCCAGCCGCATGCTCACGTTTAAGGAATATGCTAAAAAGGCATTGGCTATCTCTATTAATGATTCAATCAGTCATCGTTTAAAATCGGCCCTCCACATTAATGAAAACATAGAAAGCAAAACCGAAGAGCAAACCGTTAACCCAGTAGACGACAATAACGATACACCTAAAGTAATTACCACAGACGAAGAATTGGAAGCTTTCCAGATTGTAAAAGCGATTTTGCGTGAAAAACTTACAACAGATCGAATTGCCGCCAGAGATACGCAATCTTACTTTGGCGTGCTGCTAGACGACAATAACCGTAAGCCGCTTTGCCGACTGCATTTTAACAGCGCCAATAAATACATTGAGCTTTTTCACAATGGTAAAGATGCCGGAGAGAAGATATTGCTGAATAGCTTGGATGAGATTTATGGGTTTAGAAAGGAGTTGCACGGGGCGGTGGAGAGGTATTAGGAGAGACACAAGCAAAAAATGCGATAGGTTGGTTACACATTATTAGAAGCGCACAGGTAAAACACCATTCATTTTCCGAAAAATCCTTTTGCATAGAATTTTAATAATTATCTTAGACAACCTAACGATATAGTTAAAAATGGCATTAAGCTGGAACGAAATAAAAGATAGAGCTTTAAAATTCTCAAAAGAATGGGCTGAAACCTCAAACGAAGAAGCAGATGCAAAACCATTCTTAGTAGAGTTTTTTAATGTATTTGGCATCACGAGGAAACGAGTTTCAACTTTTGAGCATAAAGTAAAAAAACTTGGTGACAAAGACGGCTACATCGACCTACTTTGGAAAGGAACCATTTTAATAGAAATGAAAAGCAGGGGTAAAAACCTTGACAAAGCTTACGGACAAGCTGTTGAATATACTTATGGCCTTAAAGAACACGAACTCCCAAAGTACATTCTCATTTCGGACTTTGAAAACTTTAGACTTTACGATCTTGAAGAAAATAAAACGGTCGACTTTAAACTAAATAACCTTGTAAACAACGTTCAACGTTTCGGCTATTTATTGGGTTACCAAAAGAAAATTTACAAGGAACAAGACCCTGCAAATATAAAAGCCGCAGAGTTGATGGGTAAACTTCATGACAGATTAGAAGAAATTGGCTACACTGGACATCCACTTGAAGTTTACTTGGTTCGTATTCTATTTCTATTGTTTGCAGAAGATACTACGATTTTCAACAAACAGCAATTTCAAGAATTTATTGAGCAACGCACTAATATAGACGGAAGTGACCTTGCTGCAAAATTGCAAGAACTTTTTCAAGTGTTGAACACACCCACAGAAAACCGATTTAAAAACCTTGACGAACAACTTGCCGACTTTCCGTATGTAAATGGAAAACTTTTTGAAGAAATTTTGCCTATGGCAAGTTTCGATAGTAAAATGCGCCAAGCTCTTTTAGAATGTTGTTATATTGATTGGAGCAAAATATCACCTGCTATTTTCGGCTCCATGTTTCAAAGTGTAATGAATCCAAAAGAACGAAGAAACTTAGGAGCACATTACACTAGCGAAACCAATATTTTAAAACTTATAAAGCCGCTTTTTTTAGATGAACTTTGGAAAGAATTTGAAGCTGTAAAGGGCAATAAAAATAAACTTCCCGAATTTCATAAAAAATTGAGCACACTGAAATTCCTTGACCCCGCTTGTGGTTGCGGGAATTTCTTGGTAATTACGTACAGAGAGTTACGTTTACTTGAAATTGAAATCTTAAGAGCGTTGAACAAAACAGGACAAGGTTTTTTGGATGTTCGTGAAATTATTTGGCTTGATGTAGATATGATGTATGGAATTGAATATGAAGAATTTCCTGCACGAATTGCCGAAGTTGCCATGTGGTTGATGGACCACCAAATGAATATGCAAATTAGTAATGAATTTGGGCAATATTTTATTCGTTTGCCATTGAAAAAAGCGGCTAAAATTGTTCATGGCGATGCATTGGAAACAGATTGGCAAAGCTTATTACATTCAATAAATGAAATAAATGTGATTGCTAAACATGCTAATATCTATTTAGTTGAAGAATCACAAGCAGAATACAAAACTGTAAACATACAAACAGAAACATTTGAAATTCATAAAGGCAAAAAGCCACAAGAAGCAGACGAAATAAAATTTGATTATATCGTTGGAAATCCTCCATTCATTGGTTCTAAAAAAATGAAGCAAAGTCAACGAGACCAAATTGTAAAGCAGTTTGACGATACAGAAGGTAGCGGAGTTTTAGACTATGTATCAGGTTGGTATATCAAAGCAGCCAAATACATTCAAGACACAAAAATTAAAGTTGCATTTGTTTCTACAAACTCTATTGTGCAAGGCGAACAAACAAGCATACTTTGGGGGCAAATGCTCAACAAATACGGCATCAAAATTCATTTTGCGCATCGCACTTTTAAATGGAGTAACGAAGCAAAAGGAAATGCAGCAGTTTATTGTGTGATAGTTGGCTTCGCCAACTACGATACTCCAAACAAGAGCATTTTTGAGTATGAATATGTTAAAGGTGAAGCCCACGAACTGAAAGCAAAAAATATCAATCCATATTTGGTTGATGCAAAAGATATTTTAATAACTAAACGAAGAAACCCACTTTGTAATGTTCCAAAAATGAGTTTTGGAAATATGCCTTTGGACGGTGGTCATTTACTATTATCGGATGAAGAGAAAAAAGAATTTCTTTTGAAAGAACCGAAAGCCGACAAGTTCATCAAACCATTAATATCGGCATATGAATTTTTAAATGGTGGTAATCGTTTCTGTTTATGGCTTGTAGATGCTGAACCTAACGAACTAAAACAAATGCCCGAAGTCCTTAAAAGGGCTGAACTTGTGAAAAAATTTAGATTGGAAAGTAAAGCACCTTCAACACAGAAATTTGCAGAAACACCAACTTTATTTCGTGATAGAAATAGACCAGAAACTTTTATTGTAGTTCCTAGAGTATCATCTGAAAATAGAAAGCTAATTCCAATGGGATTTTTTGCTAAAAACTCAATTGTGAGTGATACCTGTATGTCTATACCAAATGGAACAATTTTTAATTTTGGAATATTGATGTCAAAAATGCATATGGCTTGGGTAAAATCTGTTTGCGGACGTCTGGAAAGTCGTTACAGATATTCAAAAGATATTGTTTACAATAATTATCCTTGGCCAGACAATCCAAACGACAAGCAAATAAAAGCCATAGAAGTAGCAGCACAAAAAGTATTAGACACAAGACTGCAATTCCTTAACGGTTCATTGTCAGATCTTTATGATCCTTTAACGATGCCGCCAAGCCTAATCAAAGCACACAGTGAATTAGACAAAGCAGTTGACTTGGCTTATAGACCACAAATATTTACAAGTGAAGCAAATAGAATGGTGTTTCTATTTGAGCTTTACGAAAAATATACCACAGATCTCTTGGCAAAAGAGAAAGCGAAGAAAAATCGAAAAATATAATAATCAAAAACGCTTAGAATAAACCAATGAAACCTCTCGTCCTTCCCTTACTTTATCTTCTGGTTAACTTCCAAACCGACAAAACCGTGTACATTTGCGATAGCGGAAAAGCGCCAAAGTATCATTATAAATCCAATTGTAGAGGTTTAAGCAATTGCAACTATAAAACCGTAAAAACTACCTTAACCAAAGCCAAAAAAGAGGGCAAGACCTTGTGTAAATGGGAAGATTAATCACAATACTGCTGTTACTGCCAACATGGGTTTGCGGTCAAAGCATCAATGTTAAACAATTACAACATCAATCTTTTACGGCAAAAGTTATTCGTATTATAGATGGCGATACTATGGAAATACTTTACGAAAAAACGCCTATTAAAATACGTTTGGCGCATATCGATTGTCCGGAAAAAAGAAGCAAACAACCTTTTGGCACACAAGCAAAAACTGTGCTATCTAATTTATGCTTTGGCCAGCAGGTTAAGGTAACTAGCCAAAATTCGGATCGCTACGGCCGTCTAATTGCCGTAATTACCAATGCTAAAAAACAAATCGTTAATCAAGAAATGATTAAATTGGGCATGGCTTGGCATTTTACTAGATACTCTAACGACAACACCTACGCAAAACTAGAACAAGAAGCACGCAAAAAGAGAATTGGCCTATGGCAAGAAAATAAGCCAACTCCACCTTGGAACTGGAGGAAACCCAAATCAGTTTAATTCACTTCAAAAATAAAAATCTTGGTGTTCATGGTGTCTTGGTGGTTGTTCTGGGTTATAATCCTTTCAAAGCCCTATTCAAACTTCTTAAAGTAATGCCTAAATAAGCGGCCATATCATCTTTAGAAATAGTGATCCCTTGCTTTTCCTGCAAGTCAAGCAACTTAGCCAAGGCATGTTCCACGGTATATAGCTGTTGAAACGAAGCTCTCGAACTGGTGTTGATGATTCGTTCTGCCAATTCTTCCAAAAGGATTTGATATAGCCTTAAATCTTTATCTAAAAGTTGTTTAAATGTAGCTGAAGAAATGGCATATACTTGCACCGAAGTTACCGCAGCTACATTGCAAAGACAGTTAATTTGACGTATCATTTCAAGTTCTCCCAATATTTGGCCCTTGCTCATGAATTCTAAAATATAATCCTTGCCATTTTCCTCCAAGAAAAAACATTTGGCAATTCCTTCTTTAATCACAAAAACACGATGGCTTTTCTCTCCTTGGCGAAGCAACAAGCTATCTTTTTCAAAATGCTGTAAACTTATTCCCCATTGTTTACTGTGAAACAGCTCATCAACGTAATTTAAAAACTCTGTGTTAGTTCTAAGCATAATTTAGCCTTAGAGACATTTGTCCTTTTTTGCCAAAAAGATTTAGTCCATTTTTGCAACATCACAAAGATATACGATGAAAAATCAAATCACAACCATTGCTTTTGATGCCGATGATACCCTTTGGGAAAACGAGCAATATTTTAGGGAAGCAGAATTAAACTTCGCTAAGCTTTTTCCACATTTAGCCGCTTCTGAAGTTGTTAAAGCCTTATTCGACATCGAGATGAAAAATTTAAAAACATACGGCTATGGAATTAAAGGTTTTATGCTCTGCATGATAGAAACGGCAAGCTTATTAAGTGACGAAAAAATAGATCATCAATTAATCCACCAAATCTTTGATATCGGTCATAAATTATTGCAAAAACCCATTGTACTTTTAGATGGAATTGAAGCAACCCTGCTACATTTGCATGGCAAGTACAGATTAGTAATGGCTACCAAAGGTGATTTGCTAGACCAAGAACGTAAATTGGAAAAATCTGGACTTGCAAAATACTTTCATCACATCGAAGTGATGAGCGATAAACAGCCTCGTCACTATCAGAAACTGATCAAGCATTTAGACTGCAAGCCAGAAAACTTTTTGATGATTGGCAATTCTCGCAGATCGGATATTGTGCCCGTATTAGCGTTAAATGCTTTCGCAATAGAGGTGCCATACCATACCACTTGGGTTCACGAGCTACATGAAGAACCTATTGAGCATCCCAATTTTGTTTCGGTAACAAGCATTGATCAGATTATTCCATTGTTGTAAAGGCGCTCCTAGTCAGTCATCCCAGATTTAGTCTGGGATCTTAAAGCTACAAGTATAGATTTCGCATTACGATTCCCGCCTATGCGGGAATGACGCAAAGATTTAAATTCAGTACGACATAAACAACTCAAATAAGCATGAAAAAAATAAACATAGAAACTTGGAAACGCAGAGATCACTTTAAACTCTTCAGTAAATTTGAAGAACCTTTCTTTGGTGTGGTTGTAAACATTGATTGCAGCAAAGCCTACCGGAATGCAAAAGCAGCCAACAAATCGTTCTTCCTGTATTATTTATACAGGGCTTTAAAGGCCGCTAATGCCTTAGAAGAGTTTCGTTATCGTATTTTAGGAGAGGATGTTGTTTTACATGAGTATGCCAGTGTTTCCACCACAATCAATCGCCCAAACGGCACTTTCGGATTTGCTTACTTCGATTACCATACCGATGAAAACGCTTTCATCGCCAATGCGCAAAAATCAATACAAGAGGTGCAGAACACCGAAGGGTTAATTCCATCTCAAGCTGGTGGCAGCGAAATCCATTTTTCTGCTCTACCCTGGATCGATTTTACTTCGCTTTCTCACGCTCGCAGTTTCAGTTTCCCCGACAGCTGTCCAAAAATCTCCTTCGGTAAAATAGTGGATAAAGACGGCGGTAAATCTATGGCCGTTTCTATTCACATTCATCACGGACTAGCCGATGGCTACCATGTTGGCCAGTTTGCAGCGGCTTTCCAAAAACTAATGGACGAAACATAGATTGTCATCCTTATGAAAAAAATAAACGCAACATTATTGCAATTAAAAAATATGCCGTACTTTAGCTGAACAAGATGTTATAAGATATGGCAAATGAACAAAACTTTGAGGTAATTATTATTGGCGGTAGCTATGCAGGTTTATCTGCAGCAATGGCCTTGGGCAGAGCCTTAAAAAAGGTTTTAGTCATTAACGGTGGAAACCCCTGCAATAAACAAACACCGCATTCGCACAATTTCCTAACCCAAGATGGTAAAACACCCAAGCAAATTTCTGAACTCGCCAAAGCACAAGTAGCCAATTATGATACGGTAAGTTTTGTAGATGATACCGCCGTTAAGGGAGAAAAAAAGAATAGTGGTTTCGAAATTACCACACAAAGTGGAACAGTTTTTCGAGGTAGAAAATTGATTTTTGGCACTGGAGTTAAAGACCTTATGCCTAATATAGAAGGCTTTGCCGAATGCTGGGGCATCAGCGTAATTCACTGTCCGTACTGCCATGGTTATGAGGTACGCCACAAAAAAACGGGTTTATTTGCCAACGGCGATATGGCCTACGAATTTGGCAAACTGCTTTGGAATTGGACTAAAGACCTTACAATTTATACCAACGGAAAATCGAATTTAAGCGCAGCACAAACAAGCAGCTTAACTAGCAAAAACATCAGCGTTGTAGAAAAAGAAATCGTAAAAATTAAGCACCAGAATGGGCAAATCCAAACCTTGATCTTTTCAGATGGCAGCATGCAAGAATTAGATGCTTTGTATGCCAAAATACCATTCGTTCAACATAGTGATATTCCAGAAAGTTTAGGCTGCGAAATCACAGAAATGGGAATACTAAAAGTAGATATGATGCAAAAAACAACTGTAGATGGCGTATTTGCGGCTGGCGACAGCACCAATATGATGCGCTCTGTAGCTAATGCTGTTTATGGAGGCAACATGGCTGGCGCCGCAGCTAGTAAAGAGTTGATAGCAGAGGATTTTGGAGTAATTAATTGAATATTGTTAATTAACCATTCATCTATGCGTCATACCCAACTCGATTGGGTATCTTAATGCGAAAAACATAATTATTATCGCTTTAAGATTACCGCCTACGCGGGAATGACGGTAGATAAACAGATTTACACTTACTTAATGGATTTGGCGGAATTAACAATAACCAAAACTCATTCTTTCGTCCCATCATTCACTACTTCTTTTATCATTTTAATCATCTTTTGGCGATGTAGTTTTTTAGCCACATCAATAGAATGTGATTGATGTATGTCGGCTTCCTCTTCCGCCAGTCTGGCTAAAGTAACATAGAACTTATGGAATTGATCCAGCTCTTCTTCTGTTAAATCCTCAATATCTACCATTCGATTGCTCGCTTTTTCATGCGAAGCGATCAACTCATTCAGCTTCAACTGAATTGCTTTACCATCTTTATTCTGCGCCTTTTGTATTAAGAAAACCATCAAAAATGTAATAATGGTAGTACCCGTGTTAATGACCAACTGCCAAGTTTCAGAATAATTAAATATTGGTCCCGAAACGGCCCAAATTACCACAATTGCTACCGCCGCAATAAACGCCGGCGAACTGCCCGTAAACTTGGTGGCTGCGTTAGAAAATCTTTCAAATAAGCTGGTTCTATTTTTTTTGCTCATGATTTAAGTTTTAAGACAGGAATTTACGCACTTTCTAAGAACTTTCAATATGATAAATCAATGGAATAAATAATCCATCGGGGCATGGCAATTATTTTCAATCAACCTCACCACCATGAGCTGATAATTGATTAAAAACATCCATAATTCACGTTAATTTAAGGTAAGCTTTGGATAGCTTTAATGATAAACTTTTGTGGTCAATATTGTAGACACAATACTAACGTTCAAAAACAATCTTAAAACGCTACGCATTATCATAGTAAAATTGATTTGTGCGTCTGTGGCTAAAAAATCATTAAACAAAAAAGCCGCCCCGAAATATCGGGACGGCTCTACTATAAAGACTTTAAATCTTACAATTTATCGTTTGCATTGATGCAATTCAAATCTTCGAAAGCTACTTTTAAACGAGCCACAAATGCTTCTTCCGATTTACGTAACCAAACACGCGGATCGTAAAATTTCTTGTTCGGTTTGTCGTCACCTTCTGGATTACCAATCTGGCCTTGTAAGTAAGCTTCGTTCTTTTTGTAGAAACCTAAAATTCCATCCCAGAAAGCCCATTGCAAATCAGTATCGATGTTCATTTTGATCGCTCCGTAAGAAATTGCTTCTCTAATTTCTTCCTGCGAAGAACCAGAACCTCCGTGAAAAACAAAGTTGATAGGTTTTTCGGCAGTTAAGCTATATTTCTCTTTGATAAAATCTTGAGAGTTTTTCAAAATGATTGGTTGCAATTTTACGTTGCCTGGCTTATATACGCCATGTACGTTACCAAAAGCAGCAGCAACCGTAAACTGATCGCTCACTTTGCTTAATTGCTCATAAGCATACGCCACTTCACTTGGTTGTGTGTATAATTTCGAGCTATCTACATCGCTATTGTCTACACCATCTTCTTCACCACCAGTAACACCTAACTCAATTTCTATGGTCATGCCCAATTTGCTCATACGCTCTAGGTATTTAGCAGAAATTTCAATGTTCTCCTCAATAGGCTCTTCAGAAAGATCCAACATGTGCGATGAAAATAATGGTTTACCAGTCTCGGCAAAGAATTTTTCGCCATGGTCTAACAAACCATCAATCCAAGGCAACAATTTTTTAGCGGCATGGTCTGTATGTAAAATTACTGCAACACCATAGTGCTCTGCCAATAAATGCACGTGCTTAGCTGCAGAAACTGCACCTAATACGCAAGCTTGTAGGTTATCGTTATTTAAGGTTTTACCAGCATAAAACTGTGCACCACCGTTAGATAATTGAATAATTACTGGCGAATTTACCGCCTTTGCCGCTTCCATTACCGCATTAATCGTGTTGGTTCCTGTTACGTTAACTGCCGGAAGTGCAAATTGATGTTTTTTGGCCTGCTCAAACAGTTCTTGTACTGCAGCACCATGAATTACGCCTTTGTAGCCTTTTAAACTCATTTTATATTTAGTTTTATTATTGTTTCGAAGTTAGGAATTTTTAATCTAACAACTCGTGTTCTAGACAAATGTAATGAAAATTTACTTATTGTCAATTATACACTAAGGTTGTTTTTCAGGTTAATTGTTTATTTGGTTAATCGTTTAATTTGTTTATCTGGTTATTGATTTATTGATAATTGGTTATTGAGCTTTGATTATTGGTTATTAGTTATTTCCTTGAAAGCACTTTCAGTTTTCCAAACGTTCCGCTAGTCCCGCTTTTCGTTACAATCTTTTTGTAATCTGTCTTCCGTCATTTCGAACGCAGAGAGAAATCTAACGGTTAGTTTAACCATTAGCGAGGCTTCTCCTCGTTCCTCGTCGAAATGACGCGACAAAAAGTATCCACTGCAATCGGGTTTGGAGAACCTAAACCTGTGCACAGCACTTGCATTTTAAACCCGACAATAGCGAACACGTAGCGGCAAACCTATGTGTTTGCCCGAAGTAAAGCGGTTGGCGGGACTGAACCAAAATAGTAGCAACACATTACCTTTTCAAAAACTCAATAATAAGACTATGAATTGAAAACTGATTATTGTTAACTTAAAACTGCCCTTTGTGTTAATTATTTTTTTCGTTTCTTTGTAGTCGCATTTTTAAAAAATACACATGTCTTGGTTTAAAAGAGAGAAAAAAGGAATTAGCACTAGTACCGACGAAAAGAAAGAGGCTCCTGACGGCTTATGGAACAAGTGCCCGAATTGTAAGAAAGCTCTTCACAGTGCCGACCTTCAAGAAAGCAAGTGGGTTTGCCAATACTGCAGCTACCACCTACGCGTAGGTTCAAAAGAATATTTCAACGTACTTTTTGATCATAACGAGTTTACAGAACTTGATGCTAACTTAACTTCCGGCGATCCGCTTCATTTTATAGATAGTAAGCCTTATACCGATAGAATTGTTGAAACCACTAAAAAAACAGGCTTAAAAGACGCAATTCGTTCTGCTTATGGCAAGATAGAGGGCGAAGATATTGTAATCGCTTGTATGGATTTTAATTTTATTGGTGGTTCTATGGGTTCGGTAGTGGGCGAAAAAATTGCAAGAGCTATCGACTACAGTCTGAAAAAGAAAATTCCTTTCTTGATGATTTCTAAATCTGGTGGTGCACGTATGATGGAGGCTGCATTTTCGTTAATGCAAATGGCTAAAACATCTGCTAAACTAGCGTTGTTAAGTCAGGCAAAAATACCCTACATTTCATTGCTGACCGACCCAACTACGGGTGGTGTAACAGCTTCTTATGCCATGTTAGGTGATATTAACATTGCAGAACCAGGCGCTTTAATTGGTTTCGCTGGTCCTCGAGTAATTAAAGAAACCATCAAAAAAGATCTACCAAAAGGTTTCCAAACTTCAGAATTTGTATTGGAGCATGGTTTCCTAGACTTTATTGTAGATCGTAGAGAAATGAAAGCTAAATTGGCTACTTTCTTAAAAATGATGAAGAATTAAGGGTTAATTGTTAAACTGTTTAATTGTTAAATTGAACTGTCAACTGATAACTACCAACTGATAATTAAAAAGCAGGGCTGTAACATCTAAACAATGTAAGCCCTGCTTTTTTTTCGCTCTGTACTCTTCAATACCTTATATCCTTAGGGCTTATTTAAACACAAACTACGTTACAACACTTTGCGTTCTTAGTGATGCCTAAAAAACTTCGCGGTAAAATCAATTGCAGAGAAGAACATAAATTTTGAAAGGGCTTAATGCCGCTTTTCAACTATTGGCAAGCAAATTATCCTTACTTTTGCCACAAAGTAAAATCGTTGAAAAACTACATCAGCAACTTAAGAAACATAGCCACTTTTGCAGTAATTTTATTGCACGTTACCGCTCCATTTGTTCTCAAATTCAATAAAATCAGTTTTGCTTCTTGGCAATTGGCCAACTTGTTAGATTCGATGCTGAGGTTCGGCGTTCCTGTTTTTGTAATGATATCTGGCGCTGTATTGTTAGATCGTAGCGAACCGCTAAACATCTTTTTAGGCAAAAGATTGAAACGAATTTTTTTACCTTTTTTATTCTGGAGCATTGTTTACTTTATATTCATATACGCAGGTAACTTCCAAAAATTTTCGATCTCACAACTTGCTCAAATACTTACAGACAAACTATTGAAAGGCACTTATTATCACCTTTGGTATATTTACATGATACTAGGGATTTATCTCTTCGTACCTATCGTGAGAAAATGGGTGCAAAATAGCACCAAGCAAGAACTTCATTATTTTCTTTTATTGTGGGCCATTACTCTTTTCATTAATACCGATGTAGCCAAATATATTCCAAGCATTGAGGTTTTATATTTCAGTAAATATTTAGGCTACCTTGTGTTAGGCTATTACTTAGATCACTATGTAGTAACAAAACGTAGCAGAAATAACGTTTACTTCATTTTATTTATCTTGGGAGTTGCCTTAACATTTTTATCAACTAGCTACCTTACGGTAACAGCTAATCAACTTAACATTACTTATTACAACTACCTATCGCCCAATGTGTGTTTAATTGCTATTGGTATTTTCCTTTTAGGCAAGAGTTTATTACATCAAACAAATACAACATTCACCAGTTTAGATAGGCATAGTTATGGTATTTATTTGGCTCATGTATTAGTATTGCATTATGTGTACCGAATAGTTGCGCCTTTAAAAGTAAGTACCAAGTCTCCTTTATCACTTTTATTGTACATCATTGCTGTGGCCTCCGTAACTTACCTTGTCTCCTATCTTTTAATTAAGTTATTATCATTAAATAAAGGGCTTCAAAAGCTAATTACCTAAGCAATTACCAGCTTATAAGCAGCCTAATTAACGTGAGTTCGGAATAAGAAAATTATGCTATTTGCTAGCGATAGCGCTTCAAATCTTCGTTCAGCTAATTTTCGGTCTCTTATTTTTCGGACCGCACCAATAGGCCAAAGCACTTTCTTTGAAAGAAAAATAAGCAACCGAGAGTTTATCAGCAAAGCTGATGAGCTCCGTAAACTCCGGTTTTGTTACTTTTTGCGGTCAAACCTAAGCGTAGCGAAAGCTTGAATACCGATGAAAACAAAATGATAAATATGAAAAAAGTAAGAGCCCAGCGGCGGCGAGCTAAAAAAAATACGTTTAATGCGATTTTCTCAAGAATTGTAAAAATACTTAACCCGAACTGACGTTAATTATTTTATATGAGCCCCCTTTTACCTTAACTACTGCAAAAAAAAACATCCAACAAAAAATCCCCCGATAAATTATCGGAGGATTTCAAAAAATTTAAACCTAAGCTAGAAGCCTATTTTTTTGCATCTAACGCTTTTTCGATACGATCAGATAAGTCTTCTAAATGGTATTTAGTTAAACTATCTGAGGTTGAATTGGCTTTAATTGCTTTATCTAACTCACGCAGCTGACCTTTCACTACAGAAACAGCATCGGTTTGACTAGCAGATAAGCCGCTTGACGCACCACCACCTCTAGTAAATATAACGGTTGAACCGCCCGATGGAGCAGGAGGATTAATGATGGAAATTAATCTGTCTACGTAAGCCTTTTGCAAGTTTCTACGATAAACATCGATAGCTGCACCGCCTTTTAATTCTGTGAAAATCGAAGCATTCAAATCTCTAAACAAATCAGATATTTTGTAGGCAGCGGCACCATCGGCAGCTTCGGCAGCAATTAGGTTGCCTAATACTCTTGTAGATACCACACGACCTAAAGCAGCATTTTGCAATTTAGAAACTACTACCAATGGGCTTTCGTTAATGTTATCTAAAATAGATTGGTCTAACAACCATTTAGGTGTAGTAAACACTTGGGCATTTAACCAGTTCATGGCTTCTTTTTGTGTTGCCGCTGGTGTGCGCTCGTAAATTAAGCCTGCTTGGTCAACCGTTTTTGGATTTTCGTAGATACCTCCTACGTTTTTGCTTACGTGACCAATGTAACGGCCTAATTGAGTAGTTAATTGGCCATACATGTTACTTAACTCCTCATAGCTTTCGCCTGGCTGTTTGGTCCAAGTTTTAAGATTAGCTAAAATTACTTTTAAGTTTTTGATACCATAGTCACTAGCTTTCATGGCATTGTCACTCAAATCCTCGCTTTGCGAATGCGGATCATCTGGATTAGTTTCGGTACCGAACCATAGACGTCTATTTTTAGCCGCTTCTACAGTCATTTTATCTAATATTTTCATATCAGAAGTTACACTTTTACTATCTGGAAAGTACCTGTATCCCCACTCAATAGCCCATTTATCGTAATCACCAATACGTGGATACAAACCTACTTTAGAGATGTTATCTTCTGGCTGCGCTACATAGTTGAAACGAGCATAATCCATAATTGATGGTGTATGTCCATGTTCTTCAACCCATTTCTTATTACGTAAATTCTCTGTAGGCACAGTAGAGCTAGAACCGTGGTTATGGCGCAAACCTAGAGTATGGCCAACTTCGTGAGACGAAACAAAACGAATCAAATCGCCCATTAGCTCATCGCTAAAGTTTACGGTACGAGCTCTTTTATCTACCGCTGCAGTTTGGATAAAATACCAATCACGTACCAACTTCATTACGTTGTGGTACCAGTTAATGTGACTTTCCATAATCTCGCCAGTACGTGGATCGGAAATACTTGGCCCACTAGCATTTGGGATTTCTGATGGTTTGTAAACAATAGCCGAGTTACGAGCATCATCTAAGCTCCATGTAGAATCTTGTGCTTTAGTTGGTGCCATTTTACCGATAACCGCATTTTTGAAACCTGCTTTTTCAAAGGCTTTTTGCCAATCGTTAACACCAGCAATTAAATATGGCACCCATTTCTTAGGTGTAGCTGGGTCAATGTAGAAAATAATTGGTTTAGCGGGCTCTACCAATTCGCCACGCTTATACTTAGCCATGTCCTGTGGCTTTGGTTCTAATCTCCAACGTTTAACCAACGCTAAATCTTTTACTCCTTGCGGATTTGCGTCGAAGTCTGTATAACCTACTGCAAAATAACCCACACGAGGATCAAAATACCTAGCTCTCATAGGCACTTTAGGCAAAGCCACCAACGATGTATTCAGTTCTAAAGTGATAGATCCACCGGGAGCACCACCCCTACTGGCACTGGCTCCCGCGGTAGCAGGGGCAGCACTCATACTGTAGGTTTTGGTCACGTTAATCTCCGTATTAGTTGGAAAAGTGTTGATTGTGTTGATAAAACTTCTATCCGCCTGCTGAGCGCCTAAACGGTATCTGGTTTTAGCTGCTGGAGAAGAGAAATAGAACACGTCGTTATCGCTATTGATGAAATCTGTAGCATCAACTACAACACCTTTGTTGTCTTTCGCGTAAGCCGCCACATTAAACGATGCAGCGATGTTTTGCACCGTAGAATTTTGTACATTTTTGTACATTGAAGAGGTAGAATCTGGGCTATACGCTCTAAAACTTATTTTACGGATAAACAATTTATCGTTTGGCCCTTTTTCAAATCTAATTACCGAAGAACCAATTTGATCTCCAGCGTAAACTTGATTGTCTCTAAGCGTAGCTGATGATTTTGATACTCTGCTTACCACTAAAATATCTCTGTTTAATACCGAATCGGCAATTTCAAAGAAATACTTGTCTTCTATTTTGTGCGAAATGATTAGACCTAGCCTAGTTTGCGCCTTATTGGTAATTACCTGATCATAAGGTTTGGGTTTGCCTTTAGCAGCCGCAGCTCCCATTGCACCAGGCGCCCTACGCGTACTATCGGTAGGAGCCGTACCACCTTGGGTAGGCCTCTGAGCGTGTGCTAATGTTACCGCTCCGGCCACCATAAGTAGTGTAAATAAATTTTTCTTCATCAATTTGTTATATAAGTTAATTGTGAAGTAAAAGTAAGTTTCTAGCTACGAATATTTCAGAATTAGATATAACTTCTTAGTTACAAGATAAAAAATATAGTTACCCTCAGTATTTGTCCCTAAAAATCCTATCGTGTGGACACATCTTTTGCTCTTTCTTATGAATCACGCGTCATTCCCGTGAAAACGGGAATCCTAATGCAAGGGACATAACCTTTAATCGCTTTAAGATTCCCGCCTATGCGGGAATGACGACAAACCCTCGGACTTGTGTACACACGATAGGAAAAATCGGGATACACAAGTTTGGAAGCCAATATTTCAGAAAATTTGAGCAGTAGATGAATAAATTATTACTACAATACAGAATTTATTAAAAGAAGCAAGTAATCTGTGCATCTGCGGCTAAAAAAAACTTAATGTAAAATCTTAAACACCAGTTCTTTCAATAAATCGCCATCAGATACATTTCCCGAACTATCCAACCCTTTGCTTTTCAAATCGTACTCCCTTAGCAAACTAATGATATCAAAGGTTTTGCCTGCGCTAAATGTACGTGCAGCTGTTTCATAATCTTTAACAAAATACGGACTTACGCCTAACTCTCTCGCAGCATCATTTTTACTGGGCAAATAATGATACTTTAATATTTTAGAGAAATATGAATTGAGGTTAGCCATTACCATAATCATTGGATTGGCTTTTGGATTACCAGCAAAATAATTAATGATCTGATTGCTCTTCAACACATTTCGGGTAGCCAAAGCTTTCTGCAATTCGAACACGTTATACTCTTTGCTGATACCAATATTACGTTGAATATGATCAGTCTGTATCGTTGTCGCTTTATCAATGTTTAAACAAAGCTTTTCTACCTCGTTGGCAATTTTAGAAAGATCAGTCCCTAAATACTCGGCCATTAAGGCAGCAGCTTGCGGATCTATTTTATAGCCCTTGCTTTTAATATGATCTTCAATCCAGGGCATCAACTTATAATCTCTTACCGGATCGCTCTGAAAAACTACACCGTTGCTATTAATGGCTTTATAGATTTTTTTCCGCTTATCGAAATTCGCATATTTATACGCCAACACCAAAATAGTACTGGGCAAAGGCTTTTCAAAATAAGCTAAGGTAAAATCAGCTTCTTTACTCGCTCCCTCGTTCGCCCATTTTAAATCTTGTGCTTCCTTTACAATAATCAGTTGATATTCGGACATCATTGGATAACGTTTTGTAGCATTCATGATCGTAGCCATGTCCGTATCTTTTCCATAAAGCACCGTTTGATTGAAACCTTTTTCCCCATCAGACAATACATGCTTTTCCATGTAATCTACAATCTGATCTATGTAATAAGGCTCTTCGCCCTGCAACAGGTAAACTGGCTTAAATTTTCTAGCTTTTAAATCCTTGATGATTTCCTCGGCACTCATGCTTCAAAATTACGATTTTAGATTTACGATTTTAGATTTGTCTGCTATTGTAGTTAATTTTTGCTTTCTCTCTATATACTTTTAACTTTTTACTTTTAACTTTACCACTCCATGTTCAACCCCATTCCACTTAACCTGCCTTTTTATCCATTTAAAATTACCCAAAGGGATGGGCTTTATTACATATTTGACGAAGCCAGAAAAAAGCACTTGGTACTTACGCCCGAAGAATGGGTACGCCAACATTTTATTAAATATTTAATTAGCGAAAAACAGTTTCCAGCAACTTTAATGCAGATTGAAGGCGGTTTAAGTTTAAATCAGACCAAAAAACGTAGTGACATTTTAGTTTACGCCCAAAGCGGAGAAAAATTGATGGTTATAGAATGCAAAGCGCCATCGGTAAATATCACTCAAGCTACTTTTGACCAGGCAGCAAGATATAATTCGGTGTACAAAGCAAAATGGTTGGTAATTACAAACGGCTTAAACCACTATTATGCACAAATAGATCATCATAACAAGGCATTTAAGCTAGTAGAGGATTTGCCAGTATATAGCCACTTATAAAATTCAGCATCTTAAGCGGCGCTCTAAAGCTGCCTCTCTAATGCTGTTCTGGATTTTGCCACTTGCGCTAAAACAACCGCTAGTTCAGCTTTAATTTCTGCAAGTGCAGACGGGATAATAGCTAAATCTACACCTTCTTTCGCGTTACGCTCAATAACCTGTACATAATCTCTCACATCTTCCCTACCTACGTAATAAAAGGTCGGTTTTACTTTATGTGCAAATTCAGAAACAGCTTTCCAATCTTCGGCGTCTACAGCTTTTTGCAAATCTTCTATATATAAAGGTATCTGCTCTACTAAGGTATCCAACATTTCAATCATAAATTCGGCACTATCGCCAGACATTTCTTTCAAATAGGATAAATCTAAATCTTCTTTACTCTTCGTTAAGTTGATCATATATGCACTTAATTATATTTTTTCGACAGTTAATTTATCGGTCAAGTTAAATAAAATGCTCGAAACTTTTTCTTTCAACACCGGATGAATAAAATCTTTTGCAATTTCATTAAGGGGCTCTAAAACAAATCTGCGCCTATGCATTTCAGGATGAGGCAAATACAGTTCGTTGCTAGAAAAAATCAAATCGGCATAAAAAATAATATCTATATCAATTAAACGCTCGCCCCAGCGCTCTAGCCTTACCCTTCCCATTTGTTGCTCAATGCCCAACAAGGCGCTGAGTAGAGCAAGCGGCGATAAATGTGTTTTTAGGCCAATGGCCTGGTTTAAAAAACTAGGCTGATCTGTTTTGCCCCAAGCAGCTGTTTCATATATACCAGAAGCAGCAAAAATATTCCCTACCTCATTGCCTATCAGCTTAATGGCATTTTTTAAGTTATCAGCCCTATCCCCCAAATTAGTACCGAGTAACAAATAAGCATTTTTATGCTCTAATTCCATATATTTTTTGTTTAGCTAAAAGCATTGTATTTATTGCGCTTGTTTAGCTTAATTGCCGTATATCACAATGCATTTTTTATATTTACAAATTAAACGTTATTAAAACTTATGAAAGAATTTTTCAAATATGTTTTCGCTACCGTCTTCGGTATTGTCATTTCGGCAGTTATTTTGGGTATACTATTTTTTGTAATCTTTGTCGGCATGATTTCGTCCATTGGCAGCGAAAGCGAAACCGTGGTTAAGAAAAACTCAGTGTTATTTCTTAACCTAGACCAAGCCATTATAGAACGCACGCCAGAAGGTTCTTTTGGAAGCTTATTTGGAGGTGCCAGCGATAAAAGCATAGGTTTTAACGATGTAACTAGAGCCCTTAAAAAAGCGCAAACCGACGAGAACATACAAGCAGTGTATCTTAACGTAAGTGCTCCAAACGCAGGTATGGCAACTATGTTAGAGGTTAGAAATGCTATCATCGACTTTAAAAAAAGTAAAAAACCCGTAATTGCCTATAGCGAAAGTTACTCTCAAGGAGCATATTATCTGGCTTCGGCAGCAAATAAAGTTTATTTAAACCCAGAGGGGGAACTAGAGTTTAAAGGTTTCAGCTCTAACTTGATGTTTTTTAAGGGTGCTTTAGAAAAACTAGGGATCGAAGCGCAAATTATACGTGTAGGAAATTACAAAAGTGCTGTTGAACCATTGATTAACACCAAAATGAGCGACTATAACCGTCAGCAGGTAACTGCCTATGTAAACGGTTTATACGATACTTTTTTAACAGGTATTTCGCAAACTCGCAAGATAGAAAAAGATACCTTATGGCAAATTGCCGATCAATATAAAATCCAATTGCCTAAAGATGCCTTGGCCTACAAAATGGTTGATGGTTTAAAATATAAGGACGAAATTTTAGATGAGCTAAGAAATGTTACCGGCACAGACAAGAAGAAAGAGATCAATACGGTAAGCATCAACGATTATATCAAAAACTTAAGTACTGAAGGCGAATCTAGTTCCAAAAACAAAGTAGCGGTTATTTACGCCAACGGCGATATTGTTGGTGGCGAAGGCTCTGATGAACAAATTGGTTCTGAGCGTATTTCTCGTGCCATTAGAAAAGCTCGCTTAGACGACGATGTTAAAGCCATTGTGCTTAGGGTAAATTCTGGAGGTGGCAGTGCCTTGGCTTCTGATGTAATTTGGAGAGAAATGGTACTGAGCAAAAAAGTAAAACCAGTTATCGCTTCTTTTGGAGATGTTGCCGCATCTGGCGGATATTACATCGGCTGCGCTGCTGATAGCATTTTTGTGCAACCTAATACTATTACCGGTTCTATTGGTGTTTTTGGGGTAATCCTCAACTTCCAAGAATTGTTTAACAATAAATTGGGATTAACATTTGATGGGGTAAAAACCGGACAGTATGCCGATATCATGAGCAGCAACCGTGCACTTACTCCTGCAGAGAGGGCAATCATACAAAAGGGTGTTAATAACGTGTACGATACTTTTATCAGTAAGGTAGCCGATGGCAGGAAAAAAACCAAAACACAAATTGATAGCTTGGGCGGCGGCCGCGTTTGGATTGGCACCGATGCCGTTAAAAATGGACTGGCAGATAGATTGGGAAGCTTTAAAGATGCCGTTACCTCTGCCGCTAAAAAAGCAAAACTAAAGGATTACAAAGTGGTGGAATATCCTGAAAAAATTGATCCTTTGAAAGAGTTTTTAGGCGCTGCTAAAGACAACGTTAGTGCTTATTATGCTAAGAAAGAGTTTGGCGAAAATTACGTTTTGTACAAGCAAATGCAAAAAGCGATAAGCAATACTGGTATACAAGCTAAAATGGAATACGAGATAAGAATTAAATAACTTGTAATAGTTTAATTGCGCTATTGTTAAATTGTTGTAAAGCTGGCAGTTTAAAATAGCAATATAACAGTACAACAATTCAGCAATAATTCCTCATGGAAAACAAACCCATAGCACGTACACTCAGATTGTTATCTCAGTTAATGGAACTTCATAACGAAAATCCATTTAAGATCAAATCTGTAGCTAACGCTGCCTTTAAGATAGATAAATTGCCTTTTGCCCTTGCTAGCAAACCAACAAACGAATTTGACAAAATAGACGGCATTGGCAAAAGCATTGCCAGTAAAGTAATAGAACTTTTAGAAACTGGCAGCATTGCAGAACTCGAAACTTTATTGAGCCAAACCCCTCCAGGTATTGTAGAAATGTTGTCTATAAAAGGTATCGGGCCTAAAAAAATCGGTATCATTTGGAACGACCTACACATTGAGAGTATTGGCGAACTCTATTATGCCTGTAACGAAAACCGATTAATTGAAGCTAAAGGCTTTGGCTTAAAAACTCAGGAAGAAATTAAAAAAGTTATTGAGTTTAAAATGGCTGCCGATGGTAAATTCTTATATGCCCAAGCAGAGCCAATTGCTAACAACCTACACGAAAAACTGTCGGTTTGGTTAACACAAATAGACCACGAATGTTTATTTGGAATTGCGGGAGAGTACCGTAGATTATGTGAAATAATTGAAGAAGTTGTTTTGGTAGTAGGAACTGAAACTCCAGACATTATAGCAACAGAACTGATTAATTTAGAACTCGGATTTGTAGAGACAAGTCAAAACATTTTTGGCACCCAACTAGAGAGCGGTTTAAATATCAAACTGTTTATTGTTCCAAAAATTAATTTCTATTTAGATTATTTTAGATTAACTGGTAGCGAAACACATGTTGATAAAGTTCTTACTTTGGCAGGAAATCATATCTTTAAAAGCGAAGAAGAAATTTATGTCAAAGCAGGTTTAGACTTTGTTTTGCCCGAGCTCCGTGAGGGTTTTAACGAAATTGAACTCGCTCAAAAACATCAGTTACCATCACTCATTACCGATAAAGATTTAAAGGGTAGTTTGCACAACCACTCTGATTGGAGCGATGGCGTACACACCTTAGAAGAAATGGCGTTATATTGCCGTGATGTGTTGAAACTCGAATATCTTGGCATTTGTGATCACTCTAAATCTGCTTTTTATGCCAATGGTTTAAACGAACAACGAGTGTATGCCCAACATCAACAAATTAACGAGCTGAACCAAAAACTCGCACCTTTCAAAATTTTTAAAGGCATAGAAAGCGATATTTTATACGATGGGTCTTTAGATTATAGTGATGATATTTTACAAACGTTCGATTTTGTGGTAGCTTCTGTTCACAGTCAACTAAAAATGACGGAAGCAAAAGCCACAGAACGTTTACTAAAAGCCATCGAAAATCCTTACACTACTATTTTAGGCCATCCCACTGGAAGATTATTGTTAAGTAGAAAAGGTTACGAGATTGATTACAAAAAAGTGATCGATGCTTGTGCCGCCAATGGCGTGGTCATCGAAATCAATGCTAATCCATTGCGTTTAGATTTAGATTGGCGCTGGCATCGCTATGCCTTAGAAAAAGGCGTACTGCTTTCCATTAATCCGGATGCTCACCGTAAAGAAGGCTTTTTAGATATGCGCTACGGAGTTATGGTTGCACGAAAGGGCACTTTAACCGCCCAAAAATGTTTAAATGCGTTTAATTTAACTCAAATCAGCGATTTTTTTGCTAGTAAAAAACCATAGTTAATGAAACAACTTTTCGTAATTAGACACGCAAAATCTGATTGGGGAGATTTTAACCTAAAGGATTTTGATAGACCGTTGAACAAAAGAGGCCATAAAAATGCGCCAGAAATGGTAGAGCGCTTTGTAGCTAAAGGCCTTAAACCAGATGCGATTGTAACTAGCCCCGCTTTAAGAGCCTTAACCACTGCAAAATATTTTGCTGATGGTTGGCAACTTAAGGCTGAGCAGCTGAGTGTTAATCTTTCAATATACGAAGCCGACACTAAAACGCTATTACAAGTCATCAACGAATTTAACGATGATTTCGATAGCATCGCATTATTTGGCCACAACCCCGGCTTAACTAATCTAGTGAATTACTTAACCCACGGGCAGATCACCAATATGCCGACTTGTAGCGCAGCAGTAATCGAATTTCCTTTTGATGAATGGAAATTGATTAGCAGCAACACGGGAAATTTAGTGTTATTTGATTATCCAAAAAGCGGATTAGATTGACAGGGTTGTCATTCTGAACACGGTGAAGAATTTATTAAATACTTCGACAGGCTCAGTATGACAGGCTCGTCAAAAATCTGGATGGTTAAAACTGAAGGTGTTTAACCGTTAAACCTCCGTTGATCAATTGTTTCAACGAATCAATACCTATTCTTAGGTGAGTTTCTACATAGTTCGCTGTTACAGAGCTGTCACTTTCTGTGGTTTTTACACCCTCCGGGATCATCGGTTGGTCTGAAACTAGCAATAAAGCACCTGTAGGAATTTTATTGGCAAACCCCGTGGTGAAAACCGTAGCCGTTTCCATATCTACTGCCATTGCACGTAAGCTTTTTAGATACTTTTTAAATTCCTTATCGTGTTCCCAAACTCTACGGTTGGTGGTATAACAAGTACCTGTCCAGTAATCTCTAGAATGATCTCTAATGGTTGTAGAAATGGCTTTTTGTAAAGCGAAAGCTGGTAAAGCCGGTACCTCTGCGGGTAAATAATCATTAGAAGTTCCTTCTCCCCTAATTGCTGCTATTGGAAGGATCAAGTCGCCAATTTGATTTTTCTTTTTTAAACCACCGCACTTACCCAAAAATAATACTGCTTTGGGCTGAATAGCCGTCAGCAGATCCATCATGGTAGCTGCAAGTGGGCTTCCCATACCAAAATTGATAATGGTGATACCATTAGCCGTTACACTTTGCATCGGCTTGTCTAAACCGTAAATTGGGGCGTTATCATTCCATTCAGAAAACAAGGTTACATATTTACTAAAATTGGTTAGCAAAATATACTGACCAAATTCGCCCAACGGCCTACCTGTATAACGAGGCAACCAATTTTTCACGATATCTTCTTTAGTTTTTAAGCCCTTTCTTACCGGTGTTTCAACCTCTTTTGTCTTTTTAGCTTTATTTACAGCTTCTTCATCTTTTTTTACATCTTTTTCTTCATTCATACATTTTCTCCTTTTTTTAAATTTATAATTTTTTGTTGATAATTGGTTGATGGTCGATAGATAATGGTCTATGGACTACCAGTATAAACCATCAACCGAAAGGTTAAAAAAAATCCCGAACAAGTCGGGATTTTATATTTTAAGCTGCTTTAAGTTTTTTGAAATCAGATTTCTCAAACTTCTCTTTAGCATAAGCTAGTGTAATCTCCAACTCTTTTACATCCGTTTCAGATGGGGTGTCGTACATGGCATCCAGCATAATCGACTCGCAAATTGACCTTAGTCCTCTTGCCCCAAGTTTAAACTCCATTGCCTTATCCACAATAAACTCCAATACTTCGTCATCAAATTTAAGTGCTACATTTTCATAATTGAAAAGCTTAACATATTGTTTGGTTAACGAGTTTTTAGGTTCTGTTAAGATATTACGCAATGCCGCTTTATCTAAAGGTACCAAGTGTGTTAACACAGGAATACGTCCAATTAACTCCGGAATTAAGCCAAACGATTTTAGATCTTGCGGTGTAATGTATTTGTACAAATTTTTAAAATCGATATCAGTATCGTCTTTCTTCACTTTATAACCCACGGCCTGAGTACGTAATCGGTTAGCAATTTTTCTTTCAATACCATCAAAAGCTCCACCGCAGATAAATAAAATGTTATTTGTGTTTACTGCAATCATTTTCTGATCAGGATGTTTTCTGCCTCCCTGAGGTGGTACGTTAACAATGGTTCCTTCTAGAATTTTTAACAACGCCTGCTGTACACCTTCACCACTTACATCTCTGGTTATCGATGGATTATCGCTTTTACGAGCAACCTTATCTACTTCATCAATATAAACAATGCCACGCTCTGCCGAAGCTACATCGTAATCAGCAGCTTGCAACAATCGGGTTAAAATACTTTCTACATCCTCGCCTACATAACCAGCTTCAGTTAAAACTGTCGCATCAACAATACAAAATGGCACGTGCAATATTTTAGCGATTGTCTTAGCCAAAAGCGTTTTTCCTGTACCCGTCTCACCAACCAACATGATGTTAGATTTTTCAATCTCTACCTCATCCTTGTCTATCTTTTGGCTTAAACGCTTGTAGTGGTTATATACCGCTACAGAAAGTACTTTTTTAGCATCATATTGTCCAATTACATATTGATCCAAATGCGCTTTAATTTCGGCAGGCTTAAGCAGTTTAAACGATTCGTCAAATGCTTTACCTTTTTTATTTCCTAATTCTTGCGCTAGCAACACATTGGCTTGGGTAACGCATTTATCACAAATGTAGGCATCCAAACCCTCAATTAACATTAAGGTTTCACTTTTGGGAGTGCCGCAAAATGAGCAGTGTGAATCTTTACTTTGTCTAGCCATTTCTTTAAGTTATGAGTTGTGAGTTATGAGTTTATTAGCCTAGACTTTTACCCCTTAACTCGCAACTTTTAACAAAATTTATTTTGTTCCGCCTAATACTTCATCAATCATTCCAAATTCTTTGGCCTCGGTAGAGGTCATCCAATAATCGCGATCAGATGCTTTTTCTACCCACTCATACGACTGTCCAGAGTGTGATGAAATAATGTCATACAATTCCTTTTTCAATTTCAGCATTTCTCTCAAATTGATCTCCATATCCGATGCCACCCCTTGTGCGCCACCCGAAGGTTGGTGGATCATTACTCTAGAGTGTTTTAACGCAGCACGTTTGCCTTTAGCACCCGCCACCAATAAAACCGCACCCATTGATGCCGCCATACCAGTGCAAATTGTAGCTACATCTGGTGTGATGTATTGCATGGTATCGTAAATACCTAAGCCTGCATAAACCGAACCACCTGGAGAGTTGATATAGATTTGAATATCTCTATCTGCATCTACCGATTGTAAAAACAACAACTGCGCTTGAATGATGTTTGCATTTTGATCATAAACTGCATCACCTAAAAAAATGATACGATCCATCATTAAACGAGAAAACACGTCCATTTGTGCTACGTTTAATTGGCGCTCTTCAATAATGTAAGGTGTCATCCCTTTTGGCGAATTATTAGTTGCACCAATAAATCTATCTACGTTTAACCCGTTAATTCTATGATGTTTAACGGCATATTTTCTAAATTCGTCTTTGTCTATTTTCATGATTTCGTTTTGTATTAAGTATTTCACTTAAGTAAGAACAGTTAAGTCTAACTCAGGCTACGTACAATTTCAACAAATGTTTCTTAGGATTGTTAATTTTCGTGCCAATTTGTATACTCCGCTAAAATAGCAGATTATGCGACAATAAGAAATAGGTTAATCACTAAATGCTGATTTTATTTCTCGTCTTCCCTATTAGGAAAAAGGCCTTTAAATAATCAATAATTCAATCCAATACCAAAATCACTTTGGCTTTTATATAACAAAAGCCCCGATTTTAGGTCGGGACTCTCTGTATTTTGTTTACTGACAAACGGTCAGTTAGACCGGCTATCGTCATTGCGAGGCACGAAGCAATCTCTAGTCATATTGATAAACACTCGCTTTAAGATTGCTTCGTGCCTCGCAATGACGTGATGTCTACCACGTTGGGTCTTACTTCAACTCGGTAAACTTATTGTAAGCAATTTCTTTTTCGTTTAAAGTAGCTACAGATTTAATATAATCGAAAACTTTCAATGCCTTTACCTCTTCGAAAATACGGTTGGCATTTTCTTTCTCTTGCAAGAAGTTAGCAGCATATTGTGCCAATTGATCTTCTGGAAGTGGGGTTGGGCTATACATTCTAAATTGAGCATCTAAGCGCTGTTTTGCAGCCTCAAATACGTCAGCATATTCAATTTTGATATCGTTCTCTTTAATGATTTTATTCTCAATTAAAGTCCATTTCAAGTTTTTAGCGAAATCATCATAGCCTTGTGCCAACTCTTCGTCAGTTAGTTTCTCGTTAGTAGCTTTTAACCATTTACGTAAAAACTCATCTGGCAATTGCATTTTAGTTTGCTCGGTTAACTGTGCATAAATGTCATTTTGCAATTTACGATCAGCATCTTGCTTAAACATTGCCTCAATCTCTTCTGTAATTTTAGCTGTAAAACCAGCTTCATCTTTTACTACATCAGCACCAAAGATTTTATCAAAGAACTCTTGGTTTAACTCAGCTTCTTCTAAGCGGTTAACGTTTTTAACAGTTACCGAGAATTTAGATTTCAACTCAGCAGCATCTTCTTCGCTAATGTTTAACAATTTTGCTATTGCAGCAGCGTCACCACCGAAAGCTTTATTTACATCAAGTTCAAAAGTATCATCTTTCTTAGTACCAACTAAGGTTTTTAAGATTTTCTTGTCAGTAACTAAATCCAAACGAATAGAGCCAGTTGCCACAATCCCGCCTTCAAACTCAGTACCATCGTTAGCTAATTGTTTCAATTCTGCATAAAGTACATCTCCTTCAGTAGCAACCTCAGGATTTGTCATTTTACCATAGCTTTTACGGATATTTTTTACACGTTCATTTAATGTTTCTTCGTCAGCTTTAACGTTATAGTGCGTAAATTTATCTTTAGAAGAAACTTCGATATCAACAGCCGGAGCCAAACCTAACTCGTAAGAAAAGTTGAAAGTATCGTTGTAATCCCAATTGTAAGCTCCTTCTTCTTCCTGCACAGGCAACGGTTGGCCTAAAATCTCAACGTTGTTATCTGTAAGGTATTTTGAGATGTTTTCGTTCAACATATTGTTGATTTCTTCTACCAAGATGCTTTTGCCATACATTCTCTTAATGTGCGCCACTGGCACCATTCCTTTACGGAAACCTGGTAAATTAGCTTTTTTAGCCTGCTCCTTAATCGCTTTATCTACGTTTGGAGTGTAATCTTCAGGGGCTAAAGTAATTTTTACTAAAGCATTTAAATCGTCAACTTTTTCCTGTGTAATATTCATTTAGATATGAGTATTGAGATATGAGCCCCGATAGCTATCGGGATGAGCAAAGGCTTTAAACAACTTTACCCAAACGCACACATCGATTTCTGTTTAATTCTTTATCAATGTCTTTTTAAAATAAAACCGTCCCGATTTGCATCGGAACGGCCTTTATCTTTAGTGCGGAAGAAGGGACTCGAACCCCCACGCCGTGAAGCGCCAGATCCTAAGTCTGGTGCGGCTACCAATTACGCCACTTCCGCAGTTAGGATGTATTTAGGACTGCAAAGATAGAAATTACATTGATTATTTCGCAACATTTGCAGAAAAATTTTCATTTTATTTCTTACAAAAACATAACCCATTCATATTCAGTAGAAATAATTTCTACCGATAAGATACACCACTTATTGATAACACCTCTGCCCCTTTTGCCATTTGGTTTGGATTTGCTTTTACATCAAAATAGTTCGTAGCTGGGCACATCATTTCTGTATACCTAGTTTTCTTAAATGGAACGGTAACGATTTCATTTTTAATTAACCTAAAGAGGTTAGTTTCTTTCCATTGGGCATTTAACACTTTAGTTGTGGTGGTTTGTACTGGCTTACCCTCATTAGCAACTTGATCTATGGCATTCACTCTTTTAAATTCTCCAACAGCACTTAACAAATAACCATCGCAAGCAAAATCTCTTTCAAATTTCTTACCTGCACCCTCTACTACAAAACGTACTTTCTTGTCAGACACTAAAAGTAATGACATTTTCACTTCCTCTCCCGGATACCAGTAATATTCTTTTTGAGCCGGCGCATTTTCAAAGATTGATTTTTGTCCACTCTCATGTTCTGTTCTGCGCAAAAAAGGCCTAAATGCTTTTCTCGATTTTGATATCTGCCCATTTTCCTCTTTAATTACTTCCCAAGTTAAACCGATATCCGTTTCTTGGTTGCCCATGCTACCGCCCAAATAAATCGACGGATTGTCTAAATACTGCCCCGGCTTTTTAGCATGTTTTCTATCCTCATCAAAAATAATAGTTGGCAAAACAACAGTTCCTTCTATACCTCGCCAGTAGTCGTGACTGGAAACTAGTTTGCGATAATAAGCACCCGCAAAGCATAGTTTTTCAGCTTCTGGCAATACCTCATTAGGTACCATAACCTCTTTACTATTACTTAATGACTGAGTTTTACTAGCCCCACATGCCAATAAGCTTGCTAAGCCTAATACGGCAAATCCAAATATTAAATGACGCATATTTTTAAAAATTTAAAAACTAAATTATAATTTTTAAATTATATTAAAAACTAAACAGGCAGCTTATTTCTTAATTAACTGATTTTGAAACTCAAAGAAATATTGCACTGCCTTTACTAAGCGACTACCATACCAAGAAAACATTTCGCCATCAACCAACATCACTTCAGCTTGAGGTAGTACAGCTTTAATTTCTTCGATATGCTTTTCTTTAAAAGGATAAGGTTCGGAAGACAGAAATAAGAGTTGCGGGTTAAGGGTTACAAGTTGCAAGAGCTGACTTTCAGGATATCTAGTTGCTTTAATGACATTTGTTAATCCAATCTTTCTTAAAATATCATCAATAAATGTATTTCTTCCGGCAAGCATATAGGGGTCTTTCCAAATCAGGTAGGCTACAGTTTTATGAATGTTTTTCTCTACCGCTAAGGTTTGCAAATCTCTAAAACCAGCATTAATTAAATGGTTTAAGTAGGTGGCTTCTGGTTGTCGATCTACCAAAGCACCTATATCGGCAATGGTCTGCATGGCATCCTCTAAATTATAGATATCACTCATCCATACTGGAAACTCCTGTTGCAATAGCTCTATATCAGCCTTGCTATTTTCTTCCTTGTTCCCAATAATTAAGTCTGGTTGCAGTTCCCTAATTACATCAATCTTTAGTTTCTTAGTGCCCCCTACCTTTTGCGTAGCGGCAAACTTTTCGATTGGATGTATACAAAATTTCGTTAAACCTATCACTTCTTTATCTAAACCTAAATCGAAAAGCAATTCCGTTTGAGATGGCACAATAGATATTATCCTTTTAGGTGGATAATTGATTGTAATTGAATTACCGAGATGATCTGTAAAAGACTTTTGCATTACGCAAAGATAGCTTTATTAGAAAATTAAATTGCTTTTAGTATATTGGCTTACGGGCTAAAAATATTTTGCGCCAACAACAGCCCATTTTCAAAAAATATCTCTCAACAACAAACAAAAAGCCTTTAAAAACCTTTTTATATATAGGATACTTAAGATAAAAGCATGAGCAAAACAATTATTATTTCGAATAGACTACCCGTAAAGATTAGTAAAAACAAGGGAAAATACGTTTTAACGAAGAGTGAGGGAGGATTAGCCACCGGACTTGGAGACGTATATAAAAATGGCAGCATGCTATGGGTGGGTTGGCCAGGCATAGAAATTCCCGAAAAAGACCAACCCCAAATTGCCAAGCAATTAGCTTCACTAAACCTTATTCCTGTTTTTTTAACACAAGAAGAGATCAATTTGTTTTATGAAGGCTTCTCGAACGAAGTGTTATGGCCAGTTTTTCATTACTTGGTTACGTATGCCCGTTTTGAACAAACCTATTGGGACAGTTATGTTGCGGTAAACGAAAAATTTGCAGCGGCAACGCAAAATGCTTTTAACGAAGGTGATAAAATATGGATACAGGATTACCAGCTTTTGTGCCTCCCTTCGTTACTAAGAGAGCGCCTAACGGATACTACTATCGGATTTTTTCAGCACATTCCCTTTCCATCTTTCGAGATTTTCAGGTTAATTCCGTGGCGAGATAAATTAATTGAAGGAATGTTGGGTGCAGATTTAATTGGTTTTCATACCTACGATGATGTTCGTCATTTTTTAAGCGCCGCATCTAGACTTACACCAGTAACTTTCTCTTCAAATATCATTTCTAAAAATAACCGGCAAATTATTGTAGAACCTTTTCCGATGGGAATTGACTATGATAAATTTGAAAAGCTTCCCTTACAGCGACAGGTTTTAGCAGAGATAGACAATTTTAACAATGAAAAAAGTGGGCGAATTGCCTTGTCTATCGATAGATTAGACTATAGCAAGGGAATTTTAGAACGCATCAGAGCCTTTGAACTATTATTACAACTGCATCCAAAATTTATCGGAGAAATAAGTTTGTTCATGATTGTGGTTCCATCGAGAGATACTGTTCCACAATACAAAGAACTCAAAGAAAAAATCGATCAGTTGGTAGGTAATATCAATGCAAAGTATAGAACTTTAGACTGGGTTCCTATCAATTATTTCTACCGCTCTTTTTCTATAGAAACACTTTCGGCGATGTATAGCGTAGCCGATATTTGCTTGGTAACGCCCATGAGGGATGGCATGAACCTCGTGAGCAAAGAGTATGTGGCCAGTAGAAGAGATGATACAGGCGTATTGATTTTAAGCGAAATGGCGGGCGCCTCCAAAGAACTTAATGATGCCATTATTGTTAACCCCAACAATATTGGAGACATTATGAATGCTATTGTTGAAGCTTTGACCATGCCTGTAGAAGAACAAAAAAGAAGAATGCAGTTAATGCGGGCGTTGGTAAGCAAATTTAACGTAAAACGATGGGTAAGTAACTTCTTAAGCCGCATGGACGACACCAAATTACTACAGCATTCGCTAAAAACCAAACACGCTGTAAACAAAGTAAGGCAAGGTATCATTAGCAGATACACCGCTACCCAAAACCGTATTATTTTTCTAGATTACGACGGTACTTTGGTGGGTTTTAAAGGTAATATAGACGATGCCAGTCCTGATGAAGAATTAATAACACTATTGAAAAATCTGATTAAAGATCCTCATAACAAAGTTGTAATTATAAGCGGCAGAAAACACGAAACCCTACAAAGGTGGTTTGGAGACTTAAACCTTGGTATTATTGCCGAACACGGTGCTTGGCAAAAAAAGCCTGACGAAGAATGGCATTCACTACCCATGTTAAACGACCTGTGGAAAACCGAGATTACTAGTATTTTAGATACTTATACGGATCGCACGCCGGGATCCTTTATCGAAGAAAAAAGTTTCTCTTTGGTTTGGCATTACCGCAAATCTGAAAGTGGTTTGGGCGAGCTTAGGGCAAATGAGATTATTAACAACCTACGCGTTTTAGCAGCCGACAAAGGCTTGCAAATTATGCCTGGCAATAAAATAGTCGAGTTTAGAAATATGGAAGTTAATAAGGGTAAAGCCGCTTTAAACTGGATGCACGAAACTGATTATGATTTTATTTTGGCTATGGGCGATGACCATACCGATGAAGATATTTTTAAAGCAATGCCAAACAACGGAATTACTATTAAAGTAGGCAGTGAGGTATCGGAAGCAAAGTTCTACTTAAACGACCACGAGGAAGTGAGGGAGTTGTTGCAGTCGATATTGGCAGAGAGCAAGCAACTCTCAGTATAATTTACCCGCAGATTTTACAACTATCATCATTTTCTAAAAATCAAATGTAGACTTACGAAGTTTTAAAACGGCGAAGCCTCAACTTTTCCATAAGAGAAATAAGATAGGCTAAAGTTAAACTTCGTAAGTCTTTAAAAAAAAATCTGAGCTTAAACTTTCTATAAAAACACAGGCTTATCTAATTTCTTTGCAATTCGATAGGCAGCATTCATTAAACCTACGTGACTATAAGCTTGCGGAAAATTACCCCATTGACTTCCCGTTTTAGCATCTACATCTTCGCTAAATAGCAATAAGTGATTGCAATATTTGATAATATTTTCGAACGCTTCAACAGCTTCTTCCAATCTGCCTACGCAAGCCAATGCCTCCACGTACCAAAAAGCACAAATTAAAAAGGTGGTTTTAGGTTTTCCAAAATCATCTGCATGTACGTAGCGATAAAACAACCCATCTTCAGTTTTCAATTCTTTCTCTAAGCCAATTAAATGATCTTTAGCTCTTTGCGACGAAGGATCTAGATAATTCATCATGATGAGTTGTAGTGTACTAGCATCTAAATGTTTGCTTCCAACAGCGTTGGTATACACTTTTCGTTCCTCATCATAGCACGCTTCAATATGCGCAGCTGCTTTATCTATCAATAGCTTAGCTCGGTCTTCTAATGAAGTGTTGCCAATAGTTTTAGCCATTTTTAAGGCGGCGTTAGCACCTGCCCATTGAAATAAATTACTGTAACAATGTGTGTTGGCAATGTTTCTAAATTCCCAAATACCAGCATCTTTTTCGTCAATGGTCATTTCAATTTTAGTTAAAACACCATCTATCCACCTTAAAGAATCGCCTCTTTCCGAAAAAACAAAACGGTGGTCTGTATAGAGTGGCAACATTGAAATGAGCACTTGCCCGTTAATGTCATTTTGAATATGCTCGTAAGCTTGATTTCCAATTCTAATTGGTTTTTCTCCTAAATAACCCGTTAAATGATCTAACGTTTCTTCTACAATATCGCGTTTACCGGTAATGCCATACAAAGGCTGATATCGCTTATCTGTATCAAAAGTAATATCCGAGATGTAATTGAAATACTTCTCCATCTCCTCAAAATGCCCAATGTGGTTTAAGGAAGTAAGAACATAGAATGAATCTCGCAACCAGCAATATCGGTAATCCCAGTTGCGTGTACTGCCAGGCGATTCTGGTAAACTTGTGGTGCTAGCCGCTATAATTGACCCGGTATCTTCATATTGATGTATTTTTAAAACCAGTGCAGAGCGAATTACCAAAGGCTGATGAAACCCTGCAATAGAAGAATGCTTGATCCACATTCGCCAGTAAGCCACGGTTTCTCTTAAAAAATCCTCGGCGGTAGCTACTATTGGGGCTTCTAGATTATAGCCGTAGGTAAAAATCAAATATTTTGGATCATTCAGCACAAAGTCTTGTTCATCTAAAATATAGTTTAACGATACATTGGTGGTTAAACGCATGTCTTCGTCGCAACCAAAATAATCGATATGGTTGCTCCCTAAAGCAGACCTCATTTTACCTTTACCATAATCGCAAACGGGTTCGCAAGCCACTTTAATTCGTGGAGTTCCTTCTAAAGGCTCAATCTTTCTCACTAACATTAACGGCTTAAAATAACGTTCGTGCAAATGAAATCGAGGAGCAAAATCGGTAATACGGTATTTACCATCGGCAGCGGTAATTTCTGTTCTTAATACATTAGTATTCTCAATATAATATTGTTGCGAACTATATTCGGTAGTGGGCAAAATAGTACACTTCCCTCCTTTTTGCTCGTCGAGCATGGCGCCAAAAACAAAAGAGCTATCGAATTTAGGCCAGCAAAGCCAACTGATGTTTGTGTTTTTGTGAATGTGTGCAATGTAAGAGCAGTTTCCAATAATTCCGGTTTGATATAAATGTGTAGCTGTCATAGATACAATATAGTGTTTCTAATTACAACAGCAAATTGTTTGGATGGTTTAGAAAGAGTTAAAACTGAATATTATAATAATTAAACAATTGTATCAGGTTTCTATTTATCTTTATGAGGCAAACCGTATCGCAAAGCTAACTATTTAGGATAGATTGACGTAAGGCGATAGCGTAGATAGGTAAGTTGGGCGTAATTATATGGGACAATTCTACATAGACGATAGTGTTCACGATGAAGCCGGTTTTATTATAGGGGCTTGCGTTTATACGAACATTGACCTTAACGAGAAAATAGCTGACATCATTAAATCTTGCGGTTTCGACCCTGACGTTTTTGAATATAAAAGTAGTGCTAACTATTCTAAAGAACCTTTAAAAGCAAAAGTAAGAGAAGAGCTAAAAGGTTTGCTTGTGGACAGTTGTCGGCTTGGCATAGTTGTTTTACCTAGGACAAAAAGAGACGATTTTGGCTTTGAATGTATAAAAGCTGTAAAGCAATTTATAGACAACAATGAAATTCAAAAGCCATTTGAAATTTATCTTGACCAAGGTATGTTTACTTCAAAAGACAAGGCGGAACTTTTAATTGGCAAATTAAACTTTAACGACTGCAAATTTCATTTAGAACAGAACTCACTTCAAATTAAGGGTATTCAACTTGCTGACCTTGCTGCACATCTTGCATCTATTCAGCTAAAAGACGCTTTAGGTTTAGTAACTAAAATGGTAAAAGCAGGTGAAAATTCGGGCTATGACCCAGATATGGATGTTGAACTTGGTTTTGAAATGTGGGCAACCCTTCGTTATACATTTTTCAATAAAGGTTCAACTATTTATACAGACGACCCAATTGTAGATGCAACTGTAAAAGTAGAACCTTACGGACTATTTATATCAGACTACTGCGACAGTAATTTGACCAAAACTGCAAGAACAAAATTTGGAGACGTTTATTTAGGATGCATACATTGAAAAGAATAACTACAGCTAACATCGGCAAGTTTAGCGGACGACACAGAAAACAATGGACAACGAAAAGACATTTAAAACGAAAACGGCATTTTGCCATATATTGCCATACCGACAACTTCATTAATAATATGATTGACCAAAATCTAACAGCCGAAAAAATTCTTAACGAATTATTGATTGGGAATGAATTAAGTAACATACTCAATAACCCTAAGGAATTCCCAAGCGAATTAATGGAAATTCTTTCTATTATCGTGGCTTTAAAATTTTTCAAGAATGAAATTAGCTACTCGGATGGAGACCAAATTATGAATAGCGTTTGGGGCTTTTGGGTTACCAATGACCATTACATTGAGAATTATCCTATACCTGAGAATGTATATGAATGTTATGGAGCATTTGACGCAGGCGAATATTATAGAACAGAAGACGATGCTACAATAAATCCTATAGAAAAATATACCAGACCTCTAATAGAAGAGTTTTTAAAAAAGTTAAACAAAATTTAAATTATCATAAACCACACATAACAAAAACGGGTTTAAGTTAAGCCTCGGGCGAAGTGCGAACACAAGAATTTGAAGTTATTTATTTAGTTTAGTGCAACAACTTCTGTTTTGCCAATAATAAGGCTAAACTTAAACCTGCAATCCGTCAAACTGTCTAACAACCCCAACTGAGATTTTCATATTCGGATACCTGTTTTAGATATTTATTGAATATTCAGTTCTCGGTAATTAGATTTAGGTTTTTAGACAAATTGCCGTTGTATTACAGCTTGGAAAACCCCGAACCAAAAAAATATGGCAAACGAACTCGAACAAGCTATCAATTTTTGTATTGATGCATTTGAACAATAAAGTCAAAGGAAGTAGAAGGCAACAGCGACTTTGTGAATGCTACATTGTAAAAAATCGCCAAACTACCGATATCACGGCAGAAATTTTGAAATTTGAGACTTTAGTTATGCGAATTACAGAACTGTTTGAAACATAAATCTCCAAAAAAAGCCTTTCGGGCAAATCCAGAAAGGCTTAATGATTGTTAGGTGTTTAACTTAAATTACCGTACCGCTAGGCAGCACCGCACCTTTTTTAACTACCACAATACCATCTTTTACCACATACAAGCCATAATCGCCTTCGGCTAAATGAGGTCCACCGTTAATGCGTACATCATTGCCAATTTTCGAATTTTTATCAATAATAGCATTATTAATGTAGCATCTATCGCCAATACCTAACAAAGGTATACCAGCTGTATTGGCTTCATTAATTTCTTCCAAGTTTTGATAACGATCGCTACCCATTACATAACAATTGGCAATGGTAGTTCCTCTGCCAATACGGGATCTGATACCTAAAACAGAGCGTTCTACCCTACTTGCTTGTATAATACATCCCTCCGCAATAATTGCCTTTTCTAATGTGGTACCCGATACTTTGGAGGGCGGCAACATTCTAGCTCTTGTAAAAATAGTATGTGCGGTATCGAACATATTAAATTGGGGCAGTTCATCTGTCAACCCTAAATTGGCATCAAAAAATGAAGAGATATTACCAATATCGGTCCAGTAACCCTCGTATTGATAACTCAAAACTTTATTAATTTCCAAGGCTCTCGGAATAATTTCTTTACCAAAGTCCTTCTCTTCCGGACTTTCGTTCAACATTTTGATCAATACGTCTCTATTGAACACATAAATACCCATGGAAGCCAAAAAATGCTTTCCTTCACGCTGCATTTCCTCTCCAGTATCCGAAGTCCAGTCTGGCAACAATTCATCTTTAGGTTTTTCGATAAAAGAAGTGATAACGTTGTTTTCATCTGTCTTCATGATACCAAAATCATTGGCATCTTTTGCGGTAACCGGAATTGTGGCAATAGAAATTTCCGCTTCGGCGTCGATGTGTGCTTTCAGCATGTCTTTAAAGTCCATCTGATAAAGCTGGTCGCCAGATAAAATCAAAATGTAATCAAATTCATGGCTTACAATGTGATGCATACACTGACGTACCGCATCTGCAGTACCCTGAAACCACGCTGGGTTATCTGGTGTTTGCTCTGCTGCTAAAATATCTACAAAAGCTTTAGAAAAATGGCTAAAATGATATGTATTTTTAATGTGTTTATTTAACGATGCCGAATTGAACTGTGTAAGTACAAACATACGGTGTATGCCCGAGTTTAAACAGTTAGAAATTGGGATATCTACCAAGCGGTATTTACCTGCAATAGGTACCGCTGGCTTAGATCTTGTTAATGTTAATGGTGCTAACCTAGAACCTTGGCCACCGCCAAGAATTACTCCTAATACTTTGTCCGTCATCGTTATTTATTGTTTTACATTTGGTATATCTCAATGTATTTTTGTGCCGAACTGTCCCATGAGTGGTCTATCGACATCATATATTTTCTTATTTCTTTTACTTTTTTCTGGTCGCCGTAAAGTTCGTATGCTCTTCCTATGGCGTGGCCTACATCCCATACGCTAGTTTGGTCATGGCAAATACCAAACCCTCCATCGCCAATATCAATCACTGTGTCTTTTAAACCACCTATACGGCGCACTATGGGAATGGTACCGTAGCGCAATGCATACATTTGATTTAGGCCACAAGGTTCTACTCTTGATGGCATCAACAAGAAATCTGCACCCGCATAAATTTGGTGAGATAGGGCTTCGTTGTAGCCAATAAAAGCATTATACTTTCCAGGGTATTTTTGTGTAATCTCGTTCAACCTATCCTCTACTTGTGTATCCCCAGAGCCTAAAACCAAAATATTAATTTCACCATCACTTTGTGCTAACGCGTTATAAAAAATGTCGGGTAGTAAATCGGCACCTTTTTCGCCTACTAAACGACCAATAAATGTGTACAGCGGTTTAGTCGGATCGAGATTAAAAACACGACATAGCTCATCTTTGTTTGCTTTTTTTCCACTTTCCAAAGTTTTCGCACTGTAAGTCTTCGTAACCATCTGATCCTTTTGAGGATTCCAAACTTCAGTATCTATGCCATTAAGCACGCCAAAAGATTTACCTCTTTCTTGTGCAAGTAGACTTTCCAAGCCGTTTGCCACGTGGCTAATTTCCTCTAAATAGCTAGGAGATACAGTAGTTACCCGCCAGGCACACTTGATAGCCGACGCCAATGGATTAATCGCATTGCTCCAATCGAGTTTACTGGTATTAATAAGATCAAATGAAGGCAGATAATGAAGTTTATCCCAACCAAACTGCCCTTGGTATTGTGCGTTATGGATACTCAACACGGTTGGCACTTGGTTTAAGTGCGCATATTGATAGCAATTGCTTACCATAAACGGTACAAGACCAGCATGATGATCGTGAACGTGGATCACATCTGGACGGTGCTCCCACTGCGCAATCCAATCTAACGCAGTAATTTGAAAAGCTAAAAAGCGTTCTGTGTCATCGTTGTAGCCATAAACTCCATCTCTATCAAATAATCCGGCAATATGTACCAAAAAAATATCGAAGCCAAGCTTATTTGTCTTTTCCCTTAAAATTCTAGCTTGATAATTGGTAGAAGCTACCTTAACCCAACCATCATAAACAGTTTCAAATTCGTTTTCGTATAAGAACTTGCAATTATAGGCAGGCATTACCACCTTGGCCACATGACCTAGTTTGTTCTGATATTTAGGTAAAGCCCCAACAACGTCACCCAAACCACCAACCTTGGCAACGGGATAGCATTCTGCACTTAGATGTATGATCTCCATAAAATGATACTCGGATAGAAATTGCTTTAAATTACCTAAATCATCGAGTATTGCAAACTTTTACTCAAATTATTTTAGCAAAATAAAGAATATCAATTTTAGCCACAGATGCACAGATAATTATTTCTACAGTTTAGGTAAATGAAAAAATCTGTGTATCTGTGGCTAAAAAAAAACTTAAAAACCGAAAAAGCTGGATCCTCAGACCCAGCTAATCACAACCAAACAAAAATATTACTTTGTAGTAATAAGTCTTTAATATTCTTCTCTTGCCATTATGGTATAAAATTCGTGTATGGCATTAAATTGCGGATGTAATGATACCACATTGCCAAATACCAATAAAGCCGGCGAACTTAATTTCTTTTCTTCTATCAGTTCTTCTATCGTATCTACAATTCCAACAACTACATTTTCTTCTGTAGATGATCCGTTTTCTATTACCGCCACTGGTAAATTTGCTTTTCCTTCAGCTGCGAAGATTTGTGCAATCTCCTTTATTTTTTCGATACCCATTAACACTACAATGGTAGCGTTAGATTTTGCAGCCACGTACAAATCTGGAGAAATTTGGCCTTGTGCGTTGGTACCAGTAACCACCCAAAAACTTTCGCTCATGTTGCCATAAACCATCGGGATTTTTTGTAGGCCTGGTACGCCTAGCGCACTAGAAACGCCCGGTACAATTTCGGTTGGAATGTTATAAGATTCTGCTACATGAACTTCCTCGTAACCACGAGCAAATACAAATGGATCTCCACTTTTTAAACGCACTATATGACCGTAGTTTAAAGCGTAATCTATCATTAATTTGTTGACTAATTTTTGAGAGAAAGACTCATCATCAGAACGTTTGCCCACGTAAACTTTAATGGCATTTTCTGGTGCATAGTTTAGCAAAGCCTCATTCACTAAAGCATCGTACAAAACTACATCAGCAGTTGCCAATGCCTTAACGCCTTTTAAAGTCAACAAATCTGGATCACCAGGACCAGCGCCCACTAAAGTTATTTTAGGCTCAATTACGTTTCTGTCTACTTTCTCTAAAATCATCTGTTCTTTCTTTTTAATCAACACCACAAAAGTATATAATTTCTACCTATTTAGTAGAATATTTTAAAAATAAAACATAATCAATTAATAATGAGATAAATAATTTCGAAACACTCCAGATTTAAATAAGATTATTTGAAGCGCAATGTTCATTATTTCATCGCTTCCGAAAGTCCTGCACTTCGCTGCAAGTCCTCTCCCGAGACAAGCTCGGGATGCGGGCTTTCCACTTCGTTCAGGGCTATTTAACTTTGGCAACTGCTGCTAATATTGGAAGATTGCTAACGAGGCTTGTTTGCATTGTAACTTACATTAACGAGTTCGGGTTGAGTATTTTTACAATTCTTGAGAAATTCGCATTGAACGTATTTTTTTTAGCTCGCCGCCGCTGGGCTCTTACTTTTTTTCAAGTTGGTTAATGTTTCTATGGTTTTCAAGCTTTCGCTGACGCTTAGGTTGACCGCAAAAAGTAACAAAAACTCTCGGTTGCTTATTTTTCTTTCAAAGAAAGTGCTTAGGCTTATTGGTGCGGCCCGAAAAATAAGAGACCGAAAATTAGGTGAACGAAGATTTGAAGCGCTATCGCTAGCAAATAACATAATTTTCTTATCCTGAAATCACGTTATATTAGCTCGAAATTAAAACTCAATATCAAAAAGCAAACACCCCGGTCTTCGACCACCCCTCTAAAAGAGGGGAATTAAATGCGCCATTCCCCTCTTTTAGAGGGGTGCCCAACGGGCGGGGTGTTTTAAAATTTACAGTCTAAATAAAAAACCTAAGTCAAATTCCTATCTCTAAACCAAACCTCATCTGGAGAAGCAGAAAAACCTTGCATCTTTTCTACTAAAATTTCTGGATCAGCTTCGTTAAATACCAAATCTCTGTTGGTTTGCTTTAAAAAACGGTGTTGCACCATCACATCCATTTGTGCAAAAAGTGGATCGTAGAAACCGCCCACGTTTAACACACCGATTGGCTTGGCATGTAAACCCAGCTGCAGCCAAGTCAACACTTCGAAAAACTCTTCTAGCGTGCCAAAACCGCCGGGTAAAATCACAAATCCATCAGATAAATCTGCCATTTTTTGCTTGCGTTGGTGCATGTTCTCGGTAATGATCATTTGCGTAATGCCTTTATGTCCCACTTCCTTATCCATCAAAAACTGAGGAATTACACCAGTTACCGTACCGCCTAGTTTCATCACCTCGTCTGCAATTACACCCATAACGCCAACACTACCACCACCATAAACTAAGGTAATATCTTGCGAAACCATTGTTTCAGCTAATGCCACAATAGCTTGTTTGAGTATCGGATCTCCGTTAAAGTTTGAACCGCAGTAAACGCAAAGTGATTTTAATTTGTTCATCGATATAAGTTTATTTTCATTTGGAATGAAGCTACCATGATTTATTTCTTATCTGATTTGTAAATTATGGTGGTTTCATACTTCGAAGATAAAATTCTTTCTTCAAAATCAGTTCAACAAAAAATGGTCGGCTTAAAGCACCGACCATTCAATTTCGTTTTGTAAAACACGTCATGTTGAGTCAGTCGAAATGCTTTTTCATTAGTCTTCGACAAGCTCAGACTGGCAATTGAGCATAGAGACTTACGAAGTTGTGAAAATTATTGCAACTTTTAGAGATTACTTCGTCGTACCTCCTCGCAAAGACGTTACTATTTTCGTCATTGCGAAGAATGAAGCAATTTCTAAGCCCATAGAGACTTACGAAGTTTTTGAAACTTCGTAAGTCTTTTAACTATAAAGTCAAAAGATTTCTCCTCGTTCCTCGTCGAAAGGACGGGTAAGGATATAGATTTAGGTGTTAAAATCCAAATCTTAAAGTAGCACCGTAAGTTCTTGGATCTCCCAATACGCCAGCATACAAACCAGAGTTGCCCGCTGCTGCCTGTAATTGCTCGAAATAGTTAGTTCCACCGAGGTTTCTGCTCCAAGCAAAAATCGAGAATTTCTCTGATCTAAATCCAACTCTGGCATTGACCAAAGTGTAGCCATCGACTACTAAAACTTTAGAAGGTGTTGGATTTGAAGAATACGATGAACGATAAGTAATATCGCTGGCAATGAAATATCTACCTTCTCTATCTGTAAATTTAGCCGCAGTGCTTAGTTCAAATCCTCCAGAAGTGTTCCATTTTGAGATACCTGGCAACCTGCCGCCCGAAGCATCCTTAAATGCTACTTGCGTATTTGGCACGCCATTTACGGTTTCTACGTGTCCAGTTTCTTCTAAAGGCAGTGGTGCGTTGGTAAACTTCACGTACTTGCCATCTAAGTAAGAAACTGCTGCATTTAAGGTTAAAAACCTTTGTAATTGGTAACTTCCGTCAACCTCTAAGCCTCTTACCCTTACCTTTTCGGCATTGGCTAAATAACCTCTATTTACCCCCAATTGTGGCGATTGCACATTGGTTTGGTAATCTTTAATGTCGGTATTAAATGCAGTAATGTTCAAAATTGCACCTAAAGTTGGCTTTGTTTTCAAACCTAGTTCATAATGTTGTACGTACTCTGGTTTTACTACGGCTAAAGATAAATCGGCTGCACCAGTTGATGTAGTTGGCAAACCGCCTACATTAACACCAACTGGCTTATAGGCGGTAGAATAAGTAGCAAATGCGTTCAGTTTATCGCTTGGTCGATAAGAAACGGTTAAGTTTCCAGACAAGTTATTATTGTTGGTACTGGTATTAAATTGCTGATTGCTATACACAGCCGCTTTAAGTCTTAATAAAGCAGCATCCGAAGTTTGTAAGCCGCCGTAAGTTCTTCTCTCATAATCTACCTCTTTTTTATCGTAAGTAAACCTAATGCCTGGCAATACGTGTAATTTATCTAGCACCTCCCAATCTACCTGTGCAAAAATAGCCGCACTTAACGATTTAATGGTTGAATTGGTAGTGATGCCATAGCCTGTTAATAAATCGCGATTGGTGTTGTATAAAGCCTGCTCTCCTGTGGCACTGGTTTGCACAAAGCGCCATTGATCTTTACCTAATTCTTCGGTTTGCCCTAAGCCTTGTAAATTCTGACCAAGTACGAACACACCAACCACTCCGCTCAACTTTTCCGTAAGATCGCCAGCATATCTAAATTCTTGTGAATATTGATCGTGGCGAGTGTTACCTTGCGATTTAGTCAATGCAGAAAACTCGGTGAAATCTCTATCGTTGGTTGGGTCCCAATTCCAGAACCGCCAAGCAGTAGTGGAAGTTAATTTTCCGTTCCCAACTTTATAATCGGCGTTTAAGGAAATACCTCCAATAGATTGATTGTGTCGCCAAGGTGTATTGGTATATATTTCTCTAGCAAAAGGATTGATTTTTGGTTGTACATAGCCTAGATCTTCTACAATTTTGGCATACTGCCTAAAAGCGCTTCTTTCTGTAGCAGTTACGCCAGCAACCACTAATGGGTAACCTGCCGGATGTTGAATGCTTACATCGCCACTTAATATCAATTCTAATTTCTCGTTAGGCTTAAAAAGTAATTGGCCCTTTGCGCCTAAATTGTTTTGCCCACTGTATTTACGTTCTTCTAAAACGTTCCAAATGGTACCATCGCGTTGTGTACCAGAAACTGATATTTTTGCCGCCAAATTTTTGGCTACGCCACCAGTAACGGTAGCCTTAGCCTGGATAAAATTATAATTACCGAAGCTGAGCTCCGCTTTTCCGCTTGGTACAAAACTTGGTTTTTTGGTGGTAATGTTAAACGCACCAGCCGTGGTATTTTTACCGAACAAAGTTCCTTGTGGCCCTCTAATTACTTCAATTTGTTCGATATCGATAAAATCTGTTGAAGTTGCTGCTGGACGAGCGTGGTAAACACCATCTACGTAAAAACCAACACCTGGATCAATCCCATCGTTAGTTAAGCCAAAGGTAGAGCCTAAACCACGGATATTTAATGTAGTATTTCTTGCATTGGAAGCATACAATTGAACTGAAGGTACCAATTCTTTTAAACGATTAACGTTGAAAGCACCTGCATTTTCAGCTGCCTGTCCGCCGATAACTGTAATTGGAATAGGTACTTCTTGCAATACTTCAGAACGACGGCGGGAGGTTACTACAATTTGGTCTAACTGAGAAGCTTCTAACAAAACCACTTCCAAAGGGGCTGCAGAAATGGTTAAAATTTGGAAATCTTGCGGTTTAAAACCTACTGAACTTACCTGAACATAAAAAGGAACTTCCGGAACCGAAGCTAGGCGAAATTCGCCATTTTCATTTGCACTCGTAGAAATATTTGTGCCTCTTATTTTAACGGTAGCGTGAGGAACTGGAGAACCATCTCCTTTTTTGACCACTCCGCTAAAAGGAGTTTGAGCATGAGCAAATCCAACAAAAAGGATTAGCGATAAAATTGTTAGTGTAGTTAGGTAAAAGTTATTTCTAATTTGGTATAGTTTAATTTTCATTGTTGTAATTGGCTATTAAAGTGTTTGCTGTATAGGTATTTTGAACATTTTCAAATGATTAATGGTAGTTTTAACTGTACAGCAACACATGGGATTTAGGATCTTTTTCATCTTTTGGATTTTGTTTAAATGGTGATCAAACTACCCTTATGCATCAGGGTGGTTTCAACATCAAAAAGTTTAAATTATACTAAATCTATAGATTTAGTAGACAAATATATTAAAGTTTTTACAATCCGAAATTTTATTTTGAAAAATTAGCGGAGGCATGCTTAGAAATTGAAATCAAATTCAGCAATTTTCGGATTTTATACCGCTGTCACTTTCCTAATCTTTGTACTGTAAAACTTAAACCATCGGCGTGTAAATAGGCAGAACGATGGCAAATATTCACATATCACAATGCAAAGATTTAAAGACAAATTCGCACTTATTACTGGTGGCACCAATGGAATGGGGTTTGCTACTGCAAAACAATTTATTAATGAAGGCGGATACGCCATCATTACTGGCCGAAGTGCCAAAACCGTAAACAACGCCCTAGAAAAATTGGGTCAAAATGCATTCGGAATTGTTTCCAATGCTGGCAAGATGGAAGATGTTTGGAAATTACCAACAGCAGTAAAGCAATACACAAACTCTATTCATTTACTTTTTGTAAATGCTGGCTATGGCAAATTTTCTGCAATAACCACTGTTAACGAAGCACATTTTGATGAATTATTTAATATGCTAGTGAAGGGAACTTTTTTTACAGCGCAACAAATGTTACCTCTAATGGCAAACCGAAGTGCCCTTATATTGAACACTTCATTTGTGACAGAATTTGGCACTCCTAATTTTTCGATTTATTCAGCTGCAAAAGCAGCAGTAGCTTCTTTTATTAAAACATTTTCGGCAGAACTTGCAGATCAGGGAATACGGGTTAACGGCATTAGTCCAGGGCACATTAAAACCAACATTTTTAACAACACAGGCTTAAGCAAGGATGCCGTTGATACTGCATTAGAAAATATCATCCCCACCATTCCCTTCAAAAGATTGGGAGAACCAGAAGAAATTGCCAAAGCAGTACTCTTTTTAGCTTCTCCAGATGCCTCATATATTCACGGCGAAGAATTAAGGGTAGATGCGGGAATTTCTCAAATTCGTTAACATAAAAGCGGGGCTATCGTAACCGACGCCCCGCTGTATTTGCTTTTCTAATAAATCTCTTTCGGACTTCCCGACTTCCAACTATTAGCTTACTACTTACTTGTATAATTTGGTGCTTCTTTGGTAATAGTAATATCATGTGGATGACTTTCACGCATACCCGCAGCGGTAATTTGTACAAACTGTGCTTCTTGTAGCTTCTCGATTGTAGCTGCACCACAGTAACCCATACTGGCACGTAAACCACCAATGTATTGGTACATCACCTCTGCCAAAGTACCTTTGTATGGCACACGACCAACAATGCCTTCTGGCACTAACTTCTTAATATCATCTTCTACATCTTGGAAATAACGGTCTTTAGAACCTTGCTCCATCGCCTCAATAGAGCCCATACCACGATAAGATTTAAACTTACGACCTTCGTAAATGATAGTTTCGCCCGGTCCTTCTTCCACACCCGCAAACAATGAGCCCGCCATCACCGTACTTGCCCCAGCCGCAATTGCTTTAGCAATATCGCCAGTGTGTTTAATACCACCATCGGCAATTACAGGTACACCAGTACCTTTTAATGCTTTAGCACATTCAAAAACAGCATACAACTGAGGTACGCCTACACCTGCAATAATACGAGTAGTACAAATAGAACCTGGTCCAATACCCACTTTAACGGCATCTGCACCGGCATCAGCTAAGAACTTTGCTGCATCGCCTGTGGCAATGTTACCTACAATTACTTGCAATTCTGGATATTTTGCCTTTACTTCCTTCAATTTATCAACCACACCTTTCGAGTGCCCGTGAGCTGTATCAATGGTAATTACGTCTACTCCAGCGTTTACTAAGGCATCTACACGTTGTAAAGTATCTGGTGTAACTCCAACTGCAGCACCTACACGTAAACGACCTCGCTCATCTTTACAAGCCTTTGGGTAATGCTTTACTTTTTGAATATCCTTAAAAGTAATTAAGCCGCTTAAGAAACCTTCGGCATTAACAACTGGAAGTTTCTCGATTTTATGATCTTGTAAAATTTCTTCGGCCTGTTTTAAGGTAGTACCTTCTGGAGCAGTGATTAAATTTTCTTTGGTCATTACTTGCGCAATAGGCTTAGCCATATCTTTCTGGAAGCGCAAATCGCGATTGGTGATAATACCTACTAACTTATTATCGGCACTTACCACCGGAATACCCCCTATTTTATGCTCTTTCATGATTTTAAAAGCATCTGCAACCACCGAAGTTTCCAACAAAGTTACCGGATCTTGGATCATTCCACTTTCCGAACGCTTTACCTTACGAACTTCTTCTGCCTGCCTTTCGATACTCATGTTTTTGTGCAACATACCAATACCACCATTTTGCGCAATGGCAATAGCCAATTCTGCCTCGGTAACCGTATCCATAGCTGCAGAAACCAAAGGAACATTCAATTGAATTTTCTTGGTTAAATAGGTGCTGGTGTTAACGTCGCGAGGTAAAATTTCCGAATATGCAGGCACTAACAATACATCATCGTATGTTAAACCTAAAGCAATAAATTTTTGGGGATCGAGTTGCATAGCAAATAAATTAGTCTTCTTATTTGCGGGGCAAAGATACAATATTTCTTCCGATAATGAAATGAGAATTGTTATATTTAAGTAAAGCTAATGTTGTATTTCATGGGTTTTGCTAGTCCTGCTTTCCGCTTCAATCTTTTTGTTTAGCCACCTTGTCATTCCGAGGAACGAGGAATCTGTTTCTTAATTGCTCTACCCAACAGATCCTTCACTGCGCTCAGGATGACAAAGAGCAAAAAGCATATCCATTACCATCAGGTTTATTTAACAAAAAACATTGCTTCGTATTTCCGTCACCTTGTAGCGTTTAACAACAAGCCTGCGTATAGGATACAAAACCTAAATCAAATGAACAGATCAATAGTATGTCTATCCAGTTTAATAGTATGCTTTTCTTTCTTTATAAGCAGCTGCGATAAAGAAAACACCCAGAATGAAGACCAACAAGAATTGGCCAAACTTTTAACAAAAATTAGAACCTTGGCAGAGTCTAGCCGTTGTGGAGACGACATAAACATTCAAACTCTTCCATTTGGAAACAAGGCATGTGGTGGCCCTTCTTCTTACGTGGCCTATACCAACACCATCAATGTACAAGAATTAGAAAAACTAGCAGCAAATTATACCGATTTAGAGATACGCTATAATAAAAAATGGTCGGTTATTTCTGACTGTGCACTTGTTGGCGGGCCAAAATCAGTAAATTGTAGTAACGGAAAGCTTCAAGTAATTTACTAAGATCAAACAATATGGAAAACCTCATCTTATACGTCAAAATTTCGCTAGAATTCTTCTACCAAAAATATTTATCCTAATTTTCCTCTTCCATCAAAGAGGAACACACAATGAAGAATTTCTGTATTGCAATCTTTTTACTGATTGCCAATTTCGGCTATGCACAAAACTTTAAATATGCCTTTGTAACCGATACGCATGTGGGTACCGCCACCGGCGAAGAGGATTTAAGAAGAACCGTAGCCGACATTAACTCGCAAAGCGATATCGATTTTGTATTAGTTACCGGCGACATTACCGAGATGGGTACCAACGAAGAGCTACAACTTGCTAAAGAAATCCTCTCAGGCTTAAATAAAAAATTCTACGTTATTCCAGGCAACCACGATACGGGATGGTCCGAATCTGGCGGCGTTTCCTTTATCAAAGAATTCGGATACGACAAATTTACCTTTGATCATAACGGATTTCGTTTTATTGCTTGCGCCTCTGGCCCTTATGTACGCATGAGCGATGGCCACATCCCTCGTGATGCCACTGTTTGGCTAGATAGTGTGCTCAACAAAACCCCAAAGCACATGCCTATAGTTTATATCAATCATTACCCTTTGGATAATAGTTTAGACAATTGGTACGAAGCAACCGATCGCCTAAAAAAGAAGAATATCCAATATGCGATTTGCGGACATGGCCACCAAAACAAAGCTTACAATTTTGAAGGTATAGCAGGTACCATGGGCAGATCGAACCTGAGAGCGAAAGACAGCATTGGTGGCTACAACATTGTAGATATGACCAAAGATTCTGTGTTTTTCACTACTAGAAAACCAAACGGAGAAACCCTGGCAACTTGGAGAAAAATCGCCTTAAAAACTTTTGCTAACGATGGCAAAACTTACGAAAGACCAGATTTCTCCATCAATAAAAAATACTCAAATGTAAAACCAGTTTGGACTTACCATTCTAATGCCAATGTGGTAAACACACCTGCCTACACCGAAAATTTCGTGATTTTCGGAAATAGCTTAGGTTTAATTGAAGCACTAAACAGAAAAACAGGAAGCCTGGCTTGGGCTTACCAAACCAAAGGGGCCATCTATTCTTCCGCAGTAGTTAGCAATGGCATGGTTATTCTAGGCTCTGGAGATGGAAATATCTATGCACTGCATTTAAAAGATGGCAAAATGGCTTGGAAAACTCCGGCTCAAAAATCGGTTCTGGGCTCGCCAGTTATTCAGAACAACACCCTGTTTATAGGAGCTAGCGATAATACCTTTAGCGCTTTAGACGTAAAATCTGGCAAACTAAAATGGCGGTTTACTGGAGTTGAAGGTACTATTGTAGGCAAACCTTTAATCTACCAAAACAAAATCATTTTTGGCTCTTGGGGACGGCACTTATATGCTTTAGACCTAAACACTGGCTCGTTAATTTGGAAATGGAACAATGGAAATGGCAATAGAATGTTTTCGCCAGCAATGGTTACACCGGTTGCCACAAATAACACCATTTACATTGCAGCTCCAGATCGCGTACTTACCGCCATCGATGCTACTACTGGACAAACTTTATGGAGAAACAGCGAGGCAAAAGTTCGTGAGTCTATCGGATTATCTACCGATAGCACCTTAGTTTATGGTAAAACCATGCAAGATGAAATTGTTGCTTACAAAACTACCCGCACGGACCAAGGTATTGCCTGGAAATACAACGCGGGCTACGGTTACGAACACACCCCATCAGATTTGATTGAAAAAAACGGCAAGCTCTTTTTTGGCACCAAAAACGGAACAATATATTGTATTGACCCTCCGGCCAAGAAAACCTTATGGGCGCATAAGATAGACAACTCTATGGTAAATACTTTTAAAGTGATAGACGATAAAACTTTAGTAGTAAGCACAATGGATGGAAAGGTTTGTATGCTTAAAACAAATTAAAAAGTTTTTATTTTTGTTTTTGGTGCAGAATTTCTTTATTATCATTGCGTTATAAAGAAACAAACATGAAGATTAAACGCTTGCTCTACGCTGTAGGCATCCTCTGCCTATCACTAAATTCTTATGCTCAAAAAAAAGAATTTAAATTCGGAAAAATTACACCTGAAGAGTTTAACGCCAAACCATTTGGACTAGATACGGCCGCAGCAGCGGTAAAGCTATTTGACGTTGGAGACTGCTACTTTGAATATAATGAAACTAATGGTTTTATATTCGTTTTCGAGAGGCATGTTCGCTATAAAATCATCAATAAAAACGGATACGATTTAGCTGATTTCCAAATCCCCCTTTACAAAGGCAACAGTAATAGCTCAAGAGAAGATTTGTCGAGGATGGAAGCTGCTACCTATAATATGGAAGCAGGAAAAGTGGCAATTACCAAACTTGGAAAAGATTCGAAATTTACGGAAGAATTCAATAAGAATTACCAAATAAAGAAGTACACTTTAGCTAATGTTAAGGAAGGTTCTGTCATCGAATACAAATATGTCATACGTTCTCCATTTACATTCAACCTAAAAGGCTGGAGATTTCAATCTGAAGTACCTACCATATACTCCGAATATAATGTCCGAATACCAGAATATCTAATATACAAACCAATATTTGGAGGTTTGTATAGAATTAATCAAACGAAAGACGAAACAATCAACGCAAATTATGTAACCGGCCTCACATCTAATGCTAGGTATACACAATACGTGTTAGAAAATGTTCCAGCGCTTAAGGAAGAACCTTTTATAACTACAATGGATGATTATGTTACATCTATCGACTTTGAGTTAATGGCAACGCGTTACCCTAATGATATTTACAGAGATTACACCGGCAACTGGCCAAAGATCATTAATGGCCTTGCAGAAGACGAAAACTTTGGCGGGTTTATAAAACGAAATTCGGCTGCCAAATCTTTAATACCAACAATCATTAAATCAGAAACTGACACGATGAAAATCGTAAAGCTGATCTACGATTATGTAAAAAATAATATCAAATGGGATGACAGCTATAGAATGTACTCAAGCGAGACCAACCCAAAAACAACTTTAGATAAGAAAACTGGTTCTTCTGCGGATATCAATCTGATATTGCTCAACTTCCTTAAAGAAGCAAAGATAGAAGCAAATCCGTTATTAATCAGTACTAGAAGTAACGGCGTACATCCCGGGCTACCACAAATTTCTAAATTTAATAACGTGCTAGTTCATTTAAAACTTAATGGACAAGACCTTATTTTAGACGCTACAGACCAAGACCATTTTTTAGGTATGATCTCTTATGAAAGTTTGAATCACCAAGGCTTTTCTATTGATTTAAAAAATCAAATTGGTGCGTGGATTACCACAGAACCAAAGTTTCTCGACGAGAAAGTGTATAATTTTATATTAACATTAGACAAAGAGAATAAGTTAAAAGGAACGATGATTCAATACTATAAAGGTTATGGAGCACTTTCACTACGAAACAGATATCGCTCTAATGCCAATGAAACAGAATTCTTAAAAAACATCAAAAAAAGCAAACAAGGATTAGAAATAGAAAGTTACAAAATCAACAATTTGGATGATTTTGATGAAATATTAAATGAAGAGCTGAAAGTTACTATTGAAGAAAATGTAGAAGAAGCAGGAAATCTTGTTTATCTAAACCCTCTGCTATACGAAAGAACAAAAGAAAATTTCTTTAAACACGAGACTAGAAGTTTTCCTGTAGATTTTGGTTACCCGATGAAAGAAAGCATCAAGACCATAATTAACTTTCCAGATGATTATGAAATTGATAAATTACCAAAAGGTGGAGTATTTAAACTTCCTGACAACAAAGGCTTATTCAGTATTAGCTTTGTGGCACAAGAGAAAACAGTTTTAGTTAGAAGTATGATTGAGATCAGTAATAGTTCTTATTCGCCAGAAGATTACTTCAACATCAAAGAGCTATTTAAAGTAATCGTAGAAAGACAGGCAGAACAAATTGTATTTAAAAAGAAATCTTAAAATGAAAAAAACCATCTATTTAAGCTCGTTATTACTTTTCATTTCCTTTTGCGCTGTTTCTCAAGGTAATTATGACGCCAGCAAAATCCCAGACAACCTAAAGCAAGATGCCGTTGCCGTAGTGAGAAGCGAAGAACAGTTTTATGAGTATAAAAGTATCTCCTCTGGCATGGTAAAATATAAAACTGTAATTACCATTTTAAGTAAAGCTGGCGATAATTATGCCGAATTTGCTGAAAGCTATGATCGCTTCTCCAACATTTATAACATCAAGGCATCTCTTTACGATGCTACCGGCAAAAAAATCAAAGATTACAAATCATCAGATTTAAAAGACCAAAGTTTAATTTCCAGTTATAGTATACTAGAGGATAGTAGAATTAAATCATTAACGTTTTCTAGCAATTCTTATCCGTATACCATAGAATATAGCTACACGCAAGATTTTAACGGGATTCTAACATTACCATCTTGGAGGTCCTTAAAGGGCTATCACATCTCCACAGAGAAGTCAACTTATATTTTCCAAAAAAACAACAGCTTAAATGTTAGATTTTTAACTAGTAAGGATCTAAAAACGGATTCTACATCCACTAATAATAAAACTACATATACTTGGATAGCCAATAACGTACCAGCTACCACTCGTGAGCCTTTAAGCAGTGGTTTAGAAGACATTACTAGTTGGGTAAAAATTGCGCCAAATCAGTTCGAATTTGATAGTTCTAAAGGAGATTTAAGCACATGGAACAGTATGGGAGCATGGATCTCTAAATTAAACGAAAATGGAGATGAGTTGCCAGCAACCACAAAATCTATGATCCAAAATTTAATTAGAGATGCTACTACTGATGAAGAAAAAATGTAAATTCTATATCGCTATTTGCAACAAAACACCCGCTACGTAAGTGTACAGCTAGGTATAGGCGGTTTTAAACCAATTTTAGCGGAAAAAGTGGCACAAGTAAACTATGGAGACTGTAAGGCACTTTCCAATTATATGAAAGCTTTACTTAAAGAAGCTGGAATTAAATCTAATTTAGTTGTTATCGGAAATGGAAAGCCAGAACTAAATAGTGCTTATGCTAGTATTGGACAAGCCAACCACATGATCTTAGTTGTACCATCGGCCAAAGACAGTATTTTTTTAGAATGCACAAGCCAGAATTATCCGATGGGCTACATTGGCTATGATAACGCAGACCGAAATGTGCTTATGATCACCGAAAATGGAGGCAAATTGATCCGAACACCTAAGTATCGCAGCATTGACAACTATCAGGTTCGTAAAACAAATATTCAACTATCGGAAGACGGGATAGCGACTATTGCTGTTAAATCAACTTATGGCAGTGCCCAATATGAAGATAATCTTTCGAACTTATTTTTGGAACCAGCTGAGGTACGTAAAATAGCCTTACAAAATCTAGGTTTCGCAGATGCCGAACTTCAACATATTAAATTTGAGCAAACTGATAAAAAAATCCCTGTAATAAATGAAGAAATAAGTTATAAAACTAAGCAATTGCTGAGTAAAGGAGCAGACAAATTCTTCTTAATTATCAATCAAATTAATAGAAAAGAAAATATTCCAGAGAAAGTCACAAATAGGAAAACAGATTTTGCTATTCCATTTGATTACTCTGATGATGACGAAATCATTTATACTTTGCCGAAAGGTCTAGCGGTAGAGTTCTTACCTAAAGATGTAAGAATATCTTCAGAATTTGGCGAATACAGTGCCTCTTTCTCTATGACAGGAAACACCATTACTTACAAGCGTAACCAGGTAATGAACTCAAAAAAATTCCCCGCAGCAAGATATAACGAATATGTAGATTTTTACAAGAAAATTTACCAAGCTGATAAGCTAAAAGCTGTACTAACTAAAATTTAAAAAAGAAAGCCCCGATAAAATATCAGGGCTTTTCATTTTATTTCTTCCCTACCACAACCCTTGTCATGGCATTCCAATCTAAATACTGGTTAGCTATAACTTTTAACTGTTCGGCAGTGATATTTTTCACCGTAGCAATATAGTTATCGTAATAGTTATAATCTAAGCCAGCAAAGTAAATATTCTTAAACTTATCTGCATGAGAAAAAGCATTTTCTAAGCTACCTAGCAAAGAACCTAACATGTAATTTTTCACTAAATCTAATTCCTCATCAGCAATTAAATCTGTTCTTAGCAAGTTAATTTCCTTTTCAATTTCAATTAAAGCCTTTTCACAAACATCGGCACCAACTTCGGTTGCTAAAAAGAAATATCCAGCGTGTTTTAAAGAAGCTATACCAGAGCCAATACCATAAGTGTATCCCTTATCTTCTCTAATATTGTTCATTAAACGAGATCCAAAATAGCCACCAAAAACACAGTTAAGAATTTGCAATGACGGAAAATCTTGATGCGAACGGTTAATACTTAAATTGCCCATTCTAATGGCCGACTGTAAAGCTTCTGGTTTCTCGATGTAAATTTCTTTTGATTTGTGCGCTGTAAACACAAACTCATTTTTGGTAAATGAAGCTTGATTTTGCCAAGAAATACCAAAAACTGTATCCAATATTTTAAAATCTTGTTCTAGAAATTTACCAGCAACAACGATAGTACAATTTTTAGGCTGAAAAGCCGCCTTGTAGTAAGCCAATAAATCTTGTTGCAGCAAATGGTCATAATCGGCCAAATTAATGTCCGATCCGTAAGCTGTATTTCCAAAAATCGCATGAGCAAAATGCTTTCTTGCCAAGTAATCGTTTTTTTGCAAGCTAACTTGCAACTTTTGTTTCTGGTTTTGCTTATAAATATCGAGTTCCTGTTGCGGAAAAATGCTTTCGTTTAAAATAGACCAAACAATTGGCAAAACCGAAGATAAATGCTTGGTTAAAGAATAAAGTGTAATGGTGGTATGGTCTGCACTATAATCTGTCTGCAAAAAAGCACCATAATAATCTACCTTTTCGGCAATTTCTTTAGCGGTTAAATTTAAGGTTCCATTGTTAATTAGGCTATTTACAGCTACAGCTTGCAAAGGCTTGCTTAAGTCCCAATTTACATTTGCAAAAATAAATTCTACACGTACTAACTCTGTTTCGCCGGCATTAATAGTATAAACAGGTATACCATTAGCCAAATTATTGGCAGTTGGCTTAATAAAATTAATTTCATTTACCTGTCTAAAAGCAGGAGCTATAGTTCTGTTAAGCATTGGCTAAATAGTATAAGGTTGATGATTTTTCTTTTTTAAAAGTCTCTTTGGCAACATATTGTATCTGCTCGGCAGTAATGGTCAAATATTTATTGATTTCTACGTTTAACAGATCGGCATCACCCAATAATTCGTAAAACGCCAAATTCATCGCCTTATCCAGCAAACTCATTTCAGAAAACACCATGATAGATTCTGATTTGTTCTTTACCTTCGTCAACTCATTTTCGCTTACCAATTCCGAAGCTATTTTGTTAAGCTCTGCCCAAATTGCAGCTTCTGCTTGTTCAATTGCTACACCCTCTACCAATTTACCGTCTACAATGAACAAACCTTCGTCTAAACTACTGGTAATATAGGCATTGATTTCGCTAAACAATTGCTGTTCTTTAAGCAAGCTGTTAAACAGGCGAGACGATTGGCCTTGAGATAGGATATCAGACAATAGATCGAAAACTTGATAGTTCGCATCTAACCTTGCTGGCATCTTAAATGCCATATATATCGCATTTAAAGGCACATCGGCATTTACCGTTAAGCTTCTGGCTACGGTTTGCTCTGGCTCTTTAGGCAAATTCCTTACATATTTTTCTCCTGCCGAAATCGGTTCAAACCATTTTTCTGCTAACGCTTTCACTTCATCAGTATCCACATTTCCGCCTACTACCAAAATCGCGTTCTGCGGATTGTAATGCTTTTTAAAAAATGCTTTTACATCTTCCATTTTAGCATTTTCTATTTGTGCTAAATCTTGCCCAATAGTGGCCCAACGGTATGGGTGTGTTTGGTAAGCTAAAGGACGCAATTTAAGCCAAACATCGCCATAAGGCTGGTTTAAATAACGTTGTTTAAACTCTTCGCAAACTACATTGCGCTGCGTTTCTAAGCTTTTTTCAGAAAATGCTAAACTTAACATCCTGTCGCTTTCTAGCCAAAACGCAGTCTCAATATTCGCCGCCGGCAACGTAATGTAATAATTGGTAATATCGTTACTGGTAAAGGCATTATTTTCGCCACCTACACGCTGCAACGGCTCATCGTAACTTGGTATGTTCACAGAACCACCAAACATCAGATGTTCAAACAAATGCGCAAAACCAGTCCTTCCCTCCTCTTCGTCCCTAGCGCCAACATCATAAAGTATATTTAAAACTGCCATTGGCGTAGTTTTGTCTTCATGTACCAAAACTTTTAAACCGTTGGCTAGTGTAAAACGATTAAAATTTATCATAGGCTGCAAAGATAGACTAATTGTTGGATTGCTAAATTGCTGAATTGTTGAGCGAGTGTAAATATGGAACCACGCACTGTTTAGCTATTGTTCATTTTGAAAATGTTTATCAGTTTTTCATTGCCAATACAGCCCCACTATCCGCTATAGTCCCGAGTTTACCTCGGGCGCTGCCGCTACTATTGGGTTTATTTAACTTGGGCTTGTGCACAACACTTACAAACAAAGCACAGTACCATTGGGTGCGTTTACAGCATTGTTTTTTGTTGTTTAAACCCGACATAAGCGAGCCCGTAGCGGCAAACCTATGTGTTTGCCCGAAGTAAAGCGTTTGGCGGGACTATCCTAAAATAGTAGCAACCACATTGCTTTTCAAATAAACTACATTATAATTTAGAAGTTAAAATTAGTTAATCTGTGTAATCGCTTAATCGGTGTAATCCTTTAAATACTTACCTTTACACCATGAATACCGCAGAATTACTACAAAGAGCCTTAAACTTCGATTTTTTAACCAAAGAAGAAGGTATTTTTTTATATCACAACGCTAGCACAGCCGAATTGGCTTACGTGGCTAACGAACTGAGAAAAATACAGGTGCCGAGTGGCAAAGTAACTTGGCAAATTGACCGAAATGTAAATACTACTAACGTGTGTATTGCCAACTGCAAATTCTGTAATTTCTTCCGTCGTCCTGGGCACGAAGAAAGCTACATTACCGACATTGAAACCTATAAAGTTAAAATTGAGGAGACTTTCCGTTTAGGAGGCGACCAACTATTGTTGCAAGGTGGGCACCATCCAGATTTAGGGTTGGAGTTTTACACCAACTTATTTAAGCAGTTAAAAGAGCTTTATCCAGATTTAAAATTGCATGCTTTAGGTCCACCAGAAATTGCTCACGTAGCAAAACTAGAAGGTTTATCGCATACCGAAGTTTTAAAAGCATTAAAAGAAGCGGGTATGGATTCGCTTCCTGGTGCTGGTGCAGAAATTTTGAACGACCGTGTGAGAAGGTTAATCTCTAAAGGCAAATGCGGCGGACAAGAATGGTTGGATGTGATGCGTGCTTGCCACCAATTAGACATTACCACTTCCGCTACCATGATGTTTGGCCATGTAGAAACCATTGAAGAGCGTTTTGAGCATTTAGTTTGGATAAGAGAGGTGCAAAATGAAAAGCCTGCTGATGCGAATGGTTTCTTGGCATTTATCCCTTGGCCTTTTCAGGATGATGGTACTTTATTGAAACGTTTGCGTGGAATTAGCAACAATGTAACTGGCGATGAGTACATCCGTATGATTGCTTTAAGTCGTATCATGTTGCCAAACATCAAAAATATACAAGCGAGCTGGTTAACAGTTGGTAAGGCTGTGGCGCAATTGTGTTTACACGCAGGTGCTAACGATTTCGGTTCAATCATGATCGAAGAAAACGTAGTTTCTGCCGCTGGTGCACCGCATCGTTTTACGGCAAACGGTATACAAACTGCTATTAAAGAAGCTGGTTTTGAACCACAACTACGTGGACAGAAATACAACTATAGGGAGTTGCCTGCCGAGTTAGAAGAACAAGTAATCACCTATTAAGTTTTAAAGTAAAAAGTCCTGGCAATTAAACATTCAATGCAAATTAAATAGCACTTCGAAAATGAAAAAATTAACTTTAATTTGCTTCTTGTTACTTACCTACGCTGTTAGTTTCGCACAAAAGGACTGGTTTAAGCAGAAAATAACTAATCGTTTAACAGTTTCTTTTCCGGCAGAACCGGCAAAAACAGCAGGCACCACATTTGCGCTAAAAGATACTACAAACACCATTTTTACGGCCACTTATAGTTTTATTGCCCAAAACTTAAAAATAGATCAAAAAGCGTTTAGCAAATTGGCTGCCACCACAGAATTTGCAAGCGAGTTTTTAAGTGGCCTGCAAACCACCTTACCTGGCTATAACTTATCGGCTTTAAAGATAAAGCAAAACAAAAACTACGTTAGTTATTTTACCGATGGCAAAAATGAGGACGAGCATAAGTCAATTTCTATGCACATTTTATTCATCGACGGCATTTATTACAGTCTCTCTTGCGTTGTTCCAGATGGCGCAAGTCTTCAAAATCAAAACATTTTCTTAAACAGCTTTCAGGTTACCAAGTAAGCGGGCATAAAAAACCCCTTATCATTTTGATCAAAGCAGCTGTCACTTCTTTCGAAACAATAAGGGGAATAGCAGGTTCAGTAATAAACGTTATTACAACTTAAAGCCTGGTTTTAAAAACAGGTTAGCAATGGTAACCACTTCTGCTTTAGTCAAAAACTCATCAAACGACTCGGCAGCAGCAGCAGCTGTGATTTTAGTAGTTGCTGTCGCATCAAGCTGAGTAATTTCTACCCCTGCTTGCAAGGTAGTGTTTTCACGAGCGTATACTGGATCTACCGCTGCAATACCGGTATCGTTAGATACGCCACCAGCGCCTAAGCTAATCCAAGGTTTTAAGCCAGTAGCACCATTTGCAGCCAACATTTGACGGATGTGCGAAGCATGTCTTGCTTCTACCGAGTGAATTTGCAATGCTGTAGTTAAAACGGCATTACCTTTTAATGCAGGTGCTTGTCCTTTATAAGCTCGTACACCTGTATCTTCAAAAGCAGCAGCCACTTTCAAAAAGGTTACGTAATCAGAATATACAGTACCGAAAGTACCACCTGCAGTAAAATCAAAATTATCATACACTAACTCCGTTCTAGCGGCTGCGCCTAAAGCTCCTTTAAGTAAATCCACATGTGCTTTTTCGTGATCTCTAATGGTAGTAATGGCAGCAGTTGGTGCGCCAGCCGGAATTAAACCAGGGGCTGCAACTACAGCGTGGTTATAGAAATGGTATTCTAGGTATTCTAAAGTCAATGCAAAGTTCAACACTTCGTTTATGGCAGTTGGAGTTGCTTGTCCGTAAGCTTTATTGAATAAAGAACCCAAAGCTAGTGGCATAGCGGCAAGTGAAATTTTCTTTCCAACTTGGAAAAAATCTTTCATCGCTTTTCTTCTAGGGTTTATTCTCTCATAAATCTCACCGTCAACTTTTTCTATCTCGTCTAATATGCTTAAAATGTTCATAATTTCTAGGTTTTAAAGATTAAAGGTTAATCACGTTAATCCTTGTTTTGATGTATTTACTAGCTGCACCCAGCACTTTATCTGGTGTTAGTGCAGCATCCAATCCGCCGGCTACATTAGCTCCTAAAGCAGTTAAACTAGATAAATCTGCAAAGCTTCCGTTACTAATTTGATCCCTTACCCAAGCAGCATGCCTAGCTTCTACAGAAACAATTTGTCCGGCTACTACTAAATTTGCATCTTCTTTAAGTCTAACACCCGCACCATTGTAAGCGGCAACACCTAAATCTTCGAACGTTTTTGCAGCAGCCAATACGCTGGTAGCACTAGTAAAGTCTATCGAAGAAAAATCAACCTCTAAACTTCCAATAGACGCTGTGCTCAATTTTTTCTTAAAAAATTCCCTATGCGCAATTTCATGGAACTGTACATCTTGAAAATAATTTTTCTGAGCTTGTGTAAAAGCAGCAGGCGGAGCAGAAGCTACTTTAATATAAAAGGCAGCTTCCAATTGCTCTAGCGCATAGGCATAATTAAGCACGCCAAGATCATCTTTAAAATCTAATGTTACACCAAAAGACATGTCAGGACTTCTGTCTTTTTTACAGCCAGCAGCTACTAAAGCCATTGCGGCAGCTCCAGCACCAGCGTATTGCAAAAAAGCTCTTCGCTGAAGCCTCGCATCTAAAATATCTGTTTCTCTTGGTGATGTTTCTTGGTTCTCTTTTAAAGTTTCCATAATATAAGTTTTAAGGGTTGTGATTAAAAGGTTGTTTAATGGCACTTACGAGAACTATAAAATTTTGGTTTTATGAAAAGTAAAAATATTTTACATTGCCCCTATTTTTTGATAAATTGACCCTTACTAAAACATGGCGGTACTAAATACAATTATTGTTGACGACGAAGAATTTGCACGCTCTTCGTTGTATTTTCTGCTGCAGGAAAACTGTCCGAACATTAACATTTGTGGCATTGCAAAATCTGTAAACGAGGCCCGAAACCTGCTACAAATCCATGATATTGATTTAATTTTCCTGGATATTGCCATGCCTGGAGAAAATGGGTTTTCGTTAATACCGCAGGCGCAAGAAGCAAATGCTACGGTAATTTTTACTACAGCTTATGATCAGTATGCGCTAAAAGCAATCAAAGCAAATGCGTTAGATTATCTTTTAAAACCTATTGATATAGACGAATTGGTTACAGCTGTAGAAAAAGCAGCAAAATACCAATCACTAAATAATGCGCTAAGTAGCAATAACAGCTTAAAAAATCTTGAAACCGATTTAAAAGAAAACAAAGGCATAAATAGGTTAACGTTACCCAGCGGACAAGGCTACCGGTTAGTAGATATTGATGAGATTATACATATTGAAGCAGACAGTAATTATTCTATTTTTCATTTGCTAACAGCCGAGAAAATTACAGTTTCTAAAGTTTTAAAAGACTACGAAGAAATTTTACCGGAAGAACGCTTTATGAGAATACACAAATCGAGCATTGTTAATTTAAAGTATGTAAAAGAATACAACAATAAAAACGGTTTGGTACTAACTTTAACCAACGGCGAAAACATTGTAGTTTCTAGGCGGAGAGCAAGCGATTTTTTTGAGAAAATAAAAAACTACGGACTACTACAAGGTGAAAAATAACCTACTTAAAATAGCGCTAATTTGCTTATTGGTTATACTGTGCCAAAAGCAAATTTATGCCCAAACCGTTTACCTTCCGCAATACACCACCAAAGATGGTTTGCCAAGCAACAACTGCTTTTTTACACTCCAAGATCAAAAAGGTTTTATTTGGATTGCTACCGATGCTGGAGTAAGTAGGTTTAATGGTTCTATCTTTGAAAATTTCTCGGTAGATGACGGCTTGCCCGACAACCAAATTTTACAGCTTCGGGAAGATAGCAAGGGAAGAATTTGGTTTATGGCCTTAAACGGTCAATTGAGTTATTTCTTTAATGGAAAAATACATAATGAACAAACAGACCAAAATTTAAAAGATTTAAGTTTTAACGGAGTAGTAGTATCTTTTCTAGAAGATAGTAAAGGAAATTTGTGGTTTGGCACCAACAACAATGTAATTGGTGTTTGGAATGGACATAAAACCTCAAAATTTATTTCCACAAATGCAAAACACAAGTACCAAAATGCATTTCTTTTTGAAGATAAGCATCAAAATATAAGAGCAATTACCAGCACCTCAAATTACATTTTTAAGCATGGAAGTTTTGTTCCATCTACAACCAAGATCTATCCTACCTCTTACAAAACCATACATCAAAAAAACGGAAGTATATTTTTTTTAAATAAAACAGGGCTTAATGAAGCTAGAGATGGCACCATTACACAAACTACCCCATTAAGCCAACAGTTACTTAACAGTGATTTGGGTTATATCTTACTAGGAGAAAAGAAAATATGGATTTGCACAAGCAATGGTGTAAAAGGCATTAGCCTTAACGGAAGCGAAGAAAAAACCTTTCTAAAGGGAGTTATTGTAAATCAAGCGATTAGAGATGATCAAGGAAACCTGTGGTTTACAACCAGCAATGGTATTTATAAACTGCCTAAACCAAAAGACCAACTGCACACATTTGGCATAGCAGATGGCTTAAACAACCCTGTTACTAAAAGCATTATTAAAGACAAAAACAATAGGCTTTGGCTTGGAAGCAATAATGGCATTATCAATATCTTAGATTTAAAAACAAAAAAGAAAAACCAAATTCGATTACCTGATACCTCGAAATACAACAGCATTAAACAGTTGGTGTTAGACAAGAAGAGCAATCGCATTTTTTTCGCTTCTGATTATGGTTTGGGGGCTGTAAGCAGTAATTACCCTTCCAATTCAAACTTCAAATTTCTTAGAGAAGTTAACAATTTGATGTTTGTAGTTAAAAATTTCACCATAGATAGCACCTCCAAGCTAACTTTGTCGATGTCTTCGGGCGTGGTGATTATCAATGACCGCGAAGAACTTCAATTTTCATCATTTAAGTACAAAGAAGATCAAGATTTTTTTAAGGATCGCTCCTATTGCGTTTTTTACGACAAGCAGCAAAATCTTTGGTTTTCTAACATCAATGGCTTATCAGAATTTAATTACAATAAACTTAATAAACACTACGAAAAATATCCGCTTTTAGCGAAAAGAATAAATGATATGCGCCAAATGACAGATGGCAGCATTGCTATGGCAACCGACGGCTATGGCATAATTATTTTCAAGAATGGAAAAATTAACCACATTATTAATCGCCAAAAGGGACTTGCCAATAACATCGTTAACAAACTATTTGTAAGAAACAACTACTTATGGGCTATTAGCACTACAGGAATTAATAGAATTTCCATTAACAATAACAAAGTAAATATTAGTGCTTTTGACGACGTTAATGGCTTACTCTCTGACGATCTAAATGACTTATATATAGATAAAGACACTGCATATTTTGCAACAAATAATGGATTAATCTACTTTGCCTATAACCATTCGTTACAAAATACGGTGGCGCCAAAAATTTACATTACATCAATACTGAACAATAAAAAACTGCTCGATTTAACCCGCAACAGTTTTATCTTAAAACCTAACGAACAAAACCTAATCATTAATTTTAGTGCGGTAGATTTTAAAAACAGAAACATTACCTACCGGTATAGGCTTAAAGAAAAGGCACCCTGGATAGAAACTAGAAACAGAAGAATAGAACTTTCTTCGCTAGAACCGGGCACTTACATTTTTGAAATTAGCGCTAAAAGTCAAAATAGCAATTGGAGCAAGGCCACAAAAATTAAGCTTACACTAGAAAGAAAATTCTATCAAAGCTGGTGGTTTATCTGTGCTATGGCAATGCTAAGTGGCTATCTTATTTATGTGATAGGCGTTAGCATAACCAAACAACAAAAAAACAAAGAACAAGAACAGCTACTGTTAAAGAACAAGATTTTAATGTTAGAGCAGCAAGCTTTGCAGGCTATGATGAACCCGCATTTTGTATTTAATGTGATGAATTCTATCCAACACTACATCAACACAAAAAATACTGCTTCGGCCAACAAAGTGCTTACAGGCTTTGCCCGCTTAATCAGAAAAAATCTAGAAATTTGTACGCAAAGCTATATCTCCCTAGAAGAAGAAGTGAACTACCTTAACCTATATTTAAGTTTAGAAAAGAATAGGTTTGGTGAGAAATTCCAATATGAAATTAATGTAGATAAAGAAATAGATAAAGTGGACACCTTTATACCATCGATGTTATTGCAGCCTTATATAGAAAATGCAATTTGGCATGGCATTATGCCAAAAGAGGAAGGCGGAACAGTAGTGATAAACATAAATGAAGTTAATGACGACACTTTGTTAATTAGCATTGCTGATGACGGTATTGGAATTGACAATTCTTTGGCAGCTAAAAAAGAAGGGCACCAAAGCAAAGGTATGGCCCTAACCAACGAGAGAATTAATCTATTGAACAAAATTGAAGCAAAAGCAATACAGGTGAACATAAAACAGAACGGGAAAACAGGTACTATTGTCTCTATTTCTATACCATTGCGCAACTAAAATACCGTTTACTCAAATATTACTACCACTCACTAAGTAGCCTCACTTTTTCGTATTTTTTGTATTAAACTTGTTATAAGAAATTAAGCAAACATTAATTGTTTGTTCTGAGAACGTTCATATAGGATTGACAAAGATATTTTTTAACCTAACCTAAAATTATATCTCAATTCAGGTTTCATTTGTGTGTTAAAAGCGTCCCGATTTTTCATAATTAGGACGCTTTTTTAGTTAACAACAAAACGTATTTCATTGATTTTCAGTACTGCTAAAAAAAGTATAAAAAATTTTCCGAAAAGTTGTTTTTATTCTATTTTTGAACTCGTAAAAAGACAAAACAAACGTTGCTATCTTCTATTTTAGAAAAGATTTTTGTAACTTTAATTAGAGCATTTAACTTTCGAACTATTAACTATTTTTTGTGTAATGAAAACGCCAAAAAAACCAATTCAGAACAAGCCAGCTGGCAAACCAAATTCTAAGAAAGAAGAATCGGATGAAGAATTAGATGACATCCAAGATGAGAAAATTGTTGATGAGGACGAGGATGATTTAGATATGCCTCTTGACGACTTGGACACTTTCGATAGTTTTGATGACGATGATGACGATGACTACTAGGTAGTAAACCATAGATTACCACGGCAAAAAGCTCCATATTTTGGGGCTTTTTGTTATTTTAGCCCCTTACCAGAAAACGCATGAAAGCAATAGTAGTTAACGATAAAAATACCCAACAGCAGTTTCTTAACCTAGTAGATAAACTTTACAGCAATGATAAAGTATATATCAGACCGTTAGACCAAGATGTAGAAAAAATATTTGACGCTAATCAAAATCCTTACTTTAAGCATGGAGACTGCATTAGATGGATTTTAGTTGACGACCAACATAAAGTTATTGGCAGAATTGCCGCTTTTGTGAATGAGAAAAAAGCGTACGGATACGAGGTTCCTACCGGCGGTGTTGGTTTTTTTGAATGTACAAATGACCAAACGGCGGCTAATTTCCTATTCGATACCGCTAAAGCTTGGTTGTTAGAAAAAGGAATGAAGGCAATGGAAGGGCCAATTAATTTTGGTGAAAATGACAGTTTTTGGGGACTGCTTGTAGAGGGTTTTATACCTGCTTCTTACGGCATGAATTACCATTTACCATATTACCATCAGCTATTTAGCAATTACGGTTTTGAAACCGCTTACGAGCAATTGACCAACATCATAGATTTAACTATTCCATTTCCTGCCCGTTTTACAAAAATTGCTAATTGGGTTGCCGCCAAGCCAGGTTACACCTTTGAGTATTTCCAAAAAAAGAACGCAGAGAAATACATCAACGACTTGATGGAAATCTATAACGATGGCTGGCAAGATTTCGAAAATTTTGTTCCCATCAAGAAAGAGACTTTACAAGAGAGTTTTAAACAGATGGAAGTAATTATGGACGAAAAACTGATTTGGTTTGCTTACGTGAACGGAGAACCAGCATCTTTCATTGTTCTTATTCCAGATGCTAACCAGATGATTAAAGATTTTAATGGCAAACTTGGTTTACTACAAAAATTGAAATTTGCTTATAGGCGTTGGGCTGGTGTAAAACGCATGAGGGCTATTGTAATGGGCACCAAACAAGCTTTCCAAAAACATGGCTTGGAATCTGCGCTATTCATTAAACTGGGAGAACACGTTTTACCTAAAAACCAATATACTGAATTAGAGCTTTCTTGGGTAGGCGATTTTAATGAAAAAATGTTGGCCATACACCAAGCAACGGGCGCTAAGTTTGGCAAGAAACATTTGACAATGAGGAAGACGTTTTAGAGGCGCTTTTTAGCCCGTCTCGTCATTGCGAGATACGAAGCAATCTTAAAGCGATATTTCGGTACTTATCTACTGTAGTAAAATTGCTTCGTATCTCGCAATGACGGCAGTATTAACGTATAGGCCTAATTGTTAGATTTAACTTTGTTGATTTTCAATTCTCCCTGCGGTTGAAAGGACGACCAAGTAAAGATGCTACAAACCCAATTTGTCGTACAAATCAATTACTTTTTTCTGCAGTTTCATTACCTCTGCATCTTTGTCTAGCAATTGCTGTTTTAATTCGGTTATTTCTTCTACAACGTTTTGAGAAACTGATGTAGTTACTTCATTGGAAATAATAGAAGAAACGGACACTTCGAAATACTTCGCAATTTGCGCTAATCGAGAAATATTGATATCGGTTTGCCCATTTTCTATTTTAGACAAGGCTGCCACAGAAATTTTTAACGCATTAGCTACTTCAGTTTGCCCTTTAGCTTGGGCCAAACGTAATTGCTTAATGTTTGCACCTATTACCGATATGAACTTTTCATTGCTCAAAATGCAATCATTTTGTTTTTAACTCACTGGCCAGCTTCAGCAGATCTAAACCAGCATACGTGCCCGAACTCATCATCAATAGGTTAGTACTTTGATAATCCAAACTCTTCAAGTAAGCTACTAACTTTTCTGCATTATCGAAATACAACAAGTTATCATCTTCAAAGGCTTGTTTAATATCTTGCTCATTTAGTGGTTGCATTTTCTTTTGCTCAAAAGTTTTAGCATCTATATAAACAATAGCTAAATCAGCATCGCTCATAGCACCCTTATACTCCTTTAAAAACTCCTTATTTAAACTACTAAAGGTATGTAGCTCCATAAAAGCCACTAACTTTCTATCCGAAAATTGCGATTTTACCGCATGTATAGTTGCTTTTAGCTTAGATGGCGAGTGTGCAAAATCTTTATAAACATTGGTTTGATCTACCGCACTAATTAGTTCCAAACGTTTCGCGGCACCAGCAAAAGAACTAATTGCGGCATTGAAACCATCTTCCTCAATTCCTAACTGTGCACAAACTTGCTTAGCCGCGTTTAAGTTCATTAGGTTATGGTCTCCAAATACACTTAATTTGGTATGCTGAGGCAACAAGTAGGTAATTCCATTTTTTATTTCATGACTTGGAATGGCATAAGGGATTTTTACCACGTCGGCTCTGGACTGCTCTACGGTTTTCTTCAGCTCCTTATCTAGTTCACAGTAAATCAACTTTCCGTTTGGAGTAATGGTATCTATGAATTTCGAAAACTGCTCCACATAATCGGCAAACGTTGGAAACACATTGATATGGTCCCAAGCAATGCCGCTAATTACAGCAATATTGGCATGGTACAGATGGAATTTCGGCCTTCTATCAATCGGAGATGCTAGATATTCATCTCCCTCTATTATCATAATTGGCGCAGAGTCGGTAATTTTTACCATCGTATCAAAACCTGCCAACTGAGCACCAACTAAATAGTCGAACTCTTTTTGATGGTAATTCAATACGTGTAAAATCATTGAAGTGATGGTTGTTTTGCCATGGCTACCACCAACAACTACTCTAATTTTATCTTTCGACTGTTCGTAAATATAAGCTGGGTATGAATAAATTTTCAACCCTAACTGTTGTGCTTTTAGCAGTTCAGGGTTATCTACCCGAGCGTGCATTCCTAAAATAATAGCATCAATATCGGGAGTGATACGGCTTTCATCCCATCCCATTTCGGCTGGCAATAAACCATGTATTTCCAATCTGCTTTTCGAAGGTTCATAAACTACATCATCAGAACCTGTAACTATAAAGCCTTTTTTGTGCAAAGCGATAGCTAAATTGTGCATTGCTGCACCACCTATGGCTATTAAATGAATTTTCATAATTAGCAAATTATCCAATTAGCTAATTAGCTAATTTTCTTTTTTTATGAATTTCGCCGAAACCCAATTATCTATTTTTTTATGATCTTGATAAGTTAAACCAAACTGCTCGCAATGTGATTTGATGATATCTAAATCTGGAGTTTCGTAAAAACCACTGAAAAAAATCAAACCACCCTCTTTAAGCACAGAAACATAAGTTTCAATTTGATCTAAAAGGATATTCCTATTGATATTGGCTAAAATGACATCAAAAATTTGTTGTGGAATGGCCTCTTTACTGCCATGCAATGAAACCAAATTATCGATACCGTTCAATTTAGCATTTTCGATAGCGCTTTCGTAACAAACTTCATCGTAATCTATAGCAACAACTGTTTCAGCGCCTCGTTTAGCTGCTAAAATCCCTAAAATTGCAGTACCAGCTCCCATATCCAAAACAGAAGTTCCAGTGAAATCAGTTTCTAGGATATATTGCATCATCATAGTGGTAGTTTGATGATGACCCGTCCCGAACGACATTTTAGGGTCTATCACAATTTCGTATTGATATTGTGGTTGCGCTTCGTGAAAAGTAGCCCTCACATAACAATCATCACTAATAATTAACGGACTGAAATTACTCTCCCACTCTTTATTCCAATTTTCGGAAACCACTTCTTCAACCTTATAATCTGCATTTAATGATTGATGCTCTGCCAAAACAGCTTGAAGTTTACCATCCTCAAACAAACTCTTCTGCGCAAAAGCATCGAAGCCATTGGCAGTATCTTCAAAAGTTTCAAAATCGATATCAGCCAAATCTGCTATGAGCAAATCTTTCTGATACTCTTCAATTTCGCCGAAGGAAAAACTTACTTTTAGGTAGTCCATATAAATTCTATATTTCTTGTCAGTCTGAGCTTGTCGAATACTTTAAAATGTTTCGACAAGCTCAGCATGACAACGTTGCAGTAAAATCCCTTCGAATTAAGAATTTAATGCTTTAACGATATCAGTAAAATCACGAGACTTCAATGAAGCGCCGCCAATTAAACCACCATCGATATCTGCTTGTGAGAACAAGTCAGGTGCATTTTTAGCATTGCAGCTTCCTCCGTATAAAATCGTAGTATCATCTGCTACGTTGAAACCATATTTAGCTTCTACTTTAGATCTAATAAAAGCATGAATATCTTGCGCTTGCTCTGGCGTAGCGGTTAAACCTGTACCAATAGCCCAAACAGGCTCATAAGCTAGTACCACTTTACCAAAATCTTCTGCACTTAAGCCAAATACACCTTTTTCTAACTGAGTTTCAATTACGTTGAAATAGCTTCCGTTATTTCTTTCATCTAATGTTTCGCCAATGCAAAAAATCGGTGTTAAGTTATTTGCTAACGCAGTAATTGTTTTTTCAGCCAACAATTGGTTGCTTTCAGCGAAATATTGTCTACGCTCAGAGTGACCGATAATTACATATTCTGCACCTGTAGATTTGATCATTTTTGCAGAAATTTCGCCAGTGTAGGCACCATTTTCATTTTGGTGGCAGTTTTGGGCACCAATTTTAACAATGCCAGACGACAACTGAGCTAAGCTGTTTAAATGAATAGCAGGAGAACAGATCACGGCAATTTGATTACCTTTTTTCTCGTCTCTAACCATGTTTACAATTTCAGAAAACAATGAAACACCTTCATTGTAATCATTATTCATTTTCCAGTTTCCTGCAACAATTTGTTTTCTCATTTCTATATTGGGTTTTAAGTTGTACGTTATAGGTATTAAGTTTTGCTAACCTAAATCGTAACTCGTAAATCTAAAATCGTAATTTAAAAGTGTCTATATTCTTTTGTGATCTCAAAAATGTGAGCTATAATTTCTTTTTCAGTTTCGTCTAATGTTAAATCCCTGCGTTCGTAAACTAGCGCAGCTGTCTGTAACATCTTATCTAAGGCATAAATATCAAATCCATGTGCACCGCCCCAAGCAAAATCCGGAATAAAATTACGAGGAAAGCCTGCACCAAAAATATTGGCACTTACGCCAGCTACTGTACCTGTGTTGAACATCGTATTGATGGCACATTTAGCATGATCGGCCATGATTAAGCCACAAAACTGCAAGCCCGTTTTTCGGAAATTTTCTTTTTCGTAATCCCATAAACGCACTTCGCCGTAATTATTTTTAAGATTAGAGTTATTGCTATCAGCACCTATGTTACACCATTGGCCCATTACCGAATTACCTAAATAGCCTTCGTGCCCTTTAGACGAATAACCCCAAATTACTGCGTTGTTAATTTCGCCACCTACCCTACTAAAAGGGCCAATGGTAGTTTTGCCGTATATTTTCGCACCCATTTTTACTTGCGAATCATTACATAGCGCAAAGGAGCCTCTAATATGACAACCTTCCCAAACCGAACTATTTTTGCCTAAATAAATGGGGCCCTGCAAGGTATTGAAAGTAGAACATTCTGCTGTTGCACCTTCTTCTACAAAAATATGGTCGCCTAAAACAGTATTAGTCCCACTTAATCTTGCCGAAGTTTTTCCTTTGGTTAATAATCTAAAATCCTTTTGTAGTTCTATATCGTTAAATCCAAAAATTTGCTCTGGAAAATCTATCTTCACATAACTGGATAGATAAGCTACACGTTCTAAATTATTTAAAGCTTCGTGATAATTGATAACCGAACTAGCATGGTAGGCGATAACTATATCAGCAGCATGCAACACTTGGCCATCCTTTAGCTTTTCAACGGCTTCTAGCAATTCTTCATCTGGACAAATAGAACCATTAATAAACAGGTTAGAATTGGCTAATTGGAATTTATTGCTAAGATAAGGCTGTGTAAGGTAGCCGAAATTGGCATTGAGATGTTTTCCCCATTTTTCGGCGATAGTTAAAATACCTATCCGTAAATTGGCAACAGGTCTTGTAAAAGTTAAAGGCCTAAGCGAAAACCAAGATTTATCATCAAAAAGATTGATTACCATAAGCCACAAAAATAAAAAAAGTCCGGAGCTTAAGCCCAGGACTTTTAAAAAATATGTTTTTAAGCTAAAATTATTTTTTAGCGTAACGGTTTTTAAATTTATCGATACGACCAGCGGTATCTACCAATTTCATTTTACCAGTATAAAAAGGGTGTGAAGTGTGAGAAATCTCTAATTTGTAAAGAGGATACTCGTTACCATCTTCCCATTTAATTGTTTCTTTAGTTTCTACGCAAGATTTAGTTAAAAAAGAATATTCGTTAGACATATCTTTAAATACAACAAATCTGTAGCTTGATGGATGCAAATCTTTTTTCATTTTCTTTATTTTTTGTTTGAAGCCCCAACCCCATTTTTGCAATTTGCTGGCAACAACGCTGATGGATGCTTCTATATCGTTAACTCTATAATTTTAGAGGTGCAAATATCATGATTATTTTTGATACTAGCAAGAGAGCAAAAACAATATTTTAATTATTTATCATTCTCTATGAAGAATACTTATGCCAAATCTCCAATTTCGCTTTCTGCCTAACGATATAAGCATCTGCAATTACCTCAGCTGAGCTAGAGTTTTCGGCATTTTCTAGCAAAGCTTTTAATTTATCTTGATCAACATCGGCACGGTAAAGAATTTGCACCAGCTTAGCAAAGTCATCTTCTACCAAATATTCAAAAGCTTTGATCAAAACTTCTCGCAACTGATTTTCTGAGATATCTTCTGGCAGTTCAAAATCTTTCCCTACCATTTTAGCTAATGACATTCCGCTCATTTAATTTCTTGACAAAGTTCAATCAAAACACCATTAGTAGTTTTTGGATGCACAAAACAAATCAATTTATTATCGGCACCCTTTTTCGGTTCTTCATTTAACAGCAGAAAACCTTCTCGCTTCAATCTTTCCATTTCCACGTAAATATCATCCACATCAAAAGCAATGTGATGTATGCCCTCTCCTTTTTTGGCGATAAACTTGGCAATAGCGCTATCATCAGCCGTGCTAGCCAACAATTCTATCTTATTGTCACCAGTTTTGAAAAATGCGGTATCAACGTTTTCACTATCCACCCGCTCCGTTTTATAGCAGCTTGTACCTAACAATTGCTCGTATAAGGTAGTTGCTTTGGCTAAATCAGCCACTGCTATGCCAATATGTTCTATTTTATTCATTTCAATATAATGTTGCATGTTACCTGTTATGAGTTAAGCGCTTTTAACCTGGCAACACACCACTCAAAACCTTCAACTCCCCTTTCTCGTTATCAGAATGTAAAAATGCAGGTTTTATCTATAGCTTCATAGCCATTATTTATAATTGTTCGCAAAGTTTTTTCGTATCTTTGTAACAGAAAGCTAAAAGATAGAAAGACCGAAGCCAAAAGCTCAATTTGCATATACAACGCTTTAGCCTTTTTTCTTTAGTCTTTAAGCAAAATAAAAAAATTACAAGAATGGAACTTCCTATTTATTTAGATAATAACGCTACAACTCCTTTAGATCCAAGAGTACTAGAAGCGATGTTGCCTTACTTCACCAATAAATTTGGTAATGCAGCTAGCCGTAACCACGCTTTTGGATGGGTTGCTGAAGAAGGTGTAGATTATGCCCGCGAACAAGTTGCAAAATTAATCGGCTGTACAGAAAAAGAAATCATCTTTACTTCTGGTGCTACCGAAGCAGATAATTTGGCTATCAAAGGTGTTTTCGAAATGTATGCTGATAAAGGTAATCACATCATTACCGCTACTACAGAACACAAAGCGGTGTTAGATACTTGCAAGCACTTAGAAAAACAAGGTGCTAGAGTTACTTATTTAAATGTAAAAGAAGATGGTTTAATTGACCTAGCTGAGCTAGAAGCCGCAATGACACCAGAAACTATTTTGGTAACCATCATGTACGGAAACAATGAGATTGGTGTAATTCAACCGATCAAAGAAATTTCTGCTATCGCTCATAAACATGGTGCTTTATTTTTTACTGATGCTACACAAGCGGTTGGTAAAATTCCGGTAGATGTAAACGCTGACGGTATTGACTTAATGGCCTTTAGTGCACACAAAATGTACGGACCAAAGGGTGTTGGTGCCTTGTATGTACGTAGAAAAAACCCAAGAGTTAAGGTTACTTCTCAAATGGACGGAGGTGGCCATGAGCGTGGTATGCGCTCTGGAACATTAAACGTACCTGGTATTGTAGGTTTAGGTAAAGCTTGCGAGCTTTGCCGTTTAGAAATGGATGAAGAAGCTAAACGTTTATCTGCTTTGCGTGATAAACTAGAAAGCGCTTTAACGCAATTAGAAGAAAGCTATGTAAATGGTAACGTACAGCATCGTTTACCTCACGTAGCTAATATTTCTTTCAAATATGTAGAAGGCGAAGGTTTGATGATGGCGATGAAAGATTTAGCAGTTTCTTCAGGCTCTGCTTGTACTTCTGCTTCGTTAGAACCATCTTATGTGTTAAAATCTTTGGGTCTTTCTGACGATTTGGCACACTCTTCGATACGTTTTGGTTTAGGTAGGTTTACTACCGAAGAAGAAGTTGATTACGCAATAGAAAATACCAAAAAAGCAGTAAACCATTTGAGAGATCTTTCTCCACTTTGGGAAATGTTTAAAGAAGGTATTGACTTGAGCAAAATTGAGTGGGCAGAACACTAGGAAATTTTAGATTTTAGATTTACGAAGTATGATTGACTTTGTAGGTCGCATAAATAAAAGACATTAAAAATTGATTTTGGATAGGTAAATCGTCAATCTAAAATCGCAAATCGTAAATCGTAAATATCATGGCATATTCAGAAAAAGTAATTGATCACTATACCAACCCTAGAAATGTTGGTACTTTAAATAAAGACAATAAAAATGTGGGGACTGGTTTAGTAGGTGCTCCAGAGTGTGGCGACGTAATGCGTTTGCAAATTGAAGTTGATGAGAACAATATGATTACTGATGCTAAATTCAAAACTTTTGGATGTGGCTCGGCTATCGCTTCTTCATCTTTAGCTACCGAGTGGTTAAAAGGCAAATCAATTGACGAAGCTTTGGCTATCGACAATATGGATTTAGTAGAAGAATTGGCTTTACCTCCAGTAAAAATTCACTGTTCGGTATTAGCCGAAGATGCGATTAAATCTGCTATTAACGATTACCGCGTTAAAAACGGAATGGAAGCATTAGAGTTGCCTAAATCGCACCACTAATACAAGTAACAAGTATTTAGTATCAAGTATCGAGAAGCTACTCGATCTGTTCTTGATACTTGATACTCAAATCTCGACACTATGATAACAATAACAGATAAAGCAAAAAGCAAAATAGACGACCTAATGCACGATTCGCAATTAGGTGCTGACTACTTCTTACGTGTTTCCGTAAAGGGTGGTGGTTGTTCTGGTTTATCGTACAACCTAGATTTTGATAACGAAGAGAAAACTGGCGATCAGTTTTTTGAAGATAGAGGAATTAGAATTGCGTTGGATATGAAATCGTTCCTTTATCTTGCTGGTACTGAATTAGACTTTACCGATGGCTTGAACGGCAAAGGCTTTAACTTTATTAACCCAAATGCTAGCCGTACTTGCGGTTGTGGAGAAAGTTTTTCTGTGTAGTTCTGCAATCGCCATGTTGAATTGATTTTATACGCAGCTTTTCGCTGCGCTGTAGGTCAGCATCAGCAATAAAATAATTTAATCGAATCTGAAACAAGTTCAGAGGGACGAATATACAAAAGCCTCGATTTTACATCGAGGCTTTTCTGTTATCATTGTTTTTTACCAACAATTTGTAATTCGCTTTGTATTATTAGTTGCAATGCTTTATCATTGTTGGTTCAAAACATCACCAAACATAAATGTAACATGGTATCATTCAACGAATTTTCTACCGTACCTACGCTATTACGCAACGTTGTTAAAAATATCCATCAACCAGAAGAAACTTTTTTAATTCACAAAAAGGGAGCTAATTGGGAAGAAATATCTTTTAAAGAAACATTAGCTAAAGCCGATGCAGTTTCGGCTTTCTTTTTAGAAAAAGGCATTATAAAAGGCGATAGACTGGGTTTAATGATGGAAAATTCGCCAGAGTACGTGTATTACGACCAAGGCATACAGCAAATTGGTGTAATCAACGTATCGATATATCCTACCCTATCAGAACAAGAGGTCGCTTACATTATTAACGATTCTGGCATTAAGGCTATTTTGGTAGGCAATCCATTTCTTTTCAGAAAAATTTTAAAGGTTGCTGAGAACTGCCAGGAATTAAAATATATTATTCCAGCATTTGCCGATTTTGGTAAAATAGCCATACCAGAAGGGTTAAACATTGAAGTAATTGATTACAACATTATTTTAAACAGACCAGTATCAATAGAAGAAACCGACGAAATTGATAAAAGAAGAGCTGATGTCCATCCCCATGATGTTTCTTCATTGATTTATACGTCTGGCACTACGGGTACACCAAAAGGCGTAATGCTTACCCACTATAACTTTGTGAAAAACGTAGAAGTTTGCTTGCAACAAATCCCGGTAATTGATGAAACTGAAACTTTTTTATCGTTCTTGCCTTTATCTCACGTATTTGAGCGTACGGCCACTTATCATGTTTGTTGTGCGCAAGGCTGTAAAATTGCTTTTGCACAAAGTTTAGAGCTATTAGCTAAAAACATGGGCGAAGTTAGGCCAACCGTAATGTCTTGCGTACCTCGTTTATTAGAGCGTATTCACGATAAAGCCATTAAATCTGGTACTGCAGCAGGTGGCATGAAAGCGAAAATCTTTACTTGGGCCTTAGAGATTGGAAATGGTTACAGAGTGAAAAAAGAAGCAGGTAAAAACCCTGGGTTAATTTTGGGAGCTAAAAAAGCTATTGCCGAAAAGTTAGTATTTAGCAAAATTAAGGAGAAAACCGGCGGTCGTTTAAAATTCATGATTTCTGGAGGGGCTGCCCTACCTAAAAATGTAGGTGAGTTTTTTGGTGATTTAGGAATTAAGATATTGGAAGGCTTTGGCTTAACAGAAACTTCGCCAGTAATGTCGGTTACCGAATACCACAGACAGGTTTATGGTACGGTTGGAAGAGTAATTCCGGGCATTGAAATTGGAATACAGAACGTAGACACAAAGCAAATCATAAACATACAAACTCACGATACGTTTAACGAGAATTTTGAGTGCGAAGAGGGAGAAATTATTGTTCGTGGGCATTGTGTAATGAAAGGTTACTTTAACAAACCTGCTGAAACTGCCGAAGCTATCGATAAAGATAAATGGTTTCACACGGGTGATATTGGTCGTTTTTACAAGGGCAATTTGCAAATTACCGACAGACTGAAAAACATGATTGTGAATGCTTATGGCAAAAATGTTTATCCTACACCAGTAGAAAACATTTATCTAAAAAGCCCTAAAATTGATCAGTTGTTTTTAATTGGCGACAAGAAGGAATACATTACGGCCATCATTATCCCTAACAAAGAAACTTTGCAGGAAACGTTTAATTTAAAAGAAGAGTTTTTCCAAAAAGAAGGGGATTTTATTGACGAAAAGGAAATTAACGATTGGATTGGGCTAGACATTAAGAAGATCTCTAATGAACTGGCTAAATTCGAACGCATTAAGCATTTTATAGTGAAACGTAATCCGTTTAGCATTGATGAAGGTGAAATTACACCTACCATGAAAGTAAAGCGTAGAATTGTAGAGAAGAAATATGCGCCGGCTATTGCGGAGATGTATGCCAAGGATAGTGTGGAGGCGGAGTAGATCAGTTCACTGATATAATATTTGTTTAAACAAATAATCTACTACGGCATAAACCTATAAAAATCTAAAAACTATTATGAATGACAAATGCCCAAATTGTGATAAAAGCCGCTATTCGATATTTGTAAGGTCGAACTTCCTATCGGTGAATTTGTAATTCAATTTCTTCAACGTAGAAAAATAGTTCGGATTAAAAATCCTATGATAGGGCTTCGGAGTTACAAACTCCGAAGAGCATTAGAGCAACTATGATAGGGCTTCGGAGTTACAAACTCCGAAGAGCATTAGAGCAAGCAATTTTAACAACGGCAAGTTTCTTGTAAAACAGGTGCTGAAATAAATTCAGCATGACGATGAGTAAAGATACATTGCAAATCCCAACCAGCCCGCTATTCGACATTTGTAATGTCGAACTTCCTATCGTGGAATTTGTAATTCCATTCATATAGCTTAGGTTTGACTAACGGAGCTATCTTAAATCAAACCCCACTGAAGGCTTTTCCAAAAAAATCCCGATAACTACTAGCTATCGGGATCATATATTATCGAAATAAGCAAGGCCTATTATTATAACTGGCCGTCCAATTTACCTGCCAATACTGATTTTGGCACTGCACCAATTTGTTTATCTACTACTTCGCCACCTTTAAAGTATAATAAAGCTGGGATGTTACGAATACCGAATTGCATAGAAATTTGTGGGTTGTTATCCACGTTTACTTTTCCTACCAAAGCCTTACCTTCGTATTCTTTAGCAATTTCTTCTACTACTGGGCCAACCATACGGCAAGGACCGCACCACTCTGCCCAAAAATCTACCAAAACAGGTTTATCTGATTTTAATACCAATTCCTCGAAATTAGCATCTGTTATTTCTAAAGCCATATCTAAATTTTTTATGTTACAAATATATAATCAATTGTAATGCCATCAAAAAGCTAATGCCAATTTGACATTTTTTTGTTCATTCCGTTAGTTCATTCATTCATCAGCCATTGGGTACTTGGACATTGATTATTGGTCATTACCTATTTCAACTACTCCCTACCACTACTGATACCCGACCACTAGTTCCTGACCACTTAATTCAGCCTATAATCTACAAAATCAATTTCCTTTATCTTATTTAAAAACTGATTATTGGGATTGATTTTTTGATTTTTTGAGGGCATTTCCAACTTTAAACCTTTTTCCATGTCATAAACCTCAAAATTGAGTTTACAGTTTTGCGCTTCTGCATTTTCTTTGTTCTCATCCAAAATATCTTGTATTTGCTGCATAAAACTGTCATTTACAGCCTCTATCGGAAACAACAACGTAAGCGACTTGGTTAATTTATCACGCAAGCCGGAAAGCAAATCAATGCTGGTAATTTTAAACTCCCAATCTCCTTCTTTACCAAAACGCAGACCTAATTTCCCTCGTATTTGCAAGAAATATCCTTCAGTTAAAAACTGCTTAAATTTAAGAAAATCATCACCAAACAAAGCTATTTCACAGCTATCGTCGTAATCTTCAAAAGTAAATATACCAAAAGGCTTACCTGTTTTTGTAATACGTTGCGAGGCCACTACCACCAAGCCTCCAATTATCAGCTCTCTGTTTTTTAGCGCCTCAAAATCTGCCAAAACTTCTTCATTGGTATCGCCAGTTCTAATTTTGTTGATAGTTGTGAGGTGTTTCACTTTGTGCGGGCAGTACCTTTCGAGTTCAAAACGATAATCATCCAATGGATGTCCAGAAAGGAAAATCCCGATTGCATCTTTTTCATACTTTAACCTATCGATCAACCCCCATTCTGGTGCTACCGGAAAACTTGGTTCTAAAATCAAATCGGCTTTAGAGCCACCAAAAAGTGATGACTGAGATGAGTTTTGATTGTTCTGAAAATCATTGGCATATTTGATCAATTTCTCGATACCATTTAATTTATCATTGGCACCTATAAAAAAATACTGTGCCCTATGGTATCCAAAGGCATCAAAAGCGCCGCCATACACAAAACTTTCGTAAGCTTTTTTGTTAACGATACGGGTGTTTGAGCGTTTGGCAAACTCAAATACTGTTGGGTAAGGGCCGTTCTCCACTCGCTCTTCTATAATACTTTCTACAGCCTTTTCTCCAACTCCTTTTACCGCCGATAAACCAAAACGAACTTCGCCTTTGGCATTTACCGAGAATTTCATGTCAGATTCGTTCACATCTGGCCCCAGTACGGTTACGCCCATTTGTCTACATTCTTCCATAAAGAAAGCAACTTGCTTAATATCGCTCATGTTATTAGAAAGCACTGCCGCCATATATTCTGCTGGATAATGCGCTTTCAAATAAGCAGTTTGGTAGGCAATCCAAGCATAGCAAGTAGAGTGAGATTTGTTGAAGGCATAAGATGCAAATGCTTCCCAATCTTTCCAGATTTTCTCTAATATTTCTGCCTTATGCCCCTTCTCCGAAGCCTGTTTAACAAACTTAGGCTTCATTTTATCCAATACGTCTTTTTGCTTTTTACCCATGGCCTTACGCAACACATCGGCCTCGCCTTTGGTAAAGCCAGCCAATTTTTGTGATAAAAGCATTACCTGCTCTTGATAAACTGTAATTCCATAGGTTTCTTTTAGGTACTCTTCGCAAGCATCCAAATCGTAGGTAATAGGTTCTGTACCATGTTTACGGCGAACGAAACTTGGAATATACTCCATTGGCCCTGGGCGGTAAAGTGCGTTCATGGCAATTAAATCTCCAAATACTGTAGGTTTTAGCTCCTTCATGTATTTTTGCATGCCCGGACTTTCATACTGAAAAATACCAATGGTTTCGCCACGCTGGAAAAGCTCATAAGTAGCTACGTCATCGATAGGGAAATTATCTGGATCTAGGTCTATACCATGACGTTTTTTAACGAGCTTTACGGTATCCTTAATTAAGGTTAAAGTTTTTAACCCTAAAAAGTCCATTTTTAGTAACCCGGCACTTTCTACTACCGAGTTATCAAACTGAGTTACGTATAAATCACTGTCTTTGGCAGTAGCGACAGGCACAAAATTGGTAATATCAGAAGGCGTGATGATTACACCACAAGCGTGGATACCCGTATTACGTACCGAACCTTCTAATACAATGGCTTGCTGTAAGGTTTCGGCTGCTAAATCTTTTCCTCCCGCTAAGCCTTTAAGCAAATTTACGTTCTCAAATTCATCGGGACGCAAAGCTTCTTTTAAAGCCTTGTCTTCCAAATTAAAGATTTTAGCCAACTTCATATTAGGCACCAGCTTGGCCACCTTATCGGCCTCAAAAAGGGGCAAATCTAGTACCCTAGCGGTATCTCTGATAGAAGATTTTGCCGCCATCGTGCCATAGGTAATGATTTGCGCTACCTGACTAGAACCGTATTTATTGATTACGTAGTCCATTACACGGCCACGGCCCTCGTCATCAAAGTCGATGTCAATATCGGGCATGGAAACACGGTCTGGATTAAGGAAACGCTCAAAAAGGAGATCGTACTTAATAGGGTCGATGTTGGTAATACCCAAACAATAAGCCACAGCAGAACCGGCAGCAGATCCACGACCCGGGCCTACAGACACATCTCTACGACGAGCTTCGGCAATAAAATCTTGTACAATCAGAAAGTAACCAGGGTATCCTGTTTTTTCGATGGTTTGCAGCTCAAAATCTAAACGTTCGGTAATGTCTGGCGTTAATTCTCCGTAGCGCTTCTCTGCTCCTACATAAGTTAAATGACGCAGAAATTTATTCTCTCCACGTTTACCGCCATCTTCTTCGTCCTCGGCTACCAAAAATTCTTCTGGAATATCGAATTTAGGTAACAATACCTCCCTTGCTAATTTATAGCTTTCTATTTTATCTATTACCTCTTGGATATTGATAATAGCGTCTGGAATATCGGCAAACAGAGTTTTCATCTCGTCTGCGGACTTAAAATAGTATTCGTGGTTAGGCATGCCATACCTAAAACCTCTACCACGACCAATTGGCGTTGCTAACTTCTCGGCATCTTTAACGCACAAGAGAATATCGTGGGCATGCGCATCTTTTCTATTTACGTAATAGGTATTGTTGGTAGCCACCATTTTAACTTGGTGCTCTGCTGCCATTCTTACTAAAACTTCGTTTACGCGGTCTTCATTTTCCTGACCATGGCGCATCAGCTCTATATAAAAATCATCGCCAAATTGTTCCTTCCACCAAAGTAAAGCTTCTTCTGCCTGCTTCTCGCCAATATTCAATATCTTGCTAGGAATCTCTCCATACATGTTACCGGTTAATACAATCAGGTTTTCTTTGTATTGCTCTACCACTGTCCTGTCTATCCTCGGCACATAGTAAAACCCTTTGGTATAAGCTATGGAAGACATTTTGGCCAAATTATGATAACCTTGTTTGTTTTTGGCTAAGAACACCACTTGATAGCCGCTATCTTTTCTAGTTTTGTCGGTATGGTCATCACAAACAAAAAATTCAACACCAATAATAGGTTTGATAACGGTTGCTGTTGGCTTTTCGCCTTTTTCTATGGATTCAGCATTTTTTGCTTCTGCGCTCTTGTTATGGTTAAGTACATTATTCACAAAGTGGAAAGCCCCCATCATATTGGCATGATCGGTAATGGCAACTGCGGGCATCCCTTTTTCGGCCGCTGCTTTTACTAAGGCTGGCACGCTGATGGTACTCTGAAGAACAGAAAACTGCGTATGGTTATGCAAATGTACAAAAGTCGCATCTGCTAAGGCTGCTTTATTTTGTGTTAGTGTGTGTTTAGAAATACCTCCGGTATCTACATCTTTTCTCTTTCTAATTTCATCTGAAGCAGCTTTTAGGTTGATATGCTGCAAGCCCACAGATTCGATGACAAAGGGATTGGCTTCTTTGAAACGTAAAAAGTAATCGGTATCAACCTGAAGTTCTTCTTTGGTAAAAACCTGTTTTTTAATCAACTCCAAAAAACAACGCGTAGTTGCTTCCACATCTGCAGTTGCGTTGTGCGCTTCGCCAAAAGGGGTACCAAATAAATATTGGTGCAGCTCTGTTAGAGTAGGCAACTTAAATTTACCACCTCTACCTCCCGGAATTTTTAATAGCTCGGCTGTAATTTCTGTACAAGTATCTAATACCGGCATATCGGCCAATTTGCTTTCTACACCAAAACGGTACAGCTCGCAACCCATAATATTGATATCAAACTTGATGTTTTGACCTACAACAAATTTGGCTTTACCTAGTACTTCGTTAAATTTCTCTAATACTTCTGCTAAATCAACGCCTTGCTCTTCTGCCAAATCGGTAGAAATACCGTGTATACGCTCTGCGTCATAAGGAATATTAAACCCTTCTGGCTTAACCAAATAATCCTGATGTTCTATCATATTACCTAACTCGTCGTGCAGTTGCCAAGCGATTTGGATACAACGTGGCCAATTATCGGTATCGGTAATTGGAGCATTGAAATTACGGGGTAAACCTGTGGTTTCTGTATCGAAAATTAAGTACATAGCTATGGAAATGAGAATATCAAAATTAACTAATTTTTAAGCCGTTTTGGTCACCAAATTATCAACAAAAGTTACTAGGTTGGGTTTAAAGAGCTTAGTGCAATAACCTCAAGTTTTTCATTTTTAGCACCATAACTTAAAATTGCTTATTTTTACTCCAAAATGCTCTAAATCCAACATGCGAACATGGAATTTTCCTTTAATGGTTATGGCTTAGTATTACTTTTCTTTGGAATACTGACCTCAATAATGGCAATTTACATTTACAAAAGAGGCACTACTGTTGTTCGCTGGTTTGGCTTAATGATGGCGTCAAATGCAATTTGGTCTATTGCTTACGGATTGGAACTATCCAGCTACACCCAAGAGCAGGCACTATTTTTTATCAATATAGAATATCTGGGCATTGCCACCCTACCCTTAAATTGGTTTTTATTTTGTTTAAATTTTTGCAATAAAGAATGTTGGTATAAAAAACCTCATAATTTAATTTCAATACTTATTGTACCCATAGCTACCTTAGCGTTAGTGTGGACCAACCCTTTGCACCACTTACACTACCAAGAAGTAAAAATGTTCTATCAAGGGCCATTTCCTATGATAAAAATTACACCTGGTATTTGGTACCGCATCTTTACCATTTATTTTTATGCACTATTAGCCAGTGGTTGCTATTTAATTTTCAACAAATTTAAAAGCTCAGACCCTATCTATAAGAAACAAAATTATAGCATCATTATTGCCGCAATTATTCCTTGGGCCGCAAACTTGAGTTACTTAGTGGGAATTAGGCCATTCGGCTTTGTTGACATTACGCCCTTTGCCTTTATACTAACTACTTTCTTGGTATTTTTGGGTATCTACCGTTTTAGGCTATTTGATATTGTTCCAATTGCGAGAGAGAAGGTATTAGATTTAATGACGGATGGCTTTTTGGTTGTTGACGAAAAGTATCGCGTTATCGATTATAATTCTTCGTTAAATCGCTTCATAGAACCCCAAAAAAAGCATAAAATTATTGGTTCTGCTATTGAAATTATCTTTCCCAATCATCCCGAAATTATACAGCAAATACAATCTGCAACTAGCGGTAAAATGGAACTACAAACTAGCGTTAGAAATAAGATGGTATATTTTGAAGCAGAAATTTTAGTTCAGCAAGAAAACAAACTTAATGAAGCATTTACCATTATTAAACTGCAAGATTTAACAGGTGCTAAAAAGGATGCGCTACTTGCAAAAGAGCAAACCAATGAATTAGAAAAGGTGAACCAGTTGAAAGACCGTATTTTTTCAATTATTTCTCACGATTTAAGGGCGCCGTTGGTCAACTTATCTGAAGTATTGAAAATGTTTTCTCAAAACCTAATTAGTGATGAAGAATTTAAAGCGCTTTCGCCGGTTTTAAGTAAAGATATTGTTTACACAACAGATTTATTGGAAAACATACTACATTGGTCTAGAAGCCAATTACAAGGTTTTGGTATCAAAAAAGAGTTTTTCAATGTACGAAATATCATTTTAAACGAAATAAATTACCATATCACTTCGGCCTCGCTAAAAAAAATAAACATCCTTCACGATGTTTTCCCAAACCAGGTTGCCTATGCAGATGTATTAATGTTTCAAATTGTGATTAGAAACTTGTTAAACAACGCTATAAAGTTTTGTAACGAAGGTTGCGAAATTTTAATTACTGCGGTATATCAAAATGACGGTATGCTAAAAGTTTGCATTAAAGATAATGGCATAGGTATAGCTAAACACTACTTAGAAAAACTATTTAGGGATGAAAACGTATCGTCTAGAGGAACCAAGAATGAAAAAGGAACTGGTTTGGGCTTAATGATCTGCAAGGATTTCATGACTAGAAACGGAGGTAACATTAGCGTGAGCAGCGAACTTAATGTTGGTACAACTTTTTGTGTAACAGTACCCACCCGCAGTTAGTAAAAAAACTGTTTCACTAAGTTGAAAAAACCAAAATATTTAGCGGTCTACCGCCTCTTCTTTCCAGCTAACAACATAGCAAAACAGTTTTTTTCTTTATCTAATGAGGTAATTATTTTCCAATTACATCATTAACTATTTGTTGTTCCTTTAACTCGTCAACGTTATTTTTATTTCCAAACTTCTCAGTTTTGGTAGCAAAATAATCTAAAATAACCGCTATAGAATCTAAGTTATCTGCAACTCTTTGGTGCATGTCTGGCAAATCTTGCTCTAGTTTTTTGTCGCCGAGTTCGATATTATCTACTTCAATTTTTCCTATTTTTTGTATGATAGCCTGTTGAGAATGCTGCAAATCTTCGAGCTCCCTCACTATCTTCTCCATTAATTCGAATTTCTTTAAAGTATTCATATTTTATGTTTTATTAAATGATAAACTTACTCTTACAACCTTTTTTACGAGGGTTTTGTTTGATTTTATTGGTTTTCATGGATAAAATATTTGGATTACTTAAAAACAACTAATAATTTAGTTGTATGAAAAATCTATACTTTATTCTATTTTTTTTATCTATCGGCAATTTTTGTTCTGCACAAGTTTCTTTAGATAAAGAAAAACTTTTAGATCTGTATCAAACCCAACGTTATGCAGAAGCAGCTATCTATTTAAGCAGCATTTACCCTCCCGAAACCACCGATATTAAAGCGCTAACACAAATTGCGTACTGTAACATGATGTCTGGAAATTTAGTTGAGGCAGAAAAAAACTATCAGAAGATTAACATGATACAACCACAGCAAATCCCTGTACTATTTAGCTTGGCAAATATCAATTCGAGACGAGGAAATAAAAAGCATGCATCTGATTACTTATCACAAATTATTTTTGTTGACAGCCTAAACTTTAATGCCTACAAACGTTTGGCGGATTACACCGATAGTACCGCACTTAAAATACAATACTTACAAAAAGCCAACAAACTAAATGCTACCGAGGCCGATGTTGCTTTCGATTTATCCCGTATTTACCGTAATTCTAAAGACTACCAACAGGCATACGATGTACTTAAAATAGCCATTACAGCCGATACTAGTAATATGATTTTGCAACAAGCTTTATTACCGATAGCTAATCAACTAAAAAAATACAATGAAGTGATTATTACTGGCGAGAAACTGCTAAAAAGCGGAGCAGATGGAAATGTAGTAATGGACGTGGGTAAGGCATATTTCTTTTTAAAAAACTACAAAAAAGCACTTACTCTTTTTCAAATGCTAGAACGCATGTCGATGCAAAATGAAAGTGTTTTTTACTACATGTCGTTATGCTGCCGTGAAATGAAAAATTACGAAATGGCTGCAAAATATGCGAAACTTACGATAGAAGAGAGCATTTCGCCAAATATAACCGCTTATTATAATTTACTTGGTGGAATATATGACGAAAAACAACAGTTAAACTTGGCTACAAATGCTTATAAAAAGGGATTGAACTACAGCCCCAACAAAAATAGCTACTATCGTTTAGGACTATTGTATGATCTGAAACTAAAACAGCCAAAATCTGCAAGAACTTACTATAATTTATTCTTGAAAAGTAAAGATTTAGATAAGGATGACCAGCCGCAGGTAGATTACGTTAGAGCAAGAATAGAAGAATTTGCTAAGGCTAAGCGATAATTTGTATCCTGTTTTTGTAAATCGGATTATAACCCCACAATAATGCCTAGGAACTACAAATTAGAGGCGTTCGCAACCTGTTATTTTTGAAAACTGGATAAAAATAATGTCACCACTTCGTGGTTTTTAACTATATCAATCGCCTGTTTCTAAAATAATATCAGTTCTTCGAACTTATAAAAAGCATGTTTCGAACACCCGTAACTAAAAATTCGAAGAACGAGACCTATTTATTAACGGTGCGGTAATAACATTTACCGTTGGCGATAGAGTAAAATAGACTTTGTGTTCTTCGTGCCTTTGTGGTTAATCTTATTTGTGTCTTTGTCGTTAATCTTAAAGATTATTTCAAATCCTCGAAAACAGGTTTTACATCTGCCCAAAACTCATCTAAAGCAATGATACGAGGCTTTAAAAATGCGATAATATCTGGCCATTGTTGCTGGTTATACACACTTACATTAGCCAACACCATTTCTATTCTGGCTACTTGCTTATCGTAACTGTTTGCAACCGAAGGCAGCCAATCCCATTTTTCGTTAAGTGCGTTTTCTAGTAACAACTTAAACTCTTGAAATTGCTCAAAAAACAGTTCTCTTATGCCTTCATCTGGGTGCGCAATTTCGATGGCAATGCTGGCCTGCCTCTTTTCGGCATCCATACGGAAGAAGATATTTTTAACGCCTGTTTTGTAGTTAACCCAATTAACAGCTAAGCCCTCGGCGCCAGGTACGGGTTTCATATATTGGCCAAAGCTAATCCAAAACTGTTGTCGTAACCTTGCGGCTTCTTCTTTGCTAAACATCTTAAAGTAGAAAGTTGAGTGAAACGAAATCCCGTTAGTTCGGGATTAAAAAGTTAAAAGTAAAAAGTTTTAGTTAAGCTATCTTTGCTTTCTTCGCAAATACTTAAAAAACTTTGCGGTAAAATTTTTAACGCAAAGAAAAGTAGAGATGCGCAAAGAACGCAAAGTTGGTATTCATTAAAATTAGAAAGCTATGTCTGCAATTTAATTCATAGCTGCACAGTATTCGGTTAATAAAACCCGATTGTAGTGGAAATACTTTTTGGAGCATCATTTCGAACGTAGAGAGAAATCTGTTTGATAGAAAAACTAAATTTGAGATTTCTCTCTACGTTCGAAATGACGGCAACAGTACACAAAAAGATTTAAACTGAAAGCGGGACTACATTTGCCAAGAATCGCTCCCATTCTTTTCCAAAATTAATTTCTACCCATTAAACGGGCTACATATTTACCAATAATGTCGAACTCTAAATTTACGGTATCGCCAACTTTTACATCCTGCAAATTAGTATGTTCATGTGTGTAAGGAATGATAAAAACAGAAAACTCGCCATCGGCAGAATTTACTACGGTTAAGCTAATACCATTTACACAAGCCGAACCTTTTTCTACCGTTACATTCCCCTTCGAAGCGTCGTATTTAAAACGATATTCCCAACTTCCATCCAATTCATTCACTAAAATACAGGTTGCAGTTTGGTCTACATGACCTTGTACAATATGTCCGTCTAAACGAGCATTCATTTGCATACAACGCTCTAAATTCACCTTCGCTCCTACTGTTAAACAACCTAAATTGGTCTTCTGTAAAGTCTCGTCTATGGCAGTTACGGTATGCCTATTTTCATCGAGTTTAACCACCGTTAAGCAAACACCATTGTGGGCTACGCTCTGGTCTATCTTTAATTCATTGCTAATGCTAGATGCGATGGTAAAATGGATGTTATCGCCTTCTTTCTGTATATTTTGGACAGTGCCTAAAGTTTCTATTATTCCTGTAAACATTGGATAAGTTAAAAGTAAAAAGGCAAAAGTAAAAAGTTGTTTGTAAAACGCCTAAAACTTAAAACGTATCACTTAAAACCTATAACTTAAACCTTGCGTCTATTTTGCACCCAGTTGTTTTTTTGCGTATCTACGGAAGTTGATTGCTGCTTTGTATTTTTATCATTTTGCAATAACAAAACTGCCGCAATAGCTGCAATCATAGCTTCTTGTTCGTTTTCACTCTTTAGGCTATCGGGGTTGAAATATTTCCCCACGAAATGCGTATCGAAGTTACCAGAAACAAAGGCCGGATGCTGCATTACAAATTTACCGAAGTTTAAGGTGGTTTGTATGCCTGTAATGTCATATTCTTCAATTGCCCTGATCATTCTTTCTATGGCTTCGGTGCGGTCTTTGCCATAGGTAATCAATTTGGCGATCATTGGATCATAATAAATAGGAATTTCCATTCCCTGCTCAAAGCCATCATCTACACGTACGCCATAACCTTTTGGGGTTTGATAGGTCTGCAAAGTACCAATATCAGGCAAGAAATTATTCAATGGATCTTCTGCGTACACACGCAACTCCATGGCATGACCACTGATTTTCAAATCTTCCTGTTTGAAACTTAAAGCTTCGCCACGGGCAATCTTGATTTGTTCTTTCACTAAATCTAAACCAGTAATCATTTCTGTAACCGGATGCTCCACTTGCAATCGGGTATTCATCTCTAGAAAAAAGAAATCAAGATGTTCATCTAGAATAAACTCAACGGTACCAGCCCCCACATAGCTTACAGAACGAGCTACATCTACAGCACATTTGCCCATTTTTTCCCGAATTTCTGGCGTTAGCACAGCTGATGGAGCTTCTTCGACCACCTTTTGATGTCGGCGTTGCACTGAGCATTCTCTTTCGAAAAGATGTACAATATTTCCATGAGTATCTCCCAAAACCTGGATCTCAATGTGACGAGGGGAGGTAACATATCGTTCAATAAAAACCGAACCATCGCCAAAAGCAGAAGTAGCCTCACTTACCGCTAATTGCATTTGCTCTTCAAAATCTTCTACCTTTTCTACAATACGCATGCCCTTACCGCCACCACCTGCTGCCGCTTTAATAAGAATAGGAAACCCTACTTCTACTGCCCTAAGCTTTGCTTCATCTACGTTATCAACAGCTTCTTCGGTGCCCGGAACCATAGGAATATTGTATTTTAGCGCTGCTGCCTTTGCCGAAAGTTTATTGCCCATAATTTCCATTGCCTCCGGAGTTGGACCTATCAATAGTAAGCCCGCTTCTTTTACTTCTTTGGCAAAAGCCGGATTTTCTGACAAGAAACCATACCCTGGATGAATAGCCTCGGCACCAGTTTTTTTGCAGGCCTCAATAATGTTGCTACCTACCAAATACGATTGGTTAGATGGTGCAGGACCAATGCAAACGGCTTCATCGGCATAGCGAACATGCAGTGCATTCCTGTCTGCTTCTGAAAATACAGCTACCGTTTTTATGCCCATTTCTTTTGCAGAACGCATAATACGCAAAGCGATCTCACCTCTATTTGCAATCAATATTTTATTCATGTGCTGATACTTGGTTACCGTTTACAAGATGGAGATTTTATTGCGAAAAGACAAATTTTGGATTAGGGATTAGGGATTAGGGATTAGGGATTAGGGATTAGGGATTAGGGATTAGGGAAAATTGCTTTATGGCTTAATTGTTTTTATTGTTGAAAAATTGCAAAGTTGAAATGTTGCAAAGTTATGGCTAACTTGTGTAGCTAATTTTTCTTTTGAATTTTGAATTTTCACCTTACCCTTGATCCCTAAAACCATGCAACTGAGCCTCAACGTACCTGCCCTTTTCTTCCCCGCCATTAGTTTAATCATGTTAGCTTATACCAATCGCTTTTTAGCACTGGCTAGTTTAGTACGGAGTTTAAAATCGAAATACGAACAAACGGATAAAAATCCTGGACTACATAAACAGATTAAAAATTTACGTTACCGACTAAGGCTAATTAAAAATATGCAGGCTTTTGGTGTACTGAGCTTTGCTTGTTGTTTACTATGTATGCTCTTTATTTACTTGGAAAGTGGAGTTACTGCAGAAATATTCTTTGCGCTAAGTTTACTTTTTTTCATGGTTTCTTTGTTGATTTCACTGCTAGAGATCCAATTAAGCACCAAAGCCTTAGAACTAGAACTCAGTTCTATAGAAGGGATTGAGGATGATTCTATTGTAAAGAAAATCAAAAAGAAATTTGAGCACTAGCTTACAAGTTAAGAGTAGAAAGGCAAAAGTAAAAAGTTACTAAGAAACTGTTTAAATTTCTGCTGATTAAAATAAAAGCATCATGTTGAGCTTTCCGCCAAATCGGAAACCTTAGACTGATAAGTAAAAAGTTTAACGAAAAGTTAAGCAGTCTTTAAGAACCCTAAAAAAGTAATCGCCCAACGCTGGCCCAAGTACAGTTCTTCCGTAGCTTAAATTCGGCCTCCTATTTTTTCGGGTAATAGGAATATGCCAAAGCCTATGCTTTCAAGAAAAAATAGGCGGCCTTGAACTTTAGTTGCTTTTGGTTCAAACCAAAAGTAAGACTAAACTTCCAACTTACCAATTACCTCAATGGTTTGATCTATCATTGCAGGGGTAACATCTAAATGTGTGACTAAGCGAATAGTTTTAGCCGAAGTTGTGTTACATAAAATACCCTTTTTGCCCAAAGCCCTCACCACTTCTTCTGCTTTATACCTGTTTACTACATCAAACAATACAATATTAGTTTCTGGCGACATCACCGTGGCCACATAATTTGTTTGCGCTAAAGCAGCTGCCAAAGCCTTTGCGTGTAAATGATCTTCCGCAAGCCTAGCTACATGATGGTCTAACGCATAAATACCCGCAGCAGCTAAGAAACCAGCTTGTCGCATTCCACCACCTAATGCCTTTCTAATTCTCTTTGCTTGGCCTATCATTGCCGAAGAACCAAGTAGTACCGAACCCACGGGAGCTCCCAAGCCTTTTGATAAACAAATAGAAATGCCATCAAAGAAATGACCGTAAACCGATGCCTTATCTCCAGTAGCTACCAATGCGTTAAAAAGTCTGGCTCCGTCTAAATGTAACTTCAAACCTTTTATATTGCATAAATTATGTACCGCTTCTATTTGTGCCAACGTGTAGCACTTGCCACCTCCTTTATTTACCGTATTTTCTAACACCACCAAACTTGTTTTTGGGTAGTGAATATTTTCTTCATTAATTTCTGGTTCTATCAACTCCGGGGTTAAAATACCTCTTTCGCCATAAAGCAACCTCACAGAAGCCATTGAGTTATAGGCAATGCCCCCACCTTCGTAACGATAAACATGAGCGGTTTGATCACAGATTACCTCATCCAGCGGTTGCGTAAAACATTTAATGGCAATTTGGTTGGTCATTGTACCCGACGGGCAGAACAGACCTGCCTCCATACCGAACATGCCTGCGAGCTTCCTTTCGAGTTCATTAACCGTCTCATCTTCGCCATACACATCATCGCCTACTTTGGCACTCATCATTGCATCAAGCATTCCTGCCGTTGGCTTAGTTACGGTATCACTTCTAAAGTCTATTTTTGGTTCCATGCCATAAAGTTAAAAGTTAAAAGCTAAAAGCGGAAAGGTTAAAGACGAAAGACTAGAGGTAAATGATCAAAGACTAAAGACAAAAAACTAAATCTTAAAGACTAAATCTTAAAGCGCATAACTCAAAATGAAAAACGAAGAAAAAACAACCGACAAAAAAATTACAATTGTGGTAAATTATTTTTCCACCGTTTTGTGCGGCCTTATTTACCTGTTTTAATGTCATAAAAACTGCATTAAATAGTGTAAAAAATACACTTTATTAAAAAACCACTTCATTTATTCACAATCAAACATTTGAATGCAGTTAACATTAAGTAATAAAAAACTTAATATTAATTTTTTATTTCCAATAAAGGCTGATATATTGCCAAACTTTTATACAAATTATACAACTTAACAAACCAAAAAAATGATACTTATTGCAGACGGTGGATCTACTAAAACCAACTGGTGCTTGATCAATGAAGCCGGTAGGAAAATCCATTTTAACACCGAGGGCTACAACCCTTATTTTGCAAAGCAAGACTACATTGAAAATTCATTGAGAACCACTTTGCCCGATAGCTTAGATGCCTCTAAACTAGAAGAAATTTACTACTACGGCGCAGGTTGCTCTACAGATGCAAACAAAAAAATTGTATCAGATGCCATGCAAAAAGTTTTTGTAAATGCTAAAATCTATGTAGATCATGATTTGTTAGCTTCTTGTCGTGCGCTTTTAGGCGACGAGCCAGGCTTTGCAGCTATTTTAGGTACAGGCACCAACACTTGTTTATACGATGGCAATGCCATTACGTTAAACATCGATTCATTAGGCTATTTCTTGGGCGATGAAGGTAGCGGTAGTTACATTGGTAAACGTTTATTGGCCGATTACATGAAAGGCTTTATGCCAAAGGGATTGAGCGAAAGTTTCTTTAATATCTACGGATTAAGTAATGAAGATATCTTCGACAACATCTATAACAAACCATTACCAAACCGTTTCTGCGCAAGTTTCAGCAAATTTTTATATGATTTTAAAACTACCTACCAAGAGTACACGGAAGATGTAGTTGATACCGCTTTTACTGCATTCTTCGAAAAATTGGTGATACACTACCCCAACTACAACAAGCATTTGCTAAATGTGGTAGGCTCTGTAGGGTACAGCTTTAGAGACAGACTAAGCGTAGTAGCAGATAAATACGAAATGGGCGTTGGCAAAATCATCCGCTCGCCAATAGATGACCTAGTAGAGTACCATTTAAGCAAAAAATAAGCTTAAAAGAATTTTATACAGCAAAGTCTCGGCCTCAAAATCGAGACTTTTTTTTTATTTTGGAAAAGGTATTTGGTAAGAAATCGGCAATTCCAGTCCCACTTTTCGTTGCAATCTTTTTGCCGCCCCCGCTCTTCTAGCCCCATCAACAAAAAGGATTTACACTGCAATTGGGTTTATCATCTAAAGCAAATGCAATCAACTTCCAATCTTCTATATTTGCTAAATGAAACAAGCAATTGTAGTTCTGCTATGCACCATCCTTATCATCTGCTCATCTTGGCAAGAAAAACCTAAGTCGAAAACTATCAAAATTGCAGTCATCAGCGATCTCAATTCGAGCTACGGCGCTACCGTTTACCACCCAGATGTTTACGCAACTTTAAAAGAACTTGATAGCATTAAACCAGACATCATTTTATGTGGTGGAGATATGATTGCGGGGCAGAAAGCTTCTCTAACTACAGCGCAAACCCAAGCCATGTGGAGCAGTTTCGACAATAACATACTGAAACCGATACAACGAACGAAAGTTCCTTTTGGCTTTACTGTTGGCAACCACGATGCCTCCCCTTCTTACCAGCAAGATCGAGAACTGGCAAAAGAATTTTGGCTAAGTAAGCAGAAAAAGCTAGGCCTCAATTTTATTGATCAGGCGCATTTTCCATTTTATTATAGCTATCAACAAAATGATCTTTTCTTCATCAGTTGGGATGCAGCAGGATCTAAAGTAAACCAAGAAGTATTTGATTGGATGGAAAAACAATTGCAATCTAAAACAGCAAAAAAAGCAAAATTGCGCATCCTTTTAGGGCATTTACCGCTTTATGCCATTGTAGCTAGCAAAAACAAACCCGGAGAGGTATTAGCCGACAACGAAAAAACGAACAACTTTTTTGAACAAAATGGCATCGATTTATATATTAGCGGCCATCAACATGCCTACTATCCATCGTTCGCCAAAAATTTAAGGTTGCTGAATGCTGGTTGTATTGGCGAAGGCCCACGGCCTTTGTTAGGAGATCATCAGCCGGCAAAAAGGGCTTATACCATCATAGAAGTACCTGCTAAAAATGCCAAAAAGTTCAGTTATCAAACCTTTATTCCAAATACCAAAAACACTATACAACTATCCGATCTGCCAGAATCAGTTGTTGGCTTCAACGGAATTTCTAAGAAAGATTTGTCATCCCACAAACAATAAATCTTAAATTAGCTTGAAATAAAAAGATTAAGATGAATTTTCACACTCGCAAATGGATTAAGCCCGAAGATTTAAACCCAAATGGCAGCCTTTTTGGCGGTAGTTTATTGAAATGGATTGATGAAGAAGCCGCAATTTATGCCATGTGCCAATTAGAAGCCCCAAGAGTAGTTACCAAACTGATTTCGGAGATCAACTTTGTATCTTCTGGTAAACTAGGCGATATTGTGGAAATGGGCATGACCGCAGCCGAGTTTGGAAGAACTTCTATTACACTTAAATGCGAAGTACGAAACAAAATTACTAAAAAAGCCATTTTAACTATAGACAGAATGGTATTTGTAAATGTGAACGAGCGTAGCGAACCTATTCCGCATGGCAAAACCAAAATCAGGAAAATGGATGAAAAACTGGAGAATTTGGGCTAAGTATAGACGCTCATTCGCGTTATTCCGAATTTATTTCGGAACCACAAAGCGCTCAGCGCAGCTAATCGTAATGCGTAGTTAGGTCAATTTTATTTCGCTTTAAGACTCCGCATACTCGGGAATGACGAGTTAACAACAGCGCCTAACCTTCCAATTGTTTGATTTCTTTCGCCAAGCTCCGTTAGAAATGAAAAAAGGTAAAAGCTATGCCTTCAATATATTTACTTCCTCCAATAATACCTTTGGGTCTAGATCAAATGAATTAATAACTAATTTCGATTGACGGTAAAACACATTTCGCTCTTCCAATTTACCGATGATGAACGCTAAAAGTTGTTCATCATCCATACCTTTTAATAATGGACGCTTTTCTCTGTTGTGCAAACGTGAAACCAACTGCGGCGGTGTCATCTCTAAGTAAACCGTAATCCCGTTTTCGTTCATCCATTGCATGTTATCGAAATAACAAGGCAAACCACCTCCTGTAGCCACCACACAAGTTTCAGGATAATCAAAAGACTTAAGCACTTCATTTTCTAGCTGACGAAAAGCAGCCTCGCCATTGGCAGCAAAATAATCGGCAATACTCATCCCTTGTTCCGCTACAATTACGGCATCAATATCAATTACGGGGCATTCTAATAAATTAGCGAGTTGTTTTGCTTTGGTGCTTTTGCCGCAACCCATAAATCCTACTAGGAAAATTTTCATTTTTTGGTTGAGTGTTTAAATTGGTTAACTGGTTACTTATAACAGACCTTGCCTTTTTAACAGGATATAGTCGGTAACAGGCGGCACATAGCCCGCTTGTTTCAATATTTTGGCCAACTGGCCTCTATGATAAGTTCCGTGGTTACAAAGGTGCATCAAAATCTCTTCGATAGTATTCTTAAAACCATCACCGGCAGAATTACCATAGGTAATTTGTGCCGTAAGCTCTTTGTTAGCTAAAATTTCTTCCAGCATTTCGATGTTGCTTTGGTAAATGCTGTTGAAATCTTCTGGATCAAACAATTCCCAAACTGCATAATTCGGTTTGTGACCTAAAATTCGTTTTGCCCAAATATGTTGAGCACTTAGCACATGACTAAACAAGGTATTAGCCTCGGGTATAGAAAAATCCGTTTCGGCTAAGGTCTTGATGATCATTTCGTCTGCCTTTTTAGTGTATCGTAAAAACTCTTCGAGGTTCATCTTATTTTACATTTCCCATGCACGCCTAACCCATCTCCTAAGCTAATTTCACTCTCGGGTCAATCCAAGCATACAATAAATCTACTAAGATATTTACCACTACAAAAACAAAAGCAATAAACAAAATTGAGCCCATTACCACCGGAAAATCAGACATTTCAAGGGCAGAAACGGTAGTACGCCCCAAACCGTTATAACCAAAAATATATTCTACAAAAAACGAGCCTGCCAACAAAGACGCAAACCAACCTGAGATGGCCGTAACGACCGGATTTAGGGCATTTTTCAAGGCGTGCTTATAGATAATCGTTTTACGGGACAAACCTTTTGCCCTTGCTGTACGAATGTAATCTTGAGATAAAACATCTAACATGGCACTACGGGTTAATTGCACAATAATTGCCAACGGGCGAAGTCCTAAAGTAATCATGGGTAGCCATAAATTTCGTAAGGTCATGATTTCGCCTTGGAAAGGATCATAGCTGAACAAGCTCCCACTCATATTTAAGCCTGTATAATCTGCCAACACAAAGCCAAACAACCAAGCTATAATAATCCCTGCAAAAAAAGACGGGGCCGAAATACCTAAAATAGCGAACATATTGGCAGCCTTGTCAATCCAAGTGCCTTTATAAACTGCAGAAAGTACGCCCAAAAAAACGCCAACTATGGTGGCAAAAATCATAGCAGTTAGTGCTAAAACAAAAGTATTGGGTACCGTTTCTGCCAGAATTGTAGTTACGTCACGTTTAGTTTGGTACGAGCGACGCAAATAAGGCTTTTTCAACACCCACGCATCGTTGCCTAGTTTAAACAGCCTAACATAGCCATATTTCTCTTGATTTTCTGGCGTATTTGCGTGAACGCTGATTGGCGACAGATCATTTACATACAGAAAAAACTGTACAGGTTTAGATTTATCCAAGCCAAATTCCTTACGCACCGCTTCTAAAGACTGCACATCTGAGCGTTGCCCCATGGTCATACGAGCCGGATCGCCGGGTAAAATATTGAAAAGCACAAATACCACAGCTACCACCCCTGCCATTACCGCTAGTCCGTACAAGAGTTTTCTAATTGCGTAGCTACCCATTATTTAGAGAAATATTTTTCGGTTAACTGATCAAACGAAGGCAGCGAATGATAGTGCCATTTATTGATGATTGTACCATTTTTAAGCAACAACACCCCAGGATTTGCCCTAACCATACTTTTTAATGGCACCGCATCTGCGTAAAACACTTCCATAAAAAGCTTTAATCGCTTGCTGAACTTATCTGCATCTTGCGCAGAGTTGGAAGTAAGCAACACTGTACGGATATTGAACTGCTCTGCCGCATTTAGTGCTAAGGCGTTAATTTCCGCTATCGCTTTCTCATCAGTTTCGTTTAAGTTGTATGCAACAACTACTAAGCTATGGTAAGGATTTTCTACAATTTCTTTGGTGTAATCTGTTCCAGAAGCATCGGTAATCATCAAATCTTTAATTTTTACCTCATAGCCTTTTTTAATGAGCTTACGCGATGGCGAACCCGTAACTTCCCAGTTTTCATCTTTCCACACCTCTTTTTCCATGTAATCCTTATCGCTCATGGCCTTGGTTTCGTCAGTTTTTTTATTCTTCAAATCGTACATGATCAGGTACTCGTCTACCGGTGCACCTTCGGGTATTTTCATATTCTCGGGAATATTAGAACCCACTTTATAAGGAAGAAAATCGATAATAGGCAAATAATTATAGGTAAAAGTACCAAACAATAAAGAAGCTGTAAAAGCTATCGCAAACAATGCACTTTGCACACCTGGTTTTTCAGTTACTGGCCTAATTTGTTTCCTATTAATGTAGATATAGATAATCAGCAGCAACAGCAGCACATCTTTACTAAACGATTGCCAAGGTGTAAGTGGAATAGCATCGCCAAAACAACCACATGAAGTAACTACTTTAAATGCCGCCGAAACGAAGGTTAAAAAAGTAAAGAAGATAATAGTTGCCAGCAAACCTTTTGCTACAAAATTTCTAAAAATACCTAATAGTAAAAGTGCACCAAACATAATTTCGAGCACACAAAGCAAAATGGCAATTCCGGTTGCCCAACCATTTAAAAAACCGATGTGAAAAACTTCGAAATACTCTTGTAGCTTATATCCAAAACCAATCGGATCATTCGCTTTAATTAATCCTGAAAAAATGAACAGGAGACCTACAAACCATTTAGAAAAATGAAAAAGGATTTTTTGCATCGTTAAAAATTTCTTTAGTTTAATCGTTCCGACCATTGAATTGCGGGAGGTAATTCAACGTCAGAGAACTCTATATGTATTACTCTTCTTTTTTGTCCGCTGGTTGTTCTGCTCGAACTATGCAAAAGTAAAGGCTTCATTAACATTATTCCTCCCAGTTTTACTTCGCAGGTAATTTCTCGTTCCAAATCCCAGTTAATTGTTTCGGGACGATATATATTTTTCAAGTGTGATTGTGCAATAACCTTTAATGCACCGTTATTTCCGTCTGTATGATCTAAATGAATCCTGATGGTAAAATTACGCTGCAAAATTGTTAAGGGAGGCTGAACCGAAAACTGTCCCTGCTTTACTGTCCAGGGGCCAAACCCTTCTAATTCAACTTTTTTATCTACCGATATCGTTAAGTCTTGATGGTAAGCTACATACCAATTAGATTTATCTGGCTTATCAAAATAGATACTTTTTACGACAAAAAAAGATTGACCAAAGGCTTCATTGATCAGACTTCTCAAGTTGTCATTAAAAATGATGTCTTTTATCTCCGGAACCTCTTTTAAAAATTGTCTGATAGCAAATAAATCTTCCGACTTTCTAAATGTAGCTTTATCGCTATTTGCAGCAGCGATTAAAGTCAGCATCTGACCTACCTCTTCCGGAGTATAGATATTGTCTACCGTCGAAAATCCAAGCTGTTCTAATTCAAGCTTAGCAGTTGAAAAACAACCTTGTTTTAAAGAATTTGAGCTTTCGACTTTCAATTTTTGAATTTTGAATTTTGAATTTTACCCTACTCCCAATTTAATCAATGCAAAAACTGCATAATTCAACATATCCTGATAATTGGCTTTGATACCTTCTGATGCCACGGTTTGCCCATCATTATCTTCGATCTGCTTTACTCTTAAAATTTTCATCAAAATTAAATCTGTTAACGAACTGATACGCATATCACGCCAAGCTTCGCCATAATCATGGTTTTTAGCTAACATCAGGTCTTTGGTTTCCTGCACTCGCTCGTCGTAGTAGGCCTCTGTTGCAGCAACTGCCAATTCTTTTGGTTCATCTTCTCCCAACTCCAATTGCAAAATGGCCATTACGCAATAGTTAATAATACCGATGTACTCTGAAGTAATATCTTCGCCCACTTTAGAAACTTTTTTCTCTTCTAAAGTTCTAATACGCTGTGCTTTGATAAATATTTGGTCGGTAATAGAGGCCGGACGTAAAATACGCCAAGCGGTACCATAATCTTTTGTTTTTTTGATGAACAGCGATTTGCAAACCGCTATGACCTGATCGTATTCTAGAGAAGTATTTGCTGCCAAAACAATTAAAATATTTAATATTTAGCCAATAAAACGGCTATTTTTGTTTTTTGTTAACTGATGGCTAAAGATACATTTTTAAACCGAAAACATACGCTAAACTGTAAAGGCAAATTGATCGACATGAGCAAACCTTCGGTAATGGCAATTCTAAATATCACTCCAGACTCGTTCTATTCCAAAAGCAGAATGGCCTCGGTAGAAGAAGCGTTGGAGCGAGCAGAAAAGTTTATGGAAGCTGGCGCAAAATTCATCGATATTGGCGCTTATTCTTCTCGTCCAGGCGCAACAGATGTAAGTGAAACCGAAGAGATTGAGCGTTTAGTGCCAGTTGTAAAAGCTATAAACCAAGCCTTTCCTGATGCTATAATTTCGGCAGATACCTTTAGAGCTAAAGTGGCCGAAGAAAGCATCAATGCCGGTGCACACATCATCAACGATATTGCTGCTGGCAATTTGGATGAAAAAATGTTTGAAACCGTAGCAAAACTGCAAGTACCTTACATCATGATGCACATGAAGGGCACACCACAACACATGCAAAACAATCCTAATTACCAAAATGTAAGCAAGGAAGTTTTCAGTTATTTCAGCGAGAAAATCAAAACTTTAAATCAGTTGGGCGTAAAAGATGTCATTTTAGACCCCGGTTTCGGTTTTGCCAAAACACTTGATCATAACTACGAGCTGTTAAGAAATATGCAAATGCTCAACTTTTTTGAACTGCCTTTGTTAGTTGGTTTCTCCAGAAAATCGATGATTACTAAAGCACTGAACATTAAGACTGAAGATGCTTTGAACGGAACAACGGTTTTAAACACCACTGCCCTACTTAAAGGTGCTAACATTTTAAGGGTTCACGATGTGAAAGAAGCGGTGGAGTGTGTGGAATTGGTGAATAGGTTAATTGGTTCATTAGCTCATTAGCTCACTTGTTCATTGGTATCCTGCCCAATAATTCATTGATGATTTTCTACCTCATACCTGACCACTGACTCCTGAAACCTGAAACCTGAAACCTAATCGCTAACTCCTAATCCCTAAAAATTCCTATCTTGTACAGCAATGAAAAGCCTTGATTTCGATTTTTTAAATATTACATGGATAGATGCCATTGATGTTGCCCTAGTTGCTATCTTAATTTACTATATCTACAGTCTGATACGCAATACTTTAGCTGTAAATTTAGTATTAGGAATGGTAATTATTGTGCTGGTTTATTACATTGTAAAAGGCCTTCACATGGAGTTGCTAGAAGCCATCATCGACAAATTCATGAGTGTAGGCATTTTAGCGTTGGTTATTATCTTCCAACCCGAAATTAGACGGTTTCTACTTCACATCGGAAAAAGCACTTTCCTGCAAAAAAATAAAGCTTGGTGGGGCTACTTATTTGGCAACAAAAGTGCCGAGCAAGACAACTTAATAAGAATAAAACCCATTATAGATGCTTGCAAAAGCATGAAAAAGTCACGTACTGGCGCTCTAATGGTATTCGTAAAATACTACGATGATGAATATTTTACCAATAGCTGCGAGATGATTGACAGTAAAATATCTAAACGATTGTTAGAAAGTATTTTTCAAAAACACAGCCCATTGCATGACGGTGCAGTTGTGATTTCCGAAAACAAAATCAAAAGTGCAAGTTGCATCCTTCCATTAACCGATAACGATAAACTACCTGCACAATTTGGTCTAAGACACAGAGCAGGCATTGGTGTTTCTGAATCTACCGATGCCGTAGCAGTAATTATTTCTGAAGAGACTGGTGAAATTGCCTACGCTAAACAAGGCCGTGTACGCATGAACGTTTCTTTTGGAGAGCTGGAGAAATTGCTGAATAAGGATTTTTAAGAGGGTTGTACGGTTTTAAGTTTGTAGTCACTTTTGCTAAAATTAAGTGAGTTCGGGCTAAGCGTTACCCTCTAACTTTGTCTAATTCGTATTTGACCTTTTTTCTTAGCTGGCCGCCGCTGGGCTCCTACTTTTTGACCGCAAAAAGTAACAAAAACTCTCGGTTGCTTATTTTTCTTTCAAAGGAAGTGCTTTGGCTTATTGGTGCGGCCCGAAAAATAAGAGACCGAAAATGAGCTGAACGAAGATTTGAAGCGCTATCGCTAGCAAATAACCTATTTCTATTATCCCGAACTCCTATGTTTGTAAGGCATACATTTGTATCTAAAAGTGAAAAGGGATGAGAGCAGAAACCCGAACAAATAACTTCTTGAAGTATATTCTACGTGAGATATTGCCTCATTCTTTTTTATTTCCTAGAGTAGGAACAGAATGTAAGGAATGAAACATGTTTTCATATCCAGAATATCCAAAAGGAGACAATACGGAGGGAAATTATTCACTTACAACTTAATAAGTTAAATGATGGAAATATTAAAACAGGTTATAGGCATTGATGTAGCCCAAAAAGAACTGGTTGTATCCTTAGGGAGGGTTTTTGATGATTTTAGTATAGATATTCATGCCTATGGTGTTTTCAAGAATACGCCTAAAGGAATGGCTGATTTATTGAAATGGGCAACAAAGATTACTTTGTATGAGAAGCCGCTATTATTTGTGATGGAAGCAACGGGAGTATATCATAAAAAGTTTGCTTATTTTTTGAGTGATCAGGGGTATAGGCTGAGCATAGTTCTTCCAAATAAAATAAGCAACTACATGAGGACTCTGGATATCAAGACGATAACTGACAAAAGCTGTTCTGAAGCCATAGCAAGATTTGGCTTGGAAAGAAAATTAACAGAATGGGAAAAGCCAAATGTTATCTATAAAACATTGAAGCAGCTAACCCGGGAGCGAGATCAGATTGTTGCAGCAAGGTCCATTGTTAAAAATCAATTACATGCCGAAACTTCAGAAGCCTACCCTGTGAAATCAACCATCAAAAGATGTAATGAACTCATCAAGTTACTAAACAAGCAGGAAGCACAAATAAAATTAGAACTGGAACAGGTCAAGGATCAGGAAATAAAGGATAAGATCAAGAAAATAACAACAATACCTGGAGTAGGTACATTAACTGCGACAATTTTATTGGCCGAAACAAATGGCTTTGAACTCATAAAAAACAAAAAACAACTAACAAGTTATGCTGGATTAGATGTTAAAGAAAAACAGTCGGGAACATCAGTGAAAGGGAAGCCTCGAATATCAAAAAAAGGAAATAGAAGCATAAGAAAAGCCATGCATTTCCCTGCATTATCTGCGATTAAACATAACGAGTGCTATAAAGAGATTTATGCCCGTTTGGTATCGAAGAATGGAATAAAAATGAAGGGAATTGTAGCCGTACAGAGAAAATTATTAGAATTGATTTACATCATCTATAAAAACGACACCATTTATGATGCAGAATTTGAAAAAAAGAAGAGAGAAAAGCAAATATTGCCTATCCCCCTTAGAAGCTAGCTCTTGGCTGCTTTGAAAAACAAATGTAGAAAAAATTGATATTTTAATTGGATCTTAACACAGAATCTCACGTTAAAATTGTCATCCAGACCTGTAGCACTACTTGTAAATTTATTTCGGGGTCTTCCATGCAAAATAGATGCTAAAATAAATTCAGCATGACGATACGGCTAAGAAACTTTTTCTTCTTAATCTGCATCAAATTTCTATTTTTGGGCTGAGTTTAAAATTAATATAACCTTTAATGAATAATTGGTTCAATAAAAACGGCATCCATCTTGCCATTATAGCAGCATTTGTTGTTATCTGTTTCGTGTATTTCAGTCCGGTTTTGCAAGGTAAAGCACCTGCACAGAGCGATGTGATCCAGTCTAAAGCCATGCAAAAAGAAATCATGGAGTACAAAGCCAAAGATGGCAAAGGACCACTTTGGACAAACCAAATGTTTGGCGGTATGCCCGCCTATCAAATTTGGGTGCAATACGCCTACAATGGCGCTACTTATGGCATTGCGTTGATTACCAAAGCACTCCCTAATCCGGTAGGTACCGTATTATTGCTATTAGTTGGTGCGTATTTCTTATTCATTACGCTAAAGGTAAATCCGTGGCTGGCTGCCGCTGGTGCCATTGCTTTCGCATTTACCACCTACAATTTTGTATTAATTGCTACGGGCCACAGTAACAAAGCGTTAGCCATCGGCTTTTTTGCGCCAATTATTGCTGGTATTTTAATGACTTTGCGAGGCAGATACTTGCTAGGTGCCAGTTTAACCGCCCTATTTTTAGCCTTAGAAATTAGAGCTAACCACGTTCAAATGACGTATTACCTATTTCTTTCTTTATTAATTTTAGTAGGAATAGAGTTATATCAAGCTTATAAAAATAAAACCCTACCCGCATTTGGAAAGGCAGTTGGTTTTTTAACGGGTGCCGTAGTAATTGCCGTGATGATCAATGCGAGTTTACTTTGGACCACATCTGAATATGCTGCAGAAACCAATCGTGGTAAATCCAATTTAACAACTGGAGAAGCGGCCAGCAAAGAAAAAGCAGGCATGACCAAAGATTATGCTTACATGTGGAGCCAAGGCGTAGGCGAAAGTTTTACCTTTTTAATTCCTAACTTGTACGGTGGTGCTACCGGAATTGATGAGTTAGTTAAACCAGAAAGCAACCTTTACAAAGCAGTTGCTGCAGATTTTTCTGGCGGTGATCCCGGCCAAACCGTCCAAATTATACAGCAATTGGCACAAAGCCCATACGCAGGCGGCTTTAACATGCAAGAATACTGGGGCGAAAAACCGGGAACTTCTGGCGGGTATTATTTTGGTGCTATTGTATGCTTCTTATACATCTTCGGCTTATTTATCGTTCGCACTAGGCTAAAATGGTGGATTTTAGCAACCACAGTATTGTTCATGTTGCTTTCGTTCGGTAAAAACTTCCCATTAATTTCAGATCTGTTTTACGATTATTTCCCACTTTACAATAAGTTTAGAGCGGTAGAATCAATCTTAGCTGTGGTTGGCTTAATGGTTCCTATATTAGCTTTCCTAGCCTTAAAAGAGGCTCAAGAAGGAAAACTAGAGCAAAAAGAATTGGTTAAAAAATTGACTTGGTCGGCAGGCATAACTGGTGGTTTTGCGTTGATAATAGCTATTGCCCCTACTTTATTTTTCAGCTTTAAAACCAGCAACCACGCAGAAATTGTACAGGCTTTAACCCAAGCTTTGCAAAATAACGCTGGTGCAGCCCAAAAACTAACGAATGCTCTGGTAGAAGATCGTGCAGCTATTGCCCGTGCCGATGCTTTTAGGGCATTCTTGTTTATATTAATTGGCTACGCTATTGTTTGGGCTTTCCTTAAAAAGAAGTTAAATACCCAATTGGCGTTTGGATTATTAGCTTTTGCTGTACTTATTGATATGTGGCAGGTAGACAGAAAATACCTAAACAGCAAAAACTTCGAAAGCAAATCTACCTTAGCCAATTATTTCCAACCTAGGGATGTAGATACCTTTATTGCCAGCGATAAAGATCCTAACTTCCGTGTTTACGACCAAAGCATCAATACTTTCAGCGATGCGAGCACTTCTAACTTCCACAAAACTGTGGGCGGCTACCATGCAGCCAAGTTGAAAAGATATGATGAATTGATTCAAAACCAGTTCTCTAAAAGTGTGAACCAAGACGTCTTGGACATGTTGAACACCAGATATTTCATCACGCAAGACCCTCAAAACGGATCTTATAAAATGAGCAGAAATGCTACTGCCTTGGGTAATGCATGGATTGTGAAGAGTGTTCAATTTGTGAAAAATTCGGACGAGGAGATGAAAGCCATCAACAGCTTTGACCCTAAACAAGAAGCCATTGTTGACGAGCAATATAAAAAATTGTTAGACACTACCCGTTTAGGTGCGGATCCATCGGCTTTCATTAAAATGGAAAACTACCATCCAGATCATTTAGAGTATAGCTATAGTGCACCACGTGATGTAATTGCAGTGTTTTCTGAGATTTATTATGATAAAGGATGGAACATGTATATAGATGGCGAGCAAAAACCTTACTTCAGAGCCGATTATGTTTTACGTGCGGCACAGCTACCTGCTGGTAACCACAAAGTAGAATTTAAGTTTGAGCCTAAATCTTATTACACTGGAGAGAAAATTTCGCTAGCGGGAACGGTTCTTTTAATCCTTTGTTTAGGGTTTGCTGGCTACAGCGAAGCTAAGAAGAAGAAAGCAGCCTAAAAAACTTCATTACAGAGGCTGTCTCAAAAGTAAAATAATGCCGTCATTTCTGGCGATCAAAGAAGGAGAATTGAAAATCAACGAAGTTAAATCTATTTTAGAAGCATTTCTGAAGCAGATCTCTCTCTAACGTTCGAGATGACGAGCGACTTTTGAGACGGCCTCATCGGGATGTAGCGTAGCCAGGTATCGCGTCAGCATGGGGTGCTGGAGATCGGAGGTTCGAATCCTCTCATCCCGACAGGAGAAAAGCCTTTAAACAGATGTTTTAGGGGCTTTTTGGGTTTTGGAGGAATTGTGCAGGATACTCGGAATAAAGGGTTTTAACCATAAATGTTTACACCATTTGTTTACACCTCTGGTTGCACAAAATGTGCCGTTACTGCCATAATAACCCAAGTTATGGTAACATTATCAATTGTTTTAAACACCACCAAAAAACCTATTCAAAATGAGTATCCTATATGTTTAAGGATTACCTACGAGAGAAAGAGCAAGTACGTTTCAATCAATTCTATATTAAATCATTCCTTTTATAAGTTTAAATGCAATAAAAACGATTGGAAATCAGCAGCCATAGAAGATAATGGTTTCGGCAGATACTCTAAAAACATTAAAGACTTTAGGACACTTAATAGCTTGATAGCGGATGTGCTAACTAAAGCTAAAGAACTTGTAAAGAATTATAAACGCCAACAAGTTGAATTTAGCTTTGAGAATTTTATCAATGATATTACAGGAAAGAAAGTTAAAACGGAAACTAAGCATTATACTTTAAACTCATTTTATACTAAAATAATCAACGACCTAGAGCGATTAAATAAAATTGGATTGGCAACGGTCTTTAGTGATGCACAAAGTCAATTATTGAAATTTAGACCCACAGCTAAGATTACAGATGTCAATGTCAAATTCTTAGAGGAATTTGAGAACTATCTACGCTTTGACAGGAAGAACAAAGATACCACCATTAGCATAAAGATGAGGAACTTGCAAAGGACAATCAATTTGGCTATTGATGAGGGGCTATTTAAACGTGAAAACTATCCATTTGGGGAAAAAAAGTATTCGGTAAACAGACGATTGAACCATAAAACGAAGAAACGTTCCGTACCGATTGATATTATAGGCAAAATAAGGGATTTAAAACTTGATATAGGCACAGGTTTAGACTTGGCTAGAGATATATTTATGTTTAGCTTTTATACCAGAGGGATGAATTTTATAGATATTATCGGGCTTACAGGGGCTAATATCATTAATGATGAAATTTATTACATAAGACGCAAGACTAAGCAGACTTTTTACATCCCTATAAACGAACACGCAAGAGAGTTGATAGAGAAATATCAAGGTAAGAGCAATTATCTTTTCCCTATTTATAACGACCTTATCCATGTAACCCTTAAACAGAAATACACAAGAAAGAAAACAGCACTCAAAAAGGTAAACCACGATTTAAAGGAAGTTGCCAAGTTAATAGGAGAACCTAATATAAATTTAACCACCTACGTTTCTAGACATAGCTACGCTACTAACTTGAAACATGCGGGAGTACCAACAAGCTATATAAGTGAAGCACTAGGGCATCAAACGGAAGAGCAAACACAGACCTACCTAGATGAATTTAACAAAGGAATAATTACAGAATTAGAAAAGAAAATATTTGATGTTTAATATCTTTAAAGCCGAGTAGATAAACCTATTCGGCTTTTTAAATGGTAGAAATTTCAATAACGGTTAATCCATCTTTAATAGAGAAATATGACCCCTTGTTAAAATTTAGGGAGAAAACTGAAGGTCGCATAATCGGTGTCATTAATGTGCCAGAGCTTGAATTGGACAGATTTATGGAAGGATATAACACTTTAATGAAGAGGTACAATATCCCAGAATTACATCGTGGTTCTATTTTATACATACTCCAACTAGTCAATACGAAAGCAGAAGCACTATTAAACTCGCTAGAGGATTTTGACACACAATCAGTCGAAATATTGGAATTCTTTATAAGTTATCAAAAAACAAACTCAGAAATAGCCATCAAATTTAATCCCACTAACCTTAAACCTAATCAAGGCGGAAGCATAAAAACTCCTTTTACACCTCAATTTATAGTCAACTCAATCGCTACCACTTTAAAGGGACAAACTGCCAATATCTTTATATCAAAACTTTTTAGAAAGTTTGATGGTATTCCTCCAATTGAAGTTTTAACGCAAGCGAAGAAAGAACTTGAGTTCTTTACCTATGCTCCAATTACTATCCCTATACTAGAAACAATAGAGCAGTTGGATGATTATATAGTTAATAATTTGGGCGAAGAAGTATCTAGGAAGAAACAGGTCTTTATATACGACTTGTTATATCTAATGGATTATTTAACCTATTTAAAATCTCAATACGACAAGGATTATAGATTACTTAAAAGAGTAGAGTATAATGGTAGGCGTAGACCAGAAGAAGATAAAATCTTATTCATTAAAAGAATAAGAGCAGCTTATAAGAAGCGGCTATCAAATTTATAGCTTTACCCATAAGCCTTAATTTTTCACTATTTAGGGTGATTTCATGTACGATTTTCTTTGCAGTATAATTTTAATACTAGCAATGAATTTCAATTTCATTACTACTGAGCCACAAGGTGGCTACCGTAGAAAGGGTGTAACTGAGGTTACGATTAGTGAATTCTTCGAAAGTGAAGATAATATTGGTTATGCTAAGTTGGACAACTTTAAAATGTTGCTAGCTAAGCTAAAGCAGGCTCCAAAACTTGCCAACCAATACAAAACTTTATTCAACTGTGCCCGACAACAACATGGGGTATTAGGTACTGTTGAAAAGAAGACACACCAAACCAATCAACAAGACTACATCCACCTTAACATGAAAAAAGGTAGGATGGAATCTCGTGCCACCATTTATCTTTTCGATAATATGGAGAAGTTTGTCAACGATTATGCCCATAGGCGTATATCCATCAATTTCAATTGGGATGAACTACTAGAGTTCTGTGAAAATCACTAATTGTTAAAACCCTCGCCCTCCCATTTCTGGGAGGGCTTTAAATCCAATTTACAATGTACAATAATTTAATGTTGCCAAAGAACACGTTCCTTGGAAAAGTGCTGAATTTTATTCCAGCCAATAAGATAATATATAAATACCTAACGGGTTGCGGAGCTACCCATCTTGAAATTTTCTGTAAACGCTGGAGCATCATTGTTGAACCCTATATACCAGTAATATTAGGCAAACAATGGATGGAGAAATTAGATGCAGAGGGCAACAAGATATTAGATGAAAACGGTAAGCCGATAATCGTTAAAAATCCCGAAGTTCTAGCCGTTTATGAGAAAACAACTAAAGATGATATAGTCGAATTTCTAAGTGTAAAGAGAGAAAAATATAAGTTAATCACTACTCCCGAAGGCATGGTTAAGATAATGGATGCTTGCCAAGAATTGGAAATCAACCCTTTTGAGAAGTTCTTCCTATTGGTAGATGAATGTGAGAAGTTAATACAAGATGCGAACTTTAGAGAGGCAATAACCGTAGTAATGGACTATTTCTTTCAGTTTAAGAAACGCTCCTTTATTTCAGCTACACCTATAGCTCCCAGCGACCCAAGATTTAACGAATACGACTTTGATAACTTCTACATCTTTCCGCAAACTCCCGAGAAGATAAAGTTAGATCTTTATGCCACCAATAACATCGCTTCTACCATTAAGAAGTATTTTAATTCGCATAAGAATAATCATTACCTAATATTTATCAATTCGACTGAACGTATCTCATCAATAATCAAGTTCCTTAAGATAGAGGATGAAGCACATGTTTTTAGCTCAAGGGAAAGCAACGACATCTTAAAAATCAACGGAATTACTAACGTAAGTGAACATTGGGATAAGAGCAAGTTTAGAAAGTACAACTTCTTTACCAGCCGCTTCTTTACCGCATTTGACTTAAAGGTAGATTGTACACCTAATGTTCTAATCGTATCAGACTTTAAAAAAGTTGAACATTCTGCTCTCGACCCCAATACAGATATTATACAGATTGCAGGTAGAGCAAGAAATGGAATTAATCATCTAGCCCATATTACAAATTGGGATGCCAAGCCGACACAGAGCGAAGCAGAGATAAGAGCCTACATAAACGGACTGAAAGAAGGCTATAGAATGATAGAACAGTTGCGAGACCAATGTAACAACAATCATAATATAGGTACTTATGATGTGCTTAACGAAGCTCTAAAATTATGCAAGTACAATAACTATCTAAACAAACGCACGTTTGAGCAATGTCCATATCTTATAGATAATGAGATACAGCGTAATAAGGTTATAGCATTTTATAAAACAAGTGGGAATATACGAAGAGCATATGAAAGTACCGACAGGTTTGATGTAAAATTTATCAGAGAGGATTACAACCTTAATGATGAAAATCTGGAGAAACTAAAACCTGGAATTTCAAAGAAAGAGACACTGAGGGTGATCTGCGAAATGTTCGCTACTTATTTTGAGCAACCCCAGACGGTTTACAGTCTTTCTCCTAATTATGCAATTACTGAACTTATCAAAACACATATGAAATTGTACCAATATTACAAAGTTCTTGGGATAGATAAGATAAGAGAGTTGGCATATAATACCAAGAAGATAGAAAAGGAATATAACCTTAAAGAAATTGAGAAATCTGATAGCTACTACAAACTAACCTTTACATTATTAATGATATTTAAAAAAGGAAGATGTTTTACAGGACATAAAATTAGAGCTATATTAAGACATTACTTTAAAAAGTATAAAGTTAAATTGCCAGCAACAGTAACGCAGTTAAGGAAGTGGTTTGATATACCTGATACAAGAGTTACCTTAGGTTATACCGAAGATGGTAAAGAAATTAAGGGTTACAAAATTGGGGACACTAAAAATAATATCATACTTCCTAGTAAGTTCCGACAGTAAATATTAAGAGGGGGTTATATAACCCTTTTCGGTAAATAAGTGTCGGAAATCTATCGACAGTAAATTGGTTAAGGGGGTTAAAAACCCCTTTTTCATTTATTGGTGTCGGAGATATTAAAATTTTAATTTTTATATATTAAAAATCGTATGTGTGTACGACGCCCCCACCCTCTAAACACCCCAACCCCATTCAATTGCCTTGGAAAATCGATTTAAACTACATTTCTTCCTAATACACACCGCCACGATTTTACAAATCTTAAACCACTTTAGATCAAACCCAGCTGTAAAATCCCAATCACACACTTAATAATCCAACATATTAATCAATTATCGAATGCACCTATAGGTGCATTTTTCATTTAAACACATTTTAAAAATCAAAAACATGAAAAAGAACACAACCACTAAACCATCAACACAATTTGTAATGGTAACACCTGAAGCACAGGTAACGAACCAAGAAGTACAGAAAGCTTATCAAAAAATCATTGAAGCAGCTCAGAAGCTTCTTGGACGCTTTGAAATGGTGAAGTACAGAACCTATGTCCTCGTAGAGAATACAAAAGACCCTCAGAACACTAATTACATTAATGAATTTATCTGCCAATTTTGGTCAATTAACCTTATAAATGGTAGAGACGGCAGATACTACATTTACATCAATTATGATGGCAATTCTATCGAAAAGTTCGGAAGTAACCTAACCAACTTATTATTAAGAGAAGCTTACAGAGCTACAAATTCTGAAGATGGAACTATAGGTTGCGAATATGCACTCAAAGTGATGTTCGTTGATCATGATGTTCGTAACTATTTCTTCAGATTAGTTGTAGAAGGTGAAAATTCATATAACAGTATCGCAGTAGTTGAAAGACCAGAAGCAGCATAAATTTTTAGGCTTAGAAATTACGCCTAATCTCTTAGACTATATTATCTTTGTTGTTTAAACAAAAGCAATATACAGAGTAGAGATAATTAGAATTACATATAATTAAGAAATAAAGCGTTTGCTTAATGTTCTTGTGCTTGGAACCTGAGAAATTTTAAACACAACAAGGACGGATAAGTGAATGCCTACGTGAAAACGTGGGCTATTCCTGTTCGTTGTGTGGGCTTCTCAGGGCCTCAAGCATGAACATGGCGATAGTCCCACGTTTTTGTATTTAAAACCTATCAGATTGGGACGTCTGATATCAAACCCAATCAATAGATGAAACAAAATCTAAAATTGATGCTCTTAGCAATAACGCTGATTGTAGCATCGTGCTCAAAGAAAAACGATGAGCCAAACGAAGAATCAAAACACATCCATGTTAAAATCACGGACTCCATTAAAATAGGAAACTTATTTTGGAGTACATCAAATTTTAACGGTGATGGCGGAATTAACTATGGAGAAAACCCAAATACAAATGAGGTCAAACCTAATGATCCAAAAAAAGGCAAGTTATATTCGCTTAAAGATATCGATATGATGATTTTACCTAGAGGATGGCGTATACCAACTGCTAATGATTTTCAGGAATTGTGTAAATCTGCAGGAGCATATGGAACGCTTCCTTCAAACATCCCATATTATATTCTAGAGGGACAAAATGCAGCAAAGTTGATGTCACCTACTGGGGGATGGGCACCAATATCAAATTTAGGTACTGTAAATAATCTTGGATTTAATGCTGTTTCAACAGGTTATTATGTTGGCAGCTTTTTCCCAAACTATGCGATGTTTTGGTCAACATCAAATTATAGTGGGGTAAACGAACCAGCATTATTCGCAATTTTTGATGATAACAATAAATATCGGGCTACGATGAACTATTTCTTAAATTCAGATAAAGCGACGTATAGGATGTCAATAAGATTTGTTAGAGATAATTAGATTATGGATAGTTCATACGAAAGATTACAGGGTTCGGCAGATTATGTTTATAAGGCAATGGCTGAATTTACCAACCATCTAGATAATGATAATGCGAAGCTCGATGATAAAGCCAAAAAGCTAGCAAGCGTTTTTGACAGAGAGACACTTATCTTTTTAAGATACTGCAACCAGTACAATACAGTTTCAGCGGTAAGATGGAACGGTAAAACTACTCCACTTATGGGGTTAGTGATGTCTTTAAATGGCTTTATGAAACAGGTAAACCAATTAACAGGTTACAAGTTTAGTAGCTTGGAATGGTTTAAAAATTAATTCATTATGTCATTCCGTACGTAAAAACAGAAAACTGATAAAGTACGGGATGGCATTTTGCTATTAAAGTTTATTCTTTTTATTAATATTACAATATAAAATAGCTCTCAATTTATGATATGTTAAATTAGAGCAACATAATTATTCGTAATAAGTAACTAATGAAGCTCGGAGACATTTTTTCTACACTTTATATTTTTCTCTTAGATAGAACTAAGCATATCGCACTTAGAATATCAGTTCCTCTTCTCTTGTTAATAATATTGTTTGTCGTTAACGACTTGACGAGCTTTAGTAAATCTTATCTATTGAATAGAAAAATCGAACAACTAATACAGTTAAAGAAAGTCGACCCTAGCATTCTTAAAACTGACACAGCATTTTCTAATAGATATGTCCAGATAAAGAAAGAAATCCTTAATGATTCCTCAAAAATCCGTCAATGGTGGTATCAAATTAAAGAATTGAAGTTTAGTATATCAAAAGAAGTAACAAATAAGTCTGAAGGTGTAGATAGGAAGAATTCGATAAATAAACTTTGGCTAAATATTACACAAATGGCATTAGCATACTTAATGTGTCTAATATTATTGATTATTATGATTAGTGCATTGTTTATGGGGAAAAATGCGAAAGAGCGTTGGAATGTGATAACTGCCTGTGTGTTTCTATTTATTGTAATAATAGGAATGGGCTATGGGTTTAAATCTGTACTAGACTATCTAATTCCGATTTATCAAAGTATTTGGATTAACTACTTAATCAATATTGGCATTCAGGCGCTATTCTTCATATTTATAATATATTTAATAATGAAAACTAGAAGAGCACAGAAGCTATAAAACTATTTATATTACGATCATATGCAACCTATTAAGGACTTTATATCTGAAATAAAAGATAGAGCATCCAATCCATTAATATCATCCTTTATAATTTCATGGATCTTCATAAACTGGAAGATTACCTTAGCTCTGTTATTTTATAAACAAAGTGAGCTGAAAATAGACGGATATAAATCTTATTCAGATTTAATAATCTCGAATAGCAATTTTTGGCACACTATAATAATCCCAACGTTATTGGCATTGGTATACACATTTGGATTTCCCTATATTAAGGCTTTTGTAAAATTGTTGAATGCTAAGATTTCTGCAAGGAATGAAACTGATATTTTAAAAGCCACTGCTCAAGGATATATGCCTGTAAAGAAGTATCTTCAATTAACGGAGGCTCTACAGCAATCTACTAAGGAGCTAAGGGAATTGATAGATAGCCAAGGAGAATTGACAAAGGAAAACTTAGTTCTTAATCAAAGAAACTTGGACGTTACAAAGAAACTTAATGAAGTAGCTGATGAACTGGGCGTTTTAAAATCTAAACAGAATGAAAGGTTAGGTACGATTTCTAACATAAGAGGATATTGGGAATATCGAACTGAAGAAGGAGGCCAGACAATAGATGAGAAGTGGCATATTACAAATAATGAAATTGAAGTTATTGGTGTAAATAATAGAAAATATACCATCATAGACTATTACATAGATAAGGTAAATTCGACTGTTGCACTATACCTAAAACAGCATGATTATGGGGTTGGAATAATCTTCAAAACACTTTGGTTTAATGCGAAAGATGAATTCAAGCGACTAGAAGTGCCACATAATGCTAATAGCTATTTAAAAAGGCTTAAGTAATATTATCTCTCGTGATAATGGAGGATAGTTTAGTTTAAATAAACATGTTGACTTATAACGAACTTATAGAGTTAAAGGAGAAGTTAATTAATAGTGAGGTTACAATAGACTTCGCAACGGAATTATATTGGAGGAATTTTGAGGACGGAAAGAAATCTTGGCATACAAAGGATTGGAGAGAAAGAAGAGCCAAAGTCATTAAGGATAAATGCGAAATTTGCGATAGTGATAAAACGTTAACATTACAACATCAAACTCATCCAAAGAAGTACAATGAATACATAAGAGATGTAACTAGTAGATATACTAGAGATTACATAGATTCTAATGCTTACGTTACTGAACAGGAGCTAATTGATTATATCATTAGTAATTATGATTATCAGCCTGTTCCATTTTGTCCAAAATGTACATTTAGTAATCCTAGGAGAAGATTAACGAAAGAGCCACAGTATGTCTGTACTGTGTGTAAACACGAATTTGATGAAGCAATCTATAAATCCGTTAACGAACTCGTCTCGATATATTATAAGGATGAACAAGCTATAGAAGTGAGAGACAAATGTTTTATTTCAAAGGATGGATGGAGAAATAAACACAACCTATCGAATGTAAAGTACTGGATGCAAAGAAGAAAGGCAAAGGATAAGAGTTCTAAAGAGATAGAGAAGATCGCATTCTTATTGTATTTAGATGATAACATTAAATATCTTTCCTTTGAAGATACCATAACAGCCTGTAAGAAATGTGCATTTAGCTTTGATATAAATAGGATGGAATTATGCCCTAAATGCAAAGTTCATTATAAAGGTATTCAGTATCATACCTGTATTCAATGTCTTCCAGAAGACAAAAAGAAAGCTGCATTGGAAAAGATTGAATTCGGGAAAGAATGGCGACAAATGCATGAAGACTTAGGACTTGATTAGAAGTTGATATTAATTATGCATCATTAACTAATTCCTTAACGTCACTTGCGGTATATTGTAATACAAAGTTTAGCTAAATGGACTTCGAAATAAAGAGAATAATCACAAACGAGTATAGCGGCGGACGCTATCAAACTGTAGACCTAAATGAATTAGAGGATTTCGTGAAATCTAAGCTCCACCAGAAAGACTATGGTGCTTCCGTAATAAAGTTCTTCTGGGGTTTCGAGCTGTATAGGTTTGACGGAGGCTTTGCCCAATTCTTCAGCAATGACATTACTAGTTGGAAACACTCGTTAAATTGGTTAGTAAGCAATTCTCATTTCGACTGGAATACCTTTCATAAACTTAGTAGACTAGAAGCGCTACTGACTATGAAGGCTGAAATGCTAAATTCTGTGTTGCGAATTGGAGAAATGAAACGTAAACCCAAATCATTTGATTATAAAGCATTATATGTTGATCTTGATGTTATAATAGATGAATATATTGCATGCGATACAAAGTCGTGATATCATCCTAAATCCATTCCTTACCCTCATTTGTGGCTTACCAAGGGAAAGGAATGGTTTAGTCTTTATACCTTTGGTGTAACAAAATTGGTGCTTTCTAATTACGTAAATGCTGAACACTTTATCTGTCGTGGTTCTTGGGTAAGGGCACTACAAACCCGATTAGGTAGAAAGGTACTCCGCCAAGGTAATGAGCGCAAAACATCACGCCAGATTGCATCTGTCATTCGTTTTGCATTGCTCAACTAATTGGCTCCGTGAAAGCTTTCTCTAGCTTATATCTAGGATTTGCTGCGCTTCATCCTGGATAAAGCTAAGCGCTTTCCACTCTTTGGCACACCTTGCGACTCGTAAAGACGTCGTAATTGTCACGATAATTGGTCAATTATCACGCCAATCACTAGTGTAGGACATAGCCATAGTCGTTGTTGCACAACTTTACCTATGGCATCTTTACTCGATGTGCAAGAGAGGTGTGCATAATCATTTGCAAATGTCTGAGTTAAGTGCTAGTTTAGAGTTGATTTACAGCTTGAATCGACGAAATGATTTACCCAATATTTCAGTATCAATATCGCATTGTAAGAGTGACTAAACTCAGCATAATTTGTTTTCTGCTTTTAGCAACAATATCCTGCACTGGCAATAAGAAGTTCGACAAAGAAATATGGCGTAGTAATAATGATGTTAATGATACTTGTAACCTAAGAGCTCATATGGCAAAAGACCTTATGGAAAACCATTTAAAAGTTGGTCTTACAAGGAATGCGGTTTTAGATTTATTAGGCGAGCCTTATAAAGATGTAATAGAGAATAGATTTCCAAAAGGAGTTGAGGTGCCAGATTCGTTGTCTATGATGAATGATAAAAATCTAACTTCAGAAGAACGCAATCAGCTAATAGTAAGGATTAATGAATTTCATAGTTTACACGCAAAGTCAGACACATTAATGCTTTACCCGATTGGTTGGTCTACGATAGATCCGAATTTTCTGGCAGTGCAGTTCGACAACAAAGGCAGGGTACGTGATTTTTGGATTGAGCAACATTAAGTTGTAATGTTTAACTTGAATACTGACGCGGCTAATCATACTTAACCCATTTTGGTACGCTTGTGTAAAACATAGTTAAAGTCGTTTTTGCACAACTTTACCTTTGACACAAAGGCTCTTTGAGCAGGCGGTGAGCTAAGTCATTTGCATAAATCAAAGCTAAGTGCTAGTTTAGACGTAGTTAATAGCTGGGAATTTGCTCAAGTAAATCTAGAAACTGAATTTACATGTCTCTTATCAAGCCAAGCATTTACTGTTTGAAGATCAAGTTAAAGAATATTCCTTTTATAAAAATAAATAAATTTCGCTTTCAAAAATGGAAAAAATAAACAAACCATCCGCATTGCCTGATTGTAAAATCATAAATGCATTAATTTCTAAATCCAACAGCAAGAATGACTTTGAGTTTAATTATGTGTCTCATTTGGAGGATATCAGGAAATTAATTTCTATTGAAGTTTCTCGGATCAACTTGCTATTTCCAGAATATACTCCACATGATGAGCAATATCATCTAAAAAGATTATTCTATGTTGCTGACCAGATGCTCGGAGAGGATATAATAGATAGCATGAATGCGACGGAGCTTTTTTTATTATCAGTTTCGCTATATGGGCATGATTGGGGTATGGCGATGAGCGAAGAAGAAAAAAAGCATATAATTTCTGGAGATTGGAAGAACTCTAAAGCAAATATCAATCTTTTAGATGATGAAGAAAGTAGAATAAATGAATTTTGTCGGTTAAAAAATATTAATTTAAAAGAAATCACTATAAATGAGTGGCAAGAGTACGTAAGACTTACCCATGCATTTCGGAGCGGTAAACGAATTAAAAAATATTTTGAACCACTAAGTTCAGGAATAGCTGAGTTTGCCTCGAGAATATGCGAGGGACATTGGTTAAATTTTGATATTATTGATGATCATACGTCATATCCGACAGATGCATCTGTTAATAGGGAAATAGTTAATGTAAAAGCATTAACTATTTATGTAAGACTAATAGACCTCTTAGATTTAGGAGAGGATAGAACTCCTTTTATATTATGGAAATTTGTAGCACCTCGAAATGATTTTTCGAAAATAGAGTGGGCTAAGCATAGATCATTGCAGGCCGTTACATTTCCTAGATATCAGTCTACTAGATTGATTCAAGTAGATGGAAGTACTGAAAATCAAGAGGTCTACATGAGCATAATGGATCTGAAAAGATATGTAGATGATCAATTTAGACAGTGTGCTGACATTCTACATCGAATAAATCATGATTATCATAAGCTAAATATTTCTCATATTGATTGGCGTATTGCAGCTCGTGGATTTGAACCCGTGGTCATTCAATTCGAATTTGACCGAAATAGAATGTTTGACATATTAGCTGACGAAATATATCAAAGTAATCCATTCGTTTTTATAAGAGAACTATTACAGAATTCTATTGACGCCATTGCTGTAAGAACTGAGATGTTGGCAAAAAAAGATTTAAGTTTTACTCCTAAAATTGATTTATTAATAAAAGAAGATGATGAACATTACATAGTTCAGATTAGCGATAATGGAATAGGAATGGATGAGTATATTATCAGAAATTATCTAGCTGTCGCAGGCAAAAGTTATTATAGAAGTTCGGATTTTCAAAAGGAGAGCCTGAATCTGGATCCCATTTCTAAATTTGGAATAGGAGTGTTAAGTTGCTTTATGACTTCTGACTATTTGGAAATTGAGACATTTAAGGATCCTCATACAACACAGAAACAAGAGCATATAAAATTATCTATTCCAGCGAAGGAAAATTATTTTAAAATCGAAAAGAACTTACAAATATTTAGTACGGGTACGAAATTCAAGGTTTACGTTATCAAAAGTAGGCTACCTTTAGATGAAGAAACAGGAAAACATATTGATTATAATGTAACTGATTACCTGAGACAAACCGCAGGATTTGTTAAATATGAGATAAAAATAACTGAAAAGGACATCACTTCCATTATTAATAGTCCAAATAAAAACACATCCATTTGCGATAATGAGTTTCGAGTCGATTATAGTTTTCCCATTGAAAAAGCTATTTTATCACATACAAAAGATATAGCTAAAGAATTTTTTGAAGAAAAGAAAATCTTTTTAAAAGAGGACTTGAAGCTAGAGGATTTTGATGGATGTTTGACATACTTACTTCCAAAATCTGATGATATTGACGTTGCAAATACTGGTCATTCTTGGCCCACCAGAGAGGTAACTGTGATAAACTATAAAAAGAAGTCGTCTGAAGAAAATAAAATTAAATGGGAAGATAGTTGGGTGTACTTTAGCAGGTATTCTGGTCGAAATTCAATCAACAGAAGTTATAAAGTTTTTATGAATGGAATATTAATTCAAGATATAACTCCTCCTGAAATAAGGATTAAAAATAAATTATCTGAAGAAAACGATGGTTTTTCATCTTCAATGGTGGAAAGTTTTGTAAACCCTCAATTGATAGTCAACATTCCAAAACCAGAAGGCTTAAAGATTGACCTAGCCAGAACAAATATTGAATCAACAGAAGCGTGGGATAGAAGAATTTGGATAGCTTTTTTTGAGTTCCTAAAGAAAAATCAAATTAAAGAAATTTTGCAAAAGGAACCTTCAGATAGGTTTTTAGCTTTAGGGAAACTAGTTACTTTTTATAAACTCAGCGTAAGAAATATTCTTGAAGATTTATTGCCAAATGGGAATCTTCCAATGCCTATGATTAATTCTTTAGGTAAGCTGGTTATTAAAGACTTTAAATGCGCAGATAACGAAGTAGTTAGTCTTGCTCCTAAAGAATTTGAAGATCAATTCTATAGTTTTTTAGAAGCTTCTTATATTTCGCATTCAAACTATGAAGGGATTTTAGAGTTGTGGAGGGGACAAGAATCTCTTTTTATGTTTAATGGAAGTGGAGATTTTGAAAAAGCACCAGCGTCTATTTCAAATATGAGATCTATGATGAAGTTTTTCCTTGACAAGAATTACTATCTGTCACATATTGAGTTTATAACTTCGACTTTAGGCAAAAATTATCCGCTTGTAAGCGAAGTATGGGTAATTAAACGCTCGGAGAATTTCGTTGATGAGGCTCAATCTATTGATCTGTATATTCCAAATTTTACTGAGAAATTTTCAATTTCCCGTTTGAATTTTTTTATAAAAAACTCCTTTTATAAATTTCCAACTTTCGTGAAATTTCCTGCTCCATACCAGTCGAAAACATTTTATGGCTTTAAGTACTTAAATGTTGACAGCGAATTTGCACGCTCATTAGTAAAAATTTGCCTTACACTTATAAAATCAAGGAAAGCTAACAATCACTCGAATGAAGTTATAGGTAAAATAAACGATTTGATAGAGAATTTACCATTTTTGAAGTATTATTATTCGTCAAGCGAAGAAATGGACATAATACAGATTAATGACAAGCTTAGGAAGTTATTTGAAGAATCTGTTAAAGCTGAATTTATTAAGCATGAAGATAATAAAATGCGAGATATATCGCTCGATGATTTCATTGAAGGATCTATCAAGATTATTAAAAAACCTAATAAATTCAGCCACAGATTTAGTTTGGACAGATATTTAAAAACAAAAGAGGAATGGGGTACTCAAATCGTATAACTTTTATTAAATGCTTGAGTATACTTATTATATAAACGATGATCTGTAATTTTTCTAAAAAAAAAATAATTACTCAAGTCAGTAGCACATTAATCTATTAATTATTCCCCAAATTTAACCTTTCTCATCAACACGCTTAAAGGAATTTCCGGCATAAACGCTCACTTGGCATTTACGCACCACCTATTTATTCCGTTCCTCCTTTGCTTAGTTGTTGAGAAAGGTTGCTGCTGTTCCATAATTAATTAAAATAATATGGAACAAACAGAATTCTTTAACGTTGCCGAAGTGCAACTAAGCTACAAACCACATTTTAAAGCGCAAGACCGACCTCAAATTAGTAGTTCTATGCAAGCGTATCAGGTGCTAATGAACAATTGGGATAAGAACCTGATTAACTACTTAGAACAAGCTAAGATGATATTGTTAAACCGAAACAATAGAGTTTTGGGGATAGTTAATTTGTCAAACGGCGGAAGTGCTTCCACAGTGATGGATACTAGGGTCGTATTTGCTATTGCTTTGAAGTCCACGGCAACGAGTATCATTTTAGCGCACAATCATCCGAGCGGTAATTTAAGACCGTCTAGTGATGATATACGGATAACGAAGAAGTTGAAAGAAGCTGCTAAGTTATTAGAGATTGAGCTTCATGACCATTTGATTATAACAGAAAATGGTTACTTTAGCATGGCGGAAGAGAGAATGGTAATATTTTGAACAAAATAAGATAAATTTGGTTAATCACAGTTGTGTTTACACCATTTGTTTACACCTTACAAACAAGCAAACATACATTTATCTGATTATAAATAAATTAAGTTAACAATAAAGGCAGCAGCGGCATTCATGGGGTGCTGAAGGTCGGAGGTTCGAATCCTCTCATCCCGACAGGAGAAAAGCCTTTAAACATATGTTTAAGGGCTTTTTGGGTGTTGGAGGGATTGGGAGGGTTAGGATTGATAACCACAAAAAAGATGGTTTTTTAACCTCTTCGAGCTATGTGGTTGACCTTCTGATTGACCTCCATAAACACCCTATAATTCGTTAGTAAACTGCCATAGAACACAGTTTTATGGCTACATTAGCAATTGTTTTAAAAACAAGCCACTGGCAAACAACGAATTTGCTGTGGCACATTAACACAGAACAGAAAAAACTATTGAACGTTGCAGAGGTGCAACTGAGTTACAAGCAACATTTTAATCTGCAAGAGCGACATCGAATTAACAGTTATAAGCAAGCGTATGATATGCTTATTAGTGATATTGGGATATGAGCTTGTTCATGGGGTGCTGGAGATCGGAGGTTCGAATCCTCTCATCCCGACAGGAGAAAAGCAATGTTTAACCAACAAAAGCTAACTATCAAACAATGCAAATCGGCATTCACATGTTAACAAACTATTCTCTTTCTAATCTCATTTTAATCTACAAATCACGTTTTTGTAAAATCGATTGTATTTGATATCAATACTTTAAAAAAAGCCCCTTAGGTAACCATTCTGTCCTATATTTGTAGCCTAATGATTGCTTTTTTTAGACATAGATTTACAATTTATATACTCAGCTCTTTCTTGCTTTTGGGCTTTTTCCTAAAAGCAAGCAGCTGTTTTGGGTGTAAATGGTACAATCTGGTATGTGAACTAGAAGAAAAGCAACCCCTCGAAGATGAAGAAAGCACAAAAGACGACAAATCTGGCAGGGCAATCAAAAAAACTTGGGATATTTCTTCTGCTCATCCCTATCTAACCTTTTCGAACATAAGCATTGTAAACGAAGCGCACAACCGTGTGTACTTATTGTCCATCGTAAACGCTCCTCTCCTATCTGTGCTAAGCGAGCCGCCCGAACTGGGTTAAAAATTCTATTTGCATATCAAGCATTACTAGATTACTTTTAACCCATTAATCAAAATTTACTTTTATAAACATGAGTAATAAAAATGATGCGCCATTAAGGCCTTGGCAGCGCCTAATCGCAATTTTGCACTTTGAGCGTTCATCTATCAACTATATCTTATTCTATGCTATCTTAATTGGTTTAATAGGCCTAACCCTACCTTTAGGCACTACAGCCATTTTTAATCTTTTAAGCAATGGCTCTATGTACAGCTCTACCTATATTTTAATTGGTGTGGTACTAGCTGGTATTGTTTTTGGCGGACTATTACTAATTGGCCAACTCACCCTAGTAGAACTGGTAGAGCAAAAAATATTTGCCCGTACTTCGCTAGAGTTTGCATACAGGTTGCCACGTATAAAAAAAGCTGAACTGGAAGGCGAGTATCCGCCAGAACTAATTAATCGGTTTTTCGGAATTTTAACCATACAAAAAGGATTGACTAAATTGGTGGTAGAAATTATCGCAGCGGCAATACTCATTGTTTTTAGCGCTATTTTGCTATCATTCTACCATCCATTTTACTTGGCTTTTGGCATTTTCATAGTGCTGGCACTACCAATCATTATTGGCCTTTACTTTAAAGAGGCGGTAAAAACAAGTATCAAAGAATCTACTTACAAATTTGAAGTAGTAGCCTACTTGGAAGAAATTGCCGCCAACTTAGATAACTACAGAGGAAATAAGGAAAAGATGGATAAGGCCATGAAAACGACGGATGAAATTACTTCTAATTATCTAAAATCTAGAACCAACCATTTTAAGGTACTGCGTAAATTATTTGCCAGTTCTATTCTTATTAGAGCGATACTGATGGGAGCCCTTTTATTAATGGGATCTTATTTTGTGATAGAGCGACAAATGACATTTGGACAATTTGTGGCGGCAGAAGTAATTGTGGTACAAATTAGCTATGCCGTAGAAAAAATCATGACCAGTATGAACACCATATTTGACATGATTACCAGCGCCGAAAAACTAGCAATAGTAACTGATTTAGAACTTTTTGAAGGAAAGGAGGATGAAAATGCCTAATCGTCACAAAGTAAACCATCAGCAACATTGGGAAAATCTTGCAGAAAAATCTAATGCATCATTAATCCCAATCAGCAGAATGCTTCTGCTAAAGAGAATCATCCTGTTTATTTTCGTCCTGTTCTTCATCATCTTGTTTCTACCTTGGCGCCAAACCATACCTGGCAGAGGCACGGTAACAGCGCTAAATCCAGAAGACCGCCCACAAACGGTACAAAACCAAATTGGCGGACGCATAGAGCGTTGGTATGTTAGAGAAGGTCAAGAAGTAAAAAAAGGCGACACCATCTTACTTATTTCTGAAGTTAATCAATCTTACTTCGACCCGGAGTTGCAATTACGCCTGCAAGAACAACTCAACGCAAAAAAAGAGAGTGAAGAAGCAGCCAAACAAAAAATGCGTGCCACCAATACTCAAATTGAAGCACTTAACCGTGGGTTAAAGCTACAGCTTATTGCAGCAGAAAATAAAGTAAAGCAAAGCCGCGACTATGTTAAAAGCGACAGTGCCGACTTGGTAGCGGTACAGCAATTTTACAAAGTAAGCCAAGCCCGTTTAGAACGTTATGAACAGGGTTACAAGGATGGCCTGTTTTCGCTAACAGATATCGAAACACGGAGAATGAACTTCCAAAACGATAATGCTAAGCTAGTTGCTCAACAAAACAAACTTAACATTGCTAAGCAAACCCTCATTAATGCAAGAATAGAGCTAGACAACATCAGAGCTAAATACCAAGAATCGCTTGCCAAAGCTCAGTCCGACATGGGCTCGGCCCTATCGGGACAGGCTTCGGCACAAGGCGATATTGCAAAACTTCGAAACGAAATTGCCAACATTGATTTTAGACAGGGCCTGTACGTAGTTAGAGCACCTCAAAATGGCTATGTGATTAAAACCATGAAAGCAGGTATTGGAGAGAACATTAAAGAAGGCGAATCGGTAGCAACCCTACAGCCCAAAAACCCTTTAGTGGCCGCCGAAATTTATGTAGATGCCATGGACGTACCCTTAATTCTCGACCAAAGCGAAGTACGTTTGCAGTTTGAAGGTTGGCCATCGGTACAGTTTTCGGGTTGGCCATCGGTAGCGGTGGGCACTTTTGCTGGCAAGGTATTTTCTATAGATAAAATGGCAAGCCCCAACGGAACTTATAGGGTTTTGGTTAAGCAAATGATTCCTGTTCCAGAAAAAGACGACCCCTGGCCTATCCAACTTCGCCAAGGATCTGGTGTTTACGGCAGGGTAATCTTAAATTCGGTACCGGTTTGGTATGAGATATGGCGTCAATTAAATGGCTTCCCTCCAAGTTTAGAAAAAGAGCCAAAACCACAAAACCTAAGTAAATAGGAAAATGAGAAAACTATTGTTATTGATTGGCCTATTTTGCCTGCAACAAAGCCAAGCACAAACAGCGCCAGATACTGCCAATGTTTTTTTAATAGAAGATCTGCGGGAAATTGTTTTCCAAAACCATCCAATCATTAAACAAGCGGCACTACTCAGCGAAACAGCTAGAGCTAATGTAATGCAATCTTTAGGCTACTTCGATCCAGCGGTAAAAGCAGGCTTCGACAGAAAGGTTTTTGGCAATTCCGAATACTACAACCGTTGGACAAGTGAATTGAAAGTGCCCTTGTGGCTGGCTGGAGCCGATTTAAAATTAGGTTACGATAGAAATGTGGGCGATTACACCAATCCCGAAACAAGCACGTCTACCGCTGGTTTAACTGGTATAGGCATCAGCATTCCGCTAGGCCAAGGATTACTCATAGACTCTAGGCGCAACACCCTAAAACAAGCTAAGGTAATGGTTAAATATGCCGAGGCAGAGCGTGTAAAACAAATCAACGAAACTTGGTTTACCATTGCCAAGGATTATTGGGATTGGTATTTCACTTACAAACAATTTATGTTGATTAGCGAAGGTGTAGAACTGGCCCAAACACGTTTTAAAGCAATCAGCAGACAAACAGTTTTGGGAGACAAAGCGAGCATCGACTCGGTAGAAGCTGCCATTACTGTACAGGATCGTCTCATCCAATTTGAGAAAATGAAAGTAGAGTTGATGAACGCTCGTTTAACACTTTCTAACCACCTTTGGAACAACCAGGCACAACCGCTAGAATTGCCAGAAACAGCTCGCCCACCACTGCAGCGCCCAGTAAAAGAACAACCAAAGCAACAGCTCTTAGATACCTTGTTGGCGTATGCTAATAACCTGCATCCAGATTTGATAAAACTACAAACTAAAGATGAGCAATTGGCCATAGAACGCTCCTATCGTGCCGAAATGCTAAAACCAAAGCTCAATGTAGGCGCCTCGCTCCTATCAATGAGAAGAGATTTTAACAGCAATATTCCCGACTATTATGATTTCAATATGGGCAATTACAAAATAGGCTTAGATTTTGTTTTCCCATTGTTTTTACGCTCGGAAAGGGGAAAGCTAAAAGAAGTTAAAATTAAACAGCTTGAGCTACAGTACGATATACAGCAAACTAACAGAGAAATTAAAAACTCGATAGTGACAAGCTTTAACCATCTAGACGCTTACAGCCGCCAGATAGAGGTACAGGTAAAAAACATTAGTAACCAAGAGATGCTTTTAAGAGGCGAAACCACCAAATTTGGTTTGGGCGAAAGTACACTGTTCTTAATTAATGCCCGCGAATCCAAGCTTATCGATATGAAAATTAAACTAGAGGAAATGATTATTGGCTACGAAAAAAAACTTGCCGAATTGTACTACAAAGCCGGAACGAGGTTATAATTGATATTCGAAAAGCAATACCAGTATTTCAACTGTACCTAAAGTCCTGCACTTCGCTCCAAGTCCTCGGCTTCGCTACGCTTGCCTGTGGGCTTTCCGCTTCGTTCAGGTTTATTTTACACACTACATGTTTTCATAGCACGGTTTTTTCTGTACTGCTTTAGGCAATTAAAATGAGATAGCAGTTGAATTCCTAAGCACCCAATCGGTCTTTTAGCATAGTAATCAACGTGAGTTTTGGATGTTTATGTTTGTTTATCAGCAGCTTATGCTTTTAGTTATATTAGAACTGGTCGTCATTTCGAGCGTAGTCGAGAAATCTTTGGGTCATTTATCAGAAATTATCGCTCTAAAGATTTAGCTTTGCTTTCTTTCAGTTCTCCACTCGCTTCGCTACGGTCGAAATGACGAATCACGATCCAAACTCACGTTAATCAGGAAGCCAATCCAACGAAAGCACTTCTGCTAATTAAACCGCTATTAAGCAAAATTAAGGAGTGAAACCGCTCATTTTATTTTATCAATTTTGATTGAGCTAAAGCGAACTTGGCTAAGCAGCCTTAAACTTTTGGTTCTTTTTTTAAAGAAAAAAGAGTTAGGCCAGCCGCCAATGAGGCTAAAAACAATTTTCTCATCGTCAATTGAAAGTAGAAAACTAATTTGCTAAAAAAACCTTATACAATAAAAAAGGAGCAAAGATTTAGACACATCGTCCTTCATCTTTGCTCCTTTTTCTTTTTTCTATTCTTAGCAGTACTGCTCAAAAGCACCAATAAGGTTCTCAGCAATCATTTGTGCCGGTCTACCTTCAATTTGGTGACGCTCAATAATATGAACTAATTTGCCATCTTTAAACAAAGCCATTGATGGTGATGATGGAGGAAAAGGCATCATATAAGATCTTGCTCTATCAACCGCGTCTTTTTCCATACCTGCAAAAACGGTTACCAATTTATCTGGATGCTTAGCGTTAGCCGCAGCTAATTTAGCCGCCGGACGGGCATTTGCTGCAGCACAACCACAAACAGAATTTACCACTACAAACACCGTTCCCTCGCCTTTAATGGCTGCATCAACCTCCTCAACGGTTTTCAACTCATCAAAACCAACATTGGTTAACTCGGCACGCATTGGCTCTACTAAATATTCTGGATACATATCTATTTTTTAAAATTTGGAAGCAAAAATAAACATTTTATATCTGTTTTCTATTTTTTAACGTTTGTAATGCTAGTTTTAACAATAAGATGATACTGTAAAAGCACTCATTTATTTCATTGAAAATCATATATTTGCTTACCAAGCTAAACAAAAAACGAATACCCATGTCGAAACGGAAGGATAGAACAACCGTCATTTTTCTTGATCAAAACCAAAATCATCAAAAGCCCTTTCAAATTAAAACTTATTACATTAGGCACTGGAAAAAATTTGCAGTATCCTTTTTTTGTTTTATTTGCCTGCTATTAGGGCTCATTATGCATCTCGTTAAAAGCAAAGCAGAGGTACAGCAGCTTAACCAAAATTTAGCGCTCCTCTTGGCGCAGGAAAAAGCAGCAGCCCAACAATTGGATACCACAGCCATCAAAAAACACTACTTATCTATTGACGACAAGCTAAAAACCATCAATAAGTATTTAAAAGCCAGAGGACTAAAACCCATGCCCAAAGACCAAGGAGGTGAGGCCGGAACAGATTTGGGTTCTACTGAGGAAATAGGCAGTTTCTACGAGGAATATTTAAAAAGAATGATCCACTTGGTGGGCTTTACTCCAATGGGATATCCACACAAAGGTCGTATCAGTTCTAATTTCGGACACAGGTCAAACCCTTTTACAGGCGAAAGTATAGAGAGACACAAAGGTTTAGATATTAAAGGAAATCATGGCGAAATCGTAAAAACAACAGCAAATGGAAAAGTAAAATTTGCTAGTCGCAAAGGTGGATACGGCAATGTGGTGATCATTGACCATGGTAATGGTTTTGAAACTTACTACGGCCATCTATCAAAAATTTCGGTGAAGCGAGGACAAAAAGTAGCCGCCGGAGATATCATTGGTCGTATTGGCTCAACGGGAAGATCTACCGGGCCACACCTACACTACGAAATACACAGAAATGGCAAAATTGTTAACCCGAAATCTTACTTAACCATCGAATAATATGTTCAAAAGAAATAAAGAAGCGAAATCACTAGACTTAAACCAACAAGAAATTAGCACATTAATTGGTTACGGCTATGAAATTACTGGCGAAATCAACGGTAAATCCGTAATTAGAATAGATGGCAAAGTAACTGGAAATGTAACTACCGAAGGAGGCCTGATTTTAGGAGAGAAAGGCGAAATCACGGGCAACGTAAAAACCAAATCGGCAGTAATTTTTGGGGTGGTTACTGGCAATGTACAAGCCTTGCAACTCGAAATTAAAAAGACGGGAATTGTTAATGGCGATATCAAAACAGAAACGCTAGAAATAGAACTAGGTGCCCAATACAATGGAAAGTTAGAAATGAAACAAATGATCAAATCTGAAGACAAAGTTTTAAAGGCAGTATAAACAGCAAATGCCCCAGTTTTTGGGGCATTTGCAATATTTAGTCTTACACTTATTGATTTTGCAATTGCTCTAACCATTCTTTCATTGCCTCTTGATCTCTCAACATATCAAAACCAAAATATGAAATGAATACGATACATGCGATAATGATAATGGCACTAAACACCAATCCAATAATAGCACAAACCCTACCCGCTTTCAAGTTTTTATAAGAGCCCTCGGTATACATTCCGGCATTTGCTAGATATAAAGCGATATCTTTTTTACTTAACACAAGGGCTATAATACCTAAAACCAAACTGAGCAAGCCATAAAAGCAACAACACGTTATAATAGACAAAATACCTAAAACCAATACGGCCGTGGCATTGGGTAAAGCTTGTTGCATTCCTCCAAATCCAAAACCTCCATTTGGTGGGGGAAAAGAGTTTGTTTTATTAAATGAGGGCTGGCTCGGTTGTGGGTTTGGAGACGCTTGTCCTTCTTGTTCTTCTGACATAATTTTAGAATAATTGTTGATGATAAACTTTATAAATATAGTTAATTATGATAATTACAGTAGTTAAAATATACAATGTTTTGATAATTAGTGCGCCGTTCTTAAAATCGAATTTGAGATGAAACAAGGCAAAAACTAATAATACTAAGAGAGAAAAAGTGGGCGGATAAAATTTTAAGGAAGCTACGATATCTCCTTTCAACAACGAAACTATCGACCTTTGCAAACCACAACCAGGACAATCTATACCAGTTAATTTTTTAAACGGACAGGCGAGTAAATGGCTTTCGAGCCAATGGATAACACTATGTCCCTCGCCTACTAAAGCCAACATAAATATTGCTAATGCCCTCTTCATTTTGAGGCTAAAATATAAATTAGCCTTTAATTATTGCCACAGTATTTCTTAAATTGCAATAAATAGTTATAAAATCATGAAACGACTAATCTTATTTGCACTACCATTACTAGCCTTACAAACGCAAGCACAAAAGCCAGAAGATACCGAATTTTATAAGCCTGTTCCGCCTAAGGTTACTCCTGGAAAAACATTTTCTGATGCGCCATCAGATGCAACAATCCTATTTGATGGTAAAAATTTAGACCAGTGGACTTCGGTAAAAGATAAATCCAAACCGGCAGCATGGACAGTTGCCAATGGCGCTTTCACAGTAAAAAAAGGAACTGGAAACATCGAAACCAAGCAATCTTTTTTAAACTATCAGCTGCATTTAGAATGGAAAATTCCAACAAATATTACCGGTAAAGGGCAAGCAAGAGGCAACAGTGGTTTGTTTTTGGCCTCAACTGGCGGCGGTGATGATGGTTATGAGCTGCAGATTTTAGACAACTACAACAACGAAACTTATGTAAACGGCCAAGCTGGAAGTATCTATAAACAGTTTATCCCTTTGGCTAATGCTAACAAAAAACCTGGCGAGTGGCAAACCTACGATGTCATTTGGACTGCCCCTATTTTTAATACTAATGGATCCTTAAAATCTCCAGCCCGAGTTACCGTTTTCTTCAATGGCGTATTGGTACAAAATAACATTGCACTAGAAGGGCCAACGCAATACATCGGCAAAGCATCCTATCAAAAAGCGCATGGCGCCTGCCCTATCAAATTGCAAGACCACGGCGATCCAAGCGAGCCTATTAGTTTTAGAAATATTTGGATTAGGGAGTTGTAAGATAGATCATTAAAATTTATCGTAGCAAATTATAATGATAGACAAACAAAAATTACGTGCCTTAAGTAAATTCGATGACGTTGAAGAACTTAAAAATGCAGCGTGTCAAATAGAAAATTCGCGAGAGTTCAAAATTTGGCTTAGCGTATGGAATAGCCGTATGTCATACCAAATTTTCTTAGAAAACAATCGTTCTGTCAAACTTAATTTCAAAAAATTAAATTCTGTAAATTTATTTATAATAAAAAATACAGATAGATGGAGAAAACAAAAAAAACTCGTAAAAGATATACACAACGTAATTAGCTCAGGTTTTTCCTATCAAGATCATCTGATAGCTCGAAAATACAATGACAAGTCTCATGACCAAGACCCTTATGCTTTCTTCAGGTATTTACGCAACTTCATAATTCATGAAAACGCTTTCTCATTAGTAACTAAGTTAGAAAATAGAAGTATTTTCCAAGCTATGAACAAAGGTCCATTTATAGCTTATTTACAATCCAAACTGAATACTAATATTGAAAACAATACAAAAAGAGATCAAAAAGAACGTAAAAAGTTAGAGGGGGTTTTAAAATATACAATTAACCTGCCTGAAGTTTTCAACTTCGAAGAAATTTATAACTCTTATCAAGAAAATATAATAGGACTTCATTATCGTTACATAAAAAAAGTCGTAAAAGCTAACTTAAGTTCGCTAAAAAACTTACATTTAAGAGCTGAAGCGCATGAAATGAGGTGCTCTAATTATCATCAGAATTCAAATATTTCAATAAGCGATATTAGCAGCTTATTGAATTCATATCAAATAAGATATTTAAGAATTCTAATCAAAAAGAGTTGGAAATAGTATTTTATCAGAAATCATGTTAAAGCTGGGAAGCTTAGATTTTTTACCTCCGATTAACATTATTTCTTGATACCTCACCAATCCGATTATCTTTGCGCAAAATTTAATCAGTACAAACCGTGATCAACGTAAATAATGTTTCGGTGTCTTTTGGAGGCACTACCCTTTTTAGTGATGTTTCTTTCTCCATCAACGAAAACGATAAAATAGCCCTAATGGGTAAAAATGGTGCCGGAAAATCAACTTTGTTAAAAATTATTGCCGGTGTAGGGCAACCTACCAGCGGCAATGTTTCTGGGCCAAAAGATGCCGTTATTGCCTATTTACCGCAGCATTTACTAACGCAAGATCATTTAACGGTTTTCGAAGAAACTTCTAAAGCTTTTGAAGAGGTTTACCAAATGCGTGATGAACTGGAAGATCTGAATAAGCAGCTAGAAACTCGTACCGATTACGAAAGCGACGATTACATGAAGGTAATTGAGCGTGTATCAGAGTTGAGCGAAAAGTTCTATTCTATAGAAGAAACCAATTACGATGCGGAGGTAGAAAAAGTATTGAAAGGTTTAGGTTTCTTACGTAGCGATTTTACCCGCCCAACATCAGAATTTTCTGGCGGATGGCGGATGCGTATAGAACTCGCTAAAATCCTCCTTAAAAAGCCTGATTTAATTTTATTGGATGAGCCAACCAACCACATGGATATTGAAAGTATTCAATGGTTAGAAGACTTCTTAATCACTTCGGCAAAAGCTGTAATCGTTATTTCCCACGATCGTGCCTTTGTAGATAACATCACCAATCGTACCATTGAAGTAACCATGGGTCGTATTTACGACTACAAGGCCAAATACACGCACTATTTACAGTTACGCCAGGAACGCCGCCAACACCAGTTAAAAGCCTACGAAGAACAACAGCGCTTCATTGCCGACAATCAAGAGTTCATCGACAGATTTAGAGGCACCTATTCTAAAACCTTACAAGTGCAATCTCGGGTAAAGATGTTAGAGAAACTGGAAATTATAGAAATTGATGAAGTAGATACTTCTGCTTTGCGTTTAAAATTCCCACCTTCTCCCCGCTCTGGCCAGTATCCTGTAATTGTAGAAGAACTAACGAAAACTTACGGCGACCATGTGGTGTTCGAAAAAGCAGCTATGGTAATTGAACGAGGTGAAAAAGTAGCTTTTGTGGGTAAAAATGGAGAAGGTAAATCGACCATGATTAAAGCCATTATGGGCGAAATTGATTTTGAAGGCTCACTGAAAGTAGGCCACAATGCCAAAATTGGTTACTTCGCCCAAAACCAAGCTTCTTTACTAGACGAGAGCTTAACGGTTTTTGATACGATTGATCAAATTGCCGTGGGCGATGTTCGAGTGAAAATCAAAGACTTGTTAGGTGCTTTTATGTTTAGCGGAGATGATACTACCAAAAAAGTAAAAGTTTTATCTGGTGGAGAAAAAACCCGTTTGGCCATGATTAAACTCTTGTTGGAACCGGTTAACGTGTTGATCCTCGATGAGCCTACCAACCATTTGGATATGAAAACGAAGGATATTATTAAAGAAGCGCTGCAAGATTTTGATGGCACTTTAATTCTGGTTTCTCACGATAGGGATTTCTTAGATGGCCTTGCCAACAAAGTATTTGAGTTTGGCAACAAACGTGTTCGCGAACATTTTTCGGACGTGAAAGGCTTCTTGGAATATAAAAAGATGAACAGTTTAAAGGAAATTGAGAAGTAGAAGTTGCTTTAAATTTTTGAAACGAGTGCGAAGCACCGCTCGCTCCAAGTTGCATTTAACCAAACTTTTCAAACACAAATAAAGTTTTATCTTTGTAAGTGAGGGTTATACAGAATGGCGCAGTACAGCTTATATGAAGATCGGGAGTTGGTTGAATCAATGCGAAGTGGCGATGAACGTGTGCTCATCGAAATCTACAATCGTTACTGGGACAAGATGCTTGCAGTTGCGTACAACCGTTTGGGCAATCAAGAAGAGGCTGAAGAATGCGTTCAAGACGTACTGTATAAGCTTTGGAAACTTCGCGATGATTTTGGTCTTTCTGAAGTAAACCTCATCAATTACCTCTCACGTGCGGTCCGAAACCAGTCTTTCAACATTCTAGATAGCCGACACCGCGAAAAACTAAAATCCGAAAACTATCAGCCAGCAGCAGATGTCAATCATCTTTCGCCAGAACGTACACTTATTGTTCGCGAATTGCAACAGCAATTAGACAACTCTATTAAGGCCTTGCCACCACAATGCCAGTTAGTTTTTAAACTTAGCCGACAAGATGGCCTGTCTAATAAAGAAATTGCAAAAAGTCTTAACCTTTCTGAAAATACCGTGAAGTCACATTTGAAAAAAGCAGATAAAGAAATCAAAGGAAATATGGAATTTTTGACCGCTTTGCTTCTTATTTACACTTTTTTTCAAAAATAATTCGTCGCCACTAACCCTAAGTAGTTTTTTTTCTGTCTATTAAGATAGAAAAGCATCAGAATGAACCAAAATTGGGAATATATAGAACTACTTGTTTATAAATTTAATACAGGAACAATCTCTTTAGAGGAATTAGAAGTACTTAAAGACTGGTATAACAACCATAACGACGAAGTAGTTCACATCTTTACTAAACAACATGACACACCTGATGTGGTGAAAACCCGCATCCTGGACGGTTTGCTTGCAAAAATCAATGAAACCGACATTAAGCCACCTCAACCACAGTTGCGGATTTGGCGATGGATTGCAGCAACAGCAGCGCTTTTTGTTTTGATGCTTGGCACCTGGTTGGTGATCAATCAGGAAAAACCAGAAGTACAACACTTAGCTAACCACACCAAAATTGAACCTGGTGGTAACAAAGCTACGCTCACACTCGCCAACGGCAAAACCATTGCTTTAAGTAGTGCCCAAACCGGCATCTTAACCGGAAAAGATATTCGCTACAGCAATGGCCAGCCCATTGGCAACACTGCAAATGGCAATGCAAACGAGGGCATGCTCTCGCTACAAACACCACGTGGCGGAACCTACAGCGTTACCCTGCCAGATGGTACCGAAGTATGGCTAAATGCAGCTTCTAAAATCACTTATCCTTCGCAATTTGAAGGAGATACCCGTGTGGTTAGCTTAGAAGGCGAAGCTTATTTCCATGTTCATACTACTTATGATAAAGCTCAGCAGAAAATTCCGTTTCGTGTAGTTACCCCGCAGCAGGAAATAGAAGTGTTAGGTACGCAGTTTAATGTAAACGCCTACAAAGAAGAAACCGCAGTAAAAACTACGCTGGTAGAGGGCAAAGTTGCCGTTAACAATAAACAAGGCCGCAAGCTACTATCGCCCAACGAACAGGCAATTAGCACCAACACAACTACAACAATCAAATCGGTTAATGCATACAATTATGTAGCCTGGCGTGATGGAAAATTCAGTTTCGACGGCAAAACATTTAAAGAAACCATGGACGAAATTGCCCGATGGTACGATTTGAAAATTGTTTACGAAAACGGTGTACCTAATGAAGAATTAATCGGTGATGCCTATCGTAACCAAAATATCCACTTTGTTTTACAGCTACTCGAAAAAGTAGCTCAAGTCAACTATACACTTGACGTCTCTCGTCGCCAACTAACCATTGGAGAAAAGAAACCTAAATTGTAAACACTTAAACCAAAAGCAAAAAATGAGATGACCTATTAACCAAAACAAACTAAAAAAACGCACTGGATCAATCTAAAAAAAAGGAAAGGACGGCCATCCTCCCCTTTTAAGTATTTGATTGGTTCCAGTATGCCTTTAACCTCCAGCAAACTTTTGCACCAACCAAACAACCTAATTTAATGAATAAAAACCATTTATCACAATTGATGAAGATCATCATGTGCATAATACTCACTGGATTTATGACGGTGAGTGCTGCAAGCTATTCTCAACAAATCACCTTAAAAGGTAAAAACATACCTTTTTCTACCGTGCTTGATGTCATTAGAAAACAGAGTAATTACACCGTTTTCGGGACTAAAAAATTAATCGAATCTGCAACTCCGGTAAGCATTGATGCTAAAAACATGCCCCTTGTTCAATTTTTGGAACAAATTACACAAGGCCAGCGCATGGATTTTACCATTGAAGACAAAACCATATCGCTATCTGAAAAGCCTCTGGAAAAATTGCCTAGAACCAGCTTAGTTGCTGCTGTGCAACAAACGGTAAGCGGCACTGTAAGCGATGCAGAAACCCGAGCCGCATTAATGGGCGTAAATATTCAAGTAAAAGGCACTGCCGTAAAAACACAAACAGATGCTAAAGGACAATACAAATTGGTATTGCCAAATGCAGAAGGTAAACAAGTTTTAGTGTTCAGTTACGTGGGTATGAAACGAACGGAAATTACCTACAAAAACCAAGCAACTTTGGATGTAGAACTTACCCCAGAAAACAACCCAATGGGCGAAGTGGTAGTTACGGGTATTTACCAGCGTAACCGCGAAGTACACACGGGTTCATCGGCCGTTTACAAGGCCAAAGACCTGATGATTGTAGGCAACCAAAATTTGCTTCAAAGCTTAAAAACGCTAGATCCGTCGTTCGCTATTGTAGAAAACAACAGTTTTGGCTCTGACCCCAACAGACTGCCCGACATCGAAATTCGTGGAAAAAGTAGTGTTATTGGATTAACCGATCAGTTTGCGACCAACCCAAACCAACCGCTATTTATTTTAGATGGTTTCGAAAGTACCTTGGCTATTATTGCCGATTTAAGTATGGACCGAGTAGAGAGCATTACCCTTTTAAAGGATGCCTCAGCCACAGCCATTTACGGATCTAAAGCCGCGAATGGTGTAGTTGTTATCGAAACCAAACGCCCCACCCCCGGCCAATTACGCATCAACTACACCTTAAATGGTAGCGTGGGCTTTGCCGATTTGAGCGACTATAACCTGATGAACGCAGAAGAAAAACTACAGTTTGAACTACTTTCGGGATTTTACGGATTGCTCGATGAAAACGGAAATATTCTTTTGGGTGCCAATCCGGCCAGCGAAGCCAACTATTATGAGCGCTTAACAGAAGTAAAACGTGGCGTAAACACCTACTGGGCTAACGAGCCTTTGCGAACCGCACTTACGCAACGTCATACTTTATTTGCTGAAGGAGGCGACCAGAATCTACGCTACAGTGTATCACTTAACTACGGTTTAACCAACGGTGTAATGCAAGGCTCAGACAGAGAAACCACCAACGGAAATATCCGCTTGTTGTACAGAAAAGGAAACTTCTCCGTTAACAACTCGCTCAGTATCGACTATGTAAAATCCAACGTAGAATCTACGCCATTTTCAGCCTTTTCTCGTGCCAACCCCTATTATAGAAAATACGACGATTTTGGAAACGTACGTAAGGTTTTAGAAGATTTTAGGGCTTACGGCAATGCAACGCTTTTGCCTCAGTACAGTCCGCTTTACGACCAAAGCAACCTCAATATCAACGAATCTAAGTCTCAAGGTTTTACCAACAACTTTGAGATGGAATGGCGTGTATCTCCAACCTTACGTGCCCGTGGCCGTTTTGGGCTACGTAGCATTGCTAAAAACCAAGTAATTTTCCGTTCGCCTTTTAATAGTGAATTTGAAAGCACCAATGCACTGTTGAAAGGAAATTATAATGAAACTAACGATAAAGACATCAACTACGATGGAGATTTAGCATTAACTTTTGGGAAACTTTTCGGCGAAAAACACATGGTCAATGCAGTTGCCGGAATGCGAATGGAACAAAACAATACGCGTTTAAGCTCGTTCGCTGTGCGTGGCTTTACTGATGATGAATTTTCAAATCCTAATTTTGCTTTAGGTTATGTTAACGAAACACGCCCACCATACGCTGAAGCCAAACGCCGAGGAGCCAGTTTTTTTACCAACGCTGGCTACGCATTTGACCAACGCTATATCGTTGATGCCACACTTCGCTCAGATGGTTCATCGGTATTTGGTTCAGAAAGACAATTCTCTGTCATCTGGTCGCTAGGTTTAGGCTGGAATATCCATAACGAAGCCTTTATAAAAAACGCAGGCTTATCTTGGATTGAACAGTTGCGCCTACGCGGTTCAATTGGTAACCCTGGAAACCAAAACTTTAGCAGCTACATTTCAACCAGAATTTATCGTTACAACAACGAAAATAGAAACCCATTTGGCGCCAGTACCATCATTAACAATATGGGAAACAAAAACCTAGAATGGCAAACTACGTTAGACCGCAACATTGGATTAGATATGACTGCATTTTCTAGCCGTTTTCGTTTTACGATAGATTATTTTGTTAAAGATACCGATCCATTGTTAGCAATTGTTACGCTGCCTGCCTCTACAGGTGTTTATCAAATTGCCCAAAACGTAGGCGGACAAACCACCAAAGGTTTTACCATTACAACTGATTATAGCATCATCAAAAAAAATCAGTTCAATTGGAGAATAAACCTAAATATGAGGCAGTTGAAAGCAAAATACCACGATATGGGCATTGCCTTAAATAGTTTTAACGAAGGCAATAAAAGCCGTAATCTGTTACGTTACTACGATGGTGGCAGTCCATCTGATCTTTGGGCGGTACGCTCGGTTGGCATAGATCCAGCAACAGGAAGAGAAGTTTTCTTGAATAAAAACGGAGAGCAAACCTTTGTACATAGCTACCAAGATGAAGTAGTAGTGGGCAATAGCGACCCAGATTTGGAAGGAATAGTTGGCACAAACCTGTATTACAAAGGTTTTACAGTATCTTTAAATTTACGCTACAGAATTGGCGGACAAGCATTTATGCAAACCTTGTTTGATAAGGTAGAAAATATCACTACTACCGGCGTGGCGCTAAACCAAGACAAACGAGCCTTGTATGATCGCTGGAAGCAGCCTGGAGACAATGCTAAATTTAAAGCCATTTCCAGAACCGAAGTAACACCAATTTCATCGCGTTTTGTGGCAAACAATGATATGATTATTGGCGAGGCCTTTTCTATTGGCTATGAAAATTCTACAGCTAAATGGTTGAAAGCAGTAAGAGCTTCGTCCTTTACTTTTAGGGCGTATACTAACGATATTTTTCATATTTCTAGTATAAAAAACGAAAGAGGTATCGATTATCCATTCGCCAGCTCGGTATCGTTTTCGGCAGCTGTAAGATTCTAAAATTTAACCGTAACAACATGAAGATATTATATAAGTTAAAATACTGCTTGATTTTAAGTCTTTTCACCTTATCATGCAATAAGTGGGTAGATGTTAAGCCTACCGATAGATTAGGAGAAGACCAGCTTTTTGTGAACAAAGAAGGCTATCTTAAAGCACTAAACGGTGTGTACGTAGAAATGGCAAATGATGCACTTTACGGCAGAACCATGACAGCTGGCGCCATAGATGTGCTGGCTAATTATTATTATTTACCAAGCTCTGTACACACTTTTTATAATTACACGGTATTTAGCTACCAAGATGCAGGCCCTAAAGCCGCATTTAACAACTCCTGGGTAAAAGCTTATGAGCTTATTGCCAATTGCAACGTAATCTTAGAAAAATGTGGCAATGCACCTAGCGACGTACTCCCAGAGCCGTATTATGGTATCATTAAAGGCGAGGCCTTGGCATTACGTGCCATGCTGCATTTTGATATGTTACGTCTTTACGGACCAATCTATAACGATGCGAACAAGGCTAAACCCGCCATACCTTACGTGAATAAAACAGGATTTGAAGTGCAGCCAATCTCAAGTTCAGAACAAGTAATGTCGCAAGTTACCGGTGATCTTAATGCAGCACTAGAATTAATGGCCAATACCGATCCCGTACGTACCGAAGGAGTTAGAAACATAGCTAACCCCAGTGGGCCAAATGATTTGTATTATCGCCAATATCGCTTAAACTTTTATGCGGCAAAAGCATTGCTATCACGTGCTTATTTATGGCAAAACAAAAAAGCAGATGCATTAGCACAAGCCGAAGCGCTTCTGGCAGAAGTAAAAACCCCTACTAAAACGGTATTTCCCTACGTTACATTTGCCGCGGTAGCTAATGTAGAAAAACCAGATCGTATGTTTTCAACCGAAGTGATGTTTAGTTTATACAACATTAACCGGGTAAAGCTGTACAACCAATTGTTTGACGTAAACCTTGTGCCAAACAGCAAACTGTCGTTTACCGCAGGCGATGTAAATGAAGAGCGGGTAAATTCGATTTACGATGATGCCAACGACTATCGCCGCAGGGCTTGGCAAAGTGCTTCTTCAGGTACGGTTACGGCAACCACCAATGTGAAATTTGCCGATGTACTAGATGGCCCTGGAAGGTATATGATGCCATTGATCCGCATTTCGGAAGTGTTGTTGATTGCTGCCGAATGTCATCCAGATCTAACCACAGCTACCGCCTACTTTAACGAGCTGCGAACCGCTAGAAACTGTGTGAGTTTGAACCCGGCGAACGAGGCCTTGTTAAAAACAGAAATTGGCAAAGAATACCGTAGGGAAATGCTTGGAGAAGGGCAAACGTTCTTTTTCTATAAGAGAAATGCTTACACCAGTATTCCGAACCATGCTACCCTACGCATTACGCCAGAAAAATCAATGTCCTTATCTAATTATACTGTACCGCTTCCAGATAGCGAAACTGCTTTGAGAAATTAATTAAAAGACAAAACGATGAAAAAGTTATTAATCTACATATTGGCATTGCCTATGGCCCTATTTTTTTCGGGCTGTAAAAAAGAAATGATGGGCTACGAAGGTAAAGAAGGTGTATACTTCGCAGTACAACATGGCAACAAGTCGCTGAGCATTAATTCTTGGCCTTTCCAACCATTTAGCGACGTAGAATTTGTGAGAATAGGTCAAAGTGAGGTAGATTTCCCGGTAAAAGTGATGATTACCGGTCCGGTAAAAGATTACGACCGTGTTTTCCGATTGGAGGTCAACCCAGACTCTACTACCGCTGTAGAAGGGCAACATTATGCACCTTTGCAAACAGAGTGGAAAGTTCCGGCCAAACAAACTAGCGTAGATGTAAAAATACGTTTAAAACGTTCTCCAGATCTAGAAAACCAAGCGGTAACCTTAGGCCTACGCCTTGTTGAAACCAATGATTTTAAACTTTCATTTCCTGAATGGGATGCCATACCTAGCTTAACGGGCGGAATAGTAGTTAAAGAATTTGATGCCAGTTTGCACACTTTACGTATTAATGATTTGATGATACAGCCTGCAGTTTGGCCAGGATCAATACAAGCTGGAAATAGAGAATCTGGGCTTTTTGGAGCCTTCACACGTAAAAAAATGCAGTTCCTGATAGATAATTTAGGGCTAAAATACGAAGACTTTGCTAGCTCAGAAACTATGCCGCAGGCTCGCTACTTATTGGTAGCATCAGATGCGGCAGAAATCTTAAAAGCACGCTTTAATGCCAATAATCCAGTTCTCGAAGACGATGGTCGATTAATGTTTATTGGATCGGTGCCATGGACAAGTATCATTGGCGTTCCTTACTAAACAAGCATGAAGGTTTTGAAATCTAGTGATGATGAAACGCATGGATTTTTAATTAGAATGCCAATTGACACTGGGGAGATAAACCATAAATAAAAATAAATCGATGAAACTATCATTGATTTTCGAACCATAAAAGGGAAAGAAACATCTGATAGATTCCATTAAAGACAAACCGAGCTTGCGAGCTCATGAAATAATTATACAAGGATGAAAAAAAATCATATACTCCTACTGCTTGCCTTATTTTTTATGGCGGCCTGCAGTAAAGATGAGGGCAATTACGATTATCAAGCAATCAACGAGCTCGATATTCAAGACATTAAAACCGAATATTTGCTACGTACTGGTATTGACACCCTTAAAATTAAACCTAAAATTGCTGGCACCTTAGACCCTTCGGTTGCGCCAGATAGGTACCGGTATCTTTGGATTGTGAGATTAAGCACCTTTGTTTACGATACCGTTGGCAGAGAAAAAGACTTAACTTATCCTATTAAATTAAACCCTATACCTTACGATTTGTTTTATAGGGTTTTAGATAAAGAAACAGGAGTAACTTGGGCTGCAAATGTTAAACTAAACATCAGCACTCCATTTTCTAAAGGCATACTCATTATGGGCGAAGACACTGAAGGTTATGCCGAAGCTGAAATGCTTTCCATGCTATCAGATACTGTACATGTGAAGCATATTTTATCGAGCAGCAATCTGCCCAAGTTACGAGATCCTATCAGTTTGGTACATACCAGCGGAAGCGCCAATTACTCTAAACTGTGGGCTTTCACTAAAAGCGGTTCGTACTTTTTAGACCGTGCAACCATGGCCGGAAATCCTGCAAACAATTTCAAAAGAACGCTTTACATATCCGAAGCACTTGACGAATCTACGCTGCACCCCGTTGCTTATGCACCCCAAATCAGAACTGCAGCAGGGGCAATTGGCAGTACCTTGTACAGGGCAATGATTACCAAAGGTGGCGATGTTTTTGCCAGCGTTCCCTTATTAATGGGCGGCGATTATTTCAACAATCCAGTAAACCGTTTGGCAACCGCACAAAGTGTACGCATCCCAGCTGCTCCTTACATCTTATACCCCATCAACAGCATGAGCTCTTTTATGTGGTACGATACGCAAAACAATCGATTTTTAAATTACACAAGTATCGGTTCTGCAGTAGCCTCTACCACCCTAGCTGATGTAGCAGGCAGTGCATTTCCTTGGAACCAGCCCGCTGGTAGAACATTAGTTTATGCCGAAAATACACGTAATACAGATGGTGGATCGACCAATGGCAACTCTTTTGCCATTATGAAAGATGCCGACAATACCCACCATATTTACAAATTTTATGCTAACGGAACTAATCCGGCAAAACGTGCGCTTTATACAGTAAAATCTATCGCAACCGATTTTGATAGAGCAAAATTTTATGCCTTCTCGTCCAATCGAACCGTTGTATTTTATGCCGTAGATAATAAGCTATACGCCTATGATTACAATACTGGTTTCGAAAAGATCTATACTTTTCCCGAAATCAACGACGAAATTAGCATGATTAAGTTCGACACGCAAATAGATTACCTATTAAACAGCTTATATATTGCCACTTATAATCCATCTACCAAAGGTACACTTCGAAGGTATGTAGTAGGCTCAAACCCCAACGTCGTTGAAATCAATTTAGTCGAAAACAGTACTTGGTCTGGTTTGGTAAAAGTGAAAGACATCAACTGGCGAGCCATTAATTAATCCCTAACACACTATTCAAATGAATTTTAAAAAAATAATTCTCCTATCGTTTGCTATTTTTCCATTGCTGGGATTTGCACAAAGCGTGCCCTACCGCATCGAAGGAAAGGTAAATCCGACCTATCACGGACGTTTCATTAAACTGATATACACGCCAAACAATGGCACAAAAAAAGTAGACAGCACCCAAATTAACGAAGGCGAGTTTGTCTTTACAGGTCAGCTCAATCGGCCTACCGCTGCAAAAATCACACTAGGTAGCGAAGATCAAGGAGATCGCATTGATCTCTTCTTATCTGACGGAACAGTTCGAGTAAACGCTAAAGATTCCATTCGCTATGCCAACATTAATGGTACCGAACTGGCAGCAACTTATGAAAAACTGGCCAAAGTGTTAAGACCATTAGATGATGACTTTATGAGCAAATTTTTGCTAATTAAAACTATGCCAGAAGGCGAAGCAAAAAAAGCTTACACCACTAAAATGCTTGCGGATTTAGATGCTTACGGACGTCAAAGAAGAGAAATTGTGCATCGCTTTGTGCTAGAAAACCCAAGTTCATACATGTCGTTGTATTTATTAGATAAAGGCTCGCCTGGAAAATTGATGAATTATGAAGCCACCAATCCATATTACACGAAATTGAGCAAAACACTTAAAGAAACGCCCCTAGGAAAAGAATTTGGAGAAAGGCTTATGGCCTCCAAAGGTGCGCTAACAGGTGAGAAATATATCGACTTTGTATCTACCACACCCGAAGGCACGAAACTTAGTCTTAAAGAGGTACTGAGCAAAAACAAATACACACTGGTAGATTTTTGGGCTAGCTGGTGCGGACCATGCCGAAAAGAAAATCCTAACGTAGTTAAAGCCTTTGATGCTTTTAAAGACAAGGGCTTTACGGTATTAAGTGTTTCCTTAGATGACAACGCTGCCAAATGGAAAGAAGCCATTGAAAAAGATGGCATGCCTTGGTACCACGTATCCAGTTTAATGGGATGGAAAGAACCTGCAGCCGCATTGTATGGAATTCGGGCCATCCCACAAAATGTATTGGTTGATGCACAAGGAAAAATCGTTGCGACCAATCTTCGAGCAGAAACACTTTACAATAAAATCGAATCGCTGTTAAATTAATTAAACAACTCAATGAAATTTATCAAATATTTAAGTAGCGTAGCAATCTATATATGTACGCTAAACATCGCTACAGCACAGCAGCCCTTCGTAGTAAAAGCAAAAATTACAAACCCCTCTTTCGAAAACAACATGGCATTAATGAGCTATATTGATGGCAAATTTAGCTACGATACCACCCGGTTTCGCAATGGACAAATTGAATTAAAAGGCAGCTTAAAAAGACCAGTAAAAACTTCACTATTTATTAATTATAGCAAAGAAGAGCAAGCAAAAACTAAAAAAACTGGCGAAAGTAGAACATTTTACATAGATGGTGGAACCACAACTATTATTGGTGAAGATTTGCTAACAGCCCAAATTACAGGTGGTGCCGAACAGGAAAAATTTACCGAACTACAAAAGAACTTGAATGAAATAGGTTGGACAGAGCAGAGCAAAGACGATGCGCTAATTGCCAAACGCGATCAGCTATATCTAGAATTTATGCGTAAAAACCCTAATTCACAGGTATCCTTCGATTTGATGAAAGGAATGTCTACACCAAATTTCTTTTCGTCACGTGTAAAAGAAATGGAAAAAATCTTTACCGCTTTCCCAGCAAACTGGCAAAGCACTGAGGATGGAAAAAAAGTAGCAAAATTAATTGAAGGTGCCAAAAAGTTAGGAATTGGCAAACAGGCCATAGACTTTACGATGAATGATGTTGCCGGCAAACCCGTAAAACTATCTGACTTTAGAGGAAAATATGTGCTCCTAGATTTTTGGGCATCTTGGTGTTTACCATGCAGGGCAGAAAATCCGGCAGTGGTAAAAGCCTACGAAAAATTTAAGGATCAAAACTTTACCGTTCTTGGTGTATCTTTAGATAAAGAAAGTGCCAAAAAAGAGTGGATTGCCGCCATTGAAAAAGACGGACTACCTTGGACACATGTATCTGATTTAAAAGGTTGGGAAAATACGGCGGCACGTGCCTACGATGTGCAGTCTATCCCGGTTAATTACTTAATTGATCCGCAAGGCAAAATTGTTGGCGTAGGCTTACGTGGCGAGAATTTAATGAAGGAACTAGAGAAATTATTTGAAAATTAGGTGCATTAGTATTTTACCACGCTAAGTATGCTATATTTAGTGTGGTAAGATTAAAAGATTCAATAGCGTCAATTAAATAATTAATCCTTTCAGCCATACATCAAAGCTTAACCTACTTTAATTCACATGCCGCAGTTAAGCACAACATCATCAATTTGTAAAGCACTATTTATTAAATTGATATTCACAAAGCTATGCCGTAACTTTGCAGCTCAAATTAAAACAAATAAATATGTCATCAGTAGAGACAACTTACGTACCTTACAAAGTTAAGGACATTTCACTGGCGGAATGGGGCCGCAAAGAGATCGAATTAGCAGAGGCAGAAATGCCCGGCTTAATGTCATTAAGAAAAGAATTCGGTCCAACAAAACCTCTAAAAGGTGCTAGAATTGCCGGGTGTTTACACATGACCATCCAAACTGCAGTTTTAATCGAAACTTTGGTAGAACTAGGTGCCGAAGTAACTTGGTCTTCATGCAATATCTTCTCTACACAAGATCACGCCGCTGCGGCAATTGCTGCTGCGGGTATTCAAGTTTATGCTTGGAAAGGCTTAAACGAACAAGAGTTTGATTGGTGCATTGAGCAAACTTTACACTTTGGCCCAGATCGTCAACCTTTAAACATGATTTTGGATGACGGTGGTGATTTAACCAATATGGTGTTTGATCAGTACCCAGAGTTAATTGCCGGCATCAAAGGTTTATCTGAAGAAACTACCACGGGTGTACACCGTTTGTACGAGCGTATGAAAAACGGCACCTTACACTTACCTGCAATCAACGTTAACGACTCGGTAACTAAATCTAAGTTCGATAACAAATACGGCTGCCGCGAATCATTAGTAGACGCCATTCGCCGTGCTACAGATGTAATGATGGCTGGAAAAGTAGCCGTTGTTGCTGGTTATGGCGATGTAGGTAAAGGTTCTGCTGCATCTTTAAGTTCACAAGGTGTACGTGTAATCGTTACCGAAATTGATCCAATTTGTGCTTTACAAGCAGCAATGGAAGGTTACGAAGTGAAGAAATTTGCTAACGCAGTTAAAGAAGCTGATATCGTAGTTACAACTACAGGTAACCGCGATATTGTTCGTGGCGAGCATTTCAAAACCATGAAAGACAAGGCTATCGTTTGTAACATCGGTCACTTCGACAATGAAATTGACATGGCTTGGTTAAACCAAAACTATGGCAGCACTAAAGTAGAAATCAAGCCTCAGGTAGATAAATATACTATTGACGGTAAAGATGTAATCATTTTGGCTGAAGGCCGTTTGGTAAACTTAGGTTGTGCCACTGGCCACCCATCTTTTGTAATGAGTAATTCGTTCACTAACCAAACTTTGGCTCAGTTAGAACTTTGGACCAATAGAGATGCTTACGAAAACAAAGTTTACGTTTTACCTAAGCACTTAGACGAAAAAGTAGCTCGTTTACACTTAGAAAAGATTGGTGTAGAGTTAGATGTTCTTGATCCTCACCAAGCAGAATATATCGGTGTAGCAGTTGAAGGTCCGTTTAAACCAGAAGCTTATAGATACTAGCCGACTTCTCCTCATTGAGAGGAACGAAGCAATCTCATTTGCTAGATATAAAAAGGATGTGCAAATTGTACATCCTTTTTTGCGTTTATAGATTAAAGCTGTTAAATTTTAATCTATTGGAAATAAATCCATTATTGCTAAAAAAAACATATCTTACAACAAAATTCTCTAAAAAAGAAAAATCGAACAACAAACTAAAACCAACAAATTATACAATGCACTTCTTTGAAAGAGTTCTACAACCGCCTACATACGGTTGGAAAGACGATAGTGGCGAGCTAATTAAACCGTCTGGCGCTCAAATTATAAAAGAATTCTTCAGTAGACTCAACATTTTTGGAGATAAAAAAAACTGGCTTCCTTTTCTAAGTTGGATTAAAATTTTGTGCTTAATCCCCTTCTTCTTTATTTTTCTAATTTATTTTTTAGAATGGTGGACAGTCTTAGCCGCGTTTGTTTACAGCATGATCATCATGGGCACGCATGGCACCATCTGGCATCATAGATATTGCACCCATGGGGCCTACACATTTACAAACAAATACTGGCGTTTTTTCACACAAAACCTAACTATCAATGTCATTCCAGAGGAGATTTACGTGGTTTCTCACCATGTTCACCATTCGCTTTCTGATCAACCTGGGGATCCTTACAATGCACAAGCTGGCTTTTTATACTGCTTTTTGGCGGATGTAAACCATCAACCCATAGCCAAAGATTTGAGCGAAGCTGAATTTAGCCGTGTGCAACAATTGATGGAACATACAGGTGTTAAATCAAATACTTATGCACAATACCAATATTGGGGGTCTTATGTTAACCCTAAAGGTGCCATTTTATCTTGGCTACTGAATTGGGCATTTTGGTACGCAGCTTTTTACTTAATTGGAGGCCACGCATTAGCTTGTACTTTATTTGGTGCTGCCGGATTTTGGGGCGTAGGTGTACGTACCTTTAATTATGAGGGGCATGGCAAAGGCGATGATAAGAAGAAAGCAGGAACAGATTACAACCAAAAAGACAACTCTATCAATCAACTTTGGCCAGGATTTGTAGCTGGCGAATGGCATAACAACCACCATTTATATCCTAAAAGTGCTCGCAGTGGGTTTAAGCCCCATCAAGTAGATTTGGCATGGTATTACATTAAAATGATGCATACCTTAGGTGCGGTAAAGCATTACAAGTGTTTTAAAAAACAATTTTATGCTTACCATTACCTGCCAAGCAAATCAAAAAGCTAATCGATACATTAACTATAAGCAACTGTTATTAAAAATAGACAAAGCGTCATTTCGAATTTTGTTCCAATATTTAGAAAATTGAAGAAGAAAAACTAAAGCACATCGAAATTGATTCATATCAAATGTGCTTCAGTGGTAATTTTCTTGCTTATTGTTTGAGATATAGTATATAATTTTTGGAGAAGCTCCATTTATTCGTCCTCTAAAAGGCTTACGCAATTTTGAGCTAAAACCTTTAACCGTTCTGGTAAAGTGGCGAATAACTGTTGTTCCTTTATACTTTTATATAAATTAGTGATGATCATTAAAGTATCTTCATCCGGTTCACAAGCTTGATATTTCTCTAAATGAGGTAGTGCTTTTCGAACCATGGCCTTATAGCTCTCAAAAGCTTTCGTATTAGCTACTACAATCTTTGCAGCCGATGCCTCATTCATCTGTTTTACGAATGGTTTGGTCTTATTCAAATAGATAAAACCCATTGCCCTATGTATTACTGAATAATTGGGTTCACCTTTGATAGATTCTGTATAGTGTAGCAAAGCATCATCTGGCTTGCCAATTTCTTCATACATTCGCCCTAGGTGATATTCCACGTTAGCCAACTGTTTAACTGTAAGCTGATCTTTTTGAGCTAGCAAGGCTTTAATTTTATTGATATCAATTTCATTGCCTTTAGTGGTCCTATAAACTGTAAAATCGTGATAATCGTCTTTGGTAGATTTCTGAGCAGTTGCGACAGCACAACCTACCACTAAAAAGCATAATGCTAAAAAATTTTTTCTCATCATAAAAGTAAATAAAGCTTAAAGATATAAATTTTAGCCTTGCTTAGTTTTCATTTTCTACCTTTGCGTAATAAGAAAATGACTGAAAAGCAAATCTCCGATTTCAAACAGAAAGCACTACAATATGCATCAAATTTTGACGTATGCTGCTACCTAGATTCTCATGCTTACGAAGATAAATACGGTAAACACGATTGTATAATTGGTTTCGGAAAAGAGAATGAGTTAACCGCTCAAGTTGGAACAGCTTTCATATCGTTAAAAACCTTTGCACAAGAAAATAAAGATTGGATGTTTGGCCTCTTGACCTATGATTTGAAGGACGAAATTGAGGAAATTGGAAATCGCAAAAAAGATCAGCTAAATTTTCCAGACTTGTACTTTTTTATCCCAAAATACTTGATTTCAATTAAGGAAAATTACATCCAAGTACTCAAGGGTGAAAAAGAAATTATCAATCAAATATTAGCCACCCCTATTTCTGAACAAAAAACAGGTAGCTATTTATCTATTAAAAGCAAGTTTACAAAGAATGAATACCTAGGCTATATAGAAAGAATTAGGGAACATATTAAGCGTGGTGATATTTATGAGATTAACTTTTGTCAAGAATTTTTTGCCGAAAATGCAATTATAGATCCACTCAAAACCTATCAAAACCTTACTAAAGTTTCGCCCACACCTTTTTCCGGTTTCTTTAAAATAGGGAAAAAATTCATTTTATCTGCTACGCCAGAAAGGTTTTTATCTAAGCGAGGAAATGTACTTACTTCACAACCTATTAAGGGGACAGCCAAGCGAAGTAAAGACAAGTTAGAGGACGCAGAGATCAAGGCTACCCTAAAAAACAGTAAGAAAGAGCAGGCAGAAAATGTGATGATTGTAGACCTAGTTAGAAATGATTTAACTAAAAGCGCAGTTAAAGGTACAGTTAAGGTAGACGAGCTATTCGGTATTTATACTTTTCCCCAAGTTCATCAAATGATCTCTAGCGTTAGCTGTGAGCTTTCTCCGGATGTACATTACATAGATGCCATTAAAAATACTTTCCCTATGGGTTCGATGACGGGAGCGCCTAAGTTACGGGCAATGCAATTGATTAACCAATACGAAAGAAGCAAAAGAGGTGCATACTCTGGCTCATTTGGCTATATCAGTCCGAATGGAGATTTTGATTTCAATGTGATCATCAGGAGCATTTTGTACAATGCAGAAAGCCAATACCTCTCTTTTCAGGTAGGGGGCGCTATAACTTACGCGTCTGATGCGGAGAAAGAATACGAAGAGTGTTTACTGAAAGCTTCGGCGATAATGAGCGTGTTAAAAAATTAGCTAATTGGCAGATTTGCTAATTAGCTAATTAAGAAATTATTTCCCTTTATAATATTTCATTGCCTCAGGCAAATCTCTCCTAATTTGCGCAATGCGAGATTCATCTGTAGGGTGGGTACTTAAAAACGCTGGTGGCTTTTGTGACCCGGCGCTTGCCTGTGCCATCCGTTGCCAAAAACTAATTGCACTATTTGGATTATAGCCCGCCATGGCCATAAAAGATAAACCCATTTTATCCGCTTCCAGCTCTTGGTTTCTTCCATAACTTAAAATCGTAAGTTGGCCACCAATACCGTAGGCTGCATTGATATAGTTGGCATATTTAGAATTAGCACTAGCCACACCAACAGCGGCTCCCAATCCCTGCGCTACAGTCATTTGCGATGCTCTCTCTGCCGAGTGCTGCGCAATGGCGTGAGCCACCTCATGCCCCATTACGGTTGCTAATCCTGCTTCATCTTTGGTTACCGGTAAAATACCCGTGTAAACCGCTATTTTACCTCCCGGCATACACCAAGCGTTAATTTCTTTGCTTTCGATTAGGTTATATTCCCATTTATAACCTTTAATTTGATCTCCATAACCATTTTGGTTCATGTATTGGGTTACAGCGGCAGCAATTTTTTGACCTACACGCTTCACCATTGCTGCATTAGCATTATTAGTGGAAACTACTTTTGTAGAAGGGTCGCTCAATAGCTGAGCATAGCCAATAGCGGCTTGTTGTTGTAACTGGCTATCATCAACTAAACTTAACCTACTACGGCCGGTCAATGGAACAGTAGAGCATGAGGAGATAGCAAGCAACGCCGTAGCCATCCCAAAAATTATTGTTTTCTTCATGGTTGTAAATTTATACCCAACACATAACCCATTTTCCAAACAATTTGTTTGACAGTTTTAGATGTTAAGCTTGTTTTTTCTTAAATAGATATACTTTAGATTCTTTTCCTTTTAACAAACGCTCTATATTTTTCTGATGCGTAACTAAAATGAGTACACAAACACAAATACTATAGAGCACTTCGGCCTTTACAGACGATTGAAAAACAAAAACTGTGCCCAACGGGAAAGTGAAACCAGCACAAATTGAACTTAAAGAAACGTACTTAGAAACCAAAAGTACTGTAATAAAAACACTTACACAAAGTAAAGCCGCCAACGGATTTACAGCCAACACCATTCCAAATAGCGTTGCTACACCTTTTCCGCCCCTAAAACCAGCAAATATTGGGAATAAATGCCCCATAACGGCGATTACACCAAGCGCCAACTCATAATTAACAAATTGGGCGGAATATTTTGGCCCTGTTACCGATAGACCAATTAGGTAAGCCAATTTGGTTGCAGTAAAGCCCTTCATAATATCAATAGTCATTACAATGATACCAGGCTTTTTACCTAAAACCCTAAATGTATTTGTAGCTCCTGCATTACCGCTTCCGTACTCCCTTACGTCGATACCATAAAAGGCCTGTCCTAGCCAAACCGCTGTAGGTATAGACCCCAAAAGATAGGCCGCAATAAGTGCAGAGATGGAATAGATTGAAATCATTTGCCTACAATGATAATAAAAAAAATGTTTCCGGAAACTTTAGAAAATTAGTGTGCATACTAAAAAGCCTTTAAACTTAAATCTAAGCTTTTTACAGAATGTGTTAAAGCGCCCATAGAAATATAATCTACCCCACAAGCAGCATAATCAGCAACGTTTTCTTCTACAATTCCGCCAGAAGCTTCGGTTACAAACCTACCATTAATTAGTTGCACAGCTTGTTTAAGCAAAGGCAATTCAAAATTATCTAACATAATCCTATTTACCTTACCAATAGCCAATACTTCCTCCAGCTCTTGGATATTTCTTACCTCTATTTCTATTTGTAATTGCTTGCCTGTATCTTTTAGATAAGCATTGGCCTGATGAATAGCATTGGCAATACCTCCTGCATAATCCACATGGTTATCCTTAATCAAAATCATATCGTACAAGCCAATTCTGTGGTTAACTCCACCGCCAATTCTAACCGCCCATTTTTCTAAGTACCTTAAACCGGGTGTCGTTTTTCTAGTATCTAATACTTTGGTGTTATATTCAGCTAATGACTTTACAATGCGATTGGTTTTAGTGGCAATACCACTCATACGTTGCATGCAATTGAGTACTAAACGTTCGGCCAATAAAATGGCGTGCGTACTACCGTGAACTGTAAAGGCAATATCACCAGGGTTTACTTCTTGACCGTCGTGCAAAAATGTTTCTACCTCTAAACTAGAATCTACTTGGTTAAAAATCTCCAAGGCAAGTTCTACACCCGCTAAAATTCCCTTTTCTTTTACAATTAACTTAGCTTTCCCCTGTGTTCCCTGCGGTATGGTAGATAAAGACGTATGATCTCCATCTCCTACATCTTCGGCAATCGCATTTTTTATAAATAGATCAATAAGTTTTTTATCCAAAGCAATAAAATTTTGCTACAAAAATAACAAAATGCTTATCAATATAGCATTATCTCTCTGGCTCTATCCTTAACTCGGTGATTAAAAAAGCATTAGAAACTTTTTTCATGGTTACGGTAACTCTAAATTTCTCGGTTTTAGCACTTAAAGAAAGAATAGTAAGTCGGTAATTTGGATTATTACTCAGTTTATGAATGATACTTGTTTTGCTAGGTGGATTTTTGAGAAAAAAGTCTTTAAGAATTTGTTCTGCTTGTGCTTTATTGTATACATCTTCATGATCAATGATGATCAATTCTACAGACGAAGCAAAACTTTTAGCTATTTCCTTAGAGTTGCCCTGCTTAAAATTGGTTGCCAACTCATCGGCAATATCTCCCTGCATCGGCCCTTGGGGCTGAAAATGGAAAAAAATTATCATGAGCGCAAGTATAGATTTATACATCATCCTTAAAAGCTAAAGTATTACAGCCACTAAAACTATGCCACTTATCCTCAAATAAATTCAAATAATTGGGTTTAGGGCTTAATTTCAAGTATATTTGCAAAACAACGTAAAACATCGATAATAACAAATTATAATGGAAACTAAAAAACTGGTACTATTAATTCTTGATGGATGGGGCTACGGCAAAAAAGATAAGTCTGACGCTGCTTTTGCTGCCAAAACTCCATTTTTCGACTCCTTATTACTTAATTACCCTAACTCAAAATTAGAGGCTTCTGGCGAAGCAGTTGGCTTACCAGCAGGGCAAATGGGAAATTCGGAAGTGGGACACATGAATTTAGGCGCCGGAAGAGTGGTTTACCAAGAGCTAGGACGTATTAACAAAGCCATAGAGGATAGAACCTTACATAGCAATGCAACTTTAGTGAATGCTTTCGCTTATGCTAAAGCCAATAACAAGCCAGTGCATTTTATTGGTCTGGTTTCTGATGGTGGAGTTCATGCACATATCAACCACTTAATGGCCTTATGTGACGCTGCCGGAGAAGCCGGCTTAAAGGATGTATTTGTGCATGCCTTTTTAGATGGAAGAGACACCGACCCAAATGGAGGTTTAAATTACATTAGTACATTAGACAAGCATTTGAAAAATGGTGTAGGTAAAATAGCATCAATGGTAGGCAGGTACTATGCCATGGATAGGGATAACCGTTGGGAACGTGTAAAATTGGCTTACGATGTAATGATTAATGGCATTGGGGAGAAATTTAACAGCCCAGAATTAGCCATCCAACAATCTTATGCCGATGGCATTACTGACGAATTTACCAAACCCATCGTAATTACTGACGAACAAGGCAATCCAACGGCAACCATTAAAGAAGGTGATGTAGTAATTTGTTTCAATTATCGTACAGACAGAGGCCGGGAAATTACGCAGGCACTTTGTCAAAAAGATTTTCCAGAGCAATGCATGACCAAACTGCCTTTGTATTACGTAACCATGACCAGCTACGACGAAAGTTTTGAAAACGTTAACGTAATATTTACAAAAGACGATCTAACAAATACGCTTGGCGAAGTTCTGGAAGCCAATGGTAAAAATCAGATCAGAATTGCCGAAACAGAAAAATATCCGCACGTTACGTTCTTCTTCTCTGGTGGCAGGGAAAAAGAGTTTATCAATGAGAAACGTATTTTAGTGCCTTCGCCAAAAGTGGCAACTTACGATTTACAACCCGAAATGAGTGCTGCAGGAATTACAGAAGCGATTACTAAGGAACTGCAAAGCCAATGGCCAGATTTCGTTTGCCTAAACTTTGCAAACCCTGATATGGTTGGGCATACAGGCGTTTTTGATGCAGTGGTTAAAGCGGTAGAAACTGTGGACGCCTGTGCACAATCAGTAGTAGAAACGGGCGTAGCCAACGGCTATTCTTTCATCATTTTAGCCGACCACGGTAATGCAGAATTTATGACAAATGAAGACGGCTCTGTAAATACCGCACATACCACCAATTTAGTTCCATGCATTTTAATAGATAAGGACTATAAAGCAATTAAAGATGGTAAATTGGGTGATATTGGCCCTACTGTATTAAAAATAATGGGCATTGAAATTCCTTCAATCATGACGGGAAACTGTTTAGTGTAAGAAACCCCTCATTGCGAGGTACACACCAATTTCAAATAAAGCGAAATTACATCGCCACAATGGTAAGTTTGGTTGTACCTTGCAATAATTTAAACATATTAACGCAGTTTAAAGCCCATCAGCAACATTGCAATGAAAAAATGGATTTTAGGTATAGTTATCTTCTCTATATTTTCTTGTTCACAGCAGGAAAGTAAAAAAGCGAATACATCCGCTTATTTTGATCTTTCTGGATATTTTGAAGGAGAAGCGATCCGTCTACAGAAAACCAATCCAACTATAATTAAAAGCGTAACTGCGCTAGCCAGAGCCGAACAAAAAACCATCAAAATAAGCGATTGGAAAACTGAACTATCTAGTTTTAGCAATGCAGATATCAACAAGGCATCTTGGAAAGGAGACTTTATTGAAACTTCAACAAACACACTGTTAAGCTATGCTACAAGCAATCCTAAAATACCTATAAAGAGAATAGAGATTGCGAAAGTAAACAATCAAATAAAAAGCATCAAAATTTTTAAGGCTACCGAAAACTATCTGTACGTTTCTACAGATACACTAAGTTATTATCCCGATAGCTTATATTCCATTGAGAATTTACAAAACATTAAGCTGTTAGGCGAGAAAAAATATCAAATTTCAGGAAAGTTCAAATAACTTATTTTAAGCTTGCAATTTGAGCCTTCACATAATCAATTAAAGAAATCACGTCTTTTTTAAGCGGCTGCATCGTTAATATTTTCTGGAAATCTGAAATTGAGTTATTAAACAATGCTATACAGGCATTTTTTTCTGCATTTTTCTTCGACTTGTACGACTTAAATATGCCATAATCTTTGTAAGCTACTCCCCTATTTTGCAATATCTGAATATCCTCTTCACCACTCAATTCCATGGCCTTAGAAAAATCTTTAATAGCTGCAGTATAAAAATTTTCTCTCATTTGGTTTAGCGCCTCTTTTGGAGAATTTGCAATATTTAACCTTGCTTTACCCCTATAATAATAAGCCGAATAATCGGCGGGCTTTTGTGCAATTAAGCGGGTGTAAGCAGCAATCGCATTTTCAAAATCACCAGTTTGATAATAAGAATAACCAAGCATCTTCAAAACGTTAACATTGCTCGGATCCTTTGCTTCTGCTTTTTCCAATTGCACTACCGCAGTCCTAAAATCTCCTTTCATCCAAGCTTGGGCACCTTGCTTTTCGAAATTACTTTGCGCTTTAACAGTACTACTTAAGGCAATAACCAATAATAAAATATAAGACTTTGTGATAAGTTTCATTAAAATGTTTTTATTCAAATCTACACAATTTCGAAATTAATATAATTTTCGCAGATTAATTTCGTGTACAATTATACAATTAAACGAACAATAATGGTAAATATGATTTTGCCTAAGTTTTTTATGCATGACGTTTTTACCGACAAGCTATTTTACGTAACAGATAAAAATCTTACTGAGTATTTATTTCATTATTAAAAATTAGCCCAAACAAGCTTCTTTAACCTAAATTAATATGGTAATTTTTATTGGTCAACGATCAAACATTTTTTTGGCACAGGAGTTGAAATTATAAGTCCACATAATTATTACATAAATTTGAAGCGGCAATACTGTCATATTGTCGCCTACCTTATAACACAAAACTGAATGAGCAAACAAGACCCGTTTGATTTTAACACCCTACCTATTATAAGCGAAGACACCGAGTTTTTTCCATTAATGTCTCAACAAGATGAAGACGATATGAACAGCGAAGAAACTCCCGAAATACTTTCTATACTTCCGCTAAGAAATACCGTATTGTTTCCCGGTGTGGTAATTCCGATTACAGTTGGCAGAGATAAATCTATCAAGTTAATAAAGGAAGCCTACAAAGGCGATAGGGTAATTGGCGTGGTAACGCAAAAAGATGTTTCTATAGAAGATCCAACTTTAGACCAACTACACAGTGTGGGTACCGTAGCTCATATCATCAAAATGCTACAGATGCCAGATGGAAATACCACGGTAATTATACAGGGTAAACAACGTTTTCAATTGGTTGAGGAAGTACAATCTGAGCCATTTATTAAGGCTATTGTCGCTAAATTTACGGAAACAAAGCATAAGAACGATAAGGAATTTAAAAGCTTGGTGGCGGCAATAAAGGAAATGTCGAGCCAGATCATCCAACTTTCTCCAAATATTCCTAGCGAAGCCGGAATTGCCTTAAAAAACATTGAAAGCACTTCATTTTTAATCAATTTCATTTCTTCAAACATGAATGCAGAAATGGCCGATAAGCAGAAAATGCTTGAAATGGGCAATTTGCGCAAACGTGCGGATATGGTTATGGAATTGCTTACACAGGAGTTGCAGATGTTAGAACTAAAAAATCAGATCCAAACTAAAGTTAGAACTGATTTAGATAAGCAACAACGAGATTATTTCTTAAACCAACAGCTAAAAACCATACAAGAAGAATTAGGCAACTCTACTGATTTAGAATTTGAAGCGCTAGAAACGCGTTCTAAAAAGAAAAAATGGAAAGCCGAAGTTAAGGAGCATTTTAAAAAAGAACTAGAAAAACTAGGCAGAATGAACCCTGCCGCTCCAGATTATTCTATCCAAATGAATTATTTAGAGCTGTTACTAGATTTACCTTGGAACGAGTTTACCAAAGATAATTTCGATTTAAAAAGAGCACAGCGTGTGCTGGATAAAGATCATTTTGGTTTAGAAAAAGTAAAACAACGTATCATCGAATACTTGGCTGTATTGAAACTAAAGCGTGATATGAAAGCGCCTATCTTATGTTTGGTTGGCCCTCCGGGAGTTGGTAAAACATCGTTAGGTAAATCTATAGCTAAAGCCCTAAACCGTAAATATGTGCGCATGGCTTTGGGTGGAGTAAGAGATGAAGCCGAAATTCGTGGGCATCGCAAAACTTATATTGGTGCAATGCCTGGCCGTATTATTCAATCTATCAAAAAAGCAGGTGCAGACAACCCTGTTTTTGTATTAGATGAAATTGATAAGGTAGGCTCTGACTTTAGGGGTGATCCTTCATCAGCTTTGCTTGAGGTTTTAGACCCAGAGCAAAACAACGCCTTTAACGACCATTATGTTGAGGCAGAGTACGACCTTTCTAATGTATTATTCATTGCCACCGCAAACTCTTTGAGCACTATACAGCCTGCTTTGCTAGATCGTATGGAGATTATTGAGGTAAACGGATACACCATTGAAGAGAAAATCGAAATCGCTAAAAAATATTTGTTACCTAAGCAAAAAGAGGTACATGGTTTAGATAATAAGCAGATCACATTAAAAAACTCATTAATTGAGAAAGTGATTGAAGATTATACCAGAGAAAGTGGCGTACGGGGTTTAGAAAAGAAAATTGGATCATTGGTTCGCGGCATAGCTACCAAAATCGCCATGGAAGAAGCTTACGAAGCTACTTTATCTAACGATGATGTAGAGCGAATTTTAGGTGCGCCAATTTTTGACAAAGATGCTTACGAAGGCAATGAAGTTGCTGGCGTGGTTACAGGTTTAGCTTGGACACAAGTTGGTGGCGATATTTTATTCATAGAGGCAAGTTTAAGTCCGGGTAAAGGTAAATTAACCTTAACGGGTAATTTGGGAGATGTGATGAAAGAATCTGCGGTGATTGCTTTGGCCTATATTAGAGCGCATGCTTCGCAATTCGGTATTGACCACGAATTGTTCGACAACTTCGATTTACACGTTCACGTTCCGGCAGGTGCTACGCCAAAAGACGGTCCTTCGGCAGGCATTACCATGTTGACCGCCTTAGTTTCGGCATTTACACAACGTAAAGTAAAACAAAACTTAGCCATGACCGGAGAAATCACCCTTCGTGGAAAAGTACTGCCAGTTGGTGGTATTAAAGAGAAAATCTTAGCGGCAAAACGTGCCAATATCAAAGAAATCATTCTGTGTAAATCTAACCGTAAGGATATTTTAGAAATCAAAGAAGATTACATTAAAGATTTGAAATTCCACTATGTGACGGAAATGCAAGAAGTGATTAACTTAGCTTTAACAGAAGACAAGGTTAAAAACCCAATTGATTTAACGATAAAAACAAAACCTAGTACCGATAAATAGATGTACAAAAAACTCGTTCTGGCCACTCTTGCCATCTTAGCTATTGTTTATGGTTCTTATGCACAAGAGTATAAGAACGAGTTTGGTTTTAAAAGTGATAACGATGCCTATTTGTGGTATGGGCAAGATAGGTACTACACCAATGGTTTGTTTGTCTATTTCAGAAGGGCATTAGATCAACAAAAAATAAAAGGAAACCTAGAAAAAGCTACTTACGAAATTTCTGCAGGCCAAAAAATGTTCAACCCTATTTCTGGTTACCGCCCAGACCCAGCTACCCACGACAGGCCTTTTGCAGCGTATTTATATGGAGGGGTACAAGCCAGCATATTTTACAAAAACGAAAGTCTTTTAAAAGTTGGTGTAAATTTGGGTACTGTGGGGCCAGGCGCTTTGGGCGAAGAAGCACAAGATTTGCTGCATAGCATTGTAGGTTTCTATGAGGTACAAGGGTGGAATTATCAAATTACTAACGATTTTGCGGCAAATGCGAATGCCCAATATGCAAAACTTTTGCACCGCAGTAGCGATAAAGTGGTAGATTTTACACTAGACACCTACGCAAACGTGGGAACGACTTATAACGGTGCAGGACTGGGTGTTGTTTTTAGGGCTGGAGATATTAACCAACTCTTTAATTCTTCTCATTACAATGCTGCGATTAGCAATAAGAGTAAAACCGAGAAACTGAAAAAGAAGGAATTTTACTTCTACGCAAAACCTCAGTTAAACTATGTGGCTTACGATGCTACAGTTCAAGGGAGTTTATTTAATGAAAATAGCCCCGTTACTTTCGACGTAAAACCTTTGGTATTTTCTCAAACGCTAGGTTTTAATTATAGCTCGCCCCGTTTTACCATAGATTACAGTGTGATTTTCTTAACAAAAGAAATTAGGAGTACGGCGAAAGCGCATCAGTACGGAAGCATATCGATGTACTATCGTTTCAATTAAATCGTAATGAAAAATACAATTGGGAAAAAGCTTTTTTATGTAGTTTGTATTTTTATTATTGCGATAGTTGCCTACAACATCTGGCCGGAGCACAAATTAGCGGCTGATGCTAAAATCGACTTTCTTTTGGTGGAAAAATCAATGCGAACAATGAAGGCCTATAGCGGTACTCAACTTCTAAAAACGTACAAAATTTCATTGGGAGGAAATCCAACTGGACATAAAGTGTTTGAAGGCGACGAAAAAACGCCGGAAGGCATATATGCCATTAACGATAGAAATCCACATAGTGGCTACCACAAAAACTTAGGCGTTTCTTATCCAAATGTTACTGATAGAGAAAAAGCAAAAACAATCGGAAAATCACCGGGTGGTGATATAAAAATCCACGGTCTAAGAAACGGAGCTTTTCGGATGATTAACAAGCTACATCGCTTAACCGATTGGACCAATGGTTGTATTGCCGTAACCAACTCGGAAATTGATGAACTTTATGAGGCTGTGGTACCTAATGCCAAGATTGAGATTAGACCTTAATACAATAAGCTGGCAGAAACGCTCATATTACGTCATTTCGAATGCTAAAGAGAAATCTAACGATTAGTCAAGCAAACTGTGAGATCTCTCTTTCCTATGGTCATCGAGATGACGACTTAATTAATGTTTGTGCTGCTTTAAATCGCTTATTAATCAAAACTTGGCTTTCTTCTACCCTCTTTCTTTTGTGCAGTAACCGCCTTATTAGCTAGCCTTTTCTCCTTTACAGCCTTAGGCACCTTACTTGGCTTCCTAGTTTTTTGCACCTCCAAACCAGCTTTCAAAATAGCAATCAATTTCATGACTGTTCTTTGCTTATTTAAGAGCTGACTTCTATCTTCCTGCGAAACGATGTGGAGCAAACCTTCGGTATCTAACCTCGAAGCGAGCTTGGCTTTCAACCGAGTCTTCTCCTCTTCAGTAAAGAAGTACGCATCATCAATATTAAATATCAGTTCTACTTTAGACGAAACTTTATTTACGTTTTGTCCGCCTTTACCTCCGCTTCTGGAGGTTTTAAAGCTAACTACTTTTAAAATATCCGATTGATCTGGAAACATGCCACAAATGTAGTTTTAATTTCATTAACTAGTCCAAACTGTGTTATCTTTGCCGAGGTATGAGAAAAAATATAGTGGTAGCGATAGATGGCTATTCGTCTTGCGGAAAAAGCACTTTGGCGAAAGCTTTAGCAAAAAAATTGGGCTTTATTTACATTGACAGTGGTGCCATGTACAGAGCAATTACCTTATATTTTTTGCGCAACAACGTTGATTTAGAAAACCATGATGCCATTGTAGATGCCTTGCAACACATCGAATTGAATTTCCACGCTAAAGATTACGAATCGCACATTACTTTAAATGGCGAAGAAGTTTCTGATGAGATTAGGCTAATGCCAGTTTCTGAAGCCGTAAGCCCAGTTTCGGCCATTAAAGAAGTGCGTACAGAAATGGTAAAACAACAACAACGCATGGGCAAGTCTAAAAACATTGTGATGGACGGCCGCGACATTGGCACGGCCGTATTTCCGGATGCACAGGTAAAATTTTTCATGACTGCCGATCCAAAAATTAGGGCCGAACGGAGGTTTAAAGAAATGCAAGCCAAGGGCGATGACAGTATCACTTTAGAAGAAGTATTCGAAAACCTGGCTCATCGCGACTATGCCGACACTACCAGGGAAGAAAGTCCACTTACGCGGGCCGAAGACGCTATTATTTTAGACAATACCGACATTACCGAAGCGGAACAATTGACGTTCGCCCTAGAAAAAGTCCAACCATTTTTAACTACCTAAAACCGATGAAGAAGCTTAACTTAAAAATCCTTTCGATCATTGTATTAAGCTTCATCAACCTCACAACTATTTGTGCTAGACAGCACAATCTCTCTTCCATCCCAGATCCTAAAAAACAGGGACAAGACCATTTTGTAAGTAACCCAGATGGAATACTAAATAACGTATCTGGTTTAGATGAAGCACTTGCTGAACTAGAAAAACAAACAAAAGTTGAGTTTGCGGTGGTGGTGGTTAATAATTTCGACGAAAACCACGAAGATTTCGAGTTTGCCAAAGCACTGTTTGATAAATGGAAAATTGGTAAGGCAGGCAGTAACAACGGGCTTTTACTACTCATCGCAAAAGATAGGCGAAATTACCGCTTCATAAGTGGGGATGGTGTGGAAGGATTGCTGCCAGACATTGTACTCAAACAAATTGGAGAGCGGCAACTTGTTCCAGCATTTAGAGAAAACCAATACGACGAGGGCATTTTACAAGCCATTGATGCCATTAAAGATATATTAACAAACCCAAACGCCAATGCAGAAATACAGAGTTTAATTAGTAAAGAGAAACAAAATAGTTTCGATTGGCAGTTTCCTTTAGGAGTTTCGGCAGTAATTATCTTTCTGTTTATTTTCATATTTAGGGTAGTTAATAAACAAGCCAAAAAAAACACAGCATTGGTTGAGCAAACAAAAGAAGCAGCTAAACCGAACCTAAGCAAACGCAAAACTGGCAAAAAACAGCCCATTAAAATAACTACAGATAATAAAAACGGTTACGACAAAGTATTAGTTAACGGTTGTGTGGGCACGTTCTTCTTTGTATTTATTACGGTTTTCATCTTTGTATTTGCTGGCGGGTTTGGTTTTTTCGAGAACTTTAAAATTTCTTACATCCCATATATCTTATATGTGATATTAGCCATTGCGCTCTTCTTTCGCTATTATGCCTATGTTGGCAATTTACGGAGATCACACTTTGATGATGAAAACTTCTTAGATACGGTAAAAAGTTTTCATGCCAAGTATTGGTGGCTGATTGTTTTTTCCCCAATTATTATTATCCCTTTAATTATTCATGCAGTAAAAAAGGCAAAAACTGCCGAACGTTTCAAACCTGTTTTAGATAGTAGAAACATGGAAATGAACCGCATAGATAGAGATATCAACCTAGAGGGCGAACCTTTTTTAAGCAAAGGACAACGAAAAGAAGAATTGATCAAAGCTTACGATTATGACATCTGGCAAAGTGCAGATGAAAAAGAACATACCATAAAAGTTTGGCCCGCCGAAGAGTATGACAGTTTTGTAGAATGTCCCAAATGTAAATTCAGAACTTATCAACTTAACAAACAAGAAACCACCAAATCTCCTAGTTACACCAATACAGGCACAGCAAAACTAACCAACACCTGTCGTTTTTGTAACCATGTTGAGTTTATAAAATGGGTTACTTTAGCGCAACTCGTAAGGTCAAATTCATCATCAAGCGGCTCTTCTTCTGGCGGCAGTTCGTCAAGCAGCGGTAGCTGGGGCGGTGGCAGCAGTAGTGGCGGCGGTGCGGGTGGTAGTTGGTAAATCTACTTTAGCTATTTGAAGTGCCATCCTTATCGCTTATCTTCGAGAATTAACCCATTCATAGCAAATGAGCAGATACAACATTTTAGTAGCCACCATTATATTGTTTAGCGGTTTAAATTCTCATGCCCAAAAAGGTTGGATTAACCTTTTTAATGGAAAAGACTTAATAGATTGGAACATTAAAATTGCAAAGCACAATTATAATGACAACTATGGTAACACTTTTTATGTAGAGAATGGCTTAATGAAAGTAAAATACGATGGCTACGAAAACTTTGACAAACAATACGGCCATATTTTTTACAAAAAACCTTACTCTTATTACCTTTTGAAGATAGAATATCGTTTTGTTGGCGAGCAGGCTAAAGGCGGCGAAGGCTGGGCCTGGAGAAATAGCGGTGCCATGTTACACTGCCAAGATCCGGCTACTATGCTAAAAGACCAAAATTTTCCTATTTCTGTAGAAGGACAATTGCTTGGTGGCAATGGCAAAGACGAACGCCCAACGGGAAATGTTTGCACCCCGGGAACTACGATAGAAATCAAGGATAATCTTTTTACGCCGCATTGCTTAAACAGCACTTCTAAAACTTATCACGGCGACCAATGGGTAACTGCAGAATTTTTGGTTTTAGGCGATTCGGTTATTAAACACATTATTAATGGTGATACTGTACTAACCTATACCAAACCCAAAATTGGCGGCGGCGATGTGGCCAACTTCGACCCGAAAGTAAAAGAAGATGGCAAAGCTTTAACTGGCGGATATATTTCTTTACAAAGTGAAAGCCACCCAATTGAGTTTAGAACAGTGAAGCTATTTGATTTGGAGGCTTATGCGAAGGATGAAAAGAAATTGGAGAAGATTTTGGATAGGTTAAGGAAAGAATAAATATTAATTGAAAAATCGCAAAAGGACCGTATTAGTTAAATTATAGAAAACTCAACAAAAAAAACCCGACGATATCATATGACAGAATTAACCACATTAGAGATTTCATTAATTATTGGATTAATACTGCTAAAAATTACAATAGCATTAATTATAATATTGGTTAAAAAGCGAAAATCAAAAAATAAACAACTTGCTGTTCGAAATTTGTAATGTCGAACTACCCATCATAGGATTTTTAATCCGCTTTAAAATAATTCGGATCGCAGATCCGAAGATAATGCTTCGGAATTACAAATTCCGAAGAGCGCATAGAGCCCAAGATGTTAAACTTTGTGAATATTAACTAGATAACTTTATAGAAAATTGCCAAGTTAAGTAGCGGCCTTTGCGTTCTTTGCGTAAACTTCAAGCCCTTTGCGGTTCACAAAAACTAAAACCACAAAAGAAACATAAGAGCTCACAAAGGTCGCAAAGTTTGTGTTTTGCAAAGGTTTAGGTTAATTAAACCCGATAGCAGAGGTAATACTTTTTGTATTACGTCATTTCGAAGGAGGCACGACTGAGAAATCTCTAGGTTTTAGAGCATATTTCCATAACAGATTTCTCTCTGCGTTCGAAATGGCGAAAAAGACGCTACAAAAAGATTACAGCGAATAGCGGGACAACAATTGCCATGTTGCACATTCGTTCTTTTCCAAACAAAAACCTTAACTATAAAGAATTACTTCCGCTTATAAGATTCCCGCCTACGCGGGAATGACGTAGTGCCTAAGTCTAAGACAATGCTGAAACGAGGATCCCAAGAAAACGCTAAACCAAAATTCAACCCATTAAATATCAGCAACATTTATTTAAAAATATTTTGTTTTTTTAATATTATCCGTACCTTTGCCGTCCCCAAACAGGGGAAAAAGGAGATAATTAATTAATGGCAAAAAAACAAGTTGCAGAAAAAGAACTAGAGGCTAAAACAGCCGAACTACAAGGTGCAGACGCCCGTTTGAACCAAAAGGAAACTATTGAATCAGAAGCTGATTCAGTATCGATCGAACAGATCAAATCACAATTAGCAACCCCATCAGCAGATTTTGACTGGGATGCAGACGACAAAGTGTTTGGTAACTACAATGACGAAGACCGTAAAAAGTTTGAAGCTATGTATACTGATACTTTTAACCAAATCACTCAAGGTGAGATCATTTCTGGTACAGTAGTATCAATTAACAACAAAGACGTAGTATTAAACGTAGGTTTCAAATCTGACGGTTTAGTATCTGCTTCTGAGTTCCGTGATCTTCCTGATTTGAAAATTGGCGATTCAGTTGACGTGTTTGTAGAAGCACCTGAAGATGCAAATGGCCAGTTAATTTTATCTCGCAAGAGAGCAAAAACTCAACGTTCTTGGGAAACTATCAACGCTGCGCTTGACAATGACACGATCATCAACGGTTTCGTTAAGAGCCGTACTAAAGGTGGTCTTATTGTTGACATTATGGGTGTTGAGGCGTTCTTGCCAGGTTCTCAAATCGACATTAAACCAATCCGTGATTACGATGTTTATGTTGGTAAAACAATGGAATTCAAAGTGGTTAAAATTAACCATGAGTTCAAAAACGTTGTAGTATCACACAAAGTATTGATCGAGGACGATTTAGAGTCGCAAAAAGTTGAAATCGTTTCTAAATTAGAAAAAGGACAAGTACTAGAAGGTACTGTTAAAAATATCACTGATTTCGGTGTATTCATCGATCTTGGTGGCGTAGATGGTTTATTACACATCACTGATATTTCTTGGGGCCGTATCGAGCATCCAAAAGAGGTATTGGCTTTAGATCAAAAAATCAACGTAGTTGTTTTAGATTTTGATGATGAGAAAAAACGTATCGCATTAGGTTTAAAACAATTAACGGCTCACCCTTGGGAGAATTTAGATACAGCTATCCAAGTTGGTTCTAAAGTAAAAGGTAAAATCGTAACTGTTGCAGATTACGGTGCTTTCTTAGAAATCATCCCAGGTGTTGAAGGTTTAATCCACGTTTCAGAAATGAGCTGGTCACAAAACTTACGTTCTCCACAAGAGTTCTTAAAAGTTGGTGACGAAATCGAAGCTGAAGTATTAACTTTAGACAGAGATGAGCGCAAAATGAGCTTGGGTATCAAACAATTAACTCAAGACCCTTGGGGAGCTGTTGCAGAAAGATATCCAGTGGGCAGCAAACACCAAGCAGTAGTTAAAAACATGACTAACTTTGGTGTATTTGTTGAGATTGAAGAAGGAATTGATGGTTTGATCCACATTTCTGATCTTTCTTGGAGCAAAAAAGTTAACCACCCTAACGAGTTTACCAAAGTTGGTGATACTTTAGATGTAGTTGTGTTAGAACTTGATGTTGACAACCGCAAATTATCTTTAGGTCACAAACAATTGGAAGAAAACCCTTGGGATACTTTCGAAACTATCTTTACTTTAGATTCTATTCACCAAGGTACGGTAATTAAAGTAACTGATAAAGGTGCTGTAATTGCGTTACCATACGGAGTTGAAGGTTTTGTACCAACAAAACACATGGCTAAAGAAGATGGTTCTGTATTAAAAGCAGAGGAAGTTGCTGATTTCAAAATCATCGAGTTTAACAAAGATGCTAAACGTATCGTAGTTTCTCACGCTCGTATTTGGGAAGAAGCTAAAGCTGAAGTTGTTGCAGAAGAAAGAGCAACTAAGAAAAAAGACGCTAAAGCGGCTAGCTCAGCAGTTAAAAAAGTGAAAGATTCAGTAGAGAAATCAACATTGGGAGATCTTGATGTGTTGGCTCAATTGAAATCACAAATGGAAGGCGAAGAGAAGAAAAACAAAGGTTAATTCTCTAACCAACTAATAAATTTTAAATCCCGGTAGCGTAAGTTATCGGGATTTTTTGTTTATACACGCTGTAAATGCAAACGAGATTTTTCATCGAAACGGCATTTTTTTTACCATATAAGAAACATAAGTTCATCGAAGCCCAAAACTTATATTTAATTAATGCCTTATATGATTCAAATAATTCGGAAATGAAAGCAAGCACTCATCGGTAACTCCTGCCCTGCTTTCGCTCATAGTCCTCATTTCGTTGCACTACATTCCGGGCTAATCCGCTCAATTAGGTTTATTTAACAACACAATGTATCTCTTCGCAACTCAACCTTCCCAAATTTCTAAAAACCGGAAGACTAACGCTACCGCAAAAAGCCGCATAAAAACTCAAAAACAATCAATAATAATTGTATACTTTCAAATAAATGCTATTTTTGAGTTATGAAGAAATTTGTATTCACTAGTTTAATCTGTAGCATCACATGGCTCGCCGCTGCGCAAATCAATATTATTCCAAAACCTGCTAGACTTACCATGGCTCAGCAAGGCAAAGGATTTAACATTAACACGCAAACCAGAATTGTTATCGAAAACGACTCATTGAAAAATGCGGCTGTTTTCTTCAATAACTACCTAGAAAAATATTACCAGCTAAAACTTAGTATTACCTCTGTCAAACCAACTGAAAATTTTATCTCCTTAGCTAGCAATGTAGCCGTTAGCACTTTTAAAGATGCTTACACATTTAGTTCAAGACAAAAAAACATATCCATTGTAGGAACTTCTGGTGCTGCCATTTTTTATGGTGTACAATCTTTAATTCAGTTGCTTCCAACGCAAAAAAATACAACACTAAACATACCTGAAGTTACCATTACCGATTATCCCCGTTTCGATTACCGCGGCATGCACCTAGATGTAAGCCGTCATTTCTTCGATGTTGCTTTCATTAAACAGTATATCGATTATTTGGCACTTCATAAAATGAACTACTTCCATTGGCACTTAACCGATGACCACGGCTGGAGAATTGAAATCAAAAAATATCCAAAACTAACCGAAATTGGTGCTTGGCGAAATGGCAGCATTGTGGGCTTATGGCCAGGAAAAGGAAATGAAAACATCAAATATCAGGTTCTACCAAATGACGTGAAAATAACGCCTGCAAATGCGGTAATTAAAACAGATGGTGTTAGACATGGCGGGTTCTACACGCAAGACGAAGTTAGAGAAGTAATTAAATACGCGGCCGACAGATACATTACCGTTATCCCAGAAATTGAAATGCCAGCACATAGCATGTCGGCTTTGGCAGCTTATCCAGAGTTTGGCACCGACCCAAAAAGCGGCTACAAAGTGGCAGAAACCTGGGGCATGATGAACAAATACAACAATGTTTTTCAACCCTCAGAAAAAACTTTTGACTTTTTAGAAGATGTATTGACAGAAGTAATGGCTTTATTTCCGTCGCAGTACATTCACATTGGTGGTGATGAGGCTTCAAAAATTTGGTGGCGAAAATCTGCCGAAACGCAGAAAATTATGAAAGAAAAAGGCATCAAAGATGAGGTTGCCCTGCAAAGTTATTTCATTCATCACATTGAGAAATTTGTAAACAGTAAAGGTAAAACCATTATTGGCTGGGATGAAATTTTAGACGGCGGTTTAGCACCCAATGCGATTGTAATGAGTTGGCGTGGAGAAAAGGGGGGAATAGCCGCAGCAAAAGTGAACCAAAAGGTGATCATGTCGCCAGAGGAAAAGCTTTATTTAAACCATAAGCAATTTATGAAGGATGATAGCTTGGCCGCTAACAAATTTCTGCCTTTAGAAACGGTTTATAACTACGAACCTGTACCTGCCGAATTAAATACAGCGCAAGCAAAATACATTTGGGGTGCACAGGGTAATTTATGGTCGGAGTACATTGCCAACCCTGCTAAAGTGCAATATATGCTTTTTCCAAGAATGGATGCCTTAAGCGAAATACAATGGTCGCAAAAAGAGCAAAAGAGCTATCCAGATTTTCTTAATAGGTTAAAAACACAGTTTAAACGCTACGATTTGATGGGAATTACTTATAGCAAAAGGTATTTAACTCCATAATTTTTTTCAGCCACAGCAACTGTTTAGAATATTCGGAATAAACCAACACAATTCCGATAAATACATCATTTCAAAAACTATGGTTTATCTGTGCATTTGTGGTTAATATTAAAATGCCCTCTTTAAAATTTTATTATAGAATACGATAGAAAAAGTCAATATTTGGACTACAAATCAGAATAAATATGCTTCGCAAAATTATAGCAGTTTTAGTTACCTTAATCACTTTATGGGCTATTAAAGAAACGGTAGTTATTTTTACCACAGCAGATGCAGATATTGCGAAAAATAGCGCATTCCTTAAATTAGCGAGTTTAAGTATTACCATTCCGTTAGCTATTGCCAGCTTATTGTTATGGCGCCCAAAACAAAAAGAAGAAAGCAATGAACAGTGATAAAGATTTCCTAAAGCAACTGGCTTCGCAACTGAGCTGCCCAAAAAATACCGAGGGCATTGAAGTGGCCAATATGATGCATGATAGCAACATTGGTATGACCCAAAAAACCATTGCAGCTTTAAACATCAGCAATGGCGATTTGATTTTGGAATTAGGCCATGGAAATTGCAAACACCTCCCAGAAATACTCAACAGCGCCAAAGATATTTCCTATTATGGTTTGGAAATTTCTGAGTTGATGCAAAAACAGGCTACCGAAAACAACATTGCTGCCACCCAAGGCAACAAAGCTTCTTTCCATTTGTACGACGGGCAAAAAACCCCTTTTTCGGAGAATACTTTCCATAAAATTTTAACGGTAAACACCATTTACTTTTGGGAAGATGCCGATGCTTTTATTAAAGAAATTTATCGTGTGCTAAAACCCGGTGGCTATTTTGCCATTGGCTTTGCAGATAACGATTTTATGGAAAGCCTGCCTTTTACAGCCTATGGTTTCGACTTATATAGCAAAGAAATGGTTTACAACTTGGCAGAAGTAGCAGGCTTTAAAATCAAAGACATCTCATCATTCACAGAAAAAATCAAGAGCAAAACAGGCGACGAAGTTGAAAGACTGTTCTACGTTGCCGTTGCCGAAAAATAATTACAAATGTACCTGTAGTACCAAGTTGATTACTATTTAGTGCAATTGCGCCGTAGTTTGTTACGTCCTAAAATTCAATACAACTATCTGGACGTTGTTGATTTCGAATCGTATACTAAATTTAACTAAGCGAATTTCCCAAAAAACCCTACGCTTATAAATTGCGTTTCTAAAATACTTACAAATATGCTTTACTTTACAAAGCTAGCATGAATTTTGTACCTGCTAAACAAAATTAAATTAACCCTTTCTATTCATCTATTTTTGGAACTTAGTAAATGGCAAAAGAAATAAAGGCTATCAAATGCCCCAATTGCGGCAGTGTAAATAAAATTGAGCTTAAACCCGATTTTTACAAATGCACCAGCTGCCAAACAGAATATTTTTTAGATGACAATGACGTAAATATTAACTACAACCATAATTACAATCACAATAACCCATTAAACACTAATCAGAAAGCCATAAAGGTTATTGCTATTGTTGTAGGATCAATATTTCTGGTTGTTTTGCTAATTAATATTCTAACTTCAATTTTTAGTAGTAAACGAAGTAGCAATAATTATTCGGCTTACAGTGGTGCTACAACCAGAGAAGAAGACCAAGGATATTATACCAGCAGGTATTCTCATATATCATTCTTGCAAAAATCTGGACAACCAGTCATTGTTATCCTCGAAAACAGACGTTATAAATCAAACATAAACGAGCAAAAAGATGGAACTTATTTGACCTTTTACAATCCTCTTAAAAAAGAATTGATAAAAGCAGAAAAGATAAGCGACAAATCATTATCATCCGCAGATTTTAAATTTAAGCTATTTTCTGATGGTAACATTTACATGGTAAAAGATAAAGCATCGCTCTTAAAATTAGATACAGAAAATTTAAAAACAGAGGATGTGGGTAAGAAATTTTTCGAAGCTAATAACGAATTGCAAATTGGCGTAGCAACCATGGAGTTTGTATATAACGATTACGGCGATGGTTTGATAATATTAACCAACGATGGCAAAAAAAGATATTACTACCCCCTTATTCAGAAACTATATACCGAAGCAGAATATTATAAAGCAAACAACGGTTTCGATACACTTTTACCCAATGCAAAAGATAAAACCATCTATTTCTTTACCTCAGAAAGTTCAGATTATCCAGACGAAAAACTTCAGCTAATTCAGCTTACCTATAAAGACAATGGCGGTGGGCCAAAAGACATTACCGACCGCTTAAATTGGAGTAAAGATTATGGAGGTTCGGGAATATTTACAGATAGAGATCCTTACCGAAAAGTATTACTGGGAAAATGGGAAAAAGAACGTGGCAGGGTTTTAAACTGGAAAGATATAACTCCCGGCAGACTATACTTTGCCCCTACTGTACTACTTGGCGAAGGCGAAAATTTAGTAATTCAAGTTAGAGCAGATGCAAATACCAAAAGCCCTTTTAAGATTCAAAAAATAAATAAAGATAATGGAGCTTTAGAATGGACTGCTTCTTTACCGGAAGGAGCAAATGTAGAGACATTAATAAAATACAAAGATGGCTTTACGGGAGTAAACGATAGAAATGAAATCATTGTATTAGACAATAAAGGAAATATCACTAGCAACTATAAATTAGACTAACATGGGATTAGGAAACTTTTTTAAAAAGCAATTATCTCAGGTAATTGAATGGAACAACCAAAATACCGGATTACTGGTTTACAAATTTCCATCAAGTAACGATGAGATTAAAAATTCGAGTAAATTGATTGTTGCCCCAGGCCAAGGTGTAATATTGGTTTACGAAGGTAAAGTTGCAGACCATATTGTAGGCAATGGAACTTACGATATCGAATCGGATAACCACCCGTTTATTACTACACTTTTGAAGCTACGAACCAACTTTGAAAGTGAACACAAACTGAGAATTTACTTTTACAGAACTGCAGATAACGTAAATTTAGGCTGGGGAACAGCGCAGGCCATTAAGTACATGGATCCTATTTACAAAATACCTGTAGAACTTGGTGCTAATGGTAGTTTCTCGTTTAAAATAAGTAATCCTTATTGGCTCTAAAGACCATTACAGTGTAGAAGAAGCTAAGCAATTGCTGCAAAATCGCTTTCCGCAGGCCATCTCTTCTACTTTGGCAAAAAGTATGGTTTCGTATCAAGAAATCGATTCTCAACTTCCAGTTTTGTCTACAAACATTAAAGAAAGCTTAAATACAGAAGCACAAAATTTAGGCTTGGCATTAACCGATTTTAAAGTAAACGGAACTATTTTTGACGAAGGCACCAAAGCTAGAATTGCAAAGATTGCCGACATCACTACAGATACTTTTGCAGCAAAAGAAGGTGGCTTAACTTATGTAGAGCTCGAAAAACTAAAAGCACTAAGAGATGCTGCCCGCAACGAAGGCGGACTTGCAGGCGCTGGTTTACAGTTGGGCGTTGGTATGGAGTTAGGAAAAACTTTTAATGATGCCAAAGAAGAGCAGCTAAATGCAGAAAACACAGATGTAGTAGCCAAATTAAAGCAGCTTAAACTATTACTTACCGAAGGCATAATTACCCAAGAAGAGTTTGACAACAAGAAAAAAGAATGGTTAGATAAATTTTAATTTACAGTTATGAAAAAGATTATTGGCTTCATCATTTTATTATTAAGCCTAGCATTTATCGGAATAATTATTCTTAGAGTTTGGGGCATTACTATTGTAAGTGTAGATAACGTTTTAAGAAGCGGTTACACTTTACTTTTACTAGGTGTTTTAATTGTTGTATTAATTTTAATATATGGTGCTTTTCTTAAAAGCGACGGAAGTAAATACGACAAAAATATTGGTAATAATGCGCATCCAAAGCTATAGTTTAACCCAAAAACCTACTTTTTAATTCTGGCGTGGGCACCCAGCAGCTTTCTTGTTTGCCAAACCATTTGTAACGGTTGCGTGCTATAAATTTATAAACTGCATTTCTTATAAAAGGTGGTACAACAATAAACACGTATAATAACGGCCATAAACCATTCAGCTTTTTGGCAACCCGCAAAGCTGCTGTAGATTGCTCGTAAACTTTACCGTTTTCTAAAAGCACAAAACTATCACCATGACTTACCTTCAAATCAAAATTAACTAGTGTTTTCGCCGCAAATTCGCTTTGTAGTGCGGCAAATTTAAAATAGCTTTTTCGATCATGCTCTATCACAAATTGTACAGCGCCATTACACAGGTTGCATACGCCATCAAAAAATATCACCGCTTTTTCAGTCATTTAATGCAAGTTAGTGAATCAAAGTTAACTAGGTATTATTCAAAAGAAGTGATTAATTTTCTTTCTTCTATTTTTTATTTTCAACTTTGGGATAAACAGTTATAACGCAAAAATAAAAGGAAAGCTAAAAACAACATGGATAAGAGATATACTTACGTTAATGGAGAGATAGTTTTAGAAAGCGAGGCGAAGCTTTTGGTAACGGATTTAGCAGTACAACGAGGTTATGGTATTTTTGATTTTCTAAAATTGGTAAATGGCAAACCTATTTTTATTGAAGATTATTTTAACAGATTTTACAATTCGGCAAAAGAGATGAACCTCAACATAGGTTTAGACCGCAGCCAATTACATCAAGCAATTCAGTCGTTGTTAGCTAAAAACAACATCGCAAATTCTAGCTTAAAAATTATTCTGACAGGTGGGTATTCAGAGGATGGATATCAAATTGCAGAGCCCAACTTAGTGATTGTTCAAGCACCTTTTAAATACGATTATTCTAGCTTTAAAAAAGGTTTAACCTTATTATCTCACAACTATCAGCGCCAGTTGGCTACGGTTAAAACAATTGATTACCTGCAAGCTATACGTTTACAGCCGCAACTCAAACAAAAACAAATTGATGACCTACTGTACCACCACAACGGCGAAGTTAGAGAATGCCCTAGAGCGAACATCTTTATAGTGAAGGGCAATGAAATTTTAACACCAAAAACTAACATTTTACGCGGTATAACCAGAAGTAAAATTTTAATTACCAAAATTGAAGGATACACCATCAAAGAACAAGATTTTGAATTAGCAGACATAGCCAATGCTGATGAAGCCTTTATAACAAGCTCTACCAAAAATATTTTACCTGTTCTTAGTTTAGATGGAAAATCAATTGGCGATGGTACTCCAGGTAAAATAACAGCTACACTTAGTCAAAGCTTCTTAAAGATGATACAAGACTATTAACCTAATTACATTACTTTAACTACTCGATCAACTTCGTAGATTTTATTGTTCAAAATAGCAATACAACGAAATTTTAATCCCCAAATAAATCCAATGCAAAAAATATTTGTTTAGCTAATACAAATCTATACCTTAGTTTCGTTAAAATTCTTTAGGCGTTACACCCTTAAAACACTCAAAATGAAGCTATCAAGATTTAACTAATTAGCGAAGATAGCTTCTACATGAATCAAAAACCAATATATTCGATATGAAAATAACAGTAGTAGGTGCTGGTGCCGTTGGTGCCACTTGTGCAGATAACATTGCACGCAAAGAATTAGCAGAAGAACTCGTATTATTAGATATTAAAGAAGGTTTTGCCGAAGGTAAAGCCATAGACATGATGCAAACCGCAACATTGCTAGGTTTCGATACCAAAATTAAAGGAGTTACCAATGACTATAGCCAAACAGCTGGTTCGGCTGTAGCGGTAATTACTTCAGGCTTACCTCGTAAACCCGGGATGACCCGCGAAGAGTTGATAGGCATTAATGCAGGCATTGTAAAGGGCGTGGCAGAAAATATCCTTAAATATTCTCCAGATGCAATTATCATCGTAATTAGCAATCCAATGGACACCATGACCTATTTGGCATTGAAATCATTAGGCTTACCTAAAAACCGTATCATTGGTATGGGCGGTACGTTAGATAGCGCTCGTTTCAAATATTATCTAAGCGTTGCCCTAAATTGCAACCCTAGCGATTTACAAGGGTTTGTAATTGGTGGTCATGGCGATACTACAATGATTCCGCTAACTAGATACGCAACTTACCAAAGCCTACCCGTTACCGATGTGTTAGATGAAGCTACCCTAGAAAAAGTTGCAGCAGATACCATGGTGGGCGGCGCTACGCTTACTGGTTTGCTTGGCACATCTGCATGGTACGCTCCAGGTGCGGCTGGTGCGGCATTGGTTGAAGCCATTGTACGTGACGAGAAAAAGCTGTTTACCTGCTGTGTAGCACTTGAGGGCGAGTACGGACAACAAGATATTTGCTTAGGCGTGCCAGTAATTATTGGAAAAAATGGTTGGGAAAAAATCATCGACTACAAACTGAACGAAAAAGAACAAGCTGCTTTTAACAAAAGCGCTGATGCGGTGCGCAACATGAACAGCGTGTTGACAGAAATGAAATTAGTTTAATTGGGTTAACTGAGTGATCCCGATAGCTATCGGGAGGTTAACTGTTTAAATCGTTTTCTATTAACAAATAAACGATTAACCTATTAAAATGAGAACAATTACAGTTCCCTTAATTTTAGTGAACTTACAAGACAACGGTTTCCACATTTTGGTGGAAATTGTTGTTTTTGGACAACAACTTTTTGCCGTGGTTGATACTGGCGCTTCTCGCTCGGTTTTTGATAAATCTTTATTAGAAAAACATGTGGAAGGTTTACAAGAAAACGAAGAACAACAAGCCGCAACCATTTTTAGCAGCGCTACAACCTTGGTGGGCACCATTCCCCTACTACAAATTGGCAAACTAAAATTACCTAATTACGAAACTGTAGCTATTGATCTGCAAAGCGTTTCTGATACTTACATCCAAATGGGCCAACCATCTATTGCTGGTATTATTGGCGGCGATATTTTAACCCAGTTTAATTCTAAGATAGATTATAAAAGGCAGGTATTGAGGTTTTATATCGACACGACAGATGCGATTAAACTAGAATTATCTTCTTTTAAAAATGAACAGCGGCTAGACAATTCAATTAAAAAATTATCATAGAATGTTAACAAAAATTAAAATCACGTTGTTTTCATTATTTATTAGCTTTTCTTTCTGCTCCTCTCAAGAAATAAAAATCATAGATAAGCCAATTACCTACGACTCTACACGTGTTCGATTATCATTGGAGTATCTAAAAGAACGTCACGGCATCCATCAAAATACCCCAACCATACAACCAAAAATAATTGTATTACATTGGACCGCAGCCAAAACCTTCTCTTCAACGTTCAATGCATTTTACCCAGCCAAACTACCTAACGGAGATAGAAAAGACATTGCAGCGGTAAGCAGTTTAAATACTTCATCGCAATTTTTAATTGATAGAGATGGCACCATTTATCGCCTAATGCCCGAAAATTATTTTGCCCGCCACGTAATTGGATTAAACTATTGCGCCATTGGCGTAGAAAATGTGGGCAGTGCCAATTTCCCTTTAAACGATGCGCAGCTAAAAGCAAACGAAGCGTTAGTTAGGTATTTGAAGAAAAAATATGACATTCAATATTTGATTGGCCACTACGAGTACAGCAAGTTTAAAGATACCCCTCTATGGAAAGAAACCAACCCAAACTACCTTACTGGCAAAAGCGATCCCGGTGCTGATTTCATGAAAAAAATTAGAGAAGACCTAAAAGATCTAGCCCTCAAAGGAGTACCAACCGATTAAATAATCTTGTTAGTTTAATATAAATTTCTTTAACTTTATTTTAACCAAACAAAGCAGTATGAAATTTTTAAAAATCTTTTTGGGGATAATCGTTGTCATTATTGCCATTATTTTAATTGGAAGTTTATTTTTACCAAAAACCTTTTCTGTAAGCAGGTCAGCTAACATTGCCGCATCAGACACAGTGGTTTACAAGAACATTGCCGATTTCGATAATTTCTTGCAATGGAACCCTTGGTCTAAAATGGATCCTAAGGCAAAAGTTGATATTAGTGGAACACCTGAGCAAGTAGCACACAAATACCACTGGACAGGCGAAGAATCAGGAGAAGGCGAAATGACCATTACAAGCGCAACACCTTACCAGCAAATTAAAATGGATTTAAAATTTATTAAACCTTTTGAGAGCTTAGCGAATGTAGCTTTTGATTTAGCAAAAGAAGGCACGTCTACCAAAGTAACTTGGACAATGAGCGGAGAAAATGGCATAATTGGTAAATGGATGTGTTTAGTGATGGGAGGTATGGATAAAATGATAGGGAAAGACTTTGAAGCTGGCTTAAAATCCCTTAAAGAAAAATCGGAACTGCAACAAGAAAACCCTTAGCCAAAACTGCCTCTAATTTTACTAGAGGCTATTAATTTTCGGCAGCAAAAACATATCACTATGTCTGCTGTTAGTTAACGAACAGTAAAAATTACAACAATAAGCAGATAATATTTTTTTATCTGCTTTTTTTTAAACTATTTGCCTCTTGATGAATTTACTACTAGTTGAAGATGAACCGAATGTAGTTTCGGTGGTGGTGCGTGGCCTTTCTGCCGAGGGGTTTACAGTTAGTGTTGCTCCAGATGGTACCACTGGCGAAAAAATGGCATTGGCTAATCACTTCGATCTTATTATTCTAGACATTATGTTGCCAGGCATTAATGGCTTAGAACTATGTAAAATCATCAAGAAAGAAAAACCTAATGTGCCCATTATCATGCTAACCGCTTTGGGCACCACAGAAAATGTGGTTAATGGCTTAGATATCGGTGCAGACGACTACCTCATTAAACCTTTTAAATTTGCGGAATTATCTGCCCGTATCCGTATGTTGTTGCGACGCTACAACGGCTCTGCAACGCCAGATCATATCATCAACATTGGTAGCTTACAGATTAACCTTACTGCCAAAAGCGTAAAAAGAAATGGTGTTGAAATTACCCTAACCGCTACAGAATATCGCTTGTTAGAATTTATGGCCAAAAATAAGTCTAAAATTTTATCGAGAATTGATATCTTAGAAAATGTATGGGATATAGATTTTAACTTAGGTACTAACGTGGTAGATGTTTACGTAAATTACCTACGTAAAAAAATAGACAAAAATAGCGATCAAAAACTAATACATACTGCCGTTGGTTTGGGTTATGTATTGAAAGAAACTTAATGCAACTAGCCAAAAAAATAACCTTATTATTTGCCATCTTATCTGCTGTTATCATTTCTTTACTTAGCGGCTTTGTTTGGTACTTCTCTAATGAATTTGCCTTCGAAGATTTTTATAAACGCTTAGAGGCAAGGGTGAATATTGCTGCACAAATTAAATTAGTAAAAGACGCAAACAACGATGCTTATGCCAAAATGCGTGCTCAATATTTAGAAAGATTACCTTCTGAAAAAGAGTATGTAATTAAGGCCGACACCAATACACATCCAAACATAAAAACAGATGATGCGCTGCCCAAAAGTTTCTACGACAAAATAAGCGAGGGCAAAACGGCACGTTATCGAAAAGAGAACCACTTTTATGCAGGAAAGTACTTTGACATTTATGGTCAAGGTTATATCGTAATTATTGCGGCCAATGATCCTTTTGGCTTTAGGGAGTTAAAAGATTTACAAAAAATTCTCATTGCTGGTTTCTTTTTGTCGGTATTTCTTTCTTTTATAGTAGGCTGGAAATTTTCTAACTACACCCTTGTGCCACTTCGTAACATCATTAAGAGTATGAAGAAGATAAAGGCAGAGAATTTACACTTACGTTTGGATGTAAAAAGTTACGGAGGCGATGAGATGTCTGATCTTGCCCAAACCTTCAACAACATGTTAAACAGGCTAGAAACTGCTTTTGAAACGCAAAATAATTTTATCAGCAATGCTTCGCATGAATTAAGAACCCCCCTAACCATCATTAGTGGTGAAGTAGAATTAGCAACCAGGGCCGAAATGGGTTCAAAAGAACATTTGGCTGCATTAGCAAAAATTAAAAGCGAAGCGGATAGATTAGAACACATCTTAACCAGCTTACTTGGTTTGGCTCAGTCGGGCTTTAACGGAAAAGTGCAGCCCCGAGAATTGGTTAGAATAGACGAACTGCTTTGGGAAATTACAGATGCCGTCATACAGGTTCATCCAGAAAGTAAGATACAACTAGATTTGAATGAGCTACCAGAAGACGAAGCGGCAGTTACATTAAGAGCAAACAAAAACCTCTTAAAGTTGGCGCTTACCAACATTGTAAGCAACGCCTGTAAATATTCTGATTTTAAACCTGTTTCTGTAAAGCTAGAAAGCAACGGCTCTTTACTCTCTATCGCAGTAAACGACCAAGGCATTGGCATACCTCAAAACGACATTCAACACATTTTTGAACCCTTTTTTAGAGCATCCAACACCTCTAACTTTAAAGGTTACGGAGTTGGCTTGCCTTTGTCGTTAAATATTATTAGATTGCACCGTGGCAGCATAGGCATTAAAACCCAAGAAGGCTTTGGCACCGAAATTAAGGTAATGCTGCCGGTCAATATTAAATTCTAATCCCGTTCTAATCTCACTCTTAAACGGCTATAATTTCTTCGCCCTAAACTTGTATTAAATATTTATTTAAACATTTAAACATAAGGGTTATGAAAAGAATATTAGTTCCAACAGATTTTAATGTAGAAAGTACCAAGATTATTGATGCAATTGCATTGCACTCTGGTTTAGAAGAAGTAACTGTTATCTTTTTACACGCTTTCAAACTTTCTGACTCTATTACCGATATGCTAATGTTGAGCAGACGAAGCAGAGACTACGAAAACATCAGTGATGAGTTCAACAATAAAATAGATGCCTACACCCTCAAATACCAAAACAAAGTTAAAGGTATTGGGGTAGAATATTTCTATGGAAGTACTGCTGTTGCTTTCAGAAACTTGCTTGAAGGTTTACAGATAGATTTGATCGTTTACCCGAAGAACTACAACTTCAAGCCTATCAATAAATACAGTATCGATCCAAAATACTTAACCGCTCGTAGTGGTTGCGAAGTTTTAGAACTAGATACGGAAGTAATTGCCAATGAGCAAGAACTTTTCGATACCAAAATCCAATCTACAGGCGTAGAGAAAAAGGTATCAGCTTAATCAATTTTATTTTTAAAAATAAATACCCAAAGCCATGCTATTACGAAAAAACATACCTATTACCTATATTTTTGGGAAAATTAAACAAGAGCTGCTGTTTGTAGTTCTTTATTCTGTGGGTGTAGTTGTACTTTATCAGAATTTTCATGTTACCCGCATTTCTATTCCAATTGCGGTACCAGCTTTATTAGGTACAATTATATCGTTATTGCTTGCTTTTAGATCTAATCAGGCTTACGATAGATGGTGGGAAGCAAGAATTTTATGGGGTGCCATTGTAAACGATTCGAGGTCTTTGGCTAGACAGATCATGTCTTTTGTGGATAGCCCTTACGCTTCGGAAGAAGTTGAGGCATTTAAAAGCAAATTTATTAAAAGACAGATCGCTTGGTGTTATGCTTTGAGCCAATCGCTTAGAGGTTATAGTTCTTCTAAAGGATTAGATAGATATTTAAGCGCCGATGAATTTGCCTATATTAAGAAGCAAAACAATGTGACTATGGCTTTGCTAGAGTTACATGCCATGGATTTAAAAAAAGCGCTACAAGAAGGTTGGATCAACAAGTATCAACAGATTGAGATAGATAAAACTTTAAATGCTTTGTGTAACCACATGGGCGGATGCGAACGTATCAAGAAAACCATTTTCCCGGTTACTTACAGTAAGTACATTCACATGTCTATCTTTCTGTTTATCATGATGTTGCCATTTGGTCTCATCGAATATTTTGGTTTCATGGAAATTCCTGTAGTGGTTTCTATTTCAGTGTTTTTTCTGTTGGTAGAAAAAATGGCCGTACACCTGCAAGATCCTTTTGAAAGCAAACCTACAGACACGCCTACCACCACCATTTGCAGAACCATTGAAAAAGATTTATGCCAAATGTTAGCTGACGATAAGCTTTTCGAAGACAAGGCTCACGTAGATATGGCTCCCGTGGGTTCGTACTATATTTTGTAAAGAATTTTTAAATATTTGTTTTTGATTGCAAACCCTCTACTGCAAAAATGCAGAGAGGGGTTAATTGTAAAAACAATTGTAACACAACTCAAGTTATGGATATTACTTATTTATTATCAAAGTATTGAATGCCTTTTCAAGCTTATAAGATTGCTTCGTGCCTCGCAATGACGTTACAAGTTCATAACTCGTTAATTAACGTGAGTTATGAGTGTTTGTATTTGTTTATCAGCAGCTTACGCTTTTAGTTGTATTAGGAATGGTCGTCATTTCGATCGTAGTCGAGAAATCTTTGGGTCATTTATCAGAAATTATCCCTCTATAGATTTAGCTTTGCTTTCTTTCAGTTCTCCACTCGCTTCGCTGCGGTCGAAATGACGAAATGTACAAAAAAATCCTCCAAGAATTAACTTGAAGGATTTTATTTTCGATTTCAGCTTTAATCTTTCAGTTAAAAGCCTAATTAAGCATCAATTTTCGCATATTTTGCATTACGCTCAATAAATTCTCTCCTTGGCGCAACTTCATCGCCCATTAACATAGAGAAAGTATGATCGCATTCTGCAGCATTTTCTATAGTCGCCTGCATTAAGATACGACGAGCAGGATCTAAAGTAGTTTCCCAAAGTTGCTCCGCATTCATTTCTCCCAAACCTTTATAACGTTGGATATGTACACTTTCTTCTTTACCCGCACCTTTTAAACGTTGTATTGCAGCATCACGTTGGGTATCATTCCAAGCGTATTCAAAATCTTTACCTTTTTTAACCTGATAAAGTGGTGGCGCAGCAATATAAACATAACCAGCTTCAATCAATGGTTTCATGTAACGGAAGAAGAAAGTCAAGATCAACGTAGTAATGTGAGATCCATCGATATCCGCATCCGTCATGATTACGATTTTGTGGTAACGTAATTTGGTAAGATTTAAAGCTTTATCATCTTCTTCGGTACCAATACTTACACCTAAGGCCGTAAACATATTTTTAATTTCGTCGTTCTCGTAGATTTTATGCTCCATAGCCTTTTCTACGTTTAAGATTTTACCCTTTAACGGCAAAATAGCTTGAAAATTACGATCACGACCTTGTTTGGCGGTACCACCCGCCGAGTCGCCCTCTACCAAAAACAATTCGCATTTTTCTGGATCGCTATCCGAACAATCGGCCAATTTACCTGGCAAACCAGAGCCACCCATTACGCTCTTACGCTGCACCATTTCGCGAGCTTTACGAGCGGCCGCTCTAGCCGTTGCGGCTAAAATCACCTTATTGATGATCATTTTAGCTTCCTTAGGATTTTCTTCTAAGTAATTACCTAAAGCTTCACCTACGGCAACATCCACTGCACCCATTACTTCGCTATTCCCTAGCTTTGTTTTGGTTTGTCCTTCAAATTGTGGTTCCTGCACTTTTACAGAAACTACGGCGGTTAAACCTTCTCTAAAGTCATCGCCGGTAATTTCCATTTTAAGGTTTTTTAACAAACCAGACTTATCAGCATAAGCCTTTAAAGTACGTGTTAAACCTCTACGGAAACCTGCAATGTGTGTACCGCCCTCGTGTGTGTTAATATTGTTTACGTAAGAGTGTACATTCTCAGAATAGCTATCGTTATACTGAAAAGCCAACTCTACTGGAATACCGTTTTTAATACCTTCGATATAAATTGGCTCTGGTAAAAAAGAAGCTCTTGTGCCATCTAAAAAGGCCACAAATTCTTTCAAGCCACCATCAGAATGAAAAACTTCTTGGTAAAAAGTTCCGTCTTCTAGTTCTTCACGCTCGTCGGTTAACGTTAAAGTAATACCTTTATTTAAGAAAGCAAGTTCACGCAAACGACCAGCCAAAGTATCGTATTTATACTCGGTAGTTTGGGTAAAAATGGTAGGATCTGGACTAAAAGTTACGATGGTACCTCTTTTATCAGTAGTGCCAACTTCTTTTACATCATACTGCGGAACTCCGATTTCGTATTCCTGCATCCAGATTTTACCTTCGCGGTGCACCTCTGCTTTTAAGTGGGTAGATAAAGCGTTAACGCAACTTAC